>QFCD01000830.1_pt1 | contig 513440 bp, 515 predicted proteins | sample 5346081 | NCBI WGS metagenome assembly QFCD01 (sample SAMN09062251, study PRJNA434731) | Human gut metagenome, whole genome shotgun sequencing project. | isolation source: stool timepoint A gemcode assembly | host: Homo sapiens | collected 2015 | reverse complement strand
TCGTACTTCTCTCGGAGATGTATCCCACCAAGGTTCGCGGACTGGCCATGTCGATAGCAGGATTCGCTCTGTGGATCGGAACGTACCTGATCGGACAGTTAACCCCCTGGATGCTCCAGAACCTTACCCCCGCCGGAACATTCTTCCTGTTCGCCCTCATGTGCGTGCCGTATATGCTGATTGTCTGGAAACTCGTGCCGGAGACTACCGGGAAGTCGCTGGAAGAGATTGAAAGATATTGGACCCGTTCGGAATAAATATAAAACAGACCTTAATAACAATAAACTAACATCTTATAAATATGGATAGTAAGAACAACATTGGTCATTCAGCAGACATCTCTTTCACTGCTGAATTGCCCATACCAATCTATAATGGAAATAATAGTATGGATTTCGAGAAACTGGCAAGTCTGTACAAGGATGAACTTCTGGACAGTGTCCTCCCTTTCTGGCTTGAACACTCCCAAGACCACGAGTATGGTGGTTATTTCACCTGTCTGGACCGTGAAGGAAAAGTGTTCGATACGGATAAGTTCATCTGGCTGCAATGTCGTGAGGTGTGGATGTTCTCCATGCTTTACAATAAAGTGGAAAAACGCAAGGAATGGCTGGATTGTGCCGTTCAAGGTGGTGAATTTCTAAAAAAATACGGACATGATAGTTACTATAACTGGTATTTTTCCCTTGATCGTTCGGGTAGACCATTGGTAGAACCGTATAATATATTCTCGTATACATTCGCCACCATGGCTTTCGGACAGTTGAGCCTTGCAACCGGTAATCAGGAATATGCGGACATTGCCAAGAAAACTTTCGACATAATCCTTTCCAAAGTGGATAATCCGAAAGGGAGATGGAATAAGCTTCATCCGGGTACCCGTAATCTGAAGAACTTTGCCTTGCCAATGATCCTCTGTAACCTGGCACTGGAGATAGAGCATTTATTGGATGAAACGTATCTGCGGGAAACAATGGATACTTGTATCCATGAAGTGATGGAAGTTTTCTATCGTCCTGAACTCGGAGGTATCATTGTTGAAAACGTGGACATAGACGGTAATTTGGTCGATTGTTTTGAAGGCCGTCAGGTGACCCCGGGACATGCCATTGAAGCGATGTGGTTTATCATGGATCTAGGCAAGCGTCTGAATCGTCCGGAATTGATAGAGAAAGCCAAAGAGACTACTCTCACGATGCTTAATTATGGCTGGGACAAGCAATATGGAGGTATCTACTATTTTATGGATCGTAACGGTTGTCCTCCCCAACAACTGGAATGGGACCAGAAACTCTGGTGGGTGCATATTGAGACGCTTATTTCCCTATTAAAAGGTTATCAACTGACCGGAGATAAACGATGTCTGGAATGGTTTGAAAAGGTACATGACTACACTTGGGAGCATTTCAAGGATAAAGAATATCCTGAATGGTATGGCTACTTGAACCGAAGAGGCGAAGTATTGCTACCACTCAAAGGAGGAAAATGGAAAGGATGCTTCCATGTGCCAAGAGGACTGTATCAGTGCTGGAAAACATTAGAAGATTTGATGAATTATAAATAACTATCTTGTTTTATTAACATTAATATTTAATATGGAGAAACAAATCACATGGAGTATAAGGTTTATAGCCTTATTCATCTGTTCGCTTTCTTTCTTAAACGTTCATGCTCAAAAAAACACGAACGTGAAAGGGACAGTGTATGACTCAAACAATGAGCCGCTTGTCGGTGCTACTGTTAGTGTAAAAGGGAATTCGTCCAACGGTACTATTACCAATATTGACGGACAGTTTAGCCTAAATGTACAGGATTTAAAATCGACTTTAGTAGTTTCCTTTGTCGGGTATCAGACTCAAGAGGTTGCTTTACATGGTCGTTCAGAAATTACTATTAGACTTCAAGAAGATGCACAAGCATTGGATGAAGTTGTAGTGGTGGGGTATGGAACTCAAAAAAAGAAATTCTTAATAGGTTCCGTTTCTCAAGTAGGCTCTAAAGAGTTGATGATGGCTCCTCAAGCTAACCTTTCTAATATGATGACAGGTAAGTTACCGGGGGTAACGAGTGTTCAACGTTCCGGTCTTCCCGGAAACGACCAGACATCTATCAACATCCGTGGTTTAGGTACTTTTTTAGATTCTAGTCCTCTGATATTAGTGGATGGCGTTGAACGTATGTTGAATACTGTGAATCCTAATGATGTAGAAAACATATCTATTTTGAAAGATGCAGCTACAGCATCCGTTTATGGTTTGGCAGCGGCAAATGGAGTAATCCTGGTAACGACCAAGAAAGGTACTGAAGGTAAAGTAACTCTTTCGTATGACGGTTCTGTTACTTTCCAGAAAAATACAGCCATGCCTGAAATGCTAAATGGTCCTGACTATATTTATTGGTATAATAAGGCAAGTGAACTTGATGGTAACGGGCCATATTATGGAGCTGATATTCAGACGAAAGTGGCTAACAACTATGATCCGGAAGGTAAATATGGAAATACAAACTGGACAAAAGAAGTTTTTAAGGATTATGGCTTCACACATCAACATAATATTTCAGCTTCCGGTGGTAACAAGAATATCCGTTTCTTCACCAGTATAGGCATGTTGGATCAATCCGGTATCATCGAAAATGTGAATTATGATCGTTACAATGTCCGTTCTAACGTAGAAGGTAATATTACCAAAGATTTAACGTTCGAACTTAATATTTCTGGCTTTTATGAAGAAAAGAACTGGCCCGGAATTAGCACAAGCGCACAGGCTGAACAAAATCCCATTCAGCAGGCTGTTTATTCAGCCCCTATTATTCCTATTTATTATCAAGGAGAATATACAGCTTGGATTGGTCCTGGTAGTTCCACCACACAGAGTCCACTCGCTACTTTAAGGAATAGCGGATTTCAGAAAAAACAAAGACATGAGTTTGATGGTACAATGAAAATTAGTTATGCCTTTCCTTGGGTAAAAGGGTTGAAAGCTTCTCTCGGTTTAGTTTATGATACTAGTTATTCGGAAGATAACGGTTTCTTGGTAGGATACAATGTTAATGCTTATAGTGCAGATTCTAAATCATATAATTTAATGCGTGCCTCTTCTACAAGCGAGAAAGGTAATTACACTAAATCTGCATCTTCTTTCAGAAGATTTATGGTCCGCCCGAGTGTGGAGTATGCTAATACCTTTGGCAAGCATGCAGTTTCAGCCCTATTCTTATATGAACAGACACAACTGAAAGGCTCTACAATGACAGGAAAGATGGGCGGCTATAATTTTAATGATCCGGTTGATCTTTCATTAGGTACTGAATTTATATCCAATCCTACAGGTAGTCATAGCGATAAAGCTACTATTGGTTATGTAGGGCGTTTCAATTATATTTTCGATAAAAGATATCTTGCAGAATTTGCTTTTCGTGTAGATGGATCCTATAAATTCGCAAAAGATAAAAGATGGGGATTCTTCCCTTCTGTATCTTTAGGATGGGTAATCTCTGAAGAAAACTTCATAAAAAACAATTTCTCTTCTATCAACCTGTTAAAGTTGCGTGCTTCTGTCGGTGAATTGGGTAGTGATAATACAGATGCTTTTTTGCATAGAAGCATTTTTAAGGTAGAGAAGAATGCGTATATATTCGGAGGAGTTCCTTATGCAGGATTAGGTGCATCCAACTCTATTACTTCCAGCTTAACCTGGTCTACTACCCGCAGTTACAATATTGGTGCTGACCTGACAATGTGGAATGGATTATTGGGAGTAGAATTCGATTTATTTTATAAGCTGACAAAAGATATACAAGAAAGCCGGAGTGGCGGTTTCCCTCCTTCATTAGGAGGAAATTATGCTCAAAAAGGAAATACGGGTAAGATCGACAATCGCGGTTTTGAATTGGTATTGAAGCACCAAAACCACGTTAATGATTTTTATTATAGTATAACCGGTAGTGTAGCGTGGGCTAGAAATAAAGTTCTGTCGCGGATTGAAAGTGAAAGTACTCCTTGGTACCGGACAAACATAGGTGAACCTTTAGGACAAATTTATGGCTATAAAGCTATAGGCTTATATCAAACACAAGAGCAATTGGATAACCGTCCTTTTGTTGGTAATGGAGTTCAACGTTTAGGAGATATCATGTATGAGGATATCAATGGAGATGGTAAAATTACGCAGGATGGGGATAAAGTTAAAATCGGCCACAGCACTTTACCAGAGTTAAACTACTCTCTGTCTATGGACTTCAACTGGAAAGGGTTCAATTTGAGTGCATTATGGCAAGGAGCTGCTATTGTTAGTTATACGTTGAATGGTACTTATAATCATGGTTCAATGGACAATACGGTCTATACACGACCATTCTACTCGGGAGGAAATGCTCCTTATTATCTGGTAGAAGATTCATGGACACCGGAAAATACGAGTGCCCGTTATCCCAGATTAAGTGCCATTCATAATGGAAATAATGCATATACCTCTTCCTGGTGGTTGGTAAATGGTAATTTCTTGCGTTTGAAGAATTTACAGTTTGGTTATACAATTCCTAAAAAAATACTTGCGAAAGCCAATATTGGACTATCTAACGTTCGTGTATATGTAGCAGGCACCAATCTGTTTACTTTCACAGAATTCAAATATTGCGACCCTGAAATGGCTATTATAAATAATGGTTATTATCCCCAACAAAAGAATTATAGTGTTGGATTAAATATCACATTCTAATTAAATCAATAATTATGAAAATAAAAAGATTATATCTATTAGGGATAGGGCTGATGTTTACGTCACAGTTTCTAACCTCATGCCATGATTTGTTGGAGAAAGATCCCACAGACTCATATTCAGAAACAGTAGCCTGGAGCTCGGAATCTTCTTTAGATATGTATGTGACTTACTTATATAAGCCTCTCAATGGCTTATCCAACTTTTCTTCTTTATCCTTAACCGATGGATATACAGATTTAGTTAAGTATGGAAATGGAGTTCCACAAACATGGAGTGCTCATAACAAGATTCTGTTGCAGCAAAACACAATAACATCAGATAATAATCCGATGTCATCGTGGGGACTTTATACTGACATATTTAGAGAAAATGTATTTTTGCGTGATGCCGGTATCTATGGAAGTAAGTTTAATGAAGATTTTCTCAATACTCGTATTGCTGAAATTCGTTTTATTCGCGCTGTGAATTATGCACGTATGATTAGAATTTTCGGAGGAGTTATTCTTCGTGACGAAACAAATGGAGTTGATTCAGAAGGGGAAAAAGCAAAAGCAAGAGCAACTGAAGCCGAATCATGGGATTTTGTTCTGAAGGACCTGGAATTCGCAGCCAAACACCTTCCGAAAGAATGGGACAGCAAATGGGATGGGCGTTTGACTAAAGGAGCAGCGTATGCCTATATGTGTCGTACAGCACTCTTTGCAAAACGTTGGGATATTGCTATTACCGCTGCTGATGAGATTAAAAAGCTCAATAAGTATGACTTAATGGATGAATATAAAGATGTATTTAAAGTGGCAGGTAATAAAGAAATTATTTTCTCCATAGCATACAAAATTCCGGATATGCCCCATTATTTCGATCGCTATTTTGCTCCTGACGGTAAACAAGGAATAAGAAGAGCTGTCCCGACAAGTGAACTGGTTGATTCTTATGATATGGCTGACGGAACTCCTTTCTCGTGGAGCGGCTCCATGGCCAAAGATCCTTATGTAGGTCGTGAACCTCGTTTCTATGCATCCATTATATATAATGGGGCTACTTGGAAAGAAAAGACTATTTATACCTATGTAGACGCTGAAAACGGTTTTGCTGCTTACAGAGATAATATGAATCCGGGAGAAAAACAAACTGTTACCGGATATTTCATCAGAAAATATCTACAAGAAAACAATACCGAATTTGATGATAAGGGAAGCGATCAGTTTTGGATTGAAATGCGTTATGCGGAGGTTTTGTTAAATCTGGCTGAAGCTCTGGCAGAACAGGATTATGCTAAAAATCAGGATGATGCCTTGGAAGCTCTCAATGAAGTAAGAAGACGTGTTGACCTACCGGAACGTACAACACAGGAAGCACCGGATAAAGACTCATTTATGAAACTATTACGTAAGGAGCGTATTTGTGAATTGGCCTTTGAAGGATTCCGTTATTGGGATTTACGCAGATGGCGTTTGGCTGGCGAAGTTATTGATGGAAAACAGGCACATGGAACAAAAATAACCAAAAAAGATGATAATTCTTATACTTATGAACAAGTGTCATGTGACGACAATATAAACCGCTTCTTTCCAGAACGCTATTACTTGCTACCTATTCCTGTAGATGAATTACAGAATAATCCGTTATGTGAGAATAATGCTCCTTGGTAATATTAAAAGATTATTATAGTTATGAAAAATTTTAAAGTAATTACATACATCATATTAATGATAGCATTTAGCTTTTCCTTTTCTTCTTGTGAAAAGCATGATGATATCCATTATCATTCTGATTGTGATATCATATCCATTATGGTTCGTGCTAATTCTCCGGAAGATGGTACTACTTATGATGGGGTCATATCAGAGAATGGAAATATAACTTTCGAACTTCCGGCAAAAGTGAAATTGAGCGAATTATATATAACAGCCAATTTGCCTGTAGCAGCATTTGCTTATCCTTCATTGACTGGTGCTAAAGATTTATCTACTCCATTTAAACTAACTATTGTAGCAGGTGATGGAACGCAAAAGGAGTATACTTTGATTGCTAAACACCCAAATAATTAAAAAAGTAGATGTTATGAAAATAAAATATCATAATTGGCTTCAAGTTGCTGTCATGGCAACAATGGTTGCATTTTCCGCATGCTCGGATAATCCAACATTATACTCTGACACTGATATAACCGGATTCAAAGTTAGATTGGGCGAGGGTAATTATAAACAGGGTACCGTTAAGGATGGTAACATTATTGAATTTAAGATTACTCCGGACTTAGATTTGAGCAAACTCAATGGAGTTACTTGTTCTTTCTTTATCTCTCCATATGCAACAGTTACACCTACCCCCGATGTACCTCAAGATTTTTCAAAAGATGTACATTACACAGTGAAGGCGCAAGATGGCACAACCACTGACTGGACCGTAAAATGGACTTATGGCGGAAAAGTAAATGATGGAGAAGGTTTTGAATATTTTTTCAAAAAATGGGAAATTAGTGTACCCACTCCATCTAATAAAAACAAAGATGGTTTCGGTGCAGTGTTTGGTAATTATATAATAGACACCCAATTTAATTTCTATGATAAATATACAGGGCAGAAAGTAGATAAGACTTTGAATGTGACAGGAATAGACGCTTCTTTGTGCCAGTTAGTCAATGATGACGCCGGTAATTTGATCGGTGTAGTAAAAAATGTAGGATTATACAGATGGACTACTGTTGAGGGAGCTCCACAAAAGGTTGCTAATGTAACTCCCGGAGCAAATAAAGTTTCTGCAATCGGTGATATTGACAAAGTGGGATATGTTTATGATTCTAAACCTGATGGTGTAGGTACACATGCAGTTTACAAATTTGAGAATGGTACATATACAGGCACTTCAACCTTGGTTACCGGTCGTCCCAGTAATGATAGTAACTGGCGACAGATTGTGGCTGTACTCGGCATGTCGGATAACCCACCATTTTACGTAATAGACGCAGTGAATGCCGGAGGTGTAATGGGACCGGAAATCGGTTATAAAGCAAATACGGCAGGGGCATTTAGCAGCATCACAGGTCCATATATAGACATGTGGAATAAGAAAGGATACGCTGGCTGGGGAAATCATGTACTTATTTCCGGTAGAGGTATTCCATTTAATGGCAGATGGTACGGAGCAACCATAACTTGTGGTTGGGGCTGGGTTGGACTGCACCTGCTAGACCCGTCTAGTAATCATTCATTACCTATCACAGAAACAATTGAGCCATGGACTACCAACTCTTGTATCTGGACTACTTGTTCACCAAGTGATGACGGAGAATCATTATATCTCTATTACGGTTATGGTGTAGGTATTCGTTGTTATGAACTTACAAAATACGAGAAATAGGCATACTCCTAATTATATAGAATTGAAATATGTTGAATAAAAGCATTATATCGTTTTTTCTATTGTTATTTGCTACCTGTTCCTTTGCCGGGAACAGGGGCAAAGAACAACCTAAATACCTTTGGTTTGATGCAGAAGCTAATTTTGAACGCTTTGCCTCTAAAGATTCTATTTCTTACTATTTGGAAAAAGCTAAATCAGTAGGATTCAATCAAGTGGTAGTAGACGTCAAACCTATATACGGGGAAGTACTGTATAAAAGTAAAATTCTACCTCCACTTACAACAGTGAATGGTAAAGTAATTCATCGTGACTGGGATTACCTGCAGTATTTTATCAATGAAGCTCGTCGGTTAGGATTAAAAGTCACTGTTTCCACTGCAATGTTTCCGTCCGGACATCCCGCTACCCGCGAAGGTCTGGTCTATGATGAGTCACGTTGGGATGGGAAAACATGCTTGGAATATACACCTGACGGAAAGATGCTTGACATCAGAGAGGATAAGAAAAAAGTAGGAGCTTTTTTAAATCCGGTTCGTAAAGATGTCCGCAAATTTGCTTTAAGTATTGTTCGTGAAATAGTGAGAAACTATGATGTTGATGCTTATGCATTAGATTATTGTCGATATCCGGGAGATGATAGTGACTTCTCTGCTGACAGTCGTAAAGCTTTTGAACATTACTTAGGAAAAAAAGTCCGGAACTTTCCAGACGATATTTTCACTTGGAATGCCGATGGAACGAAAAATCCTGGAATTTATTATAAAGAATGGTGGGCATTCCGGGCTAATGTTATCACTAGTTTTGTGAAAGAGGTACGTAAAGAAATTCATTCTATCAATAATAAAGTAAAGCTAGAGTATTGGGCCGCTTCCTGGATTCATGGTATTTATGGACAAGGGCAGAATTGGGCCAGTCCAAAATCTGATTTCTCATTAAATTATCCGTGGGGATCGGAAGCCTACAATGAATCAGGATTTGCACCTTATCTGGATACCTTCTTATGTGGAACGTATTTAGAGCGTATCTATGGCATGGATGATCCGGAATCTATAGAGTATGGTATTGCCCGTGCACAGAGATTGGTTGGTAATGATTGCAAAGTATTCGGAACGATATATGCTTTAAATCATAAAACCAATATAGCCGATGCAGTAAGTCTTTGTCTTGAGAAATCGGAAGGATTGATGATATTCGACATAGTACAGGTTATTGAAATGAATCTGTGGGATGATATCCAAAAAGGTATAGAACGTGCGGAAGCACAAAGATAACTAGAAATAAATATTTACGATCAAATCGATATGATAATGAAAAATATATCAAAATATTGGCTTCTTTTCATGATTGCCGCCATGTCTGCGACAAGTTGTTCAGATGATGATAATGAAAAGGTGGTAATGCCGGATCCTGATCCGACAACATTAGGCTGGGTTAAACAGACAACAGAGTTTGGCACATTACCTGAATACATAAGTGTATACAAATCTCCGTCAGAACTGGAAGGCATGAAAGCCATAGCTTTTATTGCTGTTGCGGATATGTCAAAAGCTAATTTTGCGACTATAGGAGACCTGATATATTCTAAGACTCCCAATCAAATCTGGCAAGCAGAACAACAAAAATATCCGATAATTATGAATGGTGGATATTTTGTAATGGGAGCAGGTAAGTCTGTCAGTTTGCTATGCCGTGAAGGAGAGGTCTTAGCTGTGAACTCGCAGGAGGAAATACGTTCTCAAAAGAGTTATTATCCTACACGAGGTATCTTTCAGCTGTCAAAGAATGGCTATTTCTCCACAGATTGGGCTTATACAACAACTGATGGTGTGACATATACCTATGAACAACCTTCTCCCAATAAGTCCGGTTATGAGCCTCAACCTGCACCTTCGGCTTATTTTCCGACGAGAGGCGTGAAATTAAATGCAGAAACGGCGATTGGAGGTGGACCGATCCTGTTGAAAGACGGAAGTGTGAGAAATACTTTTATTGAAGAACTTTTTGATGAAGAAAGTGGAGTTGCTCCCGAAAGTTATCATCCAAGAACCGCTATCGGAGTAACAGCCAATAATAAGGTGATATTTTTCGTTTGTGAAGGCCGCAGTGTAACGGAAGGTGTAAAAGGTATGAATATGGCTATGATGGCTAATGTCCTGAAGAGCTTAGGTTGTGTAGATGCTATGAATCTTGATGGTGGTGGTTCAACTTGTATGTTGGTCAACGGTCAACCGGTGATAAAGCCAAGTGCTGGTGCCCAACGTGCTATAACTACGGCAGTAGCTTTAAAATAACGGTCGAAAGATCTTTAGGATAACAAATTTATTTTATTTAGCTTTCTTATTATTCTCGATTTCAGACTGTATTTTTTTCTAAATATCAGCCTGAAGTCGGGAAATAAAAACAATAAAGTATGAAATACATTCCAAGCATTTTATTATTCTTTTTTCTTCTATCATTTAGTAGTTGTTCTACAAAGACTGTAGAATCCGAGCTTCCCGAGCCAAATCCTCCCACTCCTGTCATTCCGGAAGAACCAACTCCTGAAAAAGAAAAAATGCTCTGGTTTGATGCAGAAGCAAATTTTGAACGTTTCTCAAAAAAAGAGAATATCACATATTATCTTGATCTCGCCAAATCAACAGGTTTTAATAAAATTGTAGTCGATGTGCGTCCTGTACAAGGCGATGCCCTGTTTAAAAGTTCCTATTTAACCCCATTGACCGATCTTGCCGATACACATATCGAAAGAGATTGGGATTATCTTCAATTTTTTATTGATGAGGCTCATAAACGTGAACTTAAAGTTACGGTCTCTGCTACTATATTTACGGCAGGCCTACCTTCTTCTAAAAATGGTATGGCGTACCGTGATGATACATGGGATGGAAAAACTTGTTTGGAATATACCAAAGATCAGGGTTTGATAGATATTAAGGACGATAAAACAAAAGTCTCCGCCTTTTTAAACCCAGTTTTACCGGAAGTACAAGACTTTTGTCTGAATTTTATAAAAGAGTTAGTTACAAATTACAATTTTGATGGTTTTGCCTTAGACTATTGCCGTTATCCGGGAGATGAAAGTGATTTTTCGGAGGCAACAAAAACGGCTTTCGAACAATACATCGGAAAGCAATTAGATCGGTTCCCGGATGATATTTTCATTTGGAATACAGATGGCACTAAACGGACAGGGACTTATTACAAGAAATGGTGGGAGTTCCGCTCTATGGTCATACGTAATTTTGTAGAACGGGTGCGCACAGAAATTAAAAACATTAAACCGGATATTCAATTAGAATATTGGGCTGCCTCATGGATTCATGCTATTTATGGGCAAGGACAAAATTGGGCATCCACCGAATACGATTTTTCCAAAGAATACAGTTGGGCTTCACCTGAATATAAAAATACAGGTTTTGCCGGATTGTTAGACACCTTTCTATGTGGAACTTATTTAACCAAAATATTTGGATTGAACGATCCCGAATCCATAGAATATGGAATAGCGCGTGCACAACGCATTGTTCATGGAGCATGTAAAGTCTATGGCACTTTGTATGCTTTAAATCATAAGGACAATATAGCAGATGCTGTTTATGTCTGTCTTTCCCAATCCGAAGGATTAATGGTGTTTGACATTGTGCAAGTAATAGAATTCAATCAATGGACACCCATTAAAGAAGGAATTCAACGAGCAGAGAGTCTTTAAATAGAGAATATTCAATAAAATATAATATATAAAATGAAACGAGTACTTATATTATTACACATTATTTTATGCACATGCATAGTAACTCAAGCCAAAAACTACACTGTAAGTTCACCGGATGGAAAAATCAAGGTGACGGTAACAGCCGGAAAACAATTGAGTTGGAGTATTAATTACAATGGTGAACGTATACTAAATCCCAGTCTGATGCAGATGGATATTGAAGGGCAGACTGAACAACCGGGAGTAAATCCGAAAGTAATAAAAGCTAAAACACTTAAAGTAAATTCGGAGCAAACAGCTGTCATTCCACTTAAACAAAGAATTATCAAAGATCAATATAACCAGTTAACTCTGACTTGTAAAGGTAACTACGCAATAGTCTTCAGAGTATATAACAATGGAGCCGCTTATCGTTTTGAGACTTCATTAAAGCAACCTAAAGTTATTATTAATACCGAAACTATTGAACAGAACTGGACTGAAGGGTGTAAGCTATATTGGCCAAGAGAAAAGAATCAAGAATACCTCACACACTGCGAAGCCATTTTTGATGAATTAAACATCTCCTCGCTCACTAAGGATATGAAAGGCTATCTACCCATTTACCTCTCTACTCCTAAAGGAACGAAAGTTGTTATTATGGAATCCGATCTTTTCGATTATCCCAATCTATTTTTAACGGGTGATCGTAATAACACGCTATCCGGTGAATTTCCTCCTGTAGTTTTAAAAAGTGCCTTAAAGGAAGGTGCCGACCGTGACGAAGTATTATTGGAGAAAGCCTCTTACATTGCTGAAACTGAAGGAACAAGAACTTTCCCTTGGCGTGTGTTAATGATTAACGAAGACGACAAAGCGGTTATTGAAAATAACTTAGTGTATCAATTAGCCTCTCCATCTGTTACTCAAGACACAGACTGGATAAAACCCGGAAAGATTTCTTGGGATTGGTGGAGTACATTGAACGTATACGGGGTAGATTTTAAGGCAGGTGTGAATACGGATACCTATAAATATTTCATTGATTTCGCTTCAAAATACGGAATTGAATATATTTTATTAGATGAAGGTTGGTCAGCCGGAACCTGGAATATTAAGGAGCCAATACCCGGATTGGATATACCGGAACTGGTACGATATGGAAAGGAAAGAAATGTAGGTCTTGTATTATGGACTTTATGGAACCCACTTGATAAAGAATTGGACGAAATTCTGGATGTTTATGAAAAATGGGGAATCAAAGGTATAAAAGTAGATTTTATGCAACGTTCGGATCAATATATGGTTAATTTCTACGAACGGGTAGGAAAAGCCGCAATGGAGCGTAAATTACTCGTTGATTTCCATGGATCTTTCAAACCTTCCGGTTTACAGAAGAAATATCCCAATGTGATGACTTTTGAAGGTGTACTTGGATTAGAGCACGATAAGGATTCAAGAGATATTAATCCGGTACATGACTTGATTCTTCCGTTTACAAGAATGGTAGCCGGTCCGATGGATTATACTCCCGGTGCAGTAAACAATGCAACAGCGGAAGACTTTTACATCAATTTCGTACATCCGATCAGTCTAGGTACACGCGCCCATCAGGCAGCTTTATATGTAGTGTATGAAAGCCCGTTACAAATGTTAGCAGATTCTCCCTCAAATTATTATAAAGCTCCAGAATTTGCCTCTTTTATTTCCCGTATACCTACCATTTGGGAAGATACTAAAGCTATAACAGCTAAAATCGGAGAACAATTAGTTATTGCCCGTAAGAATGGTAAGAATTGGTATTTGGCAGGTTTAACAGACTGGAATGCCCGTAATATTGAAGTGAAACTGGATTTCCTTGAAGCATCCAAATATAAAATGGAAATTTTCAAAGACGGTGTGAATGCAGACGTTTACGCCTCGGATTTTAAAACAGAAGAAGTAATGGTTTCAAAAGATGAACTAATTAACATCACCATGGCTAAAGGTGGCGGTTGGGCAGCAATTCTTACTCCAGTTGAATAAAAAGGTTTAGTAATGAAGAAAATACTATTTATATTATATACCTGTTGCATTTTATCGTTTCCTGTAAGTGCGCAGCAAATTCCGTCATTTAAAGCAAATGACAGAATTGTTTTTCTTGGAAATAGTATAACGGAAGGAGGGCATTATCATTCTTATATATGGCTGTATTACATGACGCACTTCCCCAATTTACCTCTTCGTATGTATAATGGAGGAATTGGTGGTGATTGTGTGAGCCACATGGTTTATCGTTTCGATTCAGATATTAAAATCAAAAAGCCGACCTATTTGATCTGTTCTTTCGGGATGAATGATTCCGGATTCGACGGATATAATAAGCCCGGATATGATAAGTATGCGAATCAGCAGGTAGAGTATGCTCACACAGAGTTTGAAAAACTGCAACGGCAGATTCTTGCTGACAAAAAAATAAAAAGCGTAGTACTTCTAGGTTCTCCTCCCTATGATGAGAATGTGAAATTGAAAGGAGTAGAAGCACTACACGGAAAGAATGAGACGATCAAACGAATTATTGAAATGCAGGCAGAAGTTGCCCAAAAGAGAGGATGGGGATTTGTCAATTTCAATACTGTGATGTGCGGGTTGAATAAGCAGATTCAGCTATCTGATTCTACAGCTACTTTCTGTGGCGGTGACCGGATTCATCCTGATAAAGACGGTCATATGGTAATGGCATACTTATTCCTGAAAGCACAGGGACTTGCAGGACAGGAAATCGCTTCTTTCCAAATCAATGCCACTAACAGGAAAGCAATGGAAGAGCGAAACTGCCGAATATCTCATATAAAGAATGAAAATGACACAATATCTTTCAGATATTTATCCCGTTCATTGCCTTTCCCTATCGACACGATTCCTCGCTGGGGAACGAAAGGTACAGCTCGGGATGCTATCAGACAAATTCCCTTTATGCAGGAAATGAATCAGGAAATAATGAAAGTAACTGATTTGCATGGCATTTTCCGGGTTACTATTGATGGAATAGAAATTGGCTGTTGGAGTGGCGACGAATTGAGTAAAGGAGTTAATCTGGCAGAAATAACATGTACGCCCCAATACCAACAGAGTCTGTCTATCATGTATCTGAATGAAGAAAGGTGCGCCATAGAAAAACGTTTACGTCAGTATATGGCTATGCAGTATGTCTTTTTTAAACATAGAGGATTACTTTTTGCAGATAATAAAGCTGCTCTTGATGCTGCCAAAGCGGAACGGGAAAGTCATTATCTGGTGAAGTATTTATATACCAATTATACTCAAGCCATGTTTCCGCAGATACGTGAAGCCTGGCAGGCTGAAATAGCCCAGTTGATAACTCAAATATATAAAATAAACAAGCCTCTTACGCGTTTGATTAAAATAGAAAGGATTAAAGAATGAAATTAAGACTATTATTACTTTTATGTCTGTTCCAATGGAGTATTTCCTGCGTTAGTGTACAGGCTGCAACTACTCCCGTAGTCTATTACGGGAAAGTACTGTCCGGAGGTAAGGGAGTGGCTAATGTACCTGTGACAGATGGTACGCAGATTGTCCTTACAGATAAAAAAGGACGATACTCTATGACAAGTACCTCTGATGCAGAATACATCTATATTACCCTTCCTGATGGCTATGACGTTCCGATGAAAGGTAAAGTCCCTGTATTCTTTCAAAAAGTGCCTGCTCAACCTTCAAAGAAAGTACATTTTGATTTTGAGCTGACACAATCATCTACGAATAACCAAAAGCACGTTTTGGTTGTATGGGCTGACCCACAAGTGTATTTTGACGAAGAAATGCCACAAGTACGGGAGGCCTCAAAAGATGTGAAAGAGCTGTTGGCAACTAGTTATCAGGGAATCCCTGCGTATGGAATAGTGTGTGGAGATATTATTGGTGACATCAATAAAAAGCCCAGCTATTTTGCGCCCATGATAGATGCAATAGCCGAAACGGAAATTCCCTTCTTCTATGTAATTGGAAATCATGACTTAGATTTAAATGTACGTTCCAATGAACATGCACGTACTACTTATAAATCTTATTATGGTCCCACTTACTATTCATTCAATAGAGGAAATGTGCATTATGTTGTTCTCGATGATATTTTCTTTATTGCAAAAAGCTATTTGTATGTTGGTTATCTTACCGAACAACAACTCCAGTGGTTGGAACAGGATTTGAAACAAGTCACTCCGGGATCCACAGTAGTAGTTGCTACACATATCCCTACCTATTCAAGAGAAGCACGCCGAAAGGAATGGGGAAAGGAGTCTACTATGAAAGTAATGAATAACCGCTCTCATTTGTATGAGTTGCTAAAACCTTATAATGCTCATATCATGTCAGGACATGAACACTATAATGAAAATTATGTGTTGGCAGACAATCTTTACGAACACGTGCACGCCCCCTTGTCAACACTGTTTTGGCAAGCTCCCTGGGCTTGTGATGGAACTCCGGGTGGATATGCCGTCTACGAATTTGACGGAGGTAAAGTTAACTGGTATTACAAATGCGTAGGAAGAGATAAGGACTATCAATTTGAACTTTATCCGGTAGGTGCCAGTCGAAATAAAAAGGAAGCAGTGGTGGCAAATGTCTGGAATTACGACCCAACCTGGAAAGTGAAATGGTATGAAAACGGTATTGACAGAGGAGAAATGACTCGTTTTTCCGGATACGACCCTGCTATTTATGAATACTGTGATAAAAACAGTTCTACATTTAAACATAAGTATTTGGGAGCAGACATTACTGAACACTTGTTTTATGCGGTTCCTGAAATGAAGGATTCCGAAATACGTGTAGAAGTTACAGATCATTGCGGTAATGTATATACCCGTAAAATGCAGCAACCTAAATAAGCAAAAATATAAAAAAGGAAAGAAGATGAATCGATTAACTGTATTAAGGAGAATATTTTATATTCTGGGAATCACCAGCCTCCTTTCAGCTTGTAGCCAAACTGATAATCTGGTACTAAAGTCCCCGGATGGTAAGATACAACTAACAGTCACAGAGAATGATAATACAATATCATACGCAGTAAATAAAGAGAATGAAACCATGATACTCCCTTCTAAATTAGGGTTTATCCTGGAACATGGAGATAGCTTGAACCATTTTGTAATTAAAGGCACCGAACGTTCCTCCTTGGACGAAACTTGGGAACAACCTTGGGGAGAGAGCCGATATGTACGGAACCACTATAATGAATTGAAAGTACTACTTCAAGAGGTAGCAGGAAAACGTAAACTTAATGTAATATTCCGTCTCTTTAATGATGGTATCGGATATCGTTATGAGTTTCCGCAACAGGAATCCATGGATTCATTAGTTATTATGAGCGAAGCAACAGAGTTTAAAATGCCGCGTATACATAAAGCTTGGTGGATTCCCGCATCCGATCCATATTATGAATGTATAGCAACATTCTCTCCCATAAATGAACTGGATACTGTACGCACTCCTCTAACAATGGAAACTGCGGAAGGAAAGTATCTTGCCATTCACGAAGCTAACCTGACAGATTATCCCAAAATGAATCTGACAGTCAAGGATTCTACCACACTCTGCGCTTCATTAGTTCCTTGGTCTAATGGAGTAGCAGCGTATATCAAAGCTCCATTTGTTACCCCTTGGAGAACAGTTGTTATTGCTGATAAACCGGGTGATCTGGTTACATCTTATTTGATGTTGAATCTCAACGAACCCTCCAAAATTAAAGATACTTCCTGGATAAAGCCAGGGAAATACATCGGTATATGGTGGGAAATGCATTTGGGTAAAGGAACATGGTATTATGGTCCTAAACACAGTGCTACCACTGCTAATACAAAGAAATATATAGACTTTGCATCAGAGAATGGTATCTCCGGTGTGTTAGTAGAAGGATGGAATGTCGGCTGGGAAGGAAACTGGATGAAACACGGGGATTCTTTAGACTTCACCAAACCTTATCCGGATTTTGATATTAAGGCAATCACTGATTATGCCCGTGAGAAAGGCGTAGAATTGATTGGACATCATGAAACAGCAGCTGCTACCCGCAACTACGAGAACCAACTGGACAAAGCCTTCGCTTTCTATCAACAATATGGAGTGCATGTCGTGAAAACGGGATATGTGAATCGTCTGATGGACTTTAAAGAAGCTCACGACGGTCAGTATGGTGTACGTCACTATCGGAAAGTGATAGAAACTGCTGCCAAATATCAAATAGCTATTGACAACCACGAGCCTGTTATGCCTACCGGTATTGAGCGCACATGGCCTAACCTTATGACCCAGGAAGGTGTGCGCGGACAGGAACACAATGCATGGTCTCCCGATGGAGGAAATCCGCCGGAACATACAACTGTTATTCCTTTTACCAGAGGATTAGCCGGGCCCATGGACTTCACATTCGGAACTTTCAACTTTACTAACGAAGCATATCCGGGGACTCGTGTCAATACTACACTTTGCAAGCAATTAGCACTATTTGTCGTGATCTACAGCCCCTTACAAATGGCCTCGGATTTACCAGAAAACTACAAAGGCATCAAAGCGTTCGATTTCATTAAGGATGTACCTACCGACTGGGATAAAACTTATGTAGTAGATGCCAAAATTGGTGATTATTCCGTCTTTGCGCGGAAAGACCGTAACACCAGCGATTGGTATGTAGGCTGCATCACAGACGAAAATGCAAGAGAGCTAGATATTCTTTTGAACTTTTTGGATGCGGACTCAAAGTATACTGCTCAAATATATGTTGACGGTGACGATGCGGAATGGAAAACGAATCCGACTTCTTTCAAGTATGAAGAGAAAATAGTAACAGCTTCCGACATGCTTCATGTCAAACTGGCAACAAGCGGTGGATGTGCTATTCGTTTTATCAAACAATAATATGATTATGAAGAAAATACTAAGTATACTCCTTTTTCTAGTTGTTGTCTGCCAAATACGTGCGGAAGATACTAATATCACTACCATGCATAAAATGACACAACGGTTGTTTCCTCAACAGGCTTCATCTTTTGATTTTCGTCTGTTGAATGATACTTCTGCAGATACTTTTACCATCAAAAGTGAAGGGAATAAAATTATTATTTCCGGAAATAACGCCAACTCTATGGCTGTAGGTTTGAATCATTATTTGAAAAACTACTGTCTGACCACTATTTCATGGTATAAGGATGATCCGATAGAATTACCTAAAACTCTCCCTTCCATATCAACAGAAGTCACTGTTAAGGCAAATGTCCCAACCCGTTTCTTTCTAAACTATTGTACGTTCGGGTATTCAATGACTTGGTGGAAATGGAGTGATTGGGAACATTTTATCGACTGGATGGCTTTAAATGGAATCAATATGCCTCTAGCTATTACCGGTCAGGAAGCTATCTGGTATAAAGTTTGGAGTAAACTGGGATTGACAGATGAAGAAATACGGGGATATTTTACAGGTCCTGCACATCTTCCATGGCATCGAATGTGTAACTTGGATGGTTGGCAAAGTCCTTTACCTAAAGAGTGGTTGTCAAGTCAGGCAGCGTTGCAGGAACAGATTGTTGCCCGTGAACGTGAGTTTAATATGCGACCTGTATTGCCGGCTTTTGCCGGGCATGTACCGGCAGCATTGAAACGGGTTTATCCCAATATAAAAACAACCAGAGTAAGCGAATGGGGAGGATTTGCCGATCAATATCGTTGCACTTTCCTTAATCCTATGGATTCTTTGTATGCGATCATACAAAAAGAATATCTTACCGAACAGACTCGTTTATATGGCACAAACCATATCTATGGCATCGATCCGTTCAATGAAATAGATCCTCCTTCATGGGATGCCGATTCTTTGGGAATGATGGCTAAGCACATCTACGAGTCTGTGGCTGCTGTAGATCCGGAAGCAGTATGGCTACAAATGACATGGTTGTTTTATGCTGACATCAAGCATTGGACCACTCCACGTATCAAATCCTATCTTCGTTCTGTGCCTCAAGACAGATTGATTCTATTAGACTATTTCTGTGAATATACAGAAATCTGGAAACAGACAGACAGTTATTTCGGTCAACCTTATCTTTGGTGTTATCTGGGCAATTTTGGTGGCAATTCCTTTCTGTCAGGTCCGGTAAATTTGGTGAGCGAACGATTGGCAGATGCTTTAAAGAATGGCGGCAGTAATCTTAAAGGAGTAGGTTCCACTCTCGAAGGCATAGACCTGAATCAGTTTATGTATGAATTTGTTCTTGACAAAGCATGGAATGGAGGTCAAACAGATAAAGAATGGTTCTTTAAACTGGCAGACAGACGAATTGGCAAGATATCTCCCGAAGCGAGAAAAGCATGGGAAATACTAGCAAATAAAGTGTACGTTCAACCGGCACAAGTGGGACAAGGCACACTCACCAATGCGCGCCCTTGTTTGAAAGGAAATGGACACTGGACTACCAAACCTACGATTGAATATCAACCCAAAGATTTAGTTGAAGCATGGAGATTACTGTTATCAGTAAAAGACTGTCAACGAGATAGCTATGAGTTTGATTTGGTCAATATTGGACGACAAGTTTTAGGGAATTATTTTAATGTAGTCCGTGATGAGTTCACCCTTGCATATGAAGCGGGAGATATACCGATGATGAAAAACCGAGGGAATAAGATGAGAGAGATTCTTGCTGACCTTGATAAACTCGTTAGCTGTCATCCAACTTTCTCATTGCATAAATGGATCACTGATGCTCGTGATATGGGACATGATGCCGCTTCTAAAAACTATTATGAAATGAATGCCCGTTCTCTGATTACCATTTGGGGAGATAGCTATCACCTGACCGACTATGCTAATCGATCATGGGCAGGTCTAACCAATCAATATTATTCTGTTCGGTGGGATCATTTTATAAATGAAGTAATCGAGGCTGCTGAAAAGAAGAAGAATTTTGATGAAGAAGAATTCTTTAATCAATCACGGATGTATGAAAACGAATGGGTAAATCCGAGTAACAGAATCAGCTACAACGAAGGCGGTGACGGAATAAAACTTGCCCGCCAAATCTATAAAAAATACGCAAAAGAAATCATTCGATAAAATTATAAAGTATACTTCAATATGAGAACGAATAAACTACACTTGTTTTTATTTCTTTTAATGTATTTCTGCCTGAACCTTTCAGTTCAGGCGGAAGCCTCTATCAACATTATCAAAGGCAAAGTTACCTGCGAAGGTAAAGGAATCGGGGGAGTAATGGTTACCGACGGTCATATATGTGTGCAGACCGACACTTCTGGGAAATATAGTATCCCCACTTTGGGAGACAGTCGTTTTGTATATATTTGTACTCCTTCAGGCTATCTGACAGACCGGAAAGGAACTATCCCTTCTTTCTATCTACCTATTGATTATTCTAAAAAGCAAAACTATAATTTTAATCTGAAGAAGAATCCCAAAGATGATGTTTCCCATGTTTTTGTAGCTCAATCTGATATACAAGTTACTTCCAGAGACGAACTGGCTATTTATCAACATGTAGTCGACGATTGCAAACAACTTCTCTCTTCTTATGCAACAACAGAAGTTTTTGGAATTGATTGTGGAGACATTGTAGGCGATCATCAAGAATTATATCCCGATTATTTGAAAAGAGCCGATCAACTGGATATACCTATCTATCGTGTAGTTGGCAATCATGATATGAATTATGACGGTCGCACGCATGAAACTTCCTACAAGACTTTTGAAGATACTTTTGGTCCTTCTTACTATTCTTTTAATAAGGGAAATGCCCATTATATTGTAGTAGACAATAATTTCTTTATCGGACGTGATTATTTCTATATGGGTTATCTGGATGAGAAAACATTTGCATGGCTTGATAAGGATTTATCATACGTACCGAAAGGGGCACTCGTATTCTTCATTATGCATATCCCTTCCCGCCAAACAGAAAAACAAGAAGCTTTTTTGTATAACTATGATATGATTGGTAATCAGATGGTCAACGCAGGTGCACTGCATCAGATGTTGAAACCCTACAAAGCACATCTTATCACAGGACATACTCATTACAATCTTAATGTCGTATTCGATGAGAATCTGATGGAACATAATACGGCTGCAGTTTGTGGTACGTGGTGGAAAGCGGATATTTGTCTGGATGGTACTCCACGTGGTTATGGCATATATGAAGTAAATGATAACGATGTAAAATGGTATTACAAAAGTTCCGGATATCCCAAAGAACATCAATTTCGTTCTTATCCTGTAGGAGCTTCTAAGGAACATCCGTCAGATATTATTGCTAATGTATGGAACTGGGATAAACTGTGGAAAGTGGAATGGCTGGAAGACGGTCAGTTGATGGGAAACATGACACGATATACTGGTTTAGATCCATACGCATCAGTAGTATGTTCGGACCGGGAAAAGATGGTATATACATGGATTACCCCAAGACCTACCCAACATATGTTTCGGGCAACTCCTAAAAATAAAGATGCTCATATAACGGTTAAAGTAACCGACCGTTTTGGCAAAGAATATATTCAAACAATCAATCCATAGATATATGAATAAACGTGCTTATGCTTTAGATGCCCTACGAGGTTATGCCATCATCACGATGGTGCTTTCGGCAACTGTTGCATGGAATTCTCTACCCGGATGGATGTATCACGCACAAACTCCTCCTCCGGACAGAGCTTTCGATGCCAGTTTATCGGGAATCACCTGGGTGGATCTTGTTTTTCCATTCTTCCTGTTTGCAATGGGTGCTGCTTTCCCTTTCTCGATCAAAAAAAGATTTGAGAAAGGGGATACTAAGTTACGATTAGTATATGAAGCTATCAAGCGAGGTGTGCAATTGACTTTCTTTGCTATTTTTATTCAACATTTTTATCCGTATGTTTTAAGTAATCCACAAGACGTGCGTGCCTGGTTATTATCCATTCTTTGTTTTATTATACTATTTCCTATGTTCATTCGCATCCCTCTGAAAATGCCAGATTGGATGCGTACAGTTATCAAGGTAACGGCCTATGTAATAGCCATTGTCTTGTTACTGACAACTCAATATGCAAATGAAAGAACTTTTGATGTATCATTCAACAACATAATCATATTACTGCTGGCAAATATGGCTGTTTTTGGTTCGGTCATATATATTTTCACAATGCAAAATCTCCGGGCACGAATAGGTGTATTACTAATATTGATGGCTTTGTTATTAAGTGGACAGGTTGACAATTCCTGGACACAAGCTATATACACCTACACACCTCTACCTTGGGCTTTTCATTTTGAGTATTTACAATATCTCCTTATCGTGATTCCGGGAAGCATCGCCGGAGAGTATTTGATGGAGTGGCTGAAGCAGCACAATGATTCGTCTGTTGAATCTACAAATAAATGGAAAGCTATCGTAATGATTCTTTTGACATTAGCTATAATTATTGTAAATTTGGCAGGACTTTATACACATTGTACAGTCTTGAACCTGATAATAAATATTCCGTTGCTGATAAGTGGAGTCTTTTTATTGAGAAAGGGCACAGGATTTATAAAGCTTTGGAGAGAACTTTTTACAGCCGGAGCTTTCTTAGTTGTTTTGGGATTATGCTTTGAACCTTTTCAGGGAGGTATAAAAAAAGATCCCGCCACTTTGAGTTATTTATTTCTCACTTCAGGTCTGGCATTTATGGCTTTATTGCTTTTAAATGTGATATGTGATTATTTTCGTTGTGTAAAGAGTACCCGTTTTCTTGTAATGCCCGGACAAAATCCCATGATGGCCTATGTAGTAGGAGATCTGTTGATTATGCCCGTAATCAATTTATTAGGAATTGCATCATTGCTTGTTTATTTCAATGAGAATGCATGGATGGGATTTTTACGAGGGGTAGTATTAACGGCATTATCAGTATTGGTAACTATGTTCTTTACCCGAATAAAATGCTTTTGGAGAACTTAAAACAATAATATTCAAAATATGAAAAGAAGAATTTGTGTTTTTATAATGCTTTTTTTGATGTGTCATATATATGCCCAACTAGTATATCATGATGCATCAAAGTTCCCTCTATTAGGAAAAGCCACCGAAGCCACCGGAGCACGATATGAAAGACTTCCGGATTCATTGAAGAATATCTCCTGTGCTCCGTTATGGAATTTAAGTCGTAATTCTGCCGGAATGGCGATACGTTTTCGCAGTAATTCTACCACGATAGCTGCAAAATGGGAAGCTCTTATCAATTTTCATATGAATCACATGACTGACACAGGTGCAAAAGGCTTAGACCTTTATTGTCTTCAGAAGAATGGGGAGTGGCGTTTTGTAAACAGTGGTCGTCCAAATGGAAAAACAAATCAAGCAACAATCATTGCTAACATGCAACCGGAAGAGAGAGAATATATGCTTTATCTTCCTCTCTATGACGGTTTGGTTTCCCTATCTATAGGGATTGATTCGTTAGCTACTATCGATCAGCCTTTAATTGATTATCCGATTCGCCAGAAGCCGATTGTATTTTATGGAACCAGTATTCTTCAAGGAGGTTGTGCTTCACGTCCCGGAATGGCACATACAAACATTATATCAAGAAGACTGAACCGTGAATGTATCAATCTGGGATTCAGTGGAAATGCACTTTTAGATTTAGAAGTTGCCAAAGTGATAGCCGAGGTAGATGCCAGTGTTTTTGTTTTGGACTTTGTGCCTAATGCTTCTGTAGAACAGATGAAAGAACGCATGGAGACATTCTATCGTATCATTCGTAGTAAACATCCGGATACGCCAGTTATTTTTATAGAAGATCCTATTTTCACTCATACACTTTATGATGAGAGAATAGCTAAAGAAGTGCAAAGAAAGAATGACACATTAAAGGAGATATTCAATCGGCTAAAAAAGGAAAATGAGAAAAATATCATTTTAATCTCTTCAAAGAATATGCTGGGAGAAGATGGAGAAGCCACAATTGATGGTATTCATTTCACAGATTTAGGCATGATGAGATATGCAGATTTAGTTTGTCCAATCATTAAGAAAGCAATCAAATAAAATAGTGACGCTATCGGCTCGGTATAGCGTCACTATATGAAGCTTATAGCAACGCTATCCTATTGACATAGCGTCACTATTTTTAATACTCCTAATAGATGGCTTTTTATATGTTATATCGGTAAAAACAAATCTCCAAATATCAAAATGGTAAAATATCATTTTGGTATTTGAATGATGCTATAATTGAATTTATTCAGCTTGTTAACTGGACATAGAAAAGAATCGCGTAGATTAAGCATTAGTATTATTCAGAAATTAAAGAAATCCTTCCTTTATAGAGCACAATCATTTCTATTTAATATCATGCATTACATAGTGAATATATTTATCAATCTTTTCGTGCTTTTTGTTTAATAAAACAAATTCATCAAAGCACTTCTAATAAATCAATAAATCATGTTTTTACGAGCAGAATATGCTTCCTTTTAAATGTACGTGACGTTTCTTTAAAGCCAACCGTGTGTTTCTTTAAAACTAACCGTACGTTTCATTACAATCAAGCGTGTGTTTTTCTATAATAATACGGTAATTTATATGCAAATGACCGTTCTTTTATTCGTAATTATGCATATAAATACCGTATTTTATTGTTTACTCGCTCTACTTTCTCTCATTTACAAAAAGTGAGAAATAATAAAATCAAAGAAAGAACGACAATATGTCGATCAATTTGATATAAACTAATCATATTGATATTTATGTTCTCCAAAACCACTTGATTTTTGTGAAGAACATAGTTACTAAAACAGCTAAAGAAGTAAGGATTGCTCCCTGAAGAAATCCCAACCAGGCATTTTGTTGAAAATAAGATAATAATGAAGCAATTCCAAGTATATTAGCCAATGGCATAATCAACAAATCGCCGACCACATAAGCTATCATCGGATTCTGACCGGACATCACCAAAAAACGAGTACTTTTCACACACCGGAAATAATCACAAACGATACTTAGAAATAAAAGAGCTAGAAAAGCCAGTCCGGAAGTGACAAAGAAATAACTAAAAGTAGTTGGATCTTTTTTAATACCATCCTGGAAAGGCTCAAAGCACAAACCCAGAAGAAGTAAATATGCCCCTGCGTTAAACAACTTTCTCCATAATAAAGCTATTCCATCCACTTTACGTGGAAATATACACTTACCAGCTAATAACAATAAAACAGTAAACACAAGGTTGACAACCAAATTACGAGTGTATAGACCGTAAAGATTGCTAATGATGATAACAACGGATAATATCATCAACATAATACTCATTTTACGATAAGGAGATGTAGCATAATCATCCGTCTCTTTTTGATATGCTTTCATCCACTCCGCTAAATACTCCCCGGCTATACTGCCGGGAATAACGATAAATAAGTATTTCAAATAATCAAACCGATACATCCACGGCAGAGGAGTATAATTAAATACACTCTGTGTCCACGAACCGTCAACCGTACTCCCTACTATCATAGCCATCAGCAATATCAGAATTCCTAAACGCATCCAACGATTATGCATTGTGAAAATGTAAAGGATAGAACCGAAAATAGCCATATTAGCCAACAGCAAAATGATAATGTTGCTGGAGAATAAACTGAATGTTTTCCCATCCGCATAAGAAGTGGTAGCCAACATAATGGCAGCGACAATGTAAGCTCCCACTTTTATTGAAATATGTACCCAATCCGGCATTTTCAAAGGAATGCGCATGAACATGGGAAATAGAACAGCAAAACAGAGTATAGCCAGCAGCCATGCTCTGATATCCTGCGGAGAACTTAACATATACGGATAAAAATGCTGGATGAAAATAGCAAAGAAAGTCAACTGAATCCCCCGTTTGACAGCTTCATAAACAAGTTTTAATTTTGAATCACCTTTTTCAGCACGCTTCCTTATGGAAAAAGGAAACGCGGCTCCCATAGCGAACAGGAAAAAAGGAAACACAAGATCTACCCAAGTAATACCGGGCAACAGAGGATTAAACACATGATCTGGCGGAGGCGTTTGAGCATGACTCATCCAACCGGGAAGAACATGCGTTACGATGGTAGCCGAAAGCACCATCGTAATAATTGCATATCCCCGTAAGGCATCTAAAGCTAAAGCTCTGTTGTTCATAAAGCTCCCCCCTCGCGCATTCCTTTTTCTACTTCTTTCCAAAGATTCTTTTGGATGATGTGTACTATATCGAATACCATTAGTCCATCCGATCGACGAAGGTTCATCTCTATTGTTTCGGATAATTTCCCCGGATTATCATAGAACTGATCCACCAAGATGCCGCCCATAAACTTGTTGTCTTTAAGAATCTGACGCAAGTGCTGACAGGAACCTTCTACACAGTACCATGTACCGGCTTGAGCCTGCGAATCAGTCTCGTTCCAGATGTTGCGGTTCGTTTTCTTGTATTCCTCTATCGTTATGTCTGTATAGTAATTTCCGGTTGCATACAAATCGATCAGTTCCGCGTATCCGTAATTTTTATATTCGGGAGTGGCCCAACTGAAGTCTTTAGCCGGATCATACTTTTTGCTGGCGAAATTAACTCCCACTTCATAGTAAGACGGATACCAAGCTCCGGTATATGTGCCGAAAGAAACTTTTGGATTGGCGGCTTTCACTTCCTTACGTGCCAATGCCATAAAATCAGTAATGTTTTTCGTTCTCCATTCCATCCATTTCTGGAAATACTTTCCCGGTTGTGTGATAAACTTTCCATCCGTATTCTTCTTCCAAACAAAAATATCTTCGGGGAACTTCGCCACTTTCTTACCTATATATGCTTCAAACTTTTCACGTGACAGCGGTGAGAAGTCGGCTGTTATACCATCATAACGTACACGATCGAGCATCAAACCGTCCAAATCAGAGTATTTGGTCACCACTTCTTTCAGTACATTTAGAATATGCGTACGATATTCCTCGTTCAAAGGATTGATCATAGCACCATATTTATGTTTTTCTTCCGTAATCGGAATAATACCTTTCTCGGGAGTATACACCATGGATGCCCATTCCGGATGTCCGCTGTATACCATTCCACGATCGAAATAATTATGCCCGGCACAGAATACATTTAATGAAGCATGAACCTCAAGACCCAATTCGTGCCCTTTTTTAATGAAGTATTGCAAATAATCAAAATTCCCGGCCTTTGCGCCTTTCCACTCTTTCATTTGTGGGGCAAACTGACTTTGATAAAGTACTTCTCCCGTAATGGGCCGTATATCCACTATTGCATGAGTGAAACCTACTGATTTGATTTTCTCCAAATAATAGTCAATCGAGTCTTTATGGCTGAAACGTTCGAAGTTAGCTTCGGCATCGAACCACATTAACGCAGGTTTCTTTTTGATTACAATCCGGAAAGGAGAAGCAGGAATAGCCGCATTATTGCATAATTCTCCCAACATATAATTCCGGAAACAATAACGTACCTCTATGGGGTCATTGATCGAATCATTCCAGACCTTTACAGTAGAAGAACCACTGATAATTTCCGCTTTGGCCGGTCGGAATATACCATCCGTCCCCACTATTTCAAATCCTTTCACGTTTTGATTTTCCGGTGTCAATCCTTCTTCACCATGTTCAAAGTCTATTTCTACTACGTTCCCTTTTACCCGGTGGAATTTGTATATAGGACCGGAATATTGAATACCTTTACGATGATACGTTTTTGCCAATGCCCAATAAGCCAGTCGTTCACCCACCTTTATCTTATAGGGCGAATGAATAAAGTTTTCACTCCCGGCATCACCTGTGGTCACCATTCCAACATTTGGAACAGCTGACATCAGCTCCAGCTGGCATTGACGGAACCAAGCCCAATCCAGTTTATCATTGCCTTCCGATTTCCATGGTGCAATCTGTACGTAATAAAATGGCATTTGGGGATTGTTGAAGAATGTTCTCCATTGAGAAACCATTGCAGGAAATAATCTCTTATATAATCCGGGATCGGGTGTGTTTGCTTCACCTTGATACCAAATCACTCCTTTAACAGGAAATCCTTTCCATGGATTCACCATTGCATTCCACAATAATGTAGGAGTCCCTGCCGTCCACCTGAACTCTTTCTGTATTACATCAGGCAATGCTATTTCCGGAAAGCCCGATAAAGTCTCTTTATTCATCCAAGCCTCTATTTTTGACATACTCCAGGAACAATGTATCAGACCGACAGGAACATCCAAAGATTGCTGTAACTGATTGCCAAAGAAATAGGCAGTTGCACTGAAATCAGCGACATCTTCCGGAGAGGCTTCTTTCCATTCTCCGTCCACCCCAGCTTCCTGTGGAATGGTACTCCAGGCATTTTTTACAGTATAGAGACGCAGTGGACGTTTGGGATTAGCAGATACAATGTATGGCTGGGAACCAAACACAGGCTGTCCACGGAATCCTTTCACTGGCATTTCCATATTCGACTGTCCGGAACAGAACCAGACTTCTCCTATTAAAATATTCTGCAATGTGAGGTCCTCTCCATCCGAGAACGTAATACTATACGGACCTCCAGCTACCGGTGTTTGGAGAGAAAGTTTCCATTCACCTTTTGCATCAACATTCGTTTGGATTTTTTTATTATTCCATGAAGCGGTAGCCTGCACACGTTTTCCCAAAGTCGCTGTTCCGGAAAAAGTAACTTCCGATTGTTGCTGTAACACCATATTATCCCCCCAAATGGAAGTAAGGGTTACTTTCGCTTCTGTTTTCAGGAGAAACGAGAAGCATATCAATAATATAAAATATTTGGCTTTTAACATATGATTCTTATTTGTTTTCGACAGCTTCAGTATACACATTGCCGAAGCGATCTGTTACTTTCACTTCTATTTTAGCATTTTTATTACGGGGAGTAGCATGAAATAGATGTTCGGTAAGAACTGGGGAAATCCATTCATATTTCACCTTTTCTTTGTCAGAACAGATTGCTTTGGCTGCAGGATCATATCCTTTGTAGCGTTGCATTTCTCCCATTCGCTTTCCGTTTTCATACCATTCCACTTTCCACTGTTCATCCCAGTTCCATACGTTAGCAATAATATCGGAAGGGTACTCGTCAGATGATCCGGCCTGATATACATGTAATTGATGCTCTTTCGGGTAGCCTGCACTTTTATATAGCCATTTCACTTGGTTCCCGTCTACTTCATATACCCCATATCCCCTCGGAGTACCATCCACATTAATATCTGCACGCCACCAAGTACCGCATACGGCAGCTGTGTTATGTTCCATTAATGAGTCATTAAAACATACGTTTACATTAAAATGTGTATGTCCGGAAATGATGTGGGCATTATAACCTTCCAATAATTTATATAGTGCAGCTGTATTGACCGTTTCATCTTGATCTAGCGTGTTATATCTTAGCTTCTTCTGAAGACTGGAAGGAATGTGCATCACTACAAAGACAAGTTTGTCTTTGGGCACATAAGAGAGGTCTTTCTCCAGCCATTGGAAAGTACGTTCATCAATGTAACCTATATATTGATAATCACGGTTGACATAAAAGCAATTGTCAAGCACGATATAATGAGCATTACCTTTATTTAATGAATAGTAGATAGGACCGAAATAACTTTCGAAAGTGCGATAAGAATATTCAAAAGTACGCCCTCCATACGTCATGTCGTGATTACCAATTGCCCGATAGATGGGAATCTCTAATGATGATACCGTATCTATATAGGAAGGATATAAAGAAGGAGTATCTCCTACGATATCCCCACAATCTATGCCGAATACTTCTTTTTTGCCCATATACGGACGAATATATTCTTTCATATCTTGCAGATATTTAGCATAAGCCTTTACGTCATCTTCGGAAGTAACCTGCGCATCTGCCTGCACCAAAAACAAATGATTGATCTCATTTTGCGGATTTCTTACCAATTCGAAGTCGTAAATATCTTGCTTGGCCGGATTCAGCTTCTGATAGAATAAAGGTATTGTTTGTTCTGTTTTCGGTAAATATCCGGAAGGAGTGGATAAATAAATGAAACGAACATCCCTATTAGGGGGGAGAGTATATTGGCCTTGCTGGTCAGTCAAAACACAGTCTATTCCGTCGGTCACTACTACCCCCGGGACTCCTGTCCCATTACAGGTTACTTTCCCGCGAATAGGGTTAGAAGGAATCTGGGCTTGTAAATTCAAGCCCAGACCTATTAATAAAAAGAATTGTAATAAATATATTTTCATAATTAGTTGGTTAGTTCAAACCTCATTCTTCGATAGATTCCAGATATTTATCAAAGCCTGTTTTAAAAGCGTTCCAATAGTCGTATTTCTTAACGTGGCAAAGGTCGAAGGCAAAGAAGCCGTCACTATTACTGATACAAGCATCAATAGTATCCGGAATTTTTGCAGATTGTCCTCCGTCAGTCCATCCGGTACTGTTACCGATATCTGGTCCGCCTGCAAAAGGTACATCTCCTTGTAACAGTTCACGTCCATTCTTACAAAAACCTTCCATGGTCCATTCGCCACTTCCATATATATTGTTCACGGAAGCATAAGCACCCAAAAAGATATAGTCCAAATGGTCCGCATATCCATAATTCTTATAATCGGAAGTAGCCCATTTCGGATAATAAGCGGAGGTGTTGTATTTAGGGCTGGCCCAGTTCACGCCTGATGTATAGTATGTTGAATACCAGGCACCAACATAAACTCCAAACTTGATATTGTTATTGACAGATTTAACTTTCTCGCGTGCCTTTACTATGAAATCATGAATAACTTTCGCTCTGAATTCCAACCACTTCTTAAAATAAACAGGCTGGTCAGAAGGTATTTCATCCGTACCGGGTGCCATAATATCTGCCGGGAAGTTTGCTACAGTTTCACCGATGTATTCTTCGAACTTCTGTTTGGAAATATCTGAAAAATCGCTTTCTAAGCCATAGTCATCATAACGACAACGATCCAATATGATGCCATCCAAATCATATTTAGCCAAGTCGGCCAACAACTGTAAAACAAAGTTTTGTACATCATCATTAGCGGGATTGAAAAATTTCGCTCCATAATCGGTTTCATCGTCCAACAAATCCATCGTATTGGTTAGCCCGTCAGCTAGATTAGCTACACTAGCCCATCCTTTTTTTGATTCATCACGGAACAAGACTCCATCATGTCCTAAATTATACGGACATAAATAGCCTCCTACAAATGTATTGATAGAAGCATTCACTTTTAATCCTTGTATACGAGCCTCCTCAATAAATGCCTGTAAATAATCCCAAGTTTCCGTCCTTTCATAATAACTATATCCGGAATTACCCCATACATCCATACGTTTCACCTGATCTACAACATTAGTATTGAATAATACATCTCCTGTAGTGGGACGTACATCGACAATAATATCAGTGAATCCTGCCGCTTTTATCTTTTCCATATCTTTGGCTATGTTTTCCTTACTATTGGCATAGTCAGGAAAATTAGCAGCCGCATCAATCCAAATATATCGTGGCTTAGCTTCTGCAACATCCGGCTCGTCCGGCTTTTCTGTCGAATTATCGTTCCACGGCCATCCGGGAATTCCATCAGAATCATCACTACAGGAGGTTATTGTAACTGCTCCCAAGAAAGTCAGTATTAGTATTTTTAGAAATTTTCTCATATCATACTTGTTTTATTAGGTATATACTGCCTGATATATCCGCAGTACATTTTTATTTAAGAGTGACTACTGATGCTACGGATCTTTCGTCTCCGCTGGAGTCACTTGTCTTGATCGTCTCTTGCCCATTGACTAACATGCAACTGGAACCACCGCCATCCAAATTGATAGCATCCGTACATCCCAGTGTTTTCATGATATTAGCTACATTTTCGGTGGTCATACCGGCAACTCCCGTTGTCATTCCATCTCCTTCACACACAAAAAGAATCATTTTCTTATCATTGGTGATACCAATAGCCGAACGAGGTCTGTTCACCGTGGCGCCAATATCTGATAAAATTTCTTCTTCGTATGTATTCTTTATGTTTCCATCCAACAGAAGTACGGGGCCACCGCCTATTCCTGTTTTAGCATTTAAGACAGTTCCTGTAGACGGAAAATTTTCATTAGGAGTTGTTTCTGATTTTACCGGTGAGGGCTCCGAATACCAATAAGTAACATTGGATAGTGTTGTGTAAGTCCACATTGATTTGAATGAGCCATCATTCATTTCACAGAATGCAGCTAATACAGGATACCAGAATGGACCGTTAGTCCAATCTTCTGCTGTTACATCATTGTTCTTACACACCATTTCACCGTTACGCCATATTAGGCTTAATGACCCCTCATAGAAGAAACCTCCATTGATTACAATTGTGGAGTTGTTCTCTTCATAAAATTCTTTTGGCTTTTTCAATCCAGTCTTTTCTCCTAATACACCAAATGCTGCCTTACTCATATCACCTACCGCAATATAAGCTATCGCTTTTTTGCCTTCCAGTGTTTCTGGTGATTTATATACGTTGATATGTTCAGGCAAGGTTCCATAAGTGCTTTTCACATTGGTCCAGCCTAAATTTACAATATCAGGATTGGCTTCAACAGGTTCAGTTGGAGTCTCCGGCTCCGCCCATGGCCAATCCGGGATATCAGTGTTATCATCACCACATGCTATGAAAAAAGGCAGTAATGATAATAACCATAACATTTTTTTCTTTGTTGACATATAGCTACTCCTTTAAATGATTTACAGATTTCTTTATCCCATATATGATGAATGGGTATTTTCTCATCATATATGAGATAAAGAGATCAATTAATTATTTGTCGATACAATCAAACTCATATCCTCCGATAACCTTACAGTTGTTATCCACGTAGTAAGCACGGAGCTTATATCCATCTGTTGTCGGAGCAAGCAATACATCACCTGTTGCAGCTACACCATCGGATGAATTGTATGAGGAAAGTGAAGGATTGAATGACAGAGCATCTGAAGTAGATATTGTACCAGTGAATGATCCGTCTGACGTTACATCATACATATATAAGCATGGAGTTCCACCCCATTGCGGGAAATGAGCTGTACATACCAATACAAGATATTGTGCATTATTAAAGCTTCTTGTATCCAGACAGTTGTTATTCATTGCCCAAGAATTACCATTGTCGGAGTCTTCCAGAGATTTACTTGCATTATTATTTGTTCCATTCACCCAATAAAGAATGTTAGAATCATAGTATGACAAAAAATAATCACTTTGAGCAGTAGTTCCTTTAGTCACAACTTTAGTGTTTGATGCGGGAGCTCCCCAATTACCTACACCATTCACTGTTACTACTTGAGGACTTCCCAATACACCGTCTGTTATAATCCAACGAACAAACTTATTGGAACCTGAACTGGCTGTTCCGTCACAAGTAGCAATAATAGAGGCATTAGTATTAATATCTCCTTGAACAGACACTTTCGTACCCATATCTAACCCTGTATTATTAGTATAAGTAGTCAATAAAGTTGGAGCAGTCGTAACAGAAGAAGTCTTATAGATTGAGAAAGACTTGCCATTAGTAGCCTTCGTTGCTAATAATATATTTCCCCTACTATCACTTGTCATACATCCTAAAGATGCAACACTCACACTACCCAAAGTTACATTACCAATCTTATTTCCCGTAGATGCATTGTAATATGCAGGAGTTGTGGTACCATCACCCAAGCAAACTACCAGATTATTTCCGGAAACAGCTAAAGAAGGTGCATTTGCTCCAGTCCAAGGTAAGCCGATAACTCCCATATCCAATTTAAATAATTCTGTCTCACTACCTTTTCTATATCCGTAAGGAATCTTATCCGGTACTGCTTTTTGAATAGTATAAGTTTGCTTTGTCACTCCATCGTGAGCAATCACTGTAAGCTCAACAGGTGAATTAAAATTAAGAGGCTCTGTTTTAGGATCCGGTGACATGGTCGCATGAGCCGACAGTGAATAATCTGCCAAGCAAGAAGATAAATCTTCCGCAGAGATTAAAGATACAGTTTTGTGGTCTTCATCAATAATACCTGTAATGTCTTCAGACGGTATTGAGAAACTTAATAACTGACACTTAGTAGACTTAACTCTTTCGCCTGTGATGCAGATTTGTTTCTTATATCCTTGAGCGTCTGTATAAGTGAAATAATTCTCTTTAGTCAGATCGAGAATTGAAAGAACCGGTTCAATAGTACAGTTTGGTGCCAACTTTGCCTGAATCCTCATCGCTTTCATATATTCTGAAGTTTCATTATCACTATTTTCCGGATAATACCATGGCATAGGAATTACATACTTATCTACAGAAGCATCTGCAATAGTATATACCACAGCCTCTTTATCCACGTATGGCCCAGAAGTAAAGAGTGCAGTCAAGCTCGTGATTCCCTGTCTGTCCGCAGTAGGAAGCACATATTCCGGATCCTGGCAAGAACTCGTGAGAGCCAAAATCCCTAATAATAGATATAATATATTCTTTTTCATAATGTTTTCATTTTAGATTTATTGCCATTCTGCATATTGAGTTACCGCACCGTTATTGTCCAACTCTGCCTGTGGCATTGGGAAACGATACATCTTAGTCGGGAAATTACGATCTTTATCATCACATTCTGTATAAATGTAAGTGAAAGACCCATTTGCATTTTTCTCTATTTTCATTCCATGAAGACGAATACCGGTAAATGCTGTCGCAGATAATTTCCAACGACGCATGTCCCAATAATAATGTCCTTCATAAGCAAGTTCTACTTTGCGTTCCTGACGGATGGCTTTCATTAAATCATCCCCACTTTTGTCTGTGTAAGACAATCCCACTCTGTTACGAATATCTTTTATGTCTTTATTTGCCTTATCCGTATAGCCATTCAGATGATAACATGCTTCTGCATGATTCAGTAATACCTCTGCGTAACGAATTTCTGTCCATGGCTGTGTACTGGCTTGTATGGAAGTAAAATTATGAGCTTCATCTACCAGTTTACGTAAATAATACCCGGTAGTAGAACGTCCTTCCGGTTTGGCATCTGTTTTCCATGCAGCCCAACCATCAGTACCGTTTACGAAAGATTCTATCGGTCTGCCTTTCCATGTTGCTCCATTATAAAGAATGGTAGCTTTAAAGCGTGGTTCTAGTTTATCATAAGGAGGAGTCGTTGTAGTACCTTCAGCAGTATGCCATGCACTCCAATCGGGGAAGCCACTACCATCTGCATATTCATACGATTCAACCATCTCTTGTGTCGGAGTACCGAATCCACCAGTCATGGAATTGCCATCCAGTGCTTTATCACCTCCAGGAACCATATATCCATCAAAGTCATGAGTCACAGTGGAACTCTTATCATAACAATATTGTAAAATGGCTTCTTTGCTTCCTGCTTTAAAAGCATTTGAATAGTCTTCTTTTGCTTCTAGCTCATAACCCATTCCCATCACCTTTTCAGCTGCGATGCGAGCGTCATCCCATCTTTCTGCATACAACATGGCTCTTGATAACATTGCATAAGCTGCTCCGCTAGTAAGACGTCCGTTAGGAGTTTTATCAACAGGCAAATGTTCACCGGCATATTTTAAGTCGTTATATACAAAGTTCCATCCGTCGGCTTCCGAACTAACCGGCATATCCTTTTTTATATTATCCAAATCTTCATCGTATATAATCACTTCTTTATAACGTTTCAATAAATCAGTATAGAGATACCCTCTGAAGAAACGCATTTCAGCTTCCAAGCGTTCTTCATCAGTCTGACCAAATGAAGCATATTTCTTTAATTTATTGATACCTTCATTGACACGACGCACATATTCGTACATTGTCGTCCAGTTGCCCAGGTAAGTACTAACATAATTCACTGTGAGAACAGAACCTCCATAAGCTATTTCACTAGGAATCTGACATTTGGACATATAATTATAGGAACCATATTTAAGCTGGTCTGTCAAAGCCTCTGTCATTCCCGCTAAACATTGTCCGTCCCGATAGACTCCTAAATAATCTATATAGCGATAGAAATCGTTGACTGCCTGTTCTGCATAATCGAGTTTACTCCATACAAGTTTATCTGATGCTCTGTCTGTTGGAGTCATGTCCAGATAATCACTACATGAGCCAAGCCCTAAAGAGGCTCCCAACAATATGATACTTAATACTTTTGTTTTCATAATAGAACTTTTAAAGGTTTAGAAAGTCAAAGTGATACCGCCCATAATGGTGCGTTGTTGAGGATAGTATCCGTTATTTACTCCCGGAGATTCAGGATCGATTCCATCAGGAAGACCGCAGAGCGTAAATAAATTAGAACCTTCTACATAAATTCTAAGATTCTGAATGCCGACAGGACTCATCCATCTCTTGGGGAATGTGTAACCCAATTGTGCGGATTTGAGACGAAGGTATCTACCGTTACGCAACCAGAAAGTGGAAGCTAATCCATTATCTCCTCCATGTCCTTGATTACCTAGCGTAAGACGTGGGAATGTTCCATTCGGATTTTCTACTGTATATGCATTCTGAACTAAATATAATGGTGAGTTGGCACCTTCTTTAAATGCCTGTGTCCATACAGTGTTGTCGTCATAACCATTATAATAAGTACCCGTCAATGATACGTCGAACAGTGCACCTCCAGTAAATTGTGCACTTAAATCGAATCCATTCCAGGCACAATTCAGGTTCAAACCGTAAGTTAATTCGGGACGATTGCCACGTCCAACACGTGTTCTGTCATCTTCGTCTATTTTACCATCACCATTTAAATCTCTGTATTTGATATCACCGACATTAGGACGAGTGCCATACCAGGCTGAATTGTCTATTTCTTCTTCCGAACGGAATAAGCCATCTGCAACCCACACAACAGAAGCATCAACACTACGTCCTGTGCGTTTTCTCCACTCTACTGTGTTCGGACTATCTGGATAACGGAGATAACGGTTTCTTGCAAATGTCAGATTGAAGCTTGCGCCATAGGAGAATGGCTTACCTGCCAAGTTTAATTTATTACGATGGCTCACCGTTACTTCAACGCCTTTGCTATCGACCTTATTATAGTTGGCATAAGTATAATAATATCCTCCCATAGATGGGGGGTAATCGCCTCCCATTGCTGTCAAAATATCATAGGTATAATTATAGAATGCGTCAAACTCCATTCCCAACAGACCATTCCACATCGTAAAGTCAAATCCTGCATTGTAGGTTAAGGTGTTCTCCCAAGTTAGAGTAGGATTGGCAATTACAGAGGCGCGTAATGCTTGCATTACTTTTCCATTCAGAATTGTTTGGTATGCATTTTTGTTACCATCCATCAAATTGTAAGTACTAAGGAAAGCATACGGACTCACTGCATCGTTTCCTAATAAACCGACAGATGCACGTATCTTCATATCATCCAGAAATGTCAGACTAGACATAAAATCTTCTTTAGATATTCTCCACGCTACTGACGCTGACGGGAAGAATGCCCAACGTTTCCCACTAACATTGCCGGCAAATTTGTAAGAACCATCATATCGACCTGTAAACTCTGCCAAATACTTATTGTCATAGTCATATTTCAAACGAAAAACATAACCAATACTACGGTTTGCATCACTGTATCCCGAGATTGGAGAGTCTGCCGGTTGTCCAAAGCTCAATTCTGGTAGTTCAGAGAAACTCATGTTCTTATTATAGCCGGAGAAACTGTTTTCTTTATAATCCCGGATTTCTGCTAATACCATTCCTTCTACATTATGTTTTCCGAAGGAGCTTGCATAGTTTATGCTTCCTTGGCCTACCATTTGATGAGAACTATACTGTCCTTCACCTAAATTTATTCCATTTGCTGTGCCGCGAGGATCGTCTGCTTTAGACCAAGTCCAATCTGCTGTCGAAGTCGGCATTTTATGTATATATGTGGAGTAAGGTGTATTCAAATTCTTATTATGAGAAGTTGTATAGTCATAAGCTCCGGTTACTTTCACGCTCAAGCCTTTAACCCAAGGTACATTATATTGTAAAGAGATGTTAGTTTGTAAATCAAAGCTATTGGTATGTTTGTATCCTGATTCATAAATGGCAGCCAATGGACTGTTGGGCAGACTTGTGTTATTCTGTGTGGTAGCAGAATAAAGTCCGTCATATGTTTCCGGCAAATATGGATGCATCATTATAGTCTGATGAGCTACTGACAACCAACCTTGTTCACCCAATTCGGAATTAGAATCCGTACCGCCTGAAGCATATCCCGGAGTTTCACGTTTACCGACATTTCCTGCAATACCTAAACTTAACTGGAAGTTCTTAGCCAGTTGAGTCTCAAGATTAGTTCTTAAATTGTATCTCTTGTAAGAGAAATTGTCAATGTTACCTTTTTGACCTAAATAACCCACAGAAGCAAAGTAACGCATCTTATCACTACCTCCCTGTATTGTTACATTGTGTTTCTGATTAATACCGGTTCCGAATACTTTATCAATATAGTTAACATTATCCCATCCGTCAGTAGGATCACCATTCAACATAGCTTCCACATTCGCCTTTGTAAAAACGGGATTATATTGACTAATGTTTGAAATGCTTCCATTAGCCATTTTATCCATCATGTCAGCCATATTATAATAATATGCAAATTGAGGTCCATTCATAAACTGCGGAAAGTTTGCATTCATAGATGCTCCTATTGAACCATTATAAGTGATTTTGGATTTTCCTTCCTGACCTTTTTTTGTAGTTATAATAATAACACCACCGGCTCCTTTTAATCCATAAACAGCTGCAGAAGCTCCATCTTTCAAAACAGATACACTTTCGATATCATTAGGGTCAATATCATTAATAGAACGAGGCATTCCGTCTACTATATAAGTAACATTATAAATAGAGCCACGAACTCGTAATGTAGCCTGATCGTCTCCGGGTTCACCAGATACTTGAACAGATGAAATACCTGGCAAACGTCCACCTAAAAGACTCGACACATTGGTTGCCGGTGCTTTCAGCAGTTCGTCGCCTTTCACCGCAGATACGGCTCCGGTTAAAGATTGCTTCTTGGCAGTACCATATCCTACCACAATCACTTCATCCAAAGCTGCCACATCATCTTTCATAACCACATTAATGGTCGTCTGACCTGCTACCTTTATTTCCTGATCTGACATTCCAACATATGAGAATGATAAAATGTCTTTTGCGGTGGCCTGAATGCTATATTTTCCATTTACATCTGTAATAGTGCCATTAGTAGTTCCTTTTACGACAACACTTACTCCTGGTAGCGGTTCTCCTATACCATCAGTAACAGTTCCTTTCACTAAACTCTGTGCATGACTACTGATAGCACATGCAAATAGCGCGCAGATTGAAAACATAAATATTTTCAATATACGAGAGTTCTTCTTGATTTTTGAGTTAAACTCTGTCATAGAATTAATTTTTAGATTATTAATATAGATTGGTTAACATATCCGTTATTGTTTATAGCTGTTCCAATACTTTCCAGCATTGATATAACCCTCTTGGTACATGGAAACATCCTTTCCATTTTCCTCCTTTCAATGGTAGTAGCACTTCACCTCTCCGGTTTAAGTATCCATACCATTCGGGATGCTCTTTATCTTTAAAATGGGTCCATGTATAATCGTGTACTTTTTCAAACCATTCCAGACATTGGTTATCTCCGGTCAATTGATAACTCTTCAGAAGAGATATGAGTGTTTCAATATGCACCCACCAGAGTTTCTGGTCCCATTCCAGTTGTTGGGGAGGACAACCGTTACGATCCATAAAATAGTAGATACCTCCATATTCTTTATCCCAACCATATTCAAGCATTGTAAGAGTGATGTTCTTAGCCTTTTCGATTAATTCCGGACGGTTTAGGCGTTTCCCTAAATCCATTATAAACCACATGGCTTCAATCGCATGGCCAGGGGTAATCTGCCGTCCTTCAAAGCAATCTATCAGATTACCATTCACATCTACATTCTCAACAATGATACCACCAAGTTCGGGACGATAGAAAACAGACATAACTTCATGAATACAAGTATCCATCGCTTGTTCCAAATAGTCCTTGCCTAAAATATGCTCAATTTCCATAGCAAGATTGCATAGTATCATCGGCAGGGCAAAATTTTTTAGATTACGAGTGCCCGGATGAAGTTTATTCCATTTACCTTTCGGATTATCTACTTTGGAAAGGATAATATCGAAGGTTTTCTTAGCAATGTCAGCATATTCCTGATTACCGGTTGCAAGGCTTAATTGCCCGAAAGCCATGGCAGCGAATGTATATGAAAAGATATTGTATGGTTCTACCAATGGTCTACCCAAACGGTCAAGGGAAAAATACCAGTTATAGTCTCCATCATGTCCATATTTTTTTAAAAACTCACCACCTTGAACGGCACAATCCAGCCATTCCTTACGTTTTTCCACTTTATTGTAAAGCATAGAGAACATCCACACTTCGCGGCCTTGCAGCCAGATAAATTTATCTGTATCGAAAACTCTTCCTTCACGATCCAAACAGGTGAAGTAGCCTCCATATTCATGATCTTGTGAGTTTTCAAGCCAGAAAGGAAGAACATTATCCAAGAGTTCATCCTTGTATTGATTTGCCAGTTTCTTAAAATCCATACATCTTTTATTATTAAGTTATTAAGGTCTTTTTGTTTTACTATTCCGAACGGGTCCAATATCTTTCAATCTCTTCCAGCGACTTCCCGGTAGTCTCCGGCACGAGTTTCCAGACAATCAGCATATACGGCACGCACATGAGGGCGAACAGGAAGAATGTTCCGGCGGGGGTAAGGTTCTGGAGCATCCAGGGGGTCAACTGTCCGATCAGGTACGTTCCGATCCACAGAGCAAATCCTGCTATCGACATGGCCAGTCCGCGAACCTTGGTGGGATACATCTCCGAGAGGAGTACGAACACCACAGCGCAGATAGACACGGCACAGCAGAATACATAGAACAGGAAGAAAACAAGCAGGAAGAGGCTGGATACTCCCAGGGAATCTCCGAAGAGGAAGTACAGGCCGATGAGAATCAGAGAAACAACCATTCCCGAAACTCCGTAATAAACAAGTTTCTTGCGGCCTACCTTATCAATGATGACAAGAGCCAGAACGGTGGTCAAAGTATTGACTAGTCCTACCAGAACTTGGTAAAATGAAAGTTAACTGTTTGCATAGCTGTATTATGGTAGAAAAGTTTTATCTTTATCGCGTTAAACTAACTAATACCCCCATTATGAGAAGAATTTTTTATTTACTTTTCCTTGTCTTATTAGGCTATTCTTTTGACGTAAAAGCTTCAGACACAGTGTTTATCCATGAAACACAAATCCCGGTTTTGATAGAGCGGCAGGACAATGTTCTGTTCTATATCCGGTTGGATGCAAAGGAAAGCAAGATGCTCGATGAAGTTGTTTTAGATTTCAGTAAAAGTACCAACTTAGCGGATGTCCAGGCAATCAAACTCTATTATGGAGGAACAGAGGCCTTACAAGATCAAAACAAAAATCGCTTTGCCCCTGTAGAGTACATATCCAGCCATCGACCGGGTGCGACATTGGCGGCTAATCCTTCCTATTCCATAAAATGTGCAGAGGTCGGACCATCGGAAAAAGTTGTATTAAGAGGTAATTACAATTTATTTCCAGGTGTCAACTTTTTTTGGATCAGTTTGCAGATGAAAACAGATGCCTCTTTGCATACTAAAATAGTCTCTGATTTACATGCTGTAAAAGTGGATGGGAAAGAACTCTATTGTAAATTTATTTCCCCAAAAGATATTACTCACCGGATGGCAGTCGGAGTTCGTCATGCTGGTAATGACGGTTCTGCTTCCTTCCGTATTCCCGGATTAGTGACAACCAATAAAGGAACATTATTGGGAGTGTACGATGTCCGATATAATAGTAGTGTCGATTTACAGGAATATGTAGATGTGGGTTTGAGTCGTAGCACTGACGGAGGGAAGAGCTGGGAGAAAATGCGTCTTCCGCTTTCATTTGGTGAGTATGGCGGTTTGCCTAAAGCACAGAATGGGGTAGGAGATCCCTCTATTTTGGTAGATACTCAAACGAATACCGTCTGGGTGGTTGCCGCATGGACACATGGTATGGGTAATCAACGTGCCTGGTGGAGCTCCCATTCGGGAATGGATATAAACCATACCGCACAGCTGGTATTGGCAAAGAGTACAGACGATGGTAAAACATGGTCGAAACCGATCAATATAACAGAGCAGGTAAAAGATCCGTCCTGGTATTTTCTCCTTCAAGGACCCGGACGTGGAATAACGATGAGCGACGGCACATTAGTATTTCCAACGCAGTTTATAGACTCTACCCGTGTTCCGAATGCAGGAATCATGTATAGTAAAGACCGGGGGAAAACGTGGAAAATGCACAATATGGCACGAACAAATACAACGGAAGCACAAGTTGCGGAAATAGAACCGGGAGTATTGATGCTGAATATGCGTGACAATAGAGGAGGAAGCCGGGCTATTGCCATAACGAAAGATTTGGGAAAAACCTGGACAGAACACCCGTCTTCACGTAAGGCACTTCAGGAACCGGTATGTATGGCCAGTCTGATTCATGTCGATGCCAAGGACAACGTTTTGAATAAAGACCTCCTGTTGTTTTCAAATCCGGATACGACTAAAGGGCGCAATCATATAACAATAAAAACAAGTCTGGATAAAGGACTTACCTGGTTGCCCGAACATCAAATCATGCTCGACGAAGCAGAAGGATGGGGATATAGTTGCCTGACGATGATTGATAAAGAGACAATCGGTATTCTATATGAGAGCAGTGTGGCACACATGACTTTTCAGGCGGTGAAATTAACAGATTTGTTAGGAATGAAATGATAGATATAATAGCGGTTAAACTATCCGATATGATAAAAGAATAAAACCGTATATTTATCGTGGCGTGCAAAAACAACATATTTTGTTAAATTATCAGTGAAATTTGCTGAAAAAATAATATCTTTGAATCCGTTAATATCTAATGCCCCACTATGATGATTAATTTGATCGGAAAAAAGGCTCAAATAGCATGTGAACTACTATGCTGTTGCAGTATGGCATATGCACAGAGCAATGACAATTCCGAAGTTGTCGTTCTAAATACAGGCTGGGAGTTTTCCCAGGCAGGGACGGAGCTGTGGCGACCGGCACAGGTTCCGGGCACCGTTCATCAGGATCTTATCAACCATAAACAACTTCCCGATCCTTTTTATGGCATCAATGAACAAAAGATTCAGTGGGTGGAAAATGAAGACTGGGAATACCGGACTGCTTTTACAGTTACCCCCGAACAACTGAAACGGGATGACGCCCAATTGGTTTTTGAAGGTCTTGACACATACGCCGATGTATACCTCAATGGAGCATTGTTGCTGAAAGCCGATAACATGTTTGTCGGTTATACCATACCTGTCAAGTCCCAACTCCGTATCGGAGAAAACCTTCTTCACATCTATTTTCATTCCCCCATCCGGCAGACACTGCCTCAATATAACTCGAACGGATTCAACTATCCGGCAGACAACGACCATCACGACAAACATTTAAGCATATTCTCCCGTAAAGCCCCTTACAGTTATGGCTGGGACTGGGGAATCCGCATGGTGACCAGCGGCATCTGGCGTCCGGTGACCATCCGTTTTTATGACGCAGCTTCTATCAGTGACTATCACGTAAAGCAACTCGCACTGACCGACCAGCTCGCAAATCTGTCTAATGAATTAGAAATAAACAACATACTCTCCCGGCCACTTCAGGCAGAGGTGAGAATCAATACCTCATTCGAAAGAAGTGCAGAAAAAAGCATCAGCCAGGCAATCACCTTACAGCCCGGAATCAATCATGTTTCCATACCTTCCGAAGTGGCATCCCCCGTACGTTGGATGCCGAATGGATGGGGAAAGCCCGCCCTGTATGATTTCTCCGCTCAAATCATAGTAGAAGATAAAGTCGTAGCCGAGCAATCGCACCGGATAGGACTGCGTACTGTTCGCCTCGTTAATGAAAAAGATAAAGACGGAGAATCCTTCTATTTTGAAGTAAATGGTGTACCTATGTTTGCCAAAGGAGCCAATTACATCCCCCAGGATGCACTCTTGACTAACGTCACTACCGAACGCTACCAAACCTTATTCCGCGACATCCGCGAAGCGAACATGAATGTCATTCGTGTATGGGGAGGTGGAACGTACGAAGATGACCGTTTCTATGACCTGGCAGATGAAAACGGAATACTGGTGTGGCAAGACTTCATGTTTGCCTGCACTCCCTATCCGTCCGACCCCACCTTTCTGAAAAGGGTAGAGGCGGAAGCCTGCTATAACATCCGTCGCCTTCGCAATCATGCTTCCCTGGCGATGTGGTGCGGCAATAACGAAATACTGGAAGCCTTAAAATATTGGGGATTCGACAAGAACTTCCCGCCCGAAATCTATCAGGAAATGTTTCGAGGCTACGACAAACTGTTCCATCAGCTCCTTCCAGCCAAGGTTAAGGAACTGGATGCCGACCGTTTCTACATACACAGCTCCCCGTATTTTGCCAACTGGGGGCGTCCTGAATCCTGGGGGATAGGAGACAGCCATAACTGGGGAGTCTGGTATGGTCAAAAAACATTCGAGTCACTCGATACAGACCTGCCCCGTTTCATGAGCGAATTCGGTTTTCAGTCCTTCCCGGAAATGAAGACCATCTCCACTTTCGCCGCTCCGGAAGATTATCAGATAGAATCGGAAGTGATGAATGCTCATCAGAAAAGCAGCATCGGCAACGCCCTGATTCGTACCTACATGGAGCGCGACTATATCATCCCCGAAAAATTTGAAGACTTTGTCTATGTCGGACTAGTGCTGCAAGGACAAGGAATGCGTCACGGACTGGAAGCACACCGCCGGAACCGTCCTTACTGTATGGGTACCCTGTATTGGCAACTGAATGACAGCTGGCCGGTAGTATCCTGGTCGAGCATCGACTATTACGGTAATTGGAAAGCCCTGCATTACCAAGCCAAACGAGCCTTTGCTCCAATCCTCATCAATCCTATCCGGCAAAACGACAGCCTCAATATCTACCTGATTTCCGACTGTCCGGACACCAAAGACCACCTGATGTTGGAAATGAAAGTAACAGACTTTGACGGAAAGAAACAAGGCAAGCCTATACAACTCAACACATTGACAGTTCCGGCTAACACTTCCCAATGCGTGTACCGTATAAAACCCGACACCTGGCTATCACCGGAAGAACAGCAACGCTGTTTCATGCAACTGACGCTAAAAGACAAGGCAGGAAACACCCTTGCCGAAACCGTATACTTCTTTAGAAAAACAAAAGACCTGCTTCTGCCTGAAACAACCGTTTCCTGCAAGATGAAACAGAAAGACGGCATGTGTGAACTGACATTGTTTTCTCCCGCTCTTGCAAAAGATGTCTTTATTGAAATTCCTTTGCAGGGAGCCCGTTTCAGCGACAACTTTTTCGACCTTCTTCCCGGAGAACGTAAAACGGTCGTCATCACTTCTCCCCAAATAAAGAAAGGAGAGGAGCTGCCTTTGACAATCAAACATATTCGTGAAACTTATAATTAATCTATTAATAACTTAACACTTAATTTTTTAGTTTATGAAGCAACTCTTTAAATTAACCGGATGTCTGGCACTAGCAGGACTTTTTGCCTCTTGCCAATCGGCGCAACAGGAAGCCAACTACCAGATCATCCCCATGCCACAAGAAATTGTAACCGCTCAAGGAAGTCCCTTCATCCTCAAGAGCAGTGTGAAAATTCTCTATCCGGAAGGAAACGAGAAGATGCAACGCAACGCAAAATTCCTGGCAGACTATCTGAAAACGGCTACCGGAAAAGATTTCGCTATTGAAGCCGGAACAGAAGGTAAAAACGCAATCGTACTGGCATTAGGCACGGAGAACGAAAATCCGGAATCCTACCAGATGAAAGTTACCGGTGACGGAATCACGATTACCGGTCCTACGGAAGCCGGCGTATTCTATGGCATCCAGTCCCTGCGCAAATCATTGCCTGTGGCTGTCGGTGCGGATATTGCCATGCCAGCCGTAGAAATCAATGACGCTCCCCGCTTTGGCTATCGTGGCGCGCATTTCGATACCAGCCGTCATTTCTTTACCGTGGATGAAATAAAGACCTACATCGACATGCAGGCTTTACATAACATGAACCGCCTCCACTGGCATATCACCGACGATCAAGGTTGGCGTCTGGAAATCAAAAAATACCCGAAACTGACTGAAATCGGTGCTAACAGAACAGAAACAGTCATCGGACGTAACTCCGGCGAATACGACGGCAAACCTTACGGTGGATTCTACACCCAGGAACAAGCCAAAGAAATTGTAGATTATGCAGCCGAACGCTACATCACCGTTGTTCCCGAAATCGACCTTCCGGGACACATGCAAGCTGCCCTTGCCGCTTACCCTGAACTGGGTTGTACCGGTGGTCCATACGAAGTATGGAGACAATGGGGTGTATCCGAGGATGTGCTTTGCGCCGGAAACGACCAAGTATTGAAATTCTTGGAAGATGTTTATGGTGAATTGATTGAAATCTTCCCATCACAATATATTCATGTAGGGGGCGACGAATGCCCGAAAGTAAGATGGGAAAAATGTCCGAAGTGCCAGGCACGTATCAAAGCATTGGGATTGAAGTCAGATCAGAGCCACAGCAAAGAAGAACGTTTGCAGAGCTTTGTCATCAACCATATTGAGAAATTCCTGAACGACCACGGACGTCAAATCATCGGTTGGGATGAAATCCTCGAAGGCGGACTTGCTCCGAATGCTACCGTGATGTCATGGCGTGGTGAGAAAGGTGGTATCGAAGCTGCGAAGCAGAAACACGATGTCATCATGACACCGAACACCTATCTGTATTTCGACTACTACCAAGCTAAAGACATCGAAAACGAACCGTTCGGTATCGGTGGTTATCTGCCGATGGAAAGAGTGTATAGCTACGAGCCGATGCCGGCTTCTCTTACTCCGGAAGAACAGAAATACATCAAGGGAGTGCAAGCCAACCTCTGGACAGAATACATCGCTACCTTCCCGCATGCACAGTACATGGTATTGCCTCGTTGGGCTGCTTTGTGTGAAATTCAGTGGTCCAGCCCCGAAAAGAAAAACTATGCCGACTTCCTGTCCCGTCTTCCACAACTGATTAAGTGGTACGATGCAGAAGGATACAATTACGCTAAACACGTATTTGACGTACAAGCCGAGTTTGACCCGAATCCGGCAGAAGGAACAATGGACGTTACCCTGTCTACCATCGACGGTGCCCCTGTTTACTATACATTAGACGGCACAGAACCTACTGCCGCTTCCTCCGTTTATGAAGGAGTATTGAAAATCAAGGAAAATGTAACCCTGTCCGCCAAAGCCATTCGTCCCAACGGCGAAAGCAAGATAGTGACAGAGAAGATTGATTTCAGCAAATCCAGCATGAAGCCGATTGTAGCTAATCAGCCTATCAATGAACAATACCTGTTCAAAGGAGCTTCCACTTTGATAGATGGTCTGAAAGGAAATAGCAGCTATAAGTCAGGCCGTTGGATCGCTTTCAACGGAAACGACATGGATATGACTATCGACCTCCAGCAACCTACTGAAATCTCAAGCGTGGCAATCTCTACCAATGTAGCAAAAGGGGACTGGGTATTTGATGCCAGAAACCTGTCCGTAGAAACTTCAGATGATGGCAAGACCTTCAAAAAGATTGCTTCCGAAGAATATCCGGAGATGAAAGAGACAGACAAAGACGGAATCGTTGAGCACAAACTAACCTTTGCTCCTGTGACCACCCAATACGTGAGAGTCATTGCTTCACCGGAGAAATCACTTCCGGCATGGCATGGAGGAAAAGGTAAAAAGGCATTTTTATTTGTAGACGAAATCAAAATTGATTAATGAATATAAGAAAAGAATACCCTAAAGTTTGTCTTTTCTTATGGATATTGGGGATGTGCTTCCATGCACATCCCATTCTGGCACAGTCCGTCATACCTGTCCCATTAAAAATGGAGCAGGGGACGGGCTCTTTTTTACTGTCAGAAAAGACTAAACTTTATACAAACCTGCAAGGTGGAGAAGCGGAACTCTGGGAGAATTACCTGAAAGCATTACCTGTTCAGCTGAAAGAAGCGAGAATGAAAGACAGGAAACAGATGCTTTTCTTATTGATAACCCCCAAGACCCCCCAATTGCCATCACCGGAAAGCTATACACTCTCCGTCACCTCTCAACGAATCGAGATCCGGGCAACTTCGGGAGCCGGATTATTCTATGGAATGCAAACCCTGTTACAGCTGATGCAACCGGCAAGCACAGGCAGCTATTCCGTACCCTCTGTCGAGATAGAAGACACCCCTCGTTTTGCTTATCGCGGACTGATGCTGGACGTATCCCGTCATTTCTCTACCAAAGAGTTTATAAAGAAGCAGATAGACGCATTGGCATATTACAAAATCAACCGTTTGCACCTGCACCTGACCGATGCGGCAGGCTGGCGGCTTGAAATCAAGAAATACCCTTTACTGACCGATTTTGCAGCCTGGCGTACAGACCCCACCTGGAAGAAATGGTGGAACGGCGGACGTAAATACCTCCGTTACGATGAACCCGGAGCTTCCGGCGGCTATTACACCCAGGACGATATTCGTGAAATACTGGAATATGCCCGTCAGCATTACATCACGGTGATTCCGGAGATTGAAATGCCTTCCCATTCGGAAGAAGTGCTGGCTGCCTACCCGCAGCTATCCTGTTCGGGAGAACCTTACAAGAACTCCGATTTCTGTGTCGGTAATGAAGAAACTTTCACCTTTCTGGAGAATGTACTGACGGAAGTCATGGAACTTTTCCCTTCCGAATACATTCATGTAGGAGGTGATGAGGCCGGCAAATCGGCTTGGAAGACCTGTCCGAAATGTCAGAAGAGAATGAAAGACGAGCATCTGGCCAATGTAGACGAGCTGCAAAGCTATCTGATACACCGTATCGAAAAGTTCCTCAACAATCACGGACGCCGTCTCTTGGGATGGGACGAGATTCTGCAAGGAGGTATCGCGCCCAATGCAACCGTTATGTCGTGGCGTGGAGAAGAGGGTGGTATTGCTGCCGTCACCTCCGGCCATCATGCCATCATGACACCGGGTGCATACTGTTATCTGGACAGCTATCAGGACGCCCCGTACTCCCAGCCGGAAGCTATCGGTGGCTACCTGCCATTGAAGAAAGTATATGCCTACGATCCTGTCCCCGCTTCCTTAACTGCGGAGCAGGCAAAGTTAGTCTATGGTGTGCAGGGTAACCTATGGGTGGAATATATCCCCACTCCCGAACACGTGGAATATATGATTTATCCCCGTATGCTGGCATTGGCGGAAGTAGCCTGGTCGGCTCCGGAACGTAAGTCGTGGCCCGATTTCCATACCCGCGCACTGTCAGCAGTGGCCGATTTACAGAAAAAAGGATACCATCCTTTCGATTTGAGCAAAGAAATCGGCAGCCGTCCCGAATCTCTTCAACCAGTCAGCCATTTGGCGCTCGGTAAAAAAGTGACCTATAACTCCTCCTATAGCCCCCATTATCCCGCACAAGGCAACACAGCCCTGACAGACGGCATACGTGGTGACTGGACTTACGGTGATGGTTCATGGCAAGGATTTATCTCGGACAACCGTCTCGATGTGACGATTGATATGGAAAAAGAAACCCCTATCCATTCCATCACCGCCGCTTTTATGCAAGTGGTCGGCGCGGAAGTATTCCTGCCGGAGACAGTGATTATTTCCATTTCCGATGATGGAATTAACTTCACGGAGTTGCAAAAACAACACTTTGAAGTGAGCAAAGAAACCCCTATCCGGTTTACGGATATTTCATGGCAGGGAGAAGCCAAAGGAAGATACGTACGTTACCAGGCACAGGCCGGAAGCGAATTCGGAGGGTGGATATTTACGGATGAGATAATCGTGAAATAGACATTGTCAATATCATTTATGAATAAAAGAGGGAATCTATTCAACCAGATTCTCTCTTTTTTTGTTATATTTGTATTATTACCTTAAAAACTAAGAATATGGTACAACACGCTAGACTCATTTTCTACACCCTTCTTCTTCTGGTAATCCCGTGCGAGAGCACCTTGGCGCAGAAGATTCCCGTCACGCCCATAGACTCATTGATAACTGTTGGATATGCCACCGGAAGTTTGAAAACCCTCTCCGGTTCCGTAGAGAAGATTACGGAGACACAGATGAATAAAGACCAGATAACGAACCCTTTGGAAGCAATCCGCGGACGTGTGCCGGGCTTGACTATCCAACGCGGGTCAAATGGTCCGGCAGCCTTGGATGCAGTACGCCTGCGGGGAACTACCTCACTGACCAGTGGCAATGACCCTTTGATAATCGTCGACGGAGTATTTGGCGACTTGAGTATGCTCACCTCCATTTACCCTACGGATATTGAGAGCTTCACCATTTTGAAAGACGCTTCCGAAACCGCACAATACGGTTCACGAGGAGCTTCCGGTGTGATCGAGGTCACCACTAAAAAAGGAATGAGCGGCAGAACACAAGTAGCCTACAACGGTAGCTTCGGAATTTCCACCGTCTACAAGAATCTGAAAATGCTGTCCGGCGATGAGTACCGCCGTGTCGCCTCGGAACGCGGGATTTCCATTCTGGACAAAGGAAATAACACCGATTTTCAGAAAGAGATTGAACAGACAGGACTACAACAAAACCATCACATCGCCTTTTATGGCGGTTCCAGTGAGTCCAGCTATCGCGTTTCTCTTGGTTTCATGGATCGTCAGGGAGTGATTCTGAATGAAGACATGAAAAACTTCACTTCGAATATGAACATGAATCAGAAAATGTTCGACGGCTTCCTGAACTGTGAGCTGGGAATGTTCGGTTCCATTCAGAAGAATCATAATCTGGTGGATTATCAGAAAACGTTCTATTCGGCAGCCACATTCAACCCCACCTATCCTAACCATAAAGACCCCGTCACCAATTCCTGGGACGGAATAACGACCGCCAGCCAAATTACCAATCCATTGGCATGGATGGAAGTGCAGGATGATGATGCCACTTCGCACATCAGCACGCACGCCCGTCTGACTTTCAATCTGCTGGAAGGACTGAAACTAAACCTCTTCGGCGCCTATACCTATAATATCGTGGAAAATTCGCAATACCTCCCCACCTCCGTCTGGGCGAACGGTCAGGCTTACAAAGGAACCAAAAAGCGAGAGTCCTTGCTGGGCAACATGATGCTGACCTATAAGAAAAACTGGAAAAAACATTTCTTTGACGTGTTGGCACTTGCCGAACTTCAAAAAGAAACCTACACGGGATATTATACAACAGTAAGCAATTTCAGCACCGACAAATTCGGGTATAATAATCTTCAGGCAGGTGCACTCCGCTTGTGGGAAGGCACTAATTCTTACTACGACCAACCCCGTCTGGCATCTTTCATGGGACGTTTCAACTATACATACGCCGACCGCTACGTACTGACGCTGAACGCCCGTACAGATGCTTCCTCCAAATTCGGAGCGAACCATAAATGGGGATTCTTCCCCTCCGCATCTGCCGCATGGGTGATTAGTGAAGAAGAATTTATGAAGCAGTTACCGATGGTGGATAATCTGAAATTCCGTATTGGCTACGGTCTGGCAGGTAATCAGAGTGGGATTGACTCATACACTACATTGAACCTTGTAAAGCCGAACGGTGTAGTCCCCGTCGGAAACTCCGCCGTCGTATCTTTAGGAGACTTACGGAACACGAATCCCGACCTGAAATGGGAAGTGAAACATACCTTTAATACCGGTATCGACGTAGCTCTCTTCGGCAACCGCCTGCTGCTTTCCGCCAACTATTACAACTCCCGAACCACAGACATGCTTTACCTTTACAACGTAAGCGTACCCCCTTTCACCTATAACACCTTGCTTGCCAACATCGGTTCCATGCGCAACTGGGGTACGGAAATCGCCATCGGCATCACCCCCTTGAAGACCAAGGATATGGAACTGAATATCAATGCCAATATCACTTTCCAGCGCAACAAACTGCTCTCATTAAGCGGTATGTACAACGGCGAAATGCTTTCTGCTCCCGAATATAAAAGTCTTTCTGGCCTCGACGGAGCCGGCTTTCATGGAGGATACAACCACATCGTATATCAGATGGTGGGTCAACCGTTGGGCGTGTTCTATCTTCCCCACAGTACGGGACTGGAATCCGACGGAAACGGCGGATACACCTATGGCATCGCCGATCTGAATGGCGGAGGTGTCAGCCTTGAAGATGGTGAAGACCGCTACGTGGCAGGACAAGCCGTACCTAAAACGATTCTTGGCTCCAACATCAGTTTCCGCTACAAGCGTTTCGACCTGTCTTTGCAGGTTAACGGAGCTTTCGGACATAAAATTTACAACGGAACCTCCCTGACCTATATGAACATGAATATATTTCCCGACTATAACGTAATGAAGAAAGCCCCGAAACAGAACATCAAGGATCAAACCGCCACCGACTATTGGTTGGAAAAGGGAGATTATGTCAACTTCGACTATGTGACGCTGGGTTGGAACGTGCCGATTGAGAAAGTGCAGAAACTGAAGAAATATGTCCGTTCCCTGCGTCTGGCATTTACAGTCAACAACCTGGCAACCATTTCCGGTTATTCGGGACTTTCACCCATGATTAACAGTTCAACAGTGAACTCCACTTTAGGCGTGGATGATAAACGGGGATATCCGTTGGCGCGGACGTACACACTGGGATTGAGTATTAACTTTTAATGGAGGAGGAGATGATGAAACAATATATGAAAAATAAAAGTCTTTTTTTGCAGAAAGAAGAACTGCTTTCAAGGATAGCGGAACTGTTTTCAAAGAAGATCTTACGTCCTTCGGGAGTGCTGGTATTCCTTCTTATAACGTGCCTGGGTTTATTCTCATGTAGTAAGTTTTTGGAGGAAAATCCGAAAGATAAGTTACCCGAAGATGACGTTTACAATACAATCTCGGAAGTATATCTCAATGCAGTAGCTTCGCTTTATACATACGTAGGCGGTTATAGTGATAGTCAGGGATTGCAGGGAACGGGTAGGGGAGTCTACGACCTGAACACCTTTACCTCCGACGAAGCCATTATCCCCACCCGTGGAGGTGACTGGTATGACGGTGGTTTTTGGCAAGGACTTTACCTGCACGATTGGGGAATAGAGAATGATGCCATTCAGGCTACATGGGAATATCTCTATAAAGTCGTCATGTTAAGTAACAAATCACTGGAACGGATAGACAAATTCGCCGAAACTCATTCCGCTACGGAACTGCCGGCATACCGTGCCGAAGTACGTGCCATGCGGGCTATGTATTATTATTACCTGATGGATTTGTTCGGACGCATCCCGCTAGTTCAATCCTCTTCCGTAGCAATGAAAGATGTAGTGCAAAGTGAACGAAAAACGGTCTTTGACTTTGTTGTCAAGGAATTGCAAGAGGCGGCTCCTTTGTTGAGCGATGCACATAGCAACCAGTCCGGCCCTTACTATGGCCGTATCACTCGCCCCGTAGTAACTTTCCTACTGGCCAAACTGGCTTTGAACTCCGAAGTTTATACAGACAATGATTGGACGGACGGACAACGCCCGGATGGAAAAAATATAAAGTTCACAGTGAACGGCAGCGAACTAAATGCCTGGGAAACAGTTATCTACTATTGTGACCAACTCAAGACTATGGGCTACAAACTGGAACCGGAATACGAAACGAATTTCTCTATATTCAACGAACCGTCCGTAGAGAATGTCTTCACTATCCCGATGAATAAAACTCTGTACACCAACCAGATGCAATATCTCTTCCGTTCCCGCCACTATAATCACGCCAAGGCTTACGGGCTAAGCGGTGAGAACGGTCCCAGCGCCACCATTGAAGCCCTCGAAACTTTCGGTTATGAAACCGCAGAACAAGATCCCCGTTTTGATATTTGCTATTTTGCAGGAATTGTCCACGACCTGAAAGGAAACATAATCAAACTGGATAATGGAACGGTACTGGAATATCTGCCCTGGAAAGTATCTCTGGATATAACAGATACCCCATACGAACAAACCGCAGGAGCCCGCATGAAAAAGTATGAAGTCGATCCGACTGCCACAAAAGACGGTAAGTTGATGGAGAATGACATTGTATTGTTCCGCTATGCAGACGCTTTGTTGATGAAGAGTGAAGCGAAAGTCCGGAACGGAGCAAACGGAGATGAAGAACTCAATGAAGTTCGTAGCCGTGTCAACGCTTCTCCCCGCACTGCCACTTTAGAGAATATCCTTGCCGAACGTCAGCTGGAACTGGCTTGGGAAGGATGGAGACGACAGGACTTAGTCCGCTTCGGGAAGTTTACAAGAGCTTACAGCAGCCGTCCGCAACTACCGGATGAGGCAAGTGGATATACAACTGTATTCCCTATACCGGAGAAAATACGGGTGATGAATGAGAGGTTGAAACAGAATCCGGGGTATTAGGAAGAAATCATAGTGAAAATATGAATACTTCTTTTGGTAGTGTTCATATAATTACTATATTTGTGCAGTAATTAAGTCCAAAGCGTTATGAGTTACAAATCAGTTAAAGACGTTGTAACTATGTTGCTGGAAAACGGTTTTGTTCTAAAAGGTCAGAAAGGTAGCCACATGAAGTTTGAGAAGAACGGTAGGGTAGTTATTGTACCGAATCATAATAGCAAAGGCGTTGAGAAAGGCACTTATTACAGCATTTTGAAACAAGCGGGGCTAAAGTAGCCCCCTTGTTTTCTGTAATTTAATATAGGAGGAGATATGAAAACAGTAGAAGTAATTGTGGAACACGCAGGAAAGAACTTGAGTGCTTATATTGAAGATGCTCCGGTTATCACTGTTGGCAATGACATGAGAGAGATTGAGGACAACATGCGAGAGGCGATTGAATTGTATTTGGAAGATAATTCCAATCCCTGTGAAGTATTGTCCGGAGAGTTTGAATTAAAATTCAAGATTGATGCTGCTACATTTATAAACTATTATAGCAACATCTTCACTAAAGCTGCATTGAGTCGGATTACGGGTATTAATGAACGGCAATTATGGCATTATGCTGCCGGAGTGCATAAGCCTCGCAGGCAACAACTTGAAAAAATACAAAAAGGTATTCAGGCTTTATCAAAGGAGTTATCGGCAATCAATTTATTGTAATACATAGAGTGCTATATATTCAACTTCCAGCTAGTGTGAGATAAAGACGAACCCAAATAAAAAATCCTCGATTTTCATCCGGAGAATCGAGGATTTATATTTTCTGTTGCAGCACTTGTATAGATAATAGCTAATGCAGAAATCCATATTATATGTAGTGGTTATTACCCGATCCAATCGAATGACTCAATTAAATCGAATTACTCAATCAAATCGAAATCATATTTTTCAAATTCACTCCCATTGATTATTATAGCAATTTGATGAAGCCCGAGATGGAATTTTCTCGTCGTAACCACACGGAAAGAGTGTTTTCGCGTTATTCGTGTGGTAGAATTCCCGGCATATTCTTTTTCGCTGATTTTATGAACTTTCTTCGTCAGCGTTCCATTTGCTTTTTGGTAATAAATACCATATTCAAGCCGTATTTTGATTGTCTTATTGCTATGATTCAACAAGTTAAAACCAAACTCCAACGAATCACCGACTTTAACCTTAAGACTTGAAATCTGAAAATCCTCCACACTAATATTATTTCTGATAGAATCAAAGCCAAACAACTCCATCACCTCTGGAATCCCTTGTTTTAAGAGCGTCCGGCAACCGTGTTTAATAATCCAGTCTACCTCTTTCGATTCCCCCTTCCATTTCTTTGCCAAATCAATGACAATTTCCGGATTATCTTTCGCAATATCATTCAAATTATTGGCAACGCTCAACCGTACAAATCTTGCCGGATCATTTTTAAGATTCTCCAAAATAGGAATAATAGGTGTCGGATCTTTCTTCAGATTCGGCAAAGCCATCGCCCAAGGCAAACGCGGACGGCAACCTTCTGACGCAAGCCGCCTTACTCCCCAATGCTCATGTTTCGACCAAACCAACATCTGCTTCATCATTTTATCCGGATATTTTATTATAAAAGGATGAGTCACAAATTCGCAACTTGTGAACTGTGTGATTTTCTCTATCGCCTTGACAGACGTTTCATAATCATCCAACCCATATTGCTCGACATAATTATTCAGAATCACCCCATACTCCAGCATCAATCCAAACTTCGTATCGTCTATCACCGAAAAATCAGGCCGCGTACTTTTTACATGATCCAACAACTCAAGAATCTTAGCGATCGCCTCTTTGTAATCTGCCGGCAAAAACTTTTTCAGAATGCTAGTGATATGTATCCAGCGCTGTTTTAGTTCCCTGCCTTCCCATTCATCATCCATTATTTGAGAAACAAAACCGTGAGCATCAAAATCATCGATAACAAGTCTCAAATCTTTCGTAAACAGATCGAAAAATTGCTTGTTGTACATATTCTTAAAAGGTTCTGCCATACTTGAAGTCTATATTTAGTATCTATTTATTTGCTACACAAATATATGTCTTTTTTTTAAAAGGACAAGCCCTAAAAACAGAAGTGAGCCACAAAAAAGATTGCGGCTCACTTATACCTTATATATTATAGCAAAAAATTAATCGAAGAAACTCTTGAACTTCTTGAAAATCTTCTCCTTCACCGACGTGTTAGGTTTGAAGTTGTCCGAAGCCTCCATCTTTTCGAGCGTGCTCTTTTCCTCTTTATTGAGCGCTTCCGGCACATAGATACTGATGTTGACGAGTAAATCCCCCGTTCCGTACCCGTTCACATTCGGCAATCCCTTGCCGCGCAAACGAAGCACCTTACCTGGTTGAGTACCCGAATCAATCTTCACTTTCACTTTGCCGTCGATAGTCGGAATTTCCACAGCTCCGCCCAGAGCAGCAGTCGGGAAACTAAGCAACAGATTATAAATCAAATCATTCTCGTCGCGAATCAAGTCCTGATGCGGTTCTTCCTCTACGAGAATCAGCAAGTCGCCTGCCACACCATTGTGTTTGCCGGCATTTCCTTTGCCACCCATAGAAAGCTGCATACCCTCTGCCACTCCGGCAGGGATTTTCACCGACACCACTTCTTCACCGTAAATGATTCCGTCGCCACCACACTTCTTACATTTGTTCTTGATAATCTTACCCTCACCGCCACAAGTAGAACAAGTGACGCGAGTCTGCATAGTGCCCAGAATAGTCTGCTGGTTACGGATCACGGAGCCGCTACCCTTACAAGTAGGACAAGTCTCCGAACCGCCGTCACCTTCGGCACCCGTGCCATGACACTGGTCACACGGCACATATTTTTTGAGTTTAAATTTCTTTTCTACTCCGGTAGAAATCTCCTTCAACGTCAGCTTCACTTTCACACGAAGGTCACTGCCGCGATACCGGCGTTGCTGTGAACCGCCACCGCCAAATCCGCTAAACCCTCCGAAGCCTCCCCCGAAACCGCCGCCGCGGCCACCGAAGATGTCGCCAAACATAGAGAAAATGTCATCCATCGACATCCCCTCGCCACCGAAACCACCGAACGGACCGCCATTGCCTGCCGCACCGCTCACTCCCGCATGACCGAACTGATCGTAACGCGAACGCTTTTCCGGGTTACTCAACACGTCATAAGCCTCGGCCGCCTCCTTAAATTTCTCTTCCGCCTCCTTATCCCCCGGATTCTTGTCAGGGTGATACTGGATTGCTTTCTTACGGTACGCTTTCTTAATCTCCTCTACTGTGGCTGTCTTCGTCACCTCCAATATTTCGTAATAGTCTCTTTTTTCTGCCATGCTTCTTTAAAAATTATGAGTTTTATGGGTTGCGAATCCTTATTCCCCTACTACCACTTTGGCGTGGCGCAACACTTTGTCGTTCAATGTATACCCCGTCTGTACACAATCCAGAATCTTACCTTTCTGTGCTTCCGACGGTGCGGGGATTACCGCGATGGCTTCATGGAAATCAGTATCCAGCGGTTGGTCTTTCGTCTCGATGACTTTCACACCATTTTGAGCCAGAACAGCCATAAATTTATTGTAAATCAGTTCCACCCCTTCTTTTACGGCATTGACATCCGTTGCCGTTTCCATCGTCTTGATGGCACGTTCGAAATCGTCCACTACCGGAAGAATACTGCCAAGACTCTTTTCGCCACCATTCAGGATCAGTTCGGCCTTCTCCTTTAAAGTGCGTTTACGATAATTGTCGAACTCGGCAGACAAGCGCAGATATTTATCCTTTTGCTCTTCAAGCGCTTCTTGAGCCTTTTCCAGTTCCTTTTCCAACTCCTCTTCATGAGTCAGCGGAGCGGTTCCCTCTGCTTGTTCGTTTTGCGGTTGGTCTTCCGCAGGATTGTGAGTTTCCTCCACATTCAGTTCCTCTTCCTTCACTTTTTTTTCTTTCGGATCCATCTTGGTATTTACTATTTTATTATTTACTATTTAGAAACACACGTTATCTATGCAAGATACCGCTTATAAACATACCGGACTGACCGGATGTCACAGATTTCGTCTGCAAAAACTTTGCCAAGTTGGCCGTTTTGCCAAAAAACGCAGCAAAGGTAACACTTTTATGTCAGATTGGCACATATCAGATAGCTCATAATTCATTTTAAATGTCTACCTTTGCATGCTCAAATAGTAAATAGTAACTAGTAAAATAGTAAATAATAAGATGATTACAGTTTCGAACGTATCGGTTCAGTTTGGTAAAAGAGTGTTATTTAATGACGTAAACCTGAAGTTTACGAGTGGTAATTGTTATGGTATTATCGGTGCGAACGGTGCGGGAAAATCTACGTTTCTTCGTACGATTTACGGAGATCTGGACCCGACAACAGGTACGATTGCGCTCGGACCGGGCGAACGTCTCTCGGTGTTGAGTCAGGACCACTTCAAGTGGGACTCATATACTGTCATGGATACCGTCATGATGGGACATACCGTGTTGTGGGACATCATGAAGCAGCGCGAAGAATTGTATGCAAAAGAAGATTTCACAGACGAAGACGGACTGAAAGTATCCGAATTGGAGGAAAAATTTGCCGAGTTGGACGGATGGAATGCGGAAAGCGACGCAGCCATGCTATTGAGCGGACTGGGCGTGAAAGAAGATAAGCATTACGTATTGATGGGTGAATTGAGTGGTAAGGAAAAAGTACGTGTCATGCTGGCGCAGGCATTGTACGGAAATCCGGACAACCTCTTGCTCGATGAGCCTACCAATGACTTGGATATGGAAACAGTGACCTGGTTGGAAGAATATCTTGCCAACTTCGAGCATACCGTATTGGTGGTAAGCCACGACCGTCACTTCCTCGACTCTGTATGTACACACACCGTAGACATCGACTACGGAAAAATCAATATGTTTGCCGGTAACTATAGTTTCTGGTACGAATCCAGCCAATTGGCTCTCCGTCAGCAACAGAACCAGAAGGCGAAGGCTGAAGAGAAGAAGAAAGAACTCGAAGAGTTTATCCGCCGTTTCAGCGCAAACGTAGCGAAGAGCAAGCAGACAACGAGCCGTAAGAAGATGTTGGAGAAACTGAACGTAGAAGAAATCAAACCTTCTTCACGTAAGTATCCGGGCATCATCTTCACTCCCGAACGCGAGCCGGGCAACCAGATTCTGGAAGTTTCCGGATTGAGCAAGAAGACGGAAGAAGGCGTAGTGCTCTTCAACGACGTGAACTTCAACGTAGAGAAAGGTGACAAGGTGGTATTCCTGTCACGCAATCCGCGCGCGATGACTGCTTTCTTCGAAATTATCAACGGAAACATGAAACCCGATGCAGGTACTTTCAACTGGGGGGTAACCATCACCACTGCTTACCTGCCGCTGGATAACACTGATTTCTTCAATTCCGACCTGAACCTGGTAGACTGGTTGAGCCAGTTTGGAGAAGGCAACGAGGTATATATGAAAGGCTTCCTCGGCCGTATGCTTTTCTCCGGCGAAGAGGTATTGAAGAAAGTAAGCGTACTCTCCGGAGGTGAGAAGATGCGTTGTATGATTGCCCGTATGCAGCTGCGCAATGCCAACTGCCTCATTCTGGACACTCCGACCAACCATCTGGACTTGGAATCTATCCAGGCATTCAACAACAACCTGAAGACGTACAAAGGAAATATCCTCTTCTCGTCTCATGACCACGAATTTATTCAGACCGTTGCCAACCGCATCATCGAACTGACACCGAACGGTATCATCGACAAGATGATGGAATATGACGAATATATCACTTCCGACCATATTAAGGAATTGCGGGCGAAGATGTACGGAGACAAATAAGTGACCGGACGAATAAAAGCTCCTGACTCCCATACATGAAGTCTGATGAATAACCTATTTAACAGCAACCTATTCTCAACAATGGGTTGCTGTTCTTTTTAGCACTATGGAAATAAAATATTTTGAAAACAGAGAAGATTGGCGAAAATGGCTGGCGGACAACTTTGAAATCGCCAATGACGTTTGGTTTGTATTCCCCTCCAAATCTTCGGGCGAAAAAAGTGTTACATACAACGACGCTGTCGAAGAAGCCCTTTGCTTCGGATGGATCGACAGCACCATAAAGGCGCTCGACAAAGAACACAAAATCCAGCATTTCACGCCCAGAAACCCTAAAAGTTCCTACTCGCAAGCCAACAAAGAGAGACTGAAATGGTTGCTGGAACATAACATGATTCACCCTGATTGGGAAGATCATATACGAAAAGTATTGTCAGCCCCCTTTGTCTTCCCGAATGATATCATCGGAAAACTGAAAGAGGATAAAACAGTATGGGAGAATTACCAACAATTTTCCGATGCGTATAGACGTATCCGAATTGCATACATTGAAGCTGCCAGAAAACGACCGGAAGAATTTGAAAAGCGATTGAACAACTTCATCAATAAAACGAAGGAAAATAAAATGATAAAAGGATTTGGGGGAATTGAAAAATACTATTAAGAATGTCCTCTTTATTCATTTATAAGATTCATCCGCACATTTCATGTGGCTGGTAGTCTATTCTACCTCCTCCATCAGCGCCAGTTCCCAACTGCACCACACGATCGTAGTCAATTTCAGTCCTCCTTTCTCACGAGCTTCCGCTACACATTCATCCTTGCTATAGCGAATCAACTGTTCCCGCGCATCATCGGCAAGCGCGCGTATCTCTTTCTCCGACGCTCCTGCTTTCGCATACTTCACCTCCAATAGATACGTGTACGGTGGAGATACGGGTGCCGCCGGACTGGGCTTAAAGAAGAAATCGGCAAAACCCTTATTCATCTCATATTCCGGATATAGTTGATAATAGCGGAACATACTTAGATAGGCGAGGAGGAATCCTTTGATATGAGCTTCCCCTTCTATGTACTCCCTTATCCGGCTCTGCTCCCGAATGGCCTCTGCCAGAAATTCGAACATCGGTTTCCAGTCTCCTTTGAAGGACATATTCTCAAACAGAGTGCGCAAGCGGTTCACGTCGAGCTTGAAGATGTCATGACGGGCATATCCCTGAATCAGGAAATTGAATAGCTGTTCGCGAACCACCAGATTGGGAATGTGCAGGATGGGACGCCCCATCATATCCACCCCTTTGATAGAAAGCAGTCCGAAATAGAACAGCAGAGATTTGAAGTTGCCCACGTCTGTCATTTCCAGTGCGGAGAAATGGGTGACTATCTCAGTCACTATCTCGCCTTGCTCCGCAATCTCCTTGATGACGGAGAAATTTTCTCCCAGTCCATGGTCGAGACGGACAAGGTAGGCAAGCTTGTTAAAGTCCGTGCGGATATTGGGATCTACAATCTCTTTAGGTTTCACTCCGTGCAATATCAATGACTTCATACAGTAGAGCACCATGTCCGAGTTGAACATACAATCTGCTAATTTATTTTCACTGAAGCAATAATTGTCATAGTTAGGCTTCATCATTGTCACCGCATCGTCTACCGACATCGGGAGAGCGCCTTGTTCCTTGTAATACGTCAGCATCTCGCGCAATTCCTTCTCGCTGAAACCTACAAGGTCGTTAAACCATGGGTCGGTGGTGATATTCGTTCCGATGTTGAATCCGCTTGTCACGTCATCCATTGTCACCGGGCTTACTCCCGTGATGAATAGGCGGTTGACGGCAGAGCCCATTCCCGTCGTGGCGGCTTTGATTACATTGAAAAACCTGCGGATATATCCTTCTCCATGTGTCGCTTTCCGATATAAGTCCGTGCCGTAAGTAGAAAGAATGGTATTCGTGAAATTATCGTATTCATCAATCAGGAGATAGATTTTGAGGTCTCCCTTACGGGTAGCATAGGTATTGATTGAGGACAAAAAGGCGCCGGGATCCGCTTGCGTTTTTTCATCCAGAACATTCCAAATGTCTTTTCCCAACAGATGCTCGTATCTATAAACAAAATCAGAAAGCTTCCCGCAACAATGCAAACGGAAAGATTCCTCCACCTCATTGACATTCGAGCTCACCTCCGAGAAATTGAATCTCATGATGAGAAACTGGTTATGTATCGGCGTAGGATGCTGCCCGATATACAGATGGCCGAACAATTCGTCGAACTGGTCGGCATACCGAACGTCATAATAAGCCTCCAGCATCGCCAGCGTCAGACTTTTCCCGAAGCGCCGGGGACGGATCAGGAACAGATAAGACGGTTGCATTTCTATCTTTTCGATAAACATCGTCTTATCCACATAATAATAGTTTTCTTTTTGGATGCGACCGAAATCCGTCAATCCGTATGGTATTTGCTTTATCATATTGTGATTCCTTTCTTTATTCATCATTCATATCGAAGCAAATATACGGAAAAACGGATGAATGTGACACGTTTAATGCCACTAATTTATCCGTTTATCCGCTATTTTGTGCAAAAACGACTATCCGGAGGAAAACTGCCATTTCGTGGGAAAACTGCTATCCGCGGAAAAACTACAACTCCAACCCCGTCTGCACCGGAAGCTGCGGGCGTATTGAATTTTCTTTGCGCTCTTCGGCCGAATACTCCACCACCCAATATTCCGTTATGTTGTTGGAGGTCTTTCGTGATTGGAAATGATTGCTTTCCAGTACCGTGACCAGCATTTTTTTCGTCTGTGTATTGGCCTGTGTGCGCCCGTTCATGCTCAATACCGACAGCAGGTAGGAGGCAGGATACCATTGCGCCTGAATATCATTCTGTCTGGCTGCCCGGAAATAGAAGAAAAGATTCTCCTCTATCGGATCTTTTTGGCGGAACGCCTCATTGCGGTTGTTGAGAAACGTAATCTCCTCGTTCTCATACCAGTACTGAAATCCCTGCCGGTAGAGTGCGTATGCCTGTGCGTATATCCCCTCATGATTGACAGGCGTGTGATAGTCTATGTTCAGAAGAGTGCTGAACAGGATACGCCTGTTTTCCTTGACATCCGGCATACAGTGCGGATTGTTGGTACTGGCAATGAACGATGCGCGGCGGATATACGTATAGTTCTGGATGTCATAGACCTTACGCTCGTTTACCACGTCTTGGGTGATAAGACTTTTCAGGTTCTGCATACGCTCGGGGGAGAGCGTGTCAAATTCATCCAGGTTGATGAGCAGGCAAGACGACAGTTGCAGCAAATGGTTATTGTTCTCGGGAATAATCATGCCATTACGATAATAATCCTTCAGTTCCGGCGGGAGGAGATGTCGGATAAAGGTACTCTTTCCTTTTCCCTGTGCGCCGTGTAATAGCATCAATTGGTGGTTTTGCACGTTGTCGTCGATGGCGCACGCTACCATTCCCACCAGCCAGCGTCGGAAACTGTCTTCGAAAAAAGCTTGGTCTGCCGCTTGTACAGTTTTCGTCATTTGTCCGATGAAGTCCGTTTTCCCGTTCCATGCCTTGCGGGAGGTGAAATAATGGACAAACGGGTTGAACGGCTTTGCGTAGTCCGAGTCTACAACAGCTTTCAAATCAGCTTGCGTACAGCAAATCTTATTTATATGTGCGTTGATATAGAATGTATTAATATCCTTTGTACGAACTGCGTTGAAAGGCGGCAACTCTGTTTCGGGCAGGGCGGGCATTATCTTCCGGAATTCGATTTGTTCTTTCACTACGTTTCTTCTGGTTTCGTAGTGTTCGTCCATAAACTTGATAATCTGGCAGATTTTCGGTTCTTTCTCTTTTTCTTCCGCCTGATCGGTCTTTGAGGTATATTGGTAAGCATTGTGCAAGGGCAGTTCGAGGTCGAAATCGGGTAGGTCGCCGAAATGGCTGTGTGCCAGACTGACGGACTCCTCTTCCGTGATATGGCGGTGGTAGCACTGATTGCCGAGACAATAGAAGAAATTGTCCCGGTTGCCTATCTCGAGACGTTCTTTGCGTTTGGTGTACTCCAGCGCCTTGCGGAAGTCGAGTTGCACTTGCAGGTCGATGGGCGACGCATTCTCCTGCACGGGGAGGAGCGGGGATCGTTTTCCCGGATTTTTGCGCTTCTTGTTTTTACATTCTTCTTCAGTGGGCAATGTCACTTTTACGGTCAGCGGCTTCACGTTTTCCAGTCGTTCGGGAGAGAGGAAAGCATCCGGATCGTGCGACACGAAGAATCCGCGTCCCGGATCGCTCCCGCTGGTGTCTACTTTGGTATTGAGCAGCTTTTCATATTGGCTGCTTGCCAGGGCGTACATGCGGTGGTGATAGCGTTCGAGGGGGGTGAAGTCTACGGTTCCCAATGCGTTCAGTTCGGTGCGTAAGGCTTCCGCCTCATTGCCGGTGAGGTAGACAAAGATCTTCAGCCCGTGCATCCGTGGGCTGACGAAACTGCCTAACGTGTCGGGGCAATCGTTCACCAGTTGGCGGAATTCCGGGATCTTTTCTGCCGGCATATCGTCACAGTCGAGCGTGATGATGTCCTGATACTTGTCCAGACTGTAAGCCAGCCTTTCCTTGGCGTAAGTAGCCGTGATGGTGCAGTAGGGCAGTTGCTTCTTCATGTGGTCTGCTTTCACCGTGTCTCCTGCATCCATTGCTTCCCGGAGTCTCCGGATTCTGTCGCGATAGACATCTCCCCGGATAAATTCGAACATTTGCCGGATACTGATACTTCCTGATACGAGTGATAATCCCCTGTATGTCGTTATTGAGATATTTTCCATTTTAATTGTTGATATGATTTTAAGTTGTGTCAATATTAACACGCTGCAAAGGACGGCTTTTCTTGTAGATAAAAAAAACTGCTTTTTGTACTCAAAAAGCAGTTTTTTAACAGTCGGTTCTTTAATGCTAATCGTCAAAAAGCGTTCTTTTCAGTCTTTGTATCTCACAATCAATCTCTTCCACGCTTAATGATTCGTCCGAATCGTTTGATTTCTTGAAATCAACAGCCAGATACAACAATTCTGCAAAGTATTTGGGACCTTTAATCTTAAAAGGGGAGTCATGGTCATAACAGAGATGGACAAAGGGAAGGAGAAACTTCTTGCGGTCGCGCGGACTTACCTCTATTCTGTTGACATACAAATTGTTGACAGTGCCAAGCATTTGCGTGATAAACTGGGATACTTGGGGAAACTCTTCCTTTTCGAGTGTTACAGCCTGCTTGTTCTGATAAACGAAGCCTTCGGAAAAAATGTCTTTTTTCTCATGATTTTAAGTGTTATTTGATTACTGTTAAAAAATGTCGGTTTAAAAAGACGCAAAGGTACGTTTTATTTTGTTCCTGTCATTTACTTATGCTGTTTATTCTCTTTATAGATTTTATTTGATGGAAAAAGCGTGTAATTGAGGTGGAATCCCTCCACCTCAATTACACGCTTTTTTCTATATAAAAAGAATATTCTCTCGCGCCCGCTCACGCGTACATTATTATATAAGCTTTATCATAGCTAATTCTGTTTTCATTATAGCTAATCCCGATTTCATTATAGCTAATTTTATTTTCGTTATAGCTAATCAGTATTTGCCCTAAAGAGATTCATGGCTCATCGAGATACCTCACGATGAGCCGTACCTGTCTTGCGCTGTAAGCGTGGTCGTTCTTTCCTTCGCCGCCGCTATACATTGCGTCATATAATTCCTTGTTATTTCTGATCCACTCCCTCATTTTCCGCATGGCATACACCAACGGTACATAAGGATTGTATAAATGTGCCAGCTCCGATTTCAAATACGGACGTATGACAAACGGCTCCTCCGCCATCTCTTCTTTTTCTGCTTTCATATCTTCGGAAAATTAATTTTATCGTATTCCAAATATACGGAAAATCTCCCGGTCGTCCAAGTATATAAGTAAAATAAAATCACTCTGAATAAAAGTAAATACATTCTGAATGAAAGTAAGACAAAGTAAGTCGGACTAAGACAAAGTACGTCATTTCATTCCCCTGTAATACACTACCTTTGAGGTATCGAAAGAAAAAGAAACAGAGCTCGTTCCTCTCTTCCGATATTGATTGCGGTAACCGCGGTTTGTAATATTTATTTTTCAATTATTAATTCTCAATTTTTAATTTATCATGGCAATACCATTTAAAAGAATGGGTCGTAAAGACCCGAGAAAGGTTGATGGGGTGGTGAAGTATCATCCGCAACTTGTGACGCAGGGACAGAGTGTAGACCTGGATAAACTTGCTTACACGATGAAAGAGAAAAGTTCCCTGTCGCTGGGTGACATTCAGAGTGTGCTGACTAATCTCGTAGAAGCGATGCGTACGGCGCTGTTCGACGGTAAATCCGTCAATATCCATGATTTTGGTGTATTCAGCCTTTCCGCTACCACGCGGGGAGTGGACACGAAAGATGAGTGTACGATGAAGAACATCAAAACGGTCAATATCAATTTCCGTCCTTCGAGCAGTGTTCGTCCTAATCTGACGTCTACCCGTGCCGGTGAGAAAATCGAGTTTCTGGATCTCGACGCACCCAAGAAGAAGAAAACCGATGGTGAAGATCCCGGTGATGAAGGTGGTGGAGAAGATGTCGGTGGAGGCAGTGGAGGCGGTAGCGGTGAAGCTCCGGACCCGGCAGCTTAATTCATAGAGTGTAGATAATGCTTACAACTGATAAGAAAAACAGTGGCACTATGATGAGAAAGATTGATTTGATCGTGATCCACTGTTCCGCCACTCGTGCCGACCGTTCGCTCACCCCGGATGATCTGGAAACTCAACATCGGCGGCGTGGGTTTAACGGAACAGGTTATCACTACTACATTCGCAAAGACGGAACAGTGCACCTCACCCGACCGATTGAACGTATCGGTGCGCACGTGAAAGGATTCAACTTGAACAGTGTAGGTATCTGCTACGAAGGCGGTTTGGATGGCCACGGCTCTCCGGCAGACACGCGGACACCGGAACAACGGGCGGCACTCAAGCTGCTGGTTCATCAATTACTTGAGACTTATCCTGGTAGCCGGGTGTGCGGTCATCGCGATTTAAGTCCCGACCGCAACGGAAACGGGGAGATTGAGCCGGAAGAATGGATCAAAGCGTGTCCGTGCTTTGAGGTGAAAGCGGAGTTTGGAGCTTCCAGTCACGTAGAGGACTAATTTTCAGTAGGATAACAGGAAAATAAGGTAAGAGAGTTTTCAGGAAGTGATAGATCATTGAAAGTAACTAATCATTAAATGTAATTAGTGATTAAAAGTAATTAATTCTTCAAAGAGCGTATGGAAAGGAGGTGTGTAAAGTTATGGCAGTCAAGAGATCCCTTTGGGATATGATTCTGAAAGTCGTCATTGCGGTGGCTTCGGCAGTGCTGGGCGTTGTGGGCGGTAATGCGATGAATCTGTAAAAGTGATCACAGGTCGCACGAAATAGTTGTTTGGTTAGCTCCTTTTGCAGGTTGTTAATTTGATAATAGTTGATGTGTGGCCTGTGTTTTTTTATTTAGAATGAAATAATTAATAATGAGTTGTATATGAAAAGATTATATATCTTTATTTTTTTAGTGGGGTTACTAGGCAACAATATTATGTATGCGCAGATTCCTGCTTCCTCACAATCGTTACCTAGTCCTAATGTAGCGGCCTTGGGACTTTATGGTGAGATTCCGGTTTCAAAATTTACAGGTATGCCGGATATATCCGTTCCTATATATGAAGTTCCTGTCGGAGATTTTAAATTGCCGTTTTCTCTCCATTATCATGCCGCCGGGATACGTCCTGACCAACATCCGGGATGGGTAGGAATGGGGTGGAATTTAAATACCGGAGGAGTTGTATCCAGAACGGTGAAGGGCAAGCCTGATGATTGTAATGTGAAAAATCATACCTATTTGATGAATATGGGATATTATTTTCATTCCGAAACATTAAATACGCCTCAATGGAATACGCAAGACTATCTCAAAGAAACAGCTCAAAGTCATGGTGGAGCAGATTTTGAGCCGGACGAGTTCGATTTCAATTTTTTGGATTACCATGGAAAATTTATGTTGAATAGTGACAAAACATGGATCGTGCAATGTGACAGGCCTGTAAAAGTGGATTTTAGTGGTAATTGGATGGATGTTCCGTTTGAAAAAGCGAATACGGCATTTCAATATTCCGGATATTCGCCTTCTTTTGATGGTTTTACTTTGACTACTGAAGATGGCACTCAATATATCTTTGGTAAAGAACGGAATGCCATTGAATATTCTATCGGATTTTTTCAGCAAGCTACGGATTTTTGGACAGCTACAGCCTGGTATCTGACAAAAATCATCCTGACTAACGGTCAGGAAATAACTTACACATACGAGCGTGGTGATTTTATCAATCAAATGTTTATTTCACTGTATGATGATTTGGGGTCTTTTACATTTGGTGGCGGAATCTTGACTCCGGAGTGCTCATCTTCGAGCCATACGGCCATTGAAGACAGTTATCAGGGAAGTCTTATATCTCCGGTTTATCTCAACCGTATTTCTTTTCCCGAATGTGAAATAACTTTTGCGCGTGAAGTGACTACGGAATTGAGATATTCACAGGATATTTATGCTTCTCAATATATGTTATGGCGCAAAAATCCAAAATATCGTTTTCTGAATTTTCTTGCAGATAATCCTTTGGATGATAATTATCCGAATTGTTTGGACAAGTTGAAATGGTATAAGTTGAGTAACCTGGAAATAAAAGATAAGAAAGGAAAGTGGATTCGGGATTACCGTTTCTCGTACAATGACAACGCCTCACAGCGCCTGATATTACAATCTGTTTCTGAATTTGTATGGGGAGCAAACGGACGAAATTTTAATATGGAGTATGACTTTCCGGAGCAGTTGCCCCCTTATCTGTCCGGAAAAGTAGATCACTGGGGATTTTACAACAATCGTTTGATGACCGATAATTATGCCACTCATTACGATTCTCGCGAACCTAATGCGGATGTTTTGACATTTGGCGTTTTGAAAAGGCTGCACTATCCCACGGGAGGATATACACGTTTCGTTTTCGAACCTCACGAGTATTGTAAGCAAGTGAAAATGAATCGATGGGAAGGGTACGAGGATACATTCCAGCTGAAAATAGCGGGAGGACTAAGAATAAAGAAGATAATAAATAGTGATACAGGATTGGAAAGTGGTGAAAAAGTAGAAAAAGAGTACTTTTATGTGGATGATTATTTAGTTAATAAAGAAAAAGCAAGAATCTCAAGCGGTTGTCTGGGAGGACAGGTGAAGTACTATTTTGATGATTATCAGGTAGAAGGTACCGGGGCGGATAAAGATGTAAAACGTATAATAAGAAGATTCAGCAGCCAGTCTGTGCTACCGGCATGTATCAATTCTTCCGGAAATCATATCGGCTACAGTGAGGTGATTGAAAAAAGACCGGACGGATCTTTTATCCGTTCTAAATATACCAACTTCGATAATGGACACATGGACGAAGCCCCGGAAGCAATCATACTTCCGAACCGAACGCCTTATGAACCTTATGCTTCCAGATCGGTAGAACGGGGAAAACTTCTTTGTGAAGAACTGTATTCGGCAGGCGGTATTTTAAAATCGAGCAAGTATCTGACCTATGAACGCTCTTCCGACCTTTACGTAAAATCAATGAGGACATCTCTTGATTATATTTGCCCGACCTCATTTATAACTTATGCCGACGGTTGCTCATACAAGGTCTATTTGTATGATTACAGGCTGAAAAGCGAGAGTGATACTTTATACGACAATCCCTCTTTTCCGATAAGTACGCAGACTGATTATGAATATGATCCGGACGGCTTGATAAAAGTAATTTCAGAAAGTGCCAATGGAGGAATAAGAAAACAAACCTATAAAAGGATCCGTGAGTCCAGCTCGGATATATATACTCAAATGGTACAAAAGCATATACTTTCTCCGATTGTCGAAGAAAAGGAATATTCTATTTCCGATGATGGAACCAGCCGGCAACTGAAACAGGTGAAATATGAATATGTTCCTATAAAAGGAGTATCCGATCATTTTTTTCCTTGCTATTCTGCCTGGGAAAGGGTAGGTGAGGGCGCTTTGAGAGAAGTGTACAATTGTATTGATTATGATGCTTTGGGACATCCTTTATATGTTGTCAGAAACGAGGGTAAGACGGTTTACCTTTGGAGCTACAACTATTTGCATCTGGCAGCGGAAATAAAGGGAGCTACCATTAGTGAAGTCCGAACAGCTATGGGAGGAGACCTCGTGCCGTTCATGCAAGCCGGCACACCGGATCGTGCGAAACTGGTGCGTCTAAGAGCTTCTTTGCCACAGGCGCAAATAACATCCTATACGTATCAGCCGATGACCGGAGTTACCTCTGTAACGGATCCGTGCGGAGTGGTCAGTTATTATGAATATGACCTCTTACAGCGGCTCAATAGACAAAAAGATAATTATGGGCGAACCATAAAGGCTTATGATTATCGGTATTCTGTAAATTCCTATTAAAAGAACAAGAAATATGAAAAATCATATATCATTATTTATATTTGCCATAGCCCTGCTTTCAGGACCTGTTTCTGCAAATGATCTTTCCATGACAGCCGTAAAAGACACCCTGGCTTCCATACCGGGAGAACATAATTACATTTATGTACGAACACCACTTGGAGAGGATGAAGAAAAAAACTATGATGAAATAACATTCTATGACGGACTTGGACGTGAGCTCGATTTTGCACAAAGTTATGGAGCAGACCGTGCCGGTGCTATTATGGCTCACCATCACCTGATAGAATATGATAGTTTAGGACGGAAAGAGAAACAATGGCTCTCTACGAATACTAGCTTTTCTTACATGTCTCCTGAAGATTTGAAGGGTGGTGTCTTGTGGGATTATCATGATGCAGGTAAAAGAAGTTATTTGCAAACTAACTATGAATCGTCCCCTCTAAATCGTATTACAGAACAATATGGAGTGGGGGATGCTTGGGGAGATCATCCTGCCCGTATGGAATATCTGACGAATATTCCGGCTGATTCATTGCGTTGTTCGTTCTATTTTATAGATGATAACGATTCACTGATTCGCAGAGGAGATTATCGGTCGGGAGAATTGCAGGTGACAAAGGCCACGGATGAAGACGGGAAACCGACTTACACCTTTGTTGACAAACAGGGGCGTACGCTACTGACCCGGCTAGGTAGAGGGAATCAACAAGCGGACACCTATTTTGTATTCGACCGCTTCGGAAGAATACGCTATGTTCTCCCACCCATGATTAATGATGAAATATCGGCAGGAAATCTCGATTTGTACGCATATCAATACTTGTATGATAGTTTCGGACGCTGTATTTCGAAGAAACTACCTGGCTGTGCTGCAATACGTTATGTTTATGACAAAGCCGACAGGGTTATATTGTCACAGAATGGAAATCAGTCACAGAAAAAAGAATGGACGTTCACATTCTATGATAATCAGGGAAGGCTTGCATTAACAGGACTTTGTTCATTCAATGATCCTCCTTCATTGGATAATTCCATAGTAAGGGCTTATCGAACGACTTCGGAGAAAGACGGAGTGCTTCATTCCGGGTATGAAGTAGAGCATTTTCCTTATACGCTATCTTCTCTTTTACAAGTGAATTACTATGATGATTACAACTTCACAACGGACACCCAACTCGCTTTCGGGCTGGAGAAGATAGGTAAAGTGCAGTATGATTCTTTATATATCAATCACGAAGCCTCCCTTATCTCCGCACAAGGGAGACTGACCGGGACTAAAATAAAAGTGCTGGATGATGAGCGATATTTGACAAGTGCCTTATATTATGACTATAAAGGCAGAATAATACAGGGACGTTCCCAAAATCATTTGGGCGGGTATGACACAGACTTTTATTCATATACATATACTGGAAAGTTATTTGCCAGATTACATACCTATCAGATTGGGAACGGAAAGCGGCACATGGAAGAATATACCTATGAATATCTGGCAGATGGAGAACTTAGAGATGTATATCACCGCGTTGATAATGCGTATAGAGCCAATCATTTGCTTTACTACACGTATGACAATGCCCGCCGGGTGTTTTTGAAAGATGTGGGAGGATTGGGTGCCTATACAATGTATACGTATGACGTCCGTGACCAGGTAATAAAAACGATGTGCCGCTTTTTTCTTTCTGAAGAAATTTCTTATAATGCAAGTCCTGGCATCCCCTGTTATAATGGCAATATAAGTAGCCTAGCATGGCGGAGTGAGGAAGATGATACGGACGGCATCAGTAAAGGTTATCGTTTTGCCTATGACAGCATGAACAGGATGACTGATGCCTGCTATGGTGAAGGAGAAAATCTGACCGGCAACCTGAACTGTTATGACGAACAGGTCACTTCATTTGATAAGAATGGCAATATTCTCGGTTTGTGTCGTAATGGAGCTGTCGGCCCGGCAAGTTTCGGAGCCATTGATAGCTTGAATCTGTCATATCAGGGCAATTATTTGCTTAATGTGACAGACCACGCAAAGAATAATATGTATGGAAGTACCACTGATTTTAAAGACGGCATCCGATCATCAGCAGAATATGCTTATGATTTAAATGGCAATTTGATTCAAGATTTAAACAAAGGTATTTCGAGAATCCGGTATAATTGCTTAAATTTGCCGAGTGCGATAGAGTTTACCGACGGACGTACAATCAGCTATCTTTATAGTGCCGACGGAACGAAACTGGAGGTCATCCATGCGATGGGAGATTCTATCACCACCACTGATTATTGTGGTAAAGCGATCTATGAAAACGGAAAACTTGACAAGATTCTTCTCGATGGTGAAGGTTTTGTTTCTTTCGCGGACGATGTTTCCTATAGTTATCATTTCTTCTTGAAAGATTACTTGGGTAATGTTCGTGTCGTATACAATGAAGATCGTGAAGCGGAAGAGGTGAATCATTACTATCCGTTCGGAGGAATCTTGGCTTCATCCACCCCTTCGGTTCAGCCTTACAAGTACAACGGAAAAGAACTGGACAGAAAAGGTGGTCTGGATTGGTATGATTACGGGGCGCGGATGTATGATCCGGTATTGGGAAGATGGCATGTGGCGGATCCGATGAGTGAAAAGAATTATTCAATTACTCCTTACGGGTATTGTTTAAATAATCCGGTGAAGCATATTGATCCTGATGGCAAGCAAGTCATCCCTGTTCCATCCCCTCTTCCTCTACCATTCTATTATCCTTTGACGAACACGCAATCTTATAGATTGCCTTCAAATCAACAGATAATGAGACATACATCGGGGAAATTTGCGGAATTAGGGCAGATTATAAATCATACTCCTAAAATGTCTTATGCCTTTGGAACTCTTTTATTTTATCAGGCAAAGAATGCGATTAGTCCTGAATATGAGCACCAAAGAAAAAGAGACAGGAGGAATAAAGAAGGATTGGACCGGAATCAGGCGAATGTGGCGGAAAGTATTGATACTAACGTGTCAGGGATGATGCCTAATGGTGATCCGGCTCCGAAAAGAGATCCTAAAGGTTGGCGTGGTACAATTCTGAAAATCGGTCTTGTTAGTGCGATGATAGAAGATTATTATAATAATACTCGAAAAGTATTTGAAGATTCACCAAAAGATGTTTCTCGTGATTCAGAAACACAACATGTTATTGATGAAGAACATAATGCTTATGATATATTTGAACCTATTAAAAATAAGTTAGATGATGTCTTTTGGAAAAATTGGTAAATACCTAACGTGTATACAAAACTTGCTGTATATTTTATGTTTTATAAAAATACTGTTCTCATTGTTTTTCTATGAGTATGAGCCTTCTTTTATGAAGGATATTGCTTTTACTTTACCATTATTATTAGCACTGATTGTAATACCTATTATAAAAAAGAATATAAAATGAAAGATTCTAAATTCAGATATTATTTATGTTATTATTCTCACCTGTGCTTTTTCTATAGTTTTTGGGGATATTTTTTTATATTAATTATTTTGCATCTTCTTGGCATGGAAATGAATGCGTATTTGGGTTACTTATTCTTTCTGTTATTTGGATTATGGGGAGGAAGTGCTATTGCATTATCTGCAACTAGTTATATGAAAAAGATAAATCGTGAGGAATTGGGGAAAAAGCAGAATTCTAAAGATTCTTAGTGTCCTAATATTCAAATAATTTACCCTGACATAAGTTGACTAATCATCAATTTATATCAGGGTAATTTCTTTTATTTATTTCTTATAAACCAGCTTACTCGGAACTCCCTCCCCGAACAAGTTATCTCCCAGCGTCGTAATCTTATTTCCCGTAGCCAATACATAGCGAAGATTATCGCATCCCATAAAAGCACCGAATTCAATAGCCGTCACACTGGCCGGCAGCTCCAGCGTGCCGCACAGACGACCGCAGTTACTAAATACTCGCTGTCCGATAGATTTCAGATTATGAGGTAATTTCATATTCAGTAGATACTTCTTCTGTGCGAAAGTGAAGTCGGGGATAGCCGTTGCGTTCGTTCTGGAAATATCGACAGAGACGAGATTCGGCATATAATCGCGGATCAGTTTGAAGTCGGCGTTGTCCAGCTTACCTTCAACGGTCAGGAAGTTGATGTCTCTGGGTTGCAGTCCCGCTTTCAGAATCTCTTCTTCCAGTTTACCCATTGCACCCACTTGCAGGGTAGTCTCTACCGGTTCCCCCTCGATAAACGCAAAGTTCTGCCATCTGTCCTTGTAGCGGTAAGAGTCGCTGCTGCCCAGAGGGACGAAGATAGCGGTAACGCTGTCTGCCAACGCTTCCGGCAACAGGTTTGGAGCTGTCTTCTTGCGGATCTGGCAGATTTTCAGGTTCTCGCAACCTTTGAAGGCGGCATCTTCGATATTCTTTGTTTTCTCCGAAAGAATCACTTTCTCCAGCGTGGCTTTGCCTTTGGTCACTCCGTCCACCACGTTCGAGAATGCGTATGCAGGAATGAAGTTCGGCATATAAATATAGAATTTCCCGTTGGGATAAGTGCCCGCTTTTCCGCTGTACATCTTGATTTCAGCGTTCGAAATATCCAATACTTTCAGATTATCAAATTCGTCACGGAGATGGCGGAAGTCCTCCGCGTTCAGTTTGCCGGTCAGTGTGAGATGGGTGACACTGTTGGCTTCCTCTTCAGTCATCAAGGAAATCAGCGTACCGGGCTTACTCACATAATACGTTTTACTCACTTGGGCGGCTGCTCCTAACGCATTAGCGGCCAATAAGAAACTTATCAATAGTAGTTTAATTTTCATAATTTTGTAGATTTGTTCTGACAAATATAGGAAAAATAGAGAATACATGATGTTTTTTTATGTTTTATATCTAATTTTGTAGCCGGATTAACAAATTGTAAAAATGGAGGCAGACAACATTGCTGGGGGCAAAGAACCCAAAAGACTTCCTGTGTGGGCTTGTATCCCGCTGTTTATAGTGGCGTTCTTTGTGTTTATGCTATTATATACTACATTAATACAAGGATCTCTTTCATTGATTCTTGGAGTGGAGGCACGTCATCCCGGAGTGGTGGGGTATATTTTGCAGGAGGCAGGTATGCTGTTGGCGGTTCTTACTGCTGCTGTACTAATGCTTCATTTCGAACGGCGTCCATTTTCTGATTTGGGACTTTCTCTGAAAGGACACGCCGGGGGCTTGTGGTATGGTTTCCTAATGGCAGCTTTACTCTACCTGGTAGGCTTCGGAATCTCTTTGACTTTGGGAGAAATAGAAGTCATCGGTTTTCAGTTTAATCCGTTTGATTTGCTGGGCTCATGGGTGTTTTTTCTGTTAGTGGCATTGTTTGAGGAGATATTGATGCGTGGCTATATCCTCGGACGGTTGCTCCATACACGGCTAAATAAATTCCTGTCACTTTTTATATCGGCGGCATTATTTGCGGGCTTGCATATCTTTAATCCGGAAATAGCTTTCCTGCCGATGCTTAATCTCTTGCTTGCCGGTATGCTGCTGGGTGCTTCCTATCTATATACGCGGAACCTGTGTTTCCCTATCTCGCTTCATCTTTTCTGGAATTGGATTCAAGGCCCGATTCTAGGTTATCAGGTGAGCGGAAATAATTTCACGACGAGCATGCTGACTTTGCATATGCCCGAAGAAAACGTACTGAATGGTGGAGCCTTCGGGTTTGAAGGCTCGCTCATTTGCACAGTACTTATGATTGTATTTACGATTCTGATCGTGTGGTGGGGAGAAAAAAGAGAAGCAATCAGTCTTGCGGTACCCCGATCATGCTAAGTTGAATCCGTTTCCGGTCATAATCTACATTCATCACTCTGACCATGACGTGTTGATGGATGGATACCACTTCTGTCGGGTCGGAAATGAACCGTTCCGCTAATTGAGAAAGGTGCACCAGTCCGTTCTCCTTAATACCTATATCAACAAACGCCCCGAAATTGGTGATGTTGCCTACGATACCCGGAAGAATCATTCCTTCGCGCAAATCGGCTATGGTGCGCACGTTCTTGTCGAATTCGAAGACTTTGATAGCCTTACGCGGGTCACGTCCCGGCTTGTCGAGCTCCTGCAGAATGTCCTGTAAGGTAGGCAGGCCGACGGTAGGAGTGATGTAGTCGGAAATATTGATCTTCCGGCGAAGTTCCTTGTCGGCTATCAACTCGTCGATGGTGCATTTCAGGTCTTTGGCCATTTGCTCTACGATGTGGTAACTTTCCGGATGCACGGCGGTATGATCCAACGGATTTTTAGCTCCGGGGATGCGAAGAAATCCGGCACATTGCTCAAAGGCTTTGGCGCCCATGCGCGGCACTTTCATCAGTTCTTTCCGCGAACTGAAAGCTCCGTTCTCTGCCCGGTAATTGACAATGTTCTGTGCCAGTTGGGGGCCCAGACCGGATATATAAGTGAGCAGATGACTGCTTGCCGTATTGAGATTTACCCCGACCAGGTTCACGCAATTCTCTACCGTCTGGTCGAGTGCTTTCTTCAGCTTCGTCTGGTCTACATCGTGCTGGTATTGGCCCACGCCGATGGACTTGGGATCTATCTTCACCAACTCTGCCAACGGATCCATCAGGCGGCGTCCGATGGAGACTGCCCCACGCACCGTTACGTCGTAATCCGGAAACTCGTCACGAGCAATTTTGGAAGCCGAATAAATGGAAGCCCCCTGCTCACTGACTACAAACACGGGTATCTGGCGGTCGAAACTCTGACTGTTGATGAAATCTTCTGTCTCCCGGCTTGCCGTTCCGTTGCCGATGGAGATGGCTTCTATCTGGTAGGCCTCAATCATCTTGCGAAGTTTCGAAGCAGCCTCGCCGGTCTTGTTGATCGGAGGATGCGGATAGATATTCTCATTATGCAACAGATTGCCTTGTGCGTCGAGACAAACAACCTTACATCCGGTACGGAATCCGGGGTCGATGGCGAGCACCCGTTTTTGTCCCAATGGCGGAGCGAGAAGAAGTTGGCGGAGGTTTTCGGTGAATACGCGAATTGCTTCATCGTCGGCTTTCTCTTTGGATTGGGCGGCAAATTCCGTTTCGATGGAAGGCTTGAGCAGCCGTTTGTAAGCATCCGTTGTGGCTTCGCCTACTTGCCGGCTACATTCGTTGTTGCCACGTACGAATTGGCGTTCCAAACGTTCGATGCAGGCCTCGTCGTCGGGATTGATAGACACTTTCAGCAACCCTTCCGACTCTGCCCGGCGGATGGCGAGCAGACGGTGGGACGTGCAACGTTTCAGTGGCTCGGAGAAATCGAAATAATCGCGGTATTTCGCTGCTTCTTCCTCTTTTCCTTTGACTAGTTTGGCCGTAATCTCTGCCTGGCGCCCGAACTGGTTACGTACCGCGTTACGGGCACGCTCGTCTTCGTTCACCTGCTCGGCGATAATGTCACGCGCACCTTTCAGTGCGTCTTCCACATCTTTTACTTCGCCTTTCACAAAGGAAGCGGCTTTGGCGCTAAGGTTGTTTTCCCGTTGCAACAGCAGGATGGTAGCAAGCGGCTCCAGCCCTTTCTGGCGGGCCACTTCGGCACGTGTCTTCCGCTTGGGTTTGTAAGGGAGGTATATATCTTCCAGTTCCGTCGGGTTCCAGGTGTCGTTGATGCGTTTCTCCAGTTCCGCAGTCAGTTTGCCCTGTTCGGTGATGGTGCCGAGAATCGTTTCTTTCCGTTTGGCTATGTCGCACAACTTATCGTGTTGCTCTTTTATTTGCTCTATCTGCACTTCATCCAGTCCGCCGGTGGCTTCTTTACGGTAACGACTGATGAAGGGAATCGTAGCACCTTCACCCAAAAGATGGAGCGTACTACTTATTTGTCTTTCCGGTATACCCAGAAAACCGGAAATCATCTTGTGAAATAATTCCATAATTTGTATTTTTTGAGAGTGAATGAGCGACAAAAATACATATAAATCTGCTAAACCCGACAAGTTTTACTATATTTGCAACTCAATTAATGAATTAACACATCAAAACTGCATAATTATGCTGGGACGTCTTGGATATCTTTTTATCTGTTTCCTTTGGCTTCTGCAGTCAACGGAAGTATTGGCTGTCTCTAAAGATAAGAAACCTATTCTGATTATTTGCTCTTATAATCCGGCAGCACACCAAACTTCGGTCACTATTTCCGATTATATGGATGAATATAGTAAGTTGGGAGGACAGCGCGACATTGTCATCGAAAACATGAACTGTAAAAGTTGCTCGGAGGCTCCGTTATGGAGCGCGATGATGGCGCAGATTCTGGCTAAATATCAGGGAGAAAAGCATCCGGCACAAATTATTTTATTAGGACAGGAAGCGTGGGCTGCCTATTTGTCGCAGAGGGATGAAATGCAGGTGAAAGTGCCGGTGATGTGCAGTCTGGCCAGTAGTAATGTGGTGATATTGCCAAAAGATACGGTGGAAAACCTTGATTGCTGGATGCCCGAATCTGTCGATATCTTTGAAGATCATCTGGATATTCCCGAACTGGAATCGGGATTTATCAATCAATATAATATAGAAGGTAATATCTCCATGATTCAAGCTTTCTATCCGAAAACAAAACACATTGCCTTTATCTCGGACAATACTTATGGCGGAGTGACTATGCAAGCGTTGGTACGAAAAGAAATGAAGAAGTTCCCCGATCTGGATTTGATTTTGATGGACGGTCGGAGACATTCTATTTATACCATCGTTGAGGAATTGAGACAGCTGCCCGAAAATACGGTTATTCTGGTGGGAACGTGGCGTGTGGATATGAACGAGGGGTATTTCATGCGGAATGCGACGTATGCCATGATGGAGGCTACTCCTACCATCCCGGCTTTTACTCCTTCATCGGTGAGCCTTGGATATTGGGCGATAGGAGGAGTGCTGCCCGATTATCGGAAAGTGGGAGGAGAAATGGCTATGGAGTCCATACGGATGGATCAGCACCCGGAGGATACGGGGAAGCATCTTTCGATCATTGGCTCTAAAGCGGTATTGGATAGCCGGAAGGTGAAAGAGTGGGGGCTGCACCCAAGCGTGTTGCCTTTTAAAGTGCAGCTTGTCAACCAACCGGTTTCGTTCTATCAGCAATATACTTATCAGATATGGTCTGCTTGTGCTTTGTTCGTGATTCTGGTACTTGGCTTATGTATCTCTCTTTTCTATTATTTCCGTACGAAACGTTTGAAAGACGAGCTTCTGAAATCGGAGAAGGATTTGCGTGTAGCGAAAGACAGGGCGGAAGAGTCTAATCGTCTGAAGAGTGCTTTCCTTGCCAATATGAGTCATGAGATACGGACGCCGTTGAACTCGATTGTCGGCTTTTCGGATGTACTGGCAATGGGCGGTAGCACGGAGGATGAACAGCAGTCTTATTATAAGATTATCAAAACCAATTCGGATTTGTTGCTTCGTCTGATTAATGATATTCTCGATCTTTCACGTCTGGAGGCGAACCGGGTGACTTTGACGTGGGAGGAATGTGATGTGGTGCAGTTGTGTAGTCAGGTGGTTGCCTCTGTTAGTTTTTCACGGCAGTCGTCGGACAATCAGTTCTTGTTTTCCACTTCTTTTGAAACTTTCCGGATGGTGACGGATGTGCAGCGTATGCAACAGGTAATCATTAATCTGCTGTCCAACGCCGACAAATTTACGAAACGCGGGAAGATTACCTTGGACTTTTCTGTGAATGAGGAAAAGCAAATGGCTATTTTCTCGGTAACGGATACCGGATGCGGTATCCCGAAAGAAAAACAGGGACTTGTGTTCGAGCGTTTTGAAAAGCTGAATGAGTACGCCCAGGGAACCGGATTGGGATTGTCTATCTGTAAATTGATTGTGCATAAATGGAGAGGAAGTATATGGATCGATCCTGACTATACCGGTGGGGCACGGTTCGTATTTTCGCATCCGCTAAATATAGAAAAAGAATGAAACGAATAGGATTTATTTATGGCTTGCTTTTCTGTCTCGTACTGTCTGTTGCGGCGCAGGAAAAGGTGGTGAAGCTGAAGATTGTGGAAACGAGTGACGTACATGGTAATTATTATCCTTACAATTTTATAACCCGCCACGAGTGGAAGGGTAGTCTGGCACGTATTTATTCTTTCGTGCAGAAAGAGCGTGAACAGTATAAAGAGAATCTGATATTGCTGGATAATGGTGATATTTTGCAGGGACAGCCTACTGCCTATTACTATAATTATATAGATACGGTGTCTCCTCATCTTTGTTCGGAAATGATGAATTTCATGAAATATGATGCCGGTAATATGGGGAACCATGATGTGGAAACGGGACGTGCTGTGTTCGACCGTTGGATAGCCACCTGTGACTTCCCTGTGTTGGGTGCCAACATCATTGATACGTCTACGGGAAAACCCCATCTGGCTCCTTATAAGGTGTTGGAACGTGATGGCGTGAAGATTGTGGTATTGGGTATGATTACTCCTGCCATCCCTGCATGGCTTTCTGAAAATCTGTGGAAAGGCTTGCGTTTCGACGATATGGAAGAGACGGCACGCAAATGGATGAAGATTATCCGTGAAAAAGAGAATCCGGATTTGGTGATCGGATTGTTTCATGCGGGACAGGAGGCTTTCAAAATGTCGGGCAAATACAATGAGAATGCTTCTCTTAACGTAGCGAAGAATGTGCCGGGATTCGATATTGTATTGATGGGACACGATCATGCCCGCGAATGTAAGAAGGTGATGAATGTAGCCGGAGATTCGGTGTTGATTATCGATCCGGCCAGCAATGGAATTGTATTGTCTAATGTCGATGTGACCTTGAAGCTGAAAGATGGAAAGGTGCAGAGCAAGGACATCAAAGGGGAGTTGACAGAAACGGAAGCTTACGGAATCAGCGAGGATTTCATGAAGCGTTTTGCTCCGCAATATGAGACGGTGCAGAAGTTTGTATCCAAGAAGATCGGTACTTTTACCGAGAGTATCTCTACTTATCCTGCTTTCTTCGGTCCTTCTGCTTTTATTGATTTGATACATACTTTACAGCTCGATATTACCGGAGCTGACATCTCTTTTGCCGCTCCGCTTTCGTTTGATGCGGAGATAAAGAAAGGGGATGTGTTTGTCAGTGATATGTTCAACTTGTATAAGTATGAGAATATGCTGTATGTGATGACTCTGTCCGGAAAGGAGATTAAGGATTTTCTGGAGATGTCTTATTATATGTGGACGAACCGGATGAAGTCACCGGAAGATCATCTGCTCTGGTTCAAGAAGAAACCTCGGGAAGGTGCGGAAGACAGGGCTTCTTTCCAGAACTTCAGTTTTAATTTCGACTCGGCTTCCGGCATTATTTATACCGTGGACGTGACAAAACCGAAGGGAGAAAAGATTACGATTACGAGCATGGCGGACGGTTCTCCTTTCCGTATGGATAAGATATATAAAGTGGCCTTAAATTCTTATCGTGGCAATGGTGGTGGAGAACTGTTGACGAAAGGATCGGGTATTCCGCAGGAGGATTTGAAGGACCGCATAATTTTCTCTACAGATAAAGATCTTCGTTTCTATTTGATAAATTATATCGAAAAGAAAGGTACGATGAACCCCAAAGCCCTGAATCAGTGGAAGTTTGTTCCGGAGAAATGGACAGTGCCGGCTGCCCAACGTGATTCTGTATATTTATTCCGGTCTGTTCAATAAGTAACTAAAAGTGTTCATTATGTCTGATAATACTCTTGAACGGCTTGTATATCTGATTAAATGCTGGTATATTTGTCGCAAAAAAGAGAGAGTATGTATATTCAAAATGTTCCCAAAGTAGATATTTCTTCGGTAGTTCATTCTAAACATATAGATTCTGGCAACATTGATGTTGTTGATAATGATATAGCGCTCTTCGATACGGAGAGCGTTATATCGTTGTATAATGGACCGACTAAACTGGAGGTGTTGACGGTAGGTCTTTGCCTGGAAGGTACTGGTACTTTTAATATTAGTTTACGTGAGTTCCAACTGTTCCCCGGATTAATGGTGATCGCGCTGCCTAATCAGATTGTCGAACAGCGGTGTTTCAGTTCCGACTTTAAAGTGATATTCTTTGCTGTGTCGAAGAACTTGTTGGAGACATTGCCTAAGATCAGTAATGTGCTTTCCTTATTCTTTTATCTGAAAGATTACCCGTGTTTCAATCTTACACCGCAGGAGCAGGAGACTGTGAAGGAATATCATGCATTTATCAGAAAACGATTGAAGAATAAGGAGGCTTTATATCGTAAAGAAGTGGTAATGGGCTTGATGCAAGGGTTCTTTTTTGAACTTTGTAATATCTTTACCAATCATGTGCCAGCCAATGCTACTACCATGAAAAATAAAAGCCGGAAAGAATATATTTTCGAACGTTTTTATGAGTCTTTAGTGGAGTCTTACCAGTCTGAACGGAGCGTGAAATTCTATGCTGACCAGTTGTGTCTGACGCCGAAGCATCTTTCGGGAGTAGTAAAAGAGGTCAGCGGAAAAACGGTGGGGGAGTGGATAGACGAACTGGTGATTCTGGAAGCGAAAGCACTTCTGAATTCTTCAAGTATGAATATACAAGAGATTGCCGATCGGCTGAATTTTGCCAACCAGTCGTTCTTTGGAAAGTATTTCAAGCATTACACTGGTATGTCTCCTAAAGAATACCGGAAAAGCCGCTAAAATCATAGAACACCGGAGCGCACACGGCTTAGTGTTTCCGGTGTCATCAAAAGATAAGAGGCAATGTGTGCCAGAGGTGCACGTTTGATAATTTCCGGATGTGTTTCGAGCAGGAGGTTATAGCGTTCGCGGGCGGATTCAAAGCGCCAGGAGTCTGCTTTAATCTGTGACACAATCAAGGAGTATTCCAGTATCTTTTGGTAGAACATATTGATTTCCCAGTTCTCTTTTGCCAATTTTTGTATCATGTCGCGAGGGAACAGGTAGATAATGGAAGGTTCGAGGGTTTCCACGATTAGCCGGGTGGGTACTTGTTTCAGAAAACTCTCAATGCACATCACGATACATCCTTCGTATGAGAAATGTTCGGTCACGTCTTTCCCATTCTTGTAATAGTACTGCCTAAGCATCCCTTTGCCGACAAATACGATTTCATGAGCTACTTCTCCTTCATTCAGCGCTATTGCTCCTTTGGGAAATTCTTCACGAATCAGTATACTTTCTATCTGTCGTCTTCCTTCTATACTCATTTCCGGAAAGCGGGAATTTACAACAGCATTTACAGTCTCTCTTAATAATGTATCCATGTCTTTTCTGTCTTGATGTGTGCAAAAATACTAAAAACGGTTGACATAAATCAAGTGTGGTATAAAAAAGATGTATCTTTGTCCGCAAAATCAAGAGGTAAGATGATAATGAATAAGATAATAGGCTTGGCAGTGTTGCTGTTCTGTTTGAGTGGTTGCGTAAGGGATAATGATGCTATTTATTATCCGGTTGGCAACGTAGATGTGGAAAGAGGCGGTCCGGCTTTGGAGGCTGGAAAGGGTGATTTAATAACCCGTAGTTACAATACCGAAGATTATGTGCTGGACACGCTTGCGCAATATCCGGGTGATCCGACGCTTGGTAAACTGACATTCATGGTCAGTCTGAAAAACCGGTTGGCAGATCAGGAGGTGAGTGGCTTTAATGGTGTCGGTCTATCCAAACTAACGATGAGTCTTGGATATAAAGACGGCAACTATCCGGCAGAAAGCCAGGTTCCTGTTTATACTTCGTCCGACGTGACTGCCAGTTATGCCATCAAACTCCGTTTAAAGGGAGAATTGACTTTAACAGGAGACGAATGGATGATTGACTATATTTATGCTCAATTAGCGGGTTTATTCCAACCTTATCCTCCTACGTCTTTCCCGGAAGTGTTTATGTGTAAAGGGGGTGAGCAATCGTATGCTACGTTCGATTCTTTTCGTAGAACCTGGACGTTTGATATTACTTATGATCGTTCCAACCTTTCTTTCAGCCAACTGTATTTCAATCTGTTTGTGAATCTGGCAGGACAGAAAAGGGAGGATAGAGTCCGGTTGAGGATTGATAAGGAATCTTATTTCGAGATCTATAAAGAAAAAGAGGAAATGTAGTTAAACTGCATTTCCTCTTTTTCTTTGGTAGTGGGTACGAGAATCGAACTCGTATTACATGCGTGAGAGGCGTTTTTGTACACCATCTAAAACGCTTATAACTAATATCTTATAATATTTATAAAATCTATTTGCACCGAATTTGCATTAAAAAACGGCACTCATGTCCTTCCTTATAAATATCACCTCTTATATTTCATTTTTATCAAAGAACGTTTTCAATACAAAGTTAATCAATCAATCAGAAATAGCAAATATTATTTGTTTGAATTTAAGCTATCTGTTTCTAGTTTATCCGGCTAATAGTAAACATACTATTATGACAGATGAAGAACTAAGAGCATTTTGCTTAAAGCAAGCTATTCAAATCATTACTCACAAAGAACAGCCTCGAACCATGGGCTTTCAAAATACAGATAGTATATACTTATTTGAACTTACTGAAATCCTTTTAGAGTATATCAAAACAGGAAAACAAAATTATGTACCCGTCTATTTGAACTACTTCAAATAATCTGCGACTATTGCAATTATAGCTATAATGGCAGATGCAATGCTTGTTATTATAGCTATATTTACGCCTGTTCGTTGTCTTTTCCTCTCCTTCTCTTCTCCGCTAAAGAATCCGCGTCTTCCTAATTCAAATCCTTTTTCGTTTAAACCATAATATCGGTTTTTCCCGTCGCCGGAGAAAGTTCCATAAAATCGCATGACGTAATCAACCGCGTTGTCGGTAGTAGCTTTTCTTTGATCCTCTGTCAAATCATCAGCATTTATAAGCCCCCCTTTGTCGTAGGCGATTTTTATAATTTCTTCTGCGATTATTTCTGTGTTATTCATATTGTTATTATGTTATAATCCACGGAGAAATATTATTATATCTATTGCTTTATATCCTTCTATTTTTAACAATGCTTTCAAATAGGATTCTTTCTTTTCCTCTTTCAATACTCTTTTCAATTCATTGTTATTAACTGATCGCATAGCTTCTCTAGCCTTTAATATACATGCGTTTATTGCATCTGAATAGTTCTCAATATATGGCTTTTCTATTATATCAGATATGACGTCTAAATAACGAAGTAAAGCGTTTTCAAATTGACTCTTAAATAAAAAATTATCTCCTTGTATGAATAATAATGACGTCATTATTTCTGTTTGGCTTTTTTCATTTGCTTTTTCAATGTATTCTATCATTTCTTTTTTGGTAACATTGATACTCTCCGTTAAAGAATCGCTAGTTTGTTTTACTTTACCATCTATCTTCTTATCTATTGCAATCACATTCCAAATCTGCCATCCAATTAACATCGTCACTAAAAGCGATAAAATCCCTACTATCACCCCGATATAGTCTATACCTAACTCCGGCGCGGATGGTAACGAAACGCAAATAGCGACAACACTGCATATAATCGCAGCGATCGACAAACAGTTGCTCCAATATGATTTAATCCAGTTTTTCATGTTGTTCGGGTTTATTCATTCAGGCGTAGGGTATTTTCAATTGATACTATTAGCTTCATTAATAAGCTCTCCCGTCAATTTGTTTAGTTTAAAAGATTCTCTTTCTTTATCTCCATTTCTGTATACGATATCGAAAGTAAAGTCTATAAAATTGTCATTAATATTTATTGACTTGTTCTTTATTATAAATTCTTCGGAGTATCCTTTGTGTTTGTACTGCCAGATATAATCGGCATTAGTGATATTGACTAAAGACACAGAAGGGTATGATACCTCTAGACCATTAATATTATCAATTGGAATTAATTTATTGATGGTTCTATTTCCTAATGGTATCTTTTCTATCTCATTACAATTATTATCAAGCAAAAGGTTATTATTATTGTATCCTAATGTGATAAAATAATCACCATACCAATCTTTAATATCGAATACTGAATTGTCATATCTATTGTAATAAAGCCTTTTCTCTTTTCCACCAAGAGTGGAAATAATTTCATTAGGACCACCATAATTCACTAACAAAATAATTCCATCATCTTTGATGATAAAGTTAGATAAGGAAATATGGTCAATATTATGCTCTTCAACCTTACCGAACTCTAAATAAAATTTTTGATTGAATCCTCGGATCATTGGTGCTGTATATTCGAATATCTGCTCTTTCTTCTCGTTGTATGCTGCAAACCACATATCACCATTAAGAAATCCTGCTATTAATGCATTTTTAGCAACTTCTTCTTCGTACTGCCATCCTATAGTTGGCTTAGTTATTCCTTTGGGTAAATTATATTCTTTTAAAAACTCGTCTTGGTTATCATCATCCTTACTGCATGATTGTAGGCATAGTAGGACGAAAATCGCTGTGATTGATAGTACTAATAGTTTATTCATAATATTTTGTTTTAATGGTCGATGACACTTGTTTATTGGGCGGTTATTGAGCATTGAATCTATATTCTCCTCTCTTTATTGCTCTTTTATCTTTTTCAATTTCTCTTTTTGCATCGTGTGCGCTATTTAACCCAGAGAGAACATCGTTAGCGCTTTGGCGTATATCTTCTTCCGTATGCCCAATCGTTTTCCCATCCTCATTAAAATAGAAGTTGTGTTCTTGGGTTTTCCCGTCTATTTTATATTTTGCTTTTATATATATTCTATTTTTTTCATCTATCAGTTCAGGAAAATCAATAGATTTAAAACATTTGTTTGTTATAGGATCGAGCTTTGCATCTTCTTGATTATATATATTCAAAGCACTATCTAATATTGCAATAGCCTCTTTATTGCTTTTTGCCTTAAATGCTTTTGCGTTTAGTTTTGCTATATCAGCACCGAGTTTTGAATACATATAAGATAAAGACATTAATTCTTTATAAGGAGAATATGCACTGTCTATTTCTGAAACTTCGATTATTTCTAATGATTTTAAATTTTGATTGTGCTCGTTCAGGTATATTTCTAAAGGCGTCTCGGTTTTAGAAGAACAGCCGCTTAGACATAGAGCAGACAATGATAAAAATAGTAATTTCTTCATGCAGAGTTTGTTTTAGAGGTGATATGATAAATTTTATTTTTTGATATATACTTTATTCCCTTTGCTATTAATATAATATCTGCCCCCTCGTGGTCCCGTGTGGATGACTCTATCTTGTTGTCGAGAATGAATATTTTGCGTATTGATTGAATCTTTTTTATGTTGCCAACAATACACATTGCCGGGCTCATGCAAGCGAGAACACCTTTTTCCTGCTTTAGTGATTGCTTTGCAATACTTTTGAATCGCTAGGCTATCTTTGGGCAATAAACTTAGATCCTTTTGATTTATGCAATTCTCTTTTATTACATATTGCTTCCCTTTATACAAAACTTCGTAGAATCCAATAAGGCGATCAGATTCTTTGGTTAATGTTATAGTAGTACCTTCTTTTATCTTCTTATTCTTATTGAAAGATTTACCGTCAAAGTCATATAATAGATAACATTGTTTTGTTACATTTGTTTGGATTTGCCCCCATACAGAAACGCTGCATAATAGTAGTGCTAAAAATAATAGCTTCTTCATGTTGTTTTGTTTTTAGTGATTTATAATATGTTTTTGATTGATAAAATGTTCTCCACAATAAAAAGATGAATAATTTCCCGTTTCGGTAAATCTATATCATCATAGTCTGGATTCTCGCTACGAAGCAGGATTAAATTATCCGCATCTTTAGGATGCCTACGAACTCTTTTTATAAGCCTGTATTCATTCGTTATGATTAAATACACCTGTCCGTAGTTGAAATAATCCCAACTCTCAATCTTTCTAATTACTACCCTGTCGCCCGAAGCGATTAGCGGTAACATACTATCGCCCGTGGCGAATATAATCTTTGAATCCGAGTTTATCTCCGGTGCGTCTATACTTCCTATCACTTTTTCGTCTGTAAATTCTATATCTCTACCACTTAGCCCGCATGTTGCGTCTATGTCGTAGATTAGTGCTCCTTTTCGTTTTGTTTCGCTTATTGCAGATTCGGAAATCTCGATTGTTTTTTGTTCTCGCTCTGCATTTTTAATCATTTCGCCTTTTCCAGTGAGCAGCCAATTAGATGAAATGTTTTCGCATTTTGCGAAAATTAAATCGTAGTCAAGTGTATCTCTTGATAGCCATGAACTAATAGTTGATGGAGCTACGCCTATATACTTCGCAAATACTGATGGCTTTCCATCGCTATAATAGTCGATTATTGCCTCTAATCTTTCTTTTTTAGTCATAATTTTGCGTATTGCGAAATTATTTCGTCGAGTGTTTTGCAATTTGCGAAATAACTTCTATCTTTGTCGCATCAAAGTTAATCAATCAATCAAGAACTAACAAATAAAAGTATAGAATTATGAAAGCAGGAATGATCGGAGACGTAGAATTTAAAAAAGCAGGAAGCGAAACAGTATGTTGTGTAAGTTTAATTAATACAACAGCCGGACAAAGATTCTTAGCATGTACACTTTCTAGTAGCAAGACTTTCAAAACGTTCAAAGGCGCGGAGAAGTTTATGAACTCATTCGGTTATCAGAAGATTTAATATTAACCCGTAGCCCTTCGGGGTTACATAATAAATACGATTATGAAAGCAACTAGCACTTTAACCAGAAAGACAGCCTTAGAGATATTAATCGAAAGCCGTGATAAGAACGCCATTAATGCGTTAATTTCGAAAAAAGAAATAGCATTAGAAGAGGCTGTTAATAATGCAGAATGGTATGCAAGTCTCGGGCTTGACGGAATGGCAGATAATGAAGTAGCAAGGCAAGAAAAACTAATAAGAGATATAGAGCGATTGAAAGTAGCTATTTAATATTAATCCATAGCCCTTTGGGGCTACATAACACGATACACGACAATGAGACGAAAAAGAAACGAATTAACTGCCCTTTTAAGGGGGATGCAGCCCGGGGAAACAATGACCTTCCCTCGTTCTAAAAGAAATTCGGTTAGACCGACCTGTACAAATCTAAAATATGACGAAGGTCTACTGTTTACGACGGAAACCGATAAAGATAATCTAATTGTTACACGATTGAATAATGAACAATGGGACGAACTAGAGTGACCGGAAAAGTTGAGCCAATAGTAAAGAAATGGCTTAGTAAAGATGAAGCAAAATCCTATATAGGATGCTCGGATGATTTTTTGAGAACGTTACGGGAAAAAGCTCTCATTTCTTTTTCTCAATTTGGAAAAATGATCTGGTACGATTTATCGAGTATAGATAGATTCATACAGAGTAATAAGGTCGTATAAAGCCAAACACCATGCTAACACTAAAACAAAGTCCCGCTGCTATTATCTTAATGCTTTCAGCGTGCAGCCTCGCAGAAGGCGAGCCGGAGCCGGGCAAATTAATTATCGCACTATTGATCGTATTTATCACGGTTATCTATGTGCTAGTCTGTAACTATCTAAACACGAAACGACATGGCGGCGAATCCTCAATGTATCGGTAATTGCCGAATTTGTACGGTTCTTGGCGCGTGTCCTGCTGATACTCTAGTTTGCGAAGATTGCGGCGAAGAGATCGAACCGGGCGAAGAGATAGAATTAGAGGTCGAAACGTACGAACGTGGCAGATATGGCACAAAGATAATAACGGTTTGCGCTCGCTGTTATGAGTCGCTTTATCAGGGTGGAAACGATAACTTTTAAACAACAAGATAATGACACACTGGAAAACTCAATTTAATTATGACTATCTAGGCGCTTACAGCCTACCGGATGGAAAAGATATAATTCTCACCATCCGCGAAACGAAAAAAGAACAAGTGGTCGGCGCGTCTGGAAAGAAAGAAGAATGTTTCGTCGCTTACTTTTACGAGAATGTAAAACCGATGATCCTCAACCGGACGAATTGCAAAACATTGACGAAAATTTTCAAGAATCCGAATTTTGAGTCATGGATAAACAAGCAAATCCAAATCGGAGCGGTATTAGTTGACGCTTTCGGCGAAAAGGTTGATTCGCTTCGTATTCGTCCTTTTCTTCCGAAAGTAGAAAACTCATTGCCTACGGTTGAGACAGGATCGGCAATCTGGAAAAATATCCTCGACGGTTTGGCAGGTGGTTTTACGGTCGCACAGGTACAGACGAAATATAAACTAACTAAAGAACAAATCAAAGAATTAGTAGCACATGAAATCAAGTGAACAAAAAGAAATCGAATGGAAGGAAAAGAGACGGGGCAAAATAACCGCCTCTACGCTTCCCGATCTGATGAAAGCGGGCAAAGGTTGTTCCTTTGGTAAAGGTGCGTTAGACGCGATGTATTTAGTACGATACGAGCGTAGAACCGGGACGATGCGAGAAAACGGAAGCAACAAGGCGTTTGATTGGGGACATGAAAACGAACCGCTAGCAGTCGAATGGGTACGGAGCCAGTTAATGAACGAGATCAAGTCGTGTACAACCGATTTTAAAGACATTGTTTTCAATGAACCGTTTGAAGGATTCGGAGATTCACCGGATTTCTATGTGTACGGATTTGACGGGAAAGTTATCGCTCTAGGTGAGATCAAGTGCCCGATGTCGCAAGGAAAGATCGAATCGCTGCAGTTCGGAAATACCATCGACGAAAAAGACGAATATTATTGGCAATTCCTCGGACATTTTCTAGGGCGTCCGGACGTAGACAAGTTGTATTATGTCATTTATGACGGCTATGTAAACGACGGTCGAATACTCGAAATGAATCGAGCCGATCACGTGGAGAATATAAAGAAACTCTATGATCGAATCCGGTTGGCTAGCGAGATGATAGACGAATCTATCCGTTCCGGTCTGGACTTGCTTGATTGTGTCGATAAGGCAAAAGAGGTTTTAAAATTAAAGATGCAGATCGAGGCGTTAAAGCCGGAAGCGAAAAACAGTGTTCCGGTTAAAAATCAGATTTATAAGATGCGGAAGGAATTAAAGAAACTGATGAAGAAAGTACCGTCACAACACTAACACAACATGATTAATTACATTTTTATAAACACTTTAATAAACACAAAATTATGATGCACACTTGGTTTTTATGTAAAATCCGTTACGAGAAGGTGATGGAAAACGGAATGCAAAAGAAAGTGACTGAACCGTATTTAGTCGATGCACTAAGTTTTACCGAAGCAGAAGCACGAATAATCGAAGAGGTCACACCGTTTATCTCCGGTGAGTTTACAGTGACCGACATTTCCCGCGCGCATTATAGCGAGATATTTACGAGCGAAGAAGATTCAGCCGATAAATGGTTTGCTGGGCGACTCGCCTTCATTACGCTTGACGAGAAAAGCGGCAAGGAGAAAAAGACCTATACAAATGTACTTATACAGGCGGCAGACATTCACGACGCAATGAAGAAGCTCGACGAAGGAATGAAAGGGACGATGGCGGATTATTCTTCGATTCTTCTCAAAGAAACGGCGATTGTAGATGTTTATCCATATCATTCAGAAGAAAAGGAAGAATTTAAACACGACACAAACAAGTAACGGCGCGCCGGGTGAAAGCCCCGGCAAATCGGATAAGTGGCGGAATTGGAAACGCCTAGTTATGTAAGGTTGATCGCCAGACATTCTGTTTAACGGTGCGGCTCTTGAAGTATCATTCCTGGTTCGAATCCGGGCTTATCCACTATTCACAAACCAATTAAAAAGACATGGCAAAGTATAACAATGTAAAGATAGACGGATACGACTCTAAAAAGGAATATCGACGCGCTAAGGATCTGAAACTACTCGAAAAGAAGGGAATTATAACCGGACTTCAAGAACAAGTAAAATTCGAGCTTATTTCGCCTCAATATCATTTCTACGAAGTGCAAGGAGCACGGAAGACGCTACACAAAAAAGAAGCTGATCGAACGAGGCGTTTATTACATCGCGGATTTCGTTTATTATCGGGATGGTGAGTATATCGTCGAAGATACTAAAGGAGTTCGGACAAAGGAGTATATAATCAAACGTAAACTCATGCTTTACATTCATGGAATTAAAATAAAGGAGGTATAAGAATGGCAAAGAAAACATCACAAAAGCAAGTAAAACACGATTGTCGAACGTGTCGCAATGGAGGAAGAGAGAATAATTTTATTTGCTATTGTTCCGTTCTGAAAGTGGGACGGGCGATCGGGATAAGGATTTGTAGTTATTATATCGCTCGATAGACTTTATAAGTGTGATGAATATAGACGGATATACGCTAACCGAAAAGATGCGAAAAGCGCGACGACGTTTCAGATTTACCGCCACCGAACAAGCCCTTTTTTACGAATTAGTGGCTATTTGTAACGGCGAAGATTGGAGGGACGTTTTCGATTGCTCGAACATTGAACTTTGTTTTGCGCTTAACGTGAATGAGAAAACACTAATAAAAGCCCGTGAGTCTTTAATAAATGCAGGATTGATTTATTATAAATCTGGTAAAAATAAACGTGTCATTAGCTCGTATTCTTTCGTGAAGGAATTTAAAACCACTGTAACTACTACTGTAAATTTTACAGCCAATCAAACAGCCAATAAGGGAGCCAATCAGACAGCCAATGATACAGTAGATAAGGGAGCCAATGATACAGGGGATAGTACAGACTATAATAAACTAAAACAGAAACCAAACAGAAATATACTCTCTAAAGTCTCTCATGGAGATTTTGATTTTATATCTGACGAGTTTTTAGAAGCGTTTTCGCTCTGGCTTGAATATAAGAAAGACAGGCGGGAAAATTACAAATCGGAAAAGTCACTTAAAGCGTGTTACAACAAATTAGTGAAGTTGAGCAAAGGTGATCCGATGATCGCATCTCAAATCATAGATGAAGCGATTGCGAATAATTGGGCGGGATTCTTTGAACTGAAAAAAAATAGAAATGAACATGAAACAAGCGAGGGCAAAAACGATGCAAAGAGTATCGACGCCCCTATTATCCGTACTTTGTCGTTCTGACGACCCGATACCATACGACAAGCGAGCCGATTGCTTTAAATCGTGCTGTAAGGAGATTTGCCCCTGTTTTGAAATAACGGATGCAAATAAAAACCTTATGAATGAAGTATTTAAGTATGCAGAGGGTGTTTCTTCCCATTTTGACAATGGTAAAGGACTCTTATTCACAGGCACTATCGGAACAGGCAAAAGCACAATTATACAAATCCTCAACAGGTATTTAGTGCTTAGTAGAGGCTCTAAAAATCCCGGCGGATACCCAATCGGTGGATTTCGGATTGACTCGGCGTCATTCGTGGCGAATCGATACACTGCATTGGGAGGCGATGGACTCGACCTATATACGTACAATGCTGGGCAACCTAGAGATGTGTGTTTCGACGAACTCGGCAGAGAGCCGCTTCCGGCTAAACACTTTGGTACCGAGTTAAATGTTATGCAATATGTTTTCCAATGTCGCTACGAGCTTCGATACGATGCGGTAACACACGCAACTACCAATATGACTATCGAGGAAATACAATTGAAATACGGAGCTTATATTGCGGATAGAATAAATGAGATGTTTAATGTGATTGAATTGAACGGAGCTAGTAGAAGATAATTAATACAACGAAACCATGCGAAGCAGAAAAAAGAAACTTGTGTACTTTAAAAAGATTCCGGTTCGCGTCGATCTGGAACAATGGCAAAGGCTCGATAAGATTCGCGCTGACTACCATTTCAAAAGCACATACGAGATTATGCAGTACATTTTAGGCTGCTTTCTCCGGGTTGCTGATCCGATGCCAGGCGATGATGATGAAGAAGTACTACCGGACGAAATCAAAGAAATGTTCTACGATCTATCACAGGCGGAACGACATTTCGAGTATGTAAAACCAAAACGAAAACTACCACAACACAAGGTAGACGAGATGAACGGACAAAAACGATTAGAAGGATTTTAATATGGTTAAAAAACTATCAAACACAAATTATTTGCACGACATATCAGCAGACCCCGTCGCGGCAAATGAACGGAATCGGAAGTATATCGACCGATTTGTTTCAGAGAATTATAACGGCTTAGTTAGCAAGTTTTCACCCTTAGACGGTACGATAAATTCAAGCGCTTTCGGAGCACTCGACAAATTAAACTCTACGATAATCTCGCTCTATACTGATCCGAATTTACACTTTACAGATTGGGAGCAGGCGAAACAATATCTATCGAACAAGTTTACAGAAAAGGCGATTCGCGTTCCGGTGAAGAAACCTGTAAAAAGCGAAGTAGTAGAGAATGAGGACGAAATTATTAACGATTAATATTATTGTTTCGATGAAAGACGTAGAACTATTTAACGACCATTTCCAGAACTATAAAACATACGGTATTCCGAAAGCACAACTAATCATTGCGGATATTCCCTACAACATCGGGAAGAACGCATACGGTTCTAATCCATCTTGGTATATCGACGGAGACAATTCTAACGGAGAAAGCGAATTAGCCGGAAAAGAGTTTTTCGATACCGATAAAGATTTTCGAATTACTGAATTTCTTCACTTTTGTAGCAAGATGCTCGTTAAAGAGCCAAAAGAAAAAGGAAAATCCCCCTGTATGATTGTCTTTTGTGAATTTCAGCAACAATTTGAACTTATACAGAAAGCGAAGGAATACGGGCTGAACAATTATATCAATCTGGTATTTAAAAAGAACTTTTCGGCACAAGTTTTAAAGGCTAATATGAAGGTCGTTGGTAATTGTGAATATGGTGTACTCTTATATCGGGACAAACTGCCAAAGTTCAATAATGGCGGTCGGATGGTATTTAATTGTTTCGATTATCCTAGAGATACAGATACACCGCGGATTCATCCGACACAAAAATCAGTTCCGTTGCTTGAGCGGTTGATCGAACTTTTCACCGATGCGGGTGATGTTGTAATAGACCCATGCGCCGGAAGTGGGACAACATTACTTGCAGCCGCTCAATGCGGGCGAAAAGCATACGGATTTGAGATAAAGAAGAAGTTCTATGCAGATGCGAATAAAATCATTTTGTCGCGGATGCAGCCTAGAATGTTTGTGTAGAATTAATAAATAATAAAGTTATGCGAATACTAGATTTACCATTAATGGCGGTTTGGTTTCTAATGATCGAATCCGGCGAAAAGAAAGAAGAATATCGGGAAATAAAACCGTATTGGATCAAACGCTTAAAGTGTTGCGGACTTCATCCAAGCGCAAAAGGTTGTGACGGTTGTCCGGTTGGTAGTTGCGATCATTATACACACGTTCGTTTCCGGTATGGGTACACCGCACGAACTATGTTGTTTAAGTTGGATTGTATCTCTGTTGGGGTTGGTCGGAAGAAGTGGGGTGCACCTGATAAGAAAGAAGTGTATGTTTTAAAGTTGGGTGAACGGATTGAATAACTAATAACAATTAAGTAATGAATAAAATGAAAATACTAAAACGGAAGAAGCCGCCCGGAGGCAGCTTCTTGTGTCGGTGACACTGCATTTTGATAACGCATCTTTTCTTTGATAGAATCATATATCCAAGCGGATACAATACCAATTGCCATTGGTAGGACTATATTTAATATAATAAATGTAATCATGATTCTTTTTCTTTTAGAAATTTTGCGGCAATAGCACCTAACATTTATCCGGGATTCGAACCCATAAACGCCAACAGGCATTTTTTACCCTATTGTTTGTAAATGCTATTACAAATATATAAAAGTGATATTATAATTAAAAATATTATGGCAAAAATTTATGTAGCAAGTAGTTGGAGAAATGTATTTCAACAAGATGTTGTAGATATTCTCCGTAATTTAGGACATGAGGTCTATGATTTTAAGAATCCCCCACATGGGAATGGTGGTTTCCAATGGTCTGATATAGACCCTGATTGGCAGAACTGGACAACAGAGCAATATCGAGAAGCACTTAATCACCCAATTGCACAGAAAGGTTTTGATTCAGATTTCAACGGTATGCAGTGGGCTGATGTCTGCGTTATGGTTCTTCCTTGTGGTCGGTCTGCTAACACAGAAGCAGGATGGATGAAAGGGTCAGGTAAAAGGGTAATGGTTTATTCTCCTAAAAAAGAAGAACCGGAACTTATGTACAAGATATACGACTTCATAAGCGATAGTATGTTCCGAATCAATGACGAAATAAATAGAGTATAACTGAATAATATCTGCGTGAATGTGTCAATAAACACAATCACACAGATATATAAAATCATTAGAGTTCTTTTAGGTCAAAGAAATCTTTAGGTGCCTCAAAAAATGATACAGCATCTTCAATACTATATTCCTGTAGGTCAGAAATCCGTGCTAATGCTGTTTCTGCTTTAAACTGTCCATTGTTTTGCTTTACTTGAATATAACAGGCGATATCTGGAATTAATGATTCCTTTAATTGAGGCAATGCTTCTGTTGGAATGTGCACTATTTTGCCGTTAGGAAGCTTAAAAAGGTTCAGAGTACCGTTGAGAATTTTGTAAGTTACAATTTTCATATAATTAGATTTTAAATTATGGCAAAATCGCCACAATATAAATAACAAAAAGTGTGCCAATATTAATGATTAGAAAATAATTCAAATCAAGATAGTAATGAATATAGAGGAAGCAATATCATTTGAGGATATTTCCGATGATAGAATATTAATTGGAGACTGCCGTATTTTCTATTCGAATATCCACTCTCTTAAGGAATTTGGCAATTATAGTAACTGTCAGGTATTTGTGTACTTATTCGGAAGCGATGAAGGGCAAAGGTTATGGATGTGCTTTGTTGAAGATGCACATAGAGATATTTACAAATTATTCTTTGAATACCTAAATAATGAACAAAAATTCGTTTTGACTGCAAATATCTTGAAGAATAGGGATTTGAAAATGGCAGCGCTTTAATATAACTAAAAACAGAATAGAAATGAACCAAACACAAAATCAATCAAAGTATTATTATTCCCCTCGTTTTCGTCACTTCAATATCTATCGTCGCGATCCAGACGGAGACACAAAGGTAGATGATGCGGCAACACAGGAAGAGGCGAAACGGAAAGTCTACGAGTTAAACGGGTGGAATTACAAACCTAAAAATAACACGGTAAAATGAGTAAAGTAAAACAGTACATCGAACAAGCCACAAACGAGCGCATCCGCTCGCGTGGCTTAATCCGAAAAGTCGCTATCGAAGCGGCTCGGATACAGAGAGACGAAACGAGGCGGCAAGCTATCGAAGTGTATAAACAAATGTGTCCGTCTAAGAACTGCAAAGGTTGTGCAAGCCGGATACATAAACAGGAAACACAATCGACTCGATGCGACGGGAATTGTGCACGGATTAGATTACTTATTAACGGATTAGACCGGATCGAAACGTTATGTATATAATCAGGCGTATTCAATGCAAATCGGGCGATGTGTCCGAGACGCATTTAGTTGAGATAGAAACGGACGACATCGAGGCAACACGAAAGGAGTTGCACGATTGTTATCAATGTGATAAGATTCTTTTTAATTATGACGAACAATGAGTAGAAACCCGCATTACATTAAGATGATTAACTCCAATCGTTGGAAGTTACTTCGAGCTAAGAAGCTACAAAGCAATCCGGTTTGTGAGATGTGCGAGGCGAACAATCGCAGTACGCTTGCAACGGAAGTACATCACACTGTCCCGGTTGAGTCCGTGTCGCATGAACTCGGAATGAGACAACTAATGTTTGATTATAACAATCTGGAAAGTCTATGCCATTCGTGCCATTCCGATAAACATCGGCGCGCTTTCAGTCATTCGAAAGAGGCGGTGCAGGCGAATAATAAACGAATGACGGAACGTTTTGTTGATAAGTTTTTGAAATGATAGCACTTTATTAGGGCTAATATTTTGTTAGCCCTTTTTTCTTTGATCTACTGCTGTCTTGCTTATGATTTCTTTTTGAGCGGCGATCCCTTTTGTTTTAAGATTTTTGCAATATTCTTCTATCCTTTCTTTATCTCCTTCTCCATCTTTTGTGCAAAAGATATTTAATTGATTTAAACTAAATAGTAGATTTGTCTTTTTCTCATTCATGCTTCTAAGTTGAGTTAATATTTCTAATCTAGATTTATTGTCATAGGTAAATATCGTAATTATTTTAGAATCTTCTTTTTTTATTTGTTCATTCGATTGGTTTCTAAAAAAATGTTCAAAATAGTGATAATCGGTACTTCCCAATGAATGTCCAAAGAAGATTACTTCATCGGCAAGTATCATGTCGTATTGTATATTATGCGAGCGAAAATGACGGCTAAATGATTTTATCATAAATAAATAATCATCCTTCACTTCTGCCGAATCTTCAAAACCTAATATTATTGATTTATCATTTACTTTTCCATGAACATACTCTATTTCAATTTGATTATTAAAGGTTTTCTTTACATCTAATATATCGATGATCTTTTCTAAATCTGTATAATTATATGTGTACACTTTTTTGAAAAGGTAATTATTTATAACTGATTCAATAAGCATACATGCCGCCGACTCTTTGTTTATACTTTCATAGCTTAAACTAGATAAATAATCACATAATGAAACTCTTAAGAGTTCAAAATCTTTTTCTGTTTTATTAAATAGAATATTTTTCCCTTTATCATCTAAGGCAAATCTTTTTAATTCATTCTCAATGTCAATCCATTTTTTATCATGATATGTTTCACTGATATATTTAAATAGTTTACTTCCTCTCCTAATGTTCTGTTTTTTAAAGTATTTACTTTCAATGAAATTAGAGTATTTAGTTGGCAACCCTAAATCTAAATCAAATCCATTCCCAATTATTAATAAGTTATTCATAGTCTTTCTTTTTGGGTAAAAATAGTAGTTTTATTATTACATTCAAAATTAAATGCTAATAAATCTTTTATTTTGAAAGAGGGGGGCGGTTTTTTATTTTTTAACGCGATACGCTAAACCCACCTCACCTCATATTTACACGCGCGAGTAATTTTTGAAACGAGGGGGTGCGCGTTGGGGGGAAACTTTTTGCGCGCATCTTCCGAGCTACCAAATACTTGCGATCTTTTCCTATATGCAAAAAGCCTATAAAAATGTGTGATTTGGACGACATAAAAGAAAAGATTCGCGCCGCGATGGAGTCGCAGGGAACATATACGGAAGATTTAGACCTCTGTATAACTCTTTGCGCAGGTTCATATATGGCGTTTCAAATTGCACTAAACGATATTTCAAAGAAGCGTATGAAGTCATACGTGAAAGAAGTGTCCCGCGAAAATAATGATAAACTTACGGCGCATCCTGCTTTCAAAGTTTTATTCGATGCACTCGAAGCAACGCGCAAACAATTACGCGAACTTGGTTTGACCTTTCAAACGCTTTCTGCATCTGACGACGACGAAGTAAACGACCTGATTAACGAAGTAAACAAAATAGATCGCGATGAACAAGGAGAATAGAGACAATTTGATAGCGTTAAAGCAGTCGGTTATCTCCGACTTGCATAACATCGACGTTGATTCGTATAAGCTAGACAAGGCAGACGAAAGACTAAATGTGTATATTAAAGGTTGTATTAACAATCCGGACGCGCACAACCTTTACGAGTTACTAGCCGTTCACCGCTTCTTTGTTTTCCTCGATAAATACGAGTTTCGGATCAAGGAAGTAAAGAAGTTCGTCACGTTCTATGAGCGTTTGAAGTTTTCCGGCACGAAGGGAAAAACTAGATACAAGCTGACTCCGATACAAGTGTTTCAGTTCTCTAACATTCTCGCATTTTACAAGCCCGGAACAAACAAACGTTTGATTCGTGAAGCTCTTCTATTCGTTCCACGTAAATTCAGTAAGACAACAAGCGTAGCGAGTCTTTCGATTAACGATTTGTTGTTCGGTGATGCGAACGCACAAACATACGTTGCTGCAAATTCATATAATCAGGCGAAAGTTTGTTTTGATGAAATACGTAATATTTTAAAGTCTCTCGATCCGAAGTTTAGGCACTTCAAAATTAATCGAGAAATCATATATAACCGCATAAAGGGAAAAACCTCTTTTGCCCGTTGCCTTGCCTCTAACCCGGATAAATTAGACGGACTTAACGCAAGCATGGTAATAGTAGACGAGTATTCACAAGCCGATAGCGCCGCATTGAAGAATGTATTAACTTCCTCAATGGGCGCACGGCTCAACCCTTTAACCGTAGTAATTACGACCGCATCCGATAAAGAAACGGCTCCATTCGTCGAAATGCTCAAAATGTATAAATCGATCCTACGAGGTGAGATTGAAAATGATTCCATATTTGCACACATCTTTGAGCCAGACGTAGACGACGAGGAAGGCGATCCGGCAACGTGGCGTAAAGTGCAACCACACATGGGTATAACTGTTTATGAAGATTTCTATATCGACGCATACCAGAAGGCTTTATATAGCGCACCGGACGCGCTAGAGTTTCGAACAAAGTTACTTAACGTATTTACTACCGACCAAACAACAAAATGGATTGAGGCAAAGCAGATCGAAGAACGATTCAAAGATATTAGAATAGAAAATATTGGTACTTATCCGCTTACGATGGTGGCGGTTGATTTGTCCGTTCGAGACGACTTCTCTTCGGTTACTTATAATATCTATTCGAAAGAAAGCGGCTCTTTTCATTCGCATACGGACTACTATTTCCCGGAAGGAGCTTTGAAAGATCATCCGAATCGGGAACTTTACGAAGGTTGGGCGAAAGCGGGCTATTTAATTCTTTGTGACGGTGATATTATCGACTATCAGCAAATAGTAAACGATATACTTGCACGTGCAAAGTATCTACAAATTATGGGAGTTGGCTATGATCCTTATAAATCGGCTGAATTTGTAAATCTTCTTACTTATTCCGTAGGCGGTGCGAGTGAATATATTAAGCCTGTTAAACAGACATACGGAACGTTTACAAGCCCTATCGAATCCTTTGAACTTGCTTTGTATCGGGGTAAGCTCACCTTTAGCCCTAATCCGATTACGCCATACTGTTTTAGTAATGCGGTATTAGACGAAGATCGGAACATGAATAAGAAGCCAGTCAAGAAAACGCATAACGCGAAGATTGATTCGACTATAACAAACCTAATGACATTCTACTTATTTAATAACATGGAGGTATAATGAAACTATCTTTTAATTTTGAATTGGGACGTTCAAAGACGCAAAAACGCGCCTTAAATGCAGAGATGAGCACAACGGATAAAGATGCGGCGATAAACTCCCGATTACCATCGTTACCCGGTCAGCCAATAGATGTGCATAACAGTAATCAAGCAATGAAACTTTCAGCCGCATATAGATGTACTTCTATTCTTTCGGGGACTATCGCGTCTTTACCGCTTATAATTAAACGGAAAAAAGATGGATATTTCTCACCAGACGAGGAAAACGATTTATATACGATATTAACCCGTATGCCTAACCGACGAATGAATAGTTTTGAAATGGTTAGGAATATGGTTGTTCAAATCGTAAATCAAGGAAACGCCTACATCGTTATCCGTCGAAAGTTCGGTAGTGTCAGCGAGCTTGTATTATGCGCAAATAATACAGTAACCTATGACAAATTGAATGATGTTTATATTATTTCTGATCCATATAACCGGATATATGGGCGTTTTGAATCCTACGAAATAATCCATCTTAAAAATAATAGTTTGGACGGGGGATATACAGGAGTAAGCACAATAATGTACGCTAGCCGTATCTTTTCCATAGCCGCGAGTGCAGATAATCAGAATTTACGAACCTTTCAGAATGGAAGTAAAATAAAGGGGCTTGTTTCCGGTGCAAAAGAGATAAATAAAGGGTTGCCCGGTGCAGGTATGACGGATATTCAACTTTCTACGGTTGGAGATCGCATAGAGGAACAACTAAACACAGGAAGAGACATTATTTCAGTTCCCGGCGATGTTGGATTTCATCAACTTTCTATAAATCCGGTTGATGCGCAGTTATTGGAAACAAAGAAATTCAGTATTCTTGATATATGTAGATTTTACGGAGTTCACCCAGATAAAGTATTTGCCGGACAATCTACTAATTACAAAGCTTCTGAAATGAGCAATGTTTCTTTTTTAACTGATACACTGCAACCAATATTGAAACAAATCGAGGCTGAATTTAATTACAAGCTGATTCCTAATTCGGTCGCTCACTTATATAGTATTTCATTTGATTTGTCATGCTTATATCAAACCGATTTAACGACGCAAGCGAGTTATTACAAGGCTCTGGAAGAAATGGGCGCTCATTCTCCGAATGATACCCGTAGAGCATTAGGAAAGCCACCTGTTGAAGGGGGCGATAAAGTATTTATTTCTTGCAACGTTCAACCAATCGAGGCGGCTAGTCAAAAAGTAGAGCTACCAAAGAATGAGGAAACAAACATATAGTAAAATGATATTTGCAAAATATGGAAATACGAAGTTATACAGAGTTAGGTGCTCCTAAAGTTGGAGATGGAAGAATAATCGAAGGTTATGCGGTTGTATTCGGACAAGAAAGCCGTGTATTGTACGACAGGGAAAAACAACGCGCTTTTGTTGAGGTGATCGAAAAGGGAGCTATAACGGAAGAGTTATTGCGTAGTTGTGATGTTAAAGCTCTGTTAGATCATAACAAACAGAGATTGTTGGCTCGATCTAATCGCGGTGCAGGTACTTTGTCGCTTGAACTTGACGACTACGGACTAAAATACAGGTTTGAGGCTCCTAGTACTCCCGATGGAGATTTCGCCGTAGAAATGATTAAACGCGGTGACATTTTCGGTTCGTCTTTTGCGTATGCTTTAAATGAAAAGGATAAAACAAAAGTTTCCTATTCAATGAAAGACGGATTGTTGCTTCGTACTGTACACATGATTGATCGGATTTCTGATATATCTCCCGTTGTTGATCCTGCTTTTTATGGTACAGACGTAACGGTGCGGAGTATGGACGATACGATAGCGGAATTGTCCGGCGAGAATAAAGACTATTTAAATGAACTTAATAATTTACGCAAATCAATTTAAAACATGAGAAAAGAATTTGAAACTATTGCTCAATACAAAGAGCAGATGCGCGCTATGTTGGATAAAGCAGAAGCGGAAAAAAGAGCACTCGACGCAAGCGAGAAAGAGCAGTTCGAGCAGTTGAAAACAAAGAAAGAGCTTTTAGAAATGAAGGTAGAACGCCGTGCGCTTGAAGATATTAACGCGGGTTTGGTATCAGACCGTCGCGTGTTGTTCTCACAGGCTGTTTTTGACGTCGTTAATCATCGCTCTTTGGAAGAATACAACGGAGTAGTATCGGAAGGCGGTATTAAAGTTGTAGAACGTGCGGTGACTGTTACAGATACAACCGATGCGGCTAGCATGGTTCCTGTTACAATCGGTGAAATCATTGAACCGTTAGAAAAAGGTTTGATTATTGATAAACTAGGTATCAAGATGCAAAGCGGGCTTGTAGGTGACCTTGTTTTCCCAACATTGGCGGCTGTTGAAGCAACAATTCAGGGTGAAAACGTTGCGGTTACCGATACCGAATTGAATATCGACAAAATCAAGGCTTCACCCAAACGTGTATCTATTTCTATCCCGGTGTCTAAGCGTGCGATCAACCAAACGAACTACTCTTTGCAGGACGTTGTTTTGAAGCAAATTTCGCTTGGTGTCGCTCGCACTTTGAATAAATGGATGTTTTCGGGAACTGCATTGTCTGGCGCAAGCAACGGGGTGTTTGTAAAGACAAAACCAGATGTTGAATATACAAACGCGTTGACATTTGCGGATATTGTTTCGCTTGAATCTACCGTAATGGATGCGGGCGTAGATGTAACCGACGGTACAGCTGCCTATGTTTGCACTCCAAAGGTGTATGGTGCTTTGAAATCCACTCCCAAAGCGGCGGGGGCTGCTGAAATGATCTGCCAAAATGGTATGGTGAACGGTTATCCGGTTCTTGTTACTAACTACATAGACGCCGATTCTATCGGATTCGGTGTATTCTCCAACGCTGCTATCGGTCAGTTCGGCGATATGGATTTAGTTATAGACCCGTATACCGGAGCGAAAAGTAATGTCGTAAACTTTGTGTTGAATACTGATTATGATATTGTTGTAGCTCGCCCGGAAGCCTTTGCCATCGCAAAGAAAAAAGCTTCTGCCTAATCCTATAACCTATCATTCACTAAAGGGCTGGGGCTTCGGCTCTAGCCCTTTCTAATTTATACAATATGGCACAATACGTAACACTCGAAGAACTCAAACAGCATTTAAACGTTGACTTCGACACGGACGACGCGTATATAACCGGGCTTATCGAACCCGTTCAACTTCTTATCGAATCGTATCTAAATAATCCGCTAGATAACTACGTTAAGGACGCAAAAATAGATCGGCGTATCTGGCACGCGATCCGCATCCTTATAGCGAATTACTACGCAAACCGCGAATCGGTAACATTTGCCACTCCGCAAGTTATTCCGGGGCACATAGAACTATTGCTGCAACCTTTAAAACGATATACGTAATGCAAGCAGGATTATTAAACGAAATGATCGCTTTTTACCGTAGCGAGTCAAAGCGCGATAATCTGGGCGGCACGTCTGAAAGTTGGGTGAAAGTATTCGATAAACGCGCATACATTCGCTTTAAGTCGGGTGCACGTAAAGAAGCGAACGGCGAGATATATAATACGACCGTTAATACGATAATGATTCGCATCTGTAAAGAGATCAACGCTAAAATGAGGATCGAATACGACGGGCAAAAATACAAGATTCTATCTATCAATCACGACCGGAAGCAACAAGCAACGGTTATAGAAGCGGAGGTAATCAATGAGTAACGACAATTACACCGGGCGCAACTTGTATCGCGTCGAAGTGGATGCAACGCGAGTAAACGAACTACTTAAACGGTTGAACGATAAAGAAGCAAAGAAGGCAATTTCCTCCGCTCTTAGAAAGTCGATTCTTATCATTCGTAAACAGGCACAGGAAAATTTAGTTTCTGCTGTTACTGATGCAGAATTTGGAAGTTCTAAGAATGGCGTATCGTTCAAACCGCTAAAGAACGAAATAAACGTAGCAGTTTATCGCAATGCTTCCGGTGCACGGGTTGACTTGATCGACCGACGCAAAAAGGGATCACGCGCCTATATGTTGAAATGGTTTGAATCAGGAACCAAAGAACGAGCTACCAAAAAAGGAGCGAATAGAGGTATTATAAATGCTTCCCACTTCTTTTCTAATGCGGTCAAATCGAAGCAGAAAGAAGCAGAGAACTCACTAGAGAAAAATATAATTGATTCTATAATGAAAGTAACAAATAAAAAGAAATGAGTTTATCAATAGGCGCACACGTATATAAGAGATTAAGCGACTCTACAGAGTTGGCAAAATTGGTTTCTGATAAAATATATGCTATCTCGACCAAAACGGAAACATCTTTTCCGTTCGTTATCTACAAGCGTAGTTCTCTGGTTCCAGAATATACGAAAGATAGATATGGTACGGGCGATACAGTTTCGGTTGAGATCGTTGTCGCCAGTGATAACTATTTGAACTCTGTTACAATCGCGGAAGAGGTACGTAAATCACTCGAAAACAAACGAGGAAGTTATGATAACTTCGATGTGATCGATTCTAAACTAATTAGCGCGAATGAGGATTTTATAGAAGATACTTTTATTCAAAGCCTCGTATTCTCATTTAAAACTGAATAATTAACTAAAACACGATAAAATTATGAGTAAAGCAAAATCTGTGTTAGGAAAAGACCTAATGTTATTCATCGACGATAAAGCCATCGCACTTGCCACATCTTGCAAATTGGGGCTTTCGGCTGAAACAATCGACACACAAAGTAAAGATTCGGGCATCTGGACGGAAAAGGACATTAAAAAACTTTCTTGGAACGCTTCCAGTGAAAACGTATTTAGCGCGGATGCAGATGCGAATAGCTACGATAAACTATTCGCTTTGTTCTTGGCGCATAAACCTGTTGTTCTGAAATTTGGCGTTGTTGGCAATCCTGACGTAAACGAAATGCCCGCCGCCGGATGGACGCTAGCAGAAGGTGCATATACAGGTAGTGCGGTTATCACTTCGCTAGAAGCGAATGCGCCGGATGGAGACAAAGCAACACTATCAATCAGTTTCGAAGGAACCGGACCGCTTGCAAAGGAAGCAGCTAGTAAATAACTTACGGGCGGTGTTTTGCCGCCCTCTAAACGACTTATTCAATGAAAACAATATCACTTAACGGAAAAGATTTCTCTTTGAAATATACGCTTCGTGCGTTCTTTGTGTTCGAATCTATATCCGGCTATCCGTTTCAGTTCGGGAAATTACTAGATGAATACATTTTGTTTTATTCGTTCCTGATCGCTAGTAATAAGGATTCGTTTAATATGAAATTTGACGAGTTTATAGAGTTGTGCGAAAATGATTTGACTCTATTCGAACAATTCAAAGAGTTTATTTTGGATGAAATCAAACTACGTTCGCAATCGGCAGGAAATGACGTAAAAAAAAAGAAGGTGACAACGCGGAAACGAAAGCCGTAAGTATACGCGAACTTTATTCGCGCGTTGTCGGTGAGGGCGGGATCGCTCCCGATTACTTCCTCGATAAAATGGACTTTATCGAGGTTGAATCGTTTATAGACGGATTGAATCGACGCAATCGGGAAGCGTGGGAACAAACTAGATTGTTAGGTTTCATTATAGCGCAATCTAATAGCACAAAGACGCTAAAGCAAACCGATATACTCCGGTTCCCGTGGGATGAAGAAGAAAAGAAAGATACGAGCGTAACGGACGAAGAGATGCAACGATTACGAGCTAAAGCAAAAGAAGTAGAATCACAATTAAACACGCATAAAGATGTCTGATATAGTAACAAGATTATTGCTTAAAACGAATGACTTTGACGCAAATCTAAATAAGTCGAAGAAGAATGTAAACGGGTTTCAAAGCGACATTTCTAAAATGTCCGGCGTTGCAGTATCGGGAGTTATGAAGTTCGCCGGGGTTCTTGGTATTGCTGTAACTGCCTCGGAGGGTTTCAATAAAGTAATGAATAGCAGTCAGACGCTAGGAGATGAATATGCCCGTACTATGGACGGCTTAAAAGGTGGCGTAGACCAATTTTTCTACTCTATCGGTAGTGGAGACTGGACGCCGTTCATGAACGGGTTAACCGAAACTATACGTCTAGCACGCGAAGCATACAACGCGATGGATCAATTAGGAAATACAAAGATGTCATTCTCTTATTTTGATGCAAAGAATCAAGCAACCATACAAGAACAAATAACTATCTTAAAAGATAAGGATTCAACAGAAGAGCAAAAGAAAGCAGCTAGGGAACTATTAGACAAGACGCTGAAAGACCAAGAGGAAATCGTAGGACAATATAAGCAAAGAAGTCAAAACGCATTACAAGCAATGGTAAAGGCGGCAATAGGACTTGACGGCGTAGATGTTTCGGCAATGGATATAGATAAAGTGTTGAGATTAGATGTATCTTCGGTAGGCGATAAACAAAAGGCACAATTAGCGAAACAGTATAAAGACTTCGTAGATGAATACGATCGTTTAAAAGCCAAATTCACAACTTACGAAACGGTGGGTTCTGGAATGAATGTGCACACGGTTACAACAACAGATACAAATGCATTGAGTAAGGCAATAAGCCCGATGTTATCGAAGTATCAGGATGCAATACAATATAACGCGATTTTAGTAAAGAAGAGTGATGAATGGTTGCAGAATTTAATAAACGTTGCAACGGCGGCAGAGGCGGCGGGACGGAATTTATCTAGTATGACGAAAGCGGCGAACCGTGCTTCACAGTCAGGGATAGGCGGGAAAACGCCAAAGGAAGAACCGAAAGAGGGCTCTATCGCTTGGTATGACACGCAAATCGCAGAGCAAAATAAAAAACTTATTGCTGAAACCGACATGCAAGCGCGTTCCGCCATTCAAGCAACAATTAATGAACTCGAATCAAAGAGGATAAGTTTAAAGTTTGTTGTAGAGCAAGAAACGTTCAAAAGTGCTCATGGTGAAATGAAAGACGGCACTTTGTCTCTTCCGGTAAAACCAACGTATAAAGATAAAGTTCCTACTCATGGGAAAGAAGGTAAAAACTTAAAGTTGCCGAAATATGATCCACTTTTTAAAAAAGAAGATATAGACATGAATGAAAGGTATGCCGAATCTCTATCTGTAGTTGGTAGTATTATGGGGTCTTTATCTGGAATAACCAATGAAAGTGCGGCGGCGTATCTTCAATGGGGCGCAAATGTTATATCCAGTATTGCGCAAGCTATTCCGGCTATTCAATCGTTAATAACTGCGAAACAGACCGAAGCAGTAGTTAGCGGCGTAGCTTCCGCAGCAGAAACGCCCGTTGTCGGTTGGTTATTGGCGGGAGCCGCCGTTGCTGCCGTCGTCGCTGCAATGGCTAGTATTCCTAAATTCGCAACGGGTGGTATTGTGCCTGGCACATCATTCACAGGCGATAAGGTTCCGGCTTTACTCAATTCAGGCGAGATGATTTTAAACGGATCACAGCAAAGTAATTTGTTTCAAATGCTTAATAGCGGTTTATATGGCTCCTTATCGCAAAAGATTGCACCGTCTGCAGAAAATGGAAATCAGCCCGCAAACGTAACGTTTCGCATACATGGAAGAGATTTGGAAGGAGTTTTGAGTAATCATTATAATCAGAAAAGCAAAGTAAGATGAAACTAAGATATTATTCAGAGTTTAAGAGCAGGAAAGACAAGACGTATAGAATCGAAATTCATACGGTCTTTGCAACGTATTCCGAAGAACTCACCCTAACAGATAGCCCGTTTACTGTTGAGTATGAATCGGACACTCTATACAAACCGTTGAAAATGTCTAATTCGGTAACAAGCATATTGACAGATAGAATTTTATCAGACCTATATACAGCCGAAGGGCAAAATATAGAAGTTCGTTTGTATAATAAAACCGATGATGTTTTAGAGTGGTTTGGATATATGAGTCCAAATTTATATTCGAGCGATTATATAACTCCGCTTAATATAGTGGAGATACAGGCAATCGATACTATTTCCGTTTTGGAAAATAAGAAGTACTCTTATATTAATTCTTCCGAGGTCTATTTTAAAAGTTTCAAAGATGTAATAATGCACATTCTTGATATTGCCGATCCCGGAAAGATTCTAAACAAATTGTACTTTCAAAAAACTAATAGAATCTCGAAAGATGTTTCTACTTCTTTGATAGAAGATATTTATATACATGAACGAAATTTCTTTGATGAAGCTAACGAGCCGGTGAATAGTAGAGATGTTTTAGAAGAAATCTCTAAATATATCGGTATGACGTTCATTCAGTATCAGGATGCTTATTATATGATCGACTATGATTTTATCAAAAACGACGAGCTTCATTTTTTCGTTTATGATAGAATAAGCGATACATGTGAAAGTATAACAATCCCTTCCGCACTATTGAATGTGCGTAATATTGGCGTATCTGAAAGCGCGGGAAGTATATCGCTTGGTGATGTGTATAATAAAGTATCTGTTGTTGCTAATATGAATCAGATAACCAACTTATGCCCGGAATTGCTCGACGACGATAAGGATATAGTAAATCAAAACTCCGATCCCAATAAATATTATATATCTGGTAGGGATATAGACGGAAAGAATTACACCCTTCTTAATTCGTTTTTTAAATCTAATAGTAATTGGGGGTATTTGATACCGAGCTTTTCATTTCTTGATATTCCGGCAGAAGGTGTTGAAGTGACTATCGACAACGTTAATGATATATATTCCGGTGTGGTATGGCAGAAGTACAGCGACTACACAACAGAGGACGGGGAACCGTCTTCTTTAAGTTGGAAAACCTGCGTTTCATTCCTGCAAGCGTATAATATAATTAGTGCTTCTCGAAAGACTCTTTTAACATTGAAAAACGGAGAGTATTCTTTATTCAAAGGAGGATATTTCATAATAAATATCGCTTATAGAATGTCCGGCTCTTTTCTTCCGAACGATATAATAAAAACGTCCGATGAAGTATACTCTAATACAAAATATGGCGCCGGATTTGATAATACGATGGTTCCTTGCAAATTATATATAGATGATTACTATTATGATGGTGAAGTATGGAGAAATCAAAAGTATTATACGGATCGAGTAAATCGAGGCTATTATAAAAATACGCATAACTTAACTTATAAAGGGGCTACATGGTATAGGTATAAGGATGAATTTGGAGATTGGAGATTTGTAAGTAAGGGCGAGTATGATTCAGTTAGTGGTGAAAAGGCTTCCGGCGGGTTCGAGGATAGAAATAAGGTTTATGCGTATAGGGAAAACGGCGAAGATATTTTTGTCGAAAAATGGTATCACGACGAATGTACGCTTAAAGATGGTTTCTATTTGGTTCATATAAACAAAGAAGGTGATAAAGTTTTCGATGATGAAAAGAGATTAACGAATACTGTTAGTTATAGATTTAATCTGTACGACTCAACGGACGGAGTTGCGATTAAACTTCCAGATGATAAAATACTATGCGGAAAGATACGCTTTGAATTAAGCACTCCGAATCATTTAGGAAAATATCCTATGTATCGAACGGATGGGGGCTGTTATCCTTGTACTGCATTTCATATATCCGATTTCACGTTTAAGTATACTAACAATAAAGTTACATACGATATATTTAATAATGCAGTTGACGACTCCGACGTAGTTTACAGCAACGTGATAAACGACAATAATGTAACAGAAATGGACGACATCGAACTATTAATCAACTCAAACGCAAAAAATATTTCTTCTTACTCAAATTGCGCTACCAAATCAGGGGATAAATTTGATTATTTAAAAACGGTATATAGTCCGTTGCACGATAAAAATGTATTGCCGGAACAAATACTAATAGACAAGTTTTATACGCATTATAAAGCTCCAAAATTTAGATACAGCAATAATTTAAATCGTGGCTTTTCGATACTGTCTAGGATTTACGAGAATTCCCTCAAAAGAGAAATGGTCGTCGATCAAATGAGTATTGATTACGCAAATGAAAGTTGTAACGTATCATTAATAGAAACATGATAGAAGTAGAAAATAAGAAAGTGCCTCATTCGTTTCGGAATAAGTATTTACGCAATTCCGGTTCGGTAAGTATTAGTACAACAACGCCAACGCCTATAAATGGCGGCGGGGCTAATCTTGACGTGCTGAAAATCGACGACGGGCGTACTGTTTCAGATGAGAATGTATTTTCATCTCTTCGTTCCCTATTTGAAATAAAGTCTCGTATTATTGCTCTGACCGATAATAATACGGCACCGACCGACGATAATACGTTTTCTTCTTTACGCATAAGGCAGGAACTATATGCGGCTATCGACGCTTTAAAAGACTCGTATTTATCCAAAACAGCGCCAGACGAAACGCAATTTCTTATCAAGTTGCTAGGCGGTTTAATTGTTGACAATGGGCTAGACGTAACGAAGGGTATTTCTACAGATACGTTGACCGCAACGACAGTAACGACGCAAATACTCAACATTCTTGATAAACTGATTGCCAAATCAGCGACTTTTTCTGACAATGTGACTGTATCTAAGAAAACGACAACACTAAACTTACTTGTTCAAGAGCTTGCAGAAATACACGATCTAAGCGTATCTCACGTTACTACTTTGATGGGTACAATAGTAAAGGACTATATATCTTCCGAATCTTTTGTCAGTGGTTTTGGCGGCGAAGGAATGAAGATATACAAAGCGGTCACGGGTGACTGGAATATGGAAATTGATAATCTTACAGTTAGAAAGATATTTTCCGTATTTGAGTTGGTCGTTCAAAAGATAACTTATCAGGGTGGTATGATTATTCGTTCCGCCGCGGGTGGTAAATTAACCAAAGTGATCGACGGCGGCTCATATTGGAGATGTGAGCATGATAGTACGGATGATTTCGTTCAAGACGATCAAATAATATGCCAGGCGTTCACGGGTACGGAAACAAAACGTTATTGGCGTTTAGTTACTTCTGCCGGAGCGGGCTATTTTAATCTATCTAAAGTAGACTGTGAAGAAGGAAGCGGAATACCCGAAACCGGAGATAATGTGGCAGTATTAGGCAACAGAACAAACACTGCTAGGCAAAAAGCACAAATAGATTGCGCTGTTGGTGATTCCGCACCTTATCGGGATGACTACGACGGAATTAATTCCTATTCGCTTGTAAATCGGTTGATTACACGTACCGGAAATCTTAACGGTATTACTGATGCCGTATTCGGTGTATTAACTGGCTCCGGTTTGTACGGCACTAATGTTTATTTGAAAGGTACATTTGTACTCCATTCTGGAAAGAAAATAGAGGAAGCAATCGACGATGTTAAAAACGATCTAAATGGGAGAATAACCGATGTGGAGACGAACTTTGAAATTCGTGAAGGACAAATTTCTTCTAAGATTAAAGAAGTTAATATTGCCGTATCGAACGCAAAACAGAGCGAAACAAATGCTTCCGGTAGCGCTTCTTCTGCTTCCTCGTCTGCTACCACCGCCGGGGTTTCTGCAAATAATGCGGCTAAAAGTGCTACGGATGCACAAGGAGCCGCGACTAATGCCGGGAAGATATTGGAGGAAGTAACATTAAAAGAAAGTTCTATAACTCAAACAGCCGGAGAAATTTCTACAAAAGTAACCGAAGTTAATAAAAAGGTAACTGAAGCGAATACTGCCGCTACAAATGCGAAAAACTCCGCTACGTCTGCATCCGGTTCTGCCGGAACTGCATCCGGTAAAGCGGGCGAGGCTGCAAATTCGGCAGCTAATGCAAAACAATCTGCAGATAATGCGGCGAAAGTCCTCGAAGATGTGACTTTGAAAGAAAGCTCTATCACCCAGACCGCCGGAAACATAACATTGCAGGTTACGGAAGTCACGAAGAAAGTAGTAGAAGCGAATACCGCCGCAACAACCGCTTTAACTAAGGCAGCAGAAGCATCTACAAGTGCCGGAACAGCTTCAACCAAAGCAGGGGAAGCATCTGCATCTGCAACTAATGCGAAAAACAGCGCCTCTACTGCTAGCACTAAAGCGGGAGAAGCTTCTACTTCCGCGACAAATGCGAAAAATTCAGCAGATAGTGCAGCGGCAAAGCTCACTACCATTTCCCAAAAAGAATCTAGTATCAATCAGACGGCAAGTAGTATCACATTACAAGTTAAAGAGGTGACAACTAAAGCTAATGAGGCTGCTAGTTCCGCAACAACCGCCACAATTAAAGCGGGTGAGGCTGCTAGTTCAGCAACTAATGCGGCAAAAAGTGCAACAGACGCAAAGGCGCTTCTTGATAATGTGGATGGCAAGTATGTAGCCAAGACGGTATACGATTCAGAAATTAAGGTGTTAAGCGATAGTATTGCGCTAAAAGTGTCACAATCGAGCTTCAATGCACTAGGTGCACGAGTAAGCAATGCAGAAAGTACAATATCACAGCATACAAACCAAATTTCATTAAAGGCTTCACAAACAGATTTAACAGCGCTTGGCGCTCGTGTTTCCTCTGCCGAAGCAAAGATTACATCGGAAGCGATTAATTTAATAGTAAAGAGCCAGACTGAAAATATTGCAAATTCCGCTACATCTGCCTTGCAAAACCGAATTATTGAAACCGGAATTGATATAACAAACAAATGTGTTACGGTGAAGGCTGATACTTTTCGCGTACAAGATACGCTGGGAAATGAAATAGCGGTATTTAAAACCAATGCTGCCGGAAAGCCTATTCTTAGGGCTGAAAATATCGATGTTGATAATTTAACAGCGAAGAAATTAGATGGTGCAACAGGTACATTTAAAAAGCTACAGGGAATAGATGACAATAATAAAATAAAATGCGCAATCGGCTTTAGTTCGGATGAGGGAAAGATGTATTTTGAGGGCGATATGCAACATCAAGGAATATTCAATGATCCCATAGAAGGGAATCGGAGTTACAGATTCTATACGGCAGATTTGTGGTGTAGAGGACAATTCGGACATCAACAAATGACCTCTCTTTCTTTTAGTTCAAATTCAACTTGTGATTTTTTTGCACATATTTATAATTATGGTACAGATACTTTTTATCATAAATATGGTAAAGCCGGACAACCGATTGACTGCATTTTTTTAGAAGGAAGCGGAAATAATGTGGCATATATTTGTGATTCGCCTCGGCGGAAAATGGTTACAGTTGTAAATAACTCCAATTATGTAAAAAGAGTTATGGTTACGTATCAAAGCAGCAATACTGTAACTATTCAACCGTGGAACTTTTTAATTTTTATAACTGCAGATACATACACTCTTAATAATCCAGCCCGTGTTGTTAATTTACACGTTATGCAATAAATTATGAAAATAGACTTTAGAAAAATTGAAGTAACAGACCTTGAAGGGAATAAAAGTACCTTCGATGTCAGCAAAGAGTTAGGTAACACAATCTACAATAATACTACCGACTTGGGCGAATTGGAATTTGCGCAAGAAGTTTATAAACATGGCGAAGTGGAAGTAGATTCAGAAAAGGCGGAAATTATACGCAAGTACATGGAAGTAGGACGTTTTTTTGCCCGCATCAAAAAAGGTGTATTTGATCTATTAGACAGTATTAACAATGAAAAATAAAAAGATTATGGCAACAAAAATTTTGAGTGAAAAAACAAGAACTACGCAAGTAGAAGCGATCGCAAAAGAAGGTGAATATGAATATCAGACAACATATTCGTACAATGAAAATGGTATAACTCGTTTGCAGTGTTGTATTATCCAAAAAGCGAAAACAGATTTAGGCGAGCAGACTGTGCACGCTGGGTATATGGCTTTAGAAGGTGATAGCAAGTCTATGAACTTTCCTACAGGTATTGATATGGTACCGCATATCTCTATGTTCGAAAATATATTGAAGGAAGTAAATGAGGGACTAACTACTAAATAGTAGCTATCCAAAACGAACAAAATACAGCTACAAGTAAAAATATGGACGAATGGTTAAAAATCATAGGAGCGTTAGGAGGATTAGAGGCGATCCGATTTACTGTTACTTTTCTAGCGAATCGAAAAACGAACGCTAGAAAAGAAAAGGCTACGGCGGATTCTATGGAACTTCAAAATTTACTTTCTATCATTGACAATCTAAACAAGCAGATCGAGCGGTACGACGAACGATTAAAACAACGTGATGAGAAAGTAGATACGATTTACCGGGAATGGAGAACCGCACAAGCAGAGGCACAAAATTGGATGCGCAAATACTACGAGCTTGAATTAGCCTTAAAGGATGCAGAACATAACCGATGTGACAGACCAGACAACGAGTGCAGCCGGAGAACTCCACCACGTAGACCAATTACAATTAATAATCAAAATAAAGAAGAAAGCAATGAATAAAATAGACTCGATTATCATTCATTGTTCGGCTACGCGTGCCGGGCAGGATTTAACCGCAAAAGACATTGATCGTATGCACCGGGCACGCGGATTTAGCCAGATTGGATATAATTATGTTATTCGAATTGATGGGGCAGTAGAAAAAGGGAGATCTTTAGCGGTTGACGGAGCGCATTGTAATACGAAGGGTTTTAGCGAATCTTCGTATAATAAACATAGTGTTGGTATTTGCTACATAGGTGGTTTGGATGCAAACGGAAAGCCCGCAGACACAAGAACGATCGCCCAAAAAGCGGCTTTGCGCGAGTTGGTTGCTAAACTCTGCAAAGAATATGAGATAATCGAGGTTCTCGGACATCGTGATACTTCGCCCGATCTGGACGGAAGCGGAGAGGTAGAGCCGAAAGAATATATTAAGGCGTGCCCCTGTTTTGATGTACGCTCCGAGTTCCCTAATTTCTTACGTAATACAGTAGTTCGACCATGAAACGGCTAGTTTATATTATCATACTGTTAATATTAGCGGTGTGTTTTACGTCTTGCCGAACCCAATATATCCCGGTTGAATCCGTTCGCACTGAATACAAGACACGTGATAGTACCCGTTATGATAGCATCTATCAACGAGATAGTATTTATACGCTCGTAAAGGGCGATACAGTCTATCAGCATAGATATAAATATCTGTATCGCTATCTAACAACGAATCGCACTGATACGATTCTTAAAAGTGATTCTATTCGTGTACCTTATCCAGTTGAAAAACAGTTAACCAGATGGCAAATCTTAAGGATGGAGCTAGGCGGATGGGCGTTCGGAATTATAATTTTGTTTATTCTGATAATAATTGGTCGAATAGTATTCAAATTAAAAAAATAATAGTATATTTGTGTACAGACGTGAATGTCTGTTGTATCATCTCTCTATAGAAAAGTTGCTAGATTTCAGATGAGAGAGACAATACGTTATTTACTCCAAAAGGAATGAGCCTCGACTAAGTGTAGTCGGGGCTTTTTTTATTTCTTGTGTGAAATATTTCTTTTTGTATTTGGATTATTCGATTTTATTTTGAATATTCGTTTTGAATACTCATATTGAGTACTCATAATTAATATTTATAAAAGTATGATTGATAATCCTATTAGTGCTGAAGATCGTAATGAATTAAAGAGTCGTCTACAGCTTAGTTATTGTAAAGTTCGAGTTACTAGAGAGAGTATAGAGAGTATTAATAAAGTTAGTATGGCGCTTGATAATAGGAGAAGAAATATTGATCCAGATATTATTATTGGTAGTGAAATATATCTTATTCTAGGAGGTGGAGTTCGATATGTTATGGATAAAAACAAATTAAATAAAAATTGGGTTGAAATGGATTGGAATGAATTACTTAAAGAAATAGATAAGTTCTTTAGTTAGTAATTATATTGAGACATATAAATAAGAAAACCCCGCAACGGCTCAAATTGCGGGGCTGGTGTCAAATAAGAATCTTAACCGAGTTTAAGCGATGTTTGATGAATCATTTCGCTTACATCCTTCAAGGCATTTAAAAATGTTTGAAGTTCATTATCAGTAAAGCGAGCCTTTTTCCCGTTTACGATGTTACCGTTAATTCTTTGATATAGCCAATTTCTTGACTTTCCGAAATATTTTTTTGCGATATAGCTAAACGAAATAGCCTCTGGCAATTCTCCGAGCTTATCCCGCAATATAGCTTCTTCCGCTCTTTCTATGAAATCATTGCAAGCGTCTACAGTCGCTTTAAGTCCAGATTCAGATGCTTTTTTATAGGCTTCTCTCTGATCCTCTGGCAGTGCATTATATTTGGCTTGCATTTCTTTTTTGAAAGCGTCCCTTTCTTCTTGTGTAGATAAGGTTTTAAATCTTTCAAAATCCGCTTTCATTTCGGGCGTTGGCAAACAAGCGTTTATATCTATCATATTGTAAAGTTTTAATCCCTCCCCGAAGGGAGGGAGGTTAATTACTCTTTTAATTTTTCCCGAATCTCATTCATCCGGTCGAGTATGTCGTTTATTAATGCTTCTCTTTCTTTTTCATTTTCGGGAACCCCGTAGGCTTCGTGGAATGAAGCGAGAAGTTTTAAATTCTCATACTCTTGTTCTAATTCCTTTCTTTCTTCATCTTTCATTGGTTAAACATTAAAATTAAGAACTCTTATTTGACTCTACAAAGATAATAAGCATTTGCTTATTATGCAAGTTTTTGGCGAATTATTTTAGTGAATTAATATAATCTATTACTTTTCTATTCGCTTTATCTATTTGCTCTAAATCGTAATCTATATAAATTCCGGTTGTTTTGCATCCGAACTCGTGTCCTAAAGCTAAAGATATAACATCTTTCGATATTCCTATTTTATGCGCTATTGTAGCCCATGTATGCCGCGCCCAATACGAGGTGATGCCGGGAAATAAAATATCTCTAATCTTTTTCCCGCCTAATCCTTTTCGTTCGAAATTTCCCAGTTTTTGCAAACCTCTATTCATTGCTGCCATATACTTTCTATAATTGTAATCGTTGGTTTCGAGCGTGTTTAGTAGAAAATTATTTCCTTTATACCTGTTTAGTATCTCCATTGCTTCCGGTTCTACTTTGATAGAGTATAGCTTTCCGGTTTTTTCTCGTTTATATTCTATGCGTCCGTCAACTATTTGTTTGAGATTAAATAAGTCTATTGCGTTTATTCCGATTAGATAAAACATAAGCATGAATATGTCTTGATACTCCTTTTGATATTCTTCTCCGCTAAAGTCTCGGAGCGTGGCGAGTTGTTCCGGTCTTAGCGAGCGTTTTCTGGTTTCCTCTTTTTCGATAGCAAACTTTCTAAACGGATATAACTCCGTTTCTTCGTTATCTATCGCATAGTTAAAGACGGCTCTAATATTCCGTAGATGGATTGATATTGAATTGGTTTTCATTCCTGTATCTTTTAGCCATTTATTAAAAGATTCCAACCATTTCTTTGTGATAGTCTCAAATGTACATGCCGGGTCGTAGGCAAGAATCTTATTCTTTGTAGCCTTATATAGTTCTATTGTATTTCCTTTCGTCTTTGTCTCTATAAACTCGTCTAGGTAGGTTACGAAAGTTTTGCAGGTTGACTCGTTTTTGATGGACTTTGAAATATAATCTTTCAAGGCTACGTCGCTCATGCTTTTTAATTTCTGATTATTATCCAACATAACGATAAGCATTTCCACGCGATTTATAAGATTGCGTATCGCTACATTTTTAGCTTTGTAGCTTTTCGCTTCTTTGCTATACTCTGTACCCGTCCACGTTCTCGGAGTAGCGCAAAAATCGGTACTTATTAATATTCGGCTTTTATGCCTAATATACAACTTGATCGGGTATGTGCCGTCTTTCTTTTCTCTACGTGTGTCTAATTGATAACAAACAGTTGCCATAATAATATTGTTTTTAGTATATATACGCAAACAACGTGTCAACGGGATAGCGCGATAATTATGCGAGATGAAAATTTGCGCAAAATTTGCACCATTTTCTTTAATAATACCCGTTTATAACGCCTAAAAACGATACTTTGATATAGATATAAGGCAATAAAAAAGCCCCTTACTTGTTTGTAAGAGGCTGATAATCAGATAGTAGTGGGTACGAGAATCGAACTCGTATTACATGCGTGAGAGGCATATGTCCTAACCGTTAGACGAACCCACCGGAGTTTGATAGATTTAAAAAGAGCCAAGTCTATAAAACTTAGCTCTTTTTATTTTGAGATTTTGCGGAAGCTGGGGGATTCGAACCCCCGGTACCCTTACGAGTACGTCAGTTTAGCAAACTGGTGGTTTCAGCCACTCACCCAAACTTCCTTGAACCCGCATTCTCTCTCAAATGCGGTGCAAATATAGGGGGAACTTTTGGACTACGCAAATCTTTTAGCAAGATTTTTTTTACCTGTTTTTTGTGAAATGAGATAACCTGCTATGTTTCAAATGTTAAACGGAAGAAATTTTTTTCGAAAGCTTTTAATTTTTATCGATGGAATGGGAACTTGAAACATATTGACGCTATCCGCTTATTATAGTGACGGTATCTTCATGGGATAGAGTAAACATCCGGATGGGATAGTGACGGTATATTTGACGTGAGAAAAGGACATAAAAAAAGGCTATCTATCCCAGACAGCCAATCTTTTGTTAACCTTAAATCTAATACTATGAAAAACACAGTACAAATATACGGATTTCTGTCGAATTTGCAAATAAAACAAGAAAAAAGAGATGTTTTATAACATTGATTAAATATTTGATTCTTCAATTCTATTTTTATTAAGACTTTCAGCGTTTTGAACACTATATTCCCAATATTTATCACATAATTTCAGATAACTGGTCTCGGCACTTTTGCCTCCTAAAGAAATGGCATACATCTTTGTTTGTTTTGCTTTTGCATGTTCTATGGACTGGGATAGCAGTTTATCGACGGGACGCATCTCAAAATCCGATACGGTGATGATGTCTGCTTCCATATATCCTTCTTCGCTGATCTTTCGCAAAGCATGTGTGATGACTGGTTCCATATCTGTGCCACCATGAAAAGATTGGCTTAGAAAATCGACAAGGCGATCGAAACTACTCCCTAAATCGGTTATTTCAATACACTCGATATCATCGGAGAAGAGGATGACGTAACATTTCCGATGTTGTACTTCTGTCAATTCGGCAATGGCAAGTAGAGTAGATTTTGCGATTCTTTCCCGTTCGCCTGCCATAGAACCGGAAGTGTCCAGGCAAACGATGAAAGGGCCTTCAGCTTCTTCGGAAACTTCATTTCCTACTGTTTTCTTATCATTGATGGTTTGTTTCTCGTGCGATTGATAATCGATGACTTGTAGTCTCTTCTCTATGAAACGCTCGAAAAATATGGGTTGCAGGTTCTTTTCCGCCAGATAACAATATTCCAGAGGGAGAAGACTATTCAAATCGTTTCCTTCACAAATGCCTGCAATATCACTTCGGGTGGCATGAGATATAATTTGTTCCCGGTGAATACCTGCGGTCATTTTGAAACGTTTCCGGCTACTTTGGTGTTTTTTGCCTAAGATTTCTACCAGTTCGCGGATAACGGGATTTCGTTTGATCGTTTCTTCGTATTCTAAAATCTGTTCCGCTATCTGTTTATGATTGCGAAGTAGCCAGACGAGGCGTGAGCCACCGCGTACCGGAAGATTTTTGGCTAATGCCAGTTGAATACGGTAGAAATCCTCACAGAGTTGCTCGATATGTTCCATCTGATAGTTGAACTCATTGTTCGAGAGTAGCGTATGCCACTTGTCGAAAAAAAGAGTCCGCAACGCTTTCCATTCTTTGGAACGCGGGCTGATTGCATTAAAACGTTGGAGGTAGTATTTTACGTTGAGGTCTACCAGGTGATATTTCATGGAGAAGGGGTATGCGCTGTTTTTCAGGAATTGAAGAAACTTTGCGTCCGATGCTTCATTCATTTCATGAAAGTATTCCCATTGCGATGCATAACGGGAGTAGAAATCTTGCAGGGAGGGTTGTGTGTGACGAAAATACAGGTGAATGTCCGCATCCAGTTCTTCGGGACGGATAATCAGATTGTGTAGTTGTTCGTCATACACATCATAGGCTATTCCCTGCAATTTTTCGTAATAAATGTCTTGCAGGTGTTTGAGCCTAATACTCTCTGTTCTCTTGTTCATGGGCATGAGCGATGATACGAAGTTCGTTCCGGTAATTCTCTATGATATGTGCAGTCTCCCCTAAGATTCGCTTAATCTTGCTTTTTTGCGATGAGCTTAAGAAAAGATGTTCCTTTGTATATGCTGTTTCCCGCTCGGAGATTGTTTTATATTCTACCTCCATTTGGTGAAGTAAATCTATCACTTCCTGCAATGTAAATTCGAACGGAGTGCTGTCGCCCTGCTGTGCTGGCAAAGGTTCGCAATTATCATAACATAGTAGTGGATACTCTTGATTGTTGACGAAAACGGATCGTTTCCCTTTTCGGAGGGAATAAATATTCTTTTGTGCGATATTTCTGTTCTTTACAAAATCATAAGCTTTCAGGATTTTGTTGACCGGACGGAATTTATCCTGCTGAATATAAAACAATCGGTTACTGTCTTTCCTCAAAGACTGGTAGTCCGAAGCAAAGATGAGTAAATTTCCGGCAATGTGGTAACCTTCTATGCGATGATAGAAGGTATCTACTACCTGGATTCCCGGATCGCTAAGTTCCCGTAGGCTGTGTTCGGACTTCATGTTTTCTTTCAGCGTATCCAGTTTCTGTTCCAGTCGTTTTTCTCCCAATAAATATGTATTGATTCCCCGTGCAATCGACTGTTCCACTATGTTTTCGATGATGGGGAGCTGTGAAACTTCATCCCACAGACAGGCACTCATCAGCAAGCAGTCGGAGAAGTGAATTCCCGGAGATTCGTTCAGATAGGCCGAGGTGCGGAGCAGACCTACTATTTTTTTCCAACGGCGGTCGGATATATAGATCGGAGGGGTGTTTTCATCCCGCCCTGTATTATATTGTTCGATTTCTCGTTTGATATTGTGAATCAGCTCGAAGATGGTATAGTGGATACCTACTTTCTCACTTTCAGCTTGTATTTGATTGTATAATTCATCGTCTACCTGGAGTTTTGCCGGGATTTCAGGTTCTACTTCCCGTGTAGAAGAAATCATCTGGTCGAAAGCATATTCCTGTTCAATGCATCCGACAAACTGGCGGATCAGGAAACGGTCGTATAGGGCTTCCAGTCCTTCACCTTTTGCGGGTAGTTCGTTGGACGCGGCAATCAGCGCTTTCAGAGGAACACGCACCGTAAATTGTCCGTTGCGATATATCTTTTCATTGATTACTGTCAAAAGAGAATTTTGGATAGCAGGACCGGCTTTCCATATTTCATCCAGGAAGACAATCGATGCTGTCGGCAAGTATCCTTTTGTAATACGTTCGTATGTATCTTCATCTTTCAATTTTGAGATGGAGACGGGGCCGAATATTTCATCCGGTGTACTGAAACGAGACATCAGATATTCAAAAGCATCCGCATCTTTAAAAGCCAGTTTGAGCCTGCGCGCCACTAAGCTCTTGGCTACTCCCGGAGGGCCCAATAGAAAGATACTTTCACCTGCCATGGCAGATAATAGGGAGAGTGCGATGGTATGTTCTTTTTCGAATACTCCCTCATTGAGGGATTTCAGCAGTTGGGTGATATGGGATTTGATTGACTTCATGCGACAGATGATTTCATGTGTTGTTAGCAGGAGGCAAAGATACAAGAATTCTTTGAAATAGACTTCATTGGGGGGATTTACCCCCTAGATTTAGGCAATTTCCTCCCGATAAGTAGGAGTTTTCAGTTTCATAAGGAAAATTCATTCTCTACTTTTGTTCTATCGAAAGATAAATGATAGATAATAATTAGAGAACCGTTAAAAATAAAGGAATATGAAAACGAACACATTTAAATACTTCGGTTTGGCTTTGATGGCTATATTGATGGTCAGTTTTACCTCTTGCGAAGTGGAAATAGACAGTTTCTATGATGATGATAATAATGGTACAGGATACTATAATCGTTCGGCTGATTTGTGTAGCCGTACCTGGGTTAGTTTCTACCGGGACATGGACGGTAACTATTGTCGTCAGGAACTGGATTTCTTTTTAGATCGTACGGGAATTGACTATATACGGGTGGAATATCCTAACGGAGCAGTAGAGCAGTATGAATATAATTTCCGTTGGAGCTGGGAGAATTATGCGCAGACTTCCATTCGTATGTCATACGGACCGAATGATGTTTCATACCTGGATGATGTGTACATCGGTGGAAACAGGTTAAGCGGTTATCTGGACGGACGAAATAACTTTGTGGAGTTTCAGGGGAAATGATGAAAGATAAAACGGAAAGAAACAGAGGGAAAAAGATCGTTTGAGGGATAACAAGATGCAGGTGAAAAGAGAAGGATAAGATAGTTAAGATAGAAATAGGATAGTTATTAGGAACAAAATAATAGGTAACGGAGTAAAAGGGTAATCAATAAGATTTCAGGATATATGATTCAGGGTATAAATAGGGCGCGAAATGAAAGCTTAAAAGTTTTGAACCGGACTAAATAGTTTTTATCTTTGCGCCCTATTAGTTTTTATATACATGGAGTGGTTATATAGTCTATTTCTCGAACATTCTGCCTTACAGGCTGTTGTGGTACTTTCATTGATTTCTGCCATTGGTCTGGGCTTGGGAAGAGTGCATTTCTGGGGAGTTTCCCTGGGAGTCACTTTTGTTTTTTTTGCAGGCATCCTCGCCGGCCATCTCGGGCTTTCGGTCGATCCGCAGATGTTGAACTACGCAGAAAGTTTCGGACTGGTCATTTTCGTTTATTCTCTCGGTTTGCAAGTCGGTCCCGGTTTCTTTAGCTCTTTCCGCAAAGGAGGGGTGACATTGAATATGCTGGCATTGGGAGTTGTTCTGTTGGGAACGTTGTTGACGGTGGTGGCCAGTTATGCGACAGGTGTCTCTCTTCCTGATATGGTTGGTATCCTTTGTGGAGCAACGACGAATACTCCGGCGTTGGGAGCTGCACAACAAACATTGAAACAGATGGGAATGGACAGCAGTACTCCTGCTTTAGGATGTGCGGTAGCCTATCCGATGGGGGTCGTTGGTGTAATCCTTGCCGTTTTATTAATTCGCAAAGTGCTGGTTCGCAAAGAAGACTTGGAGATAAAAGAGAAAGACGATGCGAACAAAACCTACATTGCAGCGTTTCAAGTACACAATCCTGCTATTTTCAATAAAAGCATCAAGGATATAGCTCGTATGAGTTACCCGAAGTTTGTCATCTCCCGCTTATGGCGTGACGGACATGTAAGTATTCCGACTTCTGACAAGATATTGAAGGAAGGTGACCGTTTGCTGGTGGTAACTGCGGAGAAAGATGCTTTGGCCTTGACCGTGCTTTTTGGTGAACAGGAAAATACGGATTGGAATAAAGAGGACATTGACTGGAATGCGATTGATAGTGAATTGATTTCGCAGCGTATTGTCGTTACCCGTCCCGAATTGAATGGTAAGAAACTCGGTTCACTCCGGTTGAGAAATCATTATGGAATTAATATCAGCCGCGTTTATCGGTCGGGTGTGCAGTTGCTTGCTACTCCGGGATTGGTACTTCAATTAGGAGATCGTTTGACGGTAGTGGGAGAGGCTGCTGCTATTCAGAATGTGGAGAAAGTACTTGGAAATGCTGTGAAAAGTTTGAAAGAACCCAATCTGGTTGTTGTGTTTATCGGCATCGTGCTTGGTTTGGCATTGGGGGCTATTCCTTTCTCTTTTCCGGGTGTCAGTACTCCTGTGAAGCTGGGATTAGCGGGTGGACCGATTATCGTTGGTATTCTTCTGGGAACTTTTGGACCGCGGATACACATGATTACTTATACCACCCGTAGTGCGAATCTGATGTTACGTGCCTTGGGACTTTCCATGTACCTTGCTTGTCTGGGACTGGATGCCGGAGCTCATTTTTTCGACACCGTATTCCGTCCGGAAGGTTTGTTATGGATTGCTTTAGGGGCCGGATTGACTATTGTTCCAACCGTACTAGTCGGGTTTGTGGCTTTCAAGATGATGAAGATTGATTTCGGTACTGTATCTGGCATGTTGTGCGGAAGTATGGCAAATCCGATGGCACTGAACTATGTAAACGATACAATTCCCGGCGACAACCCATCCGTAGCCTACGCGACCGTTTATCCGCTGTGTATGTTTCTGCGGGTAATTATCGCTCAAGTGTTGTTAATGTTCTTGTTGAATTGAGAAATAATTGTAAATAGTAAAATTGTAAATAGAATGACTGCTCAAAGTAACATAACTCCTGAAAGCATTGTGAGTGATCTCCGTTACCTGCAACTGCTTTCCCGAAGTTTTCCTACCATTGCTGATGCCAGTACGGAAATAATCAACTTAGAGGCTATCTTAAATCTACCTAAAGGGACGGAACATTTCCTGACTGATATTCATGGAGAATATGAAGCTTTTCAGCATGTACTGAAAAATGCTTCCGGTGCGGTAAAACGTAAAGTAAATGAAATATTCGGCAACACTCTTCGTGAAGCTGAAAAGAAAGAAATCTGTACTTTGATTTATTATCCCGAAGAGAAACTGCAATTGGTGAAGGCCCGTGAAAAGGATCTGGATGATTGGTATCTGATTACGCTGAACCAACTGGTGAAAGTCTGTCAGAACGTGTCTTCCAAATATACTCGTTCGAAGGTTCGTAAATCACTGCCTGCCGAATTCTCTTATATCATTCAGGAGTTATTGCACGAATCGTCTATCGAACCGAATAAGCATGCTTATATTAATGTAATTATCAGCACAATTATCACTACGAAGCGTGCCGACGATTTCATTATCGCTATGTGTAATCTGATTCAGCGCTTGACTATTGATTCTCTTCATATCGTAGGTGATATTTACGACCGTGGTCCCGGTGCGCATATCATTATGGATACATTGTGTAATTACCACAATTTCGATATTCAATGGGGAAATCATGATATTCTCTGGATGGGAGCAGCTTCCGGTAATGATAGTTGTATCGCTAACGTGATACGTATGTCTATGCGCTATGGTAATCTGGGGACACTTGAAGACGGATACGGAATCAATTTGCTTCCATTGGCTACTTTTGCAATGGATACGTATGCCGATGATCCTTGCACGATTTTCATGCCGAAAATGAACTTTGCCGATGCTCATTATAATGAGAAGACTTTGCGTCTGATTACTCAAATGCATAAAGCCATTACCATTATCCAGTTTAAGCTGGAAGCTGAAATCATCGACCGCCGTCCGGAATTCGGAATGGCTAATCGTAAACTTCTGGAGAAGATTGATTTTGAACGCGGCGTCTTTGTATATGAAGGAAAAGAATATGCTTTGCGTGATACCAATTTCCCGACTGTAGATCCGGCAGATCCTTACCGACTGACTGAAGAAGAACGCGAATTGGTAGAAAAGATTCATTATTCATTTATGAATAGTGAGAAATTGAAGAAGCACATGCGTTGTCTGTTTACCTATGGCGGCATGTATCTGGTTTCAAACTCGAATCTTCTTTATCATGCTTCTGTTCCTCTGAATGAGGATGGCAGCTTTAAACATGTCAAAATACGTGGTAAGGAATACTGGGGACATAAATTGCTGGATAAAGCCGATCAATTGATCCGTACCGCTTATTTCGATGAAGAAGGAGAGGAGGATAAGGAATTTGCTATGGATTATATCTGGTATATGTGGTGTGGCCCGGAAGCTCCTTTGTTTGATAAAGATAAGATGGCGACTTTTGAGCGTTATTTTGTAGAAGATAAAGAGTTGCATAAAGAAAAGAAAGGCTATTATTACACATTGCGTAACCGGGAAGATATTTGTGACCAGATTTTGACAGAGTTTGGAGCTTCAGGGCCTCATTCGCATATTATCAACGGTCATGTGCCTGTGAAAACGATTCAGGGGGAACAACCTATGAAAGCCAATGGCAAGCTTTTCGTTATTGATGGCGGTTTTTCAAAAGCTTATCAGCCGGAAACGGGAATTGCGGGGTATACGCTTGTTTATCATTCTCATGGTATGCAACTCGTACAGCACGAACCATTCCAGTCTCGTCAGAAAGCCATTGAAGAGGGGCTTGATATCAAATCGACCAACTTCGTTCTCGAATTTAATTCGCAACGAATGATGGTGAAAGATACCGATAAGGGAAAAGAACTAGTGACTCAAATACAGGATTTGAAGAAACTGCTTGTTGCTTATCGTACTGGTCTGATAAAAGAAAAAGTGTGATAGATTGAAATGATAAGGGCTTAAAACCATCATTTATCATTTGATAGTTTTAGTAATGCTTAAAATATAGTGTCTTTATTTACTTGATACATAAGGAAAAGTGTAATTCATTATTAATATTGAATTGCACTTTTATTATTAATGCCCGTTATATTCCATACTATACATATCAAAGCCTTTGGCCCAATAGTCTCTTTGGATTTCTTTCAGTGTGAATCCTTGCTTTTCGTAGAATTTATAGGCTAATTGTGAAGTTCTAACGGTTATTTTTTGAATACCATCAATGGACTTTAATATTTCAATTCTATATTTTAATAATTGTGCTCCTAACGATTTGCCTTGGTACTGGGGATGTATGATATCCCAACTTATTTTTCCGCTGGCTTTATCCTTTGTAAAATTTATTCCGCCACAGCCTACAACCTTCTTGTTGAGTAATAGAACAAAATAAAGTTCACGTTCGCTATCCAGATAGTTACTAAAATCAGCTTCTTCTTTCGGTGCAAAATATGCAGGCGTGTTCTGTCTGATTAAATCTATTACAGCATTCTTATCTGTTGGCTGGTATTCTCTAATTGTAGTTATGTTCATCTCAACGTTCATTGTAATTTTATTTAGAAAAGAACAATGCCTGCTTCTATAATCGCTCCTTTATCGTAATTGCTTGATTTATTATAGAATCTGGTTAACCCATAACCACCTGTTGCATAGATGCCGAACTTCCTGGTAAATTGATATTCCAGATTGGCACGTGCCTGCAATGCATATAAGCGTTTCGGAATCACCTCGTCTTTGTTATCGAACGCCTCGATATGCTGGTAGCCAAGGTCTCCGCTGATGGATAAGCCTTTGTAAAGAGGGAAGGACAAACCGGCACGATAGGATGCACTTGCCGAAAACTTATCATTCAACCCCTGATACATGGAGCCGACTCCCAGAATGGTATAAAACAATTGGTTCTTGAAGCGTACACCTATATTGACAGGCGTAGCATTTCCACCATACACCATCATTTGCACTCTTGTATCAGGATTCGCATTAACCAATCCGAGTTGGAATCCCTTCATATCTTCTTTGTAATAATTGACAAGGCCAATTTGAAGTCCGCGGGCCTGCGTTACATAATTACATAATGCTATTTGCACCCCATTCAGTTTCGATGCAGTTATGTTGGCAATTCCTGCAATCTGCAAGCCGTTCATGTGTTCGCCTACTACATTCAAAAGTCCGGAAGCCATCAAGCCGCCGAAACTCTGTCCTGTAATATTTGCCGCTCCGGAAAAGTGTAGTCCCGAAGCCATATTGCCCGTCACATTCATGAAACCGCTAATCATTAACCCCGAGGTATTATCTCCTCCGATACTGGTTAAACCGGATATGATTACTCCCTGAGTTCTGTCGCCGGTGATATTTACCAGTCCGGCAGCAGAAAGTCCTACGGTGTTGTTACCACTGATATTACTGATACCGGCTAGCTGGACACCCCTCATTGTTCCACCTGCCAGATTGGCTAATCCGGTGATCTGTACTCCGTTCATGTCACCATGTACCACACTTCCCAATGCATTGATACCCACACCGTTCAAGCGATTCATTGTAGACAGGAGACCGATGTTCACATAAGTCGTCTGTGTACTGTCATGCGGTTGCGTACAAATATCTTTCCAGATAGATATATTGATACCAGCACTCTTGTTCTGTGCCGGTAAACAAACGGCAGCCATTAGTATAGCTGCCGTGAATATTGTTTTCTTTATCTTCATTCCTTTCTCTTTTCGGTTTAAGTAATATCTCTATGCAGCTAACTTTATATTAGCCTTTTGCTTCCTGGTATAAATAACGTTTGATGCTCTTCTTCGGTGTCTTTTCGAATTCTTCCGGATAGATTTTCATCTTGGATATTTGGCTGTAAGCCGGTAGCGTATCATTCAGTGCCACACGGTTTTCTTCCATTATTTGCTCGATGTCTTCATTCTTCAGACCATGAGCGAAAGCGTCGTCAAAATCAGGATAAACAAGTCCGACAAGTTTTTCGTTTTGCTGAACGATAATACTTTCAGCCACGTATGGCAGGTTGTTCAATTTATCTTCAATTTCTTCCGGGTAGATATTCTGTCCGCTAGCACTCAATAACAGGTTCTTGCTGCGTCCTTTGATCGTAACATTTCCTTCAGCATCCATCAAAGCCAGGTCACCTGTATGCAGCCATCCGTCTTTGTCGATAACTTCCTGGGTGGCTTCTTCGTTTTTGTAATATCCCAACATCACATTCGGACCCTTACATACGATTTCGCCAACAATGTTCTCGGGATCAGATGACAACACTTTCACATCCATACGTGGTACAGCTTTTCCGCATGAACCCGGTTTGAATCTTCTCCAATCTTCGTAACAGATAATCGGACCACATTCCGTCATTCCATATCCTACTGTATAAGGGAAATCAATCATTTTCAAGAACTGTTCTACTTCCTGATTGAAAGCAGCACCTCCTACAATAACAGCTTTGAAGTTTCCGCCAAATGCTTTAATCATTTCTTCGCGTACCGTTGCTTTTATCTTGTCATTGATGATAGGTACTTTTAGTAAGATCTTCATTGCAGGAGTTTCCAGTTTCGGAAGTACGCTCTTCTTGATGATTTTTTCGATGATAAGCGGTACGGCAACAATCAGATTAGGTTTCACCTCTTCGAAAGCCTGGAAAATGATTTTCGGACTCGGCATGCGAGTAAGGAAGTAGATGTGGCAACCCACGGAGAACTCATAAAGGAATTCGAAAGCCAGTCCGTACATGTGTGCCATAGGGAGCATGGATACGATCTTATCTCCGGCTTGCAGGTCTAACACTTCAAAAGCAAATTTGGTATTCGACCACAGACTGCGATAGGGGAGCATTACTCCTTTCGAGTAACTTGTTGTTCCTGAAGTATAATTGATAACAGCCAGTTCTTCCGGTTCATCCTTATGATAAGCGATATGCTCTGTGCGGAAATTCTTCGGATATTTTTTGCCGAACATTTCGTTCAGATGCTCGCGTGCATAAGTCAGTCGTTCGCTGCGTGACACTAGCAGGGTGAAGTCATTCATCATCAGGATACCCTCCAGTAGCGGCATTGCCGACTCATTCAGGTTTTCCCATACCATATCTCCTACAAGCAGTAATTTTGCTTCGGAATGGTTGACGATGTTATGTATATTGTCCGCTTTAAATTCATGGAGAATGGGTACAACAACTGCCCCATACGTCAGTGTGGCAAGAAAAGTGACTCCCCAATGAGAGCTGTTTCTCCCGCAAACAGCAATCTTATCTCCTTTGCGGATTCCGCTTTCTTCAAAGATGATATGGAGTTTTTCGATTTTGCGAGCTACGTCTTTATACTGTAAAGTTGCACCTTTATAATCGGTCAGGGCATCCAGGTCCCAATTATTCTTGATACTATTCTCAATATAGGCTATAAAACTTTGTTCCATTATTTTTTGCACATTTGGTATTAAATTGTGCAAATATAGCAATTATATTAAGAATGAAGAATTAAGAGTGAAGATTTTTTGGAAATGGAGGGAGAGTAGTGGGAAGGAATTTGTGGACGATGCGTTATTAGTACAATGGATTATGCTTATAATTGAAAAAATGATGCTTATGGTGAAATAAATGATGCTTAATTGGATAAAGGCTTATAACAAAACAGATTAGCTTGTGATAAAATAGATTAGCTCATGGCATAAACTGATTAAGCTATGAGCTAAATGAGTATCATTATAGCAAAACAAATTATCATTATAGCAAAACTGATTATCATTATAGCTAATTTAATTATCATTATAGCTAAAAAAATATGCTATTAGCAAAAATAATTCAGCTAATAGCATATCTACAGTAACTTCATTTCTTATTTCAAGTACCATTCGTACATTTTCCGTACGCCTTCCTCGATTTCAATTTTGTGGTGCCACCCCAGTGCATGCAGTTTTGAAGGATCGGTCAGCTTGCGCATAGTGCCATCCGGTTTGCTGCTGTCGAAGGTCAGTTTTCCTTGATAACCTACAGTCTCCACAATACGCTCGGCCAGCTGACAGATGGTGATTTCCTTACCGGTGCCGATATTGATGTGGCAGTTTCGGATATCTTTGCTACCTTCTTTATAGGTATCTTTGAAGTTTACGTGCTCCATTACGAAGACGCTGGCATCTGCCATTTCTTCGCTCCAAAGGAACTCGCGGAGTGGAGTACCTGTACCCCAAAGAGTGACTTCCGTTTCGCTGATTCCGTATTTTTGCAGAATAGCTAGGATTTCTTCTTTCGGACTGTCGCCGTTGACGCCTTCCACCGGGCGCAGGTTCATATCCTTACGTACAGCTTCCCAGTTTCCTTCTTTCAGACAGTGTGCCAGATGAATCTTTCGGATCATGGCAGGCAGTACATGACTGCGTTCCAAGTCGAAATTATCATTCGGTCCGTAAAGGTTTGTCGGCATCACAGCGATGTAGTTCGTTCCATATTGCAGGTTGAAACTTTCGCACATTTTCAGTCCGGCAATTTTAGCAATTGCATACGGCTCGTTGGTATATTCCAACGGTGAAGTAAGCAATACATCTTCCTTCATCGGCTGTTCGGCGTCACGTGGATAAATACACGTGCTACCCAGGAAGAGCAACTTCTTAACATGGTGACGGAAGCTCTCTCCGATGATATTCTGTTGAATTTGCAGATTCTTATAGATAAAGTCGGCACGGTAGATGCTGTTCGCCATGATACCACCCACAAAGGCAGCAGCAAGGAATACATATTCCGGTTGTTCTTCATCGAAAAAATTACGGACAGCCATGCCATCCAGCAGATCAAGCTCTTTGTGAGTGCGGCCTACCAGATTGGTGTATCCTTTATCCTGCAAATTCTTCCAGATAGCAGATCCCACAAGTCCGCGGTGTCCTGCTACATATATCTTTGCATTCTTTTCCATTCTATTAGTGAAGCAAGTTTTAATGTTTGGTAGCAATCATTCGTCTCACCTTCTCCATATCGTGGCGAACCATGATACTTACCAGTTCTTCGAATGATGTTTTACGTGGATCCCAGCCCAACAGTGTTTTAGCTTTAGTCGGGTCGCCCAACAATTGTTCTACTTCCGATGGACGGAAATACTTCGGATCAACTTCTACCAGAGATTTTCCGGTAGCTACATCAATACCTTTTTCATTTACGCCTTCGCCTTCCCAACGAAGTTCGATACCTGCTTCCTTGAATGCTAACGTTGCGAATTCGCGCACCGTGTGCATTTCTCCGGTAGCAATAACGAAATCTTCGGGAACATCATGTTGCAGGATTAGCCACATACATTCGATGTAATCCTTGGCATATCCCCAGTCGCGAAGAGAATCCAGATTACCCAGGTACAGTTTGTCCTGTTCGCCCTGTGCGATACGTGCGGCAGCAAGCGAAATTTTACGGGTAACGAACGTCTCACCACGGCGTTCGCTCTCGTGATTGAACAAAATACCGTTTACAGCAAACATACCATAGCTTTCGCGGTAGTTTTTAGTAATCCAGAAACCATATTGTTTGGCTACCCCATACGGAGAACGGGGATAGAATGGAGTTGTCTCTTTTTGTGGAACTTCCTGCACCTTACCGAACAATTCGGAAGTAGAAGCCTGATAGATGCGGGTTTTCTTTTCCAGTCCCAGGATGCGTACAGCTTCGAGCATACGCAACGTGCCGATAGCATCTGCTTCGGCAGTGTATTCCGGAACGTCGAACGAAACCTTCACGTGGCTTTGAGCTGCGAGGTTGTAGATTTCATCCGGTTGCACCTGTTGAATAATACGAATTAACGAACTAGAATCTGTCATATCCCCATAATGCAGATTAATCGTACGTTTCTGTTTCATGTCGCGCACCCACTCGTCAAAATACAAATGTTCAATACGTCCTGTATTGAACGAAGAAGAACGACGGAGTATACCGTGTACTTCGTAACCTTTTTGCAATAGAAATTCGGCAAGATAAGAACCATCTTGCCCGGTGATGCCTGAAATTAGGGCTTTTTTCATACGCTAATTATTTATATAATTGAAAATGTGGGTGCAAATGTCGGCATTTTTTGTGACCCAGCCAAGTGACTTTCCAATTATTTTTCAGCACAGTCATTCAGCACGGTTTTTTCCCGTTATTTTGTCGATAATCAAAGCAATAGCTCCGTCTCCCGTCACATTGCAGGCAGTACCGAAACTATCCATGGCGATGTAAAGTGCAATCATCAAAGCTTGTGCCGATTCGTCGAAACCGAGCATGGATTGTAGAATTCCCAGGGAAGCCATGATTGCTCCCCCCGGGACTCCCGGAGCAGCTACCATAGTGATACCCAGCATAAAGATAAACCCGGCAAACAGGGAGAAGTCGAACGGCATTCCCTGCATCATCATCAATGCCAGTGCACAGGCTACGATTTTCAGTGTACTGCCCGATAGATGGATGGTGGCGCATAGTGGAATCACAAATCCGGCTACTTCAGCAGATACTCCGTTCTTTTTGGTCTGTTCCAGTGTCACGGGAATGGTAGCTGCAGATGATTGTGTACCCAATGCCGTGAAATAAGCGGGCAGCATTTTGCTAAGCAATTTGAATGGATTTCTATGCACAAACAATGCCGCAATGGAATACTGAAAAACCAACAGGAAAATATGAAGAACGAAGATGACTCCGATAATTTTAATAAACACCATCAGGATAGAATATACTTGTCCCGAATGTGTCATGTTTAGGAATATGCCGAAGATATAAAGCGGCAGCAACGGCAGAATGACGGCACTTATCATTCGTACGATAATTTCCTGAAAATCACGTGCCACATTTTTCAATGCGTCGCTGTTGAGTGACGCCAGTCCTAACCCCAGTGTAAAAGCTAAAACCAGAGCTGTCATTACGTTCATCAGTGGCGGAATGGAGACGGAGAAGTAGGGGAGGATTCCCTGCGCTTCGCTTACTTCTTCAAGTGGTGCACCCGGTTCGATGAGCGAAGGAAATACTGTGACCCCTGTGAAATAGGAGAGAAAGCCTGAAAAAAGAGTAGCGAAGTAAGCAATCAAAGCCGTCACGAGTAGCATTTTTCCTGCACCTTTTCCGATGTCGGCAATAGCCACAGTAACCAGTCCGAGGATAATCAATGGGATAGAGAAATTGAGAAACTCACTGAAAATGCCATTGAACGTAACAAATATTCGCACTAGCGGAGCCGGGAAAACTGTGCCGATGACAATACCCAAAATGATGGCGATAACGATGCGCGCCAACAAACCGATTTTGATCTTCTTCATCCTTGATTTTATTTATAGACCACAAAAATAATATTTTAATCTAAAATATTGCGAACAAATGTGCATTTCAAATGTTACTAAGATAAAGAATATTCAAAATATACAAGTTATGGCAAATCAGAATAAAACAGATATCGGACTTATCGGCTTGGCTGTGATGGGCGAGAATCTTGCTTTAAACATGGAGAGTAAGGGATGGCACGTGTCGGTTTATAACCGTACTGTTCCCGGAGTAGAGGAGGGGGTGGTAGAACGCTTCCTGAATGGCCGTGCAAAAGGTAAAAACATCGAAGGATTCACAGATATAAAGGCATTTGTAGATTCGATAGCTATTCCCCGTAAGATTATGATGATGGTTCGTGCCGGAAGTCCGGTTGACGAACTGATGGATCAGCTTTTCCCGTTGCTTTCACCGGGAGACATTCTTATTGATGGCGGTAATTCTAATTACGAAGATACGAACCGCCGTGTCCAACTGGCGGAATCAAAGGGATTTCTTTTCGTCGGTAGCGGTGTGTCCGGTGGTGAAGAGGGAGCCTTGAATGGAGCTTCTATCATGCCCGGCGGTTCGGAAAAAGCATGGCCGGAAGTGAAACCGATTCTTCAAAGTATTGCGGCAAAAGCGCCGGACGGCACTCCTTGTTGTCAATGGGTGGGTCCTGCCGGCTCCGGTCATTTTGTGAAGATGATTCACAACGGTATCGAATATGGTGATATGCAACTGATCGCCGAAGCCTATTGGGTGATGAAAAAGTTGCTTGATCTGACCAATGAGGAAATGGCTGATGTCTTTGCCCGTTGGAACGAAGGAAAACTTCGCAGTTATCTGATCGAAATCACCGCCAACATTCTGCGGCATAAAGATAAATCCGGAGGTTATCTCATTGATAAAATCCTGGATGCAGCCGGACAGAAAGGAACCGGAAAATGGTCGGTTATCAATGCGATGGAACTCGGTATGCCGTTAGGGCTAATTGCCACGGCGGTATTCGAACGAAGCCTTTCTTCACAGAAAGACTTGCGTCACCTGGCTTCCAAGCAATTCCAGTGTCAACATACACAACCTATATATAATAAGGCGGAACTCGTAAAGAATATCTTTTCTGCTCTTTATGCTTCCAAACTCGTCTCTTATGCCCAAGGATTCGCCGTGTTGCAACGTGCTTCCGACGCTTTCGGCTGGCATCTCGACCTGGCTTCCATTGCGCGTATGTGGCGTGGGGGATGCATCATCCGCAGTATATTCCTGAACGATATTGCAGCTGCCTTCGAAGCCACCGACAAGCCTAAACACTTGTTGTTGGCTCCTTATTTTAAAGAAGAAATGAAGACATTGCTTCCCGGATGGAAGAGCCTGGTGGCGGAATCCATGAAAGAAGAACTTCCCGTTCCTGCTTTCTCCTCTGCCCTCAACTATTTCTATTCGCTCACTTCTGCCGATCTGCCCGCCAACCTTGTGCAGGCACAACGTGATTATTTCGGTGCGCACACTTTTGAGCGTAAGGATGAGTTGCGCGGACAGTTCTTTCACGAGAACTGGACAGGCCACGGAGGAGATACGAAATCGGGCACCTATAATGTTTGAGTAAACCTATAATTCATATTTAGAAATTAATAAAGTGGATAAATTTGCAATGATAATTTTCGGTGCGTCAGGTGATTTGACCAAGCGTAAGCTGATGCCTGCCCTTTACTCCCTCTACCGTGAAAAACGGTTGACCGGAGAGTTTTCCATATTGGGTATCGGGCGTACGATCTATTCTGACGATAACTACCGTTCCTATATATTAGAAGAACTACAACAGTTCGTCAAGTCTGAAGAACAGGACACAGCTCTTATGGCTTCATTTGTCTCCCATCTCTACTATTTACCGATGGACCCGGCAAAAGAAGAAGGTTACCCGCAACTCCGCCAACGTCTGGTTGAATTGACTAACGAGGTAGATCCAGACAATCTGCTGTTCTATCTTGCCACTCCGCCATCACTTTACGGAGTAGTGCCCATCTATTTGAAAGCTGCCGGACTTAACACTCCCCACTCGCGTATCATCGTTGAGAAACCTTTCGGCTATGATCTCGAGTCGGCACTTGAACTAAATAAAACGTATGCCTCTGTTTTCAATGAGCATCAGATTTACCGTATCGACCATTTTCTCGGTAAGGAAACGGCCCAGAATGTACTGGCTTTCCGTTTTGCCAACGGTATCTTCGAACCTCTTTGGAATCGTAACTATATTGACTACGTAGAAATTACAGCCGTAGAAAATCTGGGTATCGAGCAACGAGGCGGGTTCTATGAAACGGCAGGTGCGCTGCGGGATATGGTGCAGAATCATCTGATACAGCTCGTGGCCCTTACGGCTATGGAACCGCCTGCTGTTTTCAATGCAGACAATTTCCGTAATGAAGTGGTGAAGGTCTACGAATCTCTTACTCCATTGAATGATGTAGATTTGAACGAACATATTGTTCGCGGACAATATACAGCCTCCGGTAGTAAAAAGGGATACCGTGAAGAAAAAGGAGTGGCTCCCGATTCGCGCACGGAAACTTATATTGCCATGAAACTGGGCATTAGTAACTGGCGCTGGAGCGGTGTTCCGTTCTACATTCGTACAGGTAAACAAATGCCGACGAAAGTAACGGAAATCGTTGTTCATTTCCGGGAAACACCTCACCAGATGTTTCATTGTGCTAGTGGCAACTGTCCACGGGCTAATAAATTGATTCTTCGTTTGCAACCGAATGAAGGAATTGTGCTCAAAATCGGAATGAAAGTCCCCGGTGCAGGTTTCGAAGTCCGCCAGGTGACGATGGATTTCAGTTATGCACAGTTGGGCGGTGTGCCTAGTGGTGACGCTTATGCCCGTCTGATAGATGATTGTATCCAGGGCGATCCGACTTTATTTACTCGAAGTGATGCAGTAGAAGCCTCATGGAAATTCTTCGATCCGGTGCTCCGCTATTGGAAAGATAACCCCGATGCGCCTCTTTACGGTTATCCCGCAGGTACGTGGGGACCTTTGGAAAGTGAAGCAATGATGCACGAACATGGGGCTGACTGGACGAATCCTTGTAAGAATTTGACAAATACAGATCAATATTGTGAATTATGAAACTATCAGTTTTTCCCTCATCAATTGAAACTTCACGAGCATTGATACTCCGCCTGGTGGAAATCATGAATGAAGAGCCGGACAGAGTGTTCAATATCGCAGTTAGTGGTGGTAATACCCCTGCTCTGATGTTCGATTTATGGGCGAATGAATATATGGAAATTACCCCTTGGGACCGTATGCGGATTTATTGGGTGGATGAACGTTGTGTGCCTCCCGATGATTCGGACAGTAATTACGGAATGATGCGCAACCTTCTTTTGGGTATCACTCCTATTCTCTATGAGAATGTATTCCGTATCCGTGGAGAGGCAAAGCCTGCGAAAGAGGCGGTTCGTTATTCGGAGTTAGTCCGGCAGCAAGTGCCGTTTAAGCGGGGGTGGCCCGAATTTGATATTATACTGTTGGGGGCCGGAGATGACGGACACACTTCTTCTATCTTTCCCGGGCAAGAAGATTTGCTGACTTCAAACTCTATTTATGTGGTCAGTGCACATCCCCGTAACGGGCAGAAGCGTATCGCAATGACGGGATACCCCATTCAGAATGCCCGCTATGTCATTTTCCTGATTACCGGAAAAAACAAAGCCGATGTAGTAGAAGAAATCTGTAATTCGGGAGACACTGGTCCCGCAGCCTATGTGGCTCATCATGCGCAAAATGTAGAATTGTTTATGGATAAAGGGGCTGCTGCATATATTGAAGATCCTAATAAAAAGATGAGTTAGAACAGAACTATTTCATTGACGAAACTAATAGAAAAAAAAGAAAAATATGAATCCTTATCAACATTCATTTGGTGGTAATATCCCACAAGACGTAGCGGGGAAACAAGGCGAAAATGTTATTTTTATTGTTTATACTTTAAAAGATTCGCCTGAAACTCTTGACAAAGTAAAAGATGTATGTGCCAATTTCTCGGCCCTGATTCGCAGTATGCGTAACCGTTTCCCTGATATGATGTTCAGTTGTACCATGGGATTTGGAGCCGATGCCTGGAGCCGTCTTTTCCCGGAACAGGGAAAACCAAAAGAACTGAAAACTTTCGAAGAGATAAAAGGCGAGAAGCATACGGCAGTTTCTACTCCGGGCGACTTATTGTTTCACATCCGTGCAAAACGGATGGGATTATGTTTTGAGTTTGCATCCATTATCGATGAGAAACTTCAAGGCGTGGTTGAACCTGTTGACGAAACTCACGGTTTCAGATATATGGATGGCAAGGCCATTATCGGCTTTGTGGATGGAACGGAGAATCCGGCAGTTGATGAAAATCCCTATCATTTTGCAGTTGTAGGAGAGGAAGATGCTGATTTTGCAGGAGGCAGCTATGTCTTTGTGCAGAAGTATATTCACGATATGGTTGCGTGGAACTCCTTGCCTGTGGAAGAACAGGAGAAAGTGATCGGACGTCGTAAGTTTAACGATGTCGAACTGTCTGACGAGGAGAAACCTCAAAATGCGCATAATGCCGTCACTAATATTGGTGATGACCTGAAAATAGTACGTGCCAATATGCCGTTCGCTAATACGTCTAAAGGAGAATATGGTACCTACTTCATCGGCTATGCAAGTACGTTCACTACTACCCGGCAGATGTTGGAAAGTATGTTTATTGGCAATCCGGTAGGCAATACCGACCGTTTACTGGACTTTAGTACAGCAGTTACGGGAACACTTTTCTTTGCTCCTTCCTACGATTTGCTAAGTGAACTGGGCGAATAAAAAATAAAAGACTGGGGGGAGTATTACACTTTAGTAATCTCCTCCACTACATATTGGTCTTTTACTTTCTTGCAGGTACATACGAAGAATTCCGGATGTTTCAGAGCTCCTTGTAAAGTATCAGGAAGAATCATTTCTTTAGTACGACGGTCCATTGCAACCGTTGCATACAGGATACCTTCACTCTCGCATTTCTCTATTAATGCACTTTTTAGTTCTTCTACGCTATATTCCATTTGTGTGATCCTTTGTCGCTGCAAAGTTATGGAAAATATGTATATTTTGTGCAATTATATTCCTGTAATAAATAAAAAAAATAGCTCCCTAGTTCGTCCGCCGACGAGGGAGCTATTAACACAAAAACTAAACTAGACTTAACTAAACTATTCTATTCTTGGAATTTCACAATCCCTTTCTGTTCGTTGCAAAGGTAGATATAAAACGGGTTTTGACAAACTATAATCGACAAAATTCACTTTTTTACCGATAAATTCATGAATAATTAGCTCCTTTCGTCAAGAAAAGTCTGAAAAACTTGCTTGTAACTATCGCTGATAGGAATATATGTCTTGTCAAAAACAATACGCCCGCGATCGATCACACGTATCTTATCTTTTTGTACGATGAATGAGCGGTGCACGCGTATGAAACGGCTGGAAGGTAAAAGTTCCTCCATTGCTTTCATACTCATCAGTGATAGAATAGGTTTGGAAGCATCTTCCGTATATATTTTAATATAATCTTTCAGTCCTTCGATATACATGATTTTCTTCAAGTCCACTTGCACCAGTTTGTAGTCACTTTTCACAAAAATACTGTCTATCTCTTCCGGTTTCTGTACAAGTTCGAACCATTGAAGGGCCTTGTTGGCAGCTTGCAGGAAATCGACATAGGAGATTGGTTTCAGCAGGTAATCGAGTGCATTGACGCGATAACCGTCGATGGCATACTGTCCGAAAGCGGTAGTAAACACAATACGGGTGTGCGGATCTACCATCTTCGAAAACTCCAAACCATTAAGCTCCGGCATCTGGATGTCCAGAAACAGGAGATCGACCTCTTCGCCAGGCAATTCTTTCATTGCCTGAACCGCACTGGAATACTTTCCTACGAGTTGCAGGAACGGGGTTTTATTCACGTAACTCTCTAACAAGCTAAGAGCTAACGGCTCATCGTCAACAATTGCACAACGTAACATCATACTATTTTATATCTAAAGTTTTTATATCCAATGTTTTGAGATCTATTCTCTGATCTTGATACTTAATCTCGATTCATATACTTTTTCATCTTTTAAGATGCCTTTCGACCAGGTATAAGCCCCGGGATAAAGAATCTCCAACCGGCGGCTGACTTGCTCCAGTCCCACACCCGAGCCACTTTTATCCTCCACTGTCTTTGGATGATTACTGTTGCGGATTTCGCAAATCACTTCCTTATCATTCTCCGAAAGATGAATACTGATGAAACTCGATTCAGTAGGGGAGATGCCATGCTTGAAAGCATTCTCTATCAATGAGATAAAGATAAGCGGAGCAATAAGCGTCTGACTGTCGGGCTGAATATCAAATTTAGTAATCATCTGTACATTGGCCGACAAGCGGATGCGCATCAGTTCAATGTAATTCCGGATAAAATCAACCTCCTTACAGAGAGGAACGTATGTCTGTTGGTTATCATATAACACATAACGGAGCAGTTTGCTCAACTCCTGAACTGCTTGTTGCGCTTTGTCCGAATCAAATGTAATCAGTGCATAGATATTATTCAGCGTATTCAATAAAAAGTGAGGATTCAGTTGGTTCCGCAAATTTTTCAGTTCCGCTTCCGCACGGTTTCGTTCCGCTTCTTTGCGGGCAGCTTCATTTTGCGTCCATCGTGCGCTCATACGGATAGCGGCACTTAGACCGATAGTGAATACGAGGCTCAACATATCTCTAAGGAAGAACAGCCATCCCGGAGGCATACCCGGTCTTTTGGCTTTGGGCATAAATGACGGATCGAATGTCAGGCTTTGCCAGAGATGTAACAAAATGCCGATGACACATAAAAAGATAATGTTGTAGACGATATATCTTTTGGCCTGACTCTGAAACAGATAACGGGGGACAAGAATGAAATAATTCACGTAGAACGCAATCATGAAAGAGAGTGGTACAGCAAGATGGCGTATATAGGCCATCCAGTTAATGTTCCCGTTTCCACGTTCAACGAAGAAGAACGGGAAACCGAACATAATCCCCCAGCTGATAATGTGTATCAGTATCTCCAGGGGACGACGTGCGGATGTAAAGGTTTGTTTCATAAAGACAAAGATAATTTTTTTAATTGACAACCGACGGTTGTCAATCAATTATTCGTATCTGATGGCTTCTATCGGGTCTAAATCAGCTGCTTTCTTAGCCGGATACCATCCGAAGAAGACGCCCGTAACGGTACATACTGCGAAGGAAAGGAATACACTCCATGGCTGGATATAGATAGGCCAATGCGCTACGCTCTTGACAATCCAGCTAGCCCCGCAACCGATAATCACTCCGATGATACCTCCCGTGATACTAATCATGATGGCCTCGATAAGGAATTGGCTTAGAATATCGACTCCACGTGCACCGACAGACATACGCAGACCGATTTCACGGGTACGTTCCGTAACGGATACATACATGATATTCATAATTCCGATACCACCTACTACCAATGAAATACCTGCGATACAAGCCAGCAGGGTTGTCATCAAATCGGTGGTTGAGTTGAGCATTGTACTCAATTCCTGTTGGGTACGGATGGTAAAATCATCGTCATCCGAGGCTTTCAGCTTATGGTTGCGACGGAGGATCGTACTGATTTCGTCAGTAGCATAATCCGTCATATCTTCGGTAAGGGCAGAGGCAAACACTCCCTGCAAATACGTAACGGCAAGCAGACGTTTCATCACTGTGGTGTATGGCGCAAGTACTACTGCATCCTGGTCTTGTCCCATAGAGTTGTAGCCTTTGGCTTTAAGCACACCTACCACACGAAGCGGTATTTTACTAAAACGAATAATCTTACCTACCGGATCACTTCCGTCCGGAAAAAGATTGTCTACTATAGTCTTTCCAATCACACATACTTTCGCCGAACTCTGTATGTCGGCCTCTGTGAACATCTCTCCGTTTTCAACAGTCAGCTGGCGGATGTCGAGGTATTCTGTTCCGACACCGTTCACGGAAGCTGGGTAGTTGTTGTTTCCGGCAATGAGTTGCCCCGATGATGAAACATTGGGACTGATGGCGGACAGGAAACTTGTCTCATCACGCAAGGCTTCGTAGTCGGCAAGCTTCAAAGTCTGCATAGCAGACGGGTCTTGCCGGACACCTCCACGCATATCGGCTCCCGGATGAATCATAATCATGTTCGATCCCATCTCGGAAATCTGCTGCTGGATGCTTTTCTTCGAACCTTGTCCGATAGCCAGCATCGTGATGACAGAAGCAACACCGATAATGATACCGAGCATGGTGAGAAAAGCACGCAGCTTATTGTTCGCCAATGCCCGGAGAGCTATCTTAAATAAATTAGTTCCATTCATAATGAATAATTTGCTAATTTGTCCATATACTAATGGGGCAATTTCCTGAAGGTATAGTCACCCAACCTGTTTATTGTACAGCAATCGGCACATTAGTATATCGGCACATTGAATAATTATTAATCCTCGTCGTTTTTCGGCAATGCGGCCAGCGCTTCGGCAGCAGACAGAATTTTCGGATTGGTTGTATCTTCTATAACCTGACCGTCACGCAGACGGATATTCCGGCTGCTATATTGCGAAAGTTCGGGATTATGTGTTACAAAGATAATCGTACGTCCCTCTGCATGAAGCTTTTGAAACAGTACAAGTATCTCGAAAGAGGTACGGCTATCGAGGTTTCCGGTCGCTTCGTCGGCAAGAATCACTGCCGGATTGTTGACCAATGCGCGTGCGATGGCAACGCGCTGCATCTGTCCACCGGACATCTGGTTGGATTTATGTTCCAGACGGTCCCCCAATCCTACAGCCTGTAGGGATTCGATGGCGCGGCGACGGCGTTCGGAAGCGCTCACGGCAGAGTTGTACATAAGCGGTAGTTCCACATTTTCTACAGCCGTCGTTTTAGGTAACAAGTTGTAGCTTTGGAACACGAAGCCAATCTTCCGGTTTCTTAGTACTGCACGTTGAGGCTTGCTCATCGTACGTACGGGAATATCGTCGAGCAGATATTCTCCACTGGTCGGGGTGTCCAGGCAGCCTAATATATTAAGCAGCGTGGATTTTCCCGAACCGGAAGTCCCCATGATGGTAACAAACTCTCCTTCATTGATATTGAACGAAACGCCCCGCAATGCGTGGACGGTTTCGTCGCCTACCTGAAAGTTACGTTTGATATTTTGTATTTCAATTACTTTTTTCATCGTAAATAATGTGTTAATGTGCCAATAACGGATTGGCACATTGAATAATTATTTTTTCTTCTTACTTCCCGGAGGGCCAGGCATGAACGGACTTCTTTCTCCGCCACTTTCCTGATTTCCTTCAGCAGCCACATTTTCACCGGGCATTGCTCCTATGGTAGCTTCGGTCACTACTTTTGTTCCTTCGGAAATGCCACTGATAATTTCTGTAGATATACCGTTGCTGATTCCTACTTCTACCGGATGAGCGGTGAATGTGGTTCCTTCACGAGTCCAGAGTTTATGTTCGCCTTCGCAATCTTTTACGATGTCATTATTACCGATTAACGGTTTTTCAGGTGTGAATCGCAGTGCTTTGTTCGGGACAGACAACACATCCTTTTTATCAAGAATATAGATCGTGACATTAGCTGTCAAACGAGGTTTGAGTTTCAAATCAGGGTTGGGAGCAGAGATTACAACTTCATAAGTAACTACTGTAGTGGTGGTGCTTGTACTGCTCGTACTGCTTGCATCTCCCAGACGAATTTGTGTAACTACGCCTTCGAATACATCATTCGGATAAGCATCTACCGTGAAGCTGGCACGCTGGCCTTCTACTACACCGCCTATATCAGCTTCATCCACATCGGCTACTACCTGCATCTGTGTCAGGTCGGCAGCAATGGTGAACAGTGTCGGAGTTTCGAATCCGGAAGCAACGGTTTGTCCTGCTTCCACATCACGGCTGATGACTACTCCGTCAATCGGTGAGGTGATAGTAGCATAAGCCAAGTTACGTTCTGCTTTTGCGAGCGATGCCTTACTGCTATCATAGCTACTTTTCGCTTTCTGATAGTTGTAGAGGGCCTGTTCGAAATCCGTATCACTAATCAGTGACTTTTCGTGTAAGCCTTTGCTACGTTCATAATTCTTCTTCTGATATTCATATTCGGCTTTTGCACCATCGTACGTTGCCTGTTGTGATGCCAGTTCACTTTGCAATGTGGCACGGTCCATTTCGGCAATCAACTGTCCTTTGGTTACTACCGAGTTGTAATCTACGTAAATCTTGTCGATGATACCGGAAACCTGTGTACCGACTTCTACTTCCGTCACCGGTTCGATGGTTCCGGTAGCAGTCACCGAATTTGAAATATCGCCTTTGCTCACGTTGGCAGTGGCGTAGGTGACTTTGTGCTTGGCCGGTGAACCTGCAAAGAACCAGATTCCTGCACCTGCTACCACAACGACTGCCACAGCGATTAAGATAATCTTTTTCGTTTTCATTCGTTTATTATGCTTTTATTTAGATTGCTAATTGATCTCCCTGATAGAACTTCAGCAACTGCATATTCAGTATAGCCATATATTTGGCTTGAAGCTGTTCCTGCTGTGCTTGTAGCAAGTTGTTCTTTTCAGTAAGAAGTTCTATGGTATTCTTCATTCCCAGATTAAACTGTTCGCTAATTAACTCATAGCTGATTTGTGTACTCTTCAACTTCTTGTTTGCTGCTGCATAACGTTGCTGTGCACTGTTAGCATCCAGCCAGAGTCCTTCGATGGTCTTGTACAGAGTTTTTTGTTCGTCAAGCAAGGATAACATGCTCGTCTCGTATTGCAATTTTGCTTTCTGTACGGCACTTTTAGTTTGACGGTTATTGAAGATCGGCACACTGACAGACAATCCGATCGAATTGTTCCATCCGTTTTTTACTTGCTCTCCGAAAGTGAAGTCACTGCCGCTGGTGTGGTTGGTTCCGATTCCTGCGCTAAGGCTGATTGTGGGCAAATAACTTGATTTGGCAATACCGATACCCAGTTCGGAAGCCTCTACATTAAGTTTGCTAGCTTCAATCTCTGGGCGAAGACTCAATGCACGAATGTACACATCTTTTTTGGTAGGCAACGGAGCCAGTACATTTTCGTCGGACAGGGCAGGGAGGTAGATGTTCATTTCATTCTCCCCATCCAGTTCGAGCAATTGTTTCAGTTGTAATTTGTAATCTTCAAGAGTGGCTTGCGCTGTGACAAGTTGGTATCGGTCTGTGCTCACCTGTGCTTCCAGTTGGGCGAAGTCGCTTTTAGCAATACTTCCGGCGTTCAGAAGTTCCTGTCCGCGGTCACGCTGCGCAATAGAGACTTGCAGGGTACTTTCGTTTACTTTGACAGACTCGGCTGCATAAAGAATCTGGATATACACTTGGGCGATAGATTCCTGAATGTTATTTTCGGAAGTCGCTACGTCCAGTTCGGCTACCTGATTGTTCAACTTTTCCTGCTGGATGGTTTTCAGTCTTTTATTACCATTATATAGAGTCCACGACGCATTCAGTCCATAATTACCATTGTAGCTCGTTTTACTATTGCTACTGATAATTTCGCTGCCGCTTACCCGACTACTCGTCTCCTGATACGGACGATTCACCACCTGCTGGCTGGTAGAGAACGAAAGACTGGGAAACAAGGCAGCCTTAGCTGTCTTTACATCAATCTGCGTGCTGGCCGCAGTGATCCGGTTCTTGCGAATCGTGATGTTCTGCTCTTTTGCGTAGTCGATGCATGACTGCAAATCCCATTGAGCCGGAATTTTCGTTTCTTTCAGCGTATCGACTTGCAGCGGAGAAACTTGGGCAGATATGCCGGACAGCATACCTGCTCCAAGAAATGTCATCACTGTCAATCTTCTTACATTTATCATATTCATACTTCTATTGATTTACTGTTAGCGAAGGTACGTACATATTATATATGCCGCAAAAACGATAGACGGATGACGTAATTTCGCCGTTAAATGTTTTTTTTCTGTCGATAGGCAGGTTTTTGAAGAAAAACACAACAAATCACACAACTTTTTTGACTAGTTGTTTGTTTTAATTATAAAAAATGTATATTTGTACTCATTACAAATTATAACGTCAACATATGAAGAATACACTGCTTACGATCTGGAACTTCTATTTGGAGGGCTTCCGTAGTATGACCTTGGGGCGTACCCTGTGGGTTATCATTCTGCTGAAATTATTCGTTATGTTCTTCATCCTTAAAATGTTCTTTTTCCCTGATTTCCTCCGTGACCATCCTACGGATGACGACAAGGGAACATACGTGGGAAACGAACTGATAGAACGTGCCATCCCCGGTAAATCTACTGATTTTTAACTCTTAAACTACATAGGATTATGATTGAAAGTATTGACACCTCGCTGATCGATTGGTCGAGAGCCCAATTTGCGATGACAGCCATGTACCACTGGATTTTTGTTCCTCTCACACTCGGACTGGCAGTGGTGATGGGAATCATGGAGACGCTGTATTATAAAACAGGCAATGAATTTTGGAAAAAGACTGCCCAGTTTTGGATGAAACTCTTCGGTATAAACTTTGCCATTGGTGTGGCAACCGGTTTGATTCTGGAGTTTGAGTTCGGTACAAACTGGAGCAATTATTCGTGGTTTGTAGGAGACATCTTCGGTGCTCCGTTGGCTATTGAAGGTATTTTGGCATTCTTTATGGAAGCCACATTTATCGCCGTCATGTTCTTTGGGTGGGGCAAAGTAAGTAAACGTTTCCACTTGGCTTCTACCTGGCTCACAGGCTTGGGAGCTACGATTTCCGCCTGGTGGATTCTCGTTGCCAACGCATGGATGCAGCATCCGGTAGGCATGGAATTCAATCCTGATACAGTTCGTAATGAGATGGTAGATTTCTGGGCAGTGGCTACGTCACCTGTAGCGGTCAATAAATTCTTCCATACGGTATTGTCCGGCTGGGTGCTGGGTGCTATTTTTGTAGTCGGCATCAGTTGTTGGTATCTGCTGAAGAAACGTAATCGTGAGTTTGCGCTTGCCAGCATCAAGATTGGGGCGATTTTTGGATTAGTAGCATCGTTGCTTTCTGTTTGGACGGGTGATGGTTCCGGTTATCAGATTGCCCAGACGCAACCGATGAAACTGGCTGCCGTGGAAGGTCTGTATGAAGGCGGCACTAATGTAGGTCTGGTTGGAATAGGAGTGTTGAACCCGGAAAAGAAGACTTACAACGATGGGAAAGATCCTTTCCTCTTCCGTTTTGAAATCCCCAGCATGCTTTCTTTCCTTGCAGAACGTAATGTAGACGGCTACGTTCCTGGTATTACAAATATCATCGAGGGTGGTTATCAACAGAAAGACGGATCGACAGCTCTTTCTGCTGCCGAGAAGATAGAACGTGGAAAAACGGCTATCGGTGCATTGGCTGCCTATCGTGCAGCAAAGAGTGCAGGACATGAGGAAGATGCTCAAATTGCATATAAAGTATTGCAGGAAAATATTCCATATTTCGGTTACGGATATATCAAAGATGTGAACCAACTGGTTCCGAATGTTCCTCTGAACTTTTATGCGTTCCGTGTAATGGTAATCTTGGGCGGATACTTCATCCTGTTCTTTATTGTCGTTCTCTTCTTTATCTATAAGAAAGATTTAAGCCAGATGCGTTGGATGCACTGGATTGCTCTGCTGACAATTCCTTTGGGATACATCGCCGGGCAAGCCGGATGGGTGGTTGCCGAATGTGGCCGTCAACCGTGGGCTATCCGTGATATGCTGCCGACAATGGCTGCCATCTCCAAACTGGATGTAAGCTCTGTACAAACGACTTTCTTTATCTTCCTACTCCTGTTTACAGTGATGCTGATTGCAGGTGTCGGAATTATGGTAAAGGCTATTAAAAAAGGACCGGAGAATTGATAATTACCTATTACTCATTACTTAATATTTTAGCTATATGTATATATTTTTGCAACAATATTGGTGGCTTGTCGTTTCCTTGTTAGGAGCCATACTCGTGTTCTTATTGTTTGTACAAGGAGGTAATTCTTTGTTGTTCTGCTTGGGTAAAACCGAGGAACATCGTAAGATGATGGTGAATTCTACCGGACGTAAGTGGGAGTTTACGTTTACTACATTGGTTACATTTGGAGGAGCTTTCTTCGCTTCTTTCCCCTTGTTTTACAGTACCAGTTTCGGCGGTGCATATTGGCTTTGGATGATTATACTTTTCAGTTTTGTATTGCAGGCTGTCAGTTATGAGTTTCAGAGTAAAGCCGGAAATCTGTTAGGTAAAAAGACATACCGGACTTTTTTGGTGATTAATGGAGTGGTAGGTCCTGTGTTACTTGGTGGGGCAGTGGCTACTTTCTTTACCGGTTCTGATTTCTATATTAATAAGGCCAATATGACAGATACCATTATGCCGGTAATCAGTCATTGGGGAAATGGCTGGCACGGATTGGATGCACTGACCAACATTTGGAATGTTATTCTTGGATTGGCTGTCTTCTTCCTTGCCCGTGTGTTGGGATCTCTCTATTTCATTAATAATATTGATGATAAAGAGCTGACCGATAAATGTCGTCGTGCAGTACGAAATAATACAGTTTTGTTCCTTGTATTCTTTTTGGCATTTGTCATTCGTACATTGGTATCTGATGGCTTTGCCGTTAATCCGGATACACAGGAAATTTATATGCAGCCATATAAGTATTTCACTAACTTTATCGAAATGCCGGTAGTGCTGGCTTTATTCCTGATTGGTGTGGTACTGGTTCTTTTCGGCATTGGAAAGACATTGCTTAAAAAGACGTTTGATAAAGGAATCTGGTTTACGGGAATCGGTACGGTACTGACTGTTTTATCTTTATTGCTGGTAGCAGGGTACAACAATACCGCTTATTATCCGTCATATACAGACCTGCAAAGCTCATTAACTTTAGCCAATAGCTGTTCCAGCGAATTTACACTAAAGACAATGGCCTATGTCTCTATTCTTGTTCCATTCGTAATTGCATATATTTTCTATGCTTGGCGTAGTATCGATCGTCACAAAATTACCGAGAAAGAAATGGATGAAGGAGGACACTCATATTAATACTTTGTCCACATAGAATTTCGAATTGAGATTCTTGTAGGAACAAATAAACTCCCCTTATTTAATTCTTTATGTCATGGTAGAGAAGTTAAATGAGGGGAGTTTTATATATAAGCCTTTTCTATCTTTTCGGATATATCGCTTTTTATTTATTGACTATATTCTCCGGTTTTCCGGCAATGTAAGCCTGAAGGTTACTGATTGCAATATTCATCAGACGTTCACGAGCCTCGATGGTTGCCCAGGCAATGTGCGGAGTGATGTAGCAGTTCTTTGCAGTAAGTAATGGATTGTCGGCACAAGGTGGTTCAGTAGAAAGCACGTCTACTCCGGCTGCATAAATCTTGCCACTGTTCAAAGCGTCTGCAAGGTCTTGTTCGTTGATAAGCGGGCCGCGACCGGTGTTGATTAAAATAGCTGTCGGCTTCATCATACCCAAACGGCGTGCATTTACCATTTCGCGTGTCTCCGGAGTAAGCGGGCAGTGCAAACTGATAATATCACATTCGCTGAACAACTGATCTAAATCCATCTTCTTGATTTCCGGTGGCAACTGGAAGTGAGATTTAGAAGTCAATGCATACACTTGCATACCGAAACCGATAGCAACGCGCGCTGTGGTATATCCGGTATTTCCCAGTCCTACCAGACCGATTTTCTTTTCCCGTAGTTCCATCAATGGAGTATCCCAAAAACAGAAATCCTTGTTATTAGCCCAACGACCTTTATGCACTTCTTCAGAGTGGTGTTGCACTTGTTGAGTGATGTTCAGGATATGCGCAAATACCATTTGAGCAACGGAAGCAGTGCTGTATGAAGGAATATTAGTAACGACGATTCCCCGTTCTTTTGCAGCAGCTGTGTCTACCACATTGTATCCGGTAGCCAACACACCGATATATTTCAGTTCGGGCAGTGCAGCCATGTGGTCTGCATTGATGATTACCTTGTTAGTCAGAATTGCTTCTGCACCGGCTGCACGTTCTAATACCTCTTCCGGAGCTGTACGATCATAAATTGTACATTCTCCAAGCACCTTCATACCTTCCCAGGATAAATCTCCGGGATTGGCGGCATAGCCGTCTAAAACTACAATCTTCATTTCAATTTCAATATTATTAGTATGTTATAATGTTTCCTACTGCTTTATTGTGCTTTTAGCTTTTCTTACAGAAGGGAGTGACTTATTTTAGGAACGCTTATTTCTTAAATTTGTCTCCCCACAACTGTATCATTCGCTCGGCATGTTTCTGTTCTGCCGGATTGTTTTGCGGTTGCCATATCCGTTTGTCTTTCAGCTCGTCCGGAAGAAATTGCTGTTTGACAAAGTTACCTTCATAGCTGTGCGCATATTTATATTCCTGTCCGTATCCCAACTGTTTCATCAGTTTGGTCGGAGCATTGCGCAGATGCAAGGGCACAGGCAGATTACCGGTTGACCGGACTAGCTCTAATGCATCGTTAATCGCACTGTATGCCGAATTACTTTTTGGACTGGTAGCCAGATAAATCGTTGTTTCAGCCAAAGGAATCCGTCCTTCGGGCCAACCGATTTTCATCAATGTATCAAAGCACGCATTAGCGAGAAGCAATGCATTCGGGTTTGCCAGACCAATATCCTCGGCAGCCGAGATCACCAGTCGGCGGGCAATGAAAGCCGGATCTTCGCCTCCTTCCACCATACGGGCAAGCCAGTAGATCGCTCCGTCAGGATCGCTGCCGCGGATAGACTTGATGAAAGCCGAGATAATGTCATAATGCATCTCTCCATCCTTGTCATAAGCCAGTGGATTCTGTTGCAAGCGTTCGGTCACCATTTCATCGGTGATGACAACTGTTTCCTCCGTCTCCGATTGCACAACAAGTTCCAATATATTAAGCAGCTTGCGGGCATCTCCACCGGAGAAGCGCAACATAGCTGTTGTTTCTTTCAATTCAATTTTTCGTTCCTTCAGTATGGCATCTGTGGTGATGGCACGTTGCAGAAGTTCCAGCAAATCTTCTTTTTCCAAAGATTTGAGTACATAAAGCTGGCAACGGGATAGGAGAGGGCGGATGACTTCGAACGACGGGTTTTCCGTTGTTGCACCAATCAGCGTGACTGTTCCGTTCTCTACAGCTCCCAACAGTGAATCCTGCTGTGACTTGCTGAACCGATGGATTTCATCGATAAACAAAATCGGGCTAGACTGCGAAAAGAAACGGTTGCTCTTGGCACGGTCTATCACTTCGCGCACATCCTTCACACCCGAAGTTACAGCACTCAAAGTATAGAAAGGCGTTTCCAGTTTGTTGGCAATAATCTGTGCAAGAGTCGTTTTACCTACTCCGGGAGGTCCCCAGAGAATAAAAGAAGAGATGCGTCCTGCGTCAATCATCTTCCGCAAGATGGCTCCCGGTCCAACTAAATGTTTCTGACCGATATATTCATCCAAAGTTTTTGGCCGTAACCGTTCTGCTAAAGGTTGCATAATTTTTTAGAATACCATTAATACCATGAAACGAATACCGTTTTTGTTGATACCCGGATTATCACGATAAGTGAAACGATGTACATATTCAACGTGCAGCAACTTGAAAATGTTGTAGATACCTACACTTCCTTCAATATAAGGCACTTTCGGGTCCATCACGAAACTGGTGAACTTACCGTCGCGTGTTGGGAAACGGAACAAATCGGGATTGTTGCTCTTAAACGGATTATTCTTATCCGTCAATGTTCCCCACAAAGCGCGTATGCGGAACATTTCCCTCCATTTCAAATTCTTGATAAGAGGAATACGGTTGAATAGTTTTCCATTCATATCATAAGATAATGACATGGAAGCGTAACGGTCGTTCAGGAATTCCATGTTATTAATCAAGTTGAACGTTTCGCGCTGGGTGATGTAGGACAAGTTAGCTTCCGGCAAGATCAACAACGGGAAAGGAACTGTGTTCCATTCAGCACCTGCTTTTAAGCTACAATCAATCTTTCCCCAGGAAGCGGGGAGCCAGAAACGTTTCCATACACTTGCTTCCGTACGGTTAAAACTGTAATCTCCACCTAGTACTCCTTTGAAACCCATAGCATGAGTCAATGTAAAAATAGGAGCATCCAGCGATACGGGCACGCGGCGTTGTTTGGAGTTGACAAATGATTCGCCCGGAGCATAACGTAGTGTCAGACTTGCTTCCGAAGTCGTGACATCATGCACACGGGTTTGCGCGGCATCATTGCGCAGATATTCCAGTTTGCCGGTAGGCTCGTCGTTACGATGGCGCAGCATGGCTTTCACTCCGAATCCTGTCAGCGTTTCAAGTTCATAATTAATGGTGGCGTCGCGCATATACGACATCTGGTCTACCGTCGTTGTTTTTACCGAGAGGAAGATATTGTCTTTATCTGTGAACAGGAATTTATCCATCGGAGACATAACATCATAACTGTACGTAGCCGAAAGATAATGTTTCGGGAATTCCCATACAACATAATCGCGTTTATTGAATGAATAAGTTACCGTACCGCTATATTTCCAGCGTTCGTCTTTCAGGCCGTAAGCTCCGTATCCGTTCAAGAACCAGTGTTTGTGGAAATGAGCTGTTGTCATGCCGCTTAACCGGAAACGGGTACCATCAATGTAGTTGCTCGAAATCATGGTGTTGATAGGACCGATATCCACTTTGCTCGGATGACCTTTGCTTCCTGTTTCCACAAAGTTTTCAATCAGCGCTTTCGCTCCGAAGATGATGTATTTGAATCCCGGTATCTGTTCGAGGCGGTTGACGAATACATCCATCGAACTTTCTTTCTTCGTCAGCGGTACTTGACGAACACTCGCCCAATACTCATCGCTTTTCGAAAGCATATCCGCTTCTTTTATCACGCTGCCTTTCAATCGGAACAGTCGTTGTTCGATAGGATCGAATTTATAATTACTATATTTCGTAGTTCGTTCCACCTGCAATCCGCCTGCTGTTTTGTTGGAATTCCAGGACAGGTCTACGGTCATGTCATCATCCGCCAATACCCAGTTTCCGTTAGGGAGTTGCTCGTATTGTTGCACGATGTCCATACGGTTGACGAAGTTTACTCCGGTCTTTTTAGGCAGGTTCATCGTACATTTCTGAACGGCATAAGTAGAGTCGTTCAATACATACAGATGTCCGGTGAATCCGAAGTCCTGCGAGTTTTGCGGAACAAACGTGAGGTGAACACATTCGCGCTTGTTTACCATCAATGTGTCCATCAGATAATATTTATAAAATGAGATGGCATTGTTACCGATAGGGCTAACGAAACGCTGTTGGAGTAACCGGATATCGTCGTCGTAGATATTGATGTCGGCAAATACGTCTTTCAATACAGTGCCGAGCATATCTCCAGTGGAGAAAAATTCTTCTATACCATTGGAATTCTTTCCTTTGATAATCGTTTTCTTGTTTTCGGGATTTTTGCGGTAGATGGTTTGCGAGGACGTTTCCTGTACGGAAATAGGGAGAATCAACTTATTGGTTGTTTCCGACACTTCCACCTGATCTCTTAAAAATGAATATTTCTTGTAGATACCTTTTTCGAGTTTTTCCGGTGTGAGGTCGTTGATGGACATTTTCATCTTCTCGTACTTGTCGTACTGATAGTACTCGTTCACTTCGAGGACTTGTGCCTTTTTGTGTTCGATTACCTTCTTCATGAACTCCACTGCCGGATTGTTCTTGCGGGAATATTTCTCCTTTTGAGGCTTCACGATCACTTCGTTCAGGAGCACATTGTCCGGAGCTAACTTAACGTTCACTGTCTGATTGTTGGAACCGACTCGAACCGTTTTACTGATATAACCTACAGCGGAGAACACCAGTGTCCCTCCGTTTCTGCGGGCTTCAAGACTGTATTCTCCGTCAATATTGGTGATAGTACCCATATCTCTCTTTTCTTGGTAGTAAACAGAGATATACATCAATGGCTCGTGGGTAACCGAATCAGTGACTACCCCTTTAATTTGCTGCGCAAAAGCATTGGAAGCTACCAATACGAGTAAGAACAGTATAAGTATTTTGTTATATCGTTGTATCATAACGTTTGTAGTAGGGCTGCAAAGTTAACAAATAACTCTAAGGATAACAGAATATATAACTTTTTTTACCCATCGTTTTTGGTTGTTTACAAGCATATATCGCCCGGTAATCCAAGGAATATTCCTTTGTTAATCCTTTTGATAAGGCTGTTTCAGCACTTTGTTCTCCCGGTCCCGATATTTGAAACCTTTGCTCTCGTTGTAGGGCACTTTTTGTTTCGACACTTGACACTTTTTGTTTCCCGGCATGAAACTGTTGGTTTCTCGGTGTGAAACACTTTGTTTCCCGGTGTGAAACTATTAGTTTCAAGGCGTGAAACTAACAGTCCCATGCCGGGAAACGGAATGGAACATGCCGGGTAAATGTTATTTGCTCGTAAGTATCTGTACAATACGCTCTGCGGTACGTCCGTCCCAACGTTCGGGAAGTTCGCCACGTTTCCATTCACCGTGCACCAGTGTATCCATTGTTTTGGCAAGCAGAGCAGGATCTTCTCCGACAAGTTCGTTGGTTCCCATGCGCCACGTTTCCGGATGTTCGGCATACGTGTTGAGCGTGATACAAGGAATACCCAGGAAGGTCGCTTCTTCGGCTACGTTTCCTGAATCTGTTATGATTCCTTTTGCCTTGTTTATCAGATAACCGAAGAACAGGTAATTCTGCGGAGGCATTATGTGGAGGTTCGGAGCTTCGATGCCTAATTCTTTGATGGCATTTCGTACGTATGTGTGCAGCGGTGCTACGATAGGCATACCGGCAGATTTTTCAATGATTGTTTTCAGCAACTGACGCAGATTCTCTTTGTTGTTTAGCAATACGCGACGGTTGAGGGTGAGCAAGAGATAATTTCCCTCTTGCAGCCCCAATACGGAAAACCATATAGGTTTGAGCAAACGGTTCCGGTTGTAGCGGATGGCATCAATCAGAATGTTGCCTACATAATATACGTTTTCGCTTTCTGTTCCCGTCTGGTTCAGGTTACGGTTGGCAACCATGCCGGCTGTGAACAGATAGTCGGATAGTCCGTCTGTAATCATGCGGTTGACTTCTTTTGGCATTTTCATATCGAAAGAACGGGTTCCGGCTACGAGATGTGCTACCTTGATACCTTGTTTCTTGGCAACGATGGCACAACTCATGGTGGCAGTCAGATCGTCTACTACAAGAACTACGTGTGCCGGATTCTCCGTCAGTTCCTGTTCGAAGGCTACCATGATTCCGGCTGTCAAACTCGTTGGATTACTACTTTCCACTCCCAGATAAACATCAGGAGCTTTCATGTCGAGGTCCGAAAAGAGAGAAGCATCCAGACTTGTATCGTCTTTCCTTCCTGTATATACCAGTCGGTAAGAGATACTTTTACCCAGCGCCCGTGCGGCTTCAATAGCGCGTGTAATGGGAGCTATCTTCATAAAATTGGGGCGTGCCCCCGCAACAATTGTTATTTTCATATTGTTTCTATCTTATTCGGTTTAATTCGTGAAGCAAAAGTACATTTTCTTACGGAATTTATTCGTTACTTTGCATACAAAATAACAAATATATGCCCACATTCGTTCAAATTCTTGATTTTATAGGCACATTTGCCTTTGCTATAAGTGGCATCCGGCTGGCTTCGGCGAAACGTTTCGACTGGTTTGGTGCTTATGTGGTAGGACTTGCTACTGCTATCGGTGGCGGTACTATTCGTGATGTCCTGCTCGACGTGACACCGGGGTGGATGATCGACCCTATATATCTGATTTGTACGGGACTGGCTTTGCTGTGGGTAATCTGTTTCGGACGCTGGCTCATCCGGCTCAATAATACTTTCTTTATTTTCGATACCATTGGCTTGGCATTGTTTACCGTGGTAGGTGTAGGCAAGAGCATTGCTTTAGGTTATCCTTTCTGGGTGGCTATTATCATGGGTAGCATTACAGGAGCAGCCGGTGGAGTGATTCGTGACGTATTTATCAATGAAATACCTCTTATCTTCCGAAAAGAAATTTATGCAATGGCCTGCGTTGTAGGCGGTATTGCATACTGGCTGTGCGACGTTGCAGGTCTGGAATCATACGCCTGTCAGTTGATTGGCGGACTGGCGGTATTCCTGACCCGCATCTTAGCTGTCAAATATCACATTTGCCTACCTATATTAAAAGGTAGTGAAGAGCCGGAAGAATAAGGACGGCATTATTTTTCCTCCTTTATATCCAGTTCTCCCTGAAAACTAATGGACTGCCGGTTTTGCATATTGACATCAATACTTGCCGAACCATTGGGAAATACTTTGGCTCTGAATTCATATCTGTCTTCAGGATTACGTGCGACGAACTTGATAACGGCATTCCCTTTTTTATCCATTTCCACATTATATTCTTTGAGGATGGCTTTGAAGTTAAGTCCGTCACCTCCGCCATACGGGATGCTATAGGCCCGTCCATAATAAGGCAAGTAAGAAATAACCGAATCATTTCTGATTGTCAGTGAGTAGGAAGATGTCAAAGGGATGGAGCGTCCGCGCATCGGCATGGCAGTGTTGACATCTATCTTATAATTTTCAGATTCAATTAGTTTCATTACTGCTTCTTTCTTCTGTTCCTTCTTTTCCTTTTTACTTTGTTGAGCCGAAAGGGTAGGGATGCCCACTAGCAAGGCTAGTAACAGCATAAAGATTTGCTTCTTCGTTCTCATATCAGTTTGCATTTAGGTTGATGTATATATGTATAACAATCAAATATACTAAAAAGACAGGGATACTTCTGTTTCTTTTAATGAAAATTAAACAGAACCCCCTGTTATTTATGAGTTTAGCCCGATTTAGAACTGTTCCAGTATTTCGATTCGTTTTTCGATGGGAGGATGAGTGGCAAACAATCCGCTAAGTCCGCTGAATATACTTTTAGATGCCTTTTGGGGGTTCTGAATAAATAATTGTGCCACGTCTTTCCTTTCTACTGCTTCGATAGCGGGATCTGCTGATATTTTGCGGAGAGCGTTGGCCAGTGCCAACGGATTCTTCGTCATTTCTGCCGAACCTGCATCTGCCATATATTCGCGTTTGCGTGAGATGGCAAAACGCATCAGGCTTGCAAAAAGATAACCGATGGCGGCTATCACTAAAGCAATAAGAATAAAAAGAACCACACCGCCGCTACCTTTACTATTACTACGCACGCGTATGTGTGTAATGGCATAAAACGTGATTTCTGTCAGCATGGAGAAGATACCGACAAAGACAATGGAAATAATCAGCAGGCGTACATCGCGGTTGCGGATGTGACTTAGCTCGTGCGCGATGACTGCTTCCAGTTCCTCATCATTTAGTTTCCGGATGATGCCCTCCGAGAGAGTAACGGTGTATGTGCGTTCGTTGATACCGCTGGCAAATGTATTCAGGGAACTGTCATAGATGATATTGATTTTCGGCATTTTCATGCCTTGAGACATACAGAGGTTTTCCACCAGATTATAAACTCGTTTATTCTCCTGACGGTTCAGCGGCTTGGAGCCGGTGGCGGAATTGATAATGCTTGTGTTAGCCCAATAGGCAATCAGAAACCAGATTAATACAATCCCCATGGTATATGGTAACGAAGAGAAGAAGAAATGATTGACTATTGGCATCATTTCGACTTCCATATCCTCTTTATATCCCATAAAAGTCAGCAGGTAGCAGGCCAAATAGAGGAGTGCTGCCACGAGACAGGGAAACAGGAATAGTAGAAACGCAGAGCGCAGATTATTCCGGCTCTGCTGTGTTTGGATTCCGACGTATTGCATGCGTGTTCGACTTTTGTAATTGGATGGACGGTGTATATAAAGGTTTTAGAAACTAATTTTGGGTGCCTGCTCCAAATTCGCACGTTCGTTTTTCCCCAAGTCGAACATTATCTCTCTTTGGAATCCGGTCATTCCTGCTACGATATTCGACGGGAATGTCTGCACGGCGTTATTGTATTCTTTAGTGGCCGAGTTGAAGTAGCGGCGAACAGCAGCCAGTTTATTCTCTACGTCAGAAATTTCTTCCTGTAATTGCAGGAAATTCTGATTAGCTTTCAGATCGGGATAAGCCTCGAGAGTAATCTTCAATCCAGCAAGAGCAGAGCTTAACTGGTTTTCGGCAGCTATCTTATCATCAATCGTTTTTGCGCCAACTGCACCGTTACGTGCCTGAATCACTCGATCGAGCGTTTCCTTTTCATGTGCGGCATATCCTTTCACGGTGTCTACCAGTTGGGGAATGAGATCATGGCGTTGTTTCAACTGTACATCGATGTCGGCGAACGCATTTTCACGATTGTTTCTCAATTTCACTAATGAGTTGTACATGGAAGCAAAGATGATGCCCAGTAATACAATAATCCCTACAATAATAAGTATGGTCATAGCTTTTTGTTTTATTTAATAATATAAAATCAAAAGTAATCTATTTGGTTCTTTTAACCAAGCAGTAGGGGATAAATTTCGCAAATACCACCTAAAAACTATCAGAAAGCACCTAAAATCTGTCATTTGATAGAATTAACCCCCAAGAAATGACAAATTTTCCCCTGCTGGATACACAAAATACCTTTAAACTTGCAAATGTCGAGAAAAAACGAATATTAACCATAAAACCATTAAAGTATGAAAAGTTTAAGTTTCAGAAAAGATTTAATTGGAGTACAGGAAGAGTTGCTTCGTTTTGCTTATAAATTGACGGCCAACCGTGAAGAAGCAAATGACTTATTGCAGGAAACATCTTTAAAAGCATTAGACAATGAAGAGAAATATGTTCCGGACACAAATTTCAAAGGATGGATGTACACAATCATGCGTAACATCTTTATTAATAACTACCGTAAAATAGTACGCGATCAGACCTTTGTTGATACCACCGATAATTATTATCACTTAAATCTGCCACAAGATTCAGGATTTGAAAGTACCGAAGGTGCTTACGACTTGAAAGAGATGCATCGCATCGTCAACGCACTCCCCCGGGAGTATAAGATTCCTTTCTCCATGCACGTATCAGGTTTCAAATACCGTGAGATTGCAGAGAAATTAGGATTGCCATTAGGTACAGTGAAGAGCCGCATATTCTTCACACGTCAACGTTTACAACAAGAGTTGAAAGATTTTGTATAAATGAGGATAACGCATACAAACAAGCTTATAAGCAAAAGGAGCAAGGGGATAGATCCTCGTTGCTCCTTTCTTTTTATTTATGATTCAATTATCACTTGCCTTTCTTGTTTTTGCTTTTTTTCTTTTCTACGGCTTTTTCTTCAGATGGAAATTTAGGAACCAGATTCATCAGCCGTAATATCTGATTTTGTCGTTTTAATATGTATGACGAAGGTTTCGCCGAGTTAAACCGTATCGGATTGGGCAGAGTAGCGGCGATAAGTGCGCATTGTCCCCGGGTCAACTGGGCAGCTGTTGTTCCGAATTTGACCTTTGCGGTAGCTTGCGCGCCGTAGATGCCATTTCCCATTTCTATAGAGTTGAGATAGACTTCCATGATTCGTTCTTTCGACCAGAACAGTTCGATGAGAAACGTAAAGTAGACTTCGAGTCCCTTGCGTACCCACGAAGATTGCGGCCATAAGAACACATTCTTGGCTGTCTGCTGACTAATGGTACTTGCTCCGCGTTTCCGTTTGCGTGTTTCGTTCTCTTTCATCGCTTTCTTGATTTCTACAAGATCGAATCCGTTGTGTTCGGCAAAACGGTTGTCTTCGGAGGCTATGACCGCCATCGGCAGGTTGGGAGATATCTTATCAAAAGAAACCCACGTGTGCTTCCACGTGGGTTTATCTCCTGAAAAAATCTGCTGAACACTTCGGATAACCATCAACGGAGTGACATAAACCGGCATAAACCGATACACAATCACTGCCAACAGAGTGGATGCAAAGAAGAAAATCAGCAGGTTGCGCGTATAGCGCAGAATTTTTTTAATTAGCAGCTGCTTGTGCATCTTTAATCATTTGTTCACTTGCGTACATGTATACTTCTACACGACGGTTTTGTTCGCGACCGGCAGCAGTATCATTGCTTGCAACGGGATCGCTTTCACCCATTCCCTGTACACCTTTGATCTGATTGGTGGAAACACCACAACTCAACAAATAACTAGATACGCTCTGTGCACGTTCTTGTGACAAGTTCAGATTTTTCTGCTGGCTTTGTGCGGCAGTGCTGTTTTTCCAGCCCTGGTTGTCAGTGTATCCGTAGATAGACACGTCCATATCCCGGTTCTGATTGAGCACATTGTTGGCAAACTTGCTTAAAGCAGATTTAGCAGCAGCACTTAGATTTGCATTACCGGTAGTGAAAAGAATACCCGAGTCGAATGTTACTTTCACGGCTTGCAATCCGTTGTTGTCTGTTATCTGTTCTACTTGTGCGCCTTCAATTTGTTTTGCTTCTGCTGCTGCTTTGTCCATCTTCTTACCGATAAGAGCACCCGTACCTGCACCTACTGCCGTACCGATAGCAGCACCAATAGCGGCACCTTTACCTTTACCGATAACACCTCCCAGGATTGCACCCAGTGCAGCACCCGAACCACCACCGATAGCAGCACCTTTACCAGTGTTGTTCATACTTCCACAGCTACCAAATATCATGGCAATACTCATGAAGAGAACCATAAATTTCATCTTGTTCATAATGTTGATGTTTTTTTTAATTGGTTTATAAATAATGTTTTTATACGAATCGCTTCGTATTATAAATAACAATGCAAAGATACATATTATTTGGCAAGCATGTACTTTTTAAGTTAAAATAACTCGGATGAATCCCTTTGTTTGTTAATAAAGGAAAACGAACATTATCCTTTTATCGTTGAAGGAATACTTAAGCACTTCTTTTTGATAATAATGAACCAACTCAAAAGAATTAAACCTTTGGCAACGGTGGTGACGCAGACTGCCCACCAGATTCCTTCCACTCCCATACCCATCCGTACAAATAGGATAGCAAGCGGAATACGCATATAGTTGCAACTGATGCTGATAATGGCAGGGGGTATTGTGCGGCCGATGCCGTAGAAAACTCCCTGCATGGTGATTTCGAGCATCATAAAGAGCTGGGAATATCCGTCGATACGAAGGAATACACCTCCGGCTTCATAAGCAGCCTGTTCGGGCACGAATATGGCGAAAACTTCGTTTCCGAAGAAAACGAATAGCAAAGTACAGAGTGTACCGAAGATTCCCGTCATCCATAGGGTAGTGTACCAGGATTTAAGTACCCGTTCGATTCGTCCGGCAGCATAGTTTTGGGCGATGAAGGCACTTAGTGCGGTGGAGAATCCCTGTGAGGTGTTCCAAGTAATTGCTTCGATTTGTCCCCCGGTGGTGAACGTCATTAAGCCGATGTGCCCTCCCTGTTCGGAAGCGGTGCGGCAGAGGAACATGTTGACGAAGGCAAACAATGTATTTAAAGTCGCTACGGGTAATCCAAGTTTAAGGATTCTCCGCGTGTACTTTTTCTTTAGCCGGGTGAAGAAAGGGAAACCGCCCAGCAGCGCATCCCTGCAACGCAACTGATAGACGAAAATCAGGAAAACACTTGCTTCTGCAATCCAGGTGGCGTACGCCGCACCGTTTGTTCCCAGTCCGAAACCGAATATAAAGAGTGGGTCCAGAACGATATTCAATATCAACCCTGTGCCACTGATAAAGAACGGGACTTTGCTGCGTCCTGCTGCATTATAAATTCCGGTGAAGGCAGCGGAAAGGAAAACGAAAGGTAATCCGGTAGAAACAATCCGCAGATATTGAATGGCATTGGCTGTGATATGTTCCTCAAGTTCATAAATACGTATGATAGGTTCTGCAAATATAAAAAGGAGTCCGCCCCAGCAAATGGAAATAATCAAAGCAATCGTAATATTATGAGACGCGAAGCTGCGGGCATCTTCCTGGCTTTGCGCACCGATGGATTGTCCGACACTCACTTCAGATCCTACCTTATTTAATAAGGAGATAGAACCGGACATCCACGTCAGGATTCCGACAGAACCGATAGCGGCTACGGCTTCACTTCCCAACCGTCCTACCCATGCCATGTCTGTGAGACTATATGCCATTTGAATAAACGACGTTGCCATGATCGGCATTGCCAGATTAAACAGTTGACGATTGATAGGACCTTGTGTCAGATTCTTTATTCCTTGCATATAATTTTTCTAATCGAAATGGGGTGCAAAGATACGTAAAATTACTATCTTCGCACATCTAATTATTCATTAATCAAAGTACATAGATACTATGAAACAGAAATTTTCTACTATTTTTCTCCTGTTGCTTCTTTTGCTAGCAGGTTCACGGGTGGTAGCACAGAATGCTCCGAAGCCTTTTGATATCGAACAACCTTCACTTCGCGTATTCCTTCCTGCGCCGGAATTGGCAACGGGGCGTGCTGTGGTTGCTTGTCCGGGTGGCGGATATTCGCATTTGGCTTTCGAACATGAAGGTTGCGACTGGGCACCCTATTTCAATAAACAAGGTATTGCATTGATTGTGCTGAAATACCGTATGCCGAAGGGGGATCGTACATTGCCCATTTCAGATGCTGAAGCGGCAATGAAAGTTGTGCGTGACAGTGCTGATGTTTGGAATCTGAACCCGAATGATATAGGCATCATGGGCTCATCTGCCGGTGGACATCTGGCATCTACCATTGCCACTCACGCCAAACCCGAACTTCGTCCGAATTTCCAGATTCTTTTCTATCCTGTGATTACGATGGATAAATCATATACCCACATGGGGTCTCACGACAATCTTTTGGGAAAAAATGCTTCTGCTGAATTGGAAACGGAATATTCCAATGAAAAGCAAGTAACGAAAGATACGCCACGTGCTTTCATTGTATATAGCGACGACGATAAGACCGTTCCGCCCGCTAACGGGGTTAATTATTATTTGGCTCTGAACAAGAATAATGTGCCTTCGGTACTTCATATTTATCCTTCCGGTGGACATGGATGGGGAATTCGCGAGGGTTTCCTTTATAAGAATGAGATGCTGGATGAACTGACGTCTTGGCTCCGTAGCTTCAAAGTGCCCCACAAAGATGCTATTCGTGTAGCTTGTATCGGCAATAGTATTACGTATGGCGCGCGCATCAAGAATCGCAATCGTGATAGTTATCCTGCTGTGTTGAGTCGTATGCTGGGAGAGGCTTATTGGGTAAAGAATTTTGGAGTAAGTGCCCGCACTCTGTTGAATAAGGGCGATAATCCTTATATGAACGAAAAGGCTTATCAGGATGCGCTGGCTTTCAATCCCAATATCGTTGTCATCAAACTGGGTACGAATGACAGTAAATCGTTCAACTGGAAGTATAAAGCCGACTTCACGAAAGATCTTCAAACAATGGTTGATGCTTTCAAAGCATTGCCTTCCCAACCGAAAATTTATCTTTGTTATCCTTCCAAAGCCTATCAGACCGGAGATAATATCAATGACGATATAATCTCTAAAGAAATTATTCCGATGATAAAGAAAGTTGCTAAGAAAAACAACCTGTCCGTCATCGATCTTCATACGGCAATGGACGGAATGCCCGAACTATTCCCGGATAAGATTCATCCGAATGAAGCAGGTGCCAAAGTGATGGCAAAAGCTGTTTATCAGTCCCTGAAAAACTAAAATAGAAACACAATAAATGCAGAATTTCCGGTTGGAACAATCTCTTTATGAGAAAGTTTCAACCGGAAATTTTTTAGTTTAACGACGAATAAACTTCTTATAATATGCTAAAAATATAACTTTCTGAAAGTCTGGTTTATGGGTAATCAGTATTTTTGCGCCCGAAAAATAATAAAATGATAAATAGCGTTATGAATAGACTACAAGATTTTACCTTTTTCTCGCAGTTGATGGCTAACGCTAATATGGGATGGTGGAAAGCCAATTTATCAACTGCGAATTATGAATGTTCTGACTTTATAGTAGAGTTATTAGGTCTGGATCAGACCGGAATTATTAGTTTTGAAGATTTCAATAAACGTATTCAGAAAGAGGAACAACTTTCTACAACTGTTCATTCCTATGGTGTGTATCAACGGCCGGAGGTGGTGTATTTGCTTGATACGGTGAAAGGACCTGTTTGGGTACGTAGCAAGGTATGTTTTCAAGAAACGGATGAAAACGGAAACGAAATCATTTATGGTATATCCGAAGTGCAAGATGGTCCTGATATGGCATCTGCTTATCAAGCTTTGCAATACAGTGAGCGTCTCTTATCTAACATTTTCAAGTATTTGCCTATTGGTATCGAATTATACGATATGGATGGGGTATTGGTGGATTTGAACGATAAGGAATTGGAGATGTTTCATATAGAGAAGAAGGAAGATGTATTGGGTATCAATATTTTTGAGAACCCTATTTTTCCGAAAGAAATGAAAGAACGGCTGAAGAAAAATGAAGATGCCGACTTTACTTTCCGTTATGACTTTTCGAAGGTTGGTTCGTATTATCAGAATACCCAGAAACAGGGCACAATTGATTTAGTGACTAAAGTGACTACATTATATGATAGCGAACACCAACCGATAAACTATCTGTTGATTAATGCGGATAAGACAGAAACAACGGTAGCCTATAATAAGATTCAGGAGTTTGAGGAGTTTTTTGAACTGGTCGGTGATTATGCCAAGGTCGGTTATGCCCACTTCAATGTTTTGAGTGGACACGGCTATGCCCAAAAAAGCTGGTACAGAAATGTGGGTGAAGCGGATGAAACTCCGTTGTCCGACATCTTTGGCACATACCAGCATTTCCACCCCGATGACCGTGCCTTGTTGATTCGGTTTTTGGACGACGCACGAAAGGGGCTTACTACCAAACTTAGCAAAGAGATGCGTGTCCTTAGGGAGGATGGCACATACACATGGACGCATGTCAATCTGTTAGTAAAGAAATATGCCCCGCAAGACCGGATTATCGAAATTATCAGCATCAATTATGATATCACAGAACTGAAAAGGACAGAAGAAATGCTTGTCAAGGTACGTGATAAAGCTGAAGCATCCGATCGGTTAAAGTTTGCTTTCCTGGCTAATATGAGTCACGAAATCCGTACTCCTTTAAATGCTATTGTCGGCTTTTCAAGCCTGTTGACTAGTACGGAAAATGCAGCGGAAAAGGAACTATATAATTCTCTGATTGGACATAACAACAAACTATTATTAAATCTGATTAATGATGTAATTGATCTTTCTAAAATAGAATCCGGTTATCTGGAATTGCGTCCGGACTGGGTTAATCTTACCGAGCTTCTTGACGAGAGTGTAGCGGAGTATGCTCATCAAGTACCATCCGGCGTTGAACTTCTGACTAACTATCCGGCACATGATTCTCTGGTAGAACTGGATAGCCTGCGTATCAAACAGATCTTGAGTAATTTTCTTTCGAATGCCTTAAAGAACACTACCACCGGACATGTGGAAGTCTTCTATGAGGTAGACCACCAATCTGTCAGAATCGGTGTTAAAGATACCGGTCGGGGCATCCCGCAGAATATGCTTGAAAAGATATTCGAAAGGTTTGAGAAGTTGGATTCCTTTGCTCAAGGGGCCGGTTTGGGTTTATCTATCTGCAAACTAATTGTTGAGAAGATGAACGGGCGGGTATTAGTTGATTCCCAACTGGGGATCGGTACTACTTTTGTAATCGAACTGCCGTGTCGTTCTATGCTTGTTGAGTAAGTATATGTGAAGAATCTTAAAAGAAAAACCCCTTGATAACGACTGATTATCAAGGGATTAATTTTGTTTTTGTGATCCGCCTGGGGCTCGAACCCAGGACCCCAACATTAAAAGTGTTGTGCTCTACCTGCTGAGCTAGCGAATCGGTCCTTCAGTGCTTTCTTTCGAATGCGGGTGCAAAGGTAGAACATTTTTTTATAACTCCAAAAGAATTCAAACATTTTTCTTATCTTTGTGCCATTATCAACAATATATAATCATACATTATGGCTGCTGACGATAAAAAAATTATCTTCTCGATGGTGGGAGTGAGCAAGGCTTTCACCCCCAATAAGAATGTGCTGAAAGACATTTATCTGTCGTTTTTCTATGGAGCGAAAATCGGTATTATCGGTTTGAACGGTTCCGGTAAATCAACGTTATTGAAGATCATCGCCGGTTTGGAGAAATCCTATCAGGGAGAAGTGGTGTTCTCTCCGGGATATTCCGTGGGTTACTTGGCACAGGAACCTTATTTAGACAACACAAAGACAGTAAAAGAAGTAGTAATGGAAGGCGTGCAACCCATTGTTGACGCACTGACAGAATACGAAGAAATCAATCAGAAGTTCGGTTTGCCGGAGTACTACGAGGATCAGGATAAGATGGATGCTCTTTTTGCTCGTCAGGGCGAACTGCAAGATATCATTGATGCGACTGATGCATGGAATCTGGACAGCAAACTGGAGCGTGCGATGGATGCTCTCCGTTGTCCGCCTGAAGATCAGCCGGTAGAAAACCTGTCCGGAGGTGAACGTCGCCGGGTAGCTTTATGTCGTTTGTTGTTGCAGAAACCGGATGTGCTCTTGCTGGACGAACCTACCAACCACCTGGATGCAGAATCTATCGACTGGTTGGAACAACATCTTCAGCAATATGAAGGTACGGTTATTGCCGTGACGCACGACCGTTACTTCCTCGATCATGTAGCCGGATGGATTCTTGAACTAGACCGTGGTGAAGGTATTCCCTGGAAAGGTAACTACTCTTCCTGGCTGGAACAGAAGACAAAACGCATGGAAATGGAAGAAAAGACCGTCAGCAAACGTCGCAAAACACTGGAACGTGAGTTGGAATGGGTGCGCATGGCTCCCAAAGCCCGTCAGGCAAAGGGTAAGGCACGTCTTAACTCTTATGACAAGTTGCTGAATGAAGACGTGAAAGAGAAAGAAGAAAAACTTGAAATCTTCATTCCGAATGGTCCGCGTCTGGGTAATAAAGTCATTGAAGCGAAACAGGTGGCTAAAGCATACGGCGATAAACTGTTGTTTGACGATTTGAACTTTATGCTTCCTCCTAATGGTATTGTTGGTGTGATCGGTCCCAATGGTGCGGGAAAGACGACACTGTTCCGTCTGATTATGGGATTGGAGACAGTAGATAAAGGAGAATTTGAAGTAGGAGAGACTGTAAAGGTGGCGTATGTAGACCAGCAACACAGAGACATTGATCCGAATAAGAGTGTTTACCAGGTAATTTCCGGTGGTAATGAGCTGATCCGCATGGGAGGACGTGACATCAATGCACGTGCATACCTTTCTCGTTTCAATTTCTCCGGAGGCGATCAGGAAAAACTTTGCGGTGTACTGTCCGGTGGTGAAAGAAACCGTTTACACTTGGCGATGGCTTTGAAAGAAGAAGGCAATGTACTGTTGCTTGATGAGCCTACCAATGATATTGATGTAAATACATTGCGTGCTTTGGAAGAAGGTCTGGAAGATTTTGCCGGCTGTGCCGTAGTTATCTCGCATGACCGTTGGTTCCTCGATCGTATCTGTACACACATCCTTGCTTTTGAAGGAGACTCCAATGTATTCTACTTCGAAGGGTCTTATTCAGAATACGAAGAAAACAAAATGAAACGTTTGGGAAATGAAGAGCCGAAGCGTGTTCGTTATAGAAAGTTAATGACTGACTAGTATAAAGTAATAGATTGAAGCATTTCTAATGCTTTCTGTTTCAAAATAAAAGGCTCTGCAAATATTGTAGAGCCTTTATCGTTTTATAACGTGGCGAAACGTTTATCTCTCTTAAAAAATTGTAGTGTAATCGTAATGTAGTTCTAAATATTATTAATTATATTTGTGCACAGTTTTTAAAAGCAAACAATTTATATTAACTAATCAACTACATTTATGTTAAAGAGAATGCGATCTTTCTTAGTGCTAGTAATGTTGTTTATTGCTGTCACGATGAGCGCGCAGGTTACAACAGCCACGATGAGTGGTAAAGTGACCGCACAAGATGAACCAATCATTGGAGCAACAGTCGTTGCGGTTCACGAACCATCAGGCACTCGTTATGGTACAGTGACTAACGTCAGTGGTCAATTTAATCTGCAGGGTATGCGTACCGGCGGCCCTTACAAAGTAGAAATTTCTTATGTTGGTTATCAAACAGCAATTTACAAGGGAATTAATCTTTTACTGGGAGAGAATTATGTTTTAAATGTTTCTTTAAAAGAGAGTTCAGAACTGTTGGACGAAGTAGTAGTGACTGCTTCTAAAGAGAGTAATATGAAGTCTGACAGAGCAGGTGCTATTATGAATGCCAATCGTGATATGATTAATAGTACTCCGACTATTTCTCGTAGTATTAGCGATATCATGCGTCTTTCTCCACAAGGTGCTGATGTTGGTAACGGTTTTGCAGTAGGTGGTGGTAACTATCGTCAGTCATTTGTAACAGTTGATGGTGCTGCTTTTAATAATACATTCGGGTTGGGAGGTAATCTTCCGGCTAACGGATCTCCAATTTCTTTGGATGCTTTGGAACAAGTTACAGTAGCTGTAACTCCATTTGATGTTCGTCAGAGTGGTTTTACAGGGGGTGCAATTAATGCAGTAACCCGTTCAGGAGATAATCAATTCCGTGGAACTGCCTATATGTATTTTAATAATGAGAATCTAAAAGGAAGCAAGGTTGATGATTATGAACTTTTACGTTCTAAAGCTCAATATTATACTTATGGTGCAAGCTTTGGTGGTCCGATTATAAAAGATAAGTTGTTCTTTTTTGTGAATGGAGAATATGAGGATAATGTAACTGCGGGATCAAGTTATCTCCCACGTACTGCCCTAGGACAGAGCTATAGTAGTGGAAATGTACATCGCCCTCTTCAAAGTGACATGGATGCTATAAGCAATTTCTTAATAAATAAGTATGACTTTAATCCAGGGAAGTATAATGGCTATTCAACGGATACTCCTGCTTATCGTATTATGGCACGTGTTGATTGGAATGCCAATCAAGATAATAAGGTTAGTTTCCGCTTTACCAGAACGCATACTAAAGATTCTAACTTCCCTACTAGTTCAACCAATCCATTGTATTCATCAGATCTTTATCCAGGAGGTAAATCTAATGAAGTTATAGATGGTAAGCCTGTTGGTGACATTGCCAAAGGACAGGGACGTACTTCTAAATATGCCTTGAGTTTCTCGAATTCCAACTACTATCAAGTGCGTGACTTTACTTCTGTTGCAGGTGAATGGAACTCGCGTATGGCTCAAGGAGCAATGAATAATATGTTGCGTTTTGCATATTCCTATCAAGATGAGCCTCGTTCATTTGATGGTCCTCTTTTCCCGACAGTTGATATTTTACAAGATGGTGCCGTATATGCTAATTTTGGCGCAGACCTTTTCACAGCAGGTAATCTGCGTCAGACAAAAGTATTCACTATTACAGATGAGTTCAACTGGAATGTAGGTATTAATAAGTTTATGGCTGGTTTCCAATATGAGCATACGAAAGCTATTAATGGTTATATGTTAGGAGGTGCTGGCTACTATGTCTATTCAACTTGGGATGATTTTGTAAATGATAGAACTCCGCAGGCTTTTGCTATAACTCACTCAAATTCACCTGATATGTCTCAATTCCTTGCAGAATTGAAATTTCAACAATATTCTTTGTATTTGCAAGATGAGATCTCTATTTCAGAAAACTTTAAAGTAACAGGTGGACTTCGTTTTGAATTGCCGACTTATCCTTCTTTAAAGAATAATTATAATGAAGAGTTTGCCAAATTAGATTTTGGTGGTCAGCATTATTCTACAGATCAACTTCCGGGTGCGAAAGTATCTGTGTCGCCGCGTGTTGGTTTTAATTGGGATATAACAGGAGACCGTAAGTATGTACTTCGTGGTGGTACAGGTCTATTTGTTGGACGTATGCCTTTCGTATGGCTGATTTCTGCTGTAGGAAATTCAGGAGTGGGACAAACTACTTATTATTATACAGATGCTGCTACTGCTCAATACAAACCGAGTTTCCATGCAAACCGTGATGAGATACTGAAAGATCTCTATGGTGGCCAGACACATTCAAAAGTAGAGCTTCCTAAAGACCCTACCATTATTGATAAAGATTTGAAGATGCCTTCTACTTGGAAGACTTCATTAGCCCTTGATATGAGATTGCCGGGTGATATTAATTTTACATTAGAAGGAATTTATAGCCGTGATTATAATCCTGTTGTGATAACTAATCGTGGTTATGAGGTGCAAGATGCAAAATTAACTCTTTCTCCAAATGACGTTCGTGATACATATAAGATATATAATAAAGGTCAGAATGTTTATCTTTTAGAGAATTGGAAAAAAGGTGCATATTACTATTCAATTTCAGCTCAATTGCGTAAGAACTTTGATTTTGGTTTAGATTTATCATTTGCTTATACGCATTCAAAATCTCGTTCATATAGCGATGGTATTGGTGATCAGGTAACTTCTGCCTATAAAACTAATACTTATTCAGTAAATGGTATTAATGAACACGAATTGGGTTATGGCACTTATGTAGCTCCTGACCGTATCTTGGCTACAGTTGGTTATAAGAAAGAATATGGTAAGCATTTTGCAACTAGTGTTTCTTTATTGTATGAAGGAATGCAGATGGGATATGCCGGAACATGGGGATATAGCCGTTACTCATATACTTTCTCTGGTAATGTTGTTGGTGATGCGGGTGCAAATAGCTTATTGTATATTCCTGCAACACGTGAAGAATTGGATAACTGGAAGTTTAGTGATGCTGCTTCTTATCCTGCTACACAACAAAGAGATGATTTCTGGAATTATATTAACCAAGATAAATATCTGAAGAATCGCAAAGGTAAATATGCTGAAAGAGGTGGAGCTGTTATGCCATGGCATCATCAGGTTGACTTTAAATTGAATCAAGACTTCTATTTAAACGTTGGTGGTAAGCGTAACTTGTTGCAAGTAGGAGTTGATATCAAAAATCTTCCTAACTTGTTAAATAACAGTTGGGGACTTTATAAGCAAGTAATCAATTCTAGCTTGTTGCAATATAAAAATGGAGAATTCACTATGAATAAGAATGCTGGTGAGACGCTGACAAGCACTTATCGTGATTTCCAAAGCTTTAAATCTACTTATTCAGTACAGTTTAGTGTACGTTATATCTTCAATTAATAGTAGTTTAATATCATAATAAAAGAATGCCGGGCAATTTTTAAATTGTTCGGCTTTCTTTTATATTATAAGAATAATATTCAATTAAAGATTTACTTTAAAGAATAATCCCTTATATAGACCTTATTCATTATAATGAGGAAACTAATATAAGGGATTTCTTATCTTCTTTTATAACTTCACCCTCATCACCACCGGATTATGATCGCTATAAGTAAGATCCGGCGAGAAGTAATCCGTACTATTCAGTTCCGGTGAATGGAGAATATAGTCGATTCTTAACAGATGCTTGAAGAACTTGAAAGTATACATATACCCATGACCACTCGTCTGAAAACCATCCTGCAACTTATCACCTTTTACAGTGTGATAAACATACGAAGACGGCAGAGAGTTAAAGTCACCGCAGATGATAGTAGGATAGGGAGAGGCAGCTATCAGTTGCTTTAGAGTATTAGCTTGTACGGCACGTTTCCGGAAATTCTCATGTAATCCGTCAATCAATTCCAAAGCAGCACGTTCCACCCTTTGAGAATCATCCGTGCGGAGTCCCTTTTCCAGTTTGCGCTTGTTCTGGCTCACTTCCGTTGTTTGGAGATGATTGTTGAACAGGCGGATGATACGGCCATTAATCTCAATATCACACCAGAGACTGCAATTTTTCGAATCAGGATAGACGATAAGATTCTCCTCCTTGATGGGGTAGCGGCTGAAAACAGCCAGCTGCAACAAATTTTTTCCTTCGGGAGAAATAGGGATATAATAATACGGCCAATCAGAAAGAACCGCAGCTATACTGTCTACACCAAACTCATCATTAATGCCAAACTCCTGAAAACAGAGAATATCTGCTTGCAGATTTCTCATGTAAGAGGCTATCTCTTTGCATGAATAACCGGTATGCTCATGATTAAAAGCGTCAACATTGTAAGTAGCAACAGTTAAAATACCAGGAGTATACGCGTTCATTTTGACCATTGGAGCCGAAGCCGGGCTGAAAAAAGGAGATTGAATCACACAACTAATATAGCTCCAGTTACTAAATATAGCAATCAGAGGGATGAAAACCCAACACCGCCAACGGATCGTCCAGTAGATGACAGAAGCAAGATTAGCCAATAAAAGTATCGGCAGTATCAAACCGATGAAAGGCATAAATTTGAAACTATCCGGTGCGGCATTACCTACGAAGGCGCCCGCAATGGTAACTCCTGCCAAAATACTGGTCAGCACGATGGATATGTAATAAAACAGTCTGTAAAAGGCTTTCATCTAATCTAAATTATTGGGTGATTATATCACTATTAAAGCGTTTACTATATAATATGTACTCTACAATATATGCCCTTTTACGGAGGCGACAACCATTTATGAATCATAGCTTTCAGCTTATCATCCGCTATCGGTTTAGCTATAAAATCATTGCATCCTACCTCTTTCGCCGCTTTCCGGTCCTGCTCATAGGCAAAGGCACTTTGAGCAATGATAGGAACAGTGGCAGACAGCTCCCGAATGATTTTCGTTGCCTCCAATCCATCCAAATTCGGCATTTTAATATCCATCAGGATAAGATCGGGTTTCACCTCATCGAACATCGTGACAACCTCCATTCCGTCATGCGCACGAATAATCCGGTGCTCCTTACCTAAGATAGCCTCCAATAAATCAAAGTTACTGTCCGTATCCTCGGCAACCAAAATACAAGCATGCCGTGTATTTACAGCACTGCTCATACCTCCGCTCGTCTCATCATCATTCTTTTTCTCCGAATCTACACTCACGGATTCTGCAACCGTATACGGCAAAGTAAATGTAAACGTCGTTCCCTTACCAAATTCGGAGCTGACGGAAATCTTGCCCCCGAGACGTTCAACGATAGACTTACAGATAGATAATCCCAACCCAGTGCCCTGTGCATGATTGTTCAGCTTGGCAAAACGTTCGAACACACGACCCACTTTCTCCGGCTCAATTCCTGTTCCGGTATCCGTTACGTGGAAAACAATCTGGTTATCCACCAGCTTATAACCATAACTGATACTTCCTTCTTTCGTAAACTTAACAGCATTCCCAATCAGATTCGAAATCACCTGGAACACCCGATTCTTGTCCGTCTCAATCATCAGACTCTCGTCCGAAGGCTCATAGACAAGACTCACTCCCTGCGGCGTACGGAATATATGAGCATCGTACACTTCCCGGCAGAGATTATGGAGACTAGCCGGACCGAAGGAAAACTCGATGGTTCCCGATTCAATCTTCGAGAGATCGAGAATCTCGTTGATAAGTTGCAAAAGACGCTCGTTGTTCGCGTTTACGATGTTGTAGTACGTCTTTCGTTCTTCCGCATCATCACTTTCGGCAATGAGATGCGAGAACCCCACAATAGCATTCAGCGGAGTACGTATCTCATGACTCATATTGGCAAGGAAAGCCGATTTCAAACTATCAGACATTTCCGCTTTTTCCTTCGAAGACAGTAGCTCCCTCTTCATCATTTCCAGTTCCGTGACATCCCATTCGATGCTGACGATGATAGGCGAAGACAATTCATCCCCATCCACCCGTATCTTCCGCTTGTCAAGGATAATCAGGTTTCCGTTCCGGTCCTTTCCTTCCACCGTCCAGTGCATACCTTTTCCGCTGGTGGCCACTTGAATATCCTCCTGTCTCTTCTTCTCTGCCACGATAGGCGGGTAGAAATCGAAGTCATTCTTACCGACAGGATCGTTCTTGTAAAGATCGCGGTTATAAGCCTCCCGGTTCCGGTAAATGTACCGGAAATCATTATTGATCTCCTTCACAACAATCCCCGCGGGGAGATTATTGATCGTCGTATCCATGATTTGATTCAGCCGTTTGATTTGGGCTTCATACCGAATCCGTTCGGAAATATCATGGGCAAACGACCAGTAACTTTCTTCACCGGAATCATTGGTGACGTTGTACATCGTACCTTCGTAAGCCAATATATCTCTATTGATTTTCGACGGATGGTGAGCCACAAAGTTACTGCTGCCACCGTGTATGACATCTTTGCAACGTTCGTTCCAAGCCTCTTGCGTAGGCATATCTGCGGCAACATTGTAAATCTTTAATTGACTGATGTCTTCGTTTTCTGAAATACCATGATTGTACAGGAAACGACGGTTAGCGAAGATAATCGTGCCATCGGGTCTGGCGGCAAAGATACTTTCTTTGGCATTGTTGATGGCATGAGTCAGTGTGTTGATGTCATTTCTGCGATGCTGTATATCCGTGATGTTCTGAATATACCCTTCGATGTTGAAACTACCGTCGGGGCGCTCTTCACGCAAATAAGTCTGGATACGCATATAGAAGATTTCTCCGTTCAGGCGAACGCGATAACTGATGCTCTCCATGTTGAGCTCTTTCTCGTTCACGTGGCACCATTCAATAAAACTCTGACGATCTTCTTCTACAATCAGTTCCACATATTTCTCAATGGCAAGGTTCTGCACACTTTCCTCACACAAAACGCCTGTATAACCCAAATAATGGAAAATATTCTGATTTGTATTGTATGCCCATTGTCCTATCTGGGCAATCTTCTGGATAGCCCTTAGAGTAAGATTCGCCTGCTCCAACCGACGCTTTACGTTACTTCTCTGCGTGATGTCACGATATTGGCAAAGCACCATGCCGTCATACGGAAACATGAGGCATTTGAAGTAGAAAATTTCGTCTTTCAGCACCAACTTGAAGTTCTTGCTGATGCTTCGTTGCTCTTCGAGCACAGTCTGAAAGATGGGCATCACCCTCTCTTTTGTATATTCCGGTAAAAGCTCAAATATATTTTTTCCTAAAAGAATGTTTTCTTGCAGGAACCACAGATCACAATGAGGTTCAATGTCTACGCAGACGCCATGCCTGTCAACCAATAGCATTGTGTCTGCTGTCAGTTTCAGTATTCTTTGTGCGTTATTCGCATCATGTAATATTCTGTCCATGTCTGTTTTTTATTAGATGATAGAGACTTATGTCTTATAATTAAGGATAACAAAAGATAATAGCGTTTGTTCTTACTTTTCAGCGCGCTTTGCCTTTTCCCAAGCTCCGCTTCCTTTTTTCTTCTTGAGATAGCGGATGCCTTTCAGCACATTGACATTCATAAATAAAAAGTAGTAGGGGATAAAGAGCAACTTGTTTTTTATCTGTTTCGTAGACAGGTAATATCCCCAATATCCCAATCCGTAAAAAAGAACCTGCATGGCAAGCAGCACTCCGTAAAATATCGTGGAATCACCCAACAGCAGAATCGCAATATTCAGCGGGAAGAGCGCAAACAACAGGAACGGAGTAATAGACCATCGCAATACCCGGTGCGACGTATATTGAAAGCTAAGTATCCCGTATCGGAAAGGATTCAGCAACGGACGAAGCCGCCAGATAGACTGCAATCCTCCCGCAGCGATGCGCACTTTTCGCTTTTCTTCTTCGCGCATATCCGCCGAACCACTTTCGATGGCATAAGCATTCGTACAATAAGCGATGGTGTAACCTTTCATTGTGATCCGGAGTGAAAGAATAAAATCGTCGAGCAACGTATCCGGCTCCATCGCTTCGAACAGTTCGTTACGCACGGCAAACAGTTCGCCTGCTGCTCCTACGGCCGAGTAGAGCCGTGCATCAAGTGCTTTCAGGGTTGATTCGTATTTCCAGTAAATACCTTCACCACCGGCAGCCGCCCCGTCTTTGGTCTGCACGGCAATCCGTTTTTCACCAGCCACGCAGCCCACTTTCGGATCCTGGAAAGCAAGCACAATTTCCCGTATTGCCTCCCGGTTCACCATCGTGTTGGCATCCGTAAAAACAACGAGCGGAGTGTCCACCAACGTCATTCCACGTGTCATTGCAGCCGTCTTACCTTGCCGGAGCGGTTGGAAATGTACGGTCGCTTTCCCCTGCCAGCGCGTCTGCAATCGTTCGTTCGTACCGTCATCGCTTCCGTCCGTCACCCATACGATGTGCAGCTTGTCCGCAGGATAATCCAGCTCAAGACTGTTTTCCATCTTCTCGTCCACTACATCTTCTTCGTTGAATGCCGTAATGAAGAGGGTAACTTCCGGCAGGTCTGCGTCCGATGCCGGCAACGAACGCTTCACAGGCTTCACGAAAAGCTCTTTCAACTTGACAAGAATATAAAGCACAATTCCATAGCCCAAATAGGTGTAGAACACAACGAACAGGGCAAGCCAGAAAATAATTTCAAGACAAAGGGTCATGGTTTCGTTCATAATTATATTTGTTTATTACTTCTTCTTTTTCTTTCTCTACGTTCCATCTTTTTTATTCGTTTATGCCCAAATAGCTTAACAGTTCGTTTTGCGTCCGGCCATTTATTCGATTCGTTTCTTCAACTCCGTCTTTTTATCCGAATCTTTCAGCATATTCACAAAGTAGTTGGCGTCCGCTTTGGCAGAAACATCTGTCGGATTCGCTTCATATCGTTTCACGAAATTCTCGGCGTGTTCCGCCAGATATTTCCGGCAGTCGATATTTAGCATGAAGAAATCTTTATGGTCACCATAAGAGAGTCCTGTAACATCTTCATTTGATTTTATGCTTTCAATGTCCTCCATTTTAAGCCCGAAAATATTTACAGTCACGGAAGGGTAATAGAAAGGAGCGGAGTCCTCTCCATTCAGATTTAGTGTCAGTTTCCACGTGTGCGTATTTACCTGTTTGATTTCCGGTTTGCTGTGCAAACGATAGTAATAATATTCATAATATTCTTCCTGGTTGGTAAACCACATAGAGTCGTCACCATCTCGTCCGTATGTGTCGTTGAGCCATTCCAAGAAGTTCACCCAACCGGTATCTGTATTATGGGCACCTATAGAAATAGCCGCCCGCTCTTCTTTTGGATTTTTCATTTCCTTGAGAATAGCCGCCTTAATCATATCCGGATTTGTCAGCCCGCTACCTTCGGGTGGGTCATAGAAAGCTCTTTCGATCACTACTTGTTCAATATCTCCGTTTTCTTGAAATGGATAGAGTTTTGTAGCTCCGCTTTGTGCACACAGGGTTCTGATTTTATCATATCTCAAAGCCGCTTTGATATAATTTTTATCTCCATTAGGCTCTGCCAGCATTTTACAAGTTCGATTATTCAGTTTCTCACGTATCATGCTTTGAGCAACAGGAAATTGTGCCAGCAACTTATCTTCTGTTTTATCTTCGTCAGGTAGATTCAAGTCATGGAAAGCGATGCTTACTCCGTAATTCATCATTTCCTGCAAGTTGCCCCATACTAACATTGTCTTTTTATAAAAGCGGAAATAATCTCTTGTATATCCATTTTGTACCCATGTTTGTGTGTTCATTAAATCATCGTCGGCAGCCACGGTAGTTCCGAAAGAGAAACGTACTTCCTGTCCGGTACCATTGGTGGTAGCTAATGTTTTTCCCAATGAATAATAATCAGGAGGCAAATCACCGTTTTGCAGATGAGCCAGATCGCAGTAGTAAATATAAGATAAAGGTTTGCCATGAATGGCAGCCCATGTATATGAAAAGGCTGAATGCATACAGTCGTCCTGTGTCATCAGAAACAGCCAATCTTTGTTATATTTCAATGTTGGTATTTCCGTATACAGATATCCTACCTGTCTGTCTGCTTTCAGGTGGATGGTTATTTCTATTTCTTTATCGGCTGTTTCATTACCGAACGGGTATATGAATTCCGTTTCGCAGATGACATCCCGCCTCTTTCCATTATCCTTGTTTTCATCCCCGTCTTTATCTCCTTGATATAGATTCAGTTTGCGGATACATCCCGACATAACTAAGCCAATAATTAAAAATAAAACGATACCGATATTGAGATTCTTGCACATAGGCTTTCCTTTCTTACTTCTTTTTTACTAGATTACTCTCCTCATCCTTATATTCCTTCTTTTGGGTGAACAGTCCTCCGATACCTTTTAATCTGCTGACGACACGCACCTTGAAACTATTGAACAAAGTTCCGTCGGCTCCCACCGTCCCATACCCCGTCACGGCACGCGCACGTCTTTTCCGTACAAATGCAATCTTTCCAAATTGCTTGAGCTGCAAAGCCAGATACCCGTCTTCGCCGCGGATAATATCCGTGCGGATTCCCGTTTTCCTCGCACATTCCGTCCGGTAAGCAAATACCAGTCCGCGCACACTAAGCTCCGGACGCTTGAAAGACTGCAACCATAAATGCAAGTCGCGTGCAGCCTCATAGATTTTCAGCCCCATCCAAGAGTGATCCTTGTCGGGAATATAACTCCAAAGCGAGCTGACAGCCACTACACCCGGCTTTTCGAGCGCATCCACCATTGTTTCCACATACTTTGCCGGATACATCGTGTCAGAATCAATGTTGATATGATATTTTCCACGGGCATGGTTCAGTCCGCAAAGACGGGCAAAACCACAACTATGTTGCGTTTCCGTGAAATAAGGCACACCGCAAGCCTCGTAAATCTCCGCAGTGCGATCTTTCGATTCGTTGTCCACACCAATGATTTCTACAGGATATTTACATTTCATCTCGCTCAACGACCAGAGGCAGGCAAGCAGATGTTTTTCCTCATTGTATCCGATGAGTGATACAGTGACAAGCGGTTCGTTACTCTGCAATCCGGCCAGATTGCGGCGTACTTCCTCGATAACGGCTTGCGGAGCTTCCGCAAAAGGTTTCTCATAAACCTGTAAATACTTAGAATACCATTCCATAGATATTGAATGCTTTATTTGTTTTCATTAATCGGGATAATCAGGCTTTCAAATAGTTGTTTCCATTGTTCGGCAATATTTTCTATTCGGAAGCGCTGGACGTCCATACGCGCCTGCTGTCCCATTTTCTTACGTATATCTTCATTCTCTATTAAATAAGAGATTTTCTCCGCCAGTTGTTCGATATTCCCGTCTTCTACCAGCAGACCGTCTTTTCCGTCGCTGATAATATCCCGCGGGCCGCAGGGACAGGTGAATGATACGGGCGGCACGCCACATGCCATTGCTTCTATAATAACCATTCCAAAACCTTCGAAACGTGATGAAAGGGCAAAAATTGAACTTTCACAGTACTTGTCGACAATATTGGAAACAGTAGGTTCCAATATACAACTGGCAGTGATTCCTAAAGAGTCAATCTGCTGTTGCAGTTGCTCACGCATACCGTCTCCGTAGATACGCAGTATCCAGTCGGGATGCTTTCTGGCAACGAGTTGCCAAGCCGGGATCAGGCGGTCGAATCCTTTCTGCGGAACATATCTCCCTACCGCTATTACCTGTTTATGGCTATTGTCAGATATTTGGTCGGGAAAAAAAGGAAGAGGGTTATGGATCACTTCAACATTATCCAGTTCCGTCCATTCCTGTGCATCCTCGTGGCTCAATACGATGAAACGTTTCAACTGGCGAAGTTGCCGGTATAACTGCTCTCTCCAATAATTGCTTACGATTGCCCGTAAGAATGCGGGCAGACGGCTGTTGCTGAAATCTCGGTAATTAGATTTGTTAAAGTGTATTTCACCCAACTTTGTGCTGCCGTCCGTCATCCGATTGATGAAATTGATGTCACGACGGAGCAGGGAGATAGTAATGTCCGGACGAATTTGGTGCAGACATTCGTTGAGTTTCTTTTTAAAACGTCCTTGTTTCGCAATATATTTAGGTAGTTTTTTATAGAATGACATTCCGTTCAATTCATCATAATCAATGTCAAGTTGATGAAGAGTGATGGACGGATGCAGTTCGTAGTACGGTTTCTTGCCCTTCCCGTCTGTGAGGATGATATGTATTTCATAACCAAACACTTCGGCGAAGTAATTTGCTTTTAGTGTCAATACCCGTTCCATGCCGCTAGGGTAGTAGAGGGCGGGGATGCAGTAGGCTATTTTCATGTTTATCAGAATATTGTTTGTTATTAATTGTGTTTTTGTTTATTTATCTTTGGTCTTTATGGCGTCGATCACTTTCTGCATTTGTGCCTTCCACGATAGCGGGCAGACTGATTCGCGTATCTCGGCAGGCGTCATTTTCAGCGTTTTCCGGAAGTCGATCAGTCCCTGAATATCCACCGGAGATTCGTCGGGTTCCACCTTCCATACATACGGCATGTGGTCGAAGTCGTCGTCGGTTTCCGAGTAAGTGAACGCGAAGCCACGTGCGGCATACTCTCGGTTTTTCAACGTTTTGATATACGTAATTCCGCTGCGGTGGCGTCCCAGGCTGCCAATGGCAAAATCAGCTTTTTCGAACATCGCATCCAGTTCGTCGCCATGCAAAGGACCATGCAGAAGAACATACGGTTCGAGATGGTTGTCACGGACAACAGGCAAGATCCCCGCCCGTTCCCGTTCGCCGGACAGCGGGCCTACAATATGGAAATATACTTTATATTCCGGATTGTTGCAGTAATAATCTGCCAATCCGCGCACAAGGCGGTCGAAGCCGTGCCAGTAGTGCACTTCCGCCACTCCGATCAAGTGCAACTCTTTCGATGTGTCATTCTGCTGCTGCTTCATCGGAATCGCCTCAAAATCAATTCCGTTGGAGATGCGTATGGTGTTTCCGCCAAATATTTCTTCCGCATTGGAGAAAGTGACGATACCGTCCAGAGCCTTTGCGAGCTTGTGACGGAAACAGCGGTCGATGGTCAGATGAAATTTCATGGAACGGGTGACGTACTCCTGATCGTAAGGATAAGTAGGAATTTCCATCACTACTTTTGCGCCTGTACGTTTCAGCGACTTCACCAGCCGGAGGGTGAACGGACTGGCATTGTGAAAAGAGCGCATATATACAAAGTCGATTCCTTCGCGGCGTGCATAGTCGACAATAGGAGAGTAGTAGACACGTTTCCAAATCTTTGCGGCAAAGCCAGTGCCGAAATCGGCGATCACTTCGTCATCCACCATCCAACGCCGTTCGCCATGAGAGGTCACATCATAATGACACAAGCGAACATCCACTCCACAATCTTTGAGGGCTTTCACCTGATAACGTATCTTCTTACTAATTCCGTTGGCCTCATTGAAGCCGTGAAATATAAGGAAAAGAGCTTTCATTCTTTTTTTCAGTATTCAATAATTGTTTATTCTGTTTTTTTTCTTTCTCAAGCTGTTTTTTCTTCCTCAAACGATTTGGGCGATGATTTGTTTCCGGTATTCTTCTCCGGCATCCGCCACTTCGCTGCCAATGGCAGTTTCGTTGACATATTTTCGTTCCAGTTTCACTTTTTTATGGGCTCCCATCCGCCACCATTCATACTCTACGTCCACATGACCGACGTCGATGGCCTGATAGCCGGCTTTAAACAAATCGTAGGCCAACACAGTGGCTGCAGGGCCGAGGGCAATCAGAAACAAGGCTTCTTTTTCCACTTTGCAGGCCTCCCGCTTGATGTCTTCCAGGCGTTCGAATGCATCTCTGGGCGGACAAAGAATACGCCGGATGCTCCGGGCATTATCGAAAAGATCGTTGCCCACTCCGAGCCGGCTTTTCTCCCCTTCGATGAAGACGATGTCCCGGTTCTCCCAAATGCCTTTCATGTCGTGAAACCATCGGGCGGAATCTTCTTTGCGGGCAAAGTCCATATAAGGACGAGTGACGAATGTATTATAATATTTTCGTCCCGCTACCAGCAAACGGTCCCACCACGAACCGTACAGATAAAAATGAGTTCTCCAGAACCGGCGACTTTTGCGATTGTAGCGATACAAATCGCGGAATGCGTCGGAGATGCAGACAATATGTCCTTCTTCGTGACTTTGCAGCACTTCGGTCAGTCTTTTAGCCAATAACGGATCACCTTTCTGGAAACGGATTTCCTTGTCCGGACTGGTGAGCAACACTTCACCGTCGCCAAAACGGCTGACAGAGCAACGGTCGTCGATGATTTTACGTATCGTTTCGTCGATGGAAGCTACTTGCGGTATGATTTTTCTCTTTTTCCGCAAGACGATGTACCAGAAATTGTACCATTCCACAGTGCTACCATAACTTATTTTATAACGTAGCGTTATAAAAATGTCGCGTATATTCATAGCTATAGACTTTTTTTTCTTAACGACCGCACTTTACCGACAATGTCATACTCATGCGTCATCTGTATATAAATGCCAAAGATAATAAAACTAACGATACCTTTAGCAATAATTGTCACAAAAATGTTCATCCCTTCCAGCGCATACTGCATTGGAATGAGGGCTAATGCTATCAAAATGCTAATCACCAACGGAGAAATAAGCTGACGGATGAACGGCCAGGCACTTTGCCGGAAGGTCACCCGGTACATCTGCCAATAACACTGTATAAAGTTGATGGTGAATGTCACCACAATGCAACTGGCCACTGCTGTCAGGGTTCCGAAATGGAAGATGCCGAGCAAAATTCCCGCCACGTTGAACGCGGACGAAAACACTCCGCACACAAACAAACTTCGTGTATCGCCTGCCGCCTGAAAGATGGAGCCGGACGAAGAGAGTATAATCTGAATCCCTACGGAGAGCGACAGTATCCGGAACACGGGTACGGACGGCATCCATTGATCGCCGAAAATAATAAGCGTCACTTCCTCTGCCGTGAAGAAAAGCAGCACGCTAAGCGGCAGACCGATAAAGGCGAGGAAACGGACGATACGTTCGTAGGAACTCAATAGTTTTCCCTTGTCATTCTGGAAATCGCTGAAGATAGGGTGCATCACCGGAGTGATTACCTGTGTGATATTCTGCAAGGGCAGCATCATCAAACGATACGACTTTTCGTAATATCCCAGATCGGACATACTCATATATTTACCAATCAGCAGTTTGTCCAGATTGCGGCTGAAATAGTTGATGACATTGAACAGGAATTGATAGGCGGAATAGGAAAATATCTTCCGGAGTACCGTCAGTCCGAGTGTGAAACGCAACCGTTGCGGGTAACGCTGAAAGGAAATTACGAAGATCAGTACGCTGGATACGATTGGATTGATAATCAATGCGTACAATCCTGCTCCGCAGAGGGCGGCGGTTACCGCGGCTGCACCTGCCGAAATCTGAATGACGAAGCTACGGATAGCAATGAATTTAAATTCTTTGTTCCGGTAGAACATGGCTCCCGGCACAATGGTGGCGGAGGCGAAGAACAGGTTGACGGACAGCAGTTGGCACAGGATGCGCAGGGTGTCACTTTGGTAGTAATCGGCGATGATCCACGAAGAAGCGAAAAACAGAATGCTGATTCCGATGCCCGTCCATATAGTAAATGAGAAGATGTCCGACAAATCATCTTTAGTCAGCGATTTGTGCTGCACGATGGCGGGAGACACTCCCATGTCGGTGAGAAGATTGAAGAAGGCGATGATGACGGTGGCAACAGCTACGATGCCGAAGTCGTCCGGTGATAGCAGACGGGCCAGAATTCCTGCCACAACAAGGGATATGACGACGCCACTGTATTTGGCCAGCACTGTGTAAAATACCCCCGAAAATAGTTGACTCTTAATGTTATTAGCCATTGATTGCTTGTTTATATGTTTGCGCGTATGCTTGTCCCACTTTGCGGATGCTCATGTTTTCCATACCGTATGCGTAATTCACTTCCCCTTGTCCCCATGCGGCAAGTCGGCGGGCTTCTTCGAGTGCTCGCAGGATGTCTTTCTTGTCGTCGGGATCGAAAGTAGGGTTGCCGGTTTCGGAAAGCAGTTCGCCGATGTTTCCCACCTTGGGACCCACCACGACTTTGTGGTAGAGGAAGGCGAGGGGGACATTACCCGAATTCAGTATATCTTTCCGCTGGATGAATATCACGTCTGAAGCAGCCATATAGTAGGGCAGATCGCAGTTGTCTATCAGCTCGTCGTTGGCTCCCGCCTGTAGTTTATACATACGGTTGAGCAGCGGCATGAGCAGATAGTATCCGGCTTTTGAAATCCATCGTTTGATGAAATTCCTGCCATAGCTGTTGCGTCTCGAGAAAGGGTAGAGGCGCGGAGCCAGCAGCATCTTGTGCTCCTCGTCCCAGGCGCGGAAAGCTCCGAGCACCATGCGTATTTCTTCACGGTTGCGGAATTTTCCGAAAGCCGTGACGATGAATGCATCTTGCGAGAGGTTGAGATACTGACGTGCACGCTCTACGCTGATATCTTCTTTATAGGTATACTGGTAAATGTGATGAGGAATGACAATATTCTGACTGTCAGGATATTTTGTGAGAAATTCATCCCGGCTAAACCGTCCCATGTGTACAACGATATCACTCTGCGATTCGATAATGTCGTAGGCCCGGCTGATGATTCCGTTTGCGTAATGCGGGCGGATATTATGTCGTGTGTATACGAAATGGGCTCCCCGTGAGCGGAAGAAAGCGATGCGTTCTTTCAGACGGCGGATGACGTCGTGGTCTTCGCATATCCAGCCCACTACCTCCTCCGGCCATTGGAAATGGATGATGTCATAAGTGGTGTCCGATTCCCAAAAATCTTTCTTGGAGCATCTTACGTCGATTCCAGCCATTCTGATAGCATCGCATAAGATAGGAACAAATAGATTGTCGGTTTCTCCGTTTTCTCTGAAAACGATCAGTGCTTTTATTGATGGGCTGTCTGTTTCGCTATCAATCATTTTTTAAGTTTTAAAGACTTTTATTACATTGCAAATGTAATAAAACTTATGATAAGTTTCTTCTTTTCTGTGTTTTAATTGCAGTTTAAGTTGCTATTTGAGGAAATCTGAAACAGGTCTAATGTTTTTATAAGCCGTTTTTCTTCTTGGGTATAAGGAATGTGGTGACTTTCGATATATTGCTTGAGAAAGATGCAAGCATGTATGAAAATGTCTGTCTTCATATAGCTGGTGAAATTTGTGTAGCGGTGGTAGGAGGCTTCACTGATGTTGATATGAACGCAGAGGTCTCCTATGACTAGCTGTGACGTTTTCAGGAGCTCTTTTATCAGCTTTATTCTGTTCTGATAATGCTCGCTTACTATTTTATTTTCTTCTATTTCTTCCAAAGTTTGGTTGCGTTTTGTATCCATATTGTTTGGGGTTATTAATAATATTTGGCAAAGGTCTGATAAAAAATATATAATCCAACTCTCATTTTTGCGATAGCTGGAATAAAATACATTTCGCACCTTTGCGCCCCGGAAGTATTAAATGTGGAATAATAAATGATAAATGAAAATGAAGAAAGATCAGTATTTCAATTTGGAGGTAAATTTGTTGAATGACGACAATATTGCCAGTATGATGTCGGAGATGAATGCCGCGGAAGCACTCGGAATTTACGTGATCTTGCTGTTGCATCTACGCACTAAAGATGCTTATGAGGCGTCGTGCAAACCGGTTTTACTGAAGGCCATGGCCCGGCGGTATGATGTGGATGAAGTAGCGGTGGAGCGGGTGCTTCGCGAATTCGATCTCTTCGAACTGGATGAGGAACGACAGATGTTTCGTTCTTCTTACTTGGACAGGGTGATGAAAAGCTTGGAAGAGAAGCGGAAAATGGACATCGAAAACGGTAAAAAAGGAGGGCGTCCGAAAAAGGTGGCAAAAAGTGCTGAAACGCCCGTCAGTAAAGGGAGAAAACCCACTGAAAACCAGAAGAGGAGAGAAGAGGAGAGTAAAGAAGAGGAGAGTAAAGGAAGTGTTTCTGTTGTAAACAATAATAGGAGTAATATAGAAACACCGTCGTCTCTTGTGAGCCGTTTGGCGGATGAAGGCAATCATTGTCCGTTACAACCCGTGTTGCCTTGGGAAAAGTTGGTGGACCAACTTTCTACTTTCCAGTCATATATGGAATTGGCCGGGCAGCATTCCGGTTTGGGAAAGCTTTTTGTAGACCATCAAAAACTTATTCTGGAAATTTTCAAAAAACATATCCGCCTTTATGATAAAGGAGCCGGACTGCTTTTCCCGGAGGACGTGAAACGGTATTTTTCAAATTATATCGCGGCCGGTTCCGTTACTTGCCGCACGTTGAGGGAAACCTTGCTGAAAGAGCTTGAGAATACGGTCGACAAGGATGTGAACCGCTTTGAAAGCGTCGTCGACGGGCGGCGAACGTATCTGGGACATCTTATTCCGGCTGATGCGCCGCCACGTCCCGATGCATCGGCGGTGTGGGATGATGTGAAGAAAAGATGGGCGCATTAATCTGGCAGATGACTGGCTTCGTCCGGCAGGTTGTTGATGTTCGTCTAGTAGGTAACGGAAGTTCGTCCGGCAGGTGGCAGACACTCGTCCGGCAGGTAAGTCCTCTGCGTGTGAATGATTATTTTAGACTATTTTTTAATTAGAAAAAAGGAAAAAATTATGAGAAATTTTGCCAACTATGATGTCGACATCCACGGTAAATCGAGTGGAGTGCTCAAGACGATTTGTAAAAAATGTCTTCCTACCCGCAAGAATAAGCGCGACCGTTCGCTACGTGTCAACGTCGACACGGGCCACTGTCACTGTTATCATTGTGGTGCTGATTTTTATGTTCCCGATGATGTGGAAGAGCGCAAGAATGCCGAACGTGCGGTAGCCCGCAAGCGTCGTGCGGCAGCCATTCCGCAGCATTTTCAGCGTCCGATGTTCGATGTTTCGAAAACCACGCTTTCCGAAGACACGGAGCGTTGGCTGGTGGAGACGCGTTGCATCCCGCAGTCCGTCATAGCTGCCCTACGCATCACCGAACAGGAAGAATTTATGCCGCAATCCGGCAAAAAGGAACGTTGCATCTGCTTCAACTATTTTGAAGGGGAGCAACTGATAAACACCAAATTTCGCGCTCTCCCGAAACTTTTCAAAATGGTGCAGGGTGCCGAACTGATTCCCTACAACATCGACTCCATTGTGGGGCAGACCTCCTGCATCATCCACGAGGGCGAACTGGATGCTGCTTCCTCCATCGCCGCCGGATTTCAAAGTGTCATCTCCGTGCCGGCCGGAGCCAATTCGAACCTCTCCTGGCTCGACCGTTTTATGGAGACGCACTTCGAGGACCTGAAAGAAATCATCATTGCCGTTGATGCCGATTCTGCCGGAATCCGGTTGCGCAATGAATTCATCAACCGGCTAGGGGCTGAACGCTGCCGGGTGGTGACTTACGGTCCGGAGTGTAAAGATGCCAACGAGCATCTATGCAAATATGGTATCGCCAGTCTCCGTATCGCCATCGAACAGGCAGCAGAAGTTCCGCTCGAAGGGATCTTCACCGCTGCCGACTTGCATGACGATTTGCGGGCTCTTTTCGACAACGGCTTCGGTCCCGGAGCGGAAACGGGATGGGAGGAGATGGATAAGATCTGCACGTATGAACGTGGGCGAAGTGTCTACGTCACCGGAGTTCCCGGTGCAGGAAAATCCGAGTGGGTGGACGAATTGGTGTTGCGTCTCTGCCTGCGGCATCAATGGAAAATCGGGTTCTTTAGCCCGGAAAATACCCCTATCGTCTATCATCTCCGCAAACTGATTGAGAAACTCACCGGACACCGTTTTCAAAACGGCTGTGGCATGACGGAGGGACTCCTTGCGAACTCGGAAGATTTTCTGACTGAAAACGTCTCTCATATCTCTCTGAAAGGTAATGTTTCTCCGGATCGTGTACTGGCCAAGGCTCATGAACTTGTTGTCCGCCGCGGCTGCCGCATTATTGTCTTCGACCCGCTCAACCGTTTCGACCATAACCCGCAGCCGGGACAGACGGAAACGCAATATATTTCCAACCTGTTGAATAAATTTACAGAATTTGCCGTGCAGCATAATTGCCTGCTCGTGGTCGTAGTCCATCCTCGTAAAATGAACCGTAATCCTGTCACGGGCATTACCCCTCGTGTGGAAATGTACGACATCAACGGCTCTGCCGATTTCTATAACAAAGCGGATTATGGTATCATTGTGGAACGTGACAAGGAGGTTGGTGTCACCCGTGTATATGTGGGCAAGGTGAAATTCAAGCATCTTGGTGTCGGTGGAATGGCATCCTTTGTCTACGATCCCGTAAGCGGACGATACCTGCCCTGTGAAGAATCTCATGACCCTTCTCTCTCCGCTGACCAGCGTGTCCGAAATACGATGTTCGACAACTCCTGCTGGCTACCTGAAAAAGAACTGTTTTAGGGTATTAGGTATCAAGTATTAAGTATTAGATGTTAAGTATTATGATGTTAAGCATTATGATGTTATCCGTTGTTGTGATGCGTTTACCACGGTTAATACTTGATACCTAATACCTAATACTTGATACTTTAATTAGGGTTCTTGTAGCACTTCGATGATGAGCCTTACTTGTGCGGGAGTGTAGTATCTGGCGCGTGGATTCATGCCGGTGGCCAGGAGCCGTTCTTTTAGCCCGGGTGCAGCTTCAATCCATTCGTTGAATCGGTCTACTGCGCTTTGTTGCAGGATATTGGGGAGGTATAACAAGGCAAGTTCGCCTTTCCCATAGGTGCGGTATTCGAATGTTTTTTCTTCTTCTTGTTCGGGGAGAATCTTGTTTTTTGTTTCCATTTATAGTTGTGCCTTTAGATTGTTATATTTGAAGTAAAGTTACTCATTTTTAGTGGGATAGGCAAATTTTGAGAGCAGATGTTCGGGCGTATTCATAAAAGAATTGATACTAATAGAATACCGATTCTTGAAATTTATCGTATCTTTGTTTATGTTTCACGTTAAAAGCATAGAAAGAGGATGGAAGGAATATTCAGGCGTTATCCGATAGGGATACAGAGTTTCGAAGATTTACGCAATAATAATTGTGTGTATATTGATAAGACAGAGTTGATTTATCGTTTGGCTAATTCGGCTAAGACTTGTTTTCTTAGCCGTCCCCGACGCTTTGGAAAGAGTCTGTTAGTTTCCACTCTTGAAGCCTATTTCTCTGGTAAAAAAGACCTGTTCAAGGGGCTGATGATGGAACAGTTGGAGAAAGACTGGACGGTTTATCCCGTGTTGCATATTGATTTCAGTATCAGTAAGTATATGGATGCGGGAATGCTGCGCTCCGCTATCAACAATCGCTTGGTGGAATGGGAACGAATTTACGGATGCGACACGAGCGAAGACACTTTCAGTCTCCGTCTGAAAGGTATTATCAAACGTGCTTACGAGCAGAGCGGGCGTCAGGTTGTGTTACTTGTAGACGAATATGATTCTCCTATGTTGGATAGCAACAACAATGAGGAGTTGCAAGCTGAAATACGTGGCATCATGCGCGACTTTTTCAGTCCGTTGAAAGCGCAGGGAGAATATCTTCGTTTTCTTTTTCTGACCGGTATCAGTAAATTTAGTCAGATGAGCATCTTTAGTGAATTGAACAATCTTCAGAACATAAGTATGCAAGATGCTTATAGTGCCATTTGCGGTATAACGGAAAATGAATTGCGTACACAGTTGGAAGAAGATATAAGAAGGATGGCCGAGGCGAATGGTGAAACGTATGATGAGGCGTGTATGCATCTGAAGCAACAGTATGATGGGTATCATTTCAGTGAAAATAGTGAAGACATTTACAATCCGTTTAGTTTGTTTAATGCATTTGCTCAAAAGAAATATGCCAATTTCTGGTTCTCTACCGGTACTCCCACTTTCCTGATAGACATCTTGCAGCAAAGCGATTTCGATATTCGTCAACTGGATGGTGTTTCGGCGACTGCCGAGCAGTTTGATGCACCTACCAATGTCATTACAGACCCGCTTCCGGTACTTTACCAAAGCGGTTATCTCACTATCAAAGAGTATGACCGGGATTTTCAGATCTATACATTGGCTTATCCTAACAAAGAAGTTCGGAAAGGCTTTATCGAATCATTAATGCCGGCTTATGTGCATTTGCCTGCTCGCGAGAATACATTTTATGTAGTATCGTTTATCAAAGACTTACGGGTCGGCAATCTGGATCAATGTATGGAGCGGATCAAATCATTTTTCGCCTCTATCCCCAATGATATGAATAATAAGGAGGAGAAACACTATCAGACCATCTTCTACCTCCTGTTCCGGCTGATGGGGCAATATGTGGATGCAGAAGTGAAGAGCGCTGTTGGCAGGGCCGATGTTGTGATAAAGATGCAGGACGCTATCTACGTATTCGAATTCAAAGTAGACGGTACTCCTGAAGAAGCGTTGGCACAGATCAATAGTAAACAGTATGCGATTCCTTATCAGGCAGATCATCGGAAAGTTGTTAAAGTGGGAGTTAATTTCGACAGTAGTATGCGAACTATTGGAGAATGGATCATTGAAAACTAGGGAATGATCTTACATATTCCTACATATTTCCACATATTCCGGTATAATTTGTATAATTCGGTGTAATCCGTTTTAATCCGGCATAATCCGGTGTAGTCCGGTGCAATCCGGCAAGTCGTCAACGTGTTGTCGTATCTTTGTTTCACCAACAGAAAGGGAGAATGTACTTCTTTTCGTAGAAACAATTTTTAAATATGGCAACAGTTACAGTTGTGCGCTACAAGCGCAGAAAACGGCTCGGTGATGATAAATCACCGATGATGTATCTTCTCAAGCCCAAGGCTGGGGAGTCGAAAATCTATTCAATCGATTCACTGGCACAGGAAATCGAGTCTATCGGGTCGCTTTCGGTGGAAGACGTGTCGCATGTGATGAAATCCTTTGTCCGTGCGATGAAAAAAGTGCTTGTGGCAGGAAATAAGGTGAAAGTGGATGGACTGGGTATTTTTTATACCACGCTGACCTGTCCGGGTGTGGAACAGGAAAAGGATTGTACGGTGAAAAATATCACTCGCATCAATCTCCGTTTCAAAGTCGACAACTCATTGCGTCTTGCCAATGACAGCACGGCAACTACTCGTGGCGGGGATAATAACATGATGTTCGAATTGTATACGGAGAAGAAGTCCGCTGCCGGAGGAAACGGCGGTGACGGCTCCGATGATGATGGTAAAGGCGATGGGGGAGAACCCGGTGGTGGTAGCGGTGGAGGAGAAGCTCCGGATCCGGCAGCATAAACCGCTTTGATTGACTCTGTTCTCAATTTATTAATTTATCATCTCAATCTATTAAAATGTTAGATAAAATTATCGAAATCATCATGACGATTCTGCCTTTTCTTGGCAATAGTCGTAAGAAGCGCCAGATGATGGCGCAAGAAGTGAAAGAGTTCAGCGAACTGGTGAAAGATCAATATACTTTTCTGATGCAGCAGTTGGAGAAAGTGTTGAAGGATTATTTCGACCTTAGTTCGAAAGTGAAAGAGATGCATGCGGAGATTTTCTCGTTGAGAGGACAGCTGACGCAAGCTGCGGCTCTGCAGTGTAGCAGCAAGGAATGTGTGCAACGAGTACAGAGGGTCACTGAAATGGAGGGATGAATTTATGCGAACCATCAATTTGATTGTGATCCACTGTTCCGCCTCAAGGGTAGATAGGAATTTTACGGAAGATGATTTGGAAGTGTGCCACCGTCGGCGTGGTTTCAACGGGACGGGTTATCATTTTTATATCCGCAAAAATGGAGATATAAAGACCACCCGTGAGATTGAACGAATCGGTGCGCACGCAAAAGGACACAACCAGAACAGTATTGGCATCTGTTATGAGGGCGGACTTGACTGCCACGGTCATCCTGCCGATACCCGTACCGAATGGCAGGTTCATTCAATGCACGTACTGATTCTTACGCTCTTGCGTGATTATCCCGGCTGCCGGGTGTGCGGACATCGGGATTTGAGCCCCGATCTGAATGGAAACGGAGAGATTGAACCCGAAGAATGGATTAAGGCATGTCCGTGTTTCGAGGTGAAAGCCGAGTGGGATGGTTAGATAAAATCACCTTCGCTACAACTATCTGTGGCGAAGGTGATTTCGTTAAAAAGGGAAGTTTTGACACATTCTCTTTTTGATTTAGTTATTGCTTTTTGGTATTTTACTTGGCAAATTCTTTATATATTTTCAGCAGCGATTCTGCCGTATTCCGCCATGAAAACAACTGGCTACGTTGTATGCCATATTCCACTTGTTGCTGATAGAGTGTCTGGTCATTTTCCAGTTGCAGTATTTTTTTTGTAATATCATTGGAGTTGAACGGATCTGCCAGTAAAGCTCCCTCGCCTGCAATTTCGGGCATGGCTGATGTGTTTCCCGCAATGATGGGCGTTCCGCAAGCCATTGCCTCCAGCATCGGGATGCCGAAACTCTCGCGAAGCGATGGATAAAGGAATGCGAATGCACCGCAATAGAGTGCTGCAAGGTCGGTATTCGCAATGTATCCCGGAGCGTGGATATAACTCTTGATTTCTGTAATATTTTCTTCTTCCAATATCCGGTCGATAACATCTTCCTTGAGGTCGGCAATGAGCAATGGCAGCTTTTGGGTGGATTGTTTCAGATAGTCGCTATATGCTTTCAGCACTCTGGGAGTGTTCTTCTTAGGGTCGGTGTTTCCCAGAAAAAATAGATAATTGTCTGCATCAATATATTTTCGGGTGATCTCCGGAGCTTTGGGTTGTACATGAAAATGACTATTGAAACCGTTGTACACGGCTACTAATTGTTCTTTCGGCAGATGCAGCACGTCAAGGATTCGTTCACGCTCAAATTGCGAGACTGTAATAATTTTCTCGCAGTTGGCCAATACGCGTGGTACTACCATCCGGCGGTAAAACCATCCCATTTCCTGATACCAGGTGAAGCTGGAAGAATGACGCTTTTCTAAATAAATAATGTCGTGTAGTGTTAGTATTAATGGTACGGGACATTGCAATGGGGCAGTATTGCTTGTGCAGTGCAATAAATCGGGCATGATTTTTTTTACTGCGCGTGGAAGAGCCACTTGTTCCCAAAGGGGGTAAGTGGGGCATTTTAGTTCGATAATATGCACATTTTCCGATTCTTCCAAGCATCTGTCTTCACCAGGAGTAACGAAGATGAAATATTCGTTCTCATGGTCTATTTTTTGCAATTCCCGGATACTTTCAAGAGCAACGAAATCCATTCCGTGTTTATTAGTGCGGAAAATTCGTTGGGCTTCAATAGCGATTTTCATTGTTGTTTTCTTGTTATGTTTGATTTCTATTTATGGTGTTCACCATGCTCCGTATGGATAAACTTTTTATTGGCTCCTTTCAATTTAAATAAGTTACCAATCATAGTAACAGCCAGCATAGGCATTTTGGTGATTGCTTTCCCTACCTGTTTGGTAAATAGTCTGCCGCCCGGTACGGGTAGCATCATGGCTGCTACTTGTGCAGCCGACAATATCCACCATTTGATGGCTATCATCCATTCGTTGCTGCCATTGCATAGGCTCAATATAAGGCCGATAATGGTAAAGACAAAGGTCAAGCCGAATACTCCTGCCAACTGAATCAATCGTGGCGGAAGCATCCATTGGCATATCTTGTCGCAGTAATCGAAATTTCCTTGCAAAAATGCTTTGGGTAGGTGAGGCAGCGAAGCACGGAGTGCACCGAATTGTGCAGCTATCCAGCGTTTGCGCTGGTTGCTGATGGCCTCTTTCTTTTGCGTTTTCTCGTCGAACACAAGCAGGTCGGGCAGATAAACGGTATAGATGCGCTGTTGCAGGAGCATGGCTTCCAATTCTTTGTCTTCACCTGCTGTCTGGAGATATTTCACGTTCTGATGAAACCATTCTGCTTCGAATGCCATTCCCGAACCTGATAGCCCGGCAGAAAGTCCTACTGCGTTGTGTCCGCTGCGGAAGAATCCATTGTTTATTTCTTCGCTGGCGCTGTCGAGCACGGAAATGTCTGTGTTCAGATTCTTTCCTGTCCGGTGCGCCTGTACGGATTTTATGCCGCTGTCAAAAACACGGTTGATGGTAGACAGGAAATCGGGCGTGGTCATGTTGTCGGCATCCATGATGACTACAATGTCGAATGCATTTGTATCAATGGAATCCATGGCCATTGCCAGTGCTTTGGCTTTCGAACTTTCCTTGTAATTTGCCATCAACAGGCGGATGGGAAGGGCGGCCAGAGCGTCGTTTGTTTCCGGTCGCATCTGATCGGAAATGACTATGATCTCATAGAGTTCCTTCGGATAATCCTGTTCAAGAAAGCTCTGTATGGAAGCAACAATCACGCGGTCTTCCTTGTAGGCGGGAAAGAGCACGACGATGCGTCGGAGCGTACGGGCTTCGGGGTATTGGGGAGCCCGGTAAAACTTGGAGGCAATAGCGTATAGTAATAGGTAGCATACGCAAAATACCAGGGGAATGTAGAGAATCCAGTCAATAATGTTCATAGTATCTAGAGTTTTTTAAGTGTGTTATTGTTATTATCTGATGAAGACATGAATAGCCCTGTGCAGACTCCATAATAGGTGGCACAAAACAGGTCGAAACGGCCTTTGAAGGCGAATGACAGACTGTTTTTGCCGGCTGCAATGGTGCTCTGGTAAAGTACGGACATCAATCGTTCCATGCCTTTCATATTACGACGGGCATAGAGCAGGCGATTTCGTGTCAGGAAATAGGTGCGTAGTTTGCTTAGTTGACCGGTGCTTTGGCTTTCTTTATGAAAAACAGTGCAACGCGGCTCATACCATAGCTCGTAGCCGGCACGGGTCATGCTTGTGCTCCAGTCGAGTTCTTCGTAATAAAGGAAGAAGATTTCCGGCATCATTCCGATTTTTTCGATCACTTCGCGTTTGATAATCATGGCTGCCCCGTGTAGATAGGGGGTAGGATGGGGGGTATCGTAACTTCCGTCATCGGGACAGTCGAAACCCAGCATATTGTTGCGCAATGTTATCTTTGTCAGCGGGGTAAATCCTGCAAACTGTATGTGTTGCGGCGGAAAGGCGAAACGTATTTTAGGAGACACGCCCCCGATTTCCGGACGACTTTCCAATCGTTCCACCAAGTAGGCGATTTCATCGGATTCGATATATGTATCGTTATTGATAAGGAAAATGTATTTGCCTTTTGCTGCACGGATGCCAATGTTGTTACCACCGGAAAAACCTCCGTTCTCATTGCTGCGGATGCTGATAACCGTTGGGTATAATTCGTGTATTTTGGCTGCTTCATCTTCGCGTGAAGCATTGTCTACCACTATGATTTCATAGCTCACAGACTTCAGCTTTTTGTGCAGTGATTCTATCAGTTCACAGGTGTCTTTGAACCCGTTGTAACAGATGGTAATAAATGATATGTCGGGACTATTGTTTGTCATTCTTGTTCGTTGATTTCGTTATTAGATAGCTGCCGTTCTTTTTCTTCGCTTTCTTCTTTTTTTTCACTGATGCGCTTGTCGATATGTGGAGCTGCAAAACAGAGTGCAAAGCCTATGTATACGGGCAACTGGTTGGGATACTGCATAATGTCGTTGACATAAGTGGCGATAAAAAATCCGGCATCCATACAGAGCCACGCTGCGATAAGTCCACGCAGGCCTTTGTTGCGTACTTTAAACATGAGTATCCAGGAGCACCAGGCAAAGAGAATGCCGTGTATGGAAAGGTAGAGTATCAGTCCCACAATTCCCGTTTCCACCCATACGCTGACTAGCCAGGAATCGGGAGGGTAGGGCATCTGCTCTCGCGAATCGAAGTTACCGGCTTTGGAGAGTCCAATGCCGTAGCCTAACGGTTTCTTTGCCATCAACTCTTTCATTCTTTGCCGGTTTTCGACACGCACCTGGTAGGAAGCGTCTTCGGATGGATGGAAAGAGGAGCGCATCTTGTGGATATATTGGTTCCCGCTTCCGATATTGGTATAACTGAAGAACACGAAAACGCTGATGGATATGAATATACCTGCCAATAACGCTTTCCAGTTTTTGGCAATGACGGTTATCATCAACATTCCTCCCATGATGACTCCCATAGCTGCACGGGTTCCCGAAATACCCATTCCGTAAAGTCCCCCGACGGCGATGCAGAGGAAGTAAATGCGTAGCCATTTGGACTCCACAAAGAAGGCGGAGATGGCAAAGACTACAGCGGACATGGCGGCATGTACTCCATAGTTTGCTGCGTCGGAGAAGCAGGAAAAATAGCGGATACCCGACCAGATGATATGTGTACGCCATCCGCCCAGCACGTGCAGGAAATAGAGGTCTTTGGAACTGAAGCCATAGTTTTTTTGCCAGTAACCTTTTATCGTAAAGACGAGGACGAATACCGACCAGATGATTAATAGCAGCTCAATGTCTTTTTTTGTGCGGACAACGAGCGGAACAACAAAGGCGCATATTAAAGGTATCAGCGCATAAGGTGTAAGGTTGATGTTCCATGCTGCCAGCACGTTGTTGGGATTAAGAATTTCAAGAAGATAGAAGCACAACCAGATTGTGAACATATAGGTCATGATGTTTTGACCTGCTTTCCAGTTGGTTTGTTCATCATTGTTAAGTTGTATCAAACAGATAGTAGTAAATAACAAGATAATTATCATAGAGAATAACCCTACCTTGATATTTACTAACATACCTGCTGCAACCAACACAAATTGTAAAGCAAGCAGGATATGGAAAGTCACTATCTTATTATTCGTCATCGTCTTCTTCAGTCTCTTTCGCTTTTCTACTTAGATTGAATATGATTTTTTCTGTAAGTGACAATTGGCTGAAACGATAGCTGACTCTACGTAATAAGGTATATGGCGGAAGTTGTCCGGTGAAATCTTCCACTGCCTCACGCTTGGCGTTGGTCAGGCACACACGGAACGGAACATCCGTTTTACCCATTTGTGTCGTGAGCTGTTCGCAAAGTTGTTTGTCGATGGTTTTCCATCCGCGGTCTGCCGGGCTGACCAAAATGTTGACATTAGCGTCGTGCAACAGTGCAGTCGGGATATTGCTTGACGACAATGGCGGATAGGCAACGATTAGTATGTCTTCTCCTTGCAGGGTATAAAAATCGGTAATGTTTTTTGCAAGCAGGTATTGAGTAGAATCTGTGTTAAAATCTTCTCCATACGTGATGAATCTCGTATTTAACATCCGGCTTTGCATATATCCGCAGATCAGATTTCCAACGATGTCTTCACCGGAGTTTTCGCTGGTACTGAACAGGTTGATGATAAATACTCCGGGGGATTTCCGCTTCGTCAGGAAGCGAAGTATGGAGTTGCTCAATTCTTTGATGGAAAGTTGGACGTAGGTTTTGGCTAGTCCGCCATAACGGGAAGAGGAGGGGCTGGGAACGGCTCCTATTACCTTAAATCCGGTCACTCGTTTGGTTCGGTTTGCATCACGCAACGTTCTGTCAAGAATCTCGATTAATAATAATAGAGCGATGATTATCAGAAAACTACCTATGCAGGCGGCAATGACAATCTGCTTGCGGTTGGTTGAATTGGATGCAATCGGATAGGTCGGTTCATTGAGCACTTTCAATGTAGCAGAAGTCATTTCCAGATTTTTCTTTCTCAATAGGGCTTCGTTGTAGCTCTGTAACACGGTCAGGTAACTGCGTTCCGTAAAGTTGATGGAGCGTTCTTTTTGTTTGATGGTGGTACCTACAGGGGCAAAAAAAACGTAACGGTCGTTCAATTCCTGACGGGCATTTTGTACAATTAGTAGTTCGGCCTTAGCTTTTTCAAACAACAGGGTTTGTTCCAGCCATTGGTCGATGATATTGGTCCGGCTGGCACCTTCTTTGGTGTATTTATGACTTACGTAGGAAGTGGTTAAATCATTCAGTTCCTGTTTAAGTTCGCTCAATCGTTTTTTGTCACCTGTCAGAGATCCGGTATCTTTTTGTTTGGAGTCGCTCATTGCTTCCACTTCCGAGATTTTGCTGGTGATATTGGATGCTTCTCTTAATTTGTCCACAAATTCCATATTCTTGAGCACTTGCTTGGCATTGCTGTCCATGTGCTTCTCCAGTTCTTCGAGCATTGACTTGGTACTGTTGTATGCAAAAAGTGCATCTTGTTCCCGCAGCTCGAATTCTTTACTGATGGCCGCGATTTCTTTGGTTTCGTCCAGATAGTTGATGATACGTTTTTCTACGTTGTACTTGGTCAGGTCGTCTTCCTCCGAGTTGAGTTTTTTGCCGATGCGTTTCAACTCTTCCTCAAAGTATTTGATGACTTTGTCTGTTTCTCCGTAGCGAATACGGCGGTATTCTTCCACAAATTCGTCCATCAGGATGCTTACCGTGTTGTAGGCTATGCCGGGATCGCCGGAAGTATAGCTGATGTCCAGCAAATCACTCGTGAGCCGGCGTTGCACTTTGATGTTTTTCAAAGCGTTGTAGCTATAGAAAGGGTGATTGTAGTAGAACATTTCATAGATGTAGTTACCTTTTTTCGGACGCATATATGCTTCCAGATTGGCAACTGTTTTATCTTCGCTCGATTTGTCGATCAGCTTTAATATTTCCGGTCCATGCGGACTGTTTTTTAAGTGGTTATAGGTGTAATTGTAGCTGGATGGGGTGACTCCGTCATTGTCATTGTCCGGATTTCCCTGGATAAGTACACGGGCAAATAATCGCAGGAATACTCTTTTCAGGGTGCTCTCGGCTTGCATGATACTTATCAGGTTGTCCATCGAATTTTGTACTGTCGCCCAGTCTGTGCGTTTATCGCTTTCCAAGTTGTATCCCGAGGCTACTCCGGTATAAAGTGTTGCTTTCACGTCGTATCCACCTTGCATGTGACGCGTATAGTAGAAGACGAGTAACGTGAAGATAGCGGTCCCTACCAGTATTAGCCAACGGTGGCGAAAGAGGGTCCGTATGATAGAAATGATGAAGTTCATATCTTAGTTTTTTTATTTTCTTATGATGGGAGTACGTGAAATAACCTCAAGTATCATTAAGCTCTTTGTCAATTCAAACTTGCTATTCTCATATGCCTCACGTGCAGTTGACTGCCTTTCTTTATCTACGGCCAAGTCGGAAGATTCTATGGTTCCGTTGGCAAAATTCTTTTCAGAAATTTCATATTGCACATTAGCAAGTACCAAACTTTCACTTCTCATTTTAAGTACTCTTATCTGTGAGGTAGCCATCGCATACATCTCAATAATATTCTTCTTGATTTCGTCGTACTTCACTTCCCGTTCCAATTCTGCACTGCGTAATGTGAGCCTTTGCCGGCTGATTTTACCCTTGAGGTCGAATAGGTCGTCTAAGGGGATGCTTAGACCGGCACCTACTGTGTAGCCATTTTGTGCCTGGGTGGAGTAGGTGAGGTATGGGGCGAGTGCCACGTCCGTATAAGTGGACTCATTGCCGAACATTCCGTATTGATAGCTTCCCCGTAGACTGAAGAAACCCAGAAATGACCATTTCTCTTTTTGGAGTAATTTGCGCTCGATTCTCGCCTTTACGTCCGCCATCTCATAAATGGGGCTGTTCTTGGCATTTTCGAATAAAACGGATAGAGGGGGAAGTACTATTTTAGTATAATCTTCTTCACTTAGTTGAGAATAGTCAGACACTTCTTGTGCAACTACACGAGTGGTAGAGACGAACAGAAGTAATAACCCCGAAAAAAAACATATAAATTGCTTCATAAAAAAATCCTATTATTTGCTCTTGCTGTGTTATAGCTTGCGCAAATATAAGGATTAATTTTATTTATGTGCAGTCTTTTATTATCTATTTTACAATCTTTCTTGTAATTTGTGCACAATTTGTCGCGTAAATGGCGTCAAAAGGCTTCTGTCATGTTGAAGTAGAACAAATTCTGCTTGTTCACCATGTCTCTGCCGAAGTCAAGGCGTACATTCATACGGGGTTGAACTTCAACGCGTAACCCTAATCCGAGGTTGGGAAGCACACCTTCTATCTTGCCTGGAGTGGGTCCCATGAATCCGCATCCTCCCCAGGCTACATATCCTATATGACTTAACATCTTTTTTACCCAAGTGCTTTTGTCCGTATTTATCATCTGGCGGTATTCGGCCATCATGACATGCGAGGACTTGTCGCGAAACTGTCCCATGTAGTAACCGCGAAGATCGAAGGGGGTTCCGCTAAGTACATATTTTGTTAGGGGTACATCTCCGAATGCGTTTTTGCTTTGCACTGTCCAGGCTATCACTTTGCGGCGTCCTACTGTTTTGTATTGGCGGTAGTCGATTTCCAAACGGTAAAAGTTATTATCGCTGCCGAATACCTTGTTATACATCATTCCCCGAAAGTCGAGGTAGGTTCCGCTATATGCATTTGCAGGAATATCACGTGTGTCATACGTCAGCAGGAAACCAAGTCCGGAACTGAAATTTTTGTATCCGTGTTCTGTTCCTCCTGCCGCTATATATGAGGGCTCATTAACCATTCCGGCAGCCGGTTTGGTAATTTTATCATAGTTCAAATCGACTTGGGGACCTGCAAAAATATTGCTTTCTCCCAGACGGAACAGGAACCAGGGGTTTACTTGGATGCCGCTATAACGGTATTCACTGGTATCTTCTCCACGTTCATAATCTTTATTAGTGGAATATCCGATGCCATAAAAATTTTCGATTGTATTTTTATATGAGAAAGTTCCGAAGATACGGAAGCGGTCGCCTTTAAAAAAGAGCTGTGGTTTTGTCATCAGGTTCAAGCCGCCTTTGAACATCAAGGCAATGGCCATCGGCACTACCGAACGTCGTTGGGTGGTATCACTCGGATTCATCCGGAATGTCATCAGTGCGCTACCGCCCACCAGTAAACCAAAATCCGGCGTATAACTGGGACCACCCAATATGTTATAGTGTAAATTCCGGTTTGCCACGCGCTGGCGACGCAGCTCGCGCTTTGAAAGGACAGGAATGGTATCTGACGGGATGTCTTCAATATCTGTAGGAGTAGTATCACTGATAGAAGTTGTAGACCTTTGCAGTTCATCGCTCTTTACTGCCGTACTATCAGCCGTAGCTGACATCATATTGATGGATGGAAGCATCATCAATATTCCTATTATATATTTCTTCATAATTTCTCTGTGAGGAATTCGACTGCAAAGAAAACTCTTTTATTTTGATTAGTTTTGAAGTTCTTAGATAATAAATCTAAAAAAGTCATTCTAAGGGCAAATAAAGGCTATTTTGGTATGCGGATTTTTCCTAACAGTAGAGGGATATGCTTCTTGCAGAATATAATGAGTGGATAATTGATTGCTGTAATAAGTAGACTTATAATAAAGGCTATGAATGTAGAGTAGGTAATATTATCGATATGCAGGTATTTTTCTATAGCAAAATTGAATACACCTATGAACATCCAATGTATACCTAAAATAACCATTGTGCCTATTGATACATTATAATTTATGGTGGATGTAATTTGGTTGAGTATAAATCCGATTCCAAGAATCATACAGCTTCCGGTGAATCCCAGGAGGTGGAAATTTACTATTTCGGGCAGTGTTGTATAGTTACTGGTGTATCCCATCGAAAAAAATGTGGCAAATGAAACAATGGATAAAATCAGCCAGATGATACTTTGATGCAAGGAATTTGCGATGTTTTTTATCTTTGTCCGTTTCAATGCTTGTCCGGTAAAAAAGAATATTTGCAATGCAAAAAAACTATGTGTAGCATAGGTACCATAGATGGAGTGTTGGTTGAGCCAATAACAAATGAGTATGGAGACTAGGCTGCTGATACCTGCCGTCAACCAGTATATTGATTGTTTTTTTTGTATAGTGTAGGAATATATTTTTATCATAAACAGGCAATATATAAACCATGTGGGGCCGTTAATGGGGTCTGACGACAGTGATTGAATGAGGGGTTGTATGATACTATTGTGTATATTGATGACTTGATGAGGTACTATAAGTTCTCTAACAAACCAATACGGGTAAAATATGAATTGATAGATGAGATAGGGGAGCAGCAAAGTCTTGAGATCCTTATATAATTCTTCTTTTATTGTTCCTTTAGGGTTGTATAAGTAACCGGATATAAGAAAGAAAAGTGGCATGTGAAAGGAATAGATGATCGTGTGCGTCTCTGATTGCATTGGTACATGTCCCCAAATAACTAGAAATATAGCTATTGACTTACTCCAGTCAATCCAATTATATCGTACTGATTTTGCGCTTGTCATTTTGTTGTGTTTTAATTTTGTGTGCAAATATACGATTATTTATTCTATCTGCAGGTTTTTCTACAATAAGTTATTATTGTTTGCTAAAAAACATTATTCGTTTTTTAGGAGTTTGTTTGCATATATCTAAGAATTCAACAACCTTTGCAAAAGAGTAATATGTTTTATCTATTATAAGAAGGTGAAATATGACAACATTTTAATATCAAATCAATGAATAAACAGATTTTATCAATTTTTGTTTTATGTGCTTTTTCTTATTCTACACAAGCGCAAGAAGTGAAAGGAGGCATCAGCGACTCCATGATGCAACAAATCAAGCAGAGTTACGCAAACACTCCTACTGACAAGGCTATCCGCAACGCTATCGGTAGCAACGACATTCGTAAACTGGCTCTCAATCAGGATAACCTGAAAGGGATGGACACACATTTCTCCATCAAAGTGCCTTCCAAAGGTATCACCGATCAGAAATCTTCCGGCCGTTGCTGGCTTTTCACAGGTTTGAATGTGATGCGTGCCAAAGCGATCGCCAAGCATAACCTCGGTTCTTTCGAATTTTCGCAAACTTATCCTTTCTTCTTCGATCAGCTGGAGAAAGCTAATCTCTTTCTGCAAGGTATTATCGACACCAGCAGTAAGCCGATGGATGATAAAATGGTGGAATGGCTCTTCCGCAATCCTTTGAGTGACGGTGGAACATTTACCGGTGTAGCCGATATTGTCAGTAAATACGGGCTTGTTCCCAAAGATGTGATGCCGGAAACCAACAGTAGTGAAAATACCTCCCGTATGGCAGGCCTGATCGCCCTGAAACTTCGTGAACAGGGGCTTCAACTCCGTGATCTCGCTGCGCAAGGTGCCAAGCCTGCTGCCCTTGAGAAAACAAAAACAGAGATGTTGAGCACCATCTACCGCATGTTAGTATTGAATCTCGGTGTTCCTCCTACTGAATTTACCTGGACTGAATATAACGCTAAGGGTGAGCCTGTGTCTACGGAAACTTACACTCCGCTTTCTTTCCTGAAAAAGTATGGTGACGAAAAACTGATTGATAATTATGTCATGTTAATGAACGATCCGAGCCGTGAATATTATAAGTGTTATGAGATAGACTACGACCGCCACCGTTACGACGGCAAAAACTGGACGTATGTCAATCTTCCCATCGAGGATATCAAAGAAATGGCTATTTCTTCTCTCAAGGATAGCACGATGATGTATTTCTCTTGCGATGTAGGTAAGTTCCTAAACTCTGACCGTGGTCTGCTGGATGTCAAAAACTACGACTACGAATCTCTTATGGGTACTTCTTTTGGCATGAACAAGAAGCAACGCATTCAAAGTTTTGCCAGTGGCTCCAGTCACGCCATGACTCTTATGGCTGTTGATCTTGACAAAAACGGAAAACCGACGAAATGGATGGTTGAAAATAGTTGGGGCCCTGCTGCCGGTTATCAGGGTTATCTCATCATGACGGATGATTGGTTTAACGAATATATGTTCCGTCTAGTAGTAGAAACGAAATATGCATCGAAAAAAGCTCTCGAGGTGTTGAAACAGAAGCCTATCCGACTTCCTGCTTGGGATCCTATGTTTGCTGAATAGTTCTTTTTCTTTGCTTCTGTCTTTTGTTCCGGAACAAAAGATAAAAGATTACGTGCACGAACACGAAAGGAATTACGGATATTTTTCCGTAATTCCTTTCTTTTTTCCTCCCGAATCCCAATCTTATTTATTACTTTTGCGGCAAATTTATGAAACCATTATTTTATCTAGCATGGCAAATGTAATAAAGTTACGTAAAGGCCTTGACATAAACCTGAAAGGTAAAGCTGCTGAAACGTACGCAACAGTAAAAGAACCGGGGTTCTACGCACTCGTACCCGATGACTTTCCTGGAGTGACGCCTAAGGTAGTCGTGAAAGAGCAGGAATATGTAATGGCTGGTGGACCCTTGTTTATCGACAAGTATCATCCTGAAGTGAAATTTGTTTCGCCGGTGAGCGGCGTGGTGACGAGTGTTGAACGTGGTGCTCGTCGTAAGGTGTTGAACATCGTTGTGGAAGCTGCTGCAGAGCAGGACTATGAAGATTTTGGGAAGAAGAATGTTGCTTCGATGGATGCTGAAGCAGTGAAAACCGCTTTGTTGGAAGCCGGACTTTTCGCGTTTATCAAACAGCGCCCTTATGACATCATTGCTGACCCGACGGTCACTCCGAAAGGAATCTTTGTATCCGCATTCGACACTAATCCGTTAGCTCCGGATTTCGAGTTCGCCCTCAAAGGTGAAGAAACAAACTTCCAGACAGGACTTGATGTTCTTGCCAAACTGGCAAAAACCTACCTGAATATCAGTGTGAAACAGAACGCTACTGCACTGACACAGGCTAAGAACGTTACAATCACCGCTTTCGACGGACCGAACCCTGCTGGTAATGTAGGTGTTCAGATCAACCATCTCGACCCTGTATCCAAGGGAGAAACGGTATGGACCATTGATCCGCAAGCCGTAATCTTCATCGGTCGCCTTTTCAATACAGGCCATGTGGATTTCACCCGTACAGTAGCTGTGACAGGTTCCGAAGTGTTGAAACCTGCATACTGCAAACTCCAGGTAGGCGCATTGCTCACCAACGTGTTTGTCGGCAATGTAACAAAAGACAAAGACTTACGCTATATCAGCGGTAACGTACTGACAGGAAAGCAAGTATCCCCGAACGGATTCTTGGGCGCATTCCACAGCCAACTGACTGTTATCCCCGAAGGTGACGACATTCACGAAATGCTCGGATGGATCATGCCGCGCTTCAACCAGTTCAGTGCCAACCATTCTTATTTCAGCTGGTTGATGGGTAAGAAGGAATATACGTTGGATGCCCGCATCAAAGGTGGCGAACGTCACATGATTATGTCGGGTGAATACGATAAGGTATTCCCGATGGACATTCTGCCCGAATATCTGATTAAAGCAATCATCGCCGGTGACATCGACCGTATGGAAGCGCTTGGCATCTATGAAGTGGCTCCTGAAGATTTCGCTCTTTGCGAATTCGTCTGCTCTTCGAAGATGGAACTGCAACGCATCGTTCGTGCCGGACTTGATATGCTCCGTTCGGAAATGGCATAGGAGAATTAAAAAAGTAAAAAGTAAAAATTAAAAATGATAGTTGAGACTTTATGAAATTGTCTTCTGGTAAACACAGCGTAGCCTTTTCTCGATTCTCAATTTTCAATTCTCAATTTAATAAATGAAAGCGTTAAGAAATTATCTCGATAAGATAAAGCCGAACTTTGAAGAGGGCGGCAAATTCCACGCATTCCAGTCGGTGTTTGACGGCTTCGAAACATTCCTGTTCGTGCCCAACAAGACTGCGAAAACGGGAACGCACATACATGACGCAATTGATAGCAAGCGTATCATGTCGATTGTGGTTATTTCGTTGGTACCGGCTTTGCTGTTCGGTATGTATAACGTAGGTTACCAGCATTTCACTCACACGGGTGCTAGTGGTAGCTTTATCGAAATGTTTGCATACGGATTCCTGGCAGTACTGCCTAAAATTATCGTATCTTATGTAGTAGGTTTGGGTATTGAGTTCGTGGTAGCTCAATGGAAGAAAGAAGAAATACAGGAGGGATTCCTCGTTTCCGGTATCTTGATCCCGATGATCGTTCCGGTAGACTGTCCGCTGTGGATTCTTGCCGTAGCTACTGCATTCTCTGTTATCTTCGCAAAAGAAGTATTCGGTGGTACAGGTATGAACGTTTTCAACGTTGCGTTGATTACTCGTGCATTCCTGTTCTTCGCATATCCGACTAAGATGTCCGGTGACGCCGTTTGGGTGTCAGGCGACAGCATTTTCGGTCTGGGACAAAGCGTAGACGGACTTACCGTTGCTACTCCGCTGGGACAAGCTGCTACATCTGGTAGTGTTCCTGCATTTAACATGGATATGATTACAGGTCTGATTCCGGGTTCTATCGGTGAAACCAGTGTGATCGCTATTCTGATTGGTGCGGTTATCTTGCTTTGGACAGGCGTTGCTAGTTGGAAGACTATGATTTCCGTATTTGTCGGTGGTGCATTTATGGCATGGGTATTCAACTCAATCGGCATGGAAAACAATACAATGGCTCAAATGCCTTGGTACGAACATCTCGTTCTCGGTGGTTTCTGCTTTGGTGCCGTATTTATGGCTACCGACCCTGTGACTTCCGCACGTACAGAAAGAGGTAAATATATCTTCGGATTCCTGATCGGTGTGATGGCTATCGTTATCCGCGTATTGAATCCGGGTTATCCGGAAGGTATGATGCTTGCCATCCTGCTGATGAACATCTTCGCTCCGCTGATTGACTACTGTGTAGTACAAAGCAATATCAGCCGTCGCGAGAAACGCACTATCAAGTCTAACCAATAAATACCGAAAGAAAATGAATACGAATAGTAATAGTTATACTATCATTTATGCTTCGGTAATGGTTGTTATCGTGGCATTCCTGCTGGCATTCGTTAGCTCTTCATTGAGAGAAACACAAAACAAGAATGTGCAGTTGGACACTAAAAAGCAGATTCTTGCTGCATTGAACATTAAGAATGTAGAAGATGCGGATGCAGAATATCAGAAATATGTAAAAGGTGATATGCTGATGAACGTAGACGGTACGCTGACTGAAAATACTGGCGAATTTGCTACCAACTACGAGAAAGAAGCAAAAGAACAACAACGTCTGCACGTGTTTGTATGCGAAGTGGACGGTCAGACTAAATATGTAGTTCCTGTTTACGGTGCCGGTCTTTGGGGCGCTATCTGGGGATACGTTGCACTGAACGAAGATAAAGATACCGTTTACGGTACTTACTTCTCACACGCTAGTGAAACTCCGGGTCTGGGTGCTGAAATTGCAACCGAACATTTCCAAAACGAATTTGTAGGTAAGAAGACTTTGGAAAATGGAGCTATCACTTTGGGAGTCGTAAAAAATGGCAAGGTAGAGAAACCTGATTACCAAGTGGATGGTATCTCCGGTGGTACAATCACTTCAGTAGGTGTAGATGCCATGTTGAAGTCTTGCCTGAATAGTTACTTGAGTTTTTTAACTAAATAATAAGGAGGAGAAAGATAGAATATGGGACAACTGTTTTCAAAGAAAAATAAAGAAGTATTCTCTGCTCCGCTGGGAATTGATAATCCGGTAACCGTACAGGTGCTCGGTATCTGTTCTGCACTTGCTGTTACCGCAAAGCTGGAGCCTGCCATCGTGATGGGACTTTCAGTAACGGTGATTACTGCATTTGCCAACGTTGTTATTTCACTGTTGCGTAAGACGATTCCTAACCGCATCCGCATCATCGTCCAGTTGGTTGTGGTAGCTGCTTTGGTAACTATCGTAAGTGAAATCCTGAAAGCGTTTGCTTACGACGTAAGCGTACAGCTCTCTGTTTATGTAGGTTTGATTATCACCAACTGTATCTTGATGGGACGTCTGGAAGCATTTGCCATGCAGAACGGTCCTTGGGAGTCTTTCTTGGATGGTGTAGGTAATGGTTTAGGCTATGCTAAGATTTTGATTATCGTTGCTTTCTTCCGCGAATTGTTTGGTTCGGGAACATTGCTTGGTTTCAATATCCTGAATTATGAACCGATTCAAAATATCGGATACGTAAACAACGGCTTGATGTTGATGCCGCCGATGGCATTGATTATCGTAGCATGCATTATCTGGTATCAACGTGCACGTCATAAAGAATTGCAAGAACAAAGTAATTAATTATTTCTGATTTCTGAATTATGATTTATGTCTAGCTTTATAGTCATAGTCGCATGATAAGTCTGCTGAATCATAAATTATAAATCATAAATCATAAATCAAAAAGAATTATGGAACATTTATTAAGTTTATTCGTCCGCTCTATCTTTGTGGACAACATGATATTCGCATTCTTCTTGGGTATGTGTTCATACCTGGCTGTTTCGAAGAATGTGAAGACTGCCGTAGGACTGGGTATCGCCGTGACTTTCGTGTTGCTGGTGACGCTTCCGGTCAACTACCTGTTGCAAACTAAGGTGCTGGCTGCCAATGCTATCATTGAAGGTGTCGACCTTAGCTTCTTGAGTTTTATTCTTTTCATTGCCGTAATTGCCGGTATCGTGCAATTGGTGGAGATGGTGGTAGAACGCTTCACTCCGTCACTGTACGCTTCGTTGGGTATCTTCCTGCCGTTGATTGCCGTTAACTGTGCGATCATGGGTGCCTCTCTGTTTATGCAACAACGTATTAACGTTGGTCCGAGTGATCCGAAATACATTGGTGATATTTGGGATGCCCTCTCTTATGCATTGGGTTCCGGTATCGGTTGGTTGCTGGCTATCGTAGGTCTGGCTGCTATCCGCGAGAAAATGGCTTACTCTGACGTACCTGCTCCATTGAAGGGCTTGGGTATCACATTTATCACAGTAGGTCTGATGGCAATCGCGTTTATGTGTTTCTCTGGTTTGAACATCTAAAAAGAAAGGAATAAGACAATGGATATGAATTTAATATTAGCGAGCATTGGGGTATTCCTTGTGGTTATTCTGTTGCTTGTTGTTATCTTGCTGGTTGCCAAAAATTTCCTGGTGCCATCAGGAAACGTGAAACTGACAATCAATGGCGAAAAGGAATTGGAAGTTGCTTCCGGTTCTACTTTGCTCAATACGCTGTCTGTAAACGGAATATTCCTGTCATCCGCATGTGGTGGTAAGGGATCTTGCGGGCAATGTAAATGCCAGGTGCTTGAAGGTGGTGGTGAAATTCTGCCTTCTGAAGTTCCTCACTTCAGCCGTAAACAGCAGCAAGACCACTGGCGTCTGGGTTGTCAGGTAAAAGTGAAGGGGGATATGGCTATCAAGATTGATGAATCTGTACTCGGTGTGAAAGAGTGGGAGTGCGAAGTAATCTCCAACAAGAACGTGGCTACATTTATCAAAGAGTTCATCGTTGCTCTGCCTAAAGGCGAACACATGGACTTTATCCCGGGTTCTTATGCACAGATTAAGATTCCTAAATTTTCAATGGATTATGATAAGGACATCGATAAGAGCCTGATTGGTGATGAATATCTGCCAGCATGGGAGAAATTCGGTTTGTTAGGTTTGAAATGTAAGAACGACGAGGAAACAATTCGTGCTTACTCTATGGCCAACTATCCTGCCGAAGGTGACCGTATCATGTTGACAGTACGTATCGCTACTCCACCGTTCAAGCCGAAAGAACAAGGTCCTGGATTTATGGATGTGATGCCGGGTATCGCTTCTTCATATATCTTTACCCTGAAACCGGGTGACAAAGTAATAATGAGCGGTCCTTACGGAGACTTCCACCCAATCTTCGATTCTAAGAAGGAAATGATGTGGATTGGTGGTGGTGCCGGTATGGCTCCGTTACGTGCGCAAATCATGCACATGACTAAGACATTGCATACAACTGATCGTAAGATGTCTTACTTCTATGGTGCCCGTGCGCTGAATGAAGTGTTCTATCTGGAAGATTTCCTGCAAATCGAAAAGGACTTCCCGAATTTCACTTTCCATTTGGCTCTCGACCGTCCGGACCCTGCTGCTGATGCTGCAGGCGTGAAGTACACTCCGGGATTCGTTCACAACGTAATTTACGAAACTTACCTGAAGAATCACGAAGCTCCTGAAGATATTGAATACTACATGTGTGGTCCTGGTCCGATGTCGAAAGCTGTTGAGAAGATGCTCGACGATCTTGGCGTTCCGGCACAGAACTTGATGTTCGATAACTTCGGAGGATAATTCGCGGAAGAGAACAACTGGTCGGTAAGATGACCGGAAAGAATATATAACACAGGGCGGGAAATCTGAAAAGCAGTAGTGCTTCTTGGATTTCCCGCTTCTTTTTGGCATTATCTCATAATGTCTTTCCGTTATGGTTTGTATCTATTTTATGTCTGTTTTAAAGATAGTTCTCCTTTTTTATCCGTACTTATCTATTATATTCGTATATTTGGCTACACATTAAAGTACAATAGGTTATGGAATATCATCGTATATCTTTTATTCACAATGATACAGAGTATTCATTTGTTAAAGCAATGAGTTCGAACTTAACGGGATATGCATTAGTAACAGCTTGTAGGGCAGAAGTAACCATTTACATGAAAGAGAACAACCTGAAAGGTTATTATATATTGACCGGTATGGCTAAAGTTTGATTGTATTTTTGTCTCCGTACCCTTTCCTTTTTGTATCTTTGCCTCCATGTTAGAGAAAAATGAAATTATACAAGCGGCTCTTCGCAATTTGAAGATTGAAGAGCTGAATCCGATGCAGGAAGCATCACTTGAACAAGCTACCGGAAGAAAAGACGTTATACTGTTGTCACCCACAGGATCGGGCAAGACATTGGCTTATCTGTTACCTTTGCTCCTTACCCTAAAACCGAGTGATGACAGCGTGCAGGTGCTGATTCTGGTTCCTTCACGTGAGTTGGCATTGCAAATAGATTCTGTGTTTAAAGCAATGGGGACTTCCTGGAAAACCTGTTGTTGTTATGGTGGACATCCTATCGCTGAAGAAAAGAAGAGTATAGTGGGTAATCACCCTGCTATCATCATCGGTACTCCGGGACGTATCACCGACCATCTGTCGAAAGGAAATTTCAATCCCGAAACCATCGAGACTTTAATTATTGATGAGTTTGACAAATCTTTGGAGTTTGGTTTCCATGATGAAATGGCAGAGATTATCACGCAGCTTCCGGGATTAAAAAAACGTATATTACTTTCGGCCACCGATGCTGAAGAAATTCCTGAATTTACAGGATTGAACCGCACGGTGAAGTTGGACTTCCTTTCGGACGCTTCTGAAGAGCAGGAGTCCCGCTTGAAACTGATGAAGGTGCTTTCTCCTTCCAAAGATAAGATTGATACTTTATATAATCTGCTTTGTACATTGGGAAGCAGTTCGAGCATCGTATTCTGTAATCATCGGGATGCGGTGGACCGTGTACATCAGTTATTGGCAGATAAAAAACTACTCGCAGAACGTTTTCATGGTGGTATGGAACAGCCGGACCGTGAACGTGCGCTTTACAAGTTCCGTAATGGCAGTTGTCATGTCTTGATTTCTACCGATCTGGCAGCCCGTGGACTGGATATTCCGGAAGTCGGACATATCATCCATTATCATTTGCCGGTCAATGAAGAAGCCTTTACGCACCGCAACGGACGAACAGCACGTTGGGATGCTACCGGAACGTCCTATCTGATTTTGCATGCCGAAGAGAAACTTCCTCCGTATATCCCGGAAGATATGGAAACAGTTGTGTTACCTGAAAATCCTCCCCGTCCTCCGAAATCGGTTTGGGCTACCATTTATATAGGTAAAGGAAAAAAGGAGAAACTTAGCCGGATAGATATTGCCGGATTCTTATATAAAAAAGGAAATCTGACTCGTGAAGATGTCGGAGCGATTGATGTCAAAGAGCATTATGCTTTCGTAGCTATTCGCCGGGCTAAGGTGAAGCAACTCCTGAATCTGATTCAAGGAGAGAAAATAAAAGGAATGAAGACTATTATTGAGGAAGCGAAGTAAAACTCTTTTTTGTAATATAGAACTCTTAAAGTCCTCTTTTATTATTTACAATCGTCCCTATGTTCACTAGTCATTGAGCATTGGGATGATTACTTTATTTCCAAAGATATTTTACTTTCCACTTCATTTTCCTGTTAATCTAAGCTGAATTCACTGTTGTGGTTTATAAATATTCATTTTTATTGCATTAATCTTTTGTTTTATCATCAATATCCCCGGTTCTATTTCAATCTCGACTTTTATCCCATACTTGACATCTATAGATAACAATATGGTGTATATATCCTGTATAAACCAATAAAAAGAAAGGAAAATCTGCTTTAAAACAGTATTTTTATAAGGAAAGATTTGTACGATGGGAATAAATTCGTAAATTCGCAAGGTCAAAAGACAAAAGTAACGAAATTGTTAAACCAAAAACAAACTTCAAATGAAAAAGCATAATTTCAATGCAGGACCTTCCATTCTTCCGCGTGAGGTGATAGAGGATACAGCGAAGGCTATTTTAGATTTCAACGGCTCTGGTCTCTCTTTGATGGAAATCAGCCACCGTGCCAAAGACTTCCAACCTGTGGTTGACGAAGCAGAGGCATTATTCAAGGAATTACTCAATATCCCCGAAGGCTATTCGGTACTGTTCCTGGGTGGAGGTGCTAGTATGGAGTTCTGCATGGTTCCTTATAACTTCCTCGAAAAAAAAGCTGCTTACCTAAACACCGGTGTATGGGCAAAGAAAGCTATGAAAGAAGCTAAAGGGTTTGGTGAAGTTGTAGAAGTTGCTTCCTCTGCTGAAGCTACATATACTTATATCCCAAAAGATTATACAATCCCGACAGACGCAGATTATTTCCACATTACGACTAACAACACAATTTACGGTACAGAATTGAAGAAAGACCTCGATTCTCCGGTTCCGATGGTTGCCGATATGTCTTCTGATATTTTCTCACGTCCGATCGACGTTTCTAAATATATCTGTATTTATGGTGGTGCACAAAAGAATCTGGCTCCTGCTGGTGTTACATTCGTTATCGTTAAGAATGACGCATTGGGTAAGGTTTCCCGTTACATTCCAACGATGTTGAATTATCAGACTCATGTTGACAGTGGCTCTATGTTTAACACTCCTCCTGTTGTACCTATTTATGCAGCATTGCAGACGCTTCGCTGGATCAAAGCACAGGGTGGTGTGAAAGAAATGGAACGTCGTGCCATTGAAAAAGCGGATATGTTGTATGCTGAAATCGACCGTAACAAAATGTTCGTGGGTACTGCTGCCAAAGAAGACCGTTCACGTATGAACATCTGTTTCGTGATGGCTCCCGAATACAAAGACTTCGAAGCTGACTTCTTGAAGTTTGCTACTGAAAGAGGTATGGTAGGTATCAAGGGACACCGTTCTGTAGGTGGTTTCCGTGCATCTTGCTACAATGCTCTGCCGAAAGAAAGCGTACAAGCTTTGATTGATTGTATGCAGGAATTTGAAAAACTTCATTAATAATATTTTCACCACAGATTATACAGACGGACGCAGATTTTTTTTATTCTGTGAGAATCTGGGTAATCTGTGGTGAGTCTTTATAAACAGAATTAGATTATGAAAATACTTGTAGCTACTGATAAACCGTTTGCTAAAGTTGCAGTAGACGGTATCCGTAAAGAAATAGAAGCAGCCGGATACGAGTTTGCTTTACTTGAGAAATATACAGAAAAAGCCCAGTTACTGGATGCAGTGAAAGATGCTAATGCCATCATTATCCGTAGTGATATTGTTGATGCAGAGGTGCTTGATGCTGCTAAAGAATTGAAAATCGTAGTTCGCGCCGGTGCAGGATACGATAATGTGGACCTGGCTGCTGCCACAGCTCACAATGTATGCGTGATGAACACTCCGGGACAGAATTCTAATGCTGTTGCCGAACTTGCTTTGGGTATGATGGTATATGCTGTCCGTAACTTCTATAACGGAACTTCCGGTACAGAATTGATGGGCAAGAAATTGGGTATTCATGCTTATGGAAACGTAGGCCGCAATGTAGCTCGTGTTGCCAAAGGTTTCGGAATGGAAGTGTATGCTTATGATGCATTCTGCCCGAAAGAAGTAATCGAAAAAGATGGTGTGAAAGCACTTGATTCTGCAGAAGAATTGTACAAGACTTGCCAGGTGGTATCTCTTCATATTCCGGCAACTGCCGAAACAAAGAACTCTATCAATTATGCTCTGTTGAAAGATATGCCGAAAGGTGCTATGTTGGTAAACACTGCCCGTAAGGAAGTGATTAACGAAACAGAACTAATCAAACTGATGGAAGAGCGTGCAGACTTCAAATATATCACAGATATTATGCCTGCTGCTAACGCAGAGTTTGCAGAAAAGTTTGCCGGACGTTATTTCTCAACTCCTAAGAAGATGGGTGCTCAAACTGCCGAAGCAAATATCAATGCCGGTATTGCTGCTGCTCAACAAATTGTGGGCTTCTTGAAAGATGGTTGCGAGAAATTTAGAGTAAACAAGTAAGATTCTGAATAAGTCTGCCGGATTTTTCAGGATAACTATGGTAGTATCTGAATAAAAACAATCCGTTGCAGAATGTCTTTTTTAGAAATAAGTAGTATATTTGAGCCACAGATTTTCAAGAAGTCTGTGGCTTTAATTTTTTACATATAAAATACTAATATCATGGCAATAATCAAACCTTTCAAGGGCATTCGTCCTCCGCAAAACCTCGTAGAACAGGTCGCTTCACGTCCTTATGATGTACTGAACTCTGAAGAAGCCCGCGCAGAAGCGGAAGGTAACGAAAAGTCTCTTTATCATATTATTAAACCGGAAATAGATTTCCCTGTTGGTATGGATGAACACGACGAACGGGTGTATGCTAAAGCTGCCGAGAATTTCCAACTGTTTCAGGACAAAGGCTGGTTGGTGCAGGATAATAAGGAAAACTATTATATCTATGCCCAGACGATGAACGGGAAAACGCAATACGGATTGGTGGTCGGTGCTTATGTTCCCGATTATATGAATGGTATTATCAAAAAGCATGAGCTTACCCGTCGTGACAAGGAAGAGGATCGTATGAAACATGTACGTGTGAACAACGCAAACATTGAGCCTGTTTTCTTTGCTTATCCTGATAATGAGAAGCTGGATGTTATTATAAAGAAATATACAGCAAACAAGCCGGTTTATGACTTTATCGCTCCGGGTGATGGCTTTGGACATACTTTCTGGATTGTTGACCAGGATGCAGATATTGCTACCATTACTGCCGAATTTGCTAAAATGCCTGCTCTTTATATTGCTGACGGGCATCACCGTTCTGCCGCTGCTGCATTGGTGGGAGCAGAGAAAGCAAAGCAAAATCCGAATCATCGTGGTGATGAAGAATATAATTACTTCATGGCTGTTTGCTTCCCTGCAAACCAGCTAACCATCATCGATTATAATCGTGTAGTGAAAGATCTCAATGGTTTGACTCCCGAGCAATTCCTGGCTGCACTTGATAAAAACTTTATAGTAGAAGAGAAGGGTGCGGATATCTATAAACCATCCGGCTTACATAACTTCTCACTCTATCTGGGTGGTAAATGGTACAGTCTGACAGCCAAAGCAGGTACATACAATGATAACGACCCTATTGGAGTACTTGATGTTACCATTTCTTCCAACCTGATTTTGGATGAAGTTTTGGGCATAAAGGATTTGCGTTCGGACAAGCGTATTGATTTTGTGGGCGGCATCCGTGGATTGGGAGAACTCAAGAAGCGTGTGGATAGCGGTGAAATGAAAGTGGCTCTGGCTCTTTATCCCGTATCTATGAAACAATTGATGGATATTGCAGATACAGGTAATATCATGCCACCGAAGACAACTTGGTTTGAACCTAAACTTCGTTCGGGGTTGGTAATTCATAAATTGGATTAGGAAATTCTATCGGATGATGCAAAAAAGACGTTGCTGATGAAAGCTATATCAATAAATGTAACACCCGATTAAGATAAAAAAATAGTGACGCTATCCAATAAAAATAGTGACGGTATACCACAAAGATACCGTCACTATTTTTATTGGATAGCGTCACTATCTTGTAGATGAAAATCTGCCAACAAAGATTTTTATATTCCCATCTACATCTCATTGGTAAGTGGAACATTAATATTTCCAAACGATAGATTGACTTTTCTTATTAAAGCCGTATCTTTGCAGCATGACTGCTGAAGATACTTATAAAACCATCATTGAACCTTCCGAAGGTATTTATACGGAAAAACGAAGCAAGTTCATTGCTATAGCCCTTCCTGTGCGTACTCTTGATGAGATAAAGATGCATCTTGAAACGTATCAGAAGAAGTATTATGATGCACGGCACGTATGCTATGCCTATATGTTGGGAGCTGCGCGAAAGGATTTCCGTGCCAATGACAATGGAGAACCTTCCGGAACAGCGGGAAAACCCATTCTCGGACAGATAAATTCAAATGAACTGACGGATATCCTGATTATAGTAGTCCGTTATTTTGGAGGAATCAAGTTAGGGACAAGCGGATTGATCGTGGCTTACAAGGCTGCCGCTGCTGAAGCTATTGCTGCCGCTACAATTATAGAAAAGACAGTAGATGAAGACGTGACGGTAATGTTTGAATATCCTTTCATGAATGACGTGATGCGCATTGTGAAAGAGGAGGAACCGGAAATTCTCAATCAGTCGTATGACATGGATTGTAGTATGACGTTACGTATTCGTCGTTCGATGATGCCTAAATTGCGTGCTCGTTTGGAAAAGGTGGAGACAGCGCGGATTCTTGATGATGAGAATGTATTGTAAGTAAGATATTTAAAATATTGCATGAGAAATAAATATCATATAATTTTCATTTTGTTTTTAAGCTTCTTTGCTTTGATAAGCGTTCAGACGCAAGTACAAGCACAGGAGACTCAAAAGCTCGCTCCTAATAATATCCCTGTTCCGTGGTATTCGCAGAAAATCACGGGATGTCCTTACTCGCATTGTTCTCTGGCTTCTTCGTTAATGGTCTTTGACTACTTTAAAGGTATGACGACCGATACACAACGTACAGCCCAGGATGCAGAAAAAAAACTGATAGAATATCAACGCAACTACTTTCTGAAAAAACGTGCCCCTTTCCGTCGTCGTACATCGATAGGACAGGGAGGATATTATTCTTTTGAAATTGATTCTTTGACACGTTATTATGAAAATATGATAAGTGCCGAACATTTCCAGCAGAAAGACTACCGGGTATTGAAGGATTATATTGATCGTGGTATACCTGTGCTTGTGAATGTGAGATATACAGGAGCAGTTCGTGGTTTGCGTCCCGGTCCGAGAGGGCACTGGATGGTGCTTCGTGGCATTGACGATAAACATGTGTGGGTAAATGATCCCGGACGTTCGCCGGAGATGCGGAGTAAAGGAGAAAATATCTGCTATCCAATAAAGAAACAGCCGGGCAATCCTTCCTATTTTGATGGTTGCTGGACGGGACGATTTATCGTAGTCACTCCTAAAGAATGGATTCGAAATTTCCTGTTTGCACAAGTAGGCAAGCTTCCTCCTTTGGAGGAGGTAACTCATATAGTACCTCCTGTTGCGTTGCCTGCAACCTTACCGCAGGTTATTAATCAGTAAGCAATTCATAGATAGAAATATTCTTAGTAAAATTAGGATAAAAAGAACATTAGTAAAATAAAGAAGAACAAAGATATATGGCATTCGAAGCAACCAAAAAAGAATGGTGCGAACTCTATTCTTTCTTTCGTCTCCTGACAGACGGAAAAGTAGTGCTAGGCACAGCAGACGCAAAGGCGGGAGAAACATCTTGGCCTATTGCAATGATTCAACGGGAAGAACATGATGGAACACGTCAATATTATATTGAGGAAGATACGATTCGTATAGAAGCAGAGAGCGGAACTAAATCCATGCCTCGCGAAGACTTTGGTATTGTAGCTGATTTGATATTGCGGGCTGTGAAATCTTCTTCGGAAGATGACGTAACCTCTCCGGAAGGAGTAGAAGAGTTTTTAGATGAAGCAGCCATTTTCGATTTGGAAGCAAAAACAGAAGATCGTACTGATTTCTCCATTGCATTTTGGCATCCGGAAGCTCCGTTGAGAGGTTTTAATGTTCGTTCACGGTTGGGTGTAATGAATCCGTTACTGAACGGAGGACGTGCTGCAAATCTAAAACTGGAACAGAGTGGAGTCAAATTTGCCACTCCCACAGTGAATAAAATCAATGCTTTGCCTGAATCTCCCAATGAGGTTGCCGAGCGAATGATGATGATCGAACGATTGGGCGGTGTACTTAAATATTCTGATGTAGCCGACCGGGTATTCCGTAGCAATCTTCTAATGATTGACCTGCATTTTCCACGTGTCTTGACAGAAATGGTTCGTATTATGCATTTGGATGGTATCTCTCGTATTAGCGAGCTGACGGAAGTTATTAAACAAATGAATCCGTTAAAGATTAAAGATGAACTGATAAACAAGCACAAGTTTTATGAGTTTAAGATGAAGCAGTTCTTGATGGCATTAGCTTTAGGTATGCGTCCCGCAAAGATTTATAATGGATTGGATTCGGCTGTGGAAGGTATTCTGTTGGTGGGCGGAAGTGGAGAGGTGCTCTGTTATCATAAATCAGAAAAGCAAGTAATGGAAGACTTTTTGTTTCAAAATACCCGTTTGGAAAAAGGATCTTTGGAGAAGGATAAATACGGATTTTTGGAGAGAGAGAATGGAGTCTACTATTTCAAACTGAATGCAAAGATTGGGCTAGTTAAAAGGTAAATGATAAATTAGAGTTCACCACAGAGGACACGGAGGACACAGAGTCCCTCTCTCTTTTTTCGTAAGTAAAACAGAGCGATAAATACGATTATAAATACGTGAGACTCTGTGTTACTCTAATAAGATTAAACCTCTGTGTCCTCCGTGTCCTCTGTGGTGAAATTTTGATTCGATATATATATAAAAAACTTGTTATCCATGAAAACGAATGAAGTTTTAGAGAACATTAAAGCACGTCGTAGCGTACGGGTTTATACTAGTCAGCAAGTTTCAGAAGAAGATTTACAGGCTATTCTGGAAGCTGCAACTTATGCACCCAGTGGAATGCATTTGGAAACATGGCACTTTACTGCTATTCAAAATGTAGATAAATTGACAGAGCTGAATGAGCGCATTAAAGGAGCTTTTGCAAAAAGTGACGATTCCCGTTTGCAAGAGCGTGGGCATAGCAAGACCTATTGTTGTTATTATCATGCTCCGACTTTGGTGATTGTATCCAATGAACCTACACAATGGTGGGCTGGAATGGATTGCGCTTGTGCAATAGAAAATATGTTTCTGGCTGCTCATTCTTTAGGAATCGGCTCTTGCTGGATCAACCAGTTGGGCACAACGTGTGATGATCCTGAAGTTCGTGAATATATTACCTCTTTAGGTGTTCCTGCCAATCATAAAGTCTATGGTTGTGTAGCTTTGGGGTATGCTGATTTGAAGATTCCTATGAAAGAGAAAAAGGTGAAAGCTGATACGGTAACGATTGTCAAGTAGAAAAAATATTCAGAATTGTAGTTGGATTTACATTCCATATCACGAAATATGAGCCTTGGGGATATTTGATGCATCCCCAGGGCTTTTGTTTATTCAGTCTTGGGCTGATAAAAATAATCCCGGGACTTACATTCATTGAGCCCAGGGATTATTTCTTATTGAGATGCTTCTAAAAATCTTTTCTAATGAATTGATTTCTACAATAAATCACCTTTATTCAAAAGTGCCATAACGAGTTGGTAGTAACTTACGGTCTCCCAATGTATTATCTACACGAGCTACATTGATCCAGAATTTGTTATCACGTACACTTTCTATCGGATAAGCCGCTTTCTCGCGTGTGTACGAATGTTCCCAACGATCACTAACAATCTCGTATTCCGGATGCGGAGCATTAATCAACACATTATCATCCTTATCAGCTTCGCCATTCTTCACTTCCTGAATCTCCTTCCAGATATTCAGCATGACATCTACGAAATTGTCCAGTTCTGCCAAACTCTCGCTTTCTGTCGGTTCAATCATCAACGTACCGTGAACAGGAAAGGAGAGGGTAGGAGCATGATAACCATAATCCATCAGACGTTTGGCAATATCATTTTCCGAGATGCCTGCTTCTTCATGTACTTTCCGACACTCCAGAATCATCTCGTGTCCTACGAAACCATTGACTCCCCGATAGACAACTTCATACGTATCTTTCAGACAAGTAGCCAGATAATTAGCATTCAGGATGGCAATTTTAGTTGCCTGCGTCAATCCCTCTGCACCCATCATGCGGATATATCCATACGTGATAGGCAAAATACCTGCACTACCGAATGGAGCAGCTGATACTTGATTCTGCGAATTGCCGAAGATTCCATGTCCGGGAAGGAAAGGAACCAGATGTTCGGCCACACAGATAGGACCTACTCCTGGACCTCCGCCACCATGAGGGGAAGCGAATGTTTTATGAAGATTCAAGTGGCAGACATCCGCACCGATGAATCCCGGATTGGTCAATCCCACTTGGGCATTCATATTGGCTCCATCCATATATACTTGTGCGCCACAGGCATGAATGATGTCGCAAATTTCCTTTATTTCTGTTTCGAAGATACCATGTGTAGAAGGATAAGTAATCATCAGCGCTGCCAATTCATCCCTATTTTCTTCAGCCTTGGCACGCAGATCATCCATTTCTACATTTCCTTGTTCGTCGCATGCACAAGTGACAGTCACAAATCCGGCCTGTATAGCTGACGCAGGATTTGTTCCATGAGCCGAAGCTGGAATCAGGACTTTGTTCCGATGTCCCTGACCGATACTTTCGAGATAAGCACGGATTACACAAAGTCCTGCATATTCTCCCGCAGCACCTGAATTAGGTTGCAGGCTCACCCCTGCAAATCCGGTGATAATTTTCAGATCTTCACTTAGATTCTTAATTAATTCCCGATATCCCTCTGCCTGATCTTCCGGAACCAGCGGGTGCATACCCATAAATTCGGGACGACTTAAAGGCAACATTTCCGCAGCTGCATTCAGCTTCATGGTGCATGAACCGAGAGAAATCATCGATTGTGCAAGCGAAATATCTTTGCGGTCCAAACGTTTGATATAACGCATCATCTCTGTTTCCGTGTGATATTTGCTGAATACTTCGTGCGTCAGGAAAGGAGTTGTCCGTTTCAAAGCCTTGTCGATATTGCTTTTTTCCGGAATATCGTCTACTTTCTGATAATCTTTTCCGGCAGCGATGGCAAAGATAGAGAGCAATACATTGGCGGCTGCCACATCTGTTGTTTCATCAATACTGAAACCGACATCACCATTTTCATAATAACGCAGATTTACTTCTTTACTAAGCGCTATGGTACGGATTTGTTGTGCCGAAACGTGTTCGGGCAACTCAAAACGTAAGGTGTCAAAATATTGAGCGTTGACTTGTGTGTATCCACATTTCTTCAGTTGCTTTTCGAGAAATACAGTGATACTGTGGATGCGCGACGCAATTGTAGTAATACCCTCCTGACCGTGATAAACAGCGTAAAAGCCTGCCATGGTAGCTAATAATGCTTGTGCGGTACAAATGTTTGAAGTTGCTTTTTCCCGCTTGATATGCTGTTCACGTGTCTGCAAAGCCATCCGATAGCAAAGTTTGCCATATTTATCTTTAGACCATCCGATGATTCGTCCCGGCATATTCCGTTTGTATTCGTCTCTGGTAGCAAAGAAAGCAGCCGACGGACCACCATAGAACATTGGAGTACCCAAACGTTGTGTGGTTCCGAATACAATATCTGCTCCCCATTCTCCCGGAGGAGTCAGCAGGGCAAGACTCAAAATATCGGCGGCAACAGCTACCTTGCAATCTGCAGCATGAGCTTTTTCTGTAAATTCGGAATAATCCTCTGCGTTTCCATTCGAGTTTGGATATTGTAGAACGCAGGCAAACACTTCCGGTGAAGGTTCAAAATCTTTATATTTACCTACACGCAGTTCGATGCCTTGCGGCACGGCGCGTGTAGTCATAACAGCCAATGTCTGCGGGAAAATATTCTCGTCTACAAAGACTACGTTCGCATTGGCTTTCTGTTGCGCACGGGTACGGATGGCATACATCATGCTCACGGCTTCGGCAGCGGCAGTTGCTTCGTCCAGAAGTGAACAGTTGGCAAGTGGCATGGCGGTAAGGTCGCACACGGCTGTCTGAAAATTCATCAACGCTTCCAGGCGTCCTTGCGACACTTCTGTCTGATAAGGAGTGTAAGAAGTGTACCATACCGGGTTTTCGAATACATTTCGCTGGATAACAGCCGGGGTAATCGTGTTGTACCATCCCAAACCGATATACGTAGTATATAGTTTATTTTTATTTGCCAGTTCGGCGATATGTTTTCCAAATTCGTATTCCGTCAGCGGGCTAGTCAATGCCAGCGGCTCTTTCAGCCGTATATTGGCGGGAATTGTTTTATCAATCAGTTCGTCCAGTGAGTTCACGCCAATTTTGCGGAGCATCAGGGCTGTGTCTTGTTCATTGATGCCGATGTGACGGCTAGCTAACAAATCGGTTTTCATGTCTTAATGATTTATGATTTATGATTTCTGAATTATGAGTTCTGATTTATGCTTTCTTATGTTTTCCCGATTTATAAACCTCAATCAGCCGTAACACCTACTTCATCCGCACGGCAAATCATAAATCAGAATTCATAACTCATAAATCTTCTCTTATCTAAAAAATGGGTTTTCAGCTTTCTCCATTCCGATCGTCGTAGGAGCACCGTGTCCGGGGTAAACGACAGTTTCGTTGGGAAGAACAAACAGACGGCTGCAAATGTGCTCTATCAGTTCATCGAAGTTGCCTCCTGTGAGATCGGCACGACCGATGCTGCCCTGAAACAGGACATCGCCGGAGAACATGCAGTTGTCTTCCTTGCAATAGTACACCAAGCTACCGGGTGAATGTCCGGGCACATGTATCGCTTCCAGTTTGGTATGTCCGAAAGTGATAATATCTCCGTCATGCAGGTATTTGCCCAGTGGTACAGGTTCTTCCTGCAACTGAAAACCAAACATTCTGCTTTGTTTCGGTGCTTCGTCAATCCAGTACTCGTCCGCTTTGTTTGCTTCTGCCGATAATCCGAATTCTTTCAGCATGAACGGATTTCCGAAGATATGATCCAGGTGCAAATGAGTATTCAGCAGATGCTTTACATTTAGCTCATTGGTAAGAATGAACTTTTTCAGAGCCTGCTTTTCCTCTTCATAAAAACAGCCGGGATCGATTACGACTGCTTCTTTAGTGTCGTCCCATAATACGTAGCAGTTTACGGGAAACATATTAAATTCAAATCTCTTTATTTTCATGGTTTCTTTATGATTTATCATCTATCAGAACATATAGTCTTGTTTAAATCGGAACATATACCACTTTCTTAGTTTGAAAGAACTCTTCTTCGAAACTATCGCTCAAGTTATGAATGACCGTTTTATGCTTGAACGGCATCGTTTCATGTTCCAGCTCGCCACCTTTGAGGCAGATCAGTCCGTTGGGTAATGCATTCTGTTGTTTTGAAGAGATATTCTTTTTGATAATCTTAATCAAATCCGCCAAAGGCATTACGGCACGGCTGACAACAAAGTCGAACGTTCGTTTCTCCTCTTCTGCGCGGGCATGACGGAACGTTACATTTTTCAGTCCGATAGCGTTTGCCACTTCGGTTGCTACCCGTACTTTTTTGCCGATACTGTCCACGAGGTGAAATGTTACTTCGGGAAATAAGATGGCTAAAGGAATACCGGGGAAACCTCCTCCTGTACCTAGGTCCATAATGCTGGTTCCGGAGCGGAATTGGATTGTTTTGGCAATGCCTAACGAATGGAGCACGTGATGCTCATATAAATTCTCGATGTCCTTGCGGGAGATTACGTTGATTTTAGAATTCCAGTCAATGTAGAGGTCGTATAGAGCTGCAAACTGTTTGCGCTGCTCTTCCGTCAGATCAGGAAAATATTTCAGTATGATTTCCACTGTTTGAGTTTTGAGTTATAAGTTTTGAATGATATAAGTGGATGAATATCCTATTCTGTCACACGAGAGTGATAACAATAGGATATTCATTGGTGTTCAGCTTTTTATGAAATTTAATTTTTCAGTTCTCCCAGAATTGGGTTACTGCCTAGTAAATGCTCCATCATAGAAAATGGGATTGTTACCTTTACAGGTCCCATAGAATAAGGAGTGATATCGTATACATTATAATAGAAGGTGATTCCTTCTTTGCTTAGATAGAAATTTTCTGTCGGAGCGATGTCTCCGGTGGAAGCATATCCCATATCTTCCAATGCTTCGTGAGTGTTCACTTTATTGTCCGCCATGAGCTGGTTCCAGATCAGGTCGGTCAATGCGTCTTTGTAGTCTCCGACAAAAATATCATCAAGACGGAGCGGGCGCATCAGGGTGAGGTCCATGTTCAGGAAAGTAGCCATGTAAATGCCATGTGCACCTCCGGTATATTCGTTGTAGTCGATACGATATACAAGCAGGTCTTTATCATACAGTTGTACGTGGCTCTCTATACCTTTATAATAAGAATACCAAGCTCCGATGGAAGATTCGTCTTCCTTGTCTTTCTCGTCCTCGGCATACATCGGTTCGAGGTCGCGGCGGTATTCGCTGATATAGTTCTCGGTATATTGCTTTACAACTTCTTCCGGCTTTTCGCCGATGTATTTATCACCGAAGCAGGCCGAAATGAAATAAGAATTCAAACTATCTTTCAGCATATTATCCGATGATTTTACCGGATAGGCAAAATTAATAATAATATTGCAGGCCGGTTTGGCTGTATCACTGAAGAGGTGTGCTGTCTCATTCACTTGAATGCTATCAAACTGTAACGCACCTGTGTTTTTGTTCATCTTGTCATGACAAGAAAACAAAAAGCCGCTTACCGAAAGTATAATTGCAAGCAGACTGACATATTGTTTTTTCATACCCGTTTTTTCTATAAATTCAACATTTGTTTTATCATTCACTATTGACAAATATAGATGAAATTCGTGAATCGGGCTAATAAAAACAGAAAAATTTGCAGCTATTTATCCTCTAAAACAGGATTACCGGATACCATCCACACGTCAATGCTTGCAAACTTTAGTGATATCCACGGTGAATCCATCTTCAGCAGGCATAAATTTCCCTTTCATTTTCAGAAATTTGATGAGGGTATCTACGTCCATTTAGAAACTGTAACATATGTGACAAAACTGCATATTATTCATTGGAAGTTGAAAACAACCATTTCGCTATGCGTTCCTATTCTGAAAGGCGGCCCCCAAAGAGACAATCCGGAAGACACGTACACGTGGCTGTTTCCCCATTGGCGGTAACCGTGGCTTTGCTCGAATATATAATCAGTCACCCAGTTGATAGGCCATACCTGTCCGTGATGTGTGTGTCCGCTGAATTGCAGGTCGACGCCGGCAGCTTCTGTTTCTTTCAGGTTGAAGGGTTGATGATCCAGCAAAATGATAGGTTTGCTTTTGTCGACGTTTGTCATCAACTCTTGCAGAGAACGACGTTTGCGGTTGTGGCGGTCATCGCGTCCTACCAGTTGTATGCCGTTGGGGAGTGTCACTACTGAATCACGCAAAAGTTGTATCGGAGTATTCTTTATATATCGGATACTTTCATCGATTCCACTAATATATTCGTGATTGCCAAGAACCATGTAGATGCCCATAGGAGCCTTTAACTCGGCCAGTTCTTCTGCCATATTCTCTGTATAAAGAGGTACGACACTGTTATCAATCAAGTCGCCACTAATCAGTATCAAGTCGGGATGCTGTGCATTTATCATTTCCACATACTTCTTCAGTGAGGCTTTTCCTGTACCGTTTCCCAGATGAACATCGCTTATCGCGACGATTTTAACTGCGTGAGAAGTATCTTCATTTTGTTTATTAGTTAAAATACTGACAACATTGGTTTCTGGATGATAATAGTTGTACACCCCATATCCCAGCAATCCCAATGTGAACACAAAAGATAGATAAAACCGATATTTGCAGACCACCTTGAATAATTTCAATATATCAAACAATAGCAGGAACAATGCCATGTATAGGGTAAATATCAGCCAACTTGTTCCAATGATGTACATCGAATGGGAGATAAAAACAGGCATTTCCAGGTTACGGGCTAACATCGTGCCGAAGAAAGATAAGGCACATGTCCAAAATAAAACGGTTAAGAGTATTTTTACTCCAAGCGGTTTTACTTTCAGAGCCTGCGTCGCTCTGATAAATATGTAGGTATTCCCTGCCAGATAAAGAGTGATAATGAGGAGTAGATATGTAAGCATAGCGTTTACTTAAAAAAACAATGAATTTATTCGTGGCAAAGATAGGTTTTATTGTTGAGTAAAAAGAGTTAATAGTGCTGATATGACCCTAAAATAGCCAAATAATGAACGGGAAATATGTCTGCAATGAATTGGTATTCAATCTACTGATGATGGAATACGAGGTTATTGGGGGAAGAACCGGTAAGAAATGCATGTATATCTATAGTTTTGAATGGGGATTGAATCTTAATTACGAAAATAGATAGGGAAATTTGTTTTTATTCTTATCTTTGTCCTCTGAAATGAAAAGACTAGCCTACATAACAGCACTAATCCTTTCTCTCCTGATTATCTATTCAGGAGGCGGAGTCTCTATTGTGCATTATTGCTGTGCCCGTTGTGAGACAGTGCAGAGCTGCTGTGATACAGGCTGTCCGAAGTGTAAAAAGTCTCATACTTGCGATTCAAAGAAAAACTGTAAAGAAAAAGGTTGTACGGCTACGATTTATAAGCTCGACCTGATGAAACATACTACTGAACTGACCGTATCAGTTTTGGCAGTCGATTTTTTATGTGAGTATTTCTGCTATCTGTTGACTCCGATCTATGCGGATAAACCGGTAGAATTTGATAGTCTGACCTCTCCGCCACCTCTCTGCTCGAGGCAGATGCTGGCGTTATATTCCACTTACATTATTTAGCCACTATTTCTTTCTTATTTAATCCTTTGCTTTCAATAGAACATGAAAGTAAAGCAGCACTGAATGCAACTAAGTTGCATGAGAAATGAATTAATTTTGTATCTCGAAAGTAACTTTAGAAAGAATGAAATATATGATAATAGGACTGTTCCTGTTATTTGCCGGCAATATATATGCGCAAGTACGGGGAACAGTGAAAGATAGTACCGGGGAGGCTATTCCGGGTGCCAATGTGTTCTGGATGAATACAGGACAAGGAGTGACAACGAAAGAGGATGGTAGTTTTTCTATCACTAAACCTTCCAAAAGCCACATGCTGATTGTCAGTTTTATTGGTTTTCAGAACGACACGATTCATGTGAGCAGTAAAAATCAACAACTGGATATTGTGCTTCGTGATGGAGTGGAACTGAATGAAGTAAATATTGTCACTCGTAAACTGGGAACGATGAAATTGCGCAGTAGCGTGATGAACGAAGACATGATAAGCAGTGCCGAATTGAGTAGAGCCGCTTGTTGTAATCTGGGTGAAAGTTTTGTGACGAACCCTTCAGTAGATGTGAGTTATTCCGATGCGGCAACAGGAGCCAAACAAATTAAATTGTTGGGGCTGTCCGGCACTTATGTGCAGATGTTGACGGAAAACATTCCGAATTATCGGGGAGCCGCCGCTCCTTATGGATTGGGATATGTCCCCGGTCCGTGGATGCAGAGCATACAGGTCTCCAAAGGAACATCTTCGGTAAAGAATGGTTATGAAGCCATCACGGGACAGATAAACGTAGAATTTAAGAAACCACAGTTGCCGGAAGCCGATTGGGTGTCTGCCAATCTTTTTGCAAGCACTGCTAACCGGTATGAAGCCAATGCGGACGCTACATTGAAACTTTCCAAACGATGGAGCACTTCTCTGCTGGCGCATTACGAAAATGAGACCAAGGCGCATGATGGCAACGATGACGGATTTGTGGATATTCCGCAGGTGGAACAGTATAATGTGTGGAACCGGTGGGCATACATGGGCGACCATTATGTTTTCCAGGCAGGTATCAAAGCCCTTTCTGAAACACGTACCAGCGGACAGGCCAATCATGGAGGGACAATGCACTCCGGTGACCTGTATAAAGTAGGGATCGATACGGAACGCTATGAATTCTTCACCAAGAATGCTTATATCTTTAATAAGGAGAAGAATACGAACCTGGCTTTGATTCTTTCCACCACTTTACACAATCAGGATGCTACGTATGGACGCAAACTGTATAATGTGGATCAAACCAACGTCTATGCTTCGCTAATGTTTGAAACGGAATTTAATCCGCAAAATAGTTTTTCTGCAGGATTAAGTTTCAATTATGACGCCTACGACCAGCATTATCGTTTGGAAAATAATACAGATAATCCTCTCAAAGCCTTTGAAAAGGAAGCTGTTCCCGGTGCATACGTGCAATATACATTGAACCTGAATGATAAATGGATGGTAATGGCGGGGTTGCGTGGGGATTATAGCAACGAACATGGTTTCTTTGTGACTCCGCGTGCACATCTTAAATACAATCCGAATGATTATGTGAACTTCCGTCTTTCTGCCGGAAAAGGGTATCGTACCAATCATGTGCTGGCAGAAAACAATTATCTCCTTTCCAGTAGTCGGAAGGTAGAAATTGCTAAAAATCTGGATATGGAAGAAGCATGGAATTATGGTGCCAGTGTATCTACTTATATTCCTGTATTCGGCAAAACGCTGAATGTAAATGCGGAATACTATTACACGGATTTCTTGAAACAAGTAATAGTGGATATGGATAGCAACCCTCATGAAGTGGCTTTCTATAATTTGAATGGACGTTCTTACTCGCATGTATTCCAGGTGGAAGCAAGTTATCCTTTCTTCAAAGGATTTACCTTGACAGGAGCTTACCGACTTACGGATGCAAAAACAACTTACAAGGGGGTGCGAATGGAGAAACCTCTAACTAGCAAATACAAAGGCTTGCTCACTGCTTCTTACCAGACTCCACTGGGGATTTGGCAGTTTGATGCAACACTGCAACTGAATGGTGGAGGTAGAATGCCTACTCCTTATGAATTGGGAGATGGACAGTTGTCCTGGGAACGTCGTTATGGTAGTTTTGAGCAGTTGAGCTTACAGGTGACACGTTACTTCCGCCGCTGGTCTATCTATGTAGGAGGCGAGAATCTGACCAATTTCAAACAAAAGAATCCGATTATTGATGCGGCAAATCCTTGGGGAAGCAACTTTGATTCCACTATGATATGGGGACCGGTACACGGGGCAAAAGGATATATCGGAATACGTTTTAATTTAGCTAGGAATGGTGAGTAGAGAAACGATCGCATAGAAAATAAAGAATACTAATTTTAAACTGATAAGAAAAATGAGAACAAAAAGATGGATGGCCACTTGCGTGGTGGCTCTTTTGAGTGTAACAGCTGTATTGGCAAAAGATATTCGTGTTGTTGTATTTAAAGTGTCGCAGATGCACTGTGAGAAATGCGAAAAGAAAGTAAAGGACAATATGCGTTTTGAGAAAGGGCTGAAGGATATTTCGACCGAAGTAAAAACGAAAATGGTAACCATTACGTATGACGCTGAAAAAACGAATGTAAAGAAGTTGCAGGCAGGGTTTAATAAGTTCAGTTATGAAGCCGAATTTGTAAAAGAAACAAAGAAAGACGATCAGAAGGCTGATAAGAAGTAATTGAACAAATACCTGTATTAGCTTGTTTCTATAAACAAACAATGGTTCTTCCCCGACTCCTTTCCGGGAGGAAGGGAAGACCATAAATAATAATTATATGGGTAACACAATAAAAAAGGCATTTCCTGTGCTTAATATGCATTGTGCAGGATGTGCCAATAATGTAGAAAAAACAGTGAAAAAATTACCGGGAGTCGTTGAAGCTTCCGTTAATTTTGCTACCAATACGTTGACCGTTTCTTATGAGAAAGATCAGTTGACTCCAGGAGAAATCCGTGCGGCTGTGCTTGCGGCAGGTTATGATTTGATTGTGGAAGAAGCTCACAAAGAAGAACGCCGGGAAGAGGAACAGCATAAGCGTTACACTCGTTTGAAGTGGAAGGTGATTGGTGCGTGGATTTTGGTAGTACCGTTATTGGTATATTCCATGATACTGATGCATGTGCCATATTCTAATGAGATTCAAATGGTACTTGCTATCCCTGTTATGGTCTTTTTCGGAGGTGGTTTCTTCACCGGAGCCTGGAAACAGGCTAAATTAGGACGGAGTAATATGGATACTTTGGTTGCGCTTAGTACTTCCATTGCTTTTCTGTTCAGTCTGTTCAACACTTTCTTTCCCGAATTCTGGTATGACCGCGGATTGGAACCGCATGTCTATTATGAGGCTTCTGCGGTTATTATCGCTTTTGTTCTTACCGGAAAGTTGATGGAGGAACGTGCCAAAGGAAATACCTCAACAGCCATTCGTAAGTTGATGGGAATGCAGCCTAAAGCGGCTCGCGTTCTGCGCAATGGAGTGGAGGAGGAGATCTTGATTGAAAAACTCCAGGTAGGTGATTTGGTGGTTGTACGCCCGGGAGAGCAAATACCTGTGGACGGTCAGCTTTCCGAAGGCGACTCGTATGTCGATGAGAGTATGATTAGCGGTGAGCCGGTTCCGGTAGAAAAGAAGAAAGGTGATAAAGTATTGGCAGGAACGATCAACCAGCGTGGTTCATTTATCATTCGTGCCGCACAGGTAGGCAGTGAAACCGTGCTTGCCCGTATTATCGCTATGGTGCAGGAAGCACAGGGCAGCAAAGCTCCCGTGCAACGCATTGTCGATCGTATTACGGGGATTTTTGTACCTGTCGTGTTAGGCATTGCCATTCTGACATTTGTATTGTGGGTTACCATTGGTGGTAGTGAATATATCTCTTATGGTATTTTGTCGGCTGTTTCTGTTCTTGTCATTGCTTGTCCATGTGCTTTGGGGCTTGCTACACCTACTGCGTTGATGGTGGGTATAGGTAAAGCTGCCAGCCAGCATATTCTGATTAAAGATGCAGTGGCTTTGGAACAAATGCGCAAAGTAGATGTCGTTGTTCTGGATAAAACGGGAACACTGACTGAAGGACATCCTACAGCTACCGGATGGTTATGGGCGCAGTCGCAGGAACCACATTTCAAAGATGTACTTTTAGCTGCGGAAATGAAATCGGAGCATCCGCTTGCCGGCGCTATTGTCTCTGCGCTTCAGGACGAGGAAAAAATAAAACCTGCCGCGTTGGATAGCTTTGAAAGCATTACGGGAAAAGGAATTAAAGCCTCGTATGAGGGACATACTTACTGGGTAGGCAGTCATAAACTCCTGAAAGATTTCAGTGCGACAGTAAGCGATGTGATGGCTGAAATGCTGGTTCACTATGAATCGGACGGTAACGGCATCATTTACTTTGGACGTGAAAATGAGTTGTTGGCTATCATTGCTGTTTCCGACCCGATAAAGGCTACTTCTGCCGAAGCAGTGAAGGAACTGAAACGTCAAGAGATTGACATCTGTATGCTGACGGGTGACGGGCAACGGACTGCACTAGCCGTTTCTTCCCGTTTAGGAATCGAACGTTTTGTTGCCGACGCTCTACCAGACGATAAGGCCGAATTTGTACGTGAGCTTCAAATGCAGGGAAAGAAGGTTGCGATGGTGGGCGATGGTATCAATGATTCGCAGGCACTGGCATTGGCTGACGTCAGCATTGCCATGGGAAAAGGAACTGATATTGCTATGGACGTGGCTATGGTGACTTTGATGACATCGGATTTGTTGCTGCTTCCTAAAGCCTTCCAGTTGTCAAAGCAGACGGTCAAACTGATTCATCAGAATCTTTTCTGGGCGTTTATTTACAACCTGATCGGTATTCCTATTGCTGCCGGTATCTTGTTCCCTCTGAATGGTTTGTTATTGAATCCGATGCTGGCAAGTGCCGCAATGGCGTTCTCCAGTGTGAGCGTAGTGCTCAATTCGTTGAGCTTGGGAAGAAAATGAGAAATGAACTATAAAAAGACAGGAACCTGTAAGCTGTAAACGATGAATGGCTAGCTGTCATTTATGAACAGCGAACTGTAAATAATAGACGGTGAATACTTTGCGGATAATGCGCAATTTATTCACCGTTCATTGTTTTGCAACTCACCATTTATATTTTCTATCGTTCTTCGTGAAAATTATCTGTTTCTAAAGTCCAATGGTGTCATTCCTACATATCGTCTGAAATACTTGCCAAAGAAAGAGGCGCTGGGGAAGTTTAGAGAATATGCTATCTCTTGGATAGTCATATTGGTACCTTTCAGTTTGGCTTTAGCATCCATGATAACGATATAAGCAATGGTATCTAAAACACTTTTACCTGTCACTTGTCTCACAGTCGTGCTTAGATGTTGAAGAGATATACCTAATTTATCTGCGTAGAACTGTGCACGACGTTCATTTTTATAATTCTCGGTGATGGCTTGAATCAGTTCCCGGCAGATTTCCTTTTTGCGGTTCGAACTGCTATTTTCGCCCGGAAATTTATGATATATCAGTCGTATGCTTGTCAGGATAGTCTGAAGAGACAATTCGACCAATTCAGAATCCATTTCGAAGTTCTCATTGCAACTGGCCCGTGATAATAGAGCAAAATAGTCTTTCAGATAACTGGCTACTTCTTCATTAAGAGGAACTACCGGCTGTTCTATCAGTTTGGGATATGCGTTACCAATATTCTTCATGAGATTGATCCGTCCGGCACAATGAGCAGAGAAGCCGGCAAAGCAAAGGCATACTTTTTCTGTTCTCTCCCGAAACTGAATGACTGTTCCCGGTAATAATGTTATTAAGTCATTGGGGTGAATTTCGTAATCAAGCAGATTGATGGAGGCTTTCATCGAACCTTCGGTACAGATGGCAACAATACATGCTTGCAACCGACAAGATTGCTTGTAAATATTGAGAATGTCTTCTGTTACATTCGTCCATGCTAATACTTCGGTAGGCAAGTCTACCTGTGGAAAGTCCATTTTCATAGTTGTGTGTGTTATATTGGGCCAACAAATGTACGCATTTTCTTTTTATTTCTTACCTTTGTTTTTATGAAAACAGTTTTTATTGATTGGAATTTGATACCATACGCCGAAGCATGGCAACGGCAAACAGAATGGTTTGATAACATTGTCCGGGCAAAAGTTCAGGGCGAGAGTTATGAAAACCGTATTGTGATGTGCGAACATCCCCATGTTTATACATTAGGACGTAGCGGGAAAGAAAATAATATGTTGTTGAGTGATGAACAATTGAAAGCAATTGATGCCACCCTTTATCATATTGATCGGGGAGGGGACATTACTTATCATGGTCCGGGACAACTGGTGTGCTATCCGATATTAAACCTGGAAGAATTTCAGTTAGGATTGAAAGAGTACGTTCATTTGCTGGAAGAAGCGGTGATTCGGGTATGTGCTTCTTATGGCATTGAAGCCGGACGTTTGGAGAAAGCGACAGGAGTCTGGTTGGAAGGTGATACGCCTCGTGCACGTAAGATTTGTGCTATCGGAGTGAGGAGCAGTCATTATGTCACGATGCATGGACTGGCTCTGAATGTAAATACCGATTTACGTTATTTCAGTTATATCCACCCTTGCGGATTTATAGATAAAGGCGTCACTTCTCTTCGTCAGGAATTAAAGCACGATGTGCCGATGGACGAAGTGAAGCAACGCCTCGAAGAGGAGCTTAGAAAACTATTCCAACTCCCAGTTGCCAAGTGCGGCGCATAAAGCAATCTTTATCAGCCAAGGCATAAGAGAAGTCTGCACGTATCGGCCAGAAGTTTATTCCGCAGCCTAGAGTGCCGTAGTTGCCCACTCCTTTATCTTTGTCTCCGAAATGATATCCCACACGGACAACACCATATTTCAGGAAATTATATTCGGCTCCTACGCCAGCCTGGAGATGACGGATTTCAGAAGGGAGCAGATAGTTGAAGTCGAGCGCCACCTGCAAACGGTTTTCTATGCTGAATGGCAGGTCGATTGTACCTCCCAATCCTAATCTGGCGGGTAACTTTTGTCCGTCCAGCTTTTTGCCTAAGTTGGCAGCTTGGAAACCAATGCTCCAGGAAGCCATTTCGTCCAATAGAGCCATGTTGCGATAGTAGGTCGCGCCGAAGTCCAGACAAACGCTATTCTTGCTGTCTGCGCTTTCCGCGGCTTTGGCTTGCAGGTATCTGAACGTTAATGAAAGAGACAGATTTTTGGCTACATTTCTGAAATAAGCAGCTTCTAAGTCCCATGCGTGAGGGCGGTAATCGAGCACCTTGGGATCTTTGAAATGCCGGAAACCTACAGCAAATCCATGTATGCCTTCCCTTCCGATCCGGTAGAAAAGAGAGGCGCTATGTAGCGCATAATCTTGGTTGATCTTAGCGTATGAATAACTCGCACCCATCACTTCTTGTGAGAAAGCGATGGTAGAAGCATTATGAAAAATAGCTGTACTACCGTTATCGGTGGTAGCTAATCCTGTACCTGCCATACCTGCCGATTGGGCGTCCGGAGTAAGTTCCAGAAAATAGGCGCTTGCCATTTCTTGTGCTCCCAGCAAAGTGGGGAATAAGCACGAGGCGAGAAGGAAATGTTTTACTCGTTTCATAATCAGTTATTTTTAGAGTGAGACATCCGGACAACACGTATGCCTGTCCACGATTTATTGTTGTTTAGCATGTGATTGAGAGGTTCATCGCTGACAACTACTTTTCCCAATGTAGAAGAAGCGTGCAGCAGGTGCAGTTTTCCCTCTTTATATTCTGCTATTCCCACATGAGCAATGTCCAGTCCGGGCATCTTCGTTGTAATAGCAATAATGTCTCCATTCATGATCCAGGGCAATCCGGCTTCCGGCAGTTCGCTTTTCGGCAACCAATGTACGACTTTTCCGGAGATTGCTTTTTCATATTCGGCCATTTGTCGTACATTTTCCGGCGAATCAGCCAATTTTTTATATTGCCTGGGATGGGTAGACATATACGAAAGAGAGATTTTCTGGGTATGCGCACTGTTTTTGGCAGTAATATCGGTGAGGAATCCGTGACGAATTCCGTTTTCTATCCATTCGGAAGTATAATGCAACCGGGAAGGATAACCGTTGATGATGCCGTCCCGATAACGTATTTTTTGCAGATTGTCGGCAAAGGAAGAACCGAGTGCCTGTGCCAACGTGTATTCTACGAAAGTGAGGCAATCTACGGCATCGGTCCGGATCACTAATGATTCTTCTCCGTCTTGATCTAATGTGTTAGCCACGTATTTAGTTCCCAGGTAAGATTTCCCGATTCGTAACATGGGTTCGGGATTTTCCGGGAATACAACGCCGTCGCGCAACCATTTCTCCAACTCCTGTGTCCATTGTTGCTTATATTTAAAATGATCCTGAAATCCCCAGCCATGTCCTCCGGTAGGATAAACATGGAGAGTTGCCGGAACCTTGTTTTTTTGTAAAGCGAGGTAATAGTTCACTCCGTGATAAGGTGCTACGGAAGGGTCGTCGGAGGTAAGAGCGATAAATGCTTGTGGAGTATCGGGCGTTACTTGCAATTCGGCAGAAAACTTCTGTATTTGTTCCATTGTTGGATTTTTGCCTAGCAATGCAGTTCTTGTATTTCCCCGGGTGACTTGCATCATCGTAACTACCGGATAAAGTAATATCTGAAAGTCCGGACGTGTTTCCGAATTGTAGTGAGTGGCGAGTGTAGCAGTTAAATGCCCTCCCGCAGAGGCTCCCATTAATCCTACCTTGTAAGGATCGACATTCCATTCTTTGGCATGTTGGCGTACCATGCGAATGGCTTGTTCGGCGTCTGATACGGGGACTTCCCAATGTCCGTTCGGCATCCGGTATTTTAATACCATATAGGTAATACCTTGTCCGCAGAACCAGGGAGCCATATCATACCCTTCTCCATCCATACCCAGTCCACGATAACCGCCTCCGGGACACATGATAATAGCCATTCCATTCGGCTTTTCCGGATGGTAGACCGTCAGGGTGGGATGCGTGACATTCGTGACAAAATGAGGACGCGTTTCCTGCTCTTCTCCGGTTAGTCCACTGGAGTTGGGAGCACCGTCGGGCCACAAAGGTAGCTCGACGGGCTGCTGCGCAAATGATATGGCAGTTACAAGTGATACTATAATGGATAATAGTCTCCTCATAATTATTTATTTAACTTTCATTGAAGCCTTTATAAAATAAAGAATCAGTAAGGCATACGCTCCTAATGCCAACACTTCTGACCAAGTATTGTTCAACCATGCCTCATTAACCAGATTGATTCCACCAAAGCGCATCGCGGCACTGATTACTCCCATCAATGCACCTCCGGCAATGAAACCGGATGCCAGTAAAGTTCCTTTTTCACCTCTTTCCGTATTCAGAGATGCATCTTTGCTACGTGTTGTAACAAACCAATTCACTGCTCCACCCACTACCAACGGCACATTCAGTTCCAACGGAATAAACATACCCAATGCGAAAGCTAATGCAGGAATTTTACAAAGAGTCAGGATAATAGCTAAGACAGCCCCAATGCCATATAACAACCAGGGTGCACCTACACCACTCATCAGCGGTTCGATAACGGCCGCCATCGCATTTGCTTGCGGAGCAGCCAGTGCGCCACTTGTAAATCCGTATGTCTTATTCAGGATAATCATTACACCGCCTACTGTTGCAGCCGATACGATTGTTCCCAAGAACTTCCATGTTTCCTGTTTGGCAGGCGTACTTCCGAGCCAGTAACCAATCTTCAAGTCGGTGATAAAACCTCCTGCCATCGATAGTGCGGTACATACTACACCACCCATTACCAATGCGGCAACCATGCCCGAAGGACCTTTCAGTCCGACAGCTACCATCACTACGGAAGCCAATATCAGTGTCATCAATGTCATTCCCGAAACCGGATTAGTACCAACAATCGCAATGGCATTAGCTGCTACTGTGGTGAACAGGAAAGAGATCCCGGCAACCAGAACAATGGCTACCAATGTATGCAACAGATTCCCTTGCATGACATCAAGATAGAAGAATAATACGATTAATATCAGTGTGATGATAGAACCGATGGCGATAATTTTCATAGAAAGATCCCGTTGTGTGCGGATAATGCTTTTCTCTACATTCCCTTTACCGCCCATCTCTTTGGCTGCCAGTCCGACAGCACTCTTGATGATGCTCCAGGAACGGATAATACCGATCACACCCGCCATAGCGATACCGCCGATACCGATGCTCTTGGCATAATATTTGAATATTTCTTCCGGACTCATCATACCTACGGTAGAGGTGATTTCCGGATTCCATGCATTCAGTACACTGTCACCCCAGATAGCAGACATTCCCGGAATGATAATCCACCACACAGCCAATGAACCGGCACAAATGATGGAAGCATATTTCAGTCCGACGATATATCCCAAACCAAGCACAGCGGCACCGGTGTTTACCTTGAATACCAATTTCGCCTTTTCTGCCAGTATTCCTCCGGCACTGCAAACACGGGTAGTAAAATTCTCGTTCCACCATCCGAATGTCGCCACGATGAAGTCATATAATCCGCCGATCATACCTGCCATCAATAACGGTTTAGCCTGGCTGCCGCCTTTTTCTCCGGAGATCAACACCTGTGTAGTGGCTGTTGCTTCCGGGAAAGGATATTTTCCATGCATGTCGCTGACGAAGTATTTACGGAAAGGAATCAGGAATAGAATACCCAATACGCCACCCAATAAAGAGCTGATGAATACCTGCATGAAAGTAACCGTCATCTCGGGATATTTAGCTTGGAGAATATAAAGAGCGGGGAGGGTGAAGATCGCTCCGGCAACGATTACTCCGGAACAAGCTCCGATAGACTGGATAATCACGTTTTCGCCCAACGCATTTTTTCTTTTTGCAGCTCCGGAAACTCCTACGGCAATGATCGCAATCGGAATAGCTGCTTCAAATACCTGTCCGACCTTCAACCCCAGATAGGCTGCGGCGGCCGAAAAAAGGATTGCCATGGCAATACCCCATGCTACTGACCAGATATTAACTTCCGGATAATTTTTTGAGGGACCCATCAACGGGTTGTACACTTCCCCGGGTTTCAACTCTCTAAACGCATTCTCGGGTAACCCGGTGAATTTGTCTTCTTCTTGTTTCATAGTTTTTATAATTTGCTAATGTGTCAATTTACATTTCCGTCCTCAAAGTAAACAAAAAAAAAGGAGAACCGAAAGATTCTCCTTTATGTAATAGTTTATTTTTTCCTACTTTGCATCTTTTGCTGTCATATCGCCCTCGATATACAATCTTACCATCTCTGTTTTGGCATTGGTACGCAAGGTGATTGATTTTTTGAAATGTCCCGGATATTTGCCTGTTCCGTTATAAGTCACCTTGATTGTTCCCTTTTTGCCCGGCATGATGGGCTCTTTTGTATATTCAGGTACTGTACATCCGCAAGAGGCTACAGCCTGATGGATCACCAGAGGGGCATCGCCGATATTAGTAAAGGTAAATGTGCAACTGACAACCGGGCTGTTTTCAGAAAACTTACCGAAATCGTGAGTTGTTTTGTCAAACTTGATATCTGCATTTGTTTGCGCAAATGCAAAGCTTACGCCTATTACTAACAGGGTCATTAAAAAAAGTATCTTTTTCATTTTTCCTTCTCTTTTTGATTACAAACGACAAAGATAATGCTTTTCCCCTAAAATATACTTTATGGAGTGCGAAATAGTATTAAACGATTCTCTTTTGCTATTTTGAGAGTTGGAATCCGAGCATCATTCCATCGTAATTTTCGGCCAGTGAACTAACTGTTTTCAGTGCGGTACTGCTGCTTTTGCTGCCGATGAAAGCCATTAATTTCAACAGTTTGTCCGAGTTGAACAGTAACTCCAGTGAACTGGAACTGCAATTTACTTTAGCGTGCAGATTCAGAAGTTTCAAATACTTCAAATCAACTTGTTTGGTTGAAGCATTGTAGGAGTAAGTGCCTTTCAATGTTTTCTTGCCCACCGTGCTGGTGAAAGTACTATCGGCATTGAAAGTGAAACTCATTTGGCCGTCTTTAATACCTATTTTGCTTAATTGTTCGTTCAGCTTATTTTCAGCCATAGTGGCTGCGGCAGCTCCGCCTGCTTTCATTAGTAAGTTATCCGATTCGAACTCTACGGCCGAACCTTTGTAGTTCCATGTTCCGGTCATGTCGATAGATTCGGTGGTTCCGGTGATGGCATTCACTACTTTTGAAATGTTGTCCTTATTTAATAAGTCGGACCATGATTGCGCCTGGCTGTTAGTCGCCATCAGCATAAATACTGCCATAAAGGCAATAGATAAAAAACTCTTTTTCATTTTCATTCTTCTTTCATTTAACATTGAGATCCTTGTTTATGTTTTCTATGTAGTTGAGTATATCAATACGTCCTATGCGGTCTTCCGAGGAAGATACGAAGTGAGGAGGGAGCTCTTCCCATTGTTTACTCAACTCACGTAAATAGGCATTGATATTCATTTTTAAACGTCCACCTTTGAGTTTATCGGCTTTGGTAAAGATGATAGAGAAGGGGATACCGTTCTCGCCCAGCCATTCCATAAACTCAAGGTCTATTTTTTGAGGTTCCAGCCGGCTGTCTATCAGGACAAAGAGGTTGGTCATTTGCTCCCGTTCCAAAATATAATCTTCGATTATGGTGCGTATCTGGTCTTTCCCTTTTTGTCCGCGTCGGGCATAGCCATATCCCGGAAGGTCGACGAGATACCAATTCTTATTGATAAGGAAGTGGTTGATTAACATCGTTTTTCCCGGAGTAGAGGAGGTCATGGCCAGACCTTTACGACTGGTCAACATATTGATAAGACTTGATTTACCCACATTCGAACGGCCTATAAAGGCATATTCCGGGAAAATACCGGCTGGGCATTTCTTCACGTCCGTATTGCTAATCACAAATTCAGCACTTGTTATTTCCATTTTCTTGTCATTTATTTCTTTGTAAAATCGTTTATAATAAACTTGTTCATTGTTTATAATAAACTATTGCGCAGTTTATAATAAACTCTGCCATTATTTATTATAAACTTCGGAGTACCTGTTTTCATGGTACTTTCAGCGTTTTCCCTTTTTTAGACATACAAATTAACCCCGCAAAGGTAAGCGTTCCATTTAACATTAGCAATTCATAACCGAATTTATATCCGGTTTCTTTTCCAATCCACCAGTCGGCAAGATAGCAGATCAGTGGTGAAAGGATGGCTATGAGAGGAACCCACCGGTCGTTCGTTTGCCTGCGTGTAAAAAGTCCGAAAGCAAACATTCCAAGCAGGGGGCCGTATGTGTAGGAGGCGATGATATATATGGCGTCAATAACGCTCTTATTATTAAGTATTTCTACCAGGCAGATGAAGAATGCCAATAAGACTGATAGCGATAAATGCACTTTGTCTCTTTTGCGACGTGCCGTTTCTTCTGTGTCTTTTTCCGTATTCAGCAGGTCTACGCATACACTGGTTGTCATGGCTGTCAGGGCGGAATCCGAGTTGCTGAAAGCTGCTGCGATAATACCGATTGTAAAAAGTACCAATACGGATTGTCCCAGATAACCTTGGGCTGCAAACATGGGTAGTATATCATCATTCATGGCTGGCAGTTCGAGGTGCATCTGTCCCGCTAGCGCTATTAATAGAATTCCCAAGCATAGAAAAAGGAAATTTAGCGGAATGAATGAGAAACCGTAGCAGTACATGTTTTTTTGTGCTTCCTGGAGGTTCCGGCAAGAAAGATTCTTTTGCATCATATCCTGATCCAGTCCGGTCATTACGATGACGATGAAGATACCACTGAAGAACTGTTTGAAGAAGTTCTGTCGGGATACCCAGTCGTCAAATACAAAAATACGGCTGTGTTCGCTGTTTTGGATTGTTTGCACAATGCCGCTGAAGTTAAGGTCTAATCTTTGGATCGTAAAATAGATGATAAAAATCAGAGCGGCAATCAGGCAAAATGTTTGTAAGGTATCTGTCCACACAATGGTCTTTATTCCGCTTTTATGAGTATATATCCATACCAATGCAACCGAACCGACAGCAATCAGCCAAAAGGGAACGTGCATTTCTTGGAATACATACGTATGGAGAATAAGGCATACCAGATAAAGTTTGGCTGCGGTTCCCAACATGCGTGACAGCAGAAAGAAAAAGGAACCGGTGCGATAGGCGCGCACTCCGATGCGGGTGCCGAGATATCCGTAGATGCTTGTCAGATTCAACTTATAATATAAAGGAAGTAAGATATGGGCTACGACCATGTATCCGAAGAAAAATCCGAGTACCGTTTGCATATACGTCATATCCATTCCACGCACCATTCCCGGTACAGAGACGAAAGTGACTCCGGAGATAGAGGCGCCAATCATTCCAAAAGAGACTATATACCAAGGTGATTGGTTCTCTCCCTTGAAGAACGCTGCATTCGATCCTCCCTTACGTCCGGTGATACGGGCTATTAGTAATAATACCGCGAAGTAGCAAAGAATAGTGACTAGTATCATCATAACAGATGCAAAGGTAGCAATTTTTGTAGGTATTAAAAACAATAATCTGTATCTTTGCAAGGTTTTATCGATAGAACAGCAAATATTATCTATGAACCAACAATATCCTTCTATACTGCTTGAAAAGGCAGTCGGCGAATTTTCCAAACTTCCGGGTATCGGGCGTAAGACGGCTATGAGGCTTGTTCTGCATCTGCTCCGTCAGGATACGGCTACGGTGGAAGCTTTCGGAAATTCTATCATAACGTTGAAACGCGAGGTGAAATACTGCAAAGTGTGTCATAATATATCCGATACTGAGACTTGCCAGATTTGTGCTAATCCGCAACGGGATGCTTCCACTGTCTGTGTGGTGGAAAATATCCGTGATGTAATGGCGGTAGAGGCAACCCAGCAGTATCGCGGGCTTTATCATGTTTTGGGTGGGGTTATTTCTCCAATGGACGGAGTCGGACCGAGTGACCTTCAAATTGAAAGCCTGGTGCAGCGGGTGGCTGAAGGTGGAATCAAAGAAGTTATTCTGGCATTGAGCACTACGATGGAGGGGGATACTACCAACTTCTATATCTATCGCAAGCTGGATAAACTAGGGGTTAAACTAAGTGTGATAGCCCGTGGCATATCGGTTGGTGATGAACTTGAATATGCCGATGAAGTAACTTTAGGACGTAGTATTGTGAACCGGACGCTTTTTACCGGAACTGTATAATCATTATTAATCATTTAAGAACGAACATGGAAGAACAGATAAAACGAGCTGTCAGAAATTTGAATATCAGTTATGTTTTCTTTTGGGTACTCCCGGCATTTTTGCTTGGGGCAGGAGAGTTTGAACTCTTTCCCGTAGGAGGTTTGGTAGATAACGCACCGGCTATCTACTATTTTGAGACGGTCGGCATTTTGCTCACTGCTTTATGTGTGCCTCTTTCTCTCAAATTATTTAGCTTGGTGCTTAAGAAAAAGATAGATCATATGACTATCACGCTTGCCTTGAAGCGATATGTGCAATGGAACATTGTTCGCTTGGGAGTGCTTGAAGTAGCTATTGTAGTGAACCTTTTGTGTTACTACCTGACGTTGAGCAGTACGGGTAACCTCTGTATGCTGATTGGCCTCACGGCGTCACTTTTCTGCCTGCCCAGCGAGAAGAGATTGCGTAACGAACTTCACATTGCAAAAGAAGAAAAGTTATGAGACAGTCTTTCTTAATGAACGAACGTATTTATCTTCGTGCAGTAGAACCGGAAGATATGGACATTATGTACGAGATGGAAAATGACCCTTCCATGTGGGACATCAGTAACTTTACGGTTCCATACTCCCGTTACGTGTTGCGCCAATATATTGAAGGTTCACAGTGTGATGTGTTTGCGGATAAGCAATTACGTCTGATGATGGTACGCAAATCCGACCAGTGTATCCTTGGTACGATTGATATTACGGATTTCGTTCCCCTTCATTCGCGGGGAGAAGTCGGAATTGCCGTTCATAAGGATTATCGGCAACAAGGTTATGCCACCGACGCACTGAAGCTACTTTGTGAATACGCTTTTGATTTTCTGTCTTTAAGTCAGCTTTATGCGCATGTCACGACAGATAATGACGTTTGTGTAAAGCTGTTCACGTCTTGTGGCTTCGTTCAATGCGGATTATTGAAAAACTGGCTGCAAGTGGAGGGCTGCTACAAAGATGCATTGCTTCTCCAATGTTTGAATCCTAAGAAATAAAATATTAGTTGAGAGTAGGCACTTGCGGGAAGCGTGACCACGTTTCGTACTTGCTGCCTAGCTTCTCTAAAGCAGTCCGCCACATATCCTTGATATTGTTTTTCATCAGATATGATTTTTCTTCTTCAGACACCAGCCATGTGTTTTCTCTGATTTCGTTATTTAACTGTTCGCTATCCCAACCGGAATATCCCAAGAAGAAACGAATGCATTCACTGATTTTATTCCCTTGTAATATATATTTCTTTATTTCATCAAAATCTCCATTCAGATAAAGCCCTTTACTGATAGAAATGGATCCGGGGATATCAGATAATGTGTGGAGATAAAATAGGGTATCAGTGGCAATAGGTCCACCTTTGTATAGAGGAATCTCATCCAGATATTTAAATTCCATGATGATATCGTTAAGGAACAATGGCAGTTGCTTGTTGATAACCAATCCCATACTTCCTTCATCCGTATGATCGACCAGTAAAATTACGGATCTGCCAAACGTTGCGTCACGTAGAAAAGGTTCTGATATTAAAATCCTTCCTCTCGATGGCAACACATTATTCGATTGAATCTTAAATATGTCAGAGTCGATATTCATGCCACTAAAGTAAGAAAAAAAACGGAATAACAATCGTTCTTTCCGTTTTTTTTCATTTTAAGAATGGCTTTTATGAATATCTTATGTCAAATAATCAGGCTATCGAATGATTTTCAGCAAATAGTTTCATTCTTGCATCCAGTTGAGCATATTGGTGGTCTTTAATGAAAGAGGTACACGCGCGCAATCCTTCCTGATGGCTTCCTGTAGTTACTAATGAGATAGCGCTGACTCCGTAGTACATCAATTCTTTCGCCAGTTCGCCACTGGTCATTCCCGGATAACCGATGGTGAAATAAAATCCGTCTGCAATCGGCTCGCCCAGATCGTTGTCATATACCAGATGAAAACCGTGACGGAGGAAGATTTCTTTTAATTTCCGTGCTCTTTCACCGTATATCTTCACTTCGTTAAGGAAATTATATTGTCCTTCGTTGGCAGCTTTCAGTATAGCGGCCATGGCGAACTGTGCAGAATGACTAGTTCCTGAAGAAAGCGCATAAAGCACACGGTGAATGAAAACCGTTCCGAAAGTTCCGCCACCATATCGTTTGGTCAGTCCCGGATAGCTTCGGTGGTATAGTTTATCAGAGATACAACTTACCCCAATACGTTGCCCGGCGTAGCTGAATGCTTTTGAGCCGGAAATCAGCAATACGTAATTGTCCGTATAATGGGCAACTGATGGCTGGAAAGGAGGTTGATACGGTTTACTTAAATCTTGGCGGAAGTCCATGGCAAAATAAGCCAAATCCTCCAGAACAATCACATCATACAGTGTTGCCAATTCACCGATAATCCTCAATTCTTCTTCTTTCAGGCAAATCCAGCTGGGATTATTGGGATTTGAATAAATGATGGCTGATATATTTCCTTTTTTCAGATAGCTTTCCAGTTTCTCTTTCAGTTTTTCTCCGCGGTAGTCATACACATCAAATGTTTCAAACTTTTGCCCCATTACAACCAACTGCTGTTTCTGTACCGGAAACCCTGGATCGATAAACAAAATCGTATCTTTCTTTTCGTCACATTGGCTGCAAGTAAGAAATGAAGCGAATGTACCTTGCATGGAACCAGTGACAGGCACACAACCTTCCGGACTTAAATCTACGTTGATGAATGCTTTGATAAAGTTGGATGCCTCTTTCTTTAGTTCCGGCAATCCGTTGATGTCGGGATATAGACTGGCAATGCCATTTTGTAATGCTTCAATTTCCGCTTTCACGCCTACAGCGGAAGGAGGAAGTCCCGGAACACCCATTTCCATTTTGATAAATTCAACTCCCGATGCTGTTTCTGCTTTTGAAGCAATAGCTTTCACTTCACGAATGGTAGCTTTGGAAAAATCGACAATTTGAAACTCATTGATGGTTTCGTCAATCAGATGTCGTTCAATTGGTGTATTTTTCATTCTATTTTCTATTTTATTAGTAGCTGCAAATGTACACGATAATTCTTAATAAACCCACATTTTCAGAAAAAAGATACTGAAGCTATTGCAGGTTTCAAAAAAATATCTACCTTTGCATCCGCAATCGAGAGAGATGCTAAAGTGAATATTTTGGTGCGTTAGTTCAGTTGGTTAGAATACATGCCTGTCACGCATGGGGTCACGGGTTCGAGTCCCGTACGCACCGCTCGGTTATATTGCAAAATGAAGCAAAGCTCTGATTTTCAACTAAATCAGAGTTTTTTTATTGTTCTTACCGAGCAAAAAAGAGAGTAGAAATTAAGCTCAATGGTGGCTAATTCGGTGGCTTTTTTTGGAGGCATAAAAAAACCACCGGAAAGCTTAAAAATAAAACCACCGAATTGTTTCTAACTAACTGTTTATCATTGTTTTGCTGATAGTATTTTAGTTTATGGCAAGCTATTTTTGTTGAACTAAAATTTTAGAAGTATGAAACAAGGTACAATGAACATTTTGTTCTTTCCTTTGAAGACAAAAGTCTTAAAAAATGGTGAAGCTCCAATCTTGCTTCGAGTTACAATTGATGGTCAATATGACGAAGTTCGGATACAACGTAGTGTTGCCCTGAATTCTTGGAATCCTTCTAAAGGATGTTGCCGTGGGAAGGATAGGATATCCCTGGAACTTAATAGCTATATTGATAATATGCGTGCACGTCTGCTGCAGATCCATAAAGAACTCCTATTGGAGGAAGCATTTATCAGTCCGAAAGCTTTATTGATAAAACTGTTTTCAAAGGAGGACAAACACACTCTTTTAGCCGCAATGGAGCAGCATATAGAAAATTGCAAGAGAAGGCTTGATATTGATTTTCGGCTAGGTTCATTGAAGCGATATGTAAACTGCTTTGATGCATTGAAAGTAGCAGTTGATCGCTTTTATGCTAAAGAAGACATTACGTTTTATGAACTGACGGGTGAGTTCATTGATGAGTTTGAACTTTATCTGAGAATAGATAAGAAGCTTAGTCAAAATACATTGACTAAATACATGACTTGTCTTAAGAAGATGACCAATACAGCATTGAGAAATGACTGGATGAAAAAAGATCCGTTTGTCGATAAGAAGAATCTTTTTCGTAAAGTGGAAACCTCTCCCACCTTCTTAACATTAGAAGAACTGAAAAAGATAGAAGAGAAGGAGTTTACTGTACAACGATTAGTGCATGTGAAAGATTTCTTTTTGTTCTGCTGCTATACTGGATTGGCATTTATTGATGCAAGTACTCTTTCTGCTGAGCATTTGATTCGTGATAACAATAATGCTTTATGGATTCGTAAATCTCGTATTAAGATTGCAGATGCGAAGGAGTCTTGTACATGCAATGTGCCTTTGCTTCCTCCGGCGCAAGCTATTTTGGAGAAGTATAATTGGAGTCCAGAAAAGGAAAATACCCCCTGTCTTCCCATACCTAGCAATCAAAAAATGAATGCTTACCTTAAGGAAATAGCTACCTTGTGCGGTATAAAGAAGAATTTAACAGTGCATGTAGCCCGTCATACATTTGCTACTACAATAACACTTGCGAATCATGTTTCATTGCAGAATGTGTCTAAAATGTTAGGACATTCTTCTACTAAAATAACTCAACATTATGCCAGAGTCCTTGATCAAAATATAATGGAGGATATGCAGAAGGTTTCTAGAAACTTATTTAGATAGGTTATGTATTTTAAAGATAAAAGGCGGTTGGGGGATATCCAATCGCCTTTTTATTTGTGCAAATCTGTATTGTTGTTAGCGTAGTCTGATAGTTTTTGTCTCTTTTTGGCTTGGCTTCGATATTATAATATTCATAATTCAGATTTTAAAATCTTGGTATATAGTTTTCTTCCAAAATAGCCAACAAGTCACTTTCCTTATATAACATTTTACCAAAAAGAGTGATGTAGGGGACTTCTCCTTTTTCACGGTATTCCAGTAATGTTCTTTTCGTAATATTTAGAAGTTTGCAAACTTGAATGCTGGTCAGATAGCGTTCCCCATTTAAAGGCGGCTTATAAGTTGCCAATACATATTCAAACTTCTCTGCAAGTTCGTCAAATCCTTGCAGTTCCTCCATAAAATCTTCTACAGTGATTAGTTCCATTCTTTTTTAGTTCTTGTTTTTATTACTAATACGGTTCTTTTTAAGAAGCTTTTCCACATCAGATATTTTATAGTAAATTTTTCTTCCGATTGTAGAAAACCCTATCACACCTCTTTCTCGGTTACTCTGTAAGGTTCTTAAAGAAATATTAAGCCGATGCGATAGCTCGGCGTTCTCAATCCACTCTTCATGAAGGATGCCTTCTTGGTTCGGATATAGATTATTCACTCTGTTTTTCAGCTTGGAGATGCGTTCTAGCATCATCGTATAAGCCTTCTTTTCTATTGCAATACTTTCCATAATTCTTGGTGTTTACACACGAGTAGCATAATTGTGCCTTGTAATGTTGATTTTAAGGATGTAAAAATGCTGAAAAGATAAAATGTTTGGAATATGTGAGTGCGTCGTTTCTGAACTTCAATTCAGAAATAGTCAGATTCTTTCCAAGGTATAGTATTGCTTAAATATGCGGGACTATCTTTGCGGGAGTCCAATTTATGTGGAGCAGCTGAAATACATAGTCCGGTATTTCTTAAATATAAAATATGATATGGAAAATACCTTGATTAGTAAATATCTTAAAATAAATTGTTGGCATCTGTTTTTGCTGAATATTATGATTTATGCAATAATGATATTTGTAGAATATCGTTTTATTCAGACTGACAACTACTACAGTATGTACTTGAAACCTCTTTTTAGTTCAGCAGACGATTATCAGAAGGCCATATCGGAAGCTAAATTCTATGAACTATATAATTACTTATGGATTCCGGTTCATATTGCTATTCAAGTCATTTTAATATCAATATGTTTATTCATAGGATATAATGCTTTGAACTATTTTATCAGCTTTAAAAATAGTGTCAAGGCTACATGCCAATCTATCATCATATTTTCATTAAATAGTCTATTGGTAACATCCTTAAAAGCGGGTGGTGTGATTGAGTATAATGCAAAAACGGTAGATGATGAATTCTTTTTCCAATCTTTAGGAAGACTTTTTGTTAATCAAGATTTGCCAAACATCATTTATCGATTATTGGAAAAGGTAAATTTTGTAGAAGTCATTTTTATCTTGGTATTATCATCGATTTTATCAAAAATACTTGTTGTCAACTTGATGAGGACGATATTGCTAACACTTGGAATATATCTATTTGGTACCATAATATATATATGTTTTATGTATTTTATTGAACTATTATTCAACTAATTTTTAAAATTAAAAATCATGAATGAAATTACAGAACAACAGATGGCTAACATCAGTGGAGGCGGTAAATTTTGGGCCACACGCTGGCAATGTGAAAAAATGGGTGCAGGTCCTGCTTGCAGATGTCGCAAGGTTTACCATCGTTTATGGGGTAAAAGCTACGGTGGATGGAATAACGGCATGAGTTGCGGGTATGACGGAACGAAAGCCTAACTAATTCTAATAGTCAGGTAAATAATACCTGACTATTATTTATATAAATTATAATGAATAAAAAAAAGGCTCTTTTTGCATTATTTGCTGTAATGCTTATAACTATAATTCTTGGAATCCTTTCTTTGAGACACGATAATCCATTCAAAATACAACATAATTCTCTTTGGATTCAGGCTGAAAGTATTAATGGAAAGATGATCACTTCTGAACAAATGAAGGGGAGTCAAACTATTCTGATATTTTTTAATACACAGTGTGAACTCTGTTTAGCGGAAATCTTGTTGTTGGAAAAGCAACTTAAACAAATTTCGATGTTTTATCATGTGCTTTTTATTTCTTTTGAGCCTAAGGCTAGTCTGTCAGCTTTCTTTTTACATAAGAAAGTCTGTCTTGATTTTGATAATGTTTATGTTATTTCTGATGATAAAATGTCTTTATTGGATTATTATGATGTAAAAGGCTATCCGTCATTTCTAATATTCAATAAAAATGGTACACTTTTCCGTCGGGGAGAGTCTATTGATGAGAATATCCTTCAGGAGCTATTAAAAAATAACAGTTCAGAATGATTGTTGATATAAAAAAGATAAAGCATTCTTTTTGTCTACAGCATACTCAGAGTTCATGTGGGTTGGCTTGTCTTGTGTCAGCTTCAAAGTTGTATGGGAAAGATATAAATGAAGAACAGCTGAAGATTAGCACTGGAACCACGATAGAAGGAACAACCTTTTTAGGACTACGTGACGCCGCCAGAGAGTTGGGCTTTGATTCTAATGGGTATGAAGGTGATATCCAATCTTTGAAAGCACTCAATACATTAGCGATTTTGTATATTACAAACGCTAACAAACTCCCTCATTTTATTCTGTATTACGGGTATGACCAAAAGAAGGAAGAATTCATTATTGGAGATCCGGCAATAGGCATCCAGTATTATACAGAAGAATTACTAACTTCTGTTTGGGAAACAAGAACATTGCTGACATTGGCTCACAACTCCGAATTGAAAAAAGACGATACCAATTATTCATATCAGAGAAGAACTTTCTTAAAAGGATTAATCTCTCCGGATGGACATCTCTTATTGATGACATTTTTCTTGAGCCTTTTTACTTCCTTATTAGGGTTTACTACAGCTCTGTTTACCCAAAAATTGATTGATGACGTTCTCCCTGAAAAGAATGTGTACACCTTATTTTCTTTTATCTCTTTATATTTGATTATTATCATAATAGGTATTTTTCTTTCTTTTTTTAGAGACATCCTGATAATACGTCATACTAAATTGTTTAATAATCGTCTTATCGCCACTTTTCTTGGCAAGATATTCTCTTTACCTATGTCTTTTTTTAATTCAATGCGTATAGGTGAGGTTATTTCCAGAATGAAGGAAACCGAGCGAATTCAAGGAGCTATCGTTGTCCTTATAAACTCCACTATTGTTGAGTGTATGACTTTGTTTTTCTCTATTCTCCTGTTAATGTACTACAATATAGAAATTGCTTTTATTGCTGCCTTATCTATCCCTGTCATGATTGTTGTTTCGAGGTACTTTTCTATTGTTATAAAGAATAAACAGAGAGAACTTATGACAAATTATGCCGATTTCGAAGCTTATGCCGTTGAGAGTATTTCTGGAATACAATGTATCAAAAATTATGTTTGTGAGTCCTTTTTTACAGAGAAACTTGAATCTCAGTATTATGTAACTCAAGAAACGGCAAAGCATTTGGGAAAGTTCAGTTCTGGTTATGATTTAATAATTAACATATTAGGTTCTGTTTTTTCTATAATAGCCATGTCTTTAGGAGCATATTATGTGATGACAGAAAAACTGGAATTAGGCCAACTGTTTGCTATTATCACTATCTTATCTTTAACAATAGCGACTACAATAAATATAATATCAGTAATTATTCATATTCAAGAATCCATAGTTGCTTTTGAGCGTTTGCATGATATAATGAGTTCCCAAGAGGAGAAACGAATAGTTCCTAATGGAGAACACTCCATGAAAGAAGCTATCAAAGAATTCCATTTTTTAGAACTGTGTGATGTTTCGTTTAGTTATCCGGGGAAGATAGAATTATTACATAATCTGAATATGAAAATTTGCACTGGAGAATTTGTAACTCTCTTCGGTGATGTTGGCACAGGAAAGAGTACATTATTATATCTCATTCAGAGATTTTACCCCATTAAAAATGGAGAAATTATTTTTGATGGTGATAATATTAATAAATATACCATAGCCAGCTGGCGTTCTTATTTAAGTGTCGTTTCACAGAATACCAAAATATTTATGGGTACAGTTGCGGACAATATAACTATGTTTCATCCAGAAGAAACAAGCCGATTAAAGAAATTGTGTGCTGAGTATGAATTGAACAGCTTCTTGGATTCAAGTTCAGCATTAAACCTGTTCAACAATTTAAGTGAAAACGGAATTAATTTATCTGGTGGGCAGAAACAACTAATTGGTTTTGTAAGGGCCTTATTTACTAACTCGCATATACTGGTTTTAGACGAACCTACCGCATCAATGGATAAGTCAAACGAACTAATTATGATGAATATCCTCCAAAAAATAAAAAGAGAGAAGATTATCCTGATGATAACGCATAAGCCTGAAATAGCTAAAAAAACAGATAAAATTTTTGTTTTGAATGAGAATCATGTGATCGATGCCGGCACACATGAAGAACTGATAGTTAGAGAAAATACCTATAGTAAATATCATTCCCTATTGTTTGAAAACTAAATAAATAATATGATATGGTGAATAAAAGAATAAATAGCTACCGAAGAAAGATATGTCTTGTCTTATTGATTTTTCCTGTTATCCTTTATGCGCAAACTGCAGTGAAAGACAATAGGTATACAATAAGCGGTTATGTGACGGATGAATCTTCAGGTGAAAGTCTGCTGGGCGCAAATATTTACGATAAAATATCTCAGGTGGGTACTACGACAAATGAATTTGGATTTTATAGTATTACCTTACCTGAAGGCAAAGCCGATTTACAGTTTTCCTATATTGGATACCAGACAAGTATGAAAATACTTGATGTGTCTTTGAATTTAAAACTCAATATACCCTTAAAGGTGAATCAAGAACTGGACGAGATTGTAGTTTATGGTAATCGTTCTGAAACAGGGATCAATGCGACCCGTATGGGAGCAATTAATATCCCCATGGAACAGTTGAAGGGGATTCCGGCTGTATTAGGGGAAGTTGATATCATGAAGACTATCCAGATGATGCCCGGAGTGCAATCCGGTGCAGAAGGGAGTTCCGGGATATATGTAAGGGGTGGCGGTCCTGATGAAAATTTAATCTTATTGGACGGCGTCCCTCTTTACAACGTAGACCACTTATTCGGTTTCTTTTCCGTATTTACTCCTGAATCCGTTAAAAAGGTGGATCTGTATAAAGGGAGTTTTCCTGCACGCTTCGGCGGACGCTTGTCTTCGGTCGTTGACGTTCGTACGAATGATGGTGATATGCGTAAATTTCATGGCACTTTAGGAGTCGGTTTGTTGTCAGCCAAACTTCAGTTTGAAGGTCCGATAGTAAAAGACCGGACCTCCTTTAATATTTCTGCCCGCCGATCCTATATTGATGTGATAGCCCGTCCCTTTATGAAGGAGGAAGACCAGTTCAACTATTATTTCTATGATTTCAATGCAAAGGTAAATCATAAGTTTAATGATAAGCACCGGTTATTTCTAAGTGTATATAGCGGAACTGACAAATTCTCAATCATGAATCAGGAAGATTTTAAGAAATACCAGTCTAAGGATGAAAACAGTCTGAGATGGGGGAATACCGTTGCGGCATTGCGTTGGAATTATGTAATTTCTCCGGTCTTATTCAGTAATACCACAGTCGCATATACTGAATACAGATACCAGTCAGTCAATAAGACTTCGCAGAAAGATGGCAGTTATCGTTCGGATTACAATTCGGGAATTAAAGATTGGACGTATAGCCTTGATTTTGACTATCTCCCTTTGCCTAAACATCATATAAAGTTTGGGATGATCTATTTGTATCACTCATTTAAACCGGAAAGTCTCACCGGGAAAATTCAGAATAGCTCTGATGATATAAATAAGGATTTTAAGAGCTTGCTTGATTCAGAGATTTATGCTCATGAATCGACTTTATATGTGGAAGATGATTTTGATATCAGTGACCGGGTTAGTATTAATGCCGGATTAAACCTATCCCTATTTCACGTGCAAAAGAAATCTTATCTTTCGTTGCAGCCCCGATTGTCGGCCCGTTTCCAACTAAATCGTGATATTGCTCTGAAAGCATCATATACTCAGATGAACCAAAATATTCATCTCTTATCCAGTTACACCATGACCATGCCTACTGATTTGTGGGTACCTGCCACCAAAAACATACGACCGATGAAAGCACACCAATATTCTCTTGGGATGTATTACACCGGAATTCATGGTTGGGAACTTTCTGTAGAAGGTTATTATAAAAACGTAAATAATGTATTGGAGTATAAAGATGGAGCAGCACTTATGGGATCGTCCTACAATTGGGAGAGCAAGGTTGAAATGGGAAAAGGACGCTCTATGGGAGTTGAATTTATGGTACAGAAAAAAATAGGTAAGACCACAGGGTGGTTGGCTTATACTCTTGCCAAAAGTGATCGTAAATTCCCATCAGGGAGTATTAATGACGGAAGATGGTTTCCATATAAATATGACAGGAGGCATAACATTAGCTTGACTGTCAATCATAAATTTTCGGAAAAGATTGATATGGGCGCTTCATGGGAATTTCGTACCGGAGGTACGACAACGATTGGCGAACAAAGTACAATTGTAGTACGCCCTGGGGATGACTTGACACCATCTTTAGTTGATTATGTAGGTCAACGGAATAATTACCGCATGCCAAGCAGCCATCAACTTAGTATAGGAGTTAATTTTCATAAGAAGACCAGCCATGGAGTTAGAACATGGAATATCAGCTTGTTTAATGTCTATAATGCAATGAATCCCACATTCCTGTTCAGGGATGCTAAAGATGAAAACGGAAATCGCCGGGATGTACTGAAAAAGGTCACAATATTACCCCTTATTCCATCGGTTACCTATACCTATAAATTTTAGATTTATGAAGAAAAGCTTATTATCAATAGTTGCATTTTTTTCATTAGTGTCATGTACTAATGAGATTCCACTTGACTATGGCAATGAACCGTCCAGGCTCATTGTAAATGCGTTACTGGATGCACAAAAGCAGGAGAATAAAATTGTTGTGGCTCTAACCGGGCACAATCAAGTAACATATATTACAGATGCCCGGATCAAAGTCTTTGTCAATGAAGAACTGAAAGAGGAAATAACAGCTGCAACATATAATGAAACAGCACAAGGGGCATCCCCGGGTGATTATTTTAGCTCAACACACTTCGTTCCCGGAGACAAGGTTAAAATAGAAGTATCTACCGCTGACAGTCAATTTAAAGCCTGGGGGGAGGCTCTGGTTCCTTCTTCTATGGTCATTGAACGTATTGACACGACATCGGTTTTTATTACTACCCCCTTTGATACCCAAAGGTTTATCAAATTGAATGTAACCTTTACGGATAATGCGAATGTGGATAATTACTATAGAATAGCGATAGAGCGGATACAGACAGTTGACGCGGTTTCATCAAATACCGACAACGATACAACTGTTATTGTTAATACGGTAGAGCGCCTGATCAGCCGTGAAGATGTGGTATTGACAGACGGCAGGCCAACCCCTATGGATGGCAAAAACATTTTTGATTCTCCGGAAAATAAATACGGGGTATTTGATAATTCACGTATTAACGGCAGATACACAATGTCAGTAAGTACTGAATATTATCCATACGGTCAAAACCTCTATTATGGAGTCTATGAGAATTTGAAGGATATAAAAAATGTGAAGACTAATATTCTCGTACATCTTCTTGGTATTTCCGAAGGAGAATATTATTATTTGAGAGCACTCAATATTTTGGATTCAGACAATAGTGGCGGTCCCTTCAATGAGGCAATCAAACTTCCTTCAAACATTACAGGAGGAATCGGAATTGTAGGGATAAGTACAGGGACTAGCCTGAAGCTGGACTTGCAAGATTATAAACCTGTGCTTCCGGCAACAAAAAGTATTGTGAACAGATAGCTGTAAGTTAATGAAAGCAATTTTCATTTATATTGTATTTTCTATAATATCGTGTGTTATGGCTTTTGCCCAAAATGAAGGTCATCCGATTATAGATATCCCCCCTGTAAAACAGGTGCAGGATCTTGTGCCTATACCCCAGAAAATACCTGCCAAGGATTCGCTCTCAGTTATCCGGGATTATCCGGATAGCTTTGATGGCAATGTATTGTTTACGCCTCATTTTATTAACAATGCTGCCTCGCTTAACCATGATTTGAGCCAATCCTATAACTTCAGGCATTTTACCGTGATGCCATTTAATCAACGGATGTTTCAATTAGGACTGGGTGACATCCATAATCTGGGAGGCACATTGATTTGGAAAACGAACAGGAGGATATCTTTTGCGGGAAGCGTCTTTTTGTCCAAGCAATACGGATATACGTTTTCATCAAAACATACCTCATTGGGACTGGGAATGGCGATGAATTATCAACTAAATAGTCAGCTTGCATTGACCTTGTGGGGACAATACCTTTTAAACCGGAACAAAGACCCCTTCATCAAAAGTTTAGATACCCAGCCTAAAACAGGGGTAGGAATTAGATTGGAGTATAATCCCAATCATAATACAAAGTTTAGCATTGATGCCGGTTTCCGGGAGAATTCTTTTGACAGCAGTAAGTTAAATTATTCGGTGGAAGGTAAAGCCGCTATTAAATTCTGAGGAAGGCAGATTCTTTTTCCTTATTCAGTGGGAGGTATGCGTTTTCTAATCCGACACAATGTTTGATGGGCGATGCCTAAATAAGAGGCTATATCTTTGGATGCTATCAAAAGGTGTACCTTTTTCTCGTGACGAAGCAGTTCACTATAACGTTCTTCGGGAGTAGAACTCAGCAGTTCGACTTCTCTTTTTATTTTCCTTTTTAGAATGTCTTCCAATATGCTTCTTGTCAGCAGATTGAAATTGGCAGAATTGTTATGACTGATATTGATGTTTTTCTTTTCAATTCTCCATACTATACTGTCTGTTACAGCTTGAATATTGAACTTTGAAGCCTCGTAAGAATTGAGAGAGAAATAGGAATAAGTAAACTCCAGGTCAAATGCAAGCCAGAAGGTGATTTCCTTTCCCGAAGGGCTTATCGTCCAATACCTGAATCCCCCGCTTTCAATGAAATAAATATATTCCTCGCATTCTCCCGCTTTTAAGATAAACTCTTTCTTATGTACCACCTTGCGTTCGAGGACTTCATTTAAGTAGGCTCTCTCTTTTTTTGTGAACTCAAAATCACATATTTCCTCATTTAGCCTGAGAACAGTCTCTTCCAATAGCCTGGATATATTCTTTCTTATAGGTTTCATCTGATTTTTAGTGTTTTAGTCTGTCATAGATAAAGACCGGAAAAGAAATCAAAATCCCTATGCCATCATAGTTAAAGTTTACTTCTTTTTTCTCCTTCTCAGCTTCCAACCGCTCCACAAACACCATACAGCGGTAAGTCCGGCAAAAAAGATAAACACATAAGTGGCGGCTATTCCCATGTAGATACGGCCGCTATGTACTTCTAAAGCAACATTCCATAGCGACATCGGCAGAGTCGCAAGTGGCTCCGGTTGTGGAATGATGCTTGTTCCTTCGTAATATTCCACCGTGAATCCTTCATCGCCCATATCTGTACTATAGCCGGAAATAGCTTTCTTGCCGAACGGCGCTCCGGAAGTTTCCGGTGCAGGCTCATGGGTAAAGTAATCGGTAGCCGTACCGTGAAGCCTGTCCCATGTGAACATCCCGCTGAATGAGCCACAGAGCCATTTGCCACCATCGTCTTTCCGGAGCACATTCAGTCCCATCACGCTTACAGGTGGAGTACCGGCAATCTTCAAGGGGACATCTTCCAAACTCTTCAACGAGTAGAATCCTTCGGAAGTGGAAAGTAGCCAGTCGTGGCAAGTATTATCATAACGGAGCATGCGAAGTTTGTCGTTCCATCCGTTCGGGCTGTCGAGAATCGTGCCGGGAACGGTGCCTACCTTGTTCAATGCCAGAAGAATCATTACCGGAGGACGCAAACACCATCCCGTAATGACTATAAACAAGGTCAGCAGGATGGTCATACGCCCTATTTTGTCGTGCCACAGGAGCGATGCGCGTAGCCATTGCGAACCGGCTTTCACCTGTTTGCCCCGTTGGCGTCTTCGCCTGATGTATTTAGGCAGCAACCAATACAAGATTCCGGTCAGGCACAGTATTATCAACACTACGGCTATCGCATCGACTATGATTTTACCCGCAAAGCCGAATAACTCGCCGCTGTGCAGCAGCCATACAGTGCGGAGCAATGTCACCTTTCCGTCATAATCATCCGGTGTTTTCAGCTGTATCTTCCTGAAATCCTTGTATGGAGCGGCCGATACATAGAGAAAAGAGCGTCCTGCCACCACCAACGTGTCATCCCGGCAAGCCATATCCGTCAGTAGCTCGTCTTCGGCTACAGGAATATTCAATGGCCGCCACCCCGAATCTATACCGCCATGGCGGTATAGGCCGAATGGAGAGACGGCATACAAATCCCCATCAGGAGCCTGTATGACGGTCTTCATCTGGCGGTAGTCCGCTCCGCAGGGTAGCCCCTTGTTGAAATCGTCAAAAGAAGTAGCTGCGGAGTCAGTTTTCCAGATGCCCCCTGTACCATAAACCAACACGTGATGCACAGAATCCTTATCCATGTAGGGCAGTGTGCCACGCAGCAATCCGCCATTCCAGTTCTTATAATGATACCGATGCGGCAACCATGCTCTGCTTATATTTACGTCTGCCACAGATGTACGGTGGTTCAGTATGATACCGGATACACAGAACATCAGTATAAAAAGGCTGAGGATAATCCCTAGCCATTTATGGTGTCTTTTCCAGGTTATCTTTTTCATCCTTTTATCCTGTTGCTTTATTTTTTCCGTTTCTTATAAGATGTATACACGAGATACAGGCTTGCGGCAATACCTGACAACAGTATGACGACAATCTGGTCTGTATGCTCTTGAGGAGCCGTCCATAAACCTTCCAAAACATGTATCCTGTCAAACACCTCTACCGCAATCCAGAAGATGATGACCGTGGCGAAGCCGAAGCGCAGGCTCATTCCCCAGGAGGCGTAATGCAGCAGTTTAGTAAACATGAAGATTGAACCGGTAAAACCCAGCATTCCCACCAACAGCGTGATTGGATGATGGTCGCCCAAGAAACGCTCGTCGTAGCAGAACATCAGTATCAGGTAGCATGTCCAGAGCATCGTAATAACTTCCATGAACGCCACGATACTGGTGTGGCGTGTCATAGGCCGGGCGGCAATCTCCTTCTTGCGGCTACCGAAGAAAAGCCGTTGCCACCAGTTTAGAAAGTTGCATCCGTTGCTGGTGCAGAACAAATAGAGTATCATTACCATTGCCCATAAACCGAACGTGGCAGGCAATATCAGGTATTCCGGACGGCTGGCCACTTCACCCGTTACCGGGTCGAGCTGTGCCTGCGTGCCAAAACGATTGGCATAATACATGAACAGAAAGTCGACGGCTCCCATCCAGTAGAACATTCCTCCGAACAACCCCAGCAATGTTTGCCGGACATCCCCTTTCATGAATACACCTGCAATCACCATTAACAGTCCCACGCCACCCATAGCCATACCGGCATAGAACTGTTCCACGCCCGAGCAACCGTCTTTCAAGGCACGGGCAATGATATGAGTAACCGGCATGGCTATCAATGTCACGGCAATTGAAACAATGGCCTTCGACCAATGGGATTTCCTTCCCGGCTTTTTCCCTTCACTCATTTACCTTATTGCTTTTCTTTTTTGCTCCTATATAACAAAGGTAGATTACCAGTGCGACAAACACGATAAGAATGGAGACCATTTCTGTCTTGTGTTCCATAGGTGCTACCCATATCTCATCAAAAAAGTTCATGCGTCCCAATATCTCCACCGGAGTCCAGAATACGATTACGGTTGCAATAGCCATGCGGATATTGGCTCCCCATGCAGAGATTTTTAACTGCTTGGCGAAAATAAAGAACGATCCCACCAAACATCCCAGACCTGCAAGAAATGTCACCGGATGATGGTCGCCAAGAAACACATCGTCGTAGCAGAACATCAGCAACAGGTAAGAGGCCCACAGAATCATCATCAGTTCCATGAAGGTAACGATACTGGTGTGGCGTGTCATCGGACGTGCCGCAATATCAGCCTTTCGGCCTCGAAAAAGCATCCGTTGCCACCAGTTGATGAAGTTGCAACCGTTCCGGGTGCTGAACAAATACATGACCATAATCATCATCCAGAAACCGAAAGAAGCGGGCAGGATAAGGTACTCCGGACGGGTCACGATTTCCCCGGTCACCGGATCGAGCTGTGCCTGCGTACCGAAACGGTTGGCAAAATACATGAATAGAAACTCCACCCAGCCTGTCCAAAAGAGCAGGCCGCCGAAGAGCCCCCATAAGGTCTGCCTTGTATCACCTTTGGCAAATACGCCCCGTATCACCATAAATATACCCACTGCCCCCATGGCAAAGGCTGAATAGTGCAGGGCGGTTTTCCCCATCGTATGTTCCATCATAATCATTAGCGCATGTCCCAGCGGCATGGTGAATAGCACCATCAGGAAAGAGGCAATGGCTTTCCACCAATATCTTTTACTTTTCATCATTCATAAGTTTATGGGTTAATTCAATTTGTCAATGTAATAACTTAGCTGTCCGCCGGTATCATCAATTTCCGTGTGAGTGTTATACCAGCTCACAATCTGCAACTTGAAATACGTTTCCCCGTCCGCGCAGCGGATGATATACGTATGGTAAGACGGTGTATAGGTCATGGGGGGACCTGATACGGCAATGGCATTATCCAGCAGTTTGTTGGCACTCGTCAGTGTCCGTTGCGGACCGCTGTTGGGATCGAACCAGGGATGTTCGTTTTCATCCAGTCCGTTCTTGTTCAGGTAGCTGTACCAATCCTTCTGGGAATAGGTGACATACACATCCTTGTCCGTGTCCGTTACCCAGGCTGCATCGGCAGGCAGTTGCGAGGACGAAGTCCAGTTTTCGTACTCTCCGGAGCCTGCATCCAAAGCTCCCCCTCTACCGTGCCCGCTGGTTCCCGAATTGGTACGCATGTGGTATCCGCAAAAGGCAAAATCCCAGTCCGTCCGTTCAATCTGTTCTCCTTCCTTAATGTCTTCTCCGGAGAAATTCTCGTTAAACACTTCTCCCGTGCGGAGATTAAAGTACATCCAGTCGTTGGTATCTTGTGAAATGCCGCCGTAACCGGTGATGCGCGAGAGTATCTTTCCGTCGAACTCGTCGGCGTCATATTCAATATCATGGATGCAGGAAGTCGTCAGGATTACGGCTAACATCCATAGGGAAAAAACAAATGTATTCTTTCGTTTCATCTTTATTTCTTCTTCAGCAGGTTAATAAATTCGTCTATCTTAAACTCTACCTGTACGTAGCCCCGTGCCCCGGCAGTAGCGGGCACGTTAAAGGCGGTCAGTCCGGAACCGAGCGTTTTGGGCTGGTAGTTGAAGATATTATCAACGCCGAGCGTGAGCTTTATCTTATTAAAGAAGTTCTGCGTCACGTTCAGGTTGCACAAGGTATATGTCGGCAGGATGCAGCGGAAATAGGCGTCATGGCTTACTCCGTCCACAGTCAGGCGGTCTTGCACGTCATATTGCTTCTTTCCCATGATCGAGGTCGTGAATCCGGCAAGCAGCGTGTAGTTCTTCTTCCTGAAACTGTATTCAAGTCCGCCGGTTGCCGCGTGGGGTGATGTGGTGTTGATTCTGATTCCGTCCTGCTTGCTTACGTTGACATACGAATACGAGGCGTTCAGGGTTAGGAAGTCGAAGATTTTCCAGCGTGCCAACAGGTCGCCGCCAATTAAATCCTGTGAATGCAGGTTCTCGTATTCAAAGTTGTACTGCATGTCATAGATGCGCCATACTCCCTCAATCTTATTCTTGTACATATTGGCGTAGGCGGTGGCGTTGATGAAGAAACGGTCGTCTGCATATTCCGCGCCTACGGAGAAGTAGTTGTTCTTTTCCGGTTTCAGGTATTCATTTCCTTTCACCATGAACATCCCCAGGTGGTCCCAGTTAAAGAATAATTCCTTGATGGAAGGGGAGCGGTATCCCTTTGAGTAGGTCGCCCGGAAACTCCAGTGTTCCGCCGGCGAATACTTTCCGGCGACGGTCGGCATCCACATAAAGCCGAACTGTCTGGAAAAGTTGGTGCGCACACCTACGGTTGCCATCCATTGTTGGCTGATTTTCCACTCGTCCTGCAGGTAGTACTCTGTTTCCTTGAGTGAACGGCTTAGCATCTTATGGCTACCTTTTCCCGCGAAGCGGTCGCTGGTCAGCTCGTCGGTATAGTGCTCCATGCCGAAGGTCAGGTTGTGTGCCTTGAAATAGTTGCTGGTGATCATCAGGCGGGGTTGAAGGATACGGCTCTTGTACACTTTCCGCTGTTCGTCCCGGCGTTCGTGCCGTTTGTAACGGTCGTAGAAATCCGAATGTATGCTGGCAGTTATGCTGAACCAGTTTTTCAGACTGTAAGTTGCCTTCGCTCCCAGAGTGAAGTCTTTCGACTGGTTGAACACCAGATCCTGCACCATATCAAACTGGTTCATCCAGAAGGCGGTTCCATAGACTTGTGCCTTGAAATTCTTCGACGGTTCGAAAAACAGTTTCTCCGATACCGTCAGATGTTCGGTGCCTTCGATACCCATCGGCGGTCGTGGCATGCCGCTCACGATGGTCACGTCTTCATTGAGCCAGGGATTCGCCTCTTTGGTATAGACCTTCTTGTCGTTCTCTGCCTGATAGAGATAGAAGGCATCACTCTCGCTGTAGGTGAAGTCGGTCTGTGAACTGAACCATCCGGCTTTCACGCCTGCCGTTACCCAGCCTTGCAGGTTGGGGCGGTCGGAATTCTTTTCAAACATATACAAGAAATCCTTTTTCGACGGGTTCTTGTAGTTCCTCTCGTTCATTTGTGCGTAGCGTACACCGGCATCGATGGACAACGGTTGCGTGGGCTTCTTGGTAATCAGGTTGATGACTGCTCCGGAGGCACGGCTGCCGTACAAGGTGCTTGTTGCCCCTTTTACAATCTCTATGCGGTCGAGGGCGTGCAGATTGAAACGCTCGTAATCGAGGTTTCCGGCCATGTCGCCGGTCATGCGTTCGCCGTCCATGAGAAACATGACGTGCCGGGCATCCAGACCCTGCATCGACATTTCGCTGCCGAAACCTACTTTCTGTATGTTCAGTCCCGGTGTCTGCTGTTGCAGCACCTTTTGGATGTCTCCGTAGCCGGCATCCACCATAGCCCTGCCGCTGATAACCTGCGTCTGTATGGGCGACAGTTTTACCGGACGTGCCGTATGCGAACCGGTCACGACTACTTCACCGATTTCTTCGGTATTTGTTTCCATATAGAGTGTCGGCGAAAGCTTGCCCTTTTCGATTATTCCGGTCAGGGGCAAGAAGCCTAAATAGGAGATTCTGTAATGGCATATGCCTTTGGCGGGCATATGCAGCGAAGATTTTCCTTCTGCGTTCGTAATGCCATACTGCGGTTTGTTCAGTGCTTGGTTGTCTGCATATACGATTTCCGCCCCAATCAGGGGTTGCTTCGTTCCTTTTTCCAAGACAGTCAATCTTATTTTCTGCTGGGCTACCACATTGATAAATACCAGTAACAGGCACGTGATTAATAGTGTCGTTTTCCTTTTCATTGTCTTTTTTGTTCTGCTTTCGTCTTTACATAAGAAAAGAGGGAAGAGAGCTGTGAGGCTTCTTTCCTCTTCTTGATTATTGATACCGGATACAGGGGCATTTATTTAATGCCATGCTCTTTTTTATACTCGGCCAGATCCTTTTCGTATTGGGCAAAATCAGTTTCAAATCTGTCTATACGGGTGGGGTCTACTTTTTGCAGATATACGTCACTGCTCATATTCATCACGTTGAAGTTGGTCACGAATTCTATTTCGTTGGTTTTGGCGTTGAAGTAGCCGGTTACGCTGCCTGCGCCGCCGTCGCCGCTTTCATAGCTTCCTTCCTCATCGTTCTGATTGCCGGTATATCGGGTTGACCCCCCAGTTCCCTGGAACTTTATCCAACCATCTCCGGTATATTCTTCCTTCTCCCATGTGTTGAGCTGCATGAACTTGCAGTTGATGGAGAACCAGATGGTTACAGGCATTTTACCTACAGAAAAGCCCTTCAACTGGATATTAAGCATATCCGAAGTCTCGCTTTTCCACTTTAGATAATATTTCAATGGACATCCTTCGTCCAACAGGGTCTTATTCACAGTTCCTTGCATTGCTGTTGCGTTCACAACAATACTGTCTTGCAGAATTTCTCTCGCTATGCTGATGTATTCATCCGAAACAGGTTTCTGGGTGAGTTCTTCATCAGCGGTACACGAAAAGAAAGTCGTGCAACACAGTACTGTTAGAGCAACAGCAAAAAGAAACTTATTTTTTTTGCTGTCTGGATGCATGCTTATTTAGTTGAAAATGAGAATACGGATTCAGTAGCCGGGGCACCCCCAATATAAGCAGTACAAACAAATTCCAGATCGATTCCATCAACAGAGGTAACTACGATATTTCCGTTAAGAGGTAGAGATACTTTATCACTAACCTTGAAACTACCTTGAATGGCATATGTGCCAAGACCTGTTATCGCAGCGACTGTATTAATCTTAAATGAGTGATTAGCGGTTGCAACAGCAACAGACCCTTCCAAGATTCCATTTGTAACTGTAAATGTGGCGGAAACAGGTGTCGGATCTTTTACTGCCTGTCCATTCATTTTGGTTGGGGTGGCGATGCCATTATAGTCTCCATCTACAGCATTAACACTTGCGATTCCATAAGAAGAAGCCGCATTATCTAAAACATTGGTACTGGCATTTGCCATGCCCAAACTTGCAACTACTACCAATGCAAGTGAAAGAAAGAATTTTTTCATATCCTTTTTTTTAAAAATTAAACAATAGTGAAATAAAAAATCGATTTATTATTTATAGAAATCTTTCCATTTAAAGTTTTCTAATCCTAATTCCGAATCTATATACTCATAATACAGATTTGAGTGATATTTTTCTAAAAAAGCCTTTGTTCCGGCTTGTTGAAATACCTCTTCCGTAATACTGAAAGCAGCCTTACCAAAACCGTCCCACCTTGTATAATCGAAATATTTGATTTCGGATTTAGGTAATCTTCCCAAAATCGTGCTGCCAATAAAGTTAAGGCCGGATAAGTCAATATCTTCAAGTAATGGTAAATTAACCAACTGAAGCATCATCACCATTTTTGCCTTCTTGGGTAAAGTAAATGTTTTCAGCTTATCACAATGATGAAGTACAATAATACTTGGATTATTAAACGGACTTGTTTCCAAATCATAGTCTCTCTGTCCCAATAAACGACAATTGCTTAAGTCTAATTTGTCAAGTTCTGCATCATTGGTTATTTGAATCAAACATAAATTGACTGCATTTGATATATCCAGATTTGGGGTAGAGACGTTATCCGTTATGTACGCTGTAAATGTACTCCCTAATTTTAAGTAAGGTATTAGGCAGGATTTACTCGCCGAGATGCTTATTTGGGCGCCTTCATAACCTTTGTTCATTGCAATATATTCAAAACCTTCTACTGATGTTATTTCAACAGCTTCACTCCCAACTGTTTTTTTAGGGCTGATTGATATGTTTTTACTTTTTTCGCTTGCTACAACGAGCCGTTTGCTTATATCAATATTATCCTCTTTAAAGTAAGCGTCTCCGCGATTCTATCTTGTCGCCCTTTTTTCATTCTTATATTTTTGCGATGTATAACAATGAAGCATTATGGATTTAGCAGAAAATCGATTTGGAAAAACTTGGAAACATTTCCTTGAAGTATTGAAAGTAGACTACAATTGTTCTTTAGCCGATGTTTGCCGCGATCAGCATACCACTTTTGGTGGTATGAGTTCCTGGATGTCCAGACGGGGCTATAGCGTTAAACAAGCCAAGGCAGATGTGGTCCGTGATTATTATGGCGGCGTTGAACCCTCCCAACCGCCAACTTCCTCTCCTTCATTCACTCAAATAGCACCCGCCATGTTGTCGGAAGAAGAGTTTAGTCTTGCCGGGATCACAATCACCTTTAACAGTGGAACCACCATTTCGGTCAAACGGGCCACACCCGGTGGTGTGATTAAAATGTTGCGCGATTACGAAAGAACGGAGGGAGATCTATGTATTCTCTAACATCAGCCAATCGCTACTATCTGTACCAGGGCTTTGTTCGTATGAACCTTGGCATTGACGGTTTATTCAAAATTATACGATCGGAAATGAAGGACTTGTCTCCCGTTTCCGGAGATATCTTTTTATTCTTTGGTAAAAACCGACAAAGTGTAAAAATACTGCGTTGGGATGGCGATGGCTTTCTTCTGTACTACAAGCGCCTCGAAGGTGGAAGTCTTGAGTTACCGACATTTAACCCCAATACAGGTAATTACGAGATTTCTTATCAGGTTTTGTCTTTTATTTTAAATGGAGTGTCATTAAAGTCTGTACGGTTGAGAAAGCGTTTTAGGATCTAATTCAACATTCTGATTATTAGTTATTTGTGCTAAAGACATCATCCGGTTTATTTGGCTAATTTATTGATTTTTCATATCTTTATGCCATGAAAAAGGATGAGATCATAGAGTTATTGAAGGAACAAATCAAGGGATTACGAGATGACAACAACAGACTCTTGGACCAAATAGATGCTTTGATAAAGGAGGTTTCTTCCCTTAAAGAGGCACTCCTTCAAAAAGGCGAATCTCTTAGCAAGCAACAGCGCCTTACTAAGGGACTCGCCAAACTTGTATCCAACACATCCGAACAGCAACAGGCTCCCCAATCTGCCATATTCGAAGAAGAGCGGCAGAAGATAGAAGCGGAAAAAGCAGATAAGCGTAAAGCAAGAAAGAACAATGGGGCCAAACGTGACATGCATTATGAGATGGAGGAAGAAGAACATGTCGTTTATCCCGATGATCCCGATTTTGACATCAATAAGGCCCGGTTGTTTACCACTGTTCCCAGAATATGCGTCCGCTATGAATGTGTACCCATGCGCTTCATCAAGCATGTCTACAAGATACACACCTATACGCAAGAAGGTCGCCTGTTTGAGGGAAAAACACCGGCTTCGGCCTTCTTGAATTCCAGCTATGACGGTTCATTTATTGCCGGATTGATGGAATTACGTTATATACAATCGCTACCTGTTGAAAGAATCATCAACTACTTCGAGAGTCATGGCTTTACGCTGAAGAAACCTACGGCTCATAAGTTGATAGAGAAAGCCTCAAACCTCTTCGAAAATCTTTATAAGTGCATCCGGCAGACAGCTTTGAGTGATCCTTATAAGGCAGCCGATGAAACCTATTACAAAATACTCGTCCCGGAAAAGAACAGCAAGGGAAAAGGAGTCAGGAAGGGATACCTTTGGGTGGTTGTCGGCATAAACACCAGGATGATATACTTGCTCTATGATGACGGCTCCCGGTCTGAAAGAGTTATTCTTAACGAATTAGGCAGTTGCAAAGGTATCATACAAAGCGATGGTTACTCACCTTACCGGAAGCTCGAAAGCGATGCTTATCCCAATATCACACGCATCCCGTGCTTGCAACATATAAAACGGAAATTTATAGATTGCGGTGAGAAGGACCCGGATGCAAAAAGGATCGTGGAGCTGATAAACGCACTTTATCAAAACGAGCATAAGCATAAAGTTGGGGTTGAGGGATGGACGGTAGAACAGAATCTTATGCATCGAAAAAAGTATGCGCCGGACATACTCGGAGAAATAAAAGATGTGCTTGATGAAATAGAAGAACGGGGGGATTTATTACCTAAGAGCGAACTGCAGGAAGCCATTACCTATCTTCGCAATGAGTGGAATGCAGTGGTGGACATCTTTAATTATGGTGACACTTATCTGGACAACAATATGGTTGAACGGATGAACCGGTACATATCCTTATCAAGAAAAAACTCATTGTTCTTCGGCAGCCATAAGGGGGCCGAACGAGGCGCCATACTCTATACGATAGCACTCACTTGTAGGATGCATAAAGTGAATCTATTTGAGTATCTCACGGATGTGATAAACAGAACAGCCGAATGGCAACCGAACACACCAATTGAAAAATACAGGGAACTGCTTCCTGACAGATGGGAAAAGGCTAATGACTAAAAAGGGATCATTAGCCTTTTTATTTTAATACACTATATAGAATCGCGGAGACGCTTACCTTTAAACATGGATGGGAAAAGCTCTTTTAATATTGCACGGACATTGTCGTCAGGGACTTCGCGTAAAGTTGTATAAGCAGCCGGTATTCCCTTGGCATTCTCCATCTGCATATCCGTTTCTTTGCTGTTGGCAAAATAGGTTGGAATTTCCACGCAGTTGTATTTCGCAGCTTCGGGAAGCAAAAGTTTCGTTAGCTTTCTTTGCACGGTTACCGTTTCATCTCCGTTCTCTTCAGTTTTTATGTTGACTAAACCGGGATATTCATAGATTTCGTTTCCGGTCAGGTCAACGCTGGTGACGGTGCCCGGTAGTATGGAAAAGTCGAATGAATAAGTGAATTTGTTATCGGAGAGATTGATGTCGGTGAGTTTTGGAAAAACTTCGAGACCGGAAATGTCGCTTAGATTACAATTGGAGAGGTCGAGAGTTGTAGTACTTTTTACTTTGTCATCTTGAACTAATCTTCCTGCTTCGTTGAAAGTGAATCCCTTTTGTTGTAGTACATTTTTTAATTCGGTGTTTTTTAATTCGATTCCGTTCCAATCTATGGTCTCTTCGTTTTCACTGCATGAACTGAAACTGAGTCCCAACGCGACGGTTGCAAAAGCGATGTAAGTTTTAATTTTCTTCATTCTTATTTGATTGTTATAAATATGATTTCTTTTTATTTGTCTGCGGTGCAAAGGTAGGTGTTGCGGGGAAGGTGTACAATACCCATATGTGGGTATATTTATCCTTGATATGCCCATGCTATTAGAACACTTTGATTTTCTTGAGTTTTTGTAAAAAAGAACAACATTCGCTTTTGGGTCAAATGCTTGTCCTTTTCTCTTTTTAAAGATTTATTAATGAACTATTTATGCAGGCTTTGATTGAAGTTGTATTTCAGGGACACGATAAAATAGCTTCCGGTTTGCCGGGTGTGCGTCTCTGAAAAGCCGTTAGCGGTAGTGCTTCTATTAAAATCTTTTTTATCGCTTAAAATATCGGTCCAGTAAGCGGAAATTTCAGCTTGTTTCTTTTTTAGAAAGCGCCAGGAGATACCGGCATTCCAAAGAATCTGATCGTCGGCTCGCTTTTCAATATTGGTGCCGTTCCGGAAAGAGTAGGCGGCGTCAGTCTTCAACCGGAGATTACCGGGCAGTTCGGTATATGCGTCCAGACCGAAGGTATAATTACGGGTGTAGATCTCGGTTTCATGCAGTGAGTTGGCGGCGTGCTGGTAACGCCAGTCGGCATTCAGTTCGACATTTCCCCATTTGGGCAGGTATGCCAGACGCAAACTCCCGCTGTACCGGTCGGTACGAGTAACGCTTCGGCCGGGATTTGCGTTCTGGCCTTCGTTGATCAGCGTTACATTCTGACCGTAGCCGGCTCCGGTGCTTGCCGAGAGGTTAAACAGTTTGATGCGTTTCTGGTAACGTAGCCGGAAGTCGGCATTCCAGTTGCCGTTGATGTTCACAGGGTAGGTTTCACGTCCCCCGGTGGTGGGGTTGTAGGCCACACCCCGGATTTGGCTGTTGAACTCGTTACGCCAGTTGAGGTTTGCAAATATCCCTTTGTCCGTGTTTTGGGCATCGAGGCGAATAATTTGGTTGTATGCTGGTTTTAAGTCCGGGTTTCCACGACTGATGTTCAACGGATTGCTGTTGTCGGTGAGTGACAAGAGGCTGGATAGGAGAGGTTGCCGGGTGCTGCCGTTGTACATGAATTGTATGCGGGTTTTCTTATTCTTCCAGACAATCTTGACAGATGGCTGTACATTGAAGTTGCGCATTGCGGTGTCAGCTCGCAGTAACCCGTTTTTTTGATCGATACTCCGTTTCTCCTGCTGTATGGAGATGCCGGTGTTAATGTCCCAGGTCTTATCGTTGTAGTTCATACGCACAGCAACCTCATGGCTGAGAGTTCGGCTGTGGCTCCGGTTGCTTAGGCTGTCGGTATAGCCGGTTTCGTAACCGTCAGGCAGAAAGCCGATGCTTTTGCTGCCCTCTTCTGTCAGACGGGAGAGGTCGTAGCTGTTGCGGTCACTATTCTGTTTCGTATAATTTAGATTGTATGAGAGCTGTAAACGTAGCTTTTTTGCCAGGGGGTGCGTCAGCAGCAATCCGGAACTTTGGTTACGGTCACGGGAAGGGCTGGTATTATACTGGTTTCGGTAGAGTAACGAATCGGTTCCGGTGGTAGTCTGTAGTTGGTAGTAAGTAGTTGATGAAAAGGTGAAGTTGTCGTTGTTACCGTTTCCGCCATTGTATCGTAGGGTAAGGCTGACGCTGGTCCCTTTTTCATTCAACAACCGGGTCACATCAGCGTTCACTTCGTATTGATGGCGCTTGCCGAGGGCAAGGGTTTGCAGGGTGTTTTCGTTGAGCCGTGTGTCGTGCGGAATATCCGCTATGTTGGCGAAAGGGTCTTTGGCATCCACGTTCGGATTGGCGTTGAAGGTCGCCTGGCGGCTGTCGTTCGTATTTTCATTTCGGTTGTAATTAAAGCTCCCGTTCAGGTTGAGCCAGGTCTTTTTGTCGATTTGCCAGCGTATGCCCAGTATGGCACTCGCCATCTTGTTTCCGTTGATACTGTTTCCGACAGATGCCTGATACTGGTTACCGGTAGTCAGATACTGTTCGTTATAAGCGGTTGACCGGTCACCTTGTTTGTGGTTATTGTATATCGCGTTACCCGTGAGGATGAACTTTTTGCCGAATTTCTTGGTGAAATTTGTGGCGATATTGCTTTGTATATTATCTTTATAGTCGGTTTGTTGGTTTTTGTTTGATGACCGGGCAATGACGGTGGCGTTCTCGCCGCTCTGTTTGAAATAGTTGCCTATAAACGTATAGTCTTTCTTCCGGTGGTTTCCCTGTCCCGCTTCACCGTTACCTGTCAGCATCCCGTCGAATTTGGCGGGCGTTTGCAGGTCGAGCACAAAATTCTCTTTACCGGTATCTACACCGGTAATCTTCTCCAGTTCACTCTTTTTGTTATATACCTTAATCTTGCTGATGACTTCCACAGGCAGATTCTCAAGTGCCATGCTGTTGTTACCGGAGAAGTACGATTCACCATTGATATTGATTTCGTTGATGGGCAGACCGTTGTAGGTCAAAGACTTGGTTTTACGTTCATATTCCAGACCGGGGATGCGCTTTACCAGTTCTTCCAGATACGAACCTTCCGGCGTGTGATAGGCGGCAGCATTGATCACTGTCGTGTCTCCCACTTGCTCAATGGCTTTCAACGGTGCAGTAACCGTCACCTCGGCAAGTTCCATGCCTTCGGTCAGGCAGATGTCCCCCAGGTTAGCGGTTGCCTTGTTTTTATTGATAGGCAGGTAGACAGACTTCATACCTATATAGGAAATTTTGAGCAGATAGTCCTTTCTGGATTTTGGAGTAAGGGAGAGCCTGAAATTTCCATCAAGGTCACTGGCAGTACCTTTGATGAATATAGAATCCTTGGCTGTTAAGATTGTGACGTTGGTATAAGGCAATGCTTCTATCTCTCCGGTTCCGGACATGCCCGTTATACGCCCGCTGACCCTGATGGCCTGTTGGGCGGATAGCAAAGCCGGTACTAATAGTAGCGCCAGTAGCAAATAAAAGCTTTGAACTCCTTGATTGCCCATTCTACCTCATTTGTGAACTGGCTGCAAAATTACTGTATATGGCTTTCTTATTCAATACCCATAACAGGGTATTATATTGTATTAAAAAAGGGGAAAATATAAATACAGGTAGGGGAGAGCGAAATAAAAAAAGAAACTGGCTAGTACTTGATTAGTAAAAGGGTAATTTCCCCATTCTGTAGTATCTGTTGGACATGTTCTTTTATATTGAAAACAATGGGGTGATTTACCAAATCTTAGATCGTCGAAAGTTGTCTGATTATTATTTAATTCTGTTTAATCTTTTTCTATATCTCAGTTATTATTCTTATTTTTGTGCCTAAAATAATTACTTTCAGGATGAACAGTAGATGTAATTAATCTGTTTAAATTTTAATCGGATAAATACAAGTATTGCTTGAACCACTCAATTAATTCATTCAAAGATATTCAGATTTGGAACAATGAATAAGACGATTCAAACATTGATCGAAGCTATAAATATGATACCTCGTCAGTTTTATAATACTATTGATGAGGGTGCTTCCGAATTGGCGCACGAAAAATTTGTATCACAGCTTACAGTTCGATATAGAAAGATTACAGGCGATTATTGTAGTACAGAACTATTCCTTCCTTCTTCTGAGGCTGTTCAAAGTTTTGCAGTGACCCCTGAGAAAAAAAATATGGTTCGGAAGTTGATGGCAGGACTATCTTCTTTGTGCTCCGTTAATTCAACTTTGATAATGGAGCAAACTGGACAAGTTGATTCCTTACCTCAAAAAACTCTCATAGAACTCAATATGGATCTTAAGCTTAGTCGCCCTTTGTTCTATTGGAACTTGTTTAAACTCAATTTCCTTTTAGATAAGATGATGTACTCATGTGGCTTTTATTTTATCATACATCAGGATGTGTGTTCTGTTCAGAAAAAGATAAATGCATATTATGAAAGAGGATTATATGTTTCTTGGAAAGCCGAAAACATCTTCTTTCTTGTTAAAAAGGACTATAAATCAGATGTTATAGTTTTGAATTATAAAGGAGAAAATATTATCTAAAAGTCTGGAAGAAAAATATATGATTTATTATTGCTTTTATGTGGACTATCTGTATCTTTGTGGACAGGCAGTATAGGGCAACTAAAAAAATAATGAAAATATAAACACCTTATTTATGACACAATGCTCATATAGACATATCACTGGCTATATTCTGCTGCTTGTTCTGTTAGACCAAGTAATAAAATGGGTAATAAATATCTATTTTTTAGAAAGTCATTTCAATATTATTCCCGGTTTGCTGGAATTTCATCCTACATTCAATAATAAAAACAGCTACATCGGTTCACTTCTATATAAGAATTATAATTTGACAATTGGGTTTGTTATACACTTGATGATCATTCTGCCGGCAGAATGTCTTATAATATCATTTTACTCTTTTCTCCGGAACAAGTTTCAAAAGACCCGCTTGTTGGACATTGCTGTTGTTTTTCAGATTTCAGGAATTATATGTTGGTTGATTGGCAACTTTCGTACCAATGGAGAATTGGATTATATTTACTTAAAACCTCTTTTTGTCTTCGATCTTAAAGATATTTATAATAATTGCTTTGTCGTATTCTGGCTATTGTTTTGTTTTAAGAACGGCATTCAGATTAAAAATCTGAAAGTGAAAGAGTTTACATCCTATTTGAAAAAACTTTTTGTGCGTTGAATTTGCGTGTGGTTCATATTCGATATTTACACGTATCCGACAGGGATTTTTTATCTGTCGGACGGAGTGTTAAAAAAGGGGACAATACAGGGTTTTTCATGGTTCTTCGTCAAATTTGGTGGTAATCTCTTTTTTATTTCGACGGTTTTCCTCTTCTTCTTTCTTAATCCTATAAAAAGTTGTAGATATGTTTGCTTTTTAGTAACTTTAAAGACACCACATCATTAAGAGTTACAATGCAACAAGCCATATCTACAACGTACAAATATACATCAAAAAAGAAAATACTCCTACAAATAGGGGATTATTTCATGATTTCAGATTCAGTCTTGGTTACGATAATCTGCAACAAGATGGTATCTCTGAAGCTGTTGGCTCATTGACGGTCTTTTTACATACGGCTGGCAAGGGGGCTTCCTGTCCTTATTGCGGACATTTCAGTCACCGGTTGCACAGTTACTACTCCCGTCATATTCAGGATCTTGAAGTTTACGGTCATACTTTGGAGTTAGTCATAAAGGTTGGCAAATATTATTGTGACAATGTTTCTTGTCCGCAAAAAATATTCTGCGAACCGTTGTCTTTTCTGGCTCGTCGGTATGGTAGACGGAGCTATCTTGTTGAGGAACGCATCAGATCGATAAGCTTGGAACTTACTTCCCGAAAGGCCTCTTCTCTTTTGCAGCTGTTCCATATAACGGCCAGTAGCTCTTCCTGCTTACGCATTCTACAACAGTACGGGCAACATAATCCTATGCATAATAAAAGTATTTATGTAGGTATTGATGATTTTGCCTATAAAAAAGGTAAGGATTATATGAGTGTGGTCGTAGACCAGATGACACACATGCCTATTGCTTTGTTAGAGGATAGAAGCGGAGAAGCACTTGATAACTGGCTCATCCGGAATCCTCAAATACAATATATAACGAGAGACCGTGGAAGATGTTTCACAGAGGCTATAAACAGAATAATCCCTGGTGTTACACAAATCTGCGACCGGTTCCATCTAACCAAGAATATGACGGACACGATGATACCGGAAATAGAGAAAATGATTCGTCAGACCAAGCAAAAGCTCAAATACGAATATCCTGACAGAGACACGGCTTCTTCGTTAATTCTTCAGGACATATTTAACATGGGAGATGTCCGACACAGAGAAAAATTGAAGATATACAGGGAAAGCCTGAACTTAAAAATGCAGGGGATGACCATTGAGCAGACAGCCGCACATTTGGGCAAGAAAAGTCGCTACATTTATAAGCTCATTCACAACAGGAGAATAGGGGCATACTTGAATGAGCAACAGAAGACAGCTCTTAAATATGTATCCGAACTGGCTACAATCATTAGTGCGGGCTGTATTACCCGAAATATATTGGCACAAAAAATGGGGAGTAAAATCAGTGGCGCACTTATTGGAAGGATAACATCCAGCTTGCGAAAAATGTATCAACAAAAGAGGAAGGAAGTCAAGGAGCATAATGAGAGCATTGAAAACGGAAGTAAAACACAGAGAGTTTCACAGAATCAGATACGCAAATACATTCTAAAGGGAGAATCGGATAATCCTAAACTGGCGGAACTATATAAGTCCTCACCACAGATAAAAGAACTCTTAAGCGTGTGTCAGGATTTCAGAGATATGATTAATGGGAACACTTATGATAAGGATATTAGAAAGTGGATTGAAAAAGCGAAGGCAACACGGAATATGGCACTGACGAACTTTGCATATGGTATTGAAAAAGACTGGGAGGCAGTACAGGCAGCTATTGATATCCCCTTCAGTAATGGATTACTGGAGGGGACAGTGAATAAAATTAAAGCGCTAAAAAGGCAGATGTACAATAGGGCAGGAAGTAAACTACTGAGAGCCAAGATTCTTTATTCACAATAGAAGAAGTACCACCAAATTTGACGAAGAACCGTTTTTCAACTTTATAGTAGTAAAAACTTTCATTCATTTCTGCACCGTTTCATTCATTTTTATACTGAAAAGAATTGAAACCGTCAAAAAACGAACTACTTTTAACGTCAGTTCGATGCAATATCAATATCTATCTGTATGACTTAACGGTCAGATACATTCTCCAAAGTTTCGGAAGGTTTGCCGCCCAAGAGCTTTTCCAAGTCACGTAATTGACGTTGATAATCCTGCAACATCTGACTGACAAAACCATGATAGCAAGAAGCTGATATCAGGAAGTTCGACCATTTTGCCCATTCTTCAAAAATCTTTTGACACTCTGTGCGAGGTGAATTTTGTAAAGAAAAGAAATGCAGGCAAGCCTTTTGCATCTCCGGCATCCCATTTTCCCATGAACGGTCGAGGTTGGTTAACGCTTTAATAAAATGTTTGATTTTGTGGTGTAACGCTCCCAAACGTTGTAATTCCGAACGATCGACTGATACAGTAGGGCATAGTCGTCGTGATTGGGCTAAATAAAACTGTTTTAGGTTTTCTTTTTCTTCCAGATTAGGAAAATTAGCTTCCTGCCGATTGCTTCGAACGGTTTTTACAGGTGCATTGTTTTGTTCTTCATGCATGATACAAGGGTTTTTAAGATAGGCGGGAATAAAAAACGGTTCCGCCTTTCCCGTTGCATAACACTCCACAGAAGCTGGGGACGCATTAACGTTCCCCACGGGGGTACGAAACCGCGTATCTACGGCAGCAACAGGCATAAAAATGCCTGCTACTGGAGTTGAAGCAGGTTCACTGCTTCTGTGGGTATAAAATGTTATGCGTTGCAAATGTACGATAATTTTCGGAAGTCGCAAATTAAACGGCGCAAGAATCTGTATGAAAATTATGTGATGTTAAAGCACTGTAGCCATTTCTGAAGCATGTATTAAAATTAAGTATAATGCATTTTTAATTTTGCAATGACAATGTATAAAGATAAACAGTACCTTTGCACAGTCTTTATATAAAAACACGTATTGTTATGGAACAACATCCGATAAAAATTAATAAAGTGCAGATACGCAATCTGCAAATAGAAGATTATGTACAGTTATCCCAATCGTTTACCCGCGTTTATTCTGACGGTAGCGATGTGTTTTGGACTCGTGAGCAGATTCAAAAGTTGATTAAAATCTTTCCGGAAGGTCAGATCGTCACAGTCGTTGACGATAAAATAGTTGGTTGTGCTCTTTCTATTATTGTTGATTATGATAAAGTAAAGAACGACCATACGTATGCACAGGTCACGGGTAAGGAAACATTCAATACACATAATCCCAAAGGAAATATCCTGTATGGCATTGAAGTATTCATCCACCCGAGCTACCGAGGTTTGCGTCTCGCACGTCGTATGTATGAATATCGTAAGGAGCTTTGCGAAACATTGAATCTGAAAGCGATCATGTTTGGCGGACGTATACCGAATTATCATAAATATGCTGACAAAATGCGTCCAAAAGAATATATCGAACGGGTACGTCAACGCGAGATTTATGATCCGGTACTTACTTTCCAGTTGTCGAATGATTTTCACGTTCGTAAGGTAATGACTAATTATCTGCCGAATGATGAAGAATCAAAACATTATGCTTGTTTGCTGCAGTGGGATAATATCTATTACCAGCCACCTACACAGGAATATATCAGTCCCAAAACTACGGTTCGTGTAGGCTTGGTGCAATGGCAGATGCGTAGTTATAAAACGTTGGATGATCTGTTCGAACAAGTAGAATTCTTTGTGGATGCAGTCTCCGATTATAAAAGTGATTTTGTTCTTTTCCCGGAATATTTCAATGCTCCTTTGATGTCGAAGTATAACGATAAAGGAGAATCGCAGGCTATTCGCGGATTGGCGAAATATACGGATGAAATTCGGGAACGGTTTATGAATCTGGCTATTAGCTATAATATCAACATTATAACCGGAAGTATGCCATACGTAAAAGAGGACGGATTGCTTTATAATGTAGGTTTCCTTTGCCGACGGGATGGAACCTACGAAATGTACGAGAAATTACACGTCACTCCCGATGAAATAAAAAGCTGGGGACTTAATGGTGGTAAACTTCTGAATACTTTTGACACAGACTGTGCAAAGATTGGAGTTTTGATCTGCTATGATGTCGAGTTCCCTGAACTTTCCCGCCTGATGGCAGATCAGGGAATGCAGATATTATTTGTTCCTTTCCTGACAGATACCCAGAATGCCTATTCCCGTGTTCGTGTTTGTGCGCAGGCACGTGCCATCGAGAATGAATGTTTTGTAGTCATTGCCGGAAGTGTCGGAAATCTTCCCCGTGTGCACAATATGGATATTCAATATGCCCAATCGGGTGTGTTTACCCCATGCGACTTTGCTTTTCCAACGGACGGAAAGAGGGCAGAGGCAACTCCTAACACCGAAATGATTTTGGTATCGGATGTTGACCTGGATTTGCTGAACGAGCTGCATACTTATGGTAGTGTACGCAACTTGAAAGACCGCAGGAATGACCTGTATGAGGTGAGATACAAGAAATAAAAAGAGTGACGCTATGCAGTCCGGATAGCGTCACTATATGCCTTGGATAGCGTCACTATCCGGGGCATATAGTGACGCCCTTTTGATAGAATATTTTTTTATTTGGAAGACGTGCCACTTTCCAATATACTAACGATAGAAAAAAGCGTAAAGCAAATAGCTCCGAGACCTACCAAAACACGTGCCGGAATGAAATAATCAGCATGTATAGTGGCAAGCTCGAATACAAAAGCCGCCAGGAACAGGCAAGTCAATGCCGTTAATACCGGAATCATAGGAATACGGTTGGCTAATTTGAACTCTTGCCTCCATATCTTAGCCAGCAGGATTACTTTGCTGGAAATACTGTAACATACTAACCCCAATCCGAGCATAATATATCCGGTGGTACCGTTTGCACTTCCGGAATCTGCCAAAATCACGAATAATCCCCATACAAAAGAGATAGATCCCATTAATAAAACTAGTTTCGGCCATTTATTCCGTTCTTTTTCTGAATAATCATTACGTATCTGACGTGCTATGGTAGCTACCAGTGCAATCAAACTGGTACAAATACATGCCAGACCACCATTACATGCCCCGCCACAAAATAAGCAGGATGAGAATGACTGTTGCCTAATAATACAAATGCCCATATCCATGCGATCAGAGAAACGATGATGGCGACAATTACCAATGCCCGTCTCTGATTAAGAGAAAAAGCTCCTTCCGGAACCTCATTACTTGTTGCTTTTGAATTTCCCGGAATTAAAGAGAAGCGGGTAGAAGAGGTGGCGGCGGTAGCTACACAAGTGGTAATAAATCCAACGCCGGTGATAACGTGTCCTGCAACAAATGCAGAGGTGGAAGTGGCATTACTGAAAATGCAGATACCTCCAATAATAGTAATGATGGCTGCCAGATAGCCTATAACCGGCAAAATGTATTTGGCCGATTTATTATAAGTATGTATGATTTGCCGGATGATAGTGGCAGCCGTGCAAAACAGTGCAATGCATATCATACCGAGTGAAAACACAACAGGACCGGCCACAACACGACTCCCGTCATCTCCATAACCATAAATAAACGCTCCGTATCCGAAGCAAAAAATAGCCATCGCCAAAGGGATTGCTCTGAATAAAATGCTAATACCGTAATTCATAAGTTAAAGTGCTTTTAGGTTTCCCACTAAAACAAGGAGATACCTGTTTTGTTTAGGCTGTAGGCGGTTTATAATCGTTAACTTCACACGAATCCGATTAAAAGTCCTAGCTTTTTGCTCAACTAAACAAATGTTTTTGTAAATTTGCACCCTTAAAAATGGGGATACCCCTCAAATTGTAAATTGTAAATAGTAAAATCGTAGACAGCTATGGGTAAGAGATTTACTGAATATTCGCAGTTTGACCTTTCGCAGGTGAACAAAGATGTGCTGAAGAAATGGGACGAGAACCAGGTTTTCGCCAAGAGTATGACAGAACGTGATGGCTGTCCTTCGTTCGTGTTTTTCGAAGGACCTCCCTCGGCTAATGGTATGCCGGGTATTCACCATGTAATGGCTCGTACCATTAAGGACATTTTCTGTCGCTACAAAACGATGAAGGGTTATCAGGTGAAGCGTAAAGCCGGATGGGATACGCACGGACTGCCTGTGGAACTAAGTGTGGAAAAAGCATTAGGTATCACAAAAGAAGATATTGGTAAGAAAATCTCTGTTGCCGACTACAATGCGGCTTGTCGGAAAGACGTGATGAAATATACCAAAGAGTGGGAAGACCTGACTCATCGGATGGGATATTGGGTGGATATGAAGCATCCTTATATCACGTATGATAATCGCTATATTGAGACATTATGGTGGCTATTGAAGCAACTGCATAAAAAAGGATTATTGTATAAAGGATATACGATCCAACCGTATTCACCGGCTGCAGGAACAGGATTGAGCTCACATGAGTTGAATCAACCGGGCTGTTATCGGGACGTAAAAGATACGACAGCCGTTGCCCAATTTAAAATGAAGAATCCTAAACCGGAAATGACGGAATGGGGAACTCCTTATTTTCTTGCTTGGACAACTACTCCGTGGACATTGCCTTCAAATACGGCGCTCTGCGTAGGACCGAAGATTGAATATGTGGCTGTACAATCTTATAATGCTTATACCGGAGAACCTATTACGGTGGTTCTGGCAAAGGCTTTATTGAATGCGCACTTCAATGCAAAAGCTGCTGATTTGAAGCTGGAAGATTATAAACCGGGTGACAAGCTCGTTCCATATAAGGTGATTGCCGAATATAAAGGTCCGGATTTTGTCGGTATGGAATATGAGCAGCTGATTCCTTGGGTGAAACCGGTTGAAGTAGCGGAAGATGGTAGCTGGAAAGCTAGTGATAAGGCTTTCCGTGTGATATTGGGAGATTATGTAACCACAGAAGATGGTACAGGTATCGTTCACATTGCACCTACCTTTGGTGCAGATGATGCAAATGTGGCACGTGCTGCAGGAATCCCGTCACTTTTCATGATTAATAAGAAAGGCGAAACTCGTCCGATGGTAGATTTAACTGGTAAATTCTATCTGTTGGATGAGCTGGATGAGAATTTCGTAAAAGAATGTGTTGATGTAGATAAATACAAAGAATATCAGGGTGCATGGGTGAAAAATGCTTATGATCCTCAATTTATGGTGGATGGCAAATACGATGAGAAAGCTGCGCAAGCTGCCGAATCTTTGGATATTGTCATTGCCATGATGATGAAAGCAGACAACAAGGCTTTCAAGATAGAAAAGCATGTCCACAACTATCCGCACTGTTGGCGTACAGACAAACCGGTACTTTATTATCCGTTGGATAGCTGGTTTATCCGTTCTACCGCTTGCAAGGAGCGAATGATGGAATTGAATAAGACCATCAACTGGAAACCGGAATCTACCGGAACCGGCCGTTTCGGCAAGTGGCTGGAAAATCTGAATGACTGGAACCTTAGCCGTTCTCGTTATTGGGGTACTCCATTACCTATCTGGCGTACAGAAGATAATACGGATGAGATATGCATCGAATCTGTAGAAGAACTTTATAATGAAATCGAGAAATCGGTAGCTGCCGGATTTATGAAATCCAATCCATACAAGGATAAAGGTTTCGTGCCGGGTCAATATTCGGAAGAAAATTATGATAAGATTGATCTTCATCGTCCTTATGTAGACGACGTCATATTAGTATCGAAAGACGGCAAACCGATGAAGCGTGAATCAGACTTGATTGATGTATGGTTCGATTCGGGTGCTATGCCATACGCGCAGATCCATTATCCGTTCGAAAATAAAGAACTGTTGGATAACCGTCAGGTATATCCGGCTGACTTTATCGCAGAAGGAGTAGACCAGACTCGTGGTTGGTTCTTTACCTTGCATGCTATCGCTACGATGGTATTTGACAGTGTGTCATACAAGGCTGTTATTTCTAACGGTCTGGTACTCGATAAGAACGGTAACAAGATGTCCAAGCGTTTGAATAACGCTGTCGATCCGTTTACTACGATTGAAAAGTATGGTTCCGACCCGTTGCGTTGGTACATGATTACCAATTCTTCTCCGTGGGATAACCTGAAATTTGACGTTGAAGGAGTGGAAGAGGTTCGCCGTAAATTCTTCGGTACCTTATATAATACGTATTCATTCTTTGCGCTTTATGCGAATGTAGACGGATTTGAGTATAAAGAAGCGGATGTACCGATGGCAGAACGTCCGGAGATCGACCGCTGGATCTTGTCTGTATTGAATACATTAATAAAGGAGGTAGATACATGCTATAATGAATATGAACCGACAAAGGCAGGACGTTTGATCTCTGATTTTGTGAATGATAATTTGTCCAACTGGTATGTTCGCCTGAATCGTAAACGTTTCTGGGGTGGTGAATTTACACAGGATAAATTGTCTGCTTATCAGACATTGTACACTTGTCTCGAAACAGTTGCCAAACTGATGGCTCCTGTATCTCCGTTCTATGCAGACCGGTTGTATACTGACTTGATTACAGCAACAGGACGCGACAATGTAGTTTCTGTCCATCTTGCCGAATTCCCGAAATATCAGGAAGAAATGATAGACAAGGAACTGGAAGCCCGCATGCAAATGGCACAGGATGTTACATCTATGGTGTTGGCATTGCGCCGCAAGGTGAATATCAAGGTACGCCAACCGCTACAGTGTATCATGGTTCCGGTGGTAGATGAAGAGCAGAAAGCTCATATCGAAGCTGTGAAGAACCTGATTATGAATGAAGTGAACGTAAAAGAAGTCAGATTCGTTGATGGTGCAGCCGGTGTATTGGTGAAAAAAGTGAAATGTGACTTTAAAAAGTTAGGCCCGAAATTTGGCAAGCAAATGAAAGCAGTAGCTGCTGCTGTTGCAGAAATGTCACAGGAAGCGATCGGTGAATTGGAGAAAAACGGAAAGTATACATTAAATCTGGATGGTGCGGAAGCTGTTATTGAAGCATCAGATGTCGAGATCTTTAGTGAAGATATTCCGGGATGGTTGGTTGCCAATGAAGGCAAACTGACAGTAGCGCTTGAAGTGACTATTACCGAAGAACTGCGTCGCGAGGGTATTGCCCGTGAACTGGTGAACCGTATTCAGAATATACGTAAGTCAAGCGGCTTCGAGATTACAGACAAAATAAAAATAACAATCTCGAAAAATACGCAAACAGATGATGCGGTAAATGAATATAATACTTATATTTGTAACCAGGTTTTAGGCACATCTCTTGAACTTGTAGATGAAGTGAAAGACGGAACAATGCTGGAGTTTGACGACTTCTCATTGTTTGTGAACGTGATAAAAGACTAATACTATATTGATTAACCTTTTAAAATTGTAAAGTTATGGCAGAAAAGACTAGATATTCGGATGCGGAACTCGAGGAATTCCGTGCCATTATTATGGAGAAGCTGGAATTGGCACAACGTGACTATGAACAGTTGAAGAAAAGTTTGATGGGACTGGACGGTAATGATACCGACGATACATCTCCTACGTATAAAGTATTGGAAGAAGGTGCTAATACGCTCTCCAAGGAAGAAACGACCCGACTGGCACAACGTCAGCTGAAGTTTATCCAAGGATTACAAGCTGCTTTGGTACGTATTGAGAATAAAACGTACGGCATTTGCCGTGAAACCGGAAAGTTGATTCCGGCAGAACGTCTGCGTGCTGTTCCTCATGCTACATTAAGCATTGAAGCAAAGAACAGTGGTAAAAAATAACAGATAGCAAGTAGGCTACAGGTAACGAGCTACAAGTAGCTGCGCAAAGTTTACCCACGGCACTTGTAGCTCGTTATGTTTAACTTATAATAAACACATGAAGAAACTATTCACGAAGAGGAGAATTGCCCATCTCGTTATCTTTTCCGTATTGATTATTGACCAGATCATCAAGGTCTGGATTAAAACTCACATGTACTGGCATGAAAGTATACGTGTGACCGATTGGTTTTATATCTATTTCACCGAAAACAACGGGATGGCTTTCGGTATGGAAATCTTCGGCAAGTTATTCCTGACAACATTCCGCATTGTTGCGGTAGCATTGATAGGGTGGTATCTCTATAAAATCATAAAGAAAGGGTTCAAAACAGGTTATATCGTCTGTGTGGCTCTTATTCTGACCGGTGCTTTGGGGAACATCATAGATAGCGTGTTCTATGGAGTTATTTTCAATGAAAGCACTCATTCGCAGATTGCCAGTTTCATGCCCGAAGGTGGTGGATATTCTACCTGGTTTTACGGAAAAGTGGTGGATATGTTTTACTTTCCGATTATAGATACAAACTGGCCTACATGGATGCCGTTTGTGGGTGGAGAGCATTTTATATTCTTTAGTCCGATCTTTAATTTTGCGGATGCCGCTATCAGTTGTGGTATCATTGCCTTGTTACTCTTTTATAGTAAATATCTGAATGAGTCTTATCATTCGCTGGATAAAGATAAAAAGGAAGCTACGGATCATGAAAAATAAATTTCGGTTTCATCTGTGTCTCATCTGCATGTTCGTTTTTGCGGTAGCCGGGTGTAAAGTGAAAAGACCCAGTGATGTAATCTCGGAATCGAAGATGGAGAATTTGCTGTATGATTATCATGTGGCAAAGTCTATGGGAGATAATTTGCCTTATAGTGAGAACTATAAGAAAGCATTGTATATCGACGCCGTTTTCAAGAAATACGGGACTACACAAGCTGCATTTGACTCATCCATGGTTTGGTATACCCGTAACACAGAGATTTTATCGAAAATTTATGATAAGGTGAAAAAACGCTTGAAAGACGAACAGGAACTGGTGGGTGACCTGATAGCCAAACGTGATAAGAAACCGAAAATGACTAAGCAGGGTGACAGTATTGATGTCTGGCCGTGGCAGCGTATGATTCGTCTGACCGGTGAAATGATGAATAATCAATATGTCTTTACTTTGCCGACCGACTCTAACTACAAAGACCGCGATACGCTGGTATGGGAAGTACGCTATCAATTCCTCGAACCGATGCTTGCCGACTCTTTAAGAGGCGTTACGATGGCCATGCAGGTGATTTATGAGAAAGATACGATCAATCATTGGAAAACGGTGACTGAACCGGGTGTGCAACAGATTCGTTTGTTTGCAGATACATTAGGTCCAATGAAAGAAATAAAAGGCTTCATTTATTATCCGGCAGATAGTCTGGAAAAGGGAGGAGCATTACTGGCTGACCGTTTTATGATGACTCGTTATCATTGTACGGACACAGTTTCGTTTGCTGTCCGCGATTCTTTGAACAAGATAAAAGCTTTGAAAGCGGATTCTTTGAAGAAGATATCTGCTAAAGAAAATGCCGACTCTTTGCATAAGGTCATAGACAAGGAGAAAGATGATATGCAACGTCTGACACCGGAAGAAATGAACCGTCGTCGTACGGGAACTCATCGCGAGAAGAAACCGGAACAGATTGAAGTGGAACAACATATCCAGAAGGAAAGAATGGAGCAAAGAAAGGAACGTCAGATGAATCAACGCAGGCAGCAACAACAAAGACGCCAAAATCGCTGATCGTAATGAAACGTTTTGCTTCTCATTATTTGCTGATACCTGCTGTAGGATTTATGAAACAGCAGGTGGTGGAGATCACCGGTGAAGGAATTGTTCGAGATGTATTTCCATTGACTGAAGAGATTGAATCGGTCGAATGGATGCCGGGAGTGATTGCACTGCTTTCTGAAAATCAAATGGAAGAAATAAAAAACACTGGGATGATTTTTAAAAACATCCCAGTGTTTCCATCCAATCTTCCCAATGTTCCGAATCAATCTTCCCAATGTTTGATGGAGTATCTGCATGAAGCGGAAAGGAAGGGGGAAGCCCTATTTCCTTATTTATTTTATCCTTTTGATTTTACTTCCATGCAGCCTGTCGACGGAACTCGGCACAGATTACTGCGGTAGCGATGGCTACATTAAGAGATTCGGATGTCTCCTGACCTTCCGGATAATTGGGAATATATAATTTTCTGTTAATCAATGCAGCGACTTCTTTTCCTATACCATTTCCTTCATTTCCCATTACTATCAGGCCATTGGCAGACAATGGTTGCTCATACATATTTTTTCCATCCAGGAACGTGCCGAATATAGGAGTATCTCCGAGCGACCGGATAAAATCGGGGAGAGAAGTATAGTGCACTTTCACCCGGGCAATTCCGCCCATTGTGGCTCGTATGGTTTTAGGGTTATATACGTCTACTGTATTCTGTGAGCAGATAATATGTTCGATGCCGAACCAATCGGCCAAACGGATAATAGTACCGAGGTTTCCGGGATCTTGCACATCATCCAATGCAAGGCAAAGTGATTGGTGCACGACTTCCGGATTCAACGTATAGGATGGTTGTTCGAAAATGGCAAGTACCTGTTGGGGAGTTTTCAATAAACTGGCCCGTGAAAGATCTTCCTGTGAAACTTCTACCTGTTCACTTGCATCTATATCGGGATGTTCCTGAAGCCAGGAGGAAGTGGCTGCTAAAAAACGACAAGGAAAATGTCCAAGTAAATCACCTACTAATTTAGGACCTTCAGCCAGAAATACTCCCTCTTCTTTGCGTATTTTCTTCAGTTCCAGCGAGTGGATATACTTTATTTTGTTTTTACTTAGTGATGCCATAAATTTGATATTCTTTTGCAAAGCTATAAAGATATTTCCAATCTATCCTTACTTTCCTCTCTTTTTCTTAATTTATTTTTCCCGTCGGAAAATATAATTTATCTTTGTAAGCGCATTTTTTATGCTATCGATGTAAAACCGTATGAGGAGAAATTTTCTTTATTTACTTGCTTCTGCTGCTGTCTTGTCACTTGCTTCGTGTACTACCACTAAGTTTGTGCCGGATGGTTCTTATTTGCTGGATGAAGTTAAAATTCGTACGGACCAGAAAGACATACGGCCTTCTTCCTTACGTATGTATGTTCGTCAAAATCCTAATGCCAAGTGGTTCAGCTTGATAAAGACTCAACTTTATGTCTACAATCTGTCGGGACGTGATTCAACCAAATGGGGAAACAAATTTTTAAGAAGGATAGGGGATGCTCCTGTAATATATAGCGAGGACGAAGCGAAACGCTCTGAAGAAGAAATCACTAAGGCTGTGCATAATATGGGATATATGGCGGCAACCGTGAAGCGTTCGACCAAAATAAAAAAGAAAAAGATTAAACTGTATTATGATGTAACGGCTGGCAAACCCTACGTTGTTCAATCTATCAAATATGATATTTATGATCCTAAAATAGCCTCTCTTCTCAAACAGGATTCTGCCAGAAGCTTGTTGAAGGAAGGAATGTATTTGGATGTGAATGTATTGGATGCGGACAGGCAACGTATCACGAATAAGTTGCTTCGGAATGGCTATTATAAATTTAATAAGGATTATATCGGATATACGGCCGATACGGTTCGTAATACTTATAATGTAGATCTGACTCAACATTTGCAGATGTATAAAGCGCATGCGAGTGATTCGGCAAGGGCACATCAGCAATATTGGATCAATAAGATTAATTTTATTACGGATTATGACGTTTTGCAGTCTTCTGCCTTGAGTAGTGTGGATATTAATGATTCGGTTCATTATAAGGGATATCCGATTTACTATAAGGATAAGCTCTATTTACGTCCTAAAGTGCTTACGGATAACCTCCGATTTGCTTCCGGCGATTTGTTTAATGAGCGTGATGTGCAGCAAACTTATTCCAGTTTCGGGCGTTTGTCTGCATTGAAATATACGAATATCCGTTTTATCGAGACTCAAGTTGGAGATTCAACAATGCTCGATTGTTACGTGATGTTGACTAAGAGCAAGCATAAATCGGTATCCTTTGAGGTAGAGGGAACCAATTCTGCCGGTGACTTGGGGGCGGCAGCTTCCGTTTCTTTCCAGAATAGGAATCTCTTTCGCGGATCGGAAACGTTTATGATAAAATTCCGTGGAGCGTATGAGGTTATTTCCGGGCTTCAGGCAGGCTATTCAAATAATAACTATACGGAATATGGGGTGGAAACGAGTATCAATTTTCCTAATTTCCTGTTCCCATTTATTTCCTCTGATTTTAAACGGAAAATCAGGGCTACAACAGAGTTTGGTTTACAATATAATTATCAGTTGCGACCGGAGTTCTTGCGCACGATGGCTTCTGCTAACTGGAGTTACAAGTGGACACAGCGTCAGAAGATACAACACCGTATTGATTTGATAAATATTGCTTTCCTTTATTTGCCCCGTATCTCTGAAAGGTTTAAGGAAGATTATATAAATAAAGGACAGAACCATATATTCCAGTATAATTATCAGGATCGACTGATTATAAATATGGGATATAGTTATAATTATAATAGCGTGGGAGGATCGATTATCAATAATACGATTGCTTCTAATTCATACTCCATCCGTTTTAATTTCGAATCGGCGGGAAATGTAATGTATGCTCTGTCAAAGGCTGCAAACATTCGGAAGAACAGCAATGGTGAATATGCTATTCTGGGAATTCCTTATGCTCAATATCTGAAAGGGGAGTTTGATTTTGCTAAGAATATCAGAATCGATTATCGTAACTCTTTTGCGTTTCATGCCGGTGTGGGAATAGCTGTACCTTATGGAAATGCGAAGACTATTCCGTTTGAGAAACAATATTTCTCTGGTGGAGCCAATAGTGTTCGCGGATGGAGTGTTCGCGATTTGGGACCGGGTTCTTTTGCAGGAAATGGAAATTTGCTCGATCAATCCGGAGATATTAAACTGGACGCCAGTATCGAATACCGAAGCAAGTTATTCTGGAAGTTTCAGGGGGCGGTATTTATTGATGCTGGTAATATCTGGACCATCCGGAGTTATGCCAATCAACCGGGAGGAGTTTTCAAGTTTGATAAGTTTTATAAGCAAATAGCAGTGGCCTACGGATTAGGTCTCCGCCTGGATTTGGATTTCTTTATTTTGCGTTTTGACGGAGGTATGAAAGCTGTCAATCCTGCCTATGAAACGAGGAAAGAGCATTTCCCCATCATTCATCCTAAATTCAGTCGTGACTTTGCTTTCCATTTTGCTGTGGGATATCCTTTCTAATCAGCCATTTATTATTTACTCTTACTAATTCGAGCGTATCTTGCAGGGAACTTACGTATTCCATTTTTCCTCCGATGGGATGAATGACGAATGCATTTTTGATTTGGCAGACAACCGACGCTTCTTCTAAATTAGCATCTATCTCACTTGAAATAACAGAAACTTTTGCAGCGCCTCGTGTCTTAAGTTGCTCCAGATGGGGTTGCCCGACATTAGATGCTAAGAAACTAAGATAAGATTGAGAAGAAGGCGTGCTCCATTCTTTGGCGACCGGATAATTGAAATTATAAAAGGCTTCACAGAAATCTATGGCTGTCTGTTCTATTTGAGTTTGAGGAGTCTGTTGCTGACAAGATAGACAGGTGAAGATTAGAACAGAATAGATAAGTGTATGTAGTTTATTCATAGTACAAAAGATTCTTGATAGAAGAAGATAAGATTGAAAAAGGAGATGAAACTCCTATATGATGTTTCATCTCCTTCGTATTTGTTTTTATTTTTAGCGGGCGGCAAACATAAAATTGCTCATTGTAGCCTGGCGTGCTGCCAGCATGCCTTGAGCATCCAGCGTTACATTCATCTTTTCGCCATTTGGCAAGAACAAATCAGCAGTGCCATCATTGTTCATTTTTACTAATTCAGCGCTTTCACCGTTTGCAACGACATTCCATGTGTTGGCTTCTTTGTTGTAGATCAGGTCCATTGAAGCAGTTTCGCCCTCTTTAGTAATGGAATATCCATTCTCAAGAGTTTTCACCATGTAGTTGCCGTTTTCTCCTTTTACTTTCTTTACGTCACCTACATTAGCCATCGGATTGGAGCCACTCCAGAATTCGATTGAGTTGATAACTAAAGCATCAGCCAGGTAAGCTACACCATAAACCGGAACAATGTTGAAAGCAAGGAATACGAGTTCGTTTACAAACTTGTTTCCAACTGATTGATTCCAGGAAGACAGGCGGTTGAATAAACCAAATGATCCTACACAAGAACTGAATAATAAGCTACCACTAAGTACTACTGCGACTAAAGTCAGTTTTCCTCTTTTCATGTTAAAATGTTTTTGATTAATAAAAAATATTGATAATTTCTCTCTTATGTGTATGCAAATATAATATTTTTTAATTAATCGGGGCTATTATTTCTAATTTTTGTATACTCTTGACTTCCGCCGTGACAATTCGTTTCCTATGATATGGTCTATTGAAAATTTACCGGGACCGGCAATATACATCAATATAAATACAACTAAATAGATGAAAGCTAGCTCTTTAACCGCAAATACGTCATTAGCATGAACAACAAAGAAGGCTACTATCATTGTGAAAATCATCGGGATCATTGCCAAGCGATACAGGAATCCGATGATAAATGCCATCGAACATACAAGTTCGCCAAAAATAGCTAATCCGAGAGATAGGGGGCTTCCTATTCCAAGCGGATCAGGAAATACTGCTGACATCTCCTGGAAGTTACTCCATTTCTGGATACCGTGGTTCATTAATAATATACCGAAGATGATCCGGACAGCCAATAGCAACAAAGATACTTTCGTTGTATTCGATTTTGTGGGAAATAAAAAACTATAAATCATAAGTTGTTCTATTTTTAAGTTTATATCTATTTATATAAACATAAAAAATATTGAATTTGTTCTCTATTGATAGCAAAATTTGTTTGGACCTTATTCCTTATTTAAAACATAATGGTCTGCAAGTTCTCCGGTTATTTCTTGTTTATCCATTGTTAGTTTGCGTAAATGATTTTCTTCTACTTTATAATAAGAAAGTTCTCCGCCTTCTTCATTAAGAGTCAATAGGTTGTCTTTTAAAGTATATGTACCTTTTTCGTCAAATGAGCTGTCTCTATCGATATATACGGAATGGAGGCTGAATGTTTTGTCCGGATTTAATGTCAGGGTTGTTTCAATACCCGGACAATCGGCAGCGGGGAAAACTCCTTTATAAGTTCCTTCGTAATCAAGTGAATTTTCCGCATTATGGATATCGGTTACTTCGATTGAAGTACTGTCTGCACCGGCACTCTTGTTTGTTTTCGCGCTATTGTTGCATGCTGCCAAAAGAGCACATGAACATACTAAAATGAAAATTTTCTTCATAATTATTGTTTCTATTAGTTAGTCTAATTGAGTATATTGGACGTAAAGGTATAAATTTAAAATGGAATCTTTATAGTAAAAAGAAACGAACAACTTTATTTATGAATAAATAAACTTTGTATCTTTGCGGAAAATTCTAAAGATATGGCACAACATACTTATGACAATGAAGCTGTTCAGGAATTATTGAACTGGGCAAAAAAGATGATTGAGACAAAGAATTATCCAACAGAAAGATATCAGGTCAATAAATGTACTACCATTATTGATGGTAAATCGTATTTGGAATCTTTGATTGCAATGATTTCCAGAAACTGGGAGAATCCGACTTTTCATCCCACTATTGAGCAATTATGGGAGTTTAGGGAAAAGTGGGAAAATAAAGAAGCGTAGTAAATTGTGATTCAATGTTGAATGATAAATCATTTATGAATATAGAAATGCACTCTAATCATGTCAGATAAGAGTGCATTTCTATTTTATTAGTTTGATATTTATCAGCTTCCTAAAAAGGCAGCCATCTTTTCTTCTTTTTCAGGGATGTTTTTTCTTCTTCTCCGTTTTGGCTATAGATATCTGCAAACGTCTTTTTCTCTTTAATCATTTCGTAAATGACTCCCCAGTCTGGTAAACCACCCAGATTTCGATCGTCAATGAACATGTCGGCTTTCAACTTTCGAGAGAATCCCTGATGGCCTTTCTGCTCTTCAGGATAATCCTTATTAACGGCATAAAATTCTAAACCTCTGGCTTTACACCATTCGACAGCTTCGTCCAGAAGTGCTCCTTCACGCACACTCCACAGTATTAAACGATGCTTTTCTTGTTGCAATAACTTCAATGTGTCAACAGCGAATGGAATCTCTTCACCAATGCGTGGATAACGATGTTCTACAATCGTTCCGTCAAAATCAACAGCTATAATCATAGTTTTTAATTACCTAATTTGGAACAAAGATACGGACAGTAAGCCAAAAAAACGTATCTTTGTCTCAAATTAACATTTTAATAAAAATATAAATACATGAACAATTCCCCTCAGCGTGCTGCTAAAGGCTTTACGAGAGCATTTTGGGTCAGCAACACAGTCGAACTGTTTGAGCGTATGGCATATTATGCCGTTTTTATCGTTCTCACTATTTATCTATCTTCCATTTTAGGTTTTAATGATTTCGAAGCAAGTATGATTTCCGGGCTTTTTTCCGGTGGATTGTATCTGCTTCCTATTTTTTCCGGTGCTTATGCTGACAAGATCGGTTTCCGGAAATCAATGATTATAGCATTTTCCTTATTATCCATCGGATATTTAGGGTTGGGTGTACTGCCCACTTTACTGGAAGCTGCCGGTTTGGTTAGTTATGGTGTCACTACTCAATTTAATGGTTTGCCTGATAGCTATACCCGGTGGATCATCGTGCCGGTTTTGTTTGTGCTTATGGTGGGAGGTTCTTTCATTAAGTCCATTATCTCCGCTTCTGTGGCTAAAGAAACAACGGAAGCAACTCGTGCCCGTGGTTATTCCATATTTTATATGATGGTAAATGTGGGTGCTTTCACCGGTAAAACGATTATCGATCCTTTGCGTAATGTCATTGGTGAACAAGCGTATATCTATATTAATTATTTCTCCGGTGCGATGACAATAGTTGCTTTACTTGCTGTTATTCTTCTTTATAAATCGACGCATACGGCAGGTGAAGGAAAAAGTCTCCATGAGATTGGACAGGGATTTATGCGAATCATCACAAACTGGCGTTTATTGATTCTTATTTTGATTGTTACTGGTTTCTGGATGGTGCAACAGCAGCTTTATGCCACTATGCCTAAATATGTGATTCGTATGGCTGGAGAGACGGCAAAACCGGGTTGGATTGCCAATGTGAATCCGTTTGTGGTGGTTTGCTGCGTTAGTTTTATCACCCGTTTGATGGCCAAACGCAGTGCGATTACTTCGATGAATGTGGGAATGTTTTTGATTCCTATTTCGGCATTACTGATGGCATGTGGAAATTTGTTGGGTAATGATCTTATTACAGGTATGAGCAATATTACTCTGATGATGATTGCGGGTATAGTTGTGCAGGCGCTTGCCGAATGTTTCATTTCACCGCGTTATCTGGAATATTTCTCTTTACAGGCTCCGAAAGGAGAAGAAGGAATGTATTTAGGATTCAGTCATTTGCATTCATTCCTTTCTTCCATTTTCGGTTTTGGTCTGGCGGGAATTCTGCTCACTAAATATTGTCCGGATCCGGCTTTGTTCGAGACGCGGGAAGCATGGGAGGCAGCTAGTGGAAATGCCCATTATATATGGTATTACTTTGCTGCTATAGGCCTGATTGCCGCTGTAGCGCTACTATTATTTGCAAAAATCACCGAATCCATCGACAAAAAGAAGGAGGCTTCTCGGTAATTCTCTGCTTTTTTATGTATATTTGCCGTCACTTTGCTGTAAAAGTTGACGGCATTTTGCATTTTAATAAAGAGGATAAAACATGAAAGTAAAATTTATAAGCCTGGCGAGTGGCAGTAGCGGGAACTGTTATTATCTGGGCACTGAAACCTATGGGATACTGATAGATGCCGGAATCGGCATACGTACTATCAAAAAATCACTGAAAGATTATAATATCTTGATGGATAGTATTCGTGCGGTATTTATAACGCACGATCATGCTGACCATATTAAAGCAGTGGGTAATCTGGGAGAAAAATGAATATTCCTGTTTATACAACCGCACGTATTCATGCTGGAATTAATCGTAGCTATTGTATGACGGAGAAACTTAGCTCGTCAGTTCGTTATCTGGAAAAGCAAGAGCCTATGACGCTGGAAGATTTTCACATCGAATCTTTTGAAGTGCCACACGATGGAACGGACAATGTGGGGTATTGCATTGAAATTGATGGCAAAGTCTTTTCTTTCTTAACCGACCTTGGAGAGATTACTCCTACAGCTGCTCATTATATCAGTAAAGCCCATTATCTGATACTTGAAGCCAACTACGATGAGGAAATGCTCAAAATGGGGCCTTATCCTCAATATCTGAAAGAACGGATTGCAAGTAAAACCGGACACATGAGTAACTCTGATACTGCAGAGTTTCTGGCGGAAAATATTACTGAACATTTGCGATATATCTGGTTATGCCATTTAAGTAAAGACAATAATCACCCGGAGCTGGCTTATAAAACGGTGGAATGGAAATTAAAGAACAAAGGTGTTATTGTAGGCAAAGATGTGCAACTACTTGCTTTAAAGCGAAATACGCCTTCCGAGCTTTATGTGTTCGAATAAAGACGAAAAAAAGATAGTAAAAAAGCTGCATGATTGTTTGGTCAAATAAAATAAAAGACCTACTTTTGCAACCGCAAACGAGGAATTAAGCACTCTTAGCTCAGTTGGTAGAGCAACTGACTCTTAATCAGTGGGTCCAGGGTTCGAATCCCTGAGGGTGTACAAATTCAACGTTGCAATAAAAATAAAATGTTGCACTCTTAGCTCAGCTGGTAGAGCAATTGACTCTTAATCAATGGGTCCAGGGTTCGAGTCCCTGAGGGTGTACTAGGAAAAAGGAGGTTTTTACCTCCTTATTTTGTTGGTTTACAGCAGATTAATTGAATAGATGTTATATGAATTGACATCTAAAGGAGTATCAAAAGATAGTACTAATTACGTCAAACTATGACAAGGTATAGTAAATAGTGACATATTTGTGATACCAATGCGATACTAGGGGATGATACCGGTGTGATACCAATGTGATACCCGGTGTGATACCAGACGTAAATCTTCCCAATTTCTCCTTATCTACATTTATCAATCATACTTAAAGTAAAAGTATGAACAATGTATCTGTACGGCTCGTCTTTGATAGAAAGCACGTAGCCACCAAAAAACGTCAATCCTCCGTACAAATGGAGGTTACTTATCAGCGGAAACGCAAGTATGTCGGAACTGGCATAAAACTCTATTCCGACCAGTGGGGCAAAGACCTGAAAGTTAAAAATCACCCCCAGTCATTAGTGTTCAACCAAAAGTTGAATGATATGGTATCTGGGATATATGATTTTGTCTATCAGCTCTCTTCTCAAAACATTCCTTTCACCTTTGAAAGATTGGAACGGTATTTGAACAATTCGGAATCCGGAACCACAAATTCATTTCTGTCCTTTATGGAGAAACGGATATACGAACGGCAAGTTACTGATTCAACGAAGCAAAGGCAGAAGTGTGTACTAAAAGCACTGAAAGAATTTGGCAGGATTAAAGATTTTACTGATATTTGTGATGAAAATATCAGAGCATACGATGAATTCGCCAAAAAACGATGCAAATGCCAGTCTTCGGTATATAATTATCACAAGATACTGAAAGTGTTTGTAAGAGAAGCATACGCGGCTCATTTGATTTCAGAGAATCCATATCAGAATTTCAAATTAGATCGCGGCAAACGTGTAGCAAGGAAGTTCTTGACTAAAGAAGAACTGACTAAACTTGAAACTAAACAGATTGATGATATGTGCCTGAATCGTGTGAGAGATCTTTTCCTGTTTTGTTGTTATACTGGTTTGGCGTATGCGGATTTGGCAATTTTTAACTTCAAAGATGCTATAATGACAGACGGAATGTATAGAATACGAGATGAGAGAATAAAAACCGGAACTCCTTATAATATATCACTCATGGATAAAGTTATGAATATATTAAAGAAGTATGAGTTTAAGTTGCCTGTTATATCTAACCAGAAGTACAATTCATATTTAAAAATTCTGGGGGCGTTCTGTGAAATAAAAAAGAAGTTGACGAGTCACGTTGCCCGGCATACCTTTGCCACTACTATTGCATTAGCCAATGGTGTGAGGATTGAGGTTATCAGCAAAATGCTTGGACATACGAATATCCAGACTACGCAGCTATATGCGCATATATACCAGGCTGAAGTAGACAAAGAGTTTGAACGACTTAACAATATTGTATGAAGGTGAAACTTGTCACTGTAAGAGAAGCAGCTGATTTTCTTCGTATATCTTACAGAACAGCTCAACGATACTTGGCTGAAGGAAGAATACCGTACACCAAGCCAGCCGGTAGAGTATTGATAAAGGAGCAAGACTTGATGAACTTCGTCAATATGACGAATAGATAAAAATATATGCCTCGGTTACTTTGCACTGTGTGTCATTTATGACTTACCAAAATAGGTAAAAGCCCAGATTACTGTTTTGACACATGGTATTCACCCTAAGTGACCGGGGTATTTTTCTTTGTTAGAAGAAAACAAATTATGATTTTAGGATAATCAAATCAAAATACATTAAACGAGTACGTTTATACTCTGGTTCTAGGTCTAGTTTCATGTATTCTATTTCATCTGCAATATTTTCAAATATAAATTTGAATCCATTACGCTGATAAAAATCTATCACTTTTTGATGATTAGAGGCATCAACAATAATATAACGGCATCCAGTCTTATTTAATGGATCAATAAACCAACCTTTTATAAAAGACAAAATTTCATCACCAATATGTTTTCCGGCAAAGGAATCAAATACAGCTAATTGTCCAACTAATACAGCTGGATATTGAGAGTTGCGTTTAATATTGGGTATTGGGCGATTTATTTTGTTTTTTATATTTTTAGGTAAGGACGAAACGGGCAACATTGAATTGGATACGGTAAATGCTGCAACTAATTCTAAAGAAGTGTTAGCCTTGACGAAACCGTATGATTTACCAAGTAATTGATTGTTGTAATTTTCAAAATCATTTTTGAAGAAATTTTCAATATCCTTATCGTGAGTGCATGAAAAGTCAGAACAGTTCTCTATTAGAGGTCTGCTCCATTCAACAAATTCGCAATTATCTTCGATAAATGTACCCACTATTTGAATTTACGAAGGTTTGATTTTTCCAAAATTCTTTTGGTCATTTCTACTTCACGCGAAAAATCAACGGTCCCTCGTTTTTTCTCATTCTCACGGGCAATCTTTTCAAATTTTTCTGCGACTTTGCCGGTTAATGTTGGTATTGGTTTGATATAAATTGCCATAAATCAATTGTTTTACGAGACAAAGATACAACATTAGTTTTACTTTTTATTTCAGCACCATTAAAATCATCTTTATCAGCACTACTTTTAACACAAAGTTCAGTATCTACAGCATCATTAACAAGAATACGGTGAGCAACATCACTATTACCCACCGTATCATTTACTCTAAGAGTAGTACTTACAGCACTCCTAACAGAAGTCCTATGACTCCCCAGATTATATCATGCCAATCAGCTACTCCTTTCTTTATCCATTTATCTAAAACAACTTCTTTGGCGACAAGTATAATCAGAGTGATTAGTATGGCACTCCAAACAGGTATAAGGTATTTGAGTACATCATAAATCAAGATGCCAGCAATCAGATGCTGGGCACCGTCCATTCTCATGTGGTTAAAGCAGAATTCATCTATTTTCTGCCTAATTTTTTTTAGAAAATCCATGTAATTTTTGAGGTTAATTTTTAATTTTGAGATGATGCTATCATATTAAAACCATTTCATACATGCCAAGGGTTTTGATATGGGTCATAAGATGTTTGAAAGGTTGCCATCTGCCAGTCTGTAAGAGGCTCTTTCTTGTTATCAATTTTTCTCGGAATTTGAGGATTTAATTTTAGCCTGGAAGCGTCTTTTAGCCATTGCATAGAATGGTCGTAGTCATCTATTCGTACAGTACTGATATTGTTAGGAGAAATCAGTTTGTGCAACTCGTATAATGACAGTTGAACCATGTGACGTTTCAAGTTATAGTTTCTTGGGTCATGGTATCTGATATTCCTTTCCAGTTCCGGTACATCAGCATTGGGATTGATTATAGGGTAATAAATTTTTCCTTTATATTCTACATATTCGTGTTCTGACAACTCATAAGAATTGAGTGAAGGATCATATTCTCCAATCATCCCCCAGCAGTCAGACTCCATTGGATTGACCAGACAGTCATAATTATCCATTGTTAGCAAGGTGAAGAATTTGCCTTCATATTCTACAACTTCCCATTCATTGTATGGAACAGTGTCCCACTTGTATGTATCAACCATTTCCCAGGCATTAACTTCCGGAATACGAATATCGTTGAAGTCTATGCCATTGGCGATGTCACATATATATGTCCGTCCTAAGAACTTTGTCACATCTCCGGGACGATAGTTTTTCATCTGGCTGTATTGTTCTATTTTTTTCAGGTCAAGTATCTCTTCTGTTTCGTGCCAATAAGATATAGGACAAGGAGCTTTGTAGCCATTGATAGCTTGAATTACCTCGCATATTTTCCCGTCAAGGTAAAAATGACATCCTATAGGATAACTGATTCTTCGATCATATTCAAAGATGAATTTACCTCGATTTAGTTCGCGTTCAATTTCATAATTTTCAGTAAGGTAATCCATAATAGATGCTTCAGCGGCTTGTTCTGCCTGCACAAAACAAATATTTTTCCCACGGGTAAGCTGCGATAAAGCATCCTCCGTAATGATACCCAGATAATCATTTTTGTTTAAAAACCTTCTATACATAATTAATATTCAAAAGTGTTATAGACTGGTGCTGTATATGTTTCAATTGTTGTCTTTTGATTTTGGAACCGTCTCCATGAGTCACAGAGAAACAATACTAATACATAATCCAAGATGTCCGATAAGTGCCCATATTTTTCTTCTTTTCCACCGGTTTTGGGGTTTAATACTTTTTTCTTGGATTTGGTGCCGTCAGAGTTCTTCTGCTGATATATCATATCTTCAGTAAATTTACGACACCGTAGGTCTGCCATGAATTTCCAACCGTCAAACCCGTTTAATATAGCGTTGACAAACTCCAACCGGGTACTTTGTGGCGGCTGCTTCTGAAGCAATTTTATACGTGGCCTTAGTACATTGTTTTTCATATTGTCCACTATAATAGTATAGTTGTTGACACCTTCTTCTGTTTGCGTGCTACGTGCTAATCCTGCTGGGTCTCCTGTTATAATTATTCCGCCTATATGCTGATTCTGGAGGTGTTTGTCTCTTATTTTTTGAGATAATTTGGGGGTATTGTTTTCTTTGTTCTCTGGTTTACCTAAGTTTTCTTCCAGCAGATATATTTCTTTCTTTTCATAATTAATCTGCAACTCCATCTCACTCATATATGGAGCGACATTAAAGTCCCATCCTGATATGATTGGCTTCATCGGATCATAAACTTTTTCCCGTAACCGTTCAATAAGATGTTTTTCGCCATCAAAATTCCAATATGCAGCCATAAGGTTTGAATCAACAAAATCCCAGTTCCCATATAAAAGCCTTTCTCGTGTTGCTCGATCTGTAATTTTGTTTAATGCTGCAACATAGGTCTGTACAAACTGAATATCCGGATTATCAAAAACAGAGAATGGTACGTATGCTTCGCCTTCTTTGCATAATACAGGATTTCCTTCATCGTCTTGAACAAAACGCGAACGTACCCAATTAATACAAGGGTTGGTTGACATCATCATTCTGGCAGTCTTAAATGTTTCTGCTGTGCGCCAACGAAGACGAGAAAATAATACTTCAATAGCTCTTTCTGAAATTTCTGATACCTCATCTATGAATGCAATAGTATATTCTGAAGACCCGAAACGTTCAAAGTTAGGGTCTGAAGGTAAGTCAACCATTTCTTGCATGATGATGACTGAATCATTCCAAAATGTCAATATCCCATCAAGGTTGTTTATTTTGTAATTCACCCCTTCTTTTAGCCCCCATTCCTTACATACTTTCTTTATGGTATTCCAAGTAGAACCTTTCAAACTCTTTAAGGTTTTACGAGCTACAACGGCACGTATATCTGGAAATCTCATACAGCTACTAACAAGCCAGCAGCTTCCTAAATAAGATTTTCCACCTCCGGCTGCACCACCTCCTAAAATAAGTTGTGGTAAATTTTCAGAGCCGCATGATGTGCAATATGGTTTATATTGTGGATTTCCTTTAATATCATGTCCGACCATTTTTTGTGATATATGCCCTCCACAATGAGGGCAATAGTCGGGTTGAAGTAATTTCCATAATTCATATTGTTTGGGAGATGGCTTGAAATCAATTTTTATGTTTGGTGCTTTTAATCCTACAGCCATATTGTTAATTTAAAACAATAAATGGGAATCCGTACAGTAAGACAGATTCCCATTCGTATGGAAGATATGATTGTGAGTAAAGAAGTAAGAAATCAATTTTGTGCTTCGTTATAGATGCGTTCAACTACAGCCCACATTTCATCTGGCATTTGTTGTTCTGCAATAGCTTCACAAGACCTACGCATATAATCCAGTTCTTCTTTAGAAAATTCTACCACTAATGGGGTTTCTGCGTCTTTTTGAACGTTCCATTCAATTCGCTTTTCTTCCTTTTTTTCGACTATTTCATAGTCCTTTCTGTCTTGCTCTGAAATAGCAATTTTCCGGGCGATAGACTTTTTCAAATTAAAATCCATAAAATTTCCTCGTTCTGGAAAAATAGAAGGAATAAGCAATCTATCTTTAATATGTAAATCCATAACTTCTTAATGTTTTATCAAGAATAGTCTTTTGCTATAGAGGTGGTTGTTATAAATGATATGATTTTTTGATTTTAACAAGAAATATTGTTATTAGCATTGTAATTATTGCCGATAGATAAATTTTATCTTTATGTAAATCCCACCAACTTAATTCTATAGTCTTTCCTGATGATTTGCAAAGTTCATTAACCCTTTGGTATAGAGAGTCTAGCTTGGATGATATTTGTGAAATGGATATTGATAATGTTTCAGCTGATTCTGTATGCTCGGTATCTTGTTTGTTTATATTAGTTGTACTTTGCTTTATTGGATATTGTTTTCCAGTAGAGTCTGGCATCGACAGATACACTGTTTTATTTTCTAACTTTAAATTACTCAATTTGTCTGCTGTTACTTTAGATTGTTTATCAATATCTATGTGAAGAGAGTCCAGTGAATTACGAAGTTGTTGCAATTCACTGGAGTAATCTATCTGTTGTTGCTTCTCCATATTTTTAGAAGCAGCGCATGAACCAAGCAACAGAATACAAAGAATACAACTTATGATAGTAATTGGTTTCATACAATGCTGATAATAATGGGTTCCCCTCTTTTTTGCGCCTCTTCAATCTTTTTATTAAGGCAATCGGAAGTGTATCTTGATTCAGATAATCGGCCTACAGCTGAATTTTTCCCTACTAAAATGCAACCGGCACTGTCTGCGGCGGTGTTGCCACTATGTATGAGAATACCTTCAAAATGGGGAACATTTAATAATCTTGGAAGATTACGACCGAATTTGGGAGACCAGTTATAGATTATATTATAGGTACCATACGGAATTGCTGACTCTCCATAAACCTTTTTCTCTCCATTATCGAATATTCCATTTTTATTTTTATCAACTATCTTGTCTTCTAGGGTATTACAGAAGAATTCATTATTGATATATAGTCTGCCAATAGTATAAGTCTCTTTTGGCCATAGACGTTCTAATCTTAATTCCATAGTCTTAATCTTTTATTTGTGATAGTAATGTGGCTACTTTTATACCACTGCTTCTGATATGTTTTCCAACCAGTTGTTTGTCCATCTTTTTGCCATTACAAAACGATAATCCAATAATTCCGGCAGGCTTTTCCCCATCATACAATGTCAATAAGGCTATTTCGCTAATATCGTTAGCTTGAAATTTGTAATATAAGCGTTGGTCTATTTTTTGAATGTCGTCCAACCCACCATAAAAATATCCATCGTCCAATACTTTTGCCACAAGTTTGTATTTTGATAAGCTAAAATCCGCATAGTCTTCGTCAACGTTTGATATACTATCCCTAACTTCTTCAATTCGCATCGAACCGAAAAGGAATGGCAATCCTGTTGTCAGATTTTTACTTCCATTATGAAATTCTATTAACCATGCCCGGTCAGCATTAGTGGTAAATATCATTTTAGATAAAATATGGCGAATATTGGAATCCGCCGATAACCTTGTATTTACTAGATGGTCGTGTTGGGCAGTTGTTATTTCGGACATGCGATCCAAAAGATACTTTGGATTTAATGCGAAAAATATGATGTAACCGCTTAAAAACAACAGAAATAGTCCTTTTATAATGCTGAAAAAGCCATATCTCTTTTGTAGGTTAAGCAATTTTTGAAGCCATCCGATGCCTTTATCCAACTGTTCCATATTAATGTGAAGTAATTTGTACTGATTGGATTGGGATAAACCATTCTAGTTCATTTGCAAATGGTTCATTTAAGCGTACCCATACACCTTTTGTTTTTTGAGTTTGATTCTCTTTAATAATAACCCCGTCCCTTCCAATTAACTTTTTCAATTTCCATTCTTTCAATAAAGGGGAGGCAATGATTGTAATTTTTCGTCCTACCATTTGTTCTTTTATTCAACATTATTATCATTATTAGATTGAGGAACAATGACATTGAAAACAATACCAGAGTCACCGTTACCTTTCAATTCAACTTTACTTTCTTGTGCTACCTTTACTGGATACATTTCCATTAAAGCTTTTGATGCTTGCACAGCTACAGAACGTAATGGAGCTGGTGATAGCTCTGTGCCTCTTCGATCTGTATATTTTGCTGTAGAAGTTTCGTCTATAATATGCAATAGTTTTTCTGTTAGACGAGCTTTTAGATCGGCTGTTTCATAATTTGCGATAGCTCGCAACTGATTGATATACTCTTGTACATCATCCCGCGCCATTAATTGTTTTGCCTTTCTTAAAGAGGTATGACTGGAATCATAGAATATATCTTCGTAGCATTTGCGAGCATTTCCAGCATAAGGGTCACAGCCGAAAATGAACAGCTCACAAAAATCAATTTCTTGTTTATTCAACGATTCTGGTTTCTTTAGTTCCATTCTTTAATTGTATTAAAGCCCAGCCGATATGTTCAACTGGGCTTGGTTTACTAAGAATAGCTAGGAAAGGCTTTATGAGTTTGTTTTTTCAACATTACTTTCTAATAAATCTTGCATAACAACCCGTCTGAATAGGTCTTTGAGTCCATCTAGCATACTTTCTATATCTGCAATATTCTGTAACTTATCCCGATTAAAATTTATTTGTAAATCATATCCGGAAATTTCCATAATAGTTTCATGGGTATCTTCGGTTTGTACAGCCAGGATTCTTCGGTCTGAAAGAGTGTTGAACACTACTTCTGGCTCCAGTCCAATTGATTGCGCTTGTTGCTTTTCTTCTTCTGTTACCATATTTTATATTTTGAAATGAACACGTGATTTTTCTGTTTTGGTCATAACCATACTACCATCATCTATGCCGGAAGCATTACGCATCCTTTGGGAACATACCATAGCCACATTGGTCGTTGCTGTTACATCAGCATCTGCATCATGGGCATCATCTAGTTCGATACCAAATTTTTCTGCCATGATTTCCAATTTATAACTGCTCATGCCATCTAAATGAGATAAAGCCAATTGTCCTAAAACGATTGTGTCTATATATAAAGGCTGGAAGTGCCCATAGAAATCTGTTTCTCCTCTCATTAATTTGGCAAATTCTTTCATTTGTCCTCCATATTCCATTAACTGTTGCATGAATCCTATATCAAATCCAATGTTTTGGCCAATTAAGAAGGGTTTTATGTTGCGACCTTTTGATAATATGTTTTTGCGGATAAAATCAATAACCTCTGCCGCAACTTGCTTGATGTCCATACCAAGAGATTCTAACATATCCATTGTTATGGCGGAATAAGTCAGAGCTTTTTCTTCATATTTCATGGGCTGTTCATCGTCTTTATCAAATTTACTCTTCAATACTTTACGTTTAGCCACACCTTTATCCGGCTGTTTATTATATGGGGATATGTATTTTACATATCTGTCAATTGTTTCAAAAGTATCTATACGTACTGCATGGATTGCAATCTGGGTACATGCGCAATCTTGGCAGTCCAAACCGCCAGTCTCAAAGTCTAAGGTAAAAGCCACGATAATTGGCTTTTCGTTATTAGGAGTTGCCATATTATTTTAATAAACTTAGTGTGAGTTGTTTAACTTTTTGTTTAAATTCTTCGAGTGAATAATTATTATGAATAACATAATCATATTCATTTAAAGGTATCTCTATACGATTCAAATCGCGTTCACATCGCTGTTGGTCGATTCCACAATTTATTCGATCATCTATACTTCTGTTGATATATACAGAAAATATAATAAATGAGTTTGGAAATTTTTCTTTTAAATATTTCAGACCTTTTTCATCAATTACGTATGTACATATCTTCTGCTTTGCCTGTTGCAATGTAGCCCAATATTCATGTTCGCCGAATTGTGTATAAGCTATCATTTCAGACATTTGGGGCTTGTCTTCCGGAGTTACAAACCAATGTTCTTTTCCATTTGTTTCTTCTTCCCTCATGGGACGTGTTGTATATGATACTATTGTTGGAATGCCGTTTTCAGACATGATGTTTGCCATTGTTGTCTTACCGCTTCCAGATGGTCCGACAATAGTTATAATAACTGGTATATTTGCTTTTATTTTCATAATATGTCTATAATTGAAGATTTATATAACTGAAGATTGTTTCCACCTGTATAGTCACTGTATTTAACTTGGGCGGAACATATAAGCATTTTGTTCTTTGCACTGCTAAGAGAACCACCCTTACAAAGTGTTGCCCGGACATTCATCCATTCATCATTCCAGATGACCATTTCTACCAGGTCATTGTTTTGTTGAAGTAAAAGTTTGCAGAAAACTCGATTCTCACCTGTTTTCTTGTCTTTAAACTTTTTCTCCTCAATATCTACAATGTTAGCACAAATAGCAACGCGTTTTCCATCATAATCGGGGTCTTGTATGTTTTTTAAAAGTGCCCAAGATGCTTTTCCTTTTATTTGGGGCTTTGCTTCTGAATTGTCATAAATACGTTTATAGTCGATAGCTCCAATGCCACTAATTGCGATTTGCTGTTGACTCCAGAAATAATGTTTGTTTCTCAAATCTTCCGGTATATCTTTTTCGGATATTTCAAAACCTAAACATTTTGCGGCTTTTTCTAAAATGGCATATCGTTCTATGACTGATTGGGCATTTTCTACTTTGTCAAAACATCCGGATAATATTAAATGACGGACATGTCTTGCATTAACTGGGCATTTAGTAGCTTCATTCGGGTTGTCTGGATCATCCCAATATTTGTACAGCTTTAATTTATACCGGAATATTCGTTCTATAAAGTTTTCAATAGAACTAAATTCTCCGCGTACATTTCGTTCGTTTATAATCCATTCTGTAGCTTTAGCTCCCAACATTTTAATACGAGAAAGAGACCAAAAAATTTTATTGGTTTCATAGTCTGTAATAAAGGTTCCGCCACTTACATTTATATCTGGTGGAACTATTTTTGCTTCACTGCATAGTTCCATCTCACTCATTAATGTAGGAATTTCATCATCTTTAGCCCATTGAAGAGCTATGGTATAAAAAGCTGTAGGGTAATTGGCTTTAAGGTAGGCTCCGGCATAGGCGGTAACAGCGTAAGCGGTTGCATGACTTTTGTTAAAAAGATAACCACCAGCTACCTCAAACATGTGCCATATTGCTTCTGCATCTTCTTTTGGGCAACCATTTTCATTAGCTCCGGCCATAAACTTGTCTCGTAAGGCAAGAATCTTATCTACTTTTTTCTTGGATATAAGTTTTACCAATTTGACACCTTCACCTAAACTGAATTTTCCAACTTCGCGTGCAATCTGTGCTAGCTGTTCCTGGTAACACAGCACACCATAAGTATTCTTCATGGCATTGTATGTTCCCCATAGATATACAGGATCTGCATCTCCCAATTTGCAGTCTACATATTTATCTGTAGATCCGGAATCTAGTGTTGCTGGACGAAATAAGGCATTGGCTGCGATTAAATCTTCAATTTTATCTGGTTGCATACTTACCAAAAATTTAGTCATCCCTTTAGATGAAAACTGGAAGATATTTTGGGTGTATCCCTTTTGCAGTAGTTGATATACTTTAGGATCATCTAGTCCGCTTTGCACGATATTTTGAAAAGTAATATCGGTATGATATTTATCATTACATATATTGATGACAGCTTGTAGTTTTGACAATTCCTTAATACCAAGACAGTCATTTTTTAGTAATCCCTGTTCGTCTAATGAATAACCGTCAAATTCGGAAATCAACACACCGTCTATTTTCTTTATAGGAGTAAAGTCAAAGCATTCCAAATCTTTTCCATCTTTTGAATCTGGGGTCACTAGTAGGGCAGAGGCATGAACTGATGAAGAACGAGGTTGTCCCATCAAAGTACGAATATCTTCAATTACTTGTGGGTACTCCATTATGAAGCTATGTATTTTTTTATTGGTAGCAGCCATTGTAAACAGGTCTGTCCAGCTCATATTGTCATCTTCAAATATAGCTGTGATATAATTTACAATATTTACCGGTACTCGATGTACACGCGCTACATCTTTAAGAACTGCTTTCAACTTTAAAGTCGTAAAGGTTCCGGCAGAAAACACACGTTGTTTACCATCATGGTTATAACGGCGTTCAATATACTCTTTTACCTCTTGTCTACGGTCTGATTGGAAGTCTACATCCACATCTGGAAGGGAACCTCCAGGACCTTGCAAATAACCACTGTCCACAAAACAATCTATGGCTTTCACCTCTGTTGAAGATGTTTTATATTTAACTGATATGACTTTCATTTTTAATTAATCTAACCGTTTACCATAATAGTTACCTTCTGATTTGTATGCCCTTTCAAAATCAATTAGAGCATATTCAGGAATAATCATTTGTTTGGTGATAAAAGCATCTGAAACGATGCCTTCCAGCGTTCTACATCGGCTAAGGGCTACGTATAGTTGTCCAGGACAAAAAGTATGTGATACATGAATGATAATTTTATCGAATGTAAGTCCTTGGCTTTTATGAATGGTAATGGCCCATGCCAATGTTAATGGGAATTGAGTACATGAACCAATTTCTTCTTTTACAATCTCATTATCTTTTAAAGTATATTGCGTATTACTCCATGTATAACGTTCAAATTTGATAGTCCGGCCATTATCCATACGTACTGTAATTACGTTATCTTCTAATGCGGTCACAATTCCAAGCATACCATTATAATAACCCTTTAATGAGTCGTTAACCAATGACATAACTCTTGCCCCAACTCGAAGTTTTAAATGTAAATCACATGGTATAGATGATTCTGGGAACTTATCCTTGATAACTATATCATAGTTTCGTATCTCTTGTTCCCCTAATTTGTCGGCATTAATTCTCTCAACATCAGCTTTGTGTGTACAAATATGGATGTATTCGTTATCATAACTGCTACTGATTTTGCGGTCTTTCAATTCGCTTAATAAATCCAGTTCATCGGATGTTACCTGGTAATTACGAATATTGTTGAGTACATTAATAAATTCAGGTTCTGTTTGCCTGAATATTTTTGTTAGCTCTACAATGTGGAAACCTGTGCGTTTGAAAACTAAGGCGTTGAAAAAGAAAAAGCCATCATAAAAGTCAGACAATATTTCTCTTTCTTGTTTCTTTGTTACTGGAGGCAATTGAAAAAGATCGCCAAACATTACTACTTGTACACCGCCAAATGGTTCATCACTTTCGTAAACCCACCGTAGTTTGCGATCAATGGTGTCCAGAATATCTGGGCGTACCATGCTTATTTCATCAATAATCAGCAATTCCATTTTGAGCAATAGTTCTACCTTGTATTCTGAAAATTTGTTTTCCAGTCGGTCGTAAGGTGTAATAGGTCCAAAAGGAATGCCAAATAGACTATGCAATGTAACGCCCCCTGCATTAATGGCTGCTATGCCTGTTGGGGCAGCTACAATGCAATTCTTCCCGGATTTTTCAATTAGATATTTTAGAAATGTAGTCTTTCCAGAACCGGCTTTACCTGTTACGAATACATTATTCTCATCATCTTGAATGAGATTCATTATTTTTTGCATCTCTTCTGTCAAAATCATATCTTCCATACCTTTTTATTTTTCGATTTTTACATATAAATTGCAATGACAAACATCATGTTCTCTATACGAGCTGCACGGACATCGTTTGTCTTTGGAGTCATTGTGGCATGGACACTCGCCATTATTGGCTTCACATCTTTTGAGGATGGCATTAACTACCTTGTCATTGGGATTTAAATCCCATCCCACTTTTCTTAAAATTGGAATCATAATCAAATTTCGTTTAGAGTAAATAAAAGATCTCGATTATCAAATTGAATATCATCGTCAGTTTGCAGTTCATCTGCATATACTACAATAGGATCATCCATTCCGGCACGTTTCACAAGTAACTGTGCGTCTTTGTCTATTTTATAAGTTTTATGATTTTCTAATGTAACTTCGATATATTGATTGGAATCTACGTCATCTCCAATAATGGTCACATCTGAAGGGTATAGTCCTGCACGTTCTGGAAGAAGGAAGCGTTCAAATAACAAATCGTATTTTATTGGATCTATAAGTGTTATTCCCAATAGGTATAAAACTAGACACCCTCCAGCAGAACCACGTCCGCATCCCACTAATATTCCATTTTTGCGTGCCCAATTAACAGTATCATATTGTACGAGCATGTAATCTACATTATTGGTTGATTCTAATACGTAAATCTCATGATCCAATTGTTTGCGATATATGTCTTCTTTATCTTTTGGAACCAATTTATTAAACCCGTCTTCCAGCAAGTCCAAAAACATTTCATGCCGGTTGGCGTATTTTGATTTTTCATTGTCGGCCATGTCATATTGAGGCATAAAGTTGCGTTCAATCTCATATCTTGCTTCTGCTCCTTTAGCAATCTTGACAGTATTTTCACATGCCCAATTGAATATATCCTCTATGTCCCATTTGTGTTCATCAAACAAGCCAGACATAGTGTTCCAATGTTCATCCAGATCTTTAAAATATTGGTCATCACTTTGTTCATGCGCCGCTCCTTCAGCAATTTTGTTAAGGATGATTTTGTTTTTTGCATCATCTTTGTCCAAATAATAGCAGTCACAAATTAATACTGGAGGAAGATCGCCTGTATCATATATGTAGTCAAAGTAACATTTTGTAGCATCTAGTACTTTAATATCAATACGTTCAGCTTTGAATTCCGATAAATCTAATTGATAAAAGCAATCGTCAAAACTATCGAAAAAACGGTCAAGATTATTACCTATTTCTTTCAACCAAAATGACGCATATTTGCTAAATACAATTATATTACCGGCTCCATGTTTTAGAAGATCTTGTAAATCAATGATTTTATTTTCGGAATCTACATTTATACATTTTTGAATTCTAAGCAAATTTTGAAGTCCTTCTTGTGACTGACAGTATATTTTAGCATCTATCTTTTCGATACCATCAGTGAATGTAAGTGAATATCCAAACACCCATTGAATGCCAGCAGCTTCACACTCTTTTTGAAGAATAAGGGTTGCTGCCATTGTATTGTAATCACAAATACCTAATGTGGATTGTCCTAAGTATTTGGCTTTTTTTATCCAATCTGTTAGCGAAAAACTTCCATTGAGCAATTCAAAAGGGGTATGTATGCCTAAGTTTACAAATTCTTGGGCATGGTTTAATGGCTTCCTATTGCCTACATACTTTAAAATTTGAAATTCAAAGTCTTTTCTTGTGTCATAATAATACCAGTTGTCTCCAAATTGAAATACTATATAATTAATGTCTTCTTCTTGTAATGTTTGAATGTTTTCCATTGTATTGAACTTGATATTGTTGTCAGTATCAGTACGGAAGATGGACTTAATCATACTAGTATCTTCATAGTACATTTTACCAAAGCCCGTGATTTCAATAACATCTTCATCTATGATATTGAAACACATCTTATTATTATCTAGCCAATTTAATAAATCAGGATTCATATTTAAATTTTGTTTAATTTATATTCGGTTAAAGTTTTCAGTCTGAAAGCGAATGTGTCATATATCTCCCAAAAGTCCATGCTGTCGAAATCTTGGCTGGAATCTTCTATATCGGCAACATAGCAATCAAAATATTCATTTAGTTGATCACCTGTCTTTTTTATAGCTTCTGTAGCGTCTCCATCATATCCAATGACTATTGTATGAACCCCTTTTGCCTGTAACTTATAAATTTGTGTATCAGAGATTTTCTTCCCGAACGTAGCAACAACAGCCACAGATGGGTTATTGTACAGGTTTAATTTTCGCGTAAGTGCAATGACATCAAACACTCCTTCTACAAGAATTACGGTATCTGTTTCGTCTTCAATTATACTATCATAGTTGTATAATAATTTGACAAAATCGTTTTCAGTGCTATTCCTATAACGCATAATTTGGAATTTTCCATTATGACTTGCTTTACGGTTATATTCATCAATATCAGCTTTATCCCAAATATGCCGGGAAATATACCCAACAATATCTCCATTGTCTATAATCGGAAATATTACATAATCATCAAACTTAAAGTTCATGTTACGTGTAGTGCCAACAGGAAAGAAATCGTAATCTTCTTCAGTAAATCCACGTTTTCTTAAATACCGATTAAAATGAGTGCGCTTATAATATTCAGGCATTTCCACAACACACAGAGAGTCATCTATTTCCCTGTCATCGTTTTCCAGAAAAGAGAAATCATTAATTTTTTTATCTCCATCCAGATCAAAAGTATCTGTTATAATTAAGTCCTGACGGCCTATATCTGTTAGCAATTGTTCTAATGTCTGGGTTGAACGTCCACACGAAAAGCAGTGTGCCATAAAAAGCTTTTTCCTTTCGGTTGCTTTACCTATATATATACCGTATTTCCCTCCTTCATGCCCACAATAGGGGCACTGGGGGACAATCAAGTTCTTTCCGCTACCATCCGGTTTTGCATGTAGTTCAATAGAAAGTTCTTGGATTATATACTCTTTTTCTTCTTTACTCAATTCCATATTACGCAACTTTGCTGATATTTAATGTTCTTGCTCTGTCATAAAAACATTCGTTATCATAATCAGTAGCAATTTTAAATGGGTCTCCTTTTTTGAAAAATCGTGATTTTGCAACATTTAGGCGCATGACATTTTCGCGCATTTCATTGATGCTTTGATTAAGAGTAATAAGATGAGTCATTGGTCTGCTCAAACCTTTGGCTTCTGAACAATTATATTCAGTCAATACATTTTGTTCATCGTTAAGCCACTCTCTATTTTCTATAGTTGCCTGATAAGTCACAACCATCCAGACATTTTCGTCACCTGCCAAGTCCTTTAAATCATTAGCTACAGCAACTCGTTTGTGGCGTTCTCCATTTTCTGACCATCTACGTCCGCTGGAATCTGTTAGCAAATCCATAGAATCTATGATAACAACATCTGGAGATATGCCATAGATTTTTTTGTATTCAGCAATACCATTTTTTATATCAATGGTAGACACTTGATTAGCGAACTTTGGAAAGGATTTGACCTTTAGGGTGCCAGACATTGCTTTGATTTCTTGTATCATTCGTTCTAATTCCCGGTCTTTTAGTGTACCAGTACTATAACGATAAGAATTACAGGAAACTAGTGACGCGGCATAAGCATCCACAACTTCATCTTCAGAACCTTCTAACTGGAAATGAAGTACGTTTAATCCGTCTATTTGAGAGGCGCATTTTCCAATCCAACGTGCGGCATGACTTTTCCCAACACCAGTAGGGGCTAAGAGGCATGTTAATTGAGTACGTAAATCTCGTCCACCGTTCATTTCATCCAGACCATCAATATAAAATCTGGTGATTGGTTTAAATCTTGACTCTTGATTGTGTTTTTCTCTATTACGCCTAAAACGGGATTCAAAGGTTTCGACTACATCAACAAAAGAGTTTTGACGCAAGCTGAAATCATTTTGCCATTCTGCAAATGATTGGAGCAGCTTCATTGCTTTGTCACGATCCTGTTTTGCATAAAGTTCACCTATCTCTTTGTAAGTCTTTTGAAATTTTACTTGTCTTAGATAATTTTCAAACTGTTCCAATATAATTTCCGGCTCAACTCCTTCGGCGCAGTCTTTTATATCTTCTAACAGTGCTGAAACCTCTCTGTTGACAGAAACTATCTGGCTGATAATATTAAGGGTAGGGGATGATTTGTGTTCTGCGAAGTATTTGCACAGATACCCCTGCAATGCTTGAAAATCTCTACCAGGCAGGTACGATTTCTGCATATATTCACACACTAAGTTACATACATAGTCGTATGTAAAACAAGCGTAATATAATTCAAATAAGAAATCTTCTGTTAATACGTTATCTTCTTTCGCCATATTCTTCGAGTCTTATTCGGTATAACTCTGGATATTTTATCGCGGTTTCTTGCTTGCATTTCTCAACATTTGTGCATATTTGACATGCTGGAGAGAATGGACTCCACATCAATGTGGATGTAGAGCATATTAGAAACCCAATATCTGTGTTGATACTCCGTTTCTTAGTGCATTCTTCAGATGGCATATAAATATACTTAGACTGAGGATGCTCTTTTTTACAGATTAGTGAATTTAGATAGGCTCTGGTTAGATTGGCTTCAGATAACCATTGGTCTTCCAGATATTGCTTGGATTTGGAAGACATTGATAGATATTTTTGAAGAGCGGTAGTCCCAAATGTTTTTGGAGCTAATGTACGTTGATATTGGGCATTCCTGTTTTTATGAAGCTGGAATACACAATAGTCTACAAGTCGTGAAGTATTAAATTCTCCACCACAAATTTGAGTAAAGTTGACAATAAATTTGGATAGTTGGCGTTTGGCTTGCCCTCCCTCTGGGAATGAGAAGGAGGGGTCTACCAAACGCTTGGCTATTTCTGTATATACTGTCTTAATCTGTTTCGTCAGTCGTTCTTCTTTTTCCATCACGAGTCAATAGTTGTTGAAGTTGTTGACGCGCCAAGAATAATCGACTTTTGACAGTTTCGATATTGCGAGATTCTAAGGCACCATTCCGATATTCGATTTCGGCAATTTCTTTGAGTTTATATCCTGCCTGTTGATACAAAAGTGCGCTTCTGTATTGTGGTTTCAACTGTTTTAATGCAGCTAAAACATCATCGCTGTATAACTCTTGATAATTGTCAATACCCATTACGTTAGAGCTTACTTCGTCAAAATCTACAATAGATTCACTGGAAGAAAATGTTTCCACATCGTTATCATCACTCAACATGTCTTGATGCTTTTTTTTACGTTGATCCAAATCAAAAACACATCGTTTGGTTACAATATGGAGCCAGGTTTGTACAGAACGCTCTGGATTATATGTCTCGATATATTTATACATGTTGGTAAGCACTTCTATGTAATTGTCTTCTATGTCAGAAGGATTAAAAGTATAGCGCATACATAACTTGTATATCATTCGGTTGTACGGTGTTACGTATTTATCAAATAGGGCTTTTCGCCGTGCAGCTACTTCATCACTTATTATTATGGGTTCTGTGGTAACTGCTGAGTATGTCTCTTCCACGCCTCTTGAACATTGAGCACAAACAAGTGATCCGAGTTCATCAATTTGTGGACTTCACAATACTTCTTCCACTTATTATTACTAGAGATAAAATTACTTCTTACCTCGTTGTCTGTTGGCTGGGGTTGTTTACTAAGGAATTCGTAAAAATCTCCTAGCAAGCTTCCTAGCATCATTAAATGGGGCTGGCCTTCTCTTTGTTGCCTACGCCTTATGTTTCTTGCGTAACTCATTTTCTGTCTAAAGTTTGTATATTCTTACATAATATTTGAAGATGTGGGTTGCATCAGCCATGTTGTCATCGACTGGTGTAATATTCCATCGTTTGATGCAATATTCAATCATCTTCTTTTTGTCAGCTTTTCCGTCACCGGTTGCCCATTTTTTTACTGTGCTAACGTTTATGAATTTTGGTTCCGGGAGTCCAAGCTGGGCGCATATCAGATATAATATGCCTCTAAATTCGGATAGTTTTCGCGCTGCAATGAAATGCTTTGAAACGCATACATCTTCGGCGATAATCAATTTGATGTTGTATTTTTGGATAAATTCAACCAGTGTGTCATAAAACATTTTATGTTGCTCGATCGCATTTTTGCCTTTTCTTTGGGTAAAATTCCATGTTCCTGATTCATGGGTTGAGTAATATCCACAGTGCTCTGCTATATCTAATGCAAGCACATTATCACGTGTAATTTGATTTATTGACTCATTTTTAATGTTTTTTGATTCGTTAATCATTCTATGTATGAAACGCCATTAAGTTTATTGACTACAGTCTTGTATGGGTAGCCTTCAGCTATATTTCCATGACTGACTACCAAAGATGTAATCTGTAATTGATTGAGGGCATCAAAAATGTTGGAAAGCCCTTGTTCGTCAGTGGCTTCTAATATCTCATCAAGTATCAGGAGATCTAGTCCTTTATCGTCATCGCAATTTACATTGGTAAGTTTGTGCATTGCCAAAATATTAGCCAGATTAACTCTTGCTTTTTCACCTTCTGAAAATTTATCAAAAGAGCCACAATCTACACCATCGCGAATAAGAGAAATGGAAATCTTATCTCTGATTTTTCCGCTTTTTAAGACTGTAAAACCGGAAAATGCAATACGAATGTCACTACCAATGGCCTCCAGAAACTCGTTAGTTATGTGACTAAGAGCATCAATTTTAGTATTAGCCAGATGGGTTTTAAATTCAGTAAAGGTTGCTTCTTGCTCTTTATATGAATTTAATTTCCGTTCAATAGTTTCTTTTTCAGAAATGGCTAATACCAATTCTTTCTCATATTTTTTCTTGTTGGCTTTGAGAGATTCTATCATGTCAGTTTCGGAAGAGTTTTCGATGTCACGAATAGATTCTTCGTATGACTGAATAGCTCCATTAGCATTGTTAATATTCAACTCGGCCTGCTTTGCTTCGTATTCTTGCTTTCTAATAGCTTCATCTAATATTGCATAAGAATCATCAAATAAATTAGTACGCGCATCATCAATGGATTTCTGAAGGGTATTCATTTGATGCTGGAGGTTTTGCATTTTATTGGTTAAATAAGACGTATTACGTGATAATTCATCCAATGCCGTACAAGTCTCGGTAATCTTATTCGACCATTCTATTTTACTGCGATTCAATTCATCCTGTTCTTTACGAGCTTCGCGTCCTTTTGTTGTAATATCTGAAATGCGTTTTTCATTAGCCTCAATATTTTGGAGAATGTCTTGTGTCTCTCCATTTCGGTCTTGCAATCTTAGTTTAACCTCGTTTATATCTATATCATTAGCCAATGTGAATTCATGTTGACATTTAGGACAAACGATAATTCCGGCAAGTTGTTTTTGGAGGCTGGCTATATCTGCTTCCAACTTAGTCCTTTGTGATCTAAGATTACTATTCTCGGCATCCAACTTTTTAATAGAATCCAATAATTCATTTATTTGATTCTCAATTTTGGTGGATTTCTTTTTGAAGTTTTCTTGAAACTTCTCATGTTGTTTTAACAGCTTCTCATAAGAGGATTTGGCTGTTGCAATCTTTTTCTCATGCTGAATCAGCTGTTGTTGTACATTGGAATATTCTGTTGTAACAACCTCCAATTCTTTCTGATTTTTAATTGATATAGCTGCAAAATCCTTAGGTAATGGCAAAGCGCATGAAGTAAAACGTTCTGAAATAATTTCAAAACATGCACCGGTATCTTTTTTACTGTTTTCCAGTTTTTGCAATACTTCATCTGTTTTATCATATTGCTCCAGTAACTCGTCACTTTTATTTATGAGAACATTTTGCTCACGGATATAAGCTCTTTTCCCGGCAATAGCTTCATTCCAGTTTGCTATACGTTCAGCTTTCTTTTGTGAACGCTCTGTTGATTCTGTAATAGCTGTGTTGATTTGCTCTTGTAATGTTTCAACACGTCCGGTATGATTCGCTACATTCAATTCTGCTTGTTTTAATGATTCTTGAATCGGTATCATATCCTCTTGTAATGCAGCGATAGATTCATCCACCATTACACCATTACTGAAACGATTAATGATTTCTTTTTTCTCGCGATCAGAACTGGAGAGAAATGACGAATATTTGTGCTTAGAAAGAATGAAGTTTGAGAAAACATCATCTTTAGTCAGCCCCAGTGTTTCAAGTATAAATTTATTGTAATCTGCAACTCCGGCTTGTTCTATATGTTTTATGTTACAATCAGTTTCATCATCATATATAGAAACTTTGATTATCTGTGCTGTTTTACGGGAGATAACACGTTTAATAGATAAGTACTCTCCTGTAGTATTATTCTGGAGCAAAAGGGAAACGGTCGCTTCATCTTCTGCATCATTGATTATCTCATCCATTTTTATTCTACGAAGAGTTTCTCCGGTTATCCCAATGGCGATTGCTTCTAACATAGCAGATTTTCCGGAACCATTTGAACCTTGCGAATCATTATCCATATTGTTGCCAAAAATCAGCGTTGTATGTTTTTGCAACAATGTATAATCCAATTGCTTAAAGGCGCATAGGTTTTTTGCGTAAACTTGTCTTAATGTCCACATACTAACTGATTTTATCGAGGTATTGCAACCCCATTTCTATATTTATGATTCCTTTGTTAGCACAAAAACTAGTATATTCTTGTTTAATACCAGATTTGTCGAATTTTTTATCTAAAGAGTGGGCTGTTGTTTCTGTAATTTCTACGTCTTCAGTAACAATTTCCACTTTTGAAGATCCCGCTTCCAGAAGTTTTTGTTTATCAATATTTGGAGCTTCTTGGCTTGTACAACTGATTCTTGTTTTAATCTTGTATCTTCCATCCGCTTTCATATCATCCAGCTTATCAATTAGTTTTGAATTGATTTGACTAGCTTTTATGTCCAAAACTTTGTAGCGAATATTAACTTGGTTCTTTATGAATTCATGGCTACCATCATCATATATAATGGTATAGCCCTTTTCTTCATCTTCGCCAAAATTATGTTGCCTGGAAGAACCTATGTATTCAATGTTGGTACCTTTGATAATACAACGATTGTGATAATGTCCTACAAGAACTGTATCAAAATCACTGAAAATGTTCGTGGGCAGTTCTTTTTCATTAGGCGTGCTAAGTGCCCCGTTTATTCCTTCGTGAATATATAGGATATTATGTACAGACGCGTTCAATTCCGCCTTTACCATTTTTTTCAGCCGTTCTACGAAACTTCCGTTTTCTGGAAAATAGCTCATTATATATAGTTCTACATCGTTGCTAATATTAATAATCGAATAGTCATCAACAACATAGACATGGGGGTATTCACTAAACAAATGACTATACCCTAGAACTGATTCCTGGTCAACTTTACAATGATTTCCTTCGGCAACGGTAATGCTTATTCCGGCTTTAGTGGCTTTTATGATAGCTTGGCGAACAGCCATGAGTGTACTAAGTGTTTGAGAAGAGCGTGATAACCACAAATCTCCACCAATTATCATATCTTCAATCCCATATTGATCGCATATATATAAAGCCTCGTCCCAGTTTTTTTGAAATTCTGGAATATTGTCTTTTGATACATGTATATCATTCAACAATAAGGCACTTGGTATTTTCTTGCTCATTGTGATTCAATTTAAATAGGGACATATTAATATTAGTTAGATATGCCCCTATAATGCTAATACAAAAATGAATTATCTTCTTCTACGTTCAGGACGTGCGGCTCTGCGTTCACGGACTGGGTTTGCAGCCGGTTCATTGGTGTCGTCATTATGTTCACCACGTCTACGAACAGTATGAGTAGGAGCGGGGGTTGGTTCTGGTTCCTCTTCCGGTTCTGGCTCTAAAGGCGTGTCTTCCGGTTTGGTGTCGTTTTGTGTATTGTCATCTTCGTTGTTGCTGCCATCTTTAGCAACTTCCAACGCGTCTTCAATGTCATTCAGCAAATCTTCATTTGTTTTTCCACGAGTGACACGGACATTTAGCTCATTGGCATCAATATATTCGCGAATTGCATCACGTAAGTCTTGCCCTTCTTCGCTCTTATCACCAATACCGCGTTCATTTAGTTTTTCCCAGAGGTTCCACAATGAATCCAATTCGTTGTCTGATGGTTCCTCATTATCACCGCTGTTACGTTCTTTTTTGTCAAAAGAGAAATGGGATTTATCATCAGGATGAAGCTCCATTTTAATCTTTTCAATAGCTTCTGTGATCTCTTTGCTGCTCATCACATCCATTTCCATTTTAGCATCGTATTGCTTCAAGAACTCAATGGTAGCCTCCATGTGGAAACGTGAGTAACGGTAAATAGCTGCCGGGATACGCTGTGTTTCCAACAACGAACTGACTTCCTCTTCAGATAGAGGTTCGGCACCGGAAATTGTATCAATGTTGAATGTGTAAGTGGTTTTCTTGTTTTCCTCTTTACGAGTAATTTCTACCGGGAAAGCATCTTCCAAAGAAGAGATAGGGCACAAACATTTAGGATTCTTTTCCAGAAGCTTCTTCCATATAGCCAGTTTGCGATCCTCCAAATCTTTGTATTGTGAATAAGACAGGATAAGTAAATGAATACCTTCTTCACGGTTGTCCAAATCTAAAATATACATGGCACGTTGAGAGTTCCATTTTAGACCACCATCAAAGCCTGAACCTTTAATCTTTTTCATCAATTTTTCATCACTGCCATACTTATTTTCAGCAACTTGAAGATAAGTGTCAATTAGGTCTACAGATAATCCGGCATAGCTGGAATGACAGATATTTACAAAGAACTGTTTGTCTTTTTTTCCTGTTGGACGTGGGTTGTCCAGTTTCAACACCTGTGTTTTGACCGGATATTCGTACCCCTTACGTTCTAATTTGTAAGAACCGTCTGGTTGCTCGGCTGGTGCCAAGGGAAGGATACGCACAGTATAAGTTCCTGCGGAATCCATACGGAAATGTTTGGTACGTTGAAATGATTGGCTCTCATCGGTACTTTTTTTTACCGCCTCTTCATAAGTTTCTTGATTCTCCGCAAAGAGGGCATACGGATTTTTAATCATCTCTTCCATAAAATGAAAATTATTTGTTTAATTTAGAGAGGGGAAGATTCCACTGTTCGGTATAAGCTCCAGCCCAAAGTTCTTTTGCTTCTGGCATTTTGGTTTTATCTTTCAACATAACCTTAATACCCCATTCAGTGTTTACATGATGAATGATTCTCTCAATAACTTCATTCATCTCACTTGCTTTTTCATTTTTGAGGTTAAAGTATTCATACTTTTCACCTCCGGGAAGATCACAGACATGAATCGGAGCATAAATTTCCTCAAAATATCTGTATAGGGCATCTACTGGCGGGTGTGTAGGCAATTGTTCTGAAATTGTCTTCAGTACTACACCAAATAGATACTTCAATTGTGGTAGAGATTTGTTTTTGGTATCGTCCATAATAAGAATGGTGTAATCACCATCTTTCAAATTTCCAATAGCCAATTCGATCTCTTGTTTTGCTGCCTTATTGTCTTGCACAATAAGACGTGCTTGACCATGCAACATACTATCATTTTTCAAAGAACACTGCAAAGATAATTGTATCAATTTAACTATCAAAATAAAACCAAAAATATTTTTTGAATAAAAATATATATTACTGTGTTACAGATGTATAATATATATTTAATTATTATATTGATTATTTGTAAAATAAGAAGTAATATCAAATAGGTTAATATCATTCTCCCTTTTAACAACTTGATATAATCTTTGGTTAGTGTTCGGATTATTAAGAGGTCCCTTGCTGGATATATACGGGCCTAATTTAATATAATGAAAGAAATCAAGTTTGATCTCTTCGGATAATTTATCTCGTCCAGAATACCAGCCAATTTTTAAATTAGGATAGTTATGATAAAGGTATTCGGCTAATTTATTTATATATGCCGGATTTGCATCACCGCCCATAAATAATATAGCTGTTATTCCTTTATTTTTGCGTATCAATTGTTGAAGTGCTTCTTTTGTTAATGATTCTCCTATATCCTGTGACAGATAAGAAGAGTGGCACCCGATGCAGGCGCATGGGCAACCACTTATATTTATTGCCAAAGTAATTTCATTAGGCAATTCTTGAAACACTATTTTTGTATCTACATATTTCATACCTGGGATTTACCATCACTATATATACGGTTTCTAGCCTCTTGTTGTCGATCACTTCCAAATGCTTTTGTTGGGCGTAAATATCCGATAACTCGTGTATATTGAGTAATATTATGGCTACCACAACAAGGGCAAGTATCAATGGGTCTTTTTATGATTTTGCCACAATCTTCACATTTACTGTTTGGTATATTAAAGGTAAAGTAATTGGTTCCATTGGCTATGGCAAAATCAATTAATTTCAGATACTGCTCTTTTGATAAATGATCTTCCAAATTAATGTGAGCTGCCGAGCCTCCATCAGTGTACTGATAGGTTTGGTGCCCATGTAATATAAATTTATCTAGTATAGAAGTGTCATCATGGGCATTATAAAAATATGAGTTATATAAATTCTCATCCTCTGGAACAACATATCCACCTTCTTTATCCCATTTATAATTCTTTCCTCCCAGTCCTTCTGCTGGCACAACTTCTGAATTAAACAAGAAAGGTCGTTTTCTGTCATGGATAGAATGCAGTTTATTTTGTTCTTTAATAGTGCCCAAAATGAGTTGAAGGAACTCAATATATTCCGGGTTATTACTTACCTTCATTCCCAAGAATCTAGCGGCTTCATTCAACCCATTGATGCCTATGGTGCTATATAATTTACTGATATGAATATAACCGCCATTTGAAGCGGCAAACATTCCCTTGTCTTCAAGGTCGTATAGCATTGTCTTGAAAGCAATATGATACTTATAGACTCTTTCCAAAATCCTAGTTACATAGTTCTTTAAATCATTTTCAATTACTGTTACACGTAAGGGATTACCTATAAGTTTCTTACCCTTAATTAAAGGTGTTCCATTTAATGTGTGGGTCAATGCCCAATCTTGAACGATTCTATTGATATTCAAAGTAATCACATTACAACTACCTGTCATAACACCGGTCAAGCCAGAAGTGGGGCTAAAGGTATTTTCTGCCAATTCATTTCTAAGCCTACAGCATGATGCAAGGCTGTCTGCACTATCGGAAATATAAGTAAAGAACGAGTGCCCTTCCGCATACATTTCGGCACAAAGTTGTTTGTAATTTAGGTCGATTATATCATCGCCATTATGAACCATCGCAAAAGTTTCTACCGGAAAGGTTAATACTTGCTTTAAACGTATTTGATTAAACCATTTCATAAACATACGTTGCAATGTATCAATAGCTATCCATTCAGGCTTACTTCCATCCGGATAACAAAATTCTCCAAAGAGCGATGTGAAATATGTATGGTCATAATAAGAAATATTTGTAAATGGGCTTTGATAGCTACGATTTCCGGCTGGTTGGTTAACGCCCCACACAAACTGTTTGAACGCTTTCAGGATATTATCACGTACTGTTCTTTTAATTAAGCAATGTGGCGAGGAAGCCTCGCAGTCAAGTTTTTCATACCATTTATCTCCAAACTCTTTAACTACATAGTAATTTAGTGCAATGAAATATTCACCTACGGCTACCGCTCCTTTACATTGGGAAGAAAGTAAGAATATCAAGTTGGTTATTTGCCCACTAAACGACTGTAAATCGTTAGGCTCTGAAGGGGTAACACCATCAATATTGCCTACGCCTTCTGTTAGTAATGGATACAAACTAACCGCCATACAATATTGTTTTAATACTGGCGTAGATGCTTCATCATGTGTATAAATAATATGATTATCAAGATCTGTTTCGTATTGCTTTGCTACTTCTGGAAAGAGAATGTTCAACTCATCTTTCATACGTTGGCGTTGGATTATCCGATTAGTAGTTTTATAGACTTCACCTTCCAAGTTAGCTACATTTTTCATAGTTACATTAGCATTCCCATCGGTTTCTGATGAAGAAGCTGCATTGTCTGTTGATTGACTATATTGATTCATATAATCAATACGTTCTTTGACAAAACGCGTACTTTTACGTTGTTCACGATATAGGATAAAAGTCTTGGCTATATCATAATATCCAAATTGCATTAATACGCGTTCTACGTAATCTTGGATGGTTTCTACAGATACGGGAACATTAGTGTAGGTAAGGCTAATTAATTTATCAACCGATTTTACAATTGCTGGGTCGTATTCAACTTGTTTGCTATCAAAGGCTTTTTTTATCGCATTTCCTATTTTTTCTAGGTCAAAATCTACAATTTGACCTGTTCTTTTTTGTACTTTCATAATTATTCAGTCTTTCTATATTTTTCAACAGCTTCATGGAATTGATGAGTATTGGCATATCCGCAACATTTTAGCTCTGGACAAAAACCGCGATAAACACATGTTGGCACACACTTACTAACAAGAACCGGATCTATCTTTTTTAGTTCTTGCAACATTGCTGTCCATGCTTCTCTAGTTTCTTTTGAAGCACAATTACATAAACGTACTCGTGAAATAGCCATTATTTCTTGTGCATTTGCAGTCATATCCATTTCATTTAATTCTCCTTGCAAATGTTCTCCTCTAGGAATTTGTGAACCGGTACGATCCGGTCGTTGAGTATGAACAAACTTTTCACATCCTATATGATGACGAACGAAATGCACTGTTACCCATTGAGGTATTTGTTCCCATGTCCATTCATATTCTACCAAACGAATGGGAGAATGTTCTGCTAATAACATTTTTGCTTTCCATGAGTCTGAAGGTTCTTTTTTTAATGCTGACTTTCCTACGGTTCTGCGTGCTGCATTTAAAGCACGGCTCCAAGAAGTAACCGCATTTAGTCTAGTTACTTTAATCATATTTTCCTCTATGTTAAACTTGAAATAATAGATTCTACAGTCCGTATTAGACTGGATTCATCACTTGTGAATTTAAACCATTCTGTATGTCCGTTTTTGTAGAAAGGATGAGAAACCTTTAACTTAGCAAAACTGTTGAGTATATAATACTCACAATAGCCACACTTCTCCCAAACTTTTATAATTTTAATTGTTCGTTGATCAGTGTGGCTATTATAATACAGCTTACTAATACGATTTTTTACATCCTCGCTTGTTGCTCCAATTTTATATAATCCAGTTGCTTCGCATTTTAATAGGTACAGTTTTTTAGGAGCTGGGGTAGGACATGGTAAAGGCTTGAAAAAGCGCGATACCTTGTGCATGAATTTACTGTGTTAAAAGTCAATATAAAAGATCGTGTGTATCAATTGTGATGCGAAATTACTAATTATTTTCTTATTTACAAGATTATAGATATAAAAAAGTATCTAAATTGATTTATATAAATTATCAAATTAGATACTTTTTAAATCTTATATGTATATAATATAATTCCTTATTTGCGTTTGTATGAATACTATATGGAGGTCTTAAACCATACTTTTTATAATCCATTAAGCATCTCCAGAACTTAGCCTTTTTGAAGAATATGTCATCTGAAGCATAACTTATTGCTTCAATCAGTTCCGGAGATGGTGCATGAATTTTTAGGAAGTCAGATACTTCCATTAATAGTTTATATTCTATAGGAACTTCATGTTTCATCAGAAATCCGATCCGTGTCTGGTCGAAGTTTTTCAGACTGTGCCCCTTTGGTCTTCCGGGCTTTTTTTTGCGGCGTTTTGGTTTCTTTCTGCTGTTCGGAAACGTTTTCATTAGGTTTATTTTTTTGAGACGATGTTGACCGAGAATTTAAAAGTTGACTCTCAATATCAACGCTAATATTAATAATCTTCATAATTTAAATAATATATGTCATTAAAAATCCGATGTATTCTGAACATCCATTATTACAATAATCAACTACACAATTACGTTGTCCGCCTTGTATTGTACAATGCCAATTTCCACGTCCTTTATTATGGGAATAACCTATTTTATATTTAGGAGGATCAATGGTGTTTGGTAATGTAAATATGGTACCACTGTGATGGGTATGTAATTCTCCTTGAATGGACACTACTTTTCCAACTTGACGGACATACAGTTTTGTTGTAATACCACAGTTCTGAACATTGATTGCAATCCATCCACTATCTTTGGGATATTCTATAGTTCTAGCTATAACATCAATTCCACCAACGAATAGTTTTCCTGTTACATATACGTCATTGTTGAGAACCAAGTTTCCAATGTTATTTTTGATATATAAATCTTTGTTAGAGATATTGGAATACCCCATATAACCGATTTGTTCTGAATTTTTGTCTTCCCAATTTAAACAGGTTATCAATTGATTGTCTGTCTTAGGAAGAGAGGCATTCTTTAAACTTAGGAGCGAAGAATCCGCATGGGATATTTTTACTGGTCCATAAAAAATACTAGCTTTAGATTTTCCTGTGATTTCTAGTATAACAGTATTTTTTCCATCGCCAATTTTGGTGTCCCGATAATAGGAATCTCCTTCATTGTACCCTAACATATTGATATTTATACTACCAGTATCAGCTGCAACGCCTGTATTATATATATGATTACTAGCTACAACAATATTTCCTGCCTTAATAGAATTTAAAGACATTGTGACTTTTAGCGTCATACCATTGGAGTCAAGCGAAGCCAATAAAGTATCTCCAATATAAAATTGAATAGCTCCGTCCTCTGTTATAGTTACTTTGTAAACAGGCTTTCCATTTAATTGGGATTGAATACTTAATGCTCCAGAGGCATTATAGGTGATGCTAGCTTTAGCTGTTCCTGATGTTAAATTAATCCCCTTTTGGGCTGTAAGGTCTTTATTTGCCGTTACTGTTCCATCAATAACAACATCCTTCTGTACAGTCTGAACTGAATTAGGGGAATCTATCATTAAAGCATATTTACCAAATAACGCTTCTTTAAGTCGAAGTGCTGTACCATCTGATGTAATACTGATAAATTGGGGTGGTGCTTCAGTTAGTACATCATTGGCTATTGGTACACTGGATGATACAGCACATCCGTATATATTCCGTCCATTTTTATCTCCGGAATCAGCATAAGACACACGTTCAACCGAGTTGTTCTCATACAAATACATAGGCCATTTAGAGACTCCAGATGTTCCTGCGCAATAACGTATTTTACCATTGATATAGACATATCCAGCACTAATACTTGTACCTGATACTTGACATCCGCTGATAATAAAGTTATCACACTCATCAAATATACTTGTAAAAGCTAATGCAAGATTCTGTAAATTCATAATATCATCAATGTAGGTGTAACGCCCACCTGTTTGTGAAGTAAACTCTTTCATTTAAGCGTATGTAACTTTAAATTTTTTTCCTGCAATACGATAACGATCTACATAATAAGTAATCATAGCTGTAAGTTCCTCTTGTGAGATTGTCTTGGTATTAATAGCAGGACAACTTACTACAAAACTTACATCACTTGTTGGCATCTTTTCATCTTTCCAACGCAATGGAGTGGTTGGGTGTCCGCTAACTTCGATTTCGCCTTCGTTATACAAAGGAAATTCGCATATATTTTTATTAGCATCTTCCCAATATATTGGTACTCCATTTATAGCACCATCTGAAATGACAATATGTTCAGAGGTGTCTAAAAAATACTTCCTAAATTTATGATTTAAAAAATATTCCATCATAATAACCTGGGAGGTCATTGCTGCTTCTATTCGTTTTTCGTCAGCCCATTCTTTCCATTTTATATTCAAAGAGTTTAACGGTTGTAAAATGGCTTGAAGAAATAATATCAGTTTTCGTCCTCCAAGATAATGAGGAACTAACTGATTTACTATACGGTCAGTATTAATACGATAACTTCTCATTCTGTTTCTAGTTTTATAACAATTGCCTCACGAAAGGTGGGAAGTTCACTTTCTGCATCTTGCTGTGTACTTTGTTTTGCATAACCGCTTGCTAAATAACACTTCCGCTCAATTTTGGTTAATGGTCCGAGTTCATTATTGTCATTGTATTGAGCGATAAATATTCCTTGTTCTACACTAGCTTCATGATCAATATGAACATCTGTAACATGCTCTACTTTTTGAATGGCATCTATAATTTTTTGTGAGTAGACAAGAGAATCAAATTTCATATTTACAATAAAATCAATAAGTGCTGTATCAATATTATCATAAAGTTCCTCTTTCGTAATGGCTCCATCATAATACACGGTGAGTCTGGGAACAAGCACATCGCCTCTGCGACTAACTACATTACACTTAACACCTGCAAATTTAATCTGATTAAGATATGCACGTGCTGCAATTAGTTCCTCATCAGACAATTGGGACAAAGAACGACCTTCTCCGGAAGCAACTTTTAATATCAAAATATTATCTTTGAACTCTTCATTATAATACTCTTGATAAGATACATGTGTAATCAATCTTTTTGTTGTATCTTCAGTTGCATAATGAAATGCTGTACCTTCATCATTGATAATTAGATCATCTCCATATTGCCATTTCAACATGGCATTTGCGTAATATGCTGAAGTCCCATTAATTCGTTGGGTAAAGGTTTTAGCAATATCTGTGGTAAAAACGTCTAACAATGTTTCAAATGAGTAAATTGCAGCAGCTGTTACCCATGTGAAAGCATTGATTATTGACATCTTTGAGTCATTTGTTAGCTCTGTAAGTTCCAGATATTTGTTTCTGGTCTCCACGGCTTCATTGTATATTTCTGTTAATGTACGGCTCATGCTATGTCTGAATTTTCATATTGATAAATCGTTCCATTTATATCAAAGCTCCATGAACCCGCTTCATTCCATGCAGTTTCATGGGTAATCACGTATATCGCTTCCATACCAGTTGTAATAACATAATTGCCATTACTATCTTTAAGCGGCTCCTTATATGTTCCAGAGGGTTGTGTATCTAATATAACTTTACAATTCCTCCGTTGATTATTATGCTTTGCAATATAGATTAAATAGTCATTGATAACTGTGTCTTCTGTATAATCAATATTTCTTAACTCTAAATTAGATAAACTCATATCCTGAATGGGAGCAAGGCTGGATAAACTCATGTCAGCCAGTTTCACCAAATATGTACCTTTACATAAAAATAGTCCTTGTAGAGAGAGATTGTTCTTCTCCGAAATTATCTCGTCTACCACCAAGGGCATAGTTGGCATGATTAAGCCATTAATAGAAGACAATTCCCAGGTTTTTAAATTGAAATCACCATACAATTTAATTGATCTTTCATCGGTATAATTATCGAAAAAATGCACATATTTCTGTAGAGTGGGAGATAGCGTTATAGTTTCCAGATCGCTATTATCTCCCCAATCAACAATAAGATTTCCGTCTCCGGCCATTTGTAATGCAATGGATGCTTCTTTGGGGGATATGTACACAACACATCGTAATGAGGCTGTTGTACTTTTGTGATATACATGTCGTTCCCCGTTTGCCGGTACAATATGTTCTGATTGTAATGTATTTACAATGCTGTCATATATAATAAATTCTTCATCCCAATATATTTCTTCATCTTCTTTTAATTGTGAGTGGAAGGATAAATCAGGATTGTTGATTAACAAATCGAATATACCTTCTATAGAACCATGTGTGCTTACTGCAACATCAAATATGTTCTGATTTCGTTTTACTTTATACACCTGCATCTGCTTCTGAAAAATCTAAGTCTAATTCCAGATCTCCTGAATAGGAATTAAAAGCGGCATTAATAATCTCCACTTTATCATCTTTGAATTCAGTTTGTAACTTTTCTGCTAATCCTGAATGACTAAGGTTGGCATGAAGATATTTAATTAAACCCACACCTGAAGTTGGATACCTATAGTTGTTGGACGGAACACATTGTAACAATAAGTTTCGGTTCTGAATATTTGCATTTATATTTACCATATCAGATATTGCATTGGACCATAAATATGCCACCCCTTTATTTATTTGTATAAGATAATAATCTTGACTAACCATTATTAATTGTGAAGCATACAAAATCTTATCTTGTAGGCCAAATAGCCTTGTATGCACTTCAAACCATTCAGAGTTATCAGTTGGGTTTATAACTATACGAATATTACCACCACCAAAGTCTCTACTAAAACGTATTTTTATTGGTTTATAGATTGGTGTATATGGTATCTTTATTTGCACACCAATCGTGTAAAGTTGCTTTATATCAAAGTTGGAAGGGAGTATTATTTGAGCGGTAAGTTGTAAATCAGTTTCTTCGATCCATTCAAACAAATATTCTTCTAAAGAGTTTTGATTTTTTAAAACTATATCACCCGTAATTGTATTTACATAAATATCTGTGCGCATTTACATCAATTTATTATTGACTTACTGTGGATTAAAATCATCATTTGTAAAGTCACAGAAATTTTGTATATACCAAAAAACAAAATCCCCCAGTGAAATACATCTTAAAATAATTTCTTTATTTGATACACGCACTTTTGAGATTTGTATTGGAGAACCTAGTACTGGAATATATCCTGGATAGAAAAATATACCATTTCCTTTTATTATTATATCAAAGTCACTTCTGGAAGCTCTTGTTGTCATAAATCCGGAATATATTCTAATTTCTGAACCATTATATTCTTTAATAGGGGTAGGAAGTTCTATAATTTGATCACCATATATATTTCCATATCTCGCTATAAAATATCTTCCTTGTGATAAATCCATAGGAGTTGGGGTTGAATCTGTGTTAATGTAAAATTCTTTATATGGTAATGATAATGAAGCTAATACATTTATATTACCAAATTCATCCCAAGTTAAATTTTTTGAAGCTAAATAACCAGAACCATCTTTTAATAATGCCCAGGCATCTCCATTTGATAATATTGCATCTGTGTTAATAAGAGACGTATCAATTTTTCCAGATATAATTTGAGAAGCATCAATTTTACCTTTAAAATTCATATTTCCGTCTTTATCCCATGTGATATTATCTCCTGCTAATGCTCCTGAACCATCTTTTTCTAAACGCCATTTAAATCCTCTAATACCATTAGAACTAATTGTTATGTCTCCAGATTTTGTTGTAAATCCAGAATTTGTTTGTATTCCACTAAAAATAGCTTTCTCATTAAAGTTCCAACCTGCAATAAAATTATCAGAACCTGCTGAAAACACTTTCTCGTTATTTTTATATCCTATCAGACCATAATTAGTGTTACTGATGCAATACATTGCAACACCGCCATATTCTTTTACCCAGTCTAATTGATTACCAATATCTTGGACAGAAGCAACATTAGCGATGGCTATGAATTTTTTTAATGAATTGATTCCTATAGTTCCATTGTAAATGCTATCGGCTCCTATGATCCACCCTGCAATACTACCACCAGATGTTTCTATTGTTCCTTTGAATGAGGCATTTCCCTCAACATCCATTGTAACATTACCATTGGCAAAAGAGGCTGAACCGTCTTTGTTTAATGACCAATGAATGATGCCTTCACTTTGAGCAGAAATGGTTCCTTCTGATTTTATGGATAATGTGCCATCTTCACATTGAATACCACCAGATGTAATATCCCAACCGCCTATTTTACCTCCGGTTTGGTCTATATGAAAAATTTCTTTGTTATCTTTATATCCATATATACCGGCTCCGTTATTTTCTGAAGGACCAATATATACCCCCGTTAATCCTGGAACATCTTCAAGACTGTCGTGACTACCAATTATTTTTTTTCCAACAAATATTTTGGGAGTAATCACATAAGAAGAGCCAATAGTTGTTTTATTGTTTTCCCAATCTTGAATCCAATCCAGCATGGTACTTTCGCGTACAATAGAAAATGTGAAACGCCCAGTTAACCCTGCACTTACTCCAGAAAGAACTGGAATTTCAATATATCCTTGTAATATATCAACTGGGAGTGATATAATGGATAATCGGTATCTATAGCTATCAACTTTTATTAGTTGACATTCTATATTATCGTTACTTTTTATAATAGTGCTGGAATCAATTTCTATTGGGGTTTTCTCATCTCCACAATATGCTGAAATAATAGTATAAGCATGTTCTAATTTAGGGTTAGAACCATCGAAATCTGCTTTAATCACACACGAGTTTGGGGTTAGCGACAACGAATAAGCATCGCTAATAGATACAAGTGTGATAGAAGATTTTGCTACTGTTCCCATAAATTACTTTTTCAAAAGAATAGCCTTTGAACAAAGTATTTGTTGATGCGAGAAGAGATAAACTATTTCTTAATCTCTTCTAATATTTCCTTGGCCATACGCTTTGCTTCCACTCTCCACATTTGCATGTCATTCCATTCTTTTTGATGCTCACTATCTTCATCTTCTAGGAGGTAATTATTAATAATGGCTTGCATTGCATCATCGGAGTAACGTCCATGAATAATAGCTGAAACCAATTGGCTATATGTGGGTGTTCCAACTGGAAGGGTTATCTCACACCATTTGTATTGTTCGTTTTCACCTTCTTTTACTATATGAACATCAAATGCAATTGTGTATTGACGCAACCCTAATTTTATATTGTGTCGTATGCGTTGAGGTTGCTCATTACCTTGATTATAAGTTATAAACATTGTACTGTGTTTTTTATTTTTACAACTTGAAATTTTCCTTGAATATAGCAAGCCTTCCAAAAATAATGTAGTTCTGAAAATGCTTTGCGCCTGATTCCGTATGACTGATAATGAATTAAGAAACCTAAATAAGAGTTTATAGACCTCACATTGGCATATATAGCTTCCTTGTCACAGTTTTTACATGCTTCTTCTAAATAACTTACAGCATTAATAAAGTTTCCAACAGTTCGATTCGATAAGTAAGCTCTACCCGGCTTAATTACTCCTCCTACCATTTTTATTCCTTTTTTAACTTCTTGAATATAGATTTTATTAGGGTGCATTTGAATATTTAAAATATATCGTAGTTGATTCCTAGAAGCTCTTTTGAAATAAATTGCATCTTCCTTAGTTTTGCACACAAAGCTAAAATCATCTACAAAACGTACATATTTGGCTCCTCTTTCTTCTGCTGCTTTAATAGCCCATTCATCAAAAAATGACATATAAAAATTGGCGAATAATTGACTGGTTAGGTTGCCTATTGGTTCACCTCTCATCCATTCAATGTAAAACAAGCTTTTGTTTTTAGGTAGTATTCTCCATAATTTTAAATTCCCTTGGCGTATGCAATCATCTTGTGGACGATGTCGTACAATTACTTCTGTAAGCCAAAGCACTAAATCTAAATCCTGTTCATATATAGTTCCTTTCCAATAGTTCCATTTTTCTTTGATAAATGGCAATAAGTACTTTAATAAGCATTCACAATCAATTGACATGAAAAATCCTTTAATATCAAATTGAGCATACCAAGCCTCATGGGAATAATTATCAGAGACTTCAATAGTATTTTTTGTCAACTGATCGATACATGCAAATGTTCCAAAACCCTTTCGACAGTTAAATGATACATTTCCGTGCTCAACAAAACGTGCCTCAAACAGTGGCTCTAAGCGTAGGCACAACCAATGTTGTACAATACGGTCACGGAAATTTGCAGCAAACACTTCCCGTAATTTAGGACGGGTAACTATAAAACAAGTACTTGTTGTTGGTCTATATGTTCGTTCATAAACTTCTCTCGCTAAATCTAATAGATCTTCATGCCAAATAAGTCTATACATAACACATTGTGAACTTGTCTTTTTTTTGGCACAGCAATCATCTAACGCATCAAACCATCCCTCAACATATTTATCGTTAAGTGCTGCAACCGCCCTCACCATGTTACTGTTGTACTTGTTGTTGTTGTTGAAGTTGCCATTACTAAAGTTCACGTTCCAGCTGTTGTTCTGACTGTTCTCACTGCTACTCCAGTACCGGCTTGCGGTTATTGCGTGTACTATCTTATTCTTAACTAGGTCTTTAACGCTTGGTAAAGGCCCAGTGACACGCCCATTTTTCAATAAAGATGTCCCTGTTATCATAGTCGTAACCGTTCAACAGGTCTGCTGCTCCAACACTTTGCTTCTCCAGCTTTTAATATGCTTTGAAATTTCCTTTAAAGATTCAGCAAAATGTGGCATTTGCTTGTTGCTAATTATGCGTGTATGAGGACTCCGATTTGACCACTCTTTTAAGGTGTCAATGCAAGTTTTCACTGTACGCATTTGCAAATAAAATGAATTAATAAGTTCAAGTTTGGAATCAGGATCTTCTTCATTTAAAGCCAATCCTATCACTGTTAATCCATCAAGCAGAGTGTCTATGAGACGTTTGCTTAATTGACGAATTCCTACACTATTAGGGGTTCGTTCTACCATTTCTATACAGAGTAACATTAAATTTTCTGTTTCTCTGTAAATAGGTGCACTTCCTGCATTACGAATTGTTCTTGCCATAATTAAAAGATTTTATTCACAATGTGTCTTATTACATATAGTTTATTTACGAATACTTTATTTTTTCTGTAGAGGTTTACAATTATGGCATATTTATTTTTGTGGAGCGTCAAAAGACGCTCCACTATACTAAAATGCTGCAACCGCCCTCACCATGCCACTGTTGCACTTGCCGCTGCCGTAGAAGCTGCCATTACTAAAGTTCACGTTCCAGCTGCTGACCTGACTGTACTCACTGCTACTCCAGTACCAAGAATTAGAAAAATCGTTCAAAATACCGGCATCTATTGCTTTTTGAAAAATTGCACCTATTTTATCATCATCATAATTCACTCCTTGCCTAGCGTGCCAATACATACGCATAAGTTCACCAACAGATGGTAGGTACCAATTATGATATTTAAATTTATTTGCCAATTCTTCGCCTGCTTTTACTGTAGGTTGATAAGCATAGCATTTGCTGGCAGCAGGATAATAAAATTGTTGATATTTACTAAGATTTTCATTGTTAGCAATTATGTTATTTATATACTGGGTTAACATCGCTTGTTCAGTATATAAATCAGTTGCTTCAGGTATCGGCAAATTAACTCCAGAATCTTCTAAGATTTTATTTCTATGTTGAATAATTTTTAAAGTTTTTGCTAAACCGATAGGAACTTCGTCACCTTTTTTATAGGCACCTGATAAAATGGCTAAATCCGCAGCCAATTCCTCTTTTCCTGTATTAGTCGTACCTGGAGCAGCGATACCATCTCCAACAGCAGCTGTTTTAACATCTGAATTTACAAATCCGTCAATTGTATTTTCATCTACATAATTATCATACCTTATATAGTTAGGAGAGGTATGACCTTGGTCGTCATATTCTGTAGGTTGTAAGCCGGTCTGTGTAATGTTAGCAATTGAACTTATATCATATACACTATAATTAACATCATCTTGTAATTCAATAGGATAAATTGCATATTGTTTATTCCACTCTTCTGTTTGTCCTGTATTTTGAGGATAAAGCCCCCATACTATACCTGAATTTTCAAGATTTGATAATGCTACCATACGTCTATCATTGGCATCTGCTGGATTTATGTAAAAACAAATTCCAACTACGGTTTTTCCAGCAGTTGTAGGACCATAAGTTCCATCATAAAATACATAATCTCCGAGATGAGCACGTCTGGGGTATAAACCAATATCCCATGATGCTTCAAGCACTTCACCATTCGTTTTTGTTAGATAACATCTTAAAGTTGTATGTGGAGCCAATGTATCTTCATCTCCTAATTGAGATACATTGATAACGCAATAATCTTTTGACGTATTGACTATTTTTGCATACAAATTGGTATCTAATGACCAACGAATACTAACTACATCATTCCCATTAGTGGTATTCGGCTTACAGTAAAAAGTGTGTTCACCTGTAGAATAAATGTATTGGCTTCCTTTGATTTCTATAGCTGCAATAGGAGTTGAGTAGTAAGTAATATGAAGATTGTTGTTTTCATCGTCTACATTTCCCCAATGATACAACCAGTCAATTTTATTGTTAAAATTAGGCCGGTTGGTAGTATTGTTTATTACTGCTATTTTTCCAGATACACTACTATCTGTAATAGAAGCCAAATAGTTAATCATATAAAGAGAAACCTCGGTCCAGTTTATACTTGCTAACTTTAAATAATTCAACGGTGCGTTACCTGTAAAGCATAAATTGAATATGGTACGCGAATCTACAATTCCTGCGCCAATTGACAGACTTTGCATTCGGTCAGCCCCTTCCAAAGTGATAGTTCTCAAATTGGGTTGTTGATCTAAAAACAAAGATGTCAGAGTCCCAGGAAGATGAACTTCTTCTAAATATTCGGTAGCTGGAAGAACAACGGAAGACAACATTGTTCCTACTAAATTCAACATTCTAAGTTTAAGCAAAATAGATAAATCTAACCCACCTACTAAACTAGCGACACGTTTTAATACTAGTTCTTGCAACAAAGGGGCAGTAATAGTCATACTGGTAGGACGGAATTCAACAACATCTTTTCCATCCACATGAAAGGCTGTTAGGCGAGCACCGCTTAAATTAAATGTTTCCCCTAAACTTTTGTCTGTAAAGTCACCAATGGAACGCATATAATCAATACCATTTAAGAAAATATTAGTATTGCCATCTGAAGTTCCAACATTGACATCGTATGTTTCTCCGGCTTTAATACGTGGAGACAGTGCGTTACCAACCCCATAAGATAGTGTCGAACCTATGGCAAATGAGGGGTACATCCAAATATGTGGTACAATAGAAAATTTAAATTGTGGACGTGTACCATCTGTTTTTATTACAGACCGGAAGTTTAATGAGCCTGCTGATCCTTCACCGTCACGCCTTCCAAAGTCTCCAAAGGCTGCATAAGAAGATATGTAGGTAAGTCTGCGTGCAACCCATTGCATTTCTGCTTGTAATCCATCTCCTAAACTTTGTGTTATGGGATCTGTACCATTTGTGTATTTATTTTCCGGGTCTGAACTCACATAGGCGGTTCTGGCACGTTCATATACAAGACGGGCCACTTCATTGTAAGCAACGGCTGGGAAATAACGTTGTACGTAAAAATAATATTTTTCCATACAGCCCATTAAAGTTCCATCATCGCTTAATTTAAGCATTGCTTGTAATATAGAGCGCATATTGGTACGCAATTCATCTGGAAAGGCATTTTCCATTTGGTTAAATAGTGCATTTCCTTCGCTATTCCAATAAAAACCTCCATCATTGTTTTTATCATGTTCTTCTACATAGTAAGGTTTTTCTCTTTGCCCTACATTATTTACAGGAAATATTGTGTCCAAATCATCTTGATGCCAACCAATTAAATGAGTTTTTGGGTCAACATAAAAATATATATTCTTTCCTCTGTTATCACTGGCTGCAATTAACTTACAAAAATTCATAGCAAAATGAGTTTCTGTAAGATTAAAATATTTTCCTGCATCAGCCTTGAACAATGCTATTCTAGCCGTTTTGAACGATGAGTTAATTGCATCCCAATCTGTACCGCTGGCAATATTCCCGCATTGTTCGTTGATATTTACAGTCGAATATCTTCCATTTTCAATCTTTTCAGTGCCTGCACCCACCCAAGTAGAAGTTATGAAATCATATCTGAATAAATCGAACTGTGCATTGTTACGCCCTGCTTTGGTCAGCCAATAATGCTTGGAGGTATCAAGATTTTCTGCTGCATTTAAATCTTCAATGGTACCGTTGAAATAATCTATATTATCATAATGCTTAAAGACAAAGTTAAATCCACTTTTGATAGGGGCGATCTTATTGGTATCCCCAAAAACCAGACTCATTTGCTTTTCGCCGTTATACATCCAATCTTCTTCACCTTCTAAAGTGACATCTTCATCAATCCAAGGTACGCGGCACATCACCAAAGCACGGTCATTATCAGCTCCTTCCAGGCATACATAATCTGGAAATTTTGTTTTGTCGTATCCGAATGTCGGTTTGTCTCCCTTACCTGGTCCAAAAGTCATAAAAGATTTAAATTGTGGTTCGGAATTCTCATCTTCTTGTACAAAGAACAAAAACGGTTTTTGAAGTACAGCTACACGACAATTTTCAAAACCTTCTGTATTAGTAATGGAATTACCTCCACATACAGCTTTAAATAAATCATTAAATAGAGCTGTAGAACCTATTTTATGACTTTGTGCTGAACTTGCAAAATTTACTTTCCCTACCAATTTGAGTGCTCCGGGTACATCGTTGGTTAACTGATAACATTTACCACGATTTACTCCATTCTCATCAACCCAATATCCATCTTCATTGAAGCCCCATTGTCCATTCCACCAAAAATACAACATAGACGATGTTCCTTGTCCTTTCTCATTCATGTCATATAGCGTACCACTATTCTCTGGTTTTCCAGGAATATGGATAATTAAGGTACCATTAAATTTATCCTTTTTGGTATTTCCATAAGTGGCATATTTCCCTTTCCAAAGGATAACGTTGTATTTTTCATAAACAAGATCGTAGCTGATAGTATTACCATTAAGAATACTATTAGAATCGCGAAATGCTATTTTTTCTTCACTATTATCTAAGGATGCCATATAGTTTTGGCGCACATCATTAGCTGTGAGTGCTTTCTTATACACCTTAATACTGTAAATGTCAATGTCGGCTCCAGAACTACCAATACGGATGCCTTGTGATGTTTGCTTTCCGTCTACATATTGTACGAAAGTGTCGTCTGTTGCATAGTTGATTTCACGGTTAATAATTCCATTTAAGAAAATGCGGCAATAGTTTTGTCCGGTGCTAGATAAGTTATACAATAAATTAACCGCGATTTTAGTACGTACACCTTCATTGTAGCCGACATCTTGATTTTTACGGGTTACTTTAGATTGGGTCATGAAACAGGCATCAATAGGTTTCATTTCCCAACCTAGCGGATTATTATCTTTTGTGTAAGAACACATGCGTAATATCGGTTCATCTTCGTTGGTTACATTGCGAATAGCATAGTCTATTTCAAATGTAAGAGAACCTGTTTTTTGAGCTTGGATAAAGTCGGAGAACGTCTCATAATCAATTGCTATGTTTCTTCCACTAGGAACACGCAAACATTTGATCCCATTATCGTCTTCAACCCAACCATCACTAATAAAACCAAAATTTTCAAAGGTCGCGGGAACATTCTCGCCTGAAACTGTATTAATAATAGTATCTGGGTGGGTTTCTGTATTACTACGTAGTTTTGGATTGATAATTAAATCGGCACCATCAGTCGGGGCAAAATTTTGGGAGTTATCTACATTAAAACTAATACGATCACGCAAATATTTTTCTCCAGTGCTAAATAACATATAAGCACTGAAATTCGTTTCTTTACTTTCGATTTCTATCATATTGCCAAATGTGTAAACCACACCATTTTGGGCTTGCTGTTCAGTGTAAGACAGATAATTCTCAACCTCTTGAATGTCTGTTAATTTAAAAGTAACAGGTAATACATCTGAACCTGGGTTATATATTGCCCATTGGAAAAATTGAACGGATGTCCAGTTTACAAGAGACTCGACTATCTTGTTCAACATGATATATGGAGTTTTATTGTCAGGATCTGAAACTACCATAACCTGTGAAACAATGTGTTCACTTTCCACATCTGTGCCGTCTACAGATAACCAAGCCTCAATTTCATGTACTCCATGAGACATAACTTTAACAGAATCCCCTTCAGTGTCAGTTACGTCAAACTGGTTTGGAGTTTCTGTGTACTCAACTTTACCAACAGCATATTGAACAGAACGTACACCGCCTTCACCACTGATTTTTAAATTTAGTGTTTTGGCTACAGCACCGGTATATGTATATAACAAAGACATAGCAGCACCAGTAATAGGCTGCTGCCACTCATTTCGGAACGTAAGTTTCAATTCTGTTTTTGTAACACTTTGGAACACTACATAAGTTGTGGTGCTTTGTGTTTGGTCTCCGGTTACAATGATACGTAATTGACAGGTTCCGCTGTTAAGTAATCCACTAATATCTACATCTGTATAAGTATCACTGTCAGCTTCTACACTCTTAATTGCCATTGTGCCAATTGTACGCCATGAATCAGAAGCGGAAGAACGCCTTTGAATAGTCATCGTACCGTCTTCATAGGTATTTGCATATTTCCCAGTAACAGGATTGTATGTTTGGGAAGTAAAACGCATTTTTAGAACTACGCTACCATCAATGCTTACATAATTTGTTTGATTACTGGCCGTAGTTAATTCTACAATATTCATTACCCCCTGTTCGTCACTAATAGGGATAGTAACATCAAGCAATTTTAGTGCTTGATTCTCATCAGGGTCAGCAAGCCATTCATTGTATGTGTTTTTATTAGCAAATGCTCGAATATGATAAAACCCATCCGGATCTTTTGTCATAGGAGGAATATGACCAATCTTATTGTTTTCATGGTCTTGTAAATAGCTCTTTATAAACTTTTGCACAGCCTCCCCAGAGTAGGGGAGAAGATTCGTTTCATCAGGTGCTGCGGGGATGGTATTGTTTTTATTGCCACCCCAATCCTCTGTAAACTTGCCAACAGGAATTTCGTCAGTTCTGAATTTCTTAGCCATAATTAATTATTTTTTGTAAAGCGTAATTTAAAAAATTTGTTAGTTTTTCCAGCCTTCATCATTTTTCCAAGGAGATGAGTTAATCCAGAAACCAGATCCAAAGCAGGAGCGTATAGATTGCCAAACTAATTTTGCCCCTATGTAAACTGCGGTAACTATTTTGTTACCAACTCTTATTTGACTGACATCTTTGCCATTTATCTGTATCATTCTTCAAGTATGAAATAAACGGTATTTTCTTCTTTGGATTCGATTTGTTCAAAAGCCTCTTCATTTTCAATTACATCAAATGAAAGATTACCTACTTGTTTTTTGAAAGAAAAGGTGTCATTTGAGTTATTGTTTACGGCATTTATCAATTGATTAAATTCGTGAGCTGTTAAACGTCCACGGTTATTAGTTCCATTGTTTTCTTGCTTATTATTAAAATCAAGCAGGTTAGGGGATTGCTCTTGTTCTGCCGCCATACTTAAAATATTAAAGGGAATTCATACGGGAACATGTTACCGTTTAGAAGTTCACACATAAAACAGTCTTGTCCTGATATTCCATAATTTAATGTGATACTTGGTTTTGATCTATCAATTTCTTGTTGTACTATATTGCCTTCATTATCTCTTTGTTCTTTCCACCAATCAATCACTTCATTTTCCATATCAGGAAGATGATACCTAGTCCACTTGAATATGTAGTTTTTAGCTACATAATCCGGATCAACTAGTTTACCTTGATAATAGACGTTAGCGGTTAAAACAGTTTGACAACTATTGTTTTTATATGATACTCCTTGACTGGAAGTAATTTCAAGTGAATAGCCCACTATATATTGTTTCCGTATTGTGAATGTAGCGGAATACTCTTCATCACTAAATTTCACGATACAACGAACTGTTAGCGAGTTACCATTATCCCAATAAGGTTCAAAAGGCCATATTGTTAATGTCTTTCCATTTTCTCCTTCAAACGGTATATAATCATATCCTTGTAAATAATACCATTGTCGTTGACTGGAAGTAGACTGTAGGTTCTCTTCTTCCAGCGTTAAGGTAATGTCTGCCGGATTAGTAACAGGGTCGGCTCCTGTTAAGTCTCCTAAAAGAGTAAAGGTATCAGTTCCAACAATACGAATAGACTTACTGACTAATTCGTCTTTTACAGACTGGTCAAGGTTATCCCAAGTCATTGTCACATTTTTGCCAAATGTTACATCGCCATTTTTATTCCATTTAATATTTTTATTGGCAAAATGACCAGAACCATCTGTTTTGATTAATACAGAATTACTACGAGTACCAATACTGCCTTCTCCGTCAAAATTTAATTGAAGCAATGGGTTCTGGATGGTCCCACCAATGCCACCACGATTAAACCAAGCTCCATAATCCTCTGTGTAATTAAGTATAGTGTCAGTAGGTTGGTATTGTGTGACTAGTTCTCCTGCCTCTAATTGTGGTGAAGAAAAATAAAATATTGATTCTCCTGCATTATCAGAGGTATCAAAAGTTGGGACAATGGATAGAACCAATGCTTCTTCTGCCTGTTTCGGAGCTTGTAATTCAAATGTTACCTTTTTACGAGACCATATATTCGTGTTAGCAATAGGTATTTGAACGGTTCCTATTGCTTTATCATTTTGTAAAATAGATAATTGACATGCTTGCCCCGCATATATCCAAAAAGAGAATGTATATTTTTTCCCGATATGTTGCGCGAACCACTCTTCAGATTGGGCTATCATGCTTATGATTTTAGAGGCACTATATACATTGCCGATTCCAGTAGGGTTTTCTATTTGAGTGTCAATAGTAATTGCAGATGTAAAATTAACATCTAAAGAATTAACGAATACATTCCTATGAATTTTTCCGGCATAAAAAGTTGCAGCAAAACCATTCTCATCACCAGCAGTTAATGTTCCAGAAATATGAGCAGATTTTGAAGTAAAAAGTTTCTGTAAGTAACCTCCATATCCTTCTAATTGACCAAATACCGGATCTGTTATTCCATTCAATTTGCCAACACGTATTTTACTGGCATCGCCAAAGTTAGCAACACTAGACAGTAAGATGATATTGAAATCCGACACCCAAACTTCATCTGAAGGAGACATCTCACTTAAATCCAGTTTTACTGTTCGCAAATAACGTCCAGAATAATCGACAGTTATTGTGTGCAACTTATATTGCCAATCTGTTGTAATAGAAGTGGTTTCTTCTCCATCTGTTCTTGTTCCATCTTGGTATTCTAATGAAACTTTACAATTGACAGCTTTATTGGCTTTGATCTTATATGAAATAAGAACGCGGTTGGGGTTTTGAACATATTTGTAGAAATCTTGTTGTAGACCAATGAAACCGTAATATATAGCGTCATTTCTTTTAAAATGACAAATGCGATTATTGTCCGCTTCTGATAGTATGTAATCAGTGGTTACTGCTTCTGTTCCTCGTACTATATATTGTGATTCGGAATCTTCATAATCAGGAGTTGCAATATTTGAAGGCCAACATAAACTCTCATTGCGTCCAATACCGTCAATCACATCCATATATGGGGCATTATCGTCAGACCCAGTTAAATATATGGCTCCAGATCTATTTATATCAAACAGATTGGTAATTCTGGCAAAGTCTAAGATTTCTTCTGTTTTAGGCACATCGCCTTCTAACAGTGCTCCAATGAAATACTGTTTTTCGACAATATCATTTGTATTAGAATCTACAGTCTTATCTATTCCATAATCCAATACACACATTAACGAATAAATAAGATTCTTTCCATCAAAATATTGTCTTCTAACTATATCCCCAGTCCGTAATCCTTGTGTCTTTTTAGAATCGGACTGGAGAGAAATTTTATATTTCTTGTATTTATATACAGACATTATGATATTTCTTCTACTAAGTCTCCGGAACAGGCATCGCTGACCCACCAAGACCCGTTAGTCACTGATTGTTTCTGCACTTCCAATTCGTATATTCTCATTTTTTTACGAATTGTCAGATCATCAAATGTTGCACTGGTGTTGCCGGTCAATTTGTTTTGAATGATACCCCAGCCATTTCCGGCAAAACCACTGGAAAAAGTGACAGAACCTATGTCGTTGACAAAATAGGCATTACCATAGTGCTTAACTCCATTATCTAAAGCCAACCAATAGATTGAATCATCAAAGAATAGCTCGTTGGGGAGGAGGCGGGTTTTAGAATCTGCTATTCCAATTGATTTTTTTCCTTCAATCGGTTTGTCAAAAACAAAAAAATCAGCATCTGTAGAAAACATTAAGCTGGATGATTTTCGATTTAATGGGGCATATAAACTTAACGATTCTACATAGCCAAATGATGATTTTATTATTTCAGAGATTTGTACTGTATCGTCATCAGCTACTTTATTATATTTAAATGGAGCTTCAACAAATACGCTATCACCATCACTGTAAAATCCTGGTCCATCTTCTGATTTTAATCTAATATAACGTCTGAATATAACACCAGAATCTTCAGACGATTTTTTATATGTTTCAATCAATATATTCCCTAAATTGTGCCCTGCCTTAAATGATTCTGGAAAATATGCAGAACCAAATTTTGAAATCATTTCATATTCACCATCATCATCATAAATACTGGTTTGCAGGTTAATTTGTTTGGTATTATCGTCTCCCCAATTTAATATTTTGTTAGATGCAGAAAATGAGATAACATTGTTATTCTTGACATGAATAATGTAATTATCATCAAATTTTATGCCTCCTGTTACAATATTTAAATCCCCTGTTAATTGAGCTAACCGTTTGGCCGAAATAACCAATACACTTGTATTATCAAATCCCAAATCTACACCATACAAAGCGGTAATGCCGGATTGGAATGTGCTTGTACCTTTTACAGACAAGTTTCCGGCAACCGTTCCATCTTTCATGGTCCAGCTTACATCTTCTTTATTTGAATTCCCAGAATGATAAAACTCGTTTCCTTGATAGCTAATGCCATCCTTGGATATTTCTAAATCTCCAAGTCTAATATATCCACTACAAATAACATCGCCGTTTAATGCGATTATATCATTATCATAACTTATAACATTACAACCGTTAATGTATAATCCATGTGTGGGGAGATGCAATTCACCGTTAATAGAAACTATATTTTTTCGCTCTTGTGGATTACTTTCGGACGTTTGGTAAACATCCAATATTTTTATTCCATTGTCTCCGGCTGTAAAACCATACAATGCCTTTAATAAACCGGCCATAGAGTCACCATTTATGGAAACAAACCCACCGGTGCCACTTCCGCCGCCTTCTTCACTGCTTAAACTACTTATAATAGTATTTGCTAATAGATATGCAGAGTTCTTTCTGGTTATATTTTCATATTCATGTATTTCAAGATTGATTTTTTCTTCATTCACGACATAACCATCCACATAATCCGAACCTGTAAAATCTGGAAGTGTTTCGTGTGAAGCTTGTTCCATCCCTGTTAAGAGTCGATTGTACATTGTTTCCAATGCACTACCTTTCTTAATTTGTGATATACCTTCATTTAACTTTGCCATTATTCTGCCACTTTTACGGTTTTTGATAAAAATCCTGATATAGATGCTTTATAGGAGTTAACTTTTGCTTGAAGGGATACAAACTTTGCCAAATTAGCTGGAGGTTGAGGTCCCATCATAGTTGGGGTCATCATTTGAGATAATGCTCCTAGCCAGTCAACCAATAAAGTTGCTAATTGATTTCCAAGTACTGCTGGTTCATTGGCACTACCGCTACCCAAATACACTCCATCTTCTTTGATTATAATTTCTTTTGCATTATATTTTGCCAAAATTTGTTGGGCATCAAGAAGTATTTGACTTTTATCATGTTGGGATAAAATATCATCAGCGGTTATTTTGAATATACTTTTATCACTTTCTCCTTCTCCTTTAGCAACTTCCGACAATATCGAAACAGGGGTATAAGTCGTGTGAGCATGAACACCTGTCTTTTCCAATTCATCTACATCTGGAGTATCCTCTGAATCTTCCCATTCTTTTGTTTCTGTTGCTCCAATAATTACTTTGTTATGCGCGTCTACTTGTATTGTGTCTGCATGAGAGTATTGAATAACATATTCGCGTAATGTTTCAGGGTCTGTTGTTATTACGACATCCGAATAAAGATAGGGGATAACCACTAAACCATTTTCATTATTTTGAATGGCTGAAAGATATACGCCTTCATGTAAACCAACTGGAAGCCCGTCATCAATAGCCTGTTTGTCTGTAAGTGTATGAGTATATTCCTGTACATCAACAGTTCCGCACAGTTCTCCATCTGTATGTATTTTAACAACAAAACCAGATATTTTGGCTGTGTTTTTTATAACGTTATTTCGTGGGTTTACCAATTTATGAAATGCAATTTGTCGTATAGCATCATAAATAGCACTGTTTGCGCTTAAATCGCTTGTAATTTTATCTGCCATAGTTTTGTTCTTTTTCTGGTTTGGCAATACAGTAGGGGAGTTTTAAAGTCTGCCTAAAACCGTTAACACCAAATTTTGTGTTGATTTCTTCAATAAGATACCAACCTTGTTTTTCAGGTTCGCGTTTATCAAGTAAAACGACTTTCATTCCAGATTCCAAATGCCTCATGCCTAAATTAGTTCTGTGTAAATCTCCGAAGATAGTAATACTACCCTCAACGCCATTTCTATTATATCCTTCAAAAAATGCCTCGGCTTCTTTTATTAATTCGTCCTCGCTAATGCCAATTTTGGATGATACATAAGGGATAACGTTGTACGCACTTAGGTTTACTCTATCCTTAGTCTTTGATTTGGGGATAGCTCCAAGTTTTAGGGATTTCTTGCTAAGTTTTGTTTCATTCAGAATTTGGAATTTCTTATGTTCTGTATCATTTTGTCCGGTCCATTCTGGATTTAAACGAACTGTTACATTATACTTGATTTGTTTGTTACCCTCAAACTTGAATCCTTCAGCGGAGACCGCTAAATATCGGGGATCACAATTCATCAAAGTTAAATTGTCTTGGGCTACATGATAATCAAACTGTATTTGAGGAGTATCAGAACTTCCATCTGTATTTAAAATAGAGCTGGCAACATTTCCTGATAAATAAGTATGCCCTACCATAACATAAGGAGTTCCATCTGTATCTTTCCTAATAAAACTATATAGCCCGTATTTATTCCATTCTGTTAATACATCCGCAACTGTCAAATCTTCCGTTAACTGAATCTTGCCAATATTAATGTCCCTTTCTGCTGTTTTGGGATGCAATTTTAACCCTGTTCCTTTTAATAAATCGTATTTTCCTCCCTCTTTCAACAAATCGTTTACTGTAACAGTCATTGGGCCTAATTTAACGACATTTTTTCGTTTTAGCCCACTTGCCAGATTCTCACATTTGATTTCAATAGGTGTGCTTACACTGCATTTTACGATATAACCGTCAAAATCGGGAACGTTCTTGACAAATGCCTCTTTCTCCATTGCCTGAAGTCTCTCGGTCGCATTTTTGAAGACCTTTCCTCTATCTTTATAATAGCCTAAATATATCCGGATACGTTGTCCTACCTTAAAATCAGTCGGCTGGGCTGTAGAATATCCTTTTCGCTTTTCTACAACTGTACCGTCTATTAAACGCTCTGTATAAACAGTAGTTGCACCTTCTTTTTCTATGTTCTCGGAAGTTATAGTGCGTTTAATTACGGTTCCTCTTGGGAATCTGACGGAAGCTGAATTAATAAGCTTCTTATAAGTATCATTTATCTCAATGCTTTCACATTCCCGGATAACAAGGCATTTATTTTCATCTGGATCGTTAATCTCTATAACGTCACTATTAGCTTCCCATATTAGGATTTTACAGCACAATATATCAAGGCATTCTTTACCATCTATAATTATTGCTTCTGGAAGTTTCATACTTAAATGGTGTTAGAAGTTAATGATTCAATCATTTGAGCGGCTTGATTAGCAGCAGATGCTTTAACCTTATCAAGAAGAACTTTGGCCCAACCTTGTTTTTTCATTTGAGAGATTTCAAGGTTTGTTCCATTTATGGTATCTTGCACTACATTAACCGCGTCATCCGGTTCAACGGCAACACATGTAAAACTATATGGTTGAACATTCTTAAAGCCTTCATTTTGCCCCATATTGAAGTCTTTTATCAGAATTTGTGTCACATTGAACTGTTGAAACATGAGATTAAATACCTGGATAACTCCTTTATGTTGCATCAATGTTATAAATTTGGAAACTTCTGCATACGGATATACATCCGGATAATTGCTAACAATCTTTCCTGTTACAGTAAAATTTATATCGCCTCCTGAAATCAATTCTTTACGTGAATAATCTCTTCCTTGTACCTTGGTTAATACAAGATTGTTAGAACTTTGTGCTTGCACTATAGCACCTAAGTCTAAGAAAACAGGATCGCCTGGCACCTTTACTTCCGTAGCAGTGTTAAGTGATGAACTGGCAGCAGCTTCATTACTTAATCCTTTTATTTTATCCCAATAAGTATTGAATTGAACCGTTTGAACCTGGCCGCTTTCATTTTTAATCCAAAGAAGTAAACCTTCATTGGCAGGTTTGCCCTGATACTTTAATACAACCCCTTGTTTATTAAAGGTATCTTCATCTGCCTTCTGACCGTTCGTTATGATTTTCTGAAGCTCTTGACCTTGGTTCTTCTGATAGGCTGCGGTGGCATTCTTTCTGTCCAACTGGCGTATATATTTGGGATAAAGATCGTTGATGGTAGCAAAAGTCATTTGCATCATCGTTCTTTTGGCTGCATAAACAAATACATTACTATATCCTCTATTGGATATAAATTTCAATTGTCCATCTCTTTTTCTATAATTAGCTGCATAAAAGGCGGCATTCACACCGGTGTTTGCCAGCCCTTTACCAACATTAATCGTTAAATTAGAAAATGTAGAGCTTATAAAACTCATATTACATCATATTTGCATTAAAATCTTGAACTACATCTAACAAGGCGGTTGCTAATTCTTGTTTTACGTTTGCTATTGCCGCAACTTGTCTATCATCTGTCATATCAATTGTTTGATGCTCCACGTGCATTAGATTTTCTATTCGTACTATTAATTGCTTAGGAGCTGCATTATAATTATTATGACTCCTATATTGAGACTGGTCGGCTCCGTTATGAAGGCTGGAAGCTAAATCTTGCTCTTTGTTACCAGTCGTAGGGTCCCACTTAAATGTATCTTTAGCATTTTTAGGGGTATATATTTTCCCACTTTTATCTACCCACTGTGGAGTAGCGTATGGAGCTATTGTTTTAGCTATATATTGTGCCCCGTCAAAAATCGCTTTATCACCTTCTTTCTGTGGACCATAAAAACCGCCCGTAGGAAGAACATCTCCTTCAGAAAGAAGATTTTGAATCGGTATTCTATTTATGAACGGAGCGAACAAAGATTTATGTCCGGAATACAAATCGTTATACCAAGAAACTAACTTATCAAAGGTTTCAGTAATATAATCTATTGCTTCTTGTTGACTTTCTAGTTTATATTTCCCCGGATTGTTAACAATATCTTGTACATGCTTTGACCATCCTTCTGTTCCAAATAGCCCTTTAGTTGGATCAAACAACGGCCCAAATAACCCTTGTAATACTTTCTGGGTTCTTGTTGGATCTATTGTTTCTCCAGACTCAAAATCTTTAAGAATTGAAGCGTAATCATCCCATGCACTTATTGTTCCTTTCATAATTTGAGCTAGATGACGTATATATGCTTGTGAGCGATGTACATCACCTTCGGTCATCTTATCATGGAATGTTTCTGTGCTAATCCAGTCCCATCGAGAATCCCAACTACCCATCTTAGGTATAAATCTATCTGCTGCATTCTTTAGTATATTCGATAGATCTTCCGAACTACGAGCAGAAGTGGCATTGTGCAAAAGATATTTGCTCAAAGCCATATTCTCTTTAGAATTATGGTCTGCTAATTGAGCCAGCATCATTTGGACAGCCACTTGTTCGCTTATATCTCCGTTTCTTGCAAAAACATTTGTATTCGTTCCACTTAAAGTACGGCCATGTAACTCATACGCATAATAATTTTCGCCGTTCAGACCTTTTTTGACAGTCTGTTTCATACCTAGTGCACTGGACAATGACTGGAAGGCTTTATCTACACCTGTCCATTGGTCTGCGGCTTCTAATCGTTTTAGTAATTCCGGGTCTCTACCTGCGGCTGTGTCAAAGAATTTGGTTTGATCGTCTACATTTTGTTTTTGACCATTCTTTTCTATCCAGTAACGATGCCATAATTCGGTAGACTGTGCAATACGCTCGTTTTGGGTTAACAATTCATTATTGAAAATACGCATATTTCCAATCATTAAGGCATCTGGATCGGATAGATTTAACTTGTCAATATTCAAATTACGATAGCTTTGTGCCCATGCTTCATTGGCTTGACGAGCTGCTTCTGTTATTCTTTGTGTTTGATATATATATGAACCAAGTTTATAGATTGTATAAGCTGCGCTTAATCCCCAACCAATTGGATTAGTTAAGAAAAAACGTGCAAGCCCTTTTATTGCTCCCCATAATGTTGTATTGCCTATTTCTGTGAGAGTATTTATAGTCTTATTATTACTATTTGCTACAACATTACCGACTGTGCCTCCTCCAACAAACCATTGTTTAATTTTACTTCCACCATGTAGTAAACCTCCACCTAACGCATTGAAAATAGCCTGTCCTTTACTTAAATTATGGCGGCTTTTTTCTATATTATATATACGTACCATATAGGTAAGTGCGGTAAATAGCGGTTTTAAAAAGAATTTAGATAGCCAATCCCCCATGAATACTCCGCGAATCATTAATGCCGTACTTAATATACTTTGTCCAATGCCAGCAATAATCCCTAATTCCATTTGAACTTTTACAAACCATACAATTCCATTTTTTAGCCAATTGGGTAGGAAATTCCAAATAGACATGATCTTTTTAAATACATCAACGATAACATCTAATACTTTAATGAACATGTCCATTGCATTTCTCAATGCAGTTGCAAATTCTGTGGATTTCATTAACTCAATCATGCGTTGTAGAAAGTCTCGGATTACCCCTTGCATTTGTTCAAACCCTTGCATTCCTGTTTCTGTAAATGCCGAGGTCATCTGATACCAAAGACCTTGTATGGTGTTTTTCTTTTCGTCAGCAAGGTCGAATGCTAGGTTCATTGAATGCCGATTAAGCTCTGTGGTTTTTTGCACATCTTCTACATTATTTATCAAAGCTAATGCACCTGGAGCCGCAGTAACTCGAAACATCTTATTAATTAATGTTGTGAAGTCACCGGAACTCATGCTTTGTTGTTTTTTGTGCAAATCACTCAAAATATCAGTGAGATTCCGAAGATTACCATTTTTGTCTTTGGGACTAATACCTAGTATATCCCATGCTTCTTGTCCTTTTTTGGTTGGATTCATCATGTTTAGTAACATCATGCGTAATGTTGTACCTGCATGAGAACCTTTTAAACCGGCATTACCTAATACGCCCAAAGCTGCCGAAGCTGTTTCAAAATCTAATCCGGATTGATGAGCTACCGTACCTGCATACTTAAATGATTCAGCTAATTCTAACAATGTTGTATTCGTTTTTGTGAACGTCATCGTAAGAATGTCAGCTGTGTTATCCATTTGTTTTGCTGGGATTTTATAAGCGGTCATAATGTTTGTTACAACATCTGCTGTTTCTCCCAAGTCTGTATCACCTACAAGTGCAATATCAGATATAGGCCGGATGGCATGTTTTATTTGATCGACATCATATCCTGCCATAGCTAAGAATTTTCCAGCTGATGCAACTTGTGGAGCTGTATATTTAGTTTCAACTCCAACTTGACGCATTAATTGGTTCATTTCATTAAATCTAGCTTCAAATCCCACTTTTTTATCGTGAGTCTGGAGGATATTCTTTGTCGTTTTGGCTATATTATCATAGGTCGAAGCATCTCTAAATACAGAAGTTACCCCAGACATTAAAGAGCTAAGTCCATAGGCAATTCCCATACCCTTAATCATTTCGCCCGCAACATTCGTTCCGGTATTTGCGTATGTAGGTCCCAATACTTGCCGGGTAGAAGGGTATAGATAGGTACTATGTCCCGCTCCAACTTGTCGTGCTGTTGAAGCAGGAATATTACTCTTAGTTATGCCACCAGCAACTGCTTTGGATGCTCCGGCTGCACTTGCGGTTATAGTTATTTTGCTATTTGACTTTATCTGCTCAATCTTCTGTAATAGTAAGTCAAGGCTATTTATCGCTTTTTTTGTACTTGCTCTTGGTTCTATAGTTTTGCCGTTTATAGAATTAATAGCCTGCTCCAGTTTCTTTATATCCGAAGTAGAATATAAAGGTTTACCCATTACTCCATTTAATGCAGTCTTTGCCTGTGATTTAATATTGCTTAGTTGCTTTAAAACACGTTCTAAACTAGCTTCTGCCGCGCTTGTGTTAATCTGTATATTGATAGGCTTAGTTTTAATAGAAGCCAATGCTGAATTAACCTTACCGATGCTTTTTGCAACAACATCAAATCGCTTTGTTAATGCTTCCATTTCAGCTGTGGCCTGCTGAAATTTGCGTATAGACTCTAAAGCTGGGTTAGAGTTAACGTTTATCTGATAATTAACAATATAATTTTCTGCCATCTTTTTGTATTTTGATTTTCTAAAGAATAGCGGTTTGGTACCCTGAAAGATTGAAAAAGCCCCTTATCCGACAAAGGATAAAGGGCTACGTAGAAAAAACGAGTAATAAGACACTTTACGCAAGCATTCCAAGTGCACTTGCTTGTTGAGTTATGAGCATTTTGCTGTGGAGCCATACGGCATCTTCAGAAAGCATTGCAAATTCTTCATCGTTTAACTCATCAAGGTTTACGCTGGGAAAATAATGACGGATAAATATCAGTCTATGACGAATAAGTTGATCGTCTTTTACTTCCCAGCTTTTGATAAATTTACGAGTTTTCCTTTGCGCAACTCGATGATTTGAGCCAGGTGTGGCATCAAGCCATAGATGAACAAGGAATCATCTTTAATCAGTTCTTTATCGCCATCGACAAAGCAATCTTTTGCCAATTCTCGCATGGCACCGGCCTGGTCCTTTTGGGAGAGGGACAAATATTTACTGAATGTCGGGAAAGGCGGCTGTTTAAAATAACCGATATAATATGGCTTTTCGCCTTCGTCTTCATCTCCTTCCACAAAAATCGGGAATACACGTTTTAGTTTGGGATCTGAATCTTTCAGCTCTTTTACTTTCTTTTCAATCTCGGTCTGAATATCTTCAGGCAAGAAAAGGTCTTCGTTTACATTTTCCATTATAATTATGATTATTGATGTTTATCCAAGAATAGAAGTTATAATGCTGGTAGGTTGTGTGTGAATGCAAATAAAATGTTAAATGTATATTCTCTATATAAATTTATTTGGTATATAAAATAAATCTATTACCTTTGCAACATATAAAAAAGCAACGCCTTACTTTCTTGTAAGGAAATGAGCCACTCATAAGTGGCTTTTATTATTTTTATGAGAGATTTTGTAGATTGGAAATAAAACATTATTTTTGCAACGTAAAAAGTGCATATTTGAGCTTAGTCGTCAATTCTGCACTATAAAACGGATAATAAAGGGATGTGTTAACGCATCCCTTTTTATTTTATAGATAAAATGAAAAGCGAGCCGTTTTCAACTCGCCTTTTCAAAAACGTATTATACTAGAAGTTATAGCCAAGAACTAGTTCCTTCTCCTGTGATAATGTCGAAAGGATTCAAATTGAATTCTTTTGTAATGTTTGTATCATCTTGTTTACTTTCCATTCCGTCTTCGTTAAAGAGGCATCCCTTTAGCGTTACAGTTTCGGCGGTCCAGTCTTCACCGGCATAAGCATTAGTAAATGAGATGATCAAGTCAAATTCTCCCAAATCCATTAAAGAACCAGCCAATGCTCGGAGTTGGGAAACGGTATTATAATCCATTGTAATGGAGGCTGTACAGGTTTTATTGCCAAAACCACGATTGATAGCATTTCCTCCAATACCGTAGTTGTTTTCAACTTTACGAGTCTTGTTCCACTTGATTTCAGAAACTCCTTGCATAATAGTAGAATCTTCTGAAATGTCCAATGCTGGTATGGAAATGCGGATCATAGACCAGCTGTATGCTACATTGTTAATTATTGCCATCTTGTTAATTATTTATTGGTTAATGCCAAGCCCTCGACTACTTCAATACGGGACGCTACACCCACCGGAACAAGTGAATATTTAATGATTAGTGTATCATTCTTTAATACATTTTGATTCTTGTCAATTGTTACAGAAAAACCTGAAATTTCTTCATTATTCTGCATAGTTGTGAGGATGTCAGAGACAATGTTTTGAAACATCGTAATCTTGGCAGAAGATAGGTATCCAGTGCTGGGATCTACTTTCAACGGAGAATTGACATAAGGTAATAATGCGTTACGTACAGCACGTCTTGACTTATGAATTGTACGGTTTCTAGCAACTGTTCGGTAATCTCCATTTGAACACGTTTGGTCTTTAGAGAAAAAGACTCCGCTTTCCAAACCAGAATATTTGCACAAGAAGACATATCCCTTATCGTCCAGATCATCCAATTGGATTTTATTCAAAGATGAGTACTTTAATGTACTTGTTAACTTATCCTCGCTATTTAAAGTGACATCTCCGAATCCCATTTCAATATCTGGGAAATAACCAATCAAATTGAACTTATTTACCCATGCGAATGATTCTTGTACGCTTGCTGAAGCGATACATCCGAGTGCGGCTCCAATATTTCCTACAGGAGTGAGGTTCGGGTTAGCAAGCTGCATAGCTGATACATCAGCGTCTAATCCCTGGCCAAGCAATACACTGACAAACCGAGCATTAATGACACACGTAGGTATTTTGCCCAGTTCTACTTTCTTCACAGATTCTTCAGCTGTTGCAATTACTGCGGAATTTGCACATAACAAGATTGATAAAGGAGCATTTTCATCAGCTAAAGACGCAGCTTTGGATTGCAGATCTGTAACTAGGTCAATGCTATATGTTTCTGCTTCCGGATCTGTTTGTTTCCACAACGATTGTTCAGTCCAAACACCGAGTTGGTTAATCATACCATGTGCTGCACGTTGCATTTGTTCTATAGCATTCCAATCTACACCACAGTCTGCAAACATGATAAACAAACGTCCTGTGCTTCCTTGTATTCCAAAGAAATGATTGATATGATAATAAGGAATTCCAAACAGTAAATCCTTTTCAGTGTCACCGGAGTATGCGGTAATGCCAAGTTCTTTCAAATCATCCATAGAATTGATTTCAATAACATTACCTTGTAATTTGTCTTTTACGGCCAAACCAGCACCTTCTTCGAAGAATTTAGCTTGTTTGGAAATATCAAACAGCAAACCTGTGACTTTTTCAGTTGAGGTTGTAGAGCTTGTTCCAATGTTTCCATCGGTATCACTCATAAAAACGCCACCTAATGCCATATTTGTAAATTTTATTGTTTGTAATACGGATTTTGATAAAGAATAGCATCCTTCACCCAATTAGGTTGTGCATCTGCGGTGAATACACCACCTTTGGAATCAATATACAATGCCGGATAGCCAGGATATTTTTGTAACAGTTCTTTTACGAATTCTGGTATTTCATCTTTTTCTTTTGTTTTGTCTTTTTTTTCAGGTTTTTGAGAAGACTCTTTGATAGAGGAGGTATCTGGAGTTTCAACAGTGTCTTGCTCTTGTTTTTCAGATTCTTCATTTGAAATAACCGGTGTTTCTGAAGTAACTGTAGGATCTTGTGTTTTAACCTCTTCTGTAACCGGAGCTTCTGTATTCTTTTTTCTAGCCATAACTTAAATTAAAAAAGGGAATGGAGTACCGACTCCACTCCCTTGTGATAAACTATGATGAGATATTTAATTCAATTTGTTATTCTGCATTTTTGTAAGCGGTCCATGCTACGATTTCTGCCGGACGAACGATGTTTACATCCATTTTCATTCGCATCTGGAAGAAATACAATTCGCTGTTAGCTTGTAGCCGTTCAACCTTTACTACTTCAGCGTCATTTGCATAGTCAACCCCCATCCACAGGTTAGATTCCATGCCGGTAGTAAATTCTCCGAGTACGATAGTATGTTCTGGAATGCCGACAATAGGTACAATACGCTTACCTTTAAAACGATACTCGTTAACCTTAGTATTGTCGGAGTATTTCACTGTTTTGTCGCTTAGATATTGATCATATAAATCCCAAATATCCCAGCCACATACAAATACCAGTCCTGCTTTTTTACGGATTTGTTTCGGGCATTTCTTCCACATAGCATTGAGAGCGGCTTCTACATTGGCACCTGTGCTCAATTCTGTAGTACCGGCAATAATGACTTGTCCACCAGCTTTCTCTACCTCTGTTGCATTTGTTGCAGTATTTGCCAGAATACGTTTGATTGCACCGTCAAAGTATTTCATTGGGCCACCGGCATTTTCACCTCCAATCGTTGTGCAACCTTCAGGAGCGGTAATTTTTGCGGCAGCTGAACCACCTTTTGCGGAGCACCAAATAGACTCACCGATATACTCATTCTTTCGATCCATCAAGAGGCGCAGCATTTTAGCTTGTACTTTTGGGTCTAAGTCACGGAATACCAAATTACCTTCCGGCTGGGCAAATTTGTAATACTTTTCATAGTCACGGGGGTTAAATTCAAGGTACACCATGAATTCTTGCGGTTCCAGGTAACGTTCTGTTAATGTGTATTGGTTCAATCCACCAGTAGTTCCTGCTCCTGCGCCATGAGTTGAGTTTGGAGTGGGGACGTTATCTTGAATTACTTTTCCCAATTGGATAGTGGGGATGGTGTATTTGAACTGGATTCCAGATTTGATATGAATCAAACCTTCTTTGTATGTATCATTCCCTTGCGCGGTATATGTCAGGAGGTCATTAAGGACCTCACCAGAATATGTGTTTTGCGCAAAATTTACTGAACTTGCCATGTTGTTTATGTTATTTTGTTTTAGTCAAGTGTTTTAAATTGGAAATCTGTTCCTACGACAGCTTCAACAGCCTTAGCCATTTTCTTTTCTGCCTCGGTCATCTGATTTTCTGCATTTTCAATGTTGGCAGGGTCATTTGCAATTTTAGCAGAAATTTTATCACGTTTTGGAATGGAATTCAGCGTTGCCTGTACCATCTCAAAATCGTTTTGAGCCATTTCCACCCATTTAGTTTTTGCATCAGAATTGATTTTACCTTCAGCAATTGCATTGTCAACGAACTGTTCGATAGTTTCTTTACGTTTTGCTTCTTCAGCATCTTTGTAACTTTTCAATTCGTTCTTGACAGTTGTCAATTCGTTTTGAACATTGGTAAGTTGCGCATCCAATCCTTCTTTCTGAATTTTCAAAGCATTGTATGAAGCCTGAATTTCTGCTGCCTTGTTTTCCGCATTTTTCAATGCGTCAATTCGGGTAATAACAGCTGAAACTTCAGAGGTTTTCTCCAAACCAAGCTGGGCGCATACAGAACCAAATGCAAATTCTTGTTCTTTGTCCATTGTTTTTTGTGAATTTGAATTTTCTATTTGATTTTGATTAGGAATAGAACTGGAATCATCAAGTGGTTTAAAATTGCCCAGTTCTGTATTGATAGAAGCCATGATTTTTTGAAGGGCGTTCGCTTCCACTACTCCTTCAATTTGATCTTTTACTTTATTACAAACCTGTTTAGAGGTTTTTAAAACACATTCTGCTGATAATATACCGGCGTTTACGGCAGATTTTGCATCAAAGTAAGTTCCATCACAACCTTCTTTTCCATCCATGATTTCTCGAACCTTAGCTTTCGTCAGACCAAATCTTTTATGATATATGGTTTCAATCTGTTTCTGAAAAGCATTTACAATTTGTTCATTGTCTGGGTTGCATGACTTTTCGTCACGTATGAAGGGGTTGTGGATCATTAAAATAGAATAGTCACGCATGTAAGAACGAGTTCCTGCCGCCCACAGTACTGAAGCCATTGATGCTGCCAATCCTTCCACAATTGTTTCAACTTCAATGGGACATTGCTGTATAATGGAGAATGTTCCCATTCCGTACAGAACGCTTCCACCTTCACTATTAATGCTGATTATAATTTTCGAGGGTTTAACGTAATCTTGTATCCATAAAAATTCATCATTAAAATTACGTGTGCTCTCTTCATCAATTTTGCCATAGAAGCGCATATATACCGGTTTTGCTTCTTGCGCTTCTCCAACTACATATTTTAATTCATCTACTTTCATTTGAGCTTTTTCACAAGAATAGGTATCAGCTTCTTTAATGGTTGTAAGTTTGTTATTCGACTTGACCGGTTGGAGGATCAGTTGAAGGCATTTCTACAGAAGGTTCATACTTAGCTACATCTTCGATTTTAGGTTCCTTGTGATTACCATGTGCTTCTGAATCATGTTCTGGTGCATCAGAATGGTTCGTGAATGGTGGCATAACTAAATACCTGTCTACCCATTTGCGATACTGGAAAGAGGATGATGTTCTAAACCATATCTCGTAGTCAATCCAGTATGGCTGTAGCCCATGATCTAAAGATTCCGGCATATCAAAATAGGTAAGATTGCAACGTTCATTTAATGCTTCTTCGTAATCTTTCGCATCTTGAATTGCATCATTGATCTGTTGAAAAACGCGAAATCCATGTGTCTCAACAATATCGTCACTATTGTTTAAATCATTAAGCACAAATCTGATACGCATAGTGGCACGCCCTTCTCCAATTCTTTGTTGGGCAACTAAATAACGTACATTCACAAACCGAATAAATGCCGCAGGAAAAGGTATAGCATATTCTGTATTACCACGAGTACGAACAATACGTTCAAACTGTCCGTTATCTATTTTTACAGTTTGGAATAGTTTAGGCGAATTATTATCGTTAGGGTCTGTATGTAAGGACTCTAATACACGTTTTACAGCTAAATACACATCCTCTAAAGGGTTGTTGTCTACTTCCTCCAAAGTAGTATCGTCATCATCGGGAAGGGGAGAGGTGTCTTTTGCAAACGTGTCTTTTAAACTGTCCGGTAAATCTGTTTTATATTTATCTACTATCATTTTGGAAAGCCATCAAAAATACGAATACTGTAAGATGAAATTTTATCAGCTACGGTTGTAGAATATCCTATAAATTGCCTTTGTCTAATATAGGATGCTGGAGAACCTGGTTTGGCAATTTTCCCTCCTTCATTATGTATTGCTGCATAACAAAAGTTTCTTCCATATTGCCTATTACTAAATTTGAACATGTCTGGATCTGTGAATAATTTAACACCACGATTCTTATTAGAATGAAAGCGTTCCCATATTATTGAATGTTTTAATGCTCCTGTTTCTTCCAATATAGGGTGTGGCTTATGATTACGTCTGGATTGCCAAGAAAAAGTTCCGGCTGAATTGAACCGCCGGAGATAAAAAGAGTCTCTAAATATTTTTTTTGCGGCATTACCTACCAATGTTTCAAAATTGAATACATTAACTTCAAATTTATTAGGCAATCTCAACCATTGTTGAGCTAATTGTCTTGGAGTTATTACTTTTCCAGCCATTTGTCCTTAATTTTATTAGCAATGGTGCGCAGCCTCTTTTTATGCTTTTTAGGAATAATAAAGTATGAATGTGCATCACTAAATATTCGCCCACCCTTTGCTACACTTTCTTTAAATACTGGATTAACAAAATCGGGCATCTCAATAATTTGTCCCATCACCTGTGATAATTTGGATTGGTTGAGAACGTCAGCACTTTCTTCTACTAGAAAACAACGGCATCCATGTTCAATTGGGGGGATTAACCATGCTGGGAAAGATGCTTTGCGGTAGCTAGTCCCTTCTAATGCAAGGTGCCAAGGGCGCACCCTATTATCTCCCTGTGTCATATATGTTAACACTGTATTATTGCTATACAAAATCCAACCAGCAGCAATTCCCATCGCATATTCAATATCTTCGTTTTCAATATTCGCGTATATGCTATTGTATCTGTGAAAAATATTTTCAGCTTCTGCCAGATCTACTTCATTGGTAATATTAAAATTGTCTGGAAGGTTCTCCGACATCTGAAATTCTTCAGCTACTGCAAAATCAACAAGATTATCTAATGCAGCTACTAATATATTACGTTGCTCTTTTTCTAATTTGGTTAATCCATCATTGTGATTACGAAGTAATTCCAGTGCTTTTTCAAAGTCCATACCAAAACCTTTGATTGCATGATTCAATGCAAATTCCGCACGTAACGTCATCATTTCTTCTAATAAATCCCAACGATCCTCTATATTGCCATAGTCCTGTAAAAACTTCTGGAAAACAGCGTAGATAGCAAGGTATTCAGCATTCTCTTCATCTTTGTTCGATTTAGATTCTGCAAGGACGGAAGGAGAAGTGCTATCTTTTATTCTCCTTCCATTAGAAAATTTTCAACGTTGCTTGAATTCTTTCGTTCACCACGCCTATGCCCATATCTTTTGTAATATTCTTCATCGGACATAATGCGTCTATCATTGGAACTTCCATTTATGCTCCCGCTATTACTTGCCATTTCCGATATAGCGTTAAATTGTTTCCCTACGACAATACCAAATTCTTTTTCGATTTCATCTGCTGATACTTCATACTTATCTGTAATAAAAGAATATAAGCTAATCTTGTCTTTGTTACTCATTTCTACACGGTTGGCATATTTGAATTCTAATCCCGGCTTGATATATCCCATAGATACTAATCTAGGAACGATCTCTTCATTCATTACATTTTCAATGAAACCGCGATACATTTCTATGCGCTCCCGAAAAATGTCTTGGTGAGCATTTGTTGATCCAACATAAGATTGGGTTGCTCCAGCCATAGATTCAGAGCCAACTATTAGATTAGAAACTTCTGTATTGGCAAAATTTATTAAACTAGTATATATGTGTTCGGAATTTGACATTGTAAATGTCTTAATGTCAATATCATCGTTCAATCCTGTGACTATTATTTTATTCTGAGCCGCATTTGCAATGTTTTGTGCTAATCGTTGTCGATCTTGGATGCTTTCTGATTCAGTCTTACCATGTATGATAGGTTGACCATAAGTATGACTAAAATTAACATAATTAGCAAGAGTGAATTTTTTTGCAAGGATAGTTGGGGTAGTTGCAGAGAATAGCCCCAAGTCACCATTATCAATAAGTATATAATTCTTGGAGTATTGCGATGAAGCAATATCCCATCCAGGATTCCACTGCCCTTGTCTTTGCACAACTCGTAATTGACTTGCCAATACATTTCTTCGCTCAATAATATTTACTTCAGCTAGCTTTCCTGTTAAAGGATTAATATCAGGCATTATTTCTAATAAGGTGTAACCGTACCATTTGGCTTCAACAATACCTTTTATGATTTTAGTGAATTGAGAACCTTGTATCTTTTTGGTTTCTTCTACATCCTTAATATATTTTCCTCGTTCATTTTGTCTTGCCAACATGTATCGTTCGCCTATAATCTGTGATTCTACAGTTTCTAATACTGCACGTAAATGAGCATCCTGCTCTACACATGCTTCGTATAAATCTATCAGTGGACCACGATCATCTAAAACAACCCCGCGTGTTACTTGGGATTGAATGGATTTGTATCTACAATGACGGTCAATCTCCCTAACATATTCTTGAATAGTTTTTTTGCTAGTTTTAAATATGCTTTCTAAAGGAGTGCCGTGAAATGTTGTTTCTGCACTAATTACATTCATATTAAGAGTTTTTGAAAGAATAGATAGCGAGTCTAAAGTTGGTTTCTATATATATGATGGGGTAGAAGTATATGTATTATAATTTGAAATTTATAAGTATCAGTATTATAGATATATAGCTATAAAATATGTGTTAAATATATGATTTTGTATTGTCAATATGATAAAATAAAATATCTTTGCGTCGATAATTTAATGTTTAACAAATAATACGTCATTAAAATGAGTAAAGATTTTAATTATTTTCGCATTAAGATGGCATACAAGGGCACAAATGATCTAGGTGCTATTGTTCCCATCAAATCAGAAGATCTGGTAATGGCTACATGCTATACCGAAGCAGAACAAATCGCATATAAGTTGACTGAAGGAAAAGATGAGTTTGGTGATGTGGATGTAGAAATTGTCCGCACCAAAATTTCAGAAGTTGCTTATAACGATACATTTGCTACTGATACTGAACTAATTTGTGGATTAATATCCTATTTTTTTGAAGAAAGTGAAGATACAGAAGTTGGGTTGTATCAAGTATCTCTTGTTTATTATGATGTGGACGAAAAGACTGGTAAAACCAAAAGTTCCAACAGTACAATTTACGTACCGGCTTATTCTTCATCTGAAGCGATAGAAAATATTCGCACTTACTTAAAACGGGCTGGGGAAACACGTGAATATACTATTCGCAATGTCAAATATGACAAAGCACAATCGGTCATGGTTACACCTGAAACTCATCAAAACAACATTAGGGTATAATGACTTCTCCTAAGGGAACCGGGAAAATTATCAATATCAAATGTACAGAAGTCTCACTCCCGGAATTTCCTAATCTCCTTTTTGGAACTCATTTTGATGGTAGCAGAATTTTTGATGCTACATATTATCTCCAATCTAAAGACCCCGACAATAAATTAAGCATAGAAGACTTCTTTCATAAGTTTGATTTCCAAATCAAGGCTATTGCAGAAACTTACAAGTTGCCTTTAGAGAAACTGGTATCAATCAACACGGAGGGGCATCAATTGATTGACGGATGTTTATGCTATCCGTTTTTATCTTATGTTGATCCGCAATTCTGCGCATATATCAATGAAATAATAGACGAAATGTTTGTTACTGGAGTTGTTGTGTCAGATACACATTTAATTTCGTTGGTAAAGAAAAGGCTTCCTCCAGAATTGCTCAAACAAATTTGGGATGGCAGAGAAGATTTTTCGTAAACCCAAAGCTGTCTTAATATTTAATCGCAGAAAAACATTGGCTCTTATGGCTGCTTCAGTAAATGAGGCAGCTAAAATCAGCGGTTTAAAGCCTGGAAATATTTCTAAGGCTTGTGTCGGTACATTGATTTCCAATGGTATGTATTATTTTAGATATATAGGCAGTGATGTTGAAATAGAGTTATCAGATATAGGTTCATTAAAGTTAGAGGAATATGACAAATTATGTGGTATCGAACGTCAGACATATCCTACGATGGCGATGAATCGTAAAAAATGGAAATATAATAAAAACAATAGAACGTATGAAAGTAAAAGTTTATAGTACATCAAAACATCCGTTGCCTCAATACGCAACTAAGCAATCAGCAGGACTGGACCTAAGAGCAAATATTGATGCTCCAATTACTATTAATCCTAGAGAACGTGTATTGGTTCCAACAGGATTACATATACAACTTCCAGAAGGTTTTGAAGCAAGAATTCAGCCTAGAAGTGGACTAGCCCTTAAAAAAGGAATCACTTGTCTTAATTCTCCAGGATGCGTGGATGCCGACTATCGAGGTGATGTAGGTGTAATTCTTATTAATCATGGAACAGAGCCGTTTACTGTTAATGACGGGGAACGGATTGCTCAAATGATTATCTCTAAATATGAACAAGCAGAATGGGAGCCTGTTTCTTCAATCGAAGATTTAGAGATCACAGAACGCGGTGAACAAGGATTTGGGCATTCAGGAATAAAATAAGAAATATGGGGTACGTTTTATGTGCCCCATTATTTAATTTATAAATATTATAGGATATGGAGCTTAATTTTACAGTTGAAACAAAAGATGTGTTGCTTGATATGATTAAGCGACACAATAAAATGTATCGTATGGGTACGCCAGAAATTTCAGATGCGGAGTATGATGCAGAAATAGAACTATTAAAAACACTTGATCCAGACAATGAATGGTTCAAACATACCGAACCCGCTTTTGTACCTGAAACCCGAAAACGGGCTTTGCCAATCCCAATGAAATCTTTAAATAAAGTAAAGGATATATCAGAACTTAAAAAATGGTATATGTCTTTAGGCTTGAAAGGAAATGCAGGTGTAATATGTATGCCTAAGCTGGATGGTCTTTCTCTACTATATAATGAATTAACTGGTGAGGCATATTCTCGTGGAGGGATAGAAAATGAAGGGCAAGATTGTACTAGCCATTATCGAGCATCCATTCAATGTTATAACCCTGCCAGCAGTTTTCATTATACTTTTGGAGAATTTGTTATCAACAGAAGTGATTGGGAGCAGCATTTTCATGGGAAACGTTCTAAATTCACAGGAGATATTTTTAAATCACCGCGTAACACAGCTGCCGGTCTTTTAAATAGAGATGAGCCATGTGATTATCTTGAACACGCTTCTTTCTTCAGATATGGGGTGGATGAGAGTTCCCTACATGATTATAACAACTTCCATAGTCTGATAGAAACTATTTGTAATATCTATCAACAAGAGCATCTTTACCATTTTGCTTTTATAGATGAACTGAACGAAGAGCTACTGATGAATTTATTCAAAGAGTGGAGTAAGGTATATCCAATTGACGGTATTGTGATTTATATTGATGATTTGCACTTATGGGAAGTTATTGGCAGACATCAAACATCTGGAAATCCATTATATGCTATTGCCTACAAACATCCAGATTTTACAGAATCTTTTGAAACAACAGTTAAGGGTATTGTATGGAAAGTCAGTAAGTCAGGTGCCCTTAAACCTGTGGTCAATATTGAAATGGTTGATACTGGAGATTGTAACATGGAAAATCCTACTGGATATAATGCCGGTTGGATTAATGATCACGAAATAGCGAAGGGGGCTGAAATATTAGTTACCCGTTCTGGAGGGGTAATTCCTAAGATTCTATCAACTCTTAGCCCAGCAACACAAGAAGAACAAGAAAAATTATGGGATGAAATGTCAGAGTGTCCTCATTGTGGTTCATCGACTATGTGGAATGAGAATCACATAGAACTGTGTTGCACTAATCCTAGTTGTCCAGGTGTTCAATTAGCTAAAATTATATTTTTCTATTTGACATGTGGGGCTGAAAATATGGGAGAAGAAACATTATCCAAAATATTCAATGCAGGCTTTACTTCTATACCGGCGATTCTTAACGTTACTTTTAACGATCTGATAAAAATTGAAGGATTCGGAGACAGTATTTCAAATATAATATTGGAGAATAACAGAAAAATCATGCAAGGAGTTGATTTGGCGACTTTAATGCAAGCCAGCGATTGCTTTAAAGGAATAGGAAAAATAAAGGCCCAAAAAATATTGGATGAAATGGATGATGAGGATTTATGCTCGTTCTGTCAAGGGTGGTATATCAATCACGAACCGGATGTTCAAAGCGAAGACTTTAAAAATTGTCCTATAACTGTACAAAACTTATTGTTGGGGTATTTTCCATTTATGGTCTTTTTAGAGGAAACTAAAATACCTTACAAATTGTCTCCAAAGACCGCTGTGCTGGAAGGTAAATGTAAAGGTTTGTCCATCTGTGTATCAGGATTTCGAGATAGTAATCTTGAAGAAGTAATCACCAACGAAGGAGGAAAAATTGTTAGTGGGGTGTCTAAAAAAACAACACATTTGGTGGTGAAGGACAAATCTGCCAACTCATCAAAAATGTCCAAGGCCAAATTATTGGGGATACCAATTTTATCAATTGAAGAATTCTATGAAATTTTGAATAATTAAATTATTGTATTACAATATATTAGCGATTAATATTGATTTAAATTGATGTTAATCGCTTCTAAATTTGCATAATTGAATGTAATATCATACTTTTGCATAGAGTAAATGAATTGATATAATTATGGCAAAGAAAAATCAGTTAACTAAAAGTGATTATCTTCCTATGGAAGAATATAAGAAATTACTACGCCTTCTTCATAAGGATCGACAATATTTATGGGAACTATATGCTCGACTGGCATTCTGCACTGCACTACGAGTATCAGATATATTGTCTTTAGCATGGGCTGATATTCTCCATAAAGGTTCATTGACTAAAATTGAGAAGAAAACTGGAAAAGTACGAAAAATCCCATTTAATTTAAGTATTCAAACGAGAATAGAGGAACTTTATATATTGCTTAAACGCCCTAATCCGAATGAATTAATATTTAAAAGCAAATTTACAGGAGTATCTGTCTCTTCCCAATATCTTAATCGGATAATGAAAGAGTGGAAGGCTAAATATAAATTGGATATAGAGAATTTTTCTACGCATACTTTTAGAAAAACATTTGGACGATATGTTTATGATACAAGCGAAAACAAGTCAGAAGCATTGTTACTATTGAACAGGATATTCAATCACTCTAACATTGAAATAACTAAAATATACATCTGCATTAGAGAAGATGAAATAAATTCTATATTCGATTCTATCCGTCTTTAACTTCTTCGCTACATTTTACATTTTGATTTGCACGACATGTGCCCCTATCCTTATTCCATAATCGGATAAATAAAATTGACCATGTTTATACAACAAAAGAGGGGACTGTCTGTATCCCCACCCATCATCATTACTTGTGAATTATGTAATACGCTGGAGAACCTGGATGAATGTAATCCTCCGGGAGATATTTTGCGTATTATGAGTAAACGAAATGTCTGTTCTAAATGTGCTTTCTGGATGGATAAAATAGCTCATCCGGATATAGGTAATGAAGTTATTGGTTCTCATTATTATATTGTATATCCATTTGTAAAACGACCCAATAACGTTATTAAAGGCTCTGAAGGCAAAGAGTTTTATATTCGGCGATTTGATGGAACATTAATCAAATCCAATAATATATGGCATCAAGGTGAAATCCCAGAACATTTTAGAAAACAATTGCCAGATACTGCCAATTTCCTATCATTGATAACTTATACCAAATTATCTAACGACCCTCATAAGTGTCATGCTAAAGGATGCTGGGATCGCTATAATTGCCTTAGATATAATTTATCTTGCGAACGAGATGGACCTTTCAATAAGATTCCGGCCAATCATACTATTGGCGATGAAAACTGTCCTTCATTTATAAATATAAACGAATTAAAAATATGATATATGCAATTTTTATACTATGCTTAATATTGTTTGCCATTGCCATTTATGCACTTCGTAAACTATCTAAGCAATACAAAACTCTTCAAGAGATATATTATCTTCAGAAGCTAATGTTATCTCACTCTCAATTTACGAATGATGCCAATGAAATGATTTTATGGAAAATCAGATATGATATATGGTGCTGGAATGAAAACTTAGTAAAAGCGGAAAATTATGAAATGGCACAACAAGCCAAAGTAGCAACTAATATTATAGCTGATATGATAACTTTTTATCGTAACAATTTAAAAGCAGATAATAATGATACATACATTAAAAAATGAGATGGAACGAATGTGGAATCAGTTTGACCATAAAGCGTTTATCTCAAATGATCCTATTCAAATAGTACACCAAATACGGAATCTTTCTGGGAGAACTACAGCGGATATTGAGGTTTGTGCAATATTAACGGCTATGGTTTCATGGGGACAACGTAGTCATATAATATATTGTGCAGAGAAGTTGATGAACGTATGTGGATGGGAGCCAGGTAAATATATTAAATTGGGTGATTTTTATGATATTCCGGACGAATGTAGTATTTACCGTACTCTTACAGGAAAAATATTTAAAGAGGTGTGTCATCAATTAAGATGCTTCTACAGTAAACACGATTCTATTCAGGAATATTTAAAAAAACATCCCATTTCACTTGATGATTTATTACTCACGCTATGCAATTGGTGTGAACCGGCCCGTCTTGGAAGTCCATATCGTAACTCTGCTTGTAAACGTATTAATATGCTATTGCGTTGGATGGTTCGTAAAGATGAAATAGATTTAGGAGTATGGCAGACTGACTTAATCAAACCTAAAAAACTATACGCTGTTATGGATACCCATGTTGCGCAGCAAGCACAACGTATGGGGCTTATATCTTATCCTAAAGAGAGCTGGAAGGCTGTTATGGAACTCACTCATGTTTATCGCCAATGGGATGCAGAGGATCCATTAAAATATGACTTTATATTAATGACAAAAAACTTGAAATAAAATGATTGTTATTCTTTTAATTGTATTGTCGCTTGTCTCAATCGCGGCTATAACCATTGTGGTTGCACAGAATACAGCTTGTAAAGATTGTCCTTTTAAACGGACATGCGATGAATTGTTGAGCCAAAATCAACTTAACTTGTGCCAACAAAATAATATGCCAAGTCAAAACGAAGAGAAATAATAAATAGATGTATAACGAACTAATTTAATAAAAGTATGGATATAGAAAATAAAAACAGGGTTTCTGTAGAAGATATGAGAGCATGTTATGCTGAAAGATTTCCGTATGCACCCAATAATCAACGCATAGGACGATTTGCAAAACAAATAGGTTTCCGTCTTACCAAACAGATGGTTAAAGGGCAGATTATTAGTTTTTATATAAAAGATGATATAAGCAAATGAGTACGTTTTCCGACAAATTCGATAACCACTGGAAGTGCATTCCATACGCAATGGCAACGTTAACATCCAGTGATGGCTTTATGATTTTATTTCATCTGTTACGAAGAGGCTATACAGATGGGGATAAGACAACATGCGCCATATCCAACAAAGAACTAGCTGACGTCATGGGAACTTCTATTAGTTCAGTACGCCGGGCAATAGATACCTTGAAGCAACTTAATCTTATCAGCTGTTCTCAAAATAAAGGGGCACTTTGCACATTCTATGTAAATTGGAGCGAGATACGAGCAATACATAAAGTAAGTTCTCAAATATCAGATAAAGGATGGGTATATTTGCGAGGCTTGTGCTTAAATAGCGAGGTACGTCCAATTTCAGCGATTCCATTGACCATATTGAACGATGTAGTTCGTCAATATCCACACACTTCGCTCAATATGAACACACCCTCGCTCAATATGAACACACCCTCGCTCATATTGAACAACAGAATAAGATATATATAGATAATATAGAGAATAAAGAGAATCATAACGAACGAAGTGAGTTTAATAAAGAAACTGATATGAAGATTTTGGAATGGTTCAATTCTCGTGACTTATCTTTTCCAGATCTTTCTTCTTCTGATTTTGAAACTATCATTAACCTTCCAGATTTTGCCGATAATGATTTTGATATGGCAATAAGAGAAGTTTGGGGATACTTGCAATATGATGAAGACTCTCCAGGTAATTACATTCCAGCTGAATATTTCAAAGATATTCTTTACCGTGCTTGGAATGATTTAAAAACTATCAATCCGGATTTCTCTCTTTCGGAACAAGACATGAAGAATATTTTTGGATTCGATGTTGAGATGCAGAATGGAGAACCTGTATGTTATGTGACTCCCAGTAAAATTAAAAACATCAATCAATCTCCTTCATCTTCCAGAAAAATTAAACGGAAGGGAGTAGGGGACCGAACCTCCAGATTAATATTTCTTGAATCTATCCGACAAGTCGCTGAAAGAGATACGAACATGTTGACAGATGCCGAATATGCAATATGGCTTATGATTGAGTTCGTGAAAGAACGGGAGAGTAATCAGCAACCTCGTCCATCGGAAGTGACAAAAGCAGTTTATGAAGATTTGCTTAAACGTTTCTCAAACGAATCGAAGGTACCTGTGGAAGATTTGAGAACCCTCTGGAAAGAACTTCCTCAAAAAAATACAGTTAAACTTCATCCTCAACAGTTATCAGTCGATAAGATTATAAACTATAACGTGCAAGTAAATCAGGCAAGTGATGTGGAAGAGCTTTATAACAAAAAGATGGCAGAACAACCATGAAGTCTTTTGCCACCTTCCAGAATCCTTTTCCTTAGCCGGACTTGATTATCTTATTTCGGGTTCGGCTAAAAAGTTTCTTCTAATTTCTATTTCTTCAGACAGTATTCTAATCGCATCTTTCTCTCTTCGAAAATAATTGCCTGCCAGATAACGTTTATTGCTTGTTACAGTTCCTTTTTCCACATCTGAAGTAACTTGCATCTTATCTGTAATATACCAGTAGCGTTCTCCTGTAGCTACTTTCATGTTCAAAGGCTCAATTCGTTTTAGAAAATGATTCCATGTCTTACCAACCTTAGCTAATTCTACATCCAGAGCCTTTCTTTGATAATCCGCTGGCTTGAAAGTTGTGAACGAGAAATCATCTATTTTTCCCAAATACTCGTTCATGCTGTATTTAACCGGTTCCCCTTTGATAACATAGCAATACATAACGATGTCTCCAGAGGATTTATCTGCAAGTCTTACGACTCCATATCCTTCTTGACCAGTTTTATGATTATGGAAGCATACTAAATCACATGATTTGGGAATATATTTAGTGGAAATTACGAAAAATGGGTTGCCAAATTCCTGGCCATTTTCATCTAAAACTAAATAGAGGCGATTTAAAGCATTTTCTCCGGCTGGGGTTATAATGTCTACAGGAATTGTTATTTTGTCGAAATTAGGCGTGTTTCCGTCAATTCTAAGGCATATTAAAACAGTATTCACATTCCCTTCTTGTACCAAACCTATAGAATCGTTCCATTTTACTGCATCTCCAGCTCCAAATCCTTTGTCAAACCAGTTGGCAAATGTAGCGTAATCGAGAGCTTCAGGATCGTCTGAATAACTGGAAGGTACATGCAGCTTAATATTATATTCTGTTTTGCAATAAGAACTGATTCCTTTAAAGTCTATCTCAGACTTATATTTTCTTTTTCTTAGAAAATGCTCTACTTGTTTTTTAGTTTTCATATTTGGATAAAATAATCAATTGTTAGGCAAATGTAATATGATTTTTTGATAAACATCAATTTGGATATAAAAATTTAGCTTAATTACCATAAAACGAGACTGAAAAAATAGGTGGCTGGAAAAAATCAGAAAACTTATATATTGAATTTTTATATCATTGTCAATTTGAATATATTGGGAAATAATTATTTCTCTGTATTATAAAAATAAAGTTAATAAATTGATGCTGGGATAATTACAGAATCTCTACTTCCAGATTCGATATATTATAAAATTAATGTTAGAAATTGGAGATAATTTTATTGTATTGAATAACGTGGTCTGGAAGAGAATTGGCTTTTTGTACTATGATCGACTTTTGAAAAAACGAGATTGAAAAATCAGGTCGGATTATATATACGGTATTCGCTCCATAATTGACCGGCTCTGCCTTCTTTTTTTTATATTTTTTATTGCCATATTGCTGTAAATCAGTTAATTATATTGTTTCACTAATATACAAAAGTGAAACAAATGTGCTTTTGCTCTTTGTTTTGCCTATTCTTTTGTTTTTGATACTCTTTTGAAATAATTACAAATTTATCCTTTTGTGTATGTGATTTGTTCCCGTTCCTTTTTGCATCCAGGTAACAACATCTCGCGCGCGTATATGTGTGCACATGTGTGTACATGTGTCACGATTTGCCCTAATAAGTAATCACGCATACACGCGCGTGTGTTGGGAATGCTTATTTCATTGATTATCAATTGCTTATAGATGGCGTTCTTTGTTTCGTATTTATATATTACTGAAAATCAATTGTTTATAAATTATTTTAGTCTTAAAATGAAAGTTTTTGCAGTTTTATTTGTGTATATCAAATAAGCGTTATATCTTTGCATCGTCAAGTTAAGATAACGGCTACTTGATAAAGTGTTTACTTTCCGTTTTGGTTTTTATCTGTAAACCTACAAAAAGCGAAAACCGCAAACAGATACGAGATAATAAACGTAATTAATAACCGTAAAAACAAGAAGTAAGAAACGGACAAAAGAAAGTAGTACATAAAAGCAAAAGGAGTGCGAAAGCGAAAGCAAAAGCGCACGCCCAGACATAAAACGGGATGTTTTGTGAACGGGGAAAGAATACCCATAACTGTAATGGTCAGTTATTAAAGATTGTCATGCAAACCGTCGCTGGCACTATGGGGGAGCTATATACATAAGTCTGCTACAAAAGCGTGCCATAGGTGCGTAGCTCCATGCAGCAAAAGGGAAAAGCGTGGGCTTAGTGCCATAAGTGTGCCTGTCACACTTGCATACCGAAAAACGGATGTCTGCGCAAAGGTGTGAAAATCTGCCCCTAATGCGAACTGAGAAAAGGTGAGCCAAAAGTGCGTGAAAACGTAAAACTGACTCTGTCGAAAGTGTGCCCAAGTTGCACCACCGTAATCACCAACGCAACGCAGCCCTAACAGTGAAGAAGTGTATGCCAAAAGTGTGCTTTAACGGTAACGATGGAAATTACCTACCACATAGGCGAAAGCGTATGTAAAAAGCTGCAATTCAATCGGTTTGGTTGCAGTTGGTGAGCACTCATACACAGGGCGCACGGCTCCGTTGCGCTGTTAGTGACGGGCAAAAAGTTGTACATAGAGTGTGCTGGATAGGTGAATGTCCAGTATGCTCTGATTGGGCTTTAACGCAATCGAAAGCGTGTAAACGTTTTCGGTGGTGCGTTCCTATTTTGGTAGGTCGGGGTTCGATTCCCCGATTGCCTACAATGCGCTATTGCAGAAAATTCCTAAAAAACAGTAATCATGGGAACAATTAGTAGGTATAACAGTGTACAATTTGAGAACTTAAACGCAAATGAGTTGGTAGGCGTAACTTTGGTGTATAAGAGTGTAAATCGTGACGGAGAAACGCATTATTCAGGACTGAATTTTGCCGGTGATGAATACACGCCAAAGGATAAGACACAGGACGAGATTTTCCGCGTGTGGAAGAATGTGGTAGCTACGTTCTGGACTGTGAAAGCGGTGGAAGCTGGGCTGCGTGAAGATAATGGTGGTATTGCATCCAAATTGCGTAGCGGTACACCGGCTGAAATCATAGTGCGTACAAGTGATTGCAAAGTGTCAAAGAAGTGGGATGTTGAGGGAAGTGTATGGAGCCGTATTGGTTTGGTGCCTACAAAGAAAGACCTGGATTGTGCAGCGCGTGATTTTAAGAAGAAAATTCATGCTGCTACAAAAGCATCTTTCGATGCTCTGAAATTCCGTTTGAACTTTGAAGAAGTAGCCGCAAAAGCCGCTGACTATTATGAAATCTTGGGTGTGAAGCATGATGCTACGGAAGCGGAAATTAAAGCTGCATACAAACAAGCTGCTAAATCTGCTCATCCTGATGCCGGTGGTTCCAATGAAAAGATGCAAGAGGTAAATGCAGCATGGGAAGTGCTGGGAAACGCTCAAAAGCGTGCGGAATATGATGCGCGAATGGCTGCATAAATAAAGAACTGGTAAGTCATAACATACATAGCACGTCTGGAGGTGAATACAGGCGTGCTATTTCTATGGGTAAAACGAACGTGGAAGCGTAGCGTGCAAGAAGTGCGAGTCTTTGTTACCCACTTTAATTGTGGCATGTACTTTTGAGTGCGTGCTATTTTTGTGTCTGATTGTAAACCTTTAAAAAATAAAGCATGAAACGAGCAAGAATCCAAAGAACGAGCGTGAAAATCATTTCTACCTCTTGTGCAAGTATGACATTTTATTTGCCTAAATCTCAAAATGTTACCGTGAAGCGGAAAACTGTGTATGATTTATTTAAAGCGTAAATCTATGAAGAAGTATGTTGTGGTATATAAGCGGAAAAAGTATATCAAAGTAGCTACTGCAATTGGTAGTAAATTCTATAGAATCTTGGTAGTTATATGTCTGTTGTTTTCCTGTATTACGATAAATGCCAAAACTATAAGGGTATTTACAGGAAACATACAGCGCGTGGAGAAGACTGTGAGAATAGATGGAAACACTTACTTCCTAACATTGAAAGATGGTACCATGTACCAACTAGAGAATGAGAAGCAATATAGTATTGTATTGGAGAGTTGGAAATATTTCAAGTTTATAATGATTGATGTGAAAGATAATGGCAAGAAAGAATGATATAGCCAGTTTCTTCTACTATATGTGGAATTGCTGGGATGAGCACGAATGTGCTGTTGCTTTTGAAAAAGCCGAATGTGGATGGAGGCATTTATGGAATAAGTATCGTGAATATAATAGTCAAAATGGTCATTATGGAGCGGTAGAAGAATTTTTTGCCAATTTGGATGACAGGAATCAGAACTTACTTGTAGAGCGTGCACTGGAAATGTACAGCGGTAAAAAACGTATCAAATGAAAAAGATATTCAAAGTAATCGTGGGATGTGTTATTGTTATACTAACATTAAAAGCTTGCCGCTTGAATTATGTGTGCGATGTAGTCGATAGCATCCCAAAAGAAATCCGAGAGCGCATAATTACAGAGCATCCAGAATGTGCCAATATTGATTTGTTAGTGAAATTCTGGGAGACTAAAGGAGATTCCCTTGTTTCTGAAATTGTTCAGGAACAAATATATGACTGTGAACTTACCGAGTATTTGAAACTCCATCCCGAAGAGAACAATTAATATCAAGATAATAATGGAAACAAAAGTGTGTAAAGAATGTGGTCAGAGCTTACCTATATCAAATTTTTCTAAGAATAAGGCAACCAAAGATGGGTTGGCAAACTATTGTAAGAAGTGTGACAAGGAAAGAAGACGCAAATCTAGTGGCGGCATAACTCAACAAGGAGTAAAAGCGACTCTGAAAATGTCTGACTTTGATGACAACATGTTGTTTGCTGAATTGCGTAGACGTGGATACACTGGAGAATTACGTTATTCCAAAGTAGTAAATATATAGGTATGTACACAAGTTATGGCTGGGAGTTGACTAATCTTTTGCAGGGACAAGATGAAGAATATCTGCTTGAAGTGTTAACGGAAAATTACAGACGTTTGAGAGATGTGCCAGATCATCTTATTGTGACATTGCTTGAATACCGTGGTTATACTGGGAGATTGATAAAAAGTGAAAATTAAAATAAAGAAGTATGATACCAGAAATTATCGAACAAATGCGCAAAGAGTTATACGATACTAAATTGTGCATCTCTGATTTCGAGAAGTATGATTTGAAAACTCTTGAAAAGACTAATGAGCCATTTTTTTGGTTAGTGCGCACACACGGAACACATCTGTGTTTTATTGGCCCCAGTGTAGAAAGTCTTTTTTCGTCAGAAAGTAACCGGTTTGCAATTATGAAAGATTCTCTTGCGATAATAGCAAGTATTGTTTATTGGGACGATTTGGACTATAATAAGTATTTTTATTGGGATGGAGCACAACTTCAAAAAGTATCTAAAGATAAGATTGTTTCAATATTCAATAATATCTGGGGAAGCCGGATACATCAACTTTCCATTCAATACCCTGAAGAGTATGCAGCCATAAACAAACCATTGGAATTTAAAATGTCCCCAGAAATATCAGAGCGTGTAAAAGAGGTCAAGAATATTGCTTCGGAATTGCAAGATTCAAGTTTTGAAGATTGCTTGAAAAGTCTACAAAAATGGGTGAGATTTGCCGTTAACCAACATATTGAAATATACGGTGATTTTGCGAAAAATAGCTTTGGATTCTCTGAGGTGGTAAATGGCGAACGCAAAATTTGCGGCGGGATAATTATGTCCCCAAATGCGACTGAAAGACGTTGGAGCATTCATACATAAAACTATTGTAATATGAAGTATTCAGTAAATCCTAATCTCAATGCTGTTATGAATAGTATTGAGAAACAATTGTTATCCAAAGGAAAGGATAAGCAAGAGAGTATTCAAATTATTAAGAGGTATATAAAATCATTTCCTAAAGAACCGGATTATAACTTGGCACAACATGGAGGTATGCTTGTTTCCCCTTATGATGTGAGAGAATTGAATATTAAATGCGGTTATAGTGCTGTTGTTCAGAACAAAATTTCTGACGGGAGAGTCTGGAGTATATACTTGTTGCAAGTAGGAAGAGTTGCAAGGGAACTTTTAAAAGCAAACGAACTATGAAAGTTATATCAGAAATTTCACTTCGAGATTTCAAATTTTGGAGTGGGGGTGAGGATCGGGCAAAGAACTGTACCGATGAACAACTGGATAAAATTGAATCCATAATGGAAAGTGATGCTCCTGAAAGTGGTTGGACCGATGATGACATAAATAATTTCTTTTGGTTTGACTTTGATACAATCGCAGACTGGCTTGGATATAAAGACGAAAAACATTTTGATGCAGGCGTTAGAGAAGATGATGTGAAAGAAGCGCAAGATTGGTTTGATGGTATTACAGACACCGAAGATATGATTGGTATTGCGGGTTTTGATAGGGAAGACTATATTTCTACAGATGAAGATGGGAAAGAAGAATTTGATGAAGATCTTGTTTGCTATGACTTTTCAAATTGGTGGGATAATATGGATGATATTGAACAAGTGAAAGAGTATCGTAAGCACGAGTAAAGTGTTATGGTAGAAATCCGGGTTCGATTCCCGGAACACTACATATATTAGTTGTTTCCATGTGTGTTGTTCGACATGTTTTTGTTTGAAGGGTGGCGCGATCAGAATGTTATTGTTCTGGTTGCGCCTTTTCTTTTAAAGTTAAAGCGAGTTAATATTCAAAAAGTGGACAACTATGGACACCATCAAAAAACTATTCGATAATAAAAACAAAAGGAAATATGCAAAAGGAGTTGTTAGAAATAGAGTTTCGTTATAATGACAGACCGATAGGTAGCCGCCCAGCTACTTCTTGTAGTAAGACAATTGCCATAGGTATATTTGATACTTTGGAAGAAGCAGTCAAGGCAGGTAATGAAACATTGAAGGTGTTGTCAGAACATTTCCAAGTAAGAGCAGATGACCGCTTTAAAGTTCGTGGTTTGTTTGGCACTCCAGATAGACTTGTTACAAATTGTTGCTATACAACTAAAGGGATTGCATATTTTGCAAGGATTACTCCTCTGAAATTTAATGATCTCTCTGAAACTATAGCAGAGACATTTAAAGCATACGATAGATACAGACAATATAGACGTGAACAAGAAAACGATGAATAATATGGATGTAATAGTCTTAAATCACAAAAACAAAGTGTCCTTGCAGGTACAGCATGTAGATATTGGTAGTTCTATTGATTTGCATTTTCCAAACGAAAATCAATCATTTGATGCTTTTCAGAAACTTCGTGAAATAGGTGTGAGATGTTTCCATGCTGGTAAAAATGCTCCTTGTGGAGCTTCTGTAATGATGTATTCTTATGGTAATGATAGTCTTCAACTTCAAATAAAGTAGTAAAATGGAAGAAAAGAAGTATATAAATATTGATAATATGGCGACACGCCTTTGTCAAATTCTCAAAGATGCACGTGAAAGCATGGTTGATGATGAAAATAAAGATTTTATCATGGAGAACTTTTCGGATGAATATCTGGAAGATTACAGCAATGTAATGGCTTGGAAATTTAATTCTGATATGAAGAAATACTTGCATAATCCGGACCACAGGATTTGTGGTAATTTCAATAACATTGATTATGACTACCCTTATCATATTTATGGAGAGGTTACATACGACACACCTCTTGTAAATGCTATGGTTGCTAGATTAGATGCCGGTGAAGACAGCGAACAAGCTAACGAGGACCGGGACTTTCTTGTTGACTGGTTCTTTGAAACTTTTGGAACATGGGGAATATCCTATAATTTCCAGTCAAATATATCAGAGTTCCTTTATATGGAGTTTAAAAACCAACAATCTTAAATCAATGAAAACAATAACATTGCAACTGTACACTTTTGATGAATTGTCGGAAGAGGTACAAAAAGAAATTATTGAGCGTGAACGCTGGAATATAATGGATCAGTGTATGGAGGCTTACGGTTCAGATTATGTAACGTCTCTAAGAACTTTCGAGAAATTGACAAATACCCAATCATGTAGTTGGAGTGTTAATTATAGCGGATACAATTTTAATTTTAAATATAATAATAATCCCATTTTTGAGTGTCCAATAGATTGCAGTAATGATATTTATGCAGAGGAATTATGTGGTAAACTATTATTTCGATATATCAATAATAATATTATGCCATACATTACACAAGGTAGATATTATTCATCTTCAGGCAAATATATAAATGAAAAATACACTTACAAATACAGACGAAGCCGTATTATCAAATCTGTAGGTGATGATTGTCCACTAACAGGTATGTGTTATGATTTCTACTTGCTTGAACCTATCATCAAATATTATAAAACTTGGTGCAGTTATCCGGACAACTTTTCGCTCACAGACTTAATAGAACAATGCTACGACAGTTTTTTCAAATGCTGGCATGAAGAATATGAGTATTGGGCCAATGATGAAAATGCAATCCGGGAGGAATTACATAACAACCAGTATGAGGACAGGTTGTATTATATGGATGGAAGAGTCTATAGTGGACCGTTAGATGATGTTGCATAATTAAAATTCAAAAAACAATGATACTCAATATAGTAAAAAATGGTACAGATTCTTCAAGTATTTTAGAATGCGTGAAAAAAACTTTCAATAGTTCTAAGGTAAATATTAAAACAGACTATGAAATATCTGTTGATATTGAAGTAATTGGCGAGGGTGGACTGCACAGTTTGGAAGGGATAAAAGAACTGGAATATTATTTTAGAGACTATGACATCAGGGTTTGGTAATTTTTAAAGTAATTGGCAATGAATCTCAACGAATTAAGGGATAAAACATATAAAATCGCTTGTGAACATGGATTCCATGATACGGAATTGAGTAATAAACATTTTCTCTGTCTCATAATATCCGAACTAATGGAAGCTGTGGAAGCTGATAGAAGGGGAAAGCGTGCTAATGTTGATTGGTTTGAGAAGAAAATCTCAACCAGTCGTATTTGTCAAGGGTTAGACCTAGACATTCCCAAAGAGCGCGGTTACGAAGTTGCATACAATGAAACAATCAAAGGGTCAATAGAGGAAGAGTTAGCTGATGCCGTTATTCACCTACTTGATTTGGCTGGGCTTCGAGGGATAAGCCTTGAACCTGCAATGAAGGATATTAATTCAGATGTTATAGATGATTCTGCTGACTCTTGTGTCAGTGAGACATTTACAGAGACTATATATGCTATTTCCACGCTTCCTGTTAGATATGATGGACTATTTGATTTTCCTACAACTGTAAATGATATGATAGTATCAATTTTTGGACTTGCAAAGCATCTTGAAATAGATCTGTTTTGGCACATCGAACAAAAAATGAGATATAACGAACTCCGTGAGAAGATGCATGGGAAGAAATATTAACCCTCAAAACGGTGCAAAAATGAATATGATATTATTTGAAAATCCACCTACGGTCTATTTTGAAAGAATAGAAGACTATGAAGAGAAATCGACTCCGTGGAGACGGGTTCCTCCTACATATAAAGGTTCGTCCACTAAAAGTGGGCGCAACAAGAAACAAATAAGAAGAGATCGTAAACGCAATAAGAAAAGATAGTTATGCCGCATTTAAGTTCAATGGGAAATCAAAAGCTTTATAGAATTGTCATTGATGTCCAGTACGGAGACATGCTGGACGAATGTGATAAACTATACGATGGTAAAGGGTATGGAACTGTTTTTACCGATGCGAATGGAGAAGCTGTTATTGATTATCTGAAGCAATGGGATAGCGATGAATGGACTGACGATGATATTCGCAGCGAAGAACCAAGGTGGGTGAATAATGGCACTGATTCCGTACATCAAAAGGATGGATACACCCTTATTTACAACTCAACTATTGGTGGTGTATATATGCTGTATCGTGAAGCAAATGATGCTGAAATAGAATGGTATAACAATAATTGATATGTATGAAAAATGAAATAAAAATAACTTTCGTAAAATCTCCAGAAGAAGGAGAAATATGTGCTGTATTTGTGAATGAATTTTGGGATAGGTCCAAAACTAAATTGACAAGTTATATGCACATCGGACAACACGCCGGCTGCTCTCCTGACATTCTGAAAAATTGGCCTTTAGCTACTGAACAAGAATATCGGTCATTGTTAGAAGAACTTAATACAATAGGATATGAAAACATCAAAATCATTCAATCAAGAATACATTGAGAAAGCGAAAACGCTAATCCATGAAATCCTCGAAGATAAAAAAGAGTACGATGACTGGACTCAAATCTGTTTTTCCATGCAAAATGCAGTACAAGCTGCGGCTAATATATGGGGAATATCATCAGATGAACAGATTAATAAGATGAGAGCCTTTATTACAGAAATGGTTCTCATCGAACTTTCAAATCTCAAACAGTTTGACATAGTGTTTAAAAAGAAGGGGATAAGGTCATTAGACACATTGTATTGCCCCAAATGTGGAAGTAATAATGTTGAAGAAAGAGCATGGGTAAATCCAAACACAGATGAAATCAGCTATAATGATTCAGTTGAGGAAGAAGATTGCTGGTGTGGCATTTGTGAAGAGCATGTAGAATTATGCACCCTTTCAGAATTATGGGAAATGTTTGGAGACATCCCGGTCAATAACGATGATGAGATTGAAGAAGACTTTCTCAACTTCCCGGTCGGAACCTCAAAGATTGATGTTTGGCATTGGTTTGATGAACGATGTCCTAACAATTTACACGATGATTTAATGTATCCTAAAAACGATGCCGTATAAATCAGAAAAGATTCGTATCGCTGGAACCCAATATGATAGACGAATAAAGCTCACTCCAGACCAAAAAGAATATATAAAATGGTTGAGAGAAAAGCAATTAATCAGTTACTCTAAACTTGCTAAAATATTTGGAGTGAGCAAGCGTCTTATTCAATTTATTTGTTGCCCAGACAAATATTTGAAAAACAAAGAGAGTTTAAAACAACGTAAAGCAGAGGGGAGATACAAACCTACAAAAGCAGAATGGGCAGCAACAATTCGTGAGCACAGGAGATATAAGGAACAACTCAAAAAGAAAGGAGATATAAAATGAAAGATAAGATTCTTACAATGTTCTTCGACATTAATAGATGGACAAAAGCAATTGAGAAAGGCGTTCTGAAGGATATTCGGAAGAGCGAACTTATCAAACTGACAGAAGAACCAACCAGAATTCGTATGGCAGAAGCTATGTTGAATGGTAAATATCAAATAACACCACCACATATTGCACAAATTCCGAAGGATAACGGAGAGTTTCGTACTGTATATGTCAACGAACCTATTGATCGTATAATCCTAAGCATCGCGAATGATTTGCTATTTGATTTAATGCCAGAGATGATTCATCCTGCTTGTAAATCTTATCAGGTCGGTATTGGTTGTGGTAAAGTGGTTTTGGAAGTAAGTCACACAATTGTTAACATGAAAAGTGATGGTTATGTGGGCTGGAAGTCTGATTTAAGTAAATATTTCGACTCTGTTCCTATCCAGTTTATTGACGCAGCCTTTGATAAAGTGGAAGCTAAGTGTGGTCATTCTGTGTTAATTGATGTATTAAGAAAATACTATCATTGCGGATTGTATTTCGATGAGAACAACGAACTGCATGAGAAATATCAATCACTTAAACAAGGATGCGCAGTAGCAAGCTGGTTAGCCAACGTGTTGCTATATAGCCTAGATGATGAACTGTCCCAATTGAATGGGTTTTACGTAAGGTATTCGGATGATATGTTGTTCGTTGGTCCGGACTATGAAAAGGCTATGACCATTTTACAAAAGAGATTGGCCGAAAAATCAATGAATTTGAATCCCAAGAAAGTAGAGTACCTGACTATGGACAAGTGGTTCAAATTTCTAGGTTTCAGCATTAAGGGAAGTATGATTTCTTTCTCTCCCAATCGTCTTAAAACCTTCCAGAAAGAAATAGAATCAAGAACCATCAGAAAACGTGGTATTACGTTGAAGAAGGCTGTGGATTCGGTTAACCGATATTTATATAAAGGCAATGGAGAATATAGTTGGGCGACTCAGACCCTTCCAGTATGTAATGTTCGGGTTGATATTAATGAATTGAATAAATTCGTAATGGATTGCCTTAGAGCCGTTGAAACTGGGAAACATAAAGTTGGTGGCCTTGGCTATGTTAAGGATAAGCCGGATGGTTGTGTTGTTAGAGGCATTGGTCGGAACGTAAAGGCTAATCGAAATAAATCTAAAAGTAAAGAAATTGAAGGTTATTTGACAATAGGTTGTATGCAGAATGCTATTTTGACCAGAAGAGCAGCGTACAATACTTTAGTGTCAATATTGTAACTACAATCTGAACACACAGTAAATGAATCCGAGGAACAAGTGTTTAATATCCAGATTATATATTAGGTACCCCGATTCTATCCTTGAAGGATTACATCCTTCAGTATCTACTCCGGGTACCATATAATCATCTGGATTATATCAATGAAGATAAATAAATGTGTCGATTGTTATGAGGGTTTATAAAGCAGCACAGCAGGCAAGTTCAAGAAGAAAATTTCATATTCTAAAGTATGAACTATTGATCGTTCACCGGAGGTTACAAGGCTGCATAGCCTCTCACCTCAGGTTCTCGATCAGGTCATATTTATAATTATCATGAGAGTAAAGTGATGTGCCATTCATTTGAGGACTTGTAAAATAAGCGAAATACATTCGAAGTTATTCAAGGAATACATTTGTTTACTGTTCCGGTGAGCAGCTTCCTGGATCTATGAGTCGATAACTCATCTGCTCCAGGAATATCCAACCGGAATACATCTATTGGGTAAAGTAATGTATCAGTATTATGAGGATAACTATTTAGCACAGATATGTAATTCAAGAAATATCATTTATATAGCTGGTTATATATCAGGAAGGACCGAGTACTAATTGTCCTGGTCCGTTCCTGATCACACCAGCTCTAAATCGAATAAGTATAGAAATGTGCCAATATTTTGAGAATTACAACTTATTACTTAACACAAAGTTTACAGTCTGGGATTTAGTAATTTAACATACTGGACAAGATATGATGTCCGCGTGATGACGGTCATCCTATGTATGACCTAGGATTACGCGGGTATCTTACTTGATACAGTATATATCATAAACATATAGACATGTGTCACGCTAAATGGGGGCTGTTTTATAAGTAACACAACTTTCATTTATACAAGAACCTTGCGTTTAACAACTATCCGACAATTACGCCGGCATCTACGGTTTTATAAACCTTTATTCCGGCGTATTCTGGATGTTAATATCAGGCTTTTAAAGAAATGTGTCAAAGGTTTGAGTATAAAATCAAAAGTAAACATTATGAAAAATATTTATCAAGAATCAATACAGGCTGTAGAGAACGGAACCAAGTTTAAAGTAGATTTTAAAACACGAAGTTTCAAACTTAATGGCCAATATATTATACAGAATTCGCAGTATGAGGGAAACTTAGGTGTGGAATTATGCGCTTCTCTTGATGAGTTTCTGTCTAATGTAGAGCATTTATATACTCGATATAAACATTCTATTCCATCAACAATGAGTGAATGTAAAAACCGAAAATACTTTAAAGCTTTGTCTGATAAAGATTTGGAGGATGAAGACATGTTGTTTGGAGTTGGTCGAGATATAGCACAAGTCGAATTGGAATTATACATTCTCTGTCAAATAATATTGGGTATAGGTTGGGATGCTAATAAAATGGGTAAATGGTTTTGGCAAAGCAACAAAGATAGAGATTTAGTAATTCTCAAAAACTGGGTTACAGTAGAGAAATAAATAATCAGACTAAAAATTAAATTATTAATAAGTTATGAAACAGTTAAAATTTGAATGTCCTGAGTGTGGTACCGAGTTTACGCTTACAGCTAATCAAACCAAAGCTAAGGAGCGTATTGAAGCTCTAAAGAAAGCCGGTGTTGATGTTAGTGAGCTTTTTGCAATGCAAAGTGCAGATGGTTTGGAGTTTATAGCCTCAAAAAGAGATGGTGTCATTAGTATCTTGGAAGAAGATGATCCAATCTTCCAGGCCATTATAATTCAAGGCACAATTCCTAATCGCCAATTATTCAGACGTTGGGTAATGGCACAGATGTTCCGCATAATTTATATAGCCACCAATACCCACGGTGCTTATAAGCCGATTGGAGTTTCAGAGGTGATTCATAGTATGGGATATGAATATCAGTGGAAGATGTTAAATAACGAGTTGTACGCCCAGCACAAAATGATGCAGAATGGTGATGTTGATAATTTCAGAGATCGAAATCGCTGGTTCAACAAAAGAGTGGTATTAGATATGGCAAAGGACTATATCGAGAAACTCAAAAAGAGATTTGATGAGTTGAAATTAAGAAAATGTAAAGGGATACCGTATAAACGCATAAATGGTCAAAATATTTTCGTGGATGATTTTGATAAAAAAGTAATCAAGCCATTGTTATTTGCAGTACATAAAATACAACATTCCGAAAACACTTATGAACTTTGGCATTCGGTGCAGGAGTTCAATAAAAGGCGTATCAAAATGCATTGGGATACTCCTCAAAATGCAGCATGGCTAGATGCTTACAAAGGATCTGGAGCGTTCTTTACGATGCAGAACATGATTCGTTTTCATAATTGTGTTATCATAGATGACAATGGAAAAACATTAGGTAAAAACGCGTCCCTTGCCTTTTTGAATAAGAAGGCAAAGTTGTATGAGAATAGAGAAGGTTGGCGTTTGATTGGTATGTTGAAGAAAATGCTAGATGACAACAACATTGATGTGGTTGCTAAAATGAAGGAATGGCGTAAATAACTTAATCAAGGCAGTTTTCATAAACCAGTTTAGGTGCATTGCCTCTGGTTTATGAAAATAAAATTAGAAAGATTGATTATGAGAAACGATATAATATTCAAACGTTCCGTCCAATTTCGGGACGAAAATAAAAACAGTTGGACTGTAGATTTTGAGGTTTATAAGGAAGAATCTACTCGTATAAACCGTGAAACATTGCAAAAATTTAAACAAAGTTTCAGTGTTTCGGTATGTGGAGCTGGAGGTATGGGTGCCGGGCAATGCTACGATCATATAATTCCTCGTACAGAAGGACAAAAGAAACTTCTGGAATTTTGGAACAAATATCATCTAGGTGGTATGTCTGGCGGTACGATTCGTCAAGATGAATATTTAAACGGCGAGCAATATGTTAACGACTACAATTACTTTGTGGAGTTGTTTAAAACATATAATGAGCATTACCGTGAACAGTTTGATGATATTTCTTTTCAGATTATTGTTAAGAATTTTAATATTAGTGACGCGGCTATAATACAGGTGAGAAATGTGCTTTATGAGAAAATGAGGAATAATCCCATTCAATATATCCTTGGATTGTCAAACAAATACTTCCATACATCTTCAGATTACAACGTAAAATGTTTCTTTCTTGCTATAAAAGGCTTATATGTAGATAATGGATATAAATATGGTAATGGCTGGTTATCCAGTCCGCTTCCAGATAATATTGAAGAGATTATAAATAATATTTGTGATCTTGTTGAAGAAGAAGAGACTGCGTTAACAGAAGAACTGGAAGCAGTTTTTGACATGGGTGAAAAAGGGTTTGTTGCCACAGAAGAAATTATCCAGCAAGTAATGGATTTACGTGAATGTGACGAAGATGAAGCAAAACGCTTCGTAGCTTTGGGAGTACATTTAGGATGTACATTCGGTGATTTGAATGATACATTTGAAGAATGTTCCTATGGTGAACAACTATACTGTGCAAATGGTATTGATTATTATATTGGCACAGAAGATGAACTGACCAATATAGCTAGTGATAGAGTACATAATGATGATGAATACGCGTATTTATGGCGTGAAGCTGTGGCGGCTCAAAGAACTACCGATTCGTTGAGTGATTGGTTGAATTCAATCATAAGTGAGGATGGTTGGTGCTCGGTACTTAATTCTTGGGATGGACGGTATGAAGAATATAAGATTGCTGAGGAATATATTTGTGTTTGTAGGTCATAAATTGTCATGGAATACATGCTTGTTACGGACAAGGTGAAATCAGTGGCAATAAACGATGATTAATATGGGACATAAAAAGACGATTGATTATTGGAGACACCCAACCAAAAGGGAAATCAAGTTCGGTGAGGGAGCTATTCATTGGTTAACAGTGGATATTGAAAAAGTTCAGAAGCCAGACGGAAGTTTGAAGAAATGGTTTATTCATACAGACGGACTAAGGTACAATCGACCATAGTTAAAGTGATGTCTGTAAAGCAAAGGCTGTTCTAACAAAATAGAGCAGCCTTTTGTGTTAAACAATGGTTAAAGTGGACAACTATTCACACCATATAAAACAATAAAATCTATTCACATTAAAACAGTAATAAATATGCCATTGAAAATTGAGAATATCAAGTTGGCAGGAACCAAGTTTGATGGTCGCGCTAAGTTGTCCCCAGAACAACGTCAGGCTATTCAAATTTTGGCCCGTGAAGGATATAGCCAAAGAAGGTTGGCTGCTATGTTCAATGTTAGCAAGCGGCTTATACAATCTATACTATCTCCTCCTGTTCGCAAGCACTCTAAACAATATCCAACAGAATATTGGACAGAGTTAAAACGGAAGTGTCGAAAAAAGAAAATTGATTTATATAAAAATGGAAAGATCAAGTTTAATAACAAGCTGAAAAATAAATGAAACGCAAGCGTATCAAGTATGTAGCTAACATTGATTTTGGCTATCGTTCAATTACTGATGCAAAGCAATATATAAAAATATTCTTGAAATCGCTTCTTTCGCAAATAGGGTTACAACTAGGAATAGACTATATCGTAACAGCTAATCATTTGCGAATTAGACATGTGAAAAATATTACAGGAAAAATAACTACCACACTTAAAGAGATATTCCCAGTATTCAATTTTTATTGGAAGACTCCAAGACTATTGGTGTGGTTCTAGAATCAATATTAATAATAATTTACAAGTATGGAAAAGCATTCTATTTCGGTTTTAGGAGCCGACAAGAAACAGTATGAAATCGCAGATTTCAGAGCAAGAGGTATGAATTATACTAATGCTATTGGCATTATCGTAACAACAGAATTTATGAGCCGTATTTTGGCGTTTGACACCTGGCAAGAACGATGGGGAAACACCGATAGGGTCTTGACTGAAGAACAGAATGAATCCGTTGCCATGCAAACTTTCTCCGGTTTGGACCTAACCAAACGTATTGTAGAAGGACAGGCTGGTATTGACGGAATGACTGCTGCCAAACGTTGTTGGAACTATCAAAAAGGTGGCTTCCAGTGGTATTTGCCTTGTTTGATGGAGCTAGGAGTTCTTTGCGCATATCGTGATGAGATAAACAAAGCAATGAAAGAAATTGGATGTCCCGATGAATGTTTACTTCCTACAGAAGATTCTGATGAAACTTGGGTTTGGAGTAGCAGTGAGTACAGTCAGAACGGCAGCTGGGTCGTGAACTTTAGTGATGGCAACTTCCTCAACAGCTACAAGTGCTACAGTTACATGGTGAGGGCGGTTGCAGCATTTCAGCCTTCGCCGAGCCTGTTGACAGGCGAGGCAAAAAGTAACGATTGTCTGCATAGTGACGAAGCTCTTATAAACATGTTACGTGAACGTGGTTATAAAGGCGAATTGACTAAGACCTTGACTATTTAATATTATCGCCACCCATATTTGATATGGTATGGGTGGCAAAATATTCTTTAACAGCATGGAAACATTTGAAAAGATTATAGAACAATACACACAAAGCGAAGTGTGTATGGGAGAATTGTTAGCTAATATTTCGGCAGATGGCATGTCTATTGAAGACGCTTTTGAATTGTATATAAAAGCTATGAATTATGCTGAAAAAGATGAATTTTATCAATTAGCTGACAGAGAAGTGAAATTATTAACAGCTAAGAATGAAGATGACAAACAGCCATTAAAACAACTGTTAGATTCGCTAAGCATATCTTGATATAATTGAATATGAATAAATACTATTTTGTAAATATAGGTGCGGAGGTAATATGGCATCCTGTAAATAGTGACGAGAAGAAAGTTATGCAAGTGTGCACCTCTGCTCCTCATCCGGTTGAAAATGACACATTAGTTTCTCTAATTTTTTCTGATAAAAAGGGGAACGTAAAAGTAAAGGCCGTCGAATTAACTCCAAAATTGACTGACTTCAATCAAGGGTACTGGTGTGCACTTCAAGATGCAGTAAGTAATGGTGCCTCTGATACGGTTATTCAGGAAATGCTACGCAGTGCCGGATTTACATACTGGGAATGTTACTGGCATATACAAAATTCTGATTTTCAGTCAGAAAAAATATGGTCGATTATTCGTGGAATGTTTTGCCAAAATCCAGATTATATTGATTGGAATGGTGCTGATTATCCAATAAAAACGGTAGTAATCTTTGAAAATACTCCTGATGAAGAAAAGGTGACTGTATCTATCGAGCGATTAGCGCGACAATTATTAGATGATATGGGTAATTGGAGTACACGAGAAGCAGAATCTGTAGATGAACAGATTTATTTCTATCTGGATGAAGAGACCTTTAACATGCCTGATGAAGATATTGTAGAATACTTGAAAAAACAATGAAATTACTTTATATAGATTTATTTTGTGGTGCCGGTGGAACCAGCACAGGGGTAGAAAAAGCCCGTTTAGAGAACGAACAATGCGCTAAGGTAATAGCATGTGTAAATCATGATAAAAATGCGATTGCAAGTCATGCTGCTAATCATCCGGACGCTCTTCATTTTACAGAAGATATTCGTACACTAAATTTATCTCCTTTAGTTTCCCACCTACAAAAATGCAGAGCTGAATATCCTGAAGCATTGATAGTTTTATGGGCTTCGTTGGAATGTACTAACTTCTCGAAGGCTAAAGGTGGTCAACCACGAGATGCAGATAGTAGAACACTTGCAGAGCACTTGTTTCGGTATATTGAGGCTATTAACCCAGACTATATTCAAATTGAGAATGTAGAAGAGTTTATGTCATGGGGAGATTTGGATGAGTATGGTAAACCCATTAGTCGTGATAAAGGTAAATCTTATTTGAGATGGTTGGATAACGTAAGGTCTTATGGCTACAAATTTGAATATAAAATATTAAATTCAGCAGACTATGGAGCTTACACTTCCAGGAAGAGATTTTTCGGAATATTTGCGAAAGGGAGTTTACCTATTGTTTTTCCGGAGCAAACCCATTCTAAAAAGCCAGACCAAAAATTAAAGAACTGGAAGGCAGTACGAGATGTGTTAGACTTTGATGATGAAGGAAAAAGTATTTTTGGTCGCAAAACACCTTTAGTAGATTCTTCTTTATTAAGAATTTATGCAGGACTTATTAAGTTTGTAGCAGGTGGAAAAGATGCCTTCATGGTTAAGTATAACTCAATGAGTAAAGCTGGAAAGTACAATGCTCCGGGAGTTGATGATCCATGTCCAGTAATATCTACTCAAAATCGACTTGGGGTTGCTTGCATAAATCGTTTAAATATCCTAACCGGAAAAGCATTTATTTCTGTTCATTATGGAAATGGATTTTGTAAATCTGTAGATGAACCAGCACCAACCGTAACAACAAAAGACCGATTTTCATTAATTTCTTCTGTATTTATTGACCAACAATACGGGAACAGTAAGCCTTCTTCGCTGGATAAACCACTAGGCTGTATCACTGTTAATCCCAAATATAGTCTTGTAAGCTGTAAACCTTGGATTTTAGATACAAATTTTAAAAATGTCGGCACAAGTATAAATCAACCGGCACCAGTAATTACTGCAAACCGTAAATGGCATTACTTGATGAATCCTCAATTCAATTCTGCTGGCGGATCAGTAGATAAACCTTGTTTTACGTTAATTGCTAGAATGGATAAGATGCCACCATATTTAATTGAAGCATCTAGAGAGGGAGATCTACCTAGCTTTATTAAGATGTTTTCAGGAGGACTGGTATATGAGATATACGACACAGATACCGATGTAATGAAAAAAATAAAGGAATTCATGGCCATGTACGGAATTTCCGATATAAAAATGAGAATGCTAACGATTCCAGAGTTGAAACGTATTATGGGATTCCCGGAAGATTATATGCTAATAGGAACAAAAGCAGAACAGAAAAAGTATATAGGCAATGCTGTAGAAGTTAATATGGCACGAGTTCTTTGTGAGGCATTATGTAAAATATTAGTAACAACGCAACGTAAGGTTGCATAATTTAACAACAATAATATGGAAAATTTAAAATTTAATGTTGGGGATAATGTGAAAATTGTCTCTAATGATTTGCAACCGGCAATGGTTGGTAAAATTGGTCGAGTAAAGAAAGTGTATCCGTCATTTTCTGAAGATTCAGATAACAATATTCAGCCTTCTTACTTTTATCGCGTTGAAGTTGGAGGAGCTGTTTTAAAAGGAATTGCAGCAAGCAGTGATCTGGAAAAAGTATAGAAAAATGATATGAAAAAATACCGAGTGACGATTGACCTGGATGCTTTTGAAATAGTGGTTTCGGCTAATAATAAAGCCGAAGCCAAAAGAAAAGCTATCGAGAGACTTCAAAGAAAGAAGATCACTTCCCTGATTCGTAAATCTTGGCCTGACAATAAGAAAGAGGTGTATGTTGATGAGGAATAATTTGAGAATCAAAAGGAGATATGAGCAAAGATAATATTACAGAGCCTGTGAATACATGGGATAATTTCTATCAAAGTCGTGTCTGTAACGACAGTTATGTGAATGTCTTTTGTAAAAAATATAACCGGTTTATAGAAGAAATAATTATCAATATACAACAAATATCCTACGACCTGAAAGCACCCCTTATCTTAAAGGAGGAAGGATGTGGAATAGGTACTGTAAGCCTTGCTATTTCGCAAATAGGAGAGAGGTTGTTTAATTATTTTGGATTAACAGGTGCTTCTGATGCAAAGAAAATTTCAAAAGTTATCTTCTCTGACATCAATATTCCTATGTTGGAGCTATGTTGCAAGAACACACTCTCAATATCCACGGATAATTACTTAGGAAAAGTCCCATTGTTTTATGTTAAAGAGAATATTTGTGAACCTAAGTTTTTTGAATCATCTACAGTAGTGGTAACACATGGGGTCTTGGAACATTTTTCTGATGTAGATATAACAAGAATCATGTCAACATATAACAATGATAAGGTTTTGTTTCAAGCTCATTATGTTCCAACTAGCCAATACACGTCCCCTTCTTTTGGAGACGAACGTTTGCTGCCTACAGATTACTGGATCACATTAGTAAAACCGGATTATTATCTTCTTGATAATAATGGTAAAGATTTGTATATGTTTAAAACTAAACCGGCACCGACAAGAAGATAAGAGAGTCTATAAATGATAAATTTTGAGAACATGGCAACTAATGTTAATAATGCGGAAAGATTAAGAAGTTATTTTCTTTCTCACAAACAAAGGGAAAATATTATCAATGTATGTAGAGCACGCCCAAATTGGGACGGTTGTGACTATTGTGACTTATATTCAGGTTCAGGGCTTCCATGTTGGAAGCAAGATGATAAACATAATTGTTGCAAATTAGAGGAAGTCAAAACAAAAAACAAGAATGTATGAAAGAAAAATCAGAAACAAAAGATTTAGCAATGACACCTAAAGAACAGGAAATGGATTTGCGTAGATGGTGTGTGGAAGTATCGGTGAAAATCTGTGATAAAGAATCCATCATTGAAGTTGCCGAAAAACTGTACAAATGGATTACACAATAGAAAATGACGTAAAGTCAGGTAGCAATAGTTGTGCACGCCCTGACTTTAAACATTAGTCTAATTCAAAAACAACATGTCCTTTACCAGCAGCAGCTATGTTAATTAGCTCTGATGTTAATTTGCATCCTGCATTGGTACAAATGAGAGTTACGTTATTCTTTGACGCAGCCATAGCAATGTTGATTAGTTCTGAAGTTAGTTTTGATTTACAGTTAATCTTTACACTTCCACCTGCGTTGAGGATGTTGATAATTTCACTAGTTAATTTCATAAACAATAATTTTTTAAATTCGACAGTTGTAAAAGTAGTAATAAAAAACAAAGGGCGCATCCATTTCAGCAATAATTTTAAAATTCGACACTTTATTTTTATTAGGGTGTGCTCTTTAACTAATAAATGTATAGAAATGAAGATAAGAATAGGAAAATCTTTTGATAAAGAAACAAATGAAGTCTTTTATCAGCTACAATTTAAATTGGATGGAGAACGGACCTATAACGCATATTCTTATGATGTTTTTAAAGAGGAATCTGACGCAAAAGAAGCTCTTAACAAACATCTAAATGGTGAACGTGAATACACTTATTTTGTGAGTGCTGAAAAAGTTAAAAGAACAATCAAAGGGAACCGCGTAGATGTGAAAAAAGTATTAGCATTTCATGTTATGTCAGCTAAATCAGATTTACCAGGTTCTCGTATCTGGGTGAAAATTAACTAATAAAAAGATAGTAATAAATATGGGAACATTTATTTTTAGACTATGCATTGATAATACACTTTGCTTAGTTACCGCTTTTGATAAAATAGAAGCAGAACACATGTTGGAGAAAAACAAAGGCATCATCTCAAAGGCCGAGTATTATTTTGTTGGGGTAACGAGCGGGGTGATTACTATTAGTAAAGATGGAAATTTAACTTATTAAATATCGGAAATGAGTAAAAAGAGATTTACAGATGACCGTAAACAGCTTTTAATACGGTATAAGATAGATGAAAAAGGATGTGTTTCTTTTATAGACCCCTGCTGCGATGAAATTCCAATTTGCCTTTTCGGTAAAATAATGGAAGCTATATCAAATGTAGAACAAGAATGGAACTGTAGAATTGCTAATAAGGTCGACTCTCTTCTGCCTAATATTACATTCGAGAAACCAACACTCAGATAAGAATAAATATGAAATTCTGTGATTTACCGATTGAAACCCAACAACGATTAAATTGCGAACGATTGAATTTACATAATCGTTCAATTAATAGTGCATACGAAGTGCTATTGTATAATCAACCTGGTACTCGTTATTTTCATGCAAGACGTCATCAAAATTCGTGGTCTGATGATAAAGGTAACTATATGCCGTTTGGAGGTGGTTCTGAATGGACGCTGCAATATGGATGTATAGGTTTCTCTCGTAAGAAACAAGTAATGGGTTACGATTATGAATTATGTCGTGGCAAGACCTATTCTAAGTCTGCAAATGGGACAATTATTCCAGCTTCCGTAAAAACAAAGAAGGAAGTTTTGAGTATAGCAAAAGCGATTGGAATATTGAAAACATTGGTTTAATTAAAGTTGATATACAATATGGGTAAAACAATAGTTAATGAAATCGAGAAATGTACACAATGTCCGCATTGTACAATTCTTCCAGACCCAGAACCGTATGATTGGTTTTGTGACGATGACGTAAAACTCTTCTGTGAAAAATTAAAAAGGACAGTAGCCGCTGCACTTCGACCCTACGAAAGTGACGAAGTTGATATTCCCAGTGATTGTCCTCTGGAATAAAATATAATAATAAGAAATATGAACGAAACATTGGAACAACAAATTAAACGTCTGGAATTCTGTCGTGATTGCATTGACCAGTCTTATAAAGCTGGGAGAGATGAATACAATCGCCTTGAACGGATGATTGAAGAATTGAAAGAAAAACAAAAATAAGAAAACACATAGAAGAAAGAAATGATTATGGAAGTAAATAATGGAATAATAATTAATGGAGTTTTGCATGAGTTTGTCATACCGAGCGAATCCCCTTGTTTAGAGTGTTCTTTAAAGAATGAGTGTGGTACTTATTTAGGTGATAGGTTGTATTCAGATCCATGCGATGTTTTTAATTCATGTAGTGGAATATTTGTAATACGTGCCAAAGTAAAGATAGAAACGGAGGATTAACTATGGGATTTACAACACCTGTGTTTATACTCAAAAACACACCGGAGCTTCGAGATAAGTTAGTTCGTTTAGGGTATAAAATAGGATATGAAAGGTATATAAACGATGATTTTTTAGCGACAGACAATGATGAGATGTTTGGAATTGATGTTCCATATCCTCCTGAACAATGTAATGGGTATATTCATTGCGGAACTAATGAGGCTTTGTTCCTTGCCATAGCCGCATTGAGAGACGATACTGACGATTCACAATGGTTTGTATATCCTCCTGAAAATATTTGGTTTATATGCGATGACGATGACATCAATTATGCACGAGAAAATATTAAAGATAGTGTACAGGCGGCATGGTTCCATTGTAGTCATAAGGCAACGGTGAAAGAGCTTATAGAACATTTTAAATCTGTTTAGAGAAATGAGTTATGATTTTTTAGGAGACATAGATCGAATAGGCATGGATGCCTACAAGCAAGGTGAAGAAGATGCCAAGAAAAGAGCTATAGAAATTCTGGCTTCTGTTTTAGAGAATTGGGTACATGGTGGTGATGCAGACTGTATCATTGCCGAATTTGAAGAAGAACTAATGAAAAAATGATAACGATATGGCACAGTTTACAACACAAGTTGCAACAAGCATAGAGCAGTCGCAACAATTAATAGAGCTAGGTGTAAAACCTGAAACAGCAGATTTGGTATATCGCTGTACAAAATCAAGCACTGATTCATTGGAATGGGAACTACAATTGTGTCCACCATCACTGGAAAACATAGACAACAATGACATTCCAGCATGGAGCTTGGTCCGGTTACTTGAACTGCTTCCTTATGAGATTCCTTGCGACCGACCAAATGTTCTTCACCATCCAGAATTGATTAAGTATGAGGATGGGTATAACTTCTCCGTATGTAGATATACCGTAGATTGTTTTGCTGGTACTCCTATCGAGAACAGCCCTTTTGACAGTTGTGTGTCTATGATTAAGTGGCTTATTGCAAAAGGGTATTTTAGCAAAGAATTTTTGCTATGAGAAGAATGCCTTTTACTCTTATGGATGATCCATGCTATCATCCATTCTGCAAGTTCCCGGAAGAATATTACTGGAGGATGCCTTTATGGAAAGACAGGGACAAGGTTAATTCACGTACATTTTTAGGATGGTGTATGCGAGTAATAGAAAAGGTGTACTTAGCAATGCAAACAGAGCCAACCATTCTACAAACTCCTCCTTCTTTGATAAACCGGTATGTACCTCCGACACCAGAGCATCTTTATTCAATGCAGATAATAATTCCTTCTCGACCTCTTGCCTATGACGTTCAAGAAGAATTGCGTAGTTGTATAGAGTTACGCCAGCTGTACTCACACCAATGGTCAACACGACTGTCAGACAAAGAAATACCACGCGGGTACATAGCGGTTCTTGAAAATTATCATGGAGGGAAACTAATATCCCGTATAGGCTTGCGCTGGCTACGAGTACACCCTGCCAAAATTCTGATCTTTTCTGAAAAGCTTTAAAAGACAGTTTACTGTTTTCTTTGTGGTTGTCTTCGTAATATTTATTAGGTGTTTTGTACATGATAAAAATATTTATTTCAAATAATAGTAGCCAACATGATATTCATTATCATAGTTGGCTACAAATTTAATAATAATGTGTATAATCGAATATAATCGTATTTAAATAAATGAACAAAGAAAGGAAAGGTAGATTCAACGATGTTATTAGTTCCCTGGAAGAAGCGAAGGGAGAACTGGAGGACATCTTAAATGAAGAACAAGACTCCTACGATTCTCTCCCAGATGGATTACAAATGTCTTCCAGAGGAGAAAAGATGCAGGACTACATCTGCTTGATGGAGGACTGTATAAGCAAGATAGATGAGGTCGTTGGGTTTGTGGAGGAGAAAATAATAAGGAAAAAATAAGTATTATTTGTGTATATCAAATGCATTGCTTATTTTTGTTGTAGTATTAAATTATAAGAACATGAATAGACAAGAATTTTGCCAAATAATTGCAGATATACGAAAGCAATCTACCATTAAAATGAAAGATGTTTGTTTTCAAATGGGGGTTATGCCTACTGCTATATATCGTTTAGAAAAAGGAAGTAGCAATTTTGAGATGGGGAATATGATGTCGTATATTAAAGCACTACAGCATATTCTTGTAATTGAGAACGGCCAACATTCATATCGTATAAATGATGCACAAGAATTAGGAAGTATATTAGCATTAATTCGTAAAGAAAAAGCAATTTCACAGAGAGCTTTGGCTGAAAAAACTGGTTTTGTGTATTCTACAATAGTTAAAATTGAATCTAAAAAATCAATTATTAGTATAGACACAATGCTTAAAATAGTAGATGTTTTGGGCTATACAGTTAAAATAGAAAAAAAATAATTGCTATGGTTGCGTTCATTTGTGTTATTATTTGGATTATTATAATGTTGGTACTAATGTTTCCATTTGGGTTATTAGAGAATCCCCAAAAACGGTTGTCAAAAGGAAATAGTGCGATAGTTATTATAGTAGGAGCAGGCAGTGCCATTTTATTGGACTATATGTATAACGAACATTATGAATTACTGTATAAGTTTTTCTTAGCTATTGGGGTGATTGGTGTCGTTATTTATGCTTTGGGTATATCGTTTTTTAGAACTAAAAGATGATTGTCTGGTAATAAGAGCTGGCATATTATTTATGATTTCAATACCTTTTTCATAACCGTATTTCTTCTTTTTTTTCTATTCTATAGAAAACAATTTTAAGAAGATAGTATGGAAAAAGAGTTGCATACAAACGAAAGTAACAATATAGATATACATTCAACTTCTTTAGAAAGAAAACTTTCATTGGCGTTGCATAAAAGATACCCCGTTATATGGGCAGCAGATAATATTCAGGAATTGGTATTAGATGATAAAGCAACAGTTGAGAATGTATATGACGTACTGGCAGAAATCGAGGATAAGTGCGTGCATTTATCAAAACTCATAAATATAGAATTTAATCCTTCCAATGTTCAGAAATTGGAAGAGGAATATGGGGTACAAATTTCTGAACATTGGAAAAATTACGCTCTAAATGTAATAAATAATTTTGCAGGAGAGGTGCTTGCTTTTGCGATGCAGGCTTCTTCTGTGCGTTAGTCTTCTGGATAGAAAGCAGGTTTATGTCGGTCGTTGATATACATTATTACAACTTTTATAGCTTCTTCTACATGATATTCGGGAATACCGTTCTTGAAAGTTGAAAAAAGTTGTCTATTGGCAGAAAGATAGGTGCAACACCCATTCCAAATACGTGTTGCGATATAAGAGTCGTTTTCATGGTTGATTCGTCTTCCAATAACTTTACTTAACAATTCAATTTGCTCTTTTTCTTTTATGTTCATAGTATCAATTGTTTTTAATCACAAATATATAAAATCATTGATAATTGAGCACAATTGTGGTTAATAAATTTTTCAAAATAAATCCAATAACATAACCATTCCCCTTTTTTCATTCTATTCTATAGAAAATAATAAAGAATATGGAAGAATATGGAAGAACCTAAAAATGCAAAATTATTTTTGGCATTAAAAAGTAGATATGCCTTACACAATACCGACCGTTTGGTAGAGTTCATATTGGATGATCAGAAGACATCTTTTGACTTTATTACTGAAATTATTCCCCAAATAGAAGAAGAGAATAAAAAAGCTCCTAAACTTTTCAAGGTAACTGTTGATACAGACATTCTGGAAAGGTTACGTGCAAAACAAACATGTAAGGGGAAATACCCCCTTAATGATGCGAATATAGCAAATGAAGTAAGGCTGATAGAAGTATATCTAGCAGATAAGGTTTGGGACCTTGTTGGACTAGCCTATATGGACCAACGCTAAAATTCTATTATATTTCCAGCTATTTTAGGGTTATCAATCATTTTCTGAGATAATTCTAACGCTTTATCAATATGATATTGAGGAATTCCATGTCGGCAAGATTCAAAAAAAACTTGCGGACATGTGGAAACGTATGTTTGGCACCCAACCCAAATTCTCTCTTTTTCATAAGGGGTTACTTCAGGGCCAAAAGCTCTTGTTACAAATTTTACTAATAACTCAATGAGGTCTTGCTTTTCTTTTGTATTCATTGTATCATCAATTGGTTTGATTGCAAAAATACACCAATATCATAACTATTTTTCTGTTTTTCTTATCTAAGCTAATCCTATTAGAATAAATGCTGCAACAAATTTGTAATTAAAAAATAAATTATTACCTTTACCAGACAAATTGGAAATGATTTTGTACATTGAACAATCCTGTTAATTATGTCAGTCTGTGTAATTAATTCATAATAAAAATAAAATAAGCTATGTACCCACACGATAATATTTTTAGTATTTATTACAATATAGGGAAACGAACTCCATTCTTGGTTAAACGATGTGAGTTAGGATTAGCACGTTCATCCAGCGAGGAAAGACGTATTGATCCAAATCAAGATAGAACCTTCTTAGTCGAAACTGTAAAGCCGCGTGGCAAATATGGTAAGGCTTATGGCAAGTGTTTTGTAAATGGTAAGCCTGATGATACATATAGGCAGGAATGTTATCCAAATATCAAAGACGAAGAAATCCCTTGCGCTGGATGTGGAGAATGGGTTTTGATTGATGTTCCCGGTGTATCGCTTAATGAAATATTTCCCATTCATAAAGCGGATGAAATACTTATGTTTGGTAAATATAAGGGGAAAACTTTTGGTGACATTTATAAGATAGATTATCAATATCTTCATTGGCTAGAAAAAACAGACAGGCTTTTCAAAGTTGATTTTGAGGAACTTAAACAATTATATCCAGATGTCGAAAAACAGGAAGATATATCTATTGCAGACCAAGTAATTGATTTTGGGAAATATAAGGGACAAAAGTTTCGTGACATTAAAGATGATATTTCTTATCTTGAATGGCTTGTCTCAATAGACAAAATATCTATTGAAGATTTTGAGTTGTTGTCCACGATATAATACCATACAGTTTTGGCTATAAACACTTTTAACACACATATTTATATGAATAAATTTTTATGCTCTCTTGTATTTGTGCTTTCTTTTTCTTCAGTCCATGCACAATCTAATGATTCACAAAAGGAAATACAAACACTTGTCCAGAGAGTCGATTCTCTTGAACATGAATTGTCATACCTTAAATTGACTTATGAATTAAATACACTTAATTCCGACATAACAATGTTTGCAAACGAGGTGTACACCAAATCTATCGCAATTCAATTAGACCTCTATAATCGAAATTTTAATTCCAAATTAGGTGATGCGTATCAACAATATTATGAAACATGCCAACGCAAGAAACAATCAATTTCTGAACTCATTGAAGCTAAGAAAACATTATACTTAATTAAAGTTATAACATATCCTTATTCCGAGAGTGAACTAAAGACGTTAAAGGCAAGTTATAACGTAATTAATGATGCGTATGACTCGTTAGGGAAATCAATGGAGTTACTGGAAATTGTTATTGATACATATAATAAGTTTTTGTAACTATTTAATTTCGGCTTATTCGATAAGTTGTGGAATTCCGAAATTGGTGTTAAAAAAGAATTTTGTCATTCTGGTGTAATAACTAAAAATAACAACCATTCTTTTTCCATCTTTCCTATTCTATAGAAAACTGTAGTTGTCAATATCAGTACTTTGGTATCTGGTATTGTATCTATTTAATATGATATTGTTATAGACTAAAATTTTGTTATATGAAAGCTATTATTGAAGCAAAAAAATATAGGGACACTGATTCTTCGTATATTGTTGTCGAGATACGTTTTTTGTGTGTTCCTATGTTTTATTATAAAAAGCAATGGGCTTGTTAGTCGATTTTTACGAAAGCATTTATATTTCCTGTTATTGTAAGATATGCTCCTTGGGTATGACTCCAGTACACTGCGGTTAAATGTTCATTGTCTATTTTATCTATAACAACCATCTTTATAGGATCAATAGCATTGACAATTTTTACACTGTCTCCAATTTCTATACTCATAATGATAAATATTTATTAATCGTTTCAGCAAAGATACTGCTATTTATTGATAATTGAATACAATTGTAGCCAATTAATTTTCCAAAAATGCACTTGGTTTTCTAAACTAACTCCATCCAGTTCCAACTATTACTTAAAAAAGGCCGGAGATATATTCTCCAGCCATACAGATAAAATTCATCAATTTGCAGAGTCTTTTTGACTCCTTTTGGTTAGTCCTGCAAACCTTGCGATGGCGGCTGAGAAAATATCATAAATCAGGGTGGTATAATTGATCCATGATATTCCAGGTGCATCGACAAGGTTTGCTACTAAAAGGGCAACCAGCATGACTAATCTTACCATGTTGGTTGCAAAATTACATAAATTGTTGATAATCGTATATAATCATTTATAAATATGACAAAAAACAAATTATCTATTGCGCCTCCAGATAAGAAGAAGACTTTGGAGGCGTTTTTTCGTTATTATGAGTTAAGCCGTTTATTGTTCGGTCAAAAGCAAAACGAAATATATGATGTCACAGACATTCCGAAAACAAATAAGTTTTATGAGTTAGCGAAAGAAATAGCTAAACAATTAGAAATTGACTGGGAAAGTATGACACACGAAGAAAGTAATCGTGTTATGTTGGCCCTATTGGAAGATTCATTTAATCTTATACGCGATATTGAAGATTCCAAATCTATAATCCTTCAAACTAAAATAGTGATAAAGAAATGAGTGATGCACAGATTTATGACTTGTATGCTCAAAAGATTTCGGATATAACCAATATTCCATATCCTTATATTATTGTATTGAGAGACAATGGCTTGTTGAATCAGAAAGAAGCAAGAGATAAGTTAATCCGATATGATTATTGGAAATTGATGAAAACAAACAAATTCACACACAACCAGATACTTGAAAAACTTTCTGGTATATATGATGTCAATAAACGTAAAATTTTATATGCGATAAAAGTTAAACCCAAGCGCGTATATTATTGTAGGCAATGTGGACTCCAGTTATCGAAAGTCAAATACATGCGAAACGATGGTATATGCGATAAGTGTATTTCTAAACAAATAAAATTATAAATTATGGACAATCTGTACATTGAAGCGTATAAGTTCTATAAGAATGACTACGCACATGGTTTAGTATTATTTCATATTCAATCTCATTTTGAGGCTTATGAAGATGATGCTATTCAACTGGGGGCAGCACTGAATCTCCCAGTACATCTGCAAGAAGGCGTGAAATTCTGTAGTTTCCCGGATTATGAACTTGAAAACACCTTGTTGTTCCTTGTACAGATTGGTATCTCGGTTAATACTATAGAATATCGAGATGAAAATGGGGTATTCGCAATACCAAAAGTGAAACAAATTTTGGATGATATTGAAGCTGATTATTGACATTTTCGATATACTAATAGTGATTTTTGTAAATATCTGTAATATAGTCAATTATATTAAGTATTATATTTAGTTTTATATATAGCTAATCTATTGTATAACAGTTGATTAAATATAAAATAATTAATAAATTGATGTCATAATTTAAAACAAAGTCGTACCTTTGCCTCACCATCTTAACAAAATAGTTGGTGAGGCTTTTATATGTAAACAAAAATCATAGGAATATGGATAAGATAAAAACAAAATTGAAATTTATTAAGTCAGACCGTACAGAGTCATGGGTAGGATTTGTTTCTATCAATACTAAAACCGGTTACATTAAGGGCGTTAGAGAAGACGCAAAGGGTCCTAAAAAAGTATGTATTGTAACACATGAGCTAGAGCCAATTATTGAGCCGAATGTGCTTTATGATGTACAAATGGTTCCTATGAAAAATGAAAAGGCTGGATACATCGTTGTAGCAGCGGAACCACATGCTTTTGATGCAAAGATTACTTCTACAGTTGTAAAGAATGCTGTGTATTTAGTGGAAGTAAAGTTCGGAAACAAGACAATCAAATACGATCCGCTGGATGGTGTCAAAGATTCTGTTCGTACTATTGATGGGGTTGTAGAGGAACTGTCAAAACGTAAAGACATCAAGAATCTACTGCTGGTAATTGATGATTTCTGTAAGTCAGCAAACATTGTATTAACCGCATTCCAGAACGATGGTCATTATGTCGCAGCAAAAAAAGTTCTCAAAAAGTAGAAAACCTAAGCTGCCGAGAAAAAGAAAAAAGGCTTGTATAAAAGCACAAGGACGCGCTTCGTATTATAGCACTGTTAATCTTGCTAAAGTAGAAGGAGAGTGGCCTTGTAAATTTTGGGTTAATTCGACAGTAGAAATGAAACCGGTAATGATAAATGGTACTGTGGCTCTTATTCCCACACCCGCTCAATATTGGTAGAATATGATAGAAATTCCAGTAGAGGGAATAGCTACAGACGCAGCTCATTCCACGAAAAATAAAATAACAGAGTTTCAGGGGATAGATTTACGGACCGGTAAGCGGATATTTTATCAGAACCTGGGTAATAAAACGGTGAATATTGGTGAGTTCTTAGGCGTTGTTGAAGCGGCAAAATATATCATAGAAAATGATTATTCTCCCAGAATTATCTATACAGATAGTATAACAGCAATAGCTTGGTTTCAAAACAAAAAAACAGCATCCAAGAAGAAATGCAAAGAACTTCAGAAAGCCGAGATATTTCTTAAAACTCTTGCATGGGATGTTGATACAATTGAAGTCCGACACTGGAACAACAAAGAATGGGGTGAGACCCCTGCTGATTTTGGAAACAAATAAAATCCTCCAGCAAGAGAACTGGAGGATTGAGATATACAAATCATCATTTGTTGGAAGTCTTTCTTCCTCTGAAAGCCCAGATAATGTCAGCGATAGATTTTAACGATGCGGCTACATCGAAATCCACTCTTATTCGTAGGCATTTTCTCATTGTAAAGGCAATCAGCACCCATGCGATTGGCATATATTCGCAAAGGTAAGAAGAATCTTTCAAAGTAGGACAGTTTTTCAAAATTCTGTCAACTAACGGCTGTTGAGATACTTAGTCATAAATAGCCGTTACATAGCGGGATGGAGCAGTTGGTAGCTCGCTTGGCTCATAACCAAGAGGTCGCCGGTTCGAGTCCGGCTCTCCGCCACTAACTAATTAAATTAATTATAGTATGAAAGAGCAAATCATATCTGAAAGGGCAAATATTATTGCCAATTTGAGACAATTGGTTCAGTCCTTAGTGGAGTTGAATACGAGAGCTAAAACACACGTGTCTTCCAATAAGGCAGACATTAAGAAATTGAGAAAAGACAATAAAGAGTTGGAGAAGATGAAAACCCGAAACTCATTCTTTATCCGGATTTTTTCTTTGTTCTTTAAGTCTTGATAAGATGATGCCGCAATGGTGGAATTGGTAGACACGATGGACTTAAAATCCATTCGTCCGAAAGGACGGTGCAGGTTCGGCTCCTGTTTGCGGCACAATGACATTAGTCAATAAGAGTTCTTTGAAATATACCAAACTTAATATGCGATGAAAAAGTATATAGAACAATTCTTTTTTATGATAGCGGTCTTATTCATTGGCAATAGAGTATTCAATCATGTTGACGCTTGGTTGGGAATTGCTATATGTTTTGGGGTTTGCTATCCATTTATTAACATCATTAAATTAATTATCAAAAAACATGAAAACGAAGATTAAGTTTATGTTGGTTGCTCTTATGGCAACAGTGATTTTTTCATCTTGTGAGCGTGTTGCTCCTAACTACGCCGGTGTCCTTATGGAGAATTACGGTAAAAAAGGTAAAAATGATTTTAAGATTGTGTCCGGAAAGGTTTCTACATGGGAATGGGGGACAGAGTTGTTCCAGGTACCGTTGTTTGAACAGCGAGGAGGTTTCCAGAGAGCAGTTACTCTGAAAGCTGCTGACAATACGGAATTTGAGGCTACTCCTTTATACTCATATAGAGTAATTAAAGACAAAGCGATTGATGTTGTTTTCGATAATAAGCATATAGGTAATGGCGATGGCTTTATGAGGTCCTTGGAGGATAACATTTTGGAACCGCGTATTTACGACCTAATTAAAGAAGAAAGCCGGAAGTATAAAACAGATACGCTTATGGCCGATGGTGGCTCTTTAGCTTTTGAAAAGCAGCTAGAGGATATTGTTAGGGCGGAGTTTAAAGAACGAGGGTTAGATTTAAAATCGTTTTCTGCTCAATTAGAGTTTAGTAAGAGAGTCCGGGAAAAGATTGATAATAGAAACGAGGTCAACACTAATATTTCCGTTATTGATCAGAAAATCGAGGAACAGAAAAAGCAAAACGAACTGGAAAGATTAAAAACCGAACAGGCTCTTATCACATCGAAAGGGTTAACTAAAGAAATTCTATACAAACAGTTTATAGACAAATGGGACGGAAAAACGCCGCTGTATGGGGTAACTCCAGAATTTCTGAAGATGACGAATTAAAGCCCGTAAGTAAATTGGAAAGAGGAGGGGTACGATCCATGCAGTTTCCAACTTTGGTGTCGCTGGGATGGCTGCATGGGTTGTTAAGAAACATCTTGGAAAAATGTTTTGCACCCCCTTTATTCCTCTGGATGGAAATTATGTAAAATGCTTGAATGCCTGTGAACCGATCGTATTTCACATTCCAAATGGCAAGAAAGCTCAATTGTTGTTTTTACGTCCTACGGACGGCTTATCGTCTTTTGATTTCCTTTACGAGAGCGCGAATTTCTCGTACAAGGAGGACAAGCAACAGCAAATAAATTTCCATTACGGCTGCAAAGTTAAAACTTTTTAGCCAAAAGCCGGTGAAAAATCCGGCTGTTTGCTCGGTTCGTCTATCGGAAAGGACATCTGCCTTTCGAGCAGAAAAGAATGGTTCGACTCCATTACCGAGTACAACAAGCCCGAAGTACAAGGGAACGAACATGCAGGTTATGCTGAGACAAGTCAATATGCAAGTAAACTAAGCCCTGTTCGGAATCGTTGGTCCGGGAGTGTGATACCGAGCTGTTGGTAGAATCGGTATGTTAGATGTCTTTACGGGAGTGTTCGATTCCTCCACCATCGCCGAAAGGGGATGGGTCGGTTAGGGAGATAAAGACATCATTTGCTCTTATAGCTTAGTGGTAGAGCAGATGACTGTTAATCATCAGGTCGGTGGTTCAAATCCATCTAAGAGCGCATTTAAGGTTAAAAAGATTGTTATTGGATTAGCTTATTTTTCTTTCCGCAAAGCTGTGAAGTTGTGAAACTTCCAGCTCTCTGGTTCATTAGCCAAGTGGTAAGGCAATGGTCTGCAAAACCATGATCGCAGGTTCGATTCCTGCATGGGCCTCAAATGGGATGCAATTAATTTTCCACGATTTTAAATTGATTTATATGACAGTATCCAATAAATTGAAAGAATACTATAGAGCATATTATCAGAAGCATAAAGAAAGGCTAAAAGAATATGCCAGACAATACTATCAAAAGCATAAAGAAGAAATAAAAAGAAAAAACAATGCTTTTTATCATAGTCACAAATACCGAAATGCGATGTATTACCGTAATAAAGTAAATAGTGGTCAAGTAGCACAATATGTCAAAAAGCGGAACCAACGTATTGTGAATACAAAGATTAGTATATTGCTTTATTCTTTATCTCACCAGAAAGAAATCTTAGATGAGAAGAGAAAAAGAGACGAGTTACGTAAAAAAAAGAATAGAGAAGGTGCTAAAAAACGTTATTACAAACAAAAAGAAGAGGGCACTCTAAGAACTTACCAAGATAGGCGTGACTATCTAAGAGCTTATAATAAAGAATATTATTATCGAAAACGTAAACAAAGTAATGGGGAGTTGCAATTACTCCCCAAAGATAACAACCATAGGGCTAATATGGTTGTGAAATCAAAATGACAGCGGCTATTCGTAAAGTTGAATCAAAAGAGATATGACATTATAGTGCATTAGTTCAGTGGTTAGAACACTACACTGTCACTGTAGAGATCACGAGTTCGATTCTCGTATGCACTGCAAAAATACAACCATGCAGCCAACTACTGCATGGAGGAAGATAAAAATAAATCAATTGTTAAATCTACGGACAATCCATTTGCCTATAAAGTAGCTTGCAATACAAACCGCGAAACTGGCAGTAATTGACACTGCTAATGTCAAGTCCAGATTGATGTCGTAGTTAACATTAACATTTACGTTGGTTGTAAAGTTGGCGTTAATGTTTGTATTACAACTATTTATAGTAAACATCTGAAGGAAAGCCGTTATCAACGGATTCATTTCAATCAGTTTTAACCGCAAAGATACGGCTTTTCTTCTTATTGTCCGTCTAAAAGCATTATTATGAGTAGTCAAACAAAAACATCCGGTAATGGAATCGGATTCTTAGGATTGCTGGCAATTGTGTTTATCACATTAAAGTTGTGCAATGTAATCAATTGGTCATGGTGGTGGGTAACTTCACCTCTTTGGGGAGGAGTTGCTGTTCATTTTGCCATTATTGCAATTTCATTGCTTGTACATGCAATTGCAATCATAGTGAGAAGTATGATTAATAAGAAATAACCATCAGCTTATTTGAGTAGTTATGAAAACAGGAGTAATATTGGCTCGATTCCAGCCTATACATAATGGACACCTACAGCTGATAAAGAAGGCTTGTGACGAGAATGAGCAAGTTTTAGTTATTATTGGATCAATAGATAAACTCTCAAAACGGAATCCGATACCTTGGACTATCCGAAAACAGCTTGTTGAAAAGGCGATTAAAGACCATTCTCTTCACGAAAAAACGAAGATTGTTGAGCTTGCTGACCTTTCTGATGAATCTGACAACAGTCACGATTGGGGTTTTTATCTTTATTCGTTTATTGTTAGCAAAATCAACCAGTCTGATTTCACCATCTATTACTCTGATGGATTTGAGACCATCACATCTTGGTTTCCAGGATTTCTTTTAAGGAATAACGTGTCTCTATCTTTACTTGCCAGAAACACTTGTGAAGATGGTGTGTCAGCAACTATGGTGCGTGATATGATACTTGCTGATAGCCTTCCAGAAAATAATGTGGTCCCACAGTGCGTGTATGATATGCGCCAGACAATTAAGGCATTTTTAAACGTTTTCAAATAAAAATATGAAAAAGTACATTGAAACAAAACAGATTGAAGCCGAGCCTATGACATTGGGCGACTTCGTTCAAGAAACGGGTAGAAACCCCTATGGTAAGGACATTGAAAACCATAAAGAAACCGAGAAAGGTTATCGTGTTAAATACGAAGATGGTTACGAAAGTTGGTCGCCTGCCAAAGCGTTTGAGAAATCATACAAGTGTGCAGACACCTTTCTTGACCGTTTGCATATTGAAATGAAAGACTTGTATGACAGGTTGGATAAACTTGTTGCTTTCATTGATTCTGGAAAGATGGATGAAGTGGTAACAGACAACTACCAAAAATTTTTGTTACGCTTACAGCAAGTAGTGATGGGTAATTACGTGAAAACACTTGAATGTCGTATTGGATGTCTTGATGGTGCTCCTAATGCTCCGTTTAACCAGATGTCTTTCGGAGTTGCAATCGAAGCGTTGAAATTTGGTCTTGCTATTCGTAGAAAAGGTTGGAATGGAAAGGGATTGTGGGTCATCAAGCAAGTCCCGGCACACATCGAAAGCGATATTGTTCCGAAGATGCAGTCACTTCCTCAATCGGCAAAGGACCTTATTCTGAAAGGCAAGGGTTTCATTAACTATACAAGCCAATGCCTTATCTACAACGAGAATACTGGTCGTGCTGATTCATGGATTCCGTCTATCAGTGACGTGTTTGCAGAAGATTGGGAGATTGTTCAACAATGAAGTTTCAATCATATAGAAACAGCAATTTTTTCTGCAAAAAGCTCTTTTGTTTGTCAATGATTATAAGTTGGATATAAAGACGTTAATTATGATTATATTAAAAACAACAAAAAGTAGCATTGAAATAGTAAAACAAATGGTCAAAGAAATGAACGATTTTGAGTTCAGAGCGTATACACCTGAATGTCATTTCTACTATAATTTATTATGTGATGAGCTATCACAGTTTGTAAATGAACATCTCGTTTGTGATGCAACAGTTCGTCAAGAAGCAAAACAATATATCTATAATAATTTAAAGCGTTTATATGTACCTGGAATTGGGATATTACCATTTCCTGAGATGGAGTTGTAGTATGTTAGAAGTTTCTCGAAACACATATTCTGAGATTCATAGTCCATATAAAAATTGAGCTGAAAGGAGAGCTATGAATAAAAAGAAATAAAATCCAATAAAGACATAGATTTATTCTCATAATGAATTATCTTTGTACTATAAACAAGTGAGTCTATCCTACATTTATTAACCTATGGTTGGTAATGTAGATGAATTGAAATATTGGGATGTGATACTAAAATGATACCAAATGTGTAATTATCTGACTATCAACATCAATTTTACCCCCTGAGGGTGTACAAAGATTATTAAAAGGAGAACTTAAAAGGTTCTCCTTTTTTGTTAAGAGCTTTTTGGGTTGTTACTGTTCAGCTGTAGGAATAAAAAATACCGCTACTCAAAGCTATATTCGACTTTGGTAGCGGTTTTTTTATAGTGTAACTACTATCTATTAGAACTTGAAGAAGTTCTTGGCATTGTTGTAGCTGATATCTTCAATCATTTGGTTTACACGATCCATTTCAGATGCCGGAATTTCTCCGTTTTCTACGTCACGTCCTACCAAGTTACACAATGTACGGCGGAAATATTCATGACGCGGGTAGGATAGGAAGGAACGAGAGTCTGTCAACATACCTACGAAGCGGCTCAAAAGACCGAGTACTGACAAAGCATTCATTTGTTTTTCCATACCATCCTTTTGATCGAGGAACCACCATCCGGAACCAAATTGGATTTTTCCCGGGATAGAACCATCCTGGAAGTTACCCAGCATTGTTGCAATCACTTCGTTGGCGCATGGGTTCAAGTTGTAGAGGATTGTTTTAGTCAATTTGCCATTAGTGTTCAGGCGATCAAGGAATTTAGCCATTGCTTTGGCGGTTGTAAATTCACCGATAGAATCGAAACCTGTATCAGCACCCAGTAATTTAAACATCTTCGTGTTATTGTTACGAATAGCGCCGTAATGGAATTGTTGAGTCCATCCTTTTTCCCAGTCCATTTCACCGAAGATCACAAGCATTGCCGATTTGAATTTCAGAATTTCTTCCTTGGTCAATTCTGCGCCACCATATACCTTATTAAAGATGGCTTTGATTTCAGCATCTGTATAATCTTCTGCGTAGAATTCTTCAATACCATGGTCAGACAGACGGCAGCCTTGTTCTGCGAAGAAGTCATGACGTTTGCGCAAAGCAGCGATCATATCATCAAAGTTGGAGATGATAACACCACTTACCTCTGCCAGTTTTTCTACATAACTGCGGAAATCTGCAGGGACTTCTACAGCCATAGCCTTATCAGGACGCCATGTTGGTAACATCTTGATTTCAAATCCGCTTTCGCGTGTTTTGATATGATATTCCAATGAATCGATAGGATCATCCGTTGTGCAAACGGCTTCTACATGATAACGACGCATCATTCCACGAGCTGAATATTCGGGTTGAGACAGTTTCTCGTTACATTCATCGTAAATTTCACGTGCGGTTTGTGGATTCAATATTTTATTGATACCAAATGCTGTTTTCAGTTCAAGGTGAGTCCAGTGGTACAATGGATTACGGAAAGTATAAGGTACTGTTTCCGCCCATTTTTCAAATTTTTCCCAGTCTGTGGTATCTTTTCCTGTGCAGAAACGTTCGTCTACACCGTTTGTACGCATTGCACGCCATTTGTAGTGGTCACCGCCCAGCCAGATTTCAGTCAGTGATTTAAACTTGTAGTCGTCAGCTACCATTTGGGGGATTAAATGACAGTGGTAGTCAATAATCGGCATTTTAGCCGCATGCTCGTGATACAACTTTTGTGCAGTTTCTGTCTGCAGCAAGAAGTTTTCATCCATGAAGTTCTTCATTATTACTGTGTTTTAAGTATATAAAATTATTACTTTCTGTATTTATACCTATATAGTATTGATTTTAAAGCTAATAGGCGTAAATCTCGTTTTAGTTTTATTAACCGTTATCGAACACAAAAATAGAAAATTTACTTGGAGTAACAAAATAATTCGTATATTTGCAGCGATTATTTATAATATTTAAGTTTTAGCACTATGGAGGACCAGAACTATACCATTAAAGACATAGCCCGTATGGCCGGTGTTTCCGCCGGGACGGTTGACAGGGTGTTACACAATCGTGGTGACGTGTCTCCCAAAAGCAAAGCCAAAGTACAAAAGGTGTTGGACGAGATTCATTATCAGCCCAATGTATTTGCTATCGGTTTGGCCGCTAAAAAGAAATATTCTTTCCTCTGTTTGATACCTTATTATATAGAGCATGATTATTGGCATTCGGTAGTAGGGGGGATTGAGCGTGCCCGGCAAGAGTTGCGTCCTTTTAATGTGAGTATAGATTATCTGTGCTATCACCATGGGGATGAGAAGAGTTATCAGGAAGCCTGCCTTTCCATCAAAGAAAAGAATGTGGATGCGGTATTGATTTCTCCGAATTTCCGGGAAGAGACACTGGCGCTGACAGCTTATTTACAGGAAAATAAGATTGCTTATGCTTTTGTCGATTTCAATATGGAAGAAGCAAAAGCGTTGACATATATCGGGCAGGATTCATATAAGAGCGGATATATCGCGGCGAAAATATTGATGCGCAATTATTCGGCAGGAGAAGGCCAGGAGTTGGTTTTGTTTTTAAGTAACAATAAAGATAATCCGGCTGAAATACAGATGCAACGCCGTTTGGATGGTTTTATGAGTTACATTGCCGAAGAATATAATAACTTGGTAATCCATGAGGTAGTACTTAACAAATCCGATCAGGAAAGTAACCAACAGACATTGGATGAGTTTTTTCAGGCGCATCCGAAGGCTTTACTGGGAGTTGTATTTAATTCCAGAGTGTATCAGTTGGGAGAGTATCTTCGTCATGCGGGACGTAGCATGAAAGGACTGATAGGATATGACCTTCTGAAAGCAAACGTAGATTTATTAAAATCCGGTGATGTGCATTATTTAATCGGGCAACGTCCGGGTTTGCAAGGATATTGTGGGGTGAAGGCATTGTGCGACCATGTCGTGTTTAAGAAGTCTGTTGAACCTGTAAAATACATGCCTATTGATATCCTGATAAAGGAAAACATTGATTTTTATTTTGAATTTGTATAATATCAACTTTATAAATTACAACTAACATGAAAGCATTAAACAAAGAAACTGCTCCTAAAACACAACGTCCGGAGCGTATTATCCAATTTGGCGAAGGTAACTTTTTGCGTGCATTTGTAGATTGGATTATTTATAACATGAACCAGAAAGCTGATTTCAACAGCAGTGTAGTAGTGGTTCAACCGATTGATAAAGGTATGGTCGATATGCTGAATGCACAGGATGATCTTTATCATGTAAACCTTCAAGGATTGGATAAAGGAGAGGCTGTTAACAGCTTGACAATGATTGATGTAATCAGCCGCGCTTTAAACCCATATACTCAAAATGACGAGTTTATGAAGTTGGCAGAGCAACCTGAAATGCGTTTTGTTATTTCAAACACTACAGAGGCTGGTATTGCTTTTGATCCGGCTTGTAAACTTGAGGATGCTCCTGCTTCATCTTATCCGGGTAAGCTGACTCAATTACTGTATCATCGTTTTAAAACATTCAATGGTGATAAGACAAAAGGTTTGATTATTTTCCCTTGCGAGCTTATTTTCCTGAATGGTCATAAGTTGAAAGAAACAATTTATCAATATATTGAATTGTGGAACCTGGGGAATGAGTTTAAAACTTGGTTTGAAGAAGCTTGTGGTGTATATGCAACATTGGTAGACCGTATTGTTCCGGGATTCCCGCGCAAGGATATTGCTGCTATCAAAGAAAAACTGCAATATGATGATAATCTGGTTGTTCAGGCTGAAGTTTTCCATTTGTGGGTTATTGAAGCTCCGCAGGAAGTTGCAAAAGAGTTCCCGGCTGACAAGGCAGGCTTGAATGTATTGTTTGTACCGTCAGAAGCTCCTTATCACGAACGTAAGGTTACTTTGTTGAATGGCCCGCATACAGTTCTTTCTCCGGTTGCTTATCTCTCGGGAGTGAATATTGTGCGTGATGCTTGCCAGCACGAAGTGATTGGTAAATATATCCACAAGGTAATGTTTGACGAACTGATGGAAACTTTGAACTTGCCGAAGGATGAGTTGGAGAAATTTGCAAATGATGTATTGGAACGCTTCAACAATCCGTTCGTGGATCATGCAGTAACCAGCATCATGCTGAATTCTTTCCCTAAATACGAAACTCGTGATTTGCCGGGATTGAAGACTTATCTGGAACGTAAAGGTGAACTTCCTAAAGGACTGGTGCTTGGTTTAGCCGCTATCATTACTTATTATAAAGGTGGTGTACGTGCTGATGGTGCTGAAATTGTTCCGAATGATGCTCCTGAAATCATGAACCTGCTGAAAGAACTTTGGGCAACAGGTTGCACAAAGAAAGTTGCTGAAGGTGTTCTGGCTGCAGATTTTATCTGGGGAGAAGATTTGAATAAGATCCCGGGATTGACAGAAGCCGTAAAAGCTGATTTGGATTCTATCCAGGAAAAAGGAATGCTTGAGACCGTTAAAGGTATTCTGTAATTAGAAGACTAAATAAAAAAATAGCGCCACTGTCCTCTGAACAAGTGGCGCTATTTTTTATTATCAAGTTATTTATTATTCTTGTTCAGCCGTATGCAAAATAAATGTAGTAGCTCCAATTGTCACAATAGCGCCATCTTCAATACGTACACGGTCTTTATCTCCCAGAATTTCATTCATAAGGAAAGTACCTGTGAGACTAGGAGCATCTCGTAATGTGTAGACTAGCTTTCCTTGCTTATTACGCTTTATATTGATGATGCAATGGCGTCGATCCATGCTCATATCACCACTTTCAATGGGAGTATTAATGTTTGTTCCTACACAACGGCGGCCTATGACATTGTCACCTTCCTGCAAGGGAAGTAACTGTTTAAAACCAAATACATTTTCGATAACAGTGATATATCCGAATTCTTCTTTATGAGATTCAGCTTCTTCTTCCAGGTTTTCTTCCTTTCTAAGAGCCTTAACTTTACTTTTTCCTAACCGGATACTGAATTGCTTGCCACAATGTTCGCATTCAAATACCAGTGATTGGCCTTCGCTATACTTGGTTTCATCAAAATAAAGATAATTCTCACATTTAGGACAAAGAACTCGTTTCATGCTTTTTAAAAGGTTTTTTTATTTAGCCAGTAACCAGGCATTCTTATAAGTTTCGTTTTTTCTTAGCTCAAGTAATTGCTTGGTCGCTTCATCACGGTTGTTGAATGAACTGATACTGACACGTACTTTACCATCAGTGTTCAGAGCTTTTGCATCTGCAAATCCTTTTGATTTTAATTGGGTTGCAATAGCTTCTGCATCTTTCAGGCTGATTCCTCCTGCCACAATGATATGAAAAGGATGATTTGCACTTTCTTGAGATTTCACCGCAGGAGCAGGAGCCGCTGTTTCCTGTTTTACCACTTTCACTTCTCTTACTGCGATCGGTTTGGAAGTCTTGGCTTTATCCGTTGTATGCTTTTTAGCAGATGAAGTTTTGGTTGAAGCGGAAGAAGCAGAAAGCTTCTTTGCTTGTTGCGCAGCATCGTTCTTAACATAAACAGGAGTTACTGCAACCGATTGCTTTTCTATTTGCTCAAAAAGCTCGCTGGGCAATAACTGTGCATAATTGTTCTTTTGAACGTCGGTATTCTCTACCGGAGTTGAAAAGGCAAAGAACAGTACGATGGCAGCAATCATTGCTGCAGCATTGCGGAGATACGCACGGTTGATACTAATTTCAAAAGTCTTCTTTTCCTTTTCCGGATAAGTCGGTATCAATACTTTTTCTTTCTGCTGCAGAGCCGAAAGTTCATGTATTTCAAAAGAGTCGAGACCATATAATGAAGGAGTTGTTATCTTATAATCATAAGGAACGAACTCGTAGTTGCCATAAATGTTATAATGAATCTCGCCTATATTATCCAGATGAGCTTTCCCTTCCTCATGAAGGAGACCGATAAATTCGTTTACTTCTTTTTCTACTATACGGCTGGCGTCAGCAAAACTTGTGTCGTATGCTGACATATAAGATTGCACCAGTACGCCGTCATTCAGTTTTAATTGAGGATTAAAACCGATTGTACGGGTAGGAGGTAAAAATATATTTTCTTCCTTTACGCGGGTTGCGGGCGAATAATGCGCTACAAAACCACCAAATCCCGGAACAATAACGCAGTCGTTTTCCAGTAGTAAAGTCTCTATATGTTGTGCCAATTCAATCATGTCTGCAAAATTAAGAGATAAATTGAATATATCCCAGAAAACTTCGAAAAATTCACTACTTTTGCATCGTTTTATTTATCACTATCAATAATGAACTATATACAGACAGAAATAGACGGAGTATGGCTGATCGAGCCTAGAGTTTTCTCCGATGAACGGGGCTATTTTATGGAAGCCTATAAGAAAGAAGAGTTTGAAGCCAATATTGGTCCCGTAAACTTTATACAGGACAACGAGTCGAAATCATCTTTTGGTGTATTGCGTGGATTGCACTATCAAAAAGGAGAACATAGTCAGGCGAAACTGGTTCGTGTTCTTAAAGGAGAAGTGCTCGACGTTGCCGTTGATTTGCGTAAATCATCGCCTACGTTTGGAAAGCATGTTTGTGTATTGCTTAGTGAAGAAAACAAGAGACAATTTTTTATTCCCCGTGGTTTTGCTCATGGCTTTGCTGTCTTGAGTGAAGAAGCTGTTTTTACATATAAGGTAGATAACAAGTATGCTCCGCAGGCAGAAGCCTCTATTTTATATAATGACGAAGCATTGGGGATCGACTGGCCGTTGGCAGAGTCGCAAATGTTATTATCTGCGAAAGACAGAGAGGGAACTGCTTTCAAGGACGCCGTTTATTTTGAATGAATTTCTAAACAAACAATAGATTAAGTATGAAAATTGCAATCGTGGGAACAGGGTATGTGGGTCTGGTGTCAGGCACATGTTTTGCCGAAATTGGCGTGAATGTAACGTGCGTAGACACGAACAAAGAGAAAATCGAATCTTTGCAAAAGGGGAACATTCCAATTTATGAAAATGGATTGGAAGAGATGGTACTCCGTAATATGAAAGCAAAGCGATTGAAGTTTACTACCTCATTGGAAAGTTGTCTGGATGAAGTGGAAGTTATATTCAGTGCAGTTGGAACTCCTCCGGATGAAGATGGCAGCGCTGATTTGAAATACGTATTGGAGGTGGCCCGTACCATTGGTCGCAACATGAAACAGTATAAATTGGTAGTTACCAAAAGTACCGTTCCGGTAGGCACTGCCAGTAAGGTTCGTGCGGTTATTCAGGAAGAACTGGATAAGAGAGGCGTGACGGTTGATTTTGATGTGGCTTCTAATCCGGAATTCCTTAAAGAAGGAAATGCTATCAGTGATTTTATGAGCCCGGACCGCGTGGTAGTGGGAGTGGAGTCGGCACGTGCGGAGAAATTGATGTCCAAACTATATAAACCATTCTTATTGAATAATTTCCGTGTGATTTTCATGGATATTCCGTCTGCGGAAATGACTAAATATGCGGCAAATTCGATGCTGGCAACCCGTATAAGCTTTATGAATGATATTGCAAACTTGTGCGAGATTGTTGGTGCGGATGTGAATATGGTGCGTAGTGGGATAGGTTCGGATACTCGTATCGGACGTAAGTTTCTGTACCCGGGTATCGGATATGGTGGTTCCTGCTTCCCCAAAGATGTGAAGGCATTGATTAAAACAGCAGAACAGAATGGTTATACCATGCGGGTACTTACGGCTGTGGAAGAAGTGAATGAGAACCAAAAAAGCGTCTTGTTCGAAAAGTTAATGAAACAGTTTAATGGTGATTTGCAGGGTAAGACTGTTGCTTTGTGGGGATTGGCATTTAAACCGGAAACGGATGATATGCGTGAGGCTCCGGCATTAGTCCTGATCGATAAATTGCTGAAAGCAGGTTGTAAAGTACGCGCATACGATCCGGCTGCCGTGCAAGAATGTAAGCGCAGGATTGGTGATACTATCTATTATGCTTGCGATATGTATGATGCCGTACTGGATGCTGATGTGTTGATGTTGGTTACCGAATGGAAAGAATTCCGTCTGCCTTCATGGGCCGTTATCAAGAAAACGATGTCCCGGCAGATTGTGTTGGACGGACGTAATATATATGATAAAAAAGAGATGGAAGAACTCGGATTTATTTATCACTGTATTGGTAAATAAAAAAATAAGAGTATCTTTATATAAAAACTAAAATAGATGATGAAAAATGTGGCTGTATCGTTAATGGCAATCTTTTTCGCGGCATGTAGCGGCAATAAGAGTCCCCATTCTCTTCAACAAGAGAAAGAGGATCTTAGTGCAAAAGGACTACTGCAGGGAATTTGGCTGGACGATGAAACGGAGAGCCCGTTGATGCGTGTAGAAGGAGATACTATCTACTATGCAGATGTACAAAGTACTCCCATTGCATTTAAAATAATACGGGATACTCTTTATACTTATGGAAATGATACTACTTATTACAAGATTGATAAGCAGGCAGAACATATATTCTGGTTTCATTCCATAACGGATGATGTAATTAAGTTGCATAAATCCGAAGATGCCAATGATTCAATCTATTTTGTCCGTCAGGAATTAGTCATTCCGGCATATACGGAAGTAACCAAACGCGATAGTGTAGTGACCTATAATGGCACTCGCTATCGCGCATACGTATATATTAATCCTTCTAAAATGAGAGTCATCAAGACGACTTATTCCGAAGACGGGATTAGCATGGATAATGTATACTATGATAATGTGATGCACATTTGTGTGTATGAAGGTAAAAAGAGCCTGTTTGCCAGCGATGTTACCAAACAGATGTTTGACAAAGTACTTCCTGTCGATTTTCTGGAGCAATCCATCCTGTCAGATACAAAGTTTATGAAAGTAGACCGGAACGGTTTTCATTATCAAGCTGTCCTGGCCATTCCGGAAACTTCCATATATAGCATTGTAAATATGGAAGTAAGTTTTAAAGGAGATTTGACTATCACTTCATCCAAATAAAAAAGCACCATACATTCAGATCGTATAGTGCCGGATTAAAAAAGCCTTGCTTTAATTTTGTCTGGGGGGAGACGGACGGTTATTTCTCTTTCCTCCGTTATTATTATTCCTTTTTCCCCGGAAATCTTTTCTTTTGTAGTTGCCACCCTTGCCCTTGCTAAAAGAACGTGGCTTGTATTCCGGAGCTTCTCCCAATTCTTCAGGAATAGGAATTTTATAAATCTCTTTTTCCAGGAAGTTCTCAATACTTTTGAAGTTACTTTGTTCTTTCTCGCTGATGAACGTAAGTGCTACACCATCATTGTTGGCACGTGCTGTACGTCCGATACGGTGTACATAGTCTTCGCTGTCGTGAGGCACGTCGAAGTTGATAACCAGGCGGATATCATCGATATCTATACCACGTGCAACGATGTCCGTAGCTACCAATATATTGATTCGTCCGGCTTTAAACTCATGCATAACAGTTTCCCGTTGAGCCTGTTCCAGATCCGAATGCATTTCCCCTACGTTCAGTTTCATGGATTTCAAAGCCTTGGCTACTTCCTTGACCTTGATTTTAGAAGATGCAAAGACAATCACACGTTCCGGAACTTCATCCATAAAAAGACTGCGTATGATTCCCAGCTTTTGATTTTCGTAGCAAACGTATGCTGCCTGAATAATCTTTTCTGCAGGTTTGGAAACTGCGAGCTTTATCTCTGACGGATTATTTAAGATTGTGTTTGCCAATTGCTGAATCTTTGCAGGCATTGTTGCAGAAAACATGATTGTCTGTCGTTCCTTCGGCAGATATTTCGCAATTTGCATGATATCTTCATAGAATCCCATGTCGAGCATCCGGTCCGCTTCATCCAGAATAAAATAAGAAACCTTGGAAAGATCTACATATCCAAGGCTTAAATGGGCGATCAGACGTCCGGGAGTAGCAATAACAACATCAGCTCCTAAAGTGAGTCCTTTTTTCTGTTGTTCGAACAATATTCCATCATTTCCACCGTATACGGCAACACTCGATACCGGCATGAAATAGGAAAACCCTTCCATTTGCTGGTCGATCTGTTGAGCCAATTCCCGGGTAGGAGACATGATGACACAATTAATCGCATCTTCCGGATGTTTACCTTCAGATAATTTATTCAATACAGGCAGTAGAAACGCGGCCGTTTTACCTGTTCCTGTCTGTGCTACTGCGATCAAATCTTTACCCTCAAGTATGATTGGAATTGCCTGCTCCTGTATAGGCGTACATTCGTCAAATCGCATGGCATCAAGCGCCTCAAGCACATTTGCATTTAATTGTAGTTCGGAAAACTTCATTCTTTTATTTAATTTGTCAGCAAAGATAATCTATTTTTTGGTCTAATTACATATTCAAGTAAGAATCTTTGAATCCGAGAAAATAGAGCACTCCATCCAGTCCGATAGTGTTGATCGATTGCTTGGCATTTGCCACCACTTTAGGCTTTGCGTGGAAAGCAATTCCCAGTCCGGCAACCCCTAGCATAGGGAGGTCGTTAGCTCCGTCTCCTACGGCGATGGTCTGTGCAATATCCACCTTTTCCACTTGTGCAATGAGGCGGAGCAGTTCGGCTTTCCGTTTTCCGTCTACTACATCTCCCAGGTAACGTCCGGTCAGTTTGCCGTCAATAATTTCCAGTTCGTTGGCATAGACGTAATCTATACCGTATTTCTTTTGCAGGTATTGACCGAAATAAGTGAATCCTCCCGAAAGGATGGCGATTTTGTAACCGTACTTCTTCAATACATACATCAGCCGTTCTACGCCCTCCGTGATAGGCAAGCTCTCGGCTATTTCTTGCATTACCGATTCGTCCAGCCCTTTCAATAGTGCTACACGGCGGGTAAAGCTCTCTGTAAAGTCTATTTCTCCACGCATGGCGCTTTCTGTGATGGCCTTTACTTCGTCGCCTACACCGGCACGGATAGCCAGTTCGTCAATCACCTCTGTTTCGATTAATGTAGAGTCCATATCAAAACAGATCAGACGGCGCATACGACGGTACATATTATCCTGTTGGAAAGAAAAGTCCATTTCCAGTTCGCTGGCCAACTTCATCAGCTTCTCCTGCATCGCAATGCGATCTTTCGGAGTACCTCTCACTGAAAATTCGATGCAAGCCCTGGTGCGTGCATCTGCCTGACATTCATCCAACGGGATACGACCTGTCAGACGTTTGATAGCATCAATATTCATGCCCTGTTCGGCCAATATGCTTGTAGCGGCAGAAATCTGTCGGGCGGAAAGCTTGCGTCCCAGAACCGTCAGGATATAACGGTTTTTTCCTTGCATACCTACCCAGTTTTCATATTGCTTGGTGGTGATAGGTTCAAACCGGATGGTCACTCCCAGGGAAGAAGCCTTGAACAACAATTCCTTCATAATGAATCCGGAATGTCTTTCTTCACTCTTGAACAGGATACCCAGCGATAATGTATTATGAATATCTGCCTGGCCGATATCAAGAATCGTGGCATCATATTTGGCAAGGATTTCGGTCACGGAAGCAGTCAGTCCCGGGCGATCTTCGCCGGTAACTCGAATCAGAATCAATTCAGTATTTGATGGTTGCATAAAAAATAGACTTTAACGCTGCAAAAGTAGAGAAAAAAGTTCGTTTTTATGCTAAATAACATAAAAAGTTATACTCAAAAAGTAAGATTTTTGCTTGTTTTTTTGGAAGTTAATTTAATAATTACTTACCTTTGCACTCGGTTTCAAAAATAAAGGCTCTGATAATCAGCGGATTCCTCTTCGCCTGATGCCTGAAAAGACAATGTTTCGGGAAGAAACCACTGTTTAAGGACAGTCCCGGATAGTATTAACTAAAACCGAATTACATGAAGCATGTAAAATGGATTTTTGTTGTATTACTGATTTGTTCCTTGACCGCTTTCGTTGAGAAAGACAAACCTACCGGAGGTTTGAGTGAGGGTGACGTAGCCCCTGATTTTAAAATCGAATCTACGTCAAACGGGCAACCCGCCTTTAAATTGGGAAATTTGAAAGGTAAATATGTGTTGCTAAGTTTTTGGGCAAGTTATGACGCGCAGTCCCGGATGCAAAATGTAAGTTTGAGCAATGCGCTTCGTTCTTCTCATAATGTGGAAATGGTTTCTATTTCATTTGACGAATATCAGTCAATATTTAAGGAAACCGTTCGTAAGGATCAAATAGTTACGCCCACTTGTTTCGTGGAAACAGAAGGCGAGGATTCCGGTTTATTTAAGAAGTACCGTTTAAACCGGGGATTTACTAACTATTTATTGGATGGAAATGGTGTAATTATAGCCAAAAACATCTCTGCTGCAGATCTTTCTGCTTATGTAAAAGAAGTCGGTTAACGATTTTAAGAATGTAAGGAGAAAGAGGGATTTTCCAAATCACCGTCAGGTGAAAACAATGGAGAATAGACAAAAGAGGAAATGGATACAACAAAAAAGTTCCGCCTACACTTGCATTAGCAAGAATAGGCGGAACTTCTACTTTTATACTCTTCGTTTATCCGGTGCATCCAAAACCTTGGGGCAATCTATGGATAGAATCCGTGAAGACTGCAGAAGGCTTGCCTACCTTTTATTTAGGTGCCTTCTGGTACAAGAAGAATGCGATACCCGCATAAAGGATATTAGGAATCCAGACTGCAACGGCAGGTGGCACATTTCCGTTCACGGCAAAGGTGGAAGTAATCGTCTGGAACAGGATATAAGAGAAACTTAATCCTAATCCGATACCCAGATGAAGCCCCATACCGCCTTTCGTTTTTCGGGACGAAAGCGATACACCGATGATGGTAAGGATGAAAGAGGCGAACGACATAGCGATTCGTTTGTGATATTCAATCTCAAACTCCTTGATGTTGGCAAATCCTCTTCGTTTCTGTTTGGCGATATAATCGCTTAATTCGGGACTGGTCAGCATTTCCTGCTGGTTTTTCATGATAAGAAAGTCGGAAGGTTCCATGTTGATGATAGAGTCTATCCGGTCTCCTTTAGTGATTTTTTCCTTTAAACCATCCAGTTCGCGTACCATATAATCGTGGATCGTCCATTTATGAACGGTGGTGGTGTCGTACGTAATCCGTCGTGCAGTTAAATGTGAAACCAGCTTTTTATCCACAAATTTGTCCAATGAAAAGCGGTTACCGGTTTTCATTGCGTTGTTATAGTTGTCGATATATGCAATCACTCCGCTATCCACTTCCAGCTGCACATTGCTTACCGAGTTTTGTTTCTTTGGTTTGATATACCGGTCTTCAAAATTCAGACGCGTAACACTTCCTTTCGGAATCACATACGAACTTAGTGTGAAAGTGACGAGGGCGATGATAGCGGCAGAAATCATGTAAGGGCGCATCATCCTCTTAAAGCTCATACCGGTGGAGAACATCGCGATAATTTCGGAGTTTTCTGCCAGTTTGGAGGTAAAGAAAATAACAGCAATGAATACGAACAACGGACTGAACAGATTGGAGAAATAGGGGATAAAGTTCATGTAGTATTCAAAGATAATTTTATCCCATGGAGCTTCATGCTCCATTAGTTTGTCCATCTTTTCGTTGAAGTCAAATACCACTGCAATAGAAATGATTAGTGCAATAGCAAATACGTATGTCCCCAAGAACTTCTTGATGATATACCAGTCCAGCCGTTTTATAAATCGATTGCTTTTCATTTCTTATAATCTAGTTGATACTCTTTTGACCATCATCGGCTTCCAGGTTGAGAAATCTCCGGCGATAATGTGCTTTCTTGCTTCCCCTGCCAGCCACAGATAGAATGCCAGATTATGTATGGAGGCAATTTGCATAGCCAGTAGCTCTTGCGCATGGAAAAGATGGCGCAAATAAGCCTTGCTGTATAATGTATCCACGCAAGAGGCTCCGTCGGCTTCGATGGGAGAGAAGTCCGTTTCCCATTTCTTGTTCCGCATATTGATAATGCCATCTTTGGTGAACAACATGCCATTTCGTCCGTTTCTTGTAGGCATAACGCAGTCGAACATATCCACACCGCGTTCTATTCCTTCAAGAATGTTGACAGGAGTTCCGACACCCATCAGGTAACGGGGTTTGTCTTTAGGAAGTATTTCATTGACAATCTCGATCATTTCATACATCTTGTCTACCGGTTCACCTACCGCCAAACCGCCGATAGCATTCCCGTCAGCACCTTTGGATGCAACAAACTCTGCAGATTGCTTGCGCAGGTCGGGATAAACGCATCCCTGCACGATGGGGAAGAGAGACTGATTGTAACCGTATTTAGGTTCTGTCTCGTTAAAACGTTGTATACAACGGTCGAGCCATCTGTGGGTTAATCCCAATGACTTTTTGGCATACTCGTAATCCGAGTCGCCCGGGGGACATTCGTCAAAAGCCATCATAATATCCGCACCGATGGTACGTTCTATGTCCATCACCTTCTCCGGAGTGAAGATGTGCTTGCTTCCGTCGATATGCGAACGAAATTCGGCTCCTTCTTCACGCAGCTTTCTGATTCCGGCTAATGAAAATACCTGAAAACCACCGCTGTCAGTCAGCATGGGGCGGTCGAAACCATTGAAACGGTGCAGCCCGCCTGCTTTCTCGATCACGTCCAGTCCCGGACGCAAATAGAGGTGATAGGTATTACCCAGAATAATCTGTGCCTGAATATCTTCTTTCAATTCGGTCAGATGTACTCCCTTCACAGTGCCCAGTGTGCCCACCGGCATGAAGATAGGTGTTTGTATCTGCCCGTGGTCTGTTGTTATCAGACCGGCACGGGCATTACTTTTAGTGTCTGTATATTGTAACTCAAATGTCATTCCTGGCTGGGTTTCTTAACAGATAAATCAATAGGATCCGCTACTTTCTCGTTAGTCAATGCAATAGCGAATACCTCTCTTATATCGTTTACATAGTGGAAAGTCAGTCCTTTCAAATAAATATCCTGAATTTCATCTATGTTCTTTTTGTTCTCGGCACTCATGATGATTTCCTTGATTCCGGCACGTTTGGCTGCCAATATCTTCTCTTTGATGCCACCCACAGGAAGCACTTTGCCGCGAAGAGTGATTTCTCCTGTCATGGCAATGTTGGCTTTCACTTTTCTTTGAGTCAGGGCAGAAGCCAGTGAAGTGGCCATTGTGATACCTGCTGACGGACCATCTTTCGGAATAGCTCCTTCAGGAACGTGGATATGGATATTCCAGTTGTCAAAAATCTCTTCATCCAGACTAAGAACAGAAGCGTGTGCCTTGATATATTCAAGTGCCAGCATGGCAGATTCTTTCATCACATCTCCCAGGTTACCTGTCAGTGTGAGACGTCCGCCCTTGCCACGGCTCAAGCTCGTTTCTACAAATAAGATTTCGCCTCCGACAGCTGTCCATGCCAATCCGGTGACTACACCTGCGTAATCATTTCCCTGATACTTGTCGCGTGTATATTCCGGTGCTCCAAGGAAATCATACAAATCTGTCGGTTTGATTTCCGTCTTGGCGAAATAACCGTCCGTAGCATATTGGCGGGCCGATTTGCGAAGAATCTTACCGATCTTCTTTTCCAGCTCACGAACACCGCTTTCACGGGTATATGACTCGATTATGGCTTCCAGTGTATCTTTGGGAAGTTTAATATCTGTCTTTTTGAGTCCGTTGGCTTCCAGCTCTTTGGGAACCAGATGCTTGCGGGCTATCTCTACTTTTTCTTCTGTGATATATCCGCTTACCTCAATCAATTCCATACGGTCGAGCAACGGGCCGGGGATTGTATTCAGGTTATTGGCTGTTGCAATAAACAATACCTTGGAGAGGTCATAGTCTACATCCAGGAAGTTATCATGGAAAGATGTATTCTGTTCCGGGTCGAGCACTTCCAGTAATGCAGAAGAAGGGTCCCCCTGACGGTCAGCACTGACCTTGTCTATTTCATCCAAGATGAAAACAGGATTAGAAGCACCGGCTTTTATCAAGCTCTTGATGATTCGTCCTGGCATAGCGCCAATATAAGTCTTACGATGACCGCGAATCTCTGCTTCGTCATGCACACCGCCTAAAGACATACGTACATATTTCCGTTTGAGCGCAGATGCGATGGATTTTCCAAGAGATGTTTTACCCACTCCCGGAGGGCCATACAAACAGATAATCGGTGATTTCATATCACCTTTCAGCTTCAATACGGCTAGATGTTCTAAAATACGTTCTTTTACTTTCTCCAGTCCGTAATGATCTTTGTTCAACGTCTTTTCTGCGTTTTTAAGGTTCAGATTGTCAGTTGTATAAGTACCCCATGGGAGATTGAGCATCGTTTGCAGATAGTTGAGCTGTACGCTGTAATCTGGAGATTGCGGATGAGTGCGTTCCAGTTTGGCAAGTTCTTTCATGAACGTGTCTCTGACTTCTAAATTCCAGCGCATTCTTTCTGCCTTCTGGCGCATTTCCTCTATTTCCTGCTCCTGACCGCCGCCACCCAGTTCATCCTGGATGGTTTTGATCTGCTGTTGCAGGAAGTATTCGCGTTGCTGCTGGTCGATATCTTCGCGGGCACGCATTTGGATGGATGCCTTGATTTCTGCCAGTTGCACTTCGCGGTTCAGAATTTCCAGTAAGTGATAAGTGCGTTCACGCAATGAGTTGATGCTCAACAAGTCCATCTTCTCATCTTTCTTGAACGGCAGGTTTGAGCAGATGAAATTGACCAGGAACATTGAGTTGTTGATATTTTTAATAGCAAACGACGAATCCTGATGCATCACATCTGATGATTTGATGTATCTCATTGTCAAGTCCTTGCAAGTTTCCACCAGGGCTTGAAACTCTTTATCATCTTTGCCGGGGACATCTTCCTCCAAAAGTTCTATTTCACCTTTCAGGTACGGATGAGTTTCGATGATGCTGGTCAGACTTAAACGTTTCATTCCCTGAAGAATGACAGTTGTTGTCTGATCGGGCATTTCCAATATCCGCACAATTCGTCCTACGGTACCGATATTGTGTAAATCTTCCAGTTTCGGATCTTCTGTATGTGCCGATCTCTGGCATACTACTGCAATATCTTTATGTTTCTTGTCAGCATCTCGTACGAGTTTCAGAGAAGACTTACGGCCTACCGTGATCGGCAGGAATACTCCAGGAAACAATACCATATTACGTAAGGGGAGTACCGGAAGAATTTCACCAGATTTCACATTTACATCAAATGCTTGTTCATCGTTCCCATCATAGTCTGTGATTAGCGAGAAGCTGTTATCGCCTCCATCTTCCAATAAATATCTTTCTTTCATCTTTTCGTTTTAATTTAGTTTATGTCATACTGATATGCATAAATCGTTTGCAAAGTTAATTGATTCTCTCTAATAATAAAGCACTGCACAGAATAAAAACACAAAAACAATGCCAAAATATCGGCTTGTAAAGGGAGTATTCCATAATTATTATTTATTTTTGGCGATTTGCAATAAAATAATAGTATAAAACGGCTTTAAGATAAACGGATAAAATGTCGAATCCTTATTTTCAATTTAAGCAATTTACGGTATGGCATGATAAATGTGCCATGAAAGTCGGTACGGATGGGGTGCTTCTGGGAGCTTGGACTTCCGTTGAAAGTGCGCACCGGATTTTGGACATTGGGACGGGAACAGGGTTGGTAGCTTTAATGTTGGCGCAACGCAGTTTGCCGGATGCAAATATTGTAGCGTTGGAAATAGATGAAGCGGCTGTCGGGCAAGCCAGGGAAAATGTTATTCGTTCGCCCTGGAAGGAGCGGGTAGAGGTGGTGCAGGCTGATTTTAGGAAATACAGGTCTTCGGATAAATTCGACGTAATTGTTTCTAATCCTCCTTATTTTATCGATTCGCTGGAATGTCTGGATCGTCAGAGAACCGCGGCGCGTCACAATGATTCTTTGAGCTATGAAGATTTGTTGGAAGGAGTAAGCGGATTATTGACAGAAAACGGATTTTTTACAGTGGTGATTCCGGCAGATGTAGCTGAACGGGTAAAAAAGATAGCTTCTATAAAGAAATTATATGCAGTCCGTCAACTGAATGTAATCACTAAACCCGGCGGTATTCCGAAACGTGTTTTGATTACTTTTTCTTTTTCCAATCAAGAGTGCATTGTAGAAGAACTATTGACAGAACTGGCTCGTCATCAATATAGTGAGGAATATATGACGCTAACCCGGGATTATTATTTGAACATGTAAAAGGGTGACGCTATCCGGTAAAGATAGTGACGGTATATGCTTGCGATAGTGACGGTATCGCTGTCATATACCGTCACTATTTCAAAGCTAGTTCAAAAACGCTATTTTGAGATCTTCGTTCTATTCCTTTCTAACTCATAATTCAAAAGAGTAATTTCTAGCTTTTGAACACTATTTTCTAGCAGTACTTTCTGAAGTTGCTCTTGAAGTGAAATTATTATTTTGTCTTTTGATAGTCTTAAATTCAATAAGCTGCTACAATAACTATACTACTCTTTTAAATTATTTGTTTTGTATATGCTTTATTTTAAATTCTTTCAGTGACTTTTCTATCTTTTGATAAAGGTCTGTCGTTTTTGTTGAGTATGTAGATAAAGAACCCCTAGGCTCATCTGCGAATCTGAATAATTCATCTGCATCTGCATATATTGATACTAACTCATTATAAGCATCTTTACAACTTGAAGGATAATCATTTAGTTGTGGCATTATAGCCTCGATTGAATCTTTCTTTTGTTTTAGTCTCTTATAGGTATCTGTTGTGATAATAAACTCTTGATGCTTCGCTAAGGCTTCATTGAAATCAGTGCAATATTCTCCATTGTATTCATGATCGTAAATTACTTTTCTCCAAGTATCACAATAATGAAGAGCTATTGCTTCACTTAAATCAGCTTCTTTCTCAATCATAGAAGCGGTATTAGAGAGTTTTGCTATATACTCCTTTTCTGAATTACATGAAACCAAAACTATGGCTAGTATCGCACTCAAATAAAAAAACTTTTTCATCATATCGTTATTTTTGTTACACAATCAATTTATTAGAATCCTGTTTGTAATACTGTATTAGAGTATTACAAGATTGATATTTTATATTCAAAAAAACATTTATTTTATTACTTGAAGAATATCCAATGATACGCTTATTTGATTCTTCTGGAATTCTAAAATTCAGAAAGGGACTTTGTGAATGCGAATATAGTGAAATGAAAATAACAACGAGCATCAGCAGAGTTTTCTTCATGTGTTTAAGTATTTTGTTTGTTATCGTTTTCTCTATAAACAATGTTTGTATTTCCGCTATAAAGTTAACGCAAAACATTGATAACGCCAAAATAAAAGGGTAGTAAAGTTAACAAAATAGATTTTTACTCTAAATTAAATAAGAAAATGAGGATAATGCTGGTTCTTCGTCAAATTTGGTGGTAATCTCTTTTTTATTTCGACGGTTTTCCTCTTCTTCTTTCTTAATCCTATAAAAAGTTGTAGATATGTTTGCTTTTTAGTAACTTTAAAGACACCACATCATTAAGAGTTACAATGCAACAAGCCATATCTACAACGTACAAATATACATCAAAAAAAGAAAATACTCCTACAAATAGGGGATTATTTCATGATTTCAGATTCAGTCTTGGTTACGATAATCTGCAACAAGATGGTATCTCTGAAGCTGTTGGCTCATTGACGGTCTTTTTACATACGGCTGGCAAGGGGGCTTCCTGTCCTTATTGCGGACATTTCAGTCACCGGTTGCACAGTTACTACTCCCGTCATATTCAGGATCTTGAAGTTTACGGTCATACTTTGGAGTTAGTCATAAAGGTTGGCAAATATTATTGTGACAATGTTTCTTGTCCGCAAAAAATATTCTGCGAACCGTTGTCTTTTCTGGCTCGTCGGTATGGTAGACGGAGCTATCTTGTTGAGGAACGCATCAGATCGATAAGCTTGGAACTTACTTCCCGAAAGGCCTCTTCTCTTTTGCAGCTGTTCCATATAACGGCCAGTAGCTCTTCCTGCTTACGCATTCTACAACAGTACGGGCAACATAATCCTATGCATAATAAAAGTATTTATGTAGGTATTGATGATTTTGCCTATAAAAAAGGTAAGGATTATATGAGTGTGGTCGTAGACCAGATGACACACATGCCTATTGCTTTGTTAGAGGATAGAAGCGGAGAAGCACTTGATAACTGGCTCATCCGGAATCCTCAAATACAATATATAACGAGAGACCGTGGAAGATGTTTCACAGAGGCTATAAACAGAATAATCCCTGGTGTTACACAAATCTGCGACCGGTTCCATCTAACCAAGAATATGACGGACACGATGATACCGGAAATAGAGAAAATGATTCGTCAGACCAAGCAAAAGCTCAAATACGAATATCCTGACAGAGACACGGCTTCTTCGTTAATTCTTCAGGACATATTTAACATGGGAGATGTCCGACACAGAGAAAAATTGAAGATATACAGGGAAAGCCTGAACTTAAAAATGCAGGGGATGACCATTGAGCAGACAGCCGCACATTTGGGCAAGAAAAGTCGCTACATTTATAAGCTCATTCACAACAGGAGAATAGGGGCATACTTGAATGAGCAACAGAAGACAGCTCTTAAATATGTATCCGAACTGGCTACAATCATTAGTGCGGGCTGTATTACCCGAAATATATTGGCACAAAAAATGGGGAGTAAAATCAGTGGCGCACTTATTGGAAGGATAACATCCAGCTTGCGAAAAATGTATCAACAAAAGAGGAAGGAAGTCAAGGAGCATAATGAGAGCATTGAAAACGGAAGTAAAACACAGAGAGTTTCACAGAATCAGATACGCAAATACATTCTAAAGGGAGAATCGGATAATCCTAAACTGGCGGAACTATATAAGTCCTCACCACAGATAAAAGAACTCTTAAGCGTGTGTCAGGATTTCAGAGATATGATTAATGGGAACACTTATGATAAGGATATTAGAAAGTGGATTGAAAAAGCGAAGGCAACACGGAATATGGCACTGACGAACTTTGCATATGGTATTGAAAAAGACTGGGAGGCAGTACAGGCAGCTATTGATATCCCCTTCAGTAATGGATTACTGGAGGGGACAGTGAATAAAATTAAAGCGCTAAAAAGGCAGATGTACAATAGGGCAGGAAGTAAACTACTGAGAGCCAAGATTCTTTATTCACAATAGAAGAAGTACCACCAAATTTGACGAAGAACCATAATGCTAGAAACCTGTTCAAAGATAGTTCAAAGAATTGCCCTTTTTATTTGCCCCCAAACGGGGATAATTACACTTATCCTATATATAATAAAAAAGCCAATACTAATTGTACTGGCTTTATTTTGTGAATCTTGACTTGATTTTCTTCGTCGGGGTAGCGGGATTCGAACCCACGACCCCCTGCTCCCAAAGCAGCATGATAATAAAGGGTATTCAGCTACATATCAGTCAATTATAATGATGTGAGCTAATCATTTCAAAGATAGTTCAAAGAGCGCTATTTTGAGGACCTTATTTTAGATCTTTCTAACTCATAATTCAAGAGGGCAATTTCTTGTTTTTGAGCACTGTTTTCTTGCAGTACTTTCCAGAGCTGTTGCCGGAGAGCAACGATTGTTTTGTCTTTATCTTCCATATATTTATTTGTTGGTTTATCCGGTTATTTTTTGTCGTCCGGCTACTTGCACTTTCTTGTTTTCTTTATTATCTATACAAGGAAAAACAATAGGTATACTAAATCTTATATTTGTAGCTGACTTAGCTTGTCCTTCAATTTTGGTATTACTACCGAATCCCCAAGCACCAAAAGTAACTCCAAAGCCAACTTTTCCACCTTCACCGGACATATTAGCCAATGATACCTCGAATTCAATATTCTGAACACTGTATAATTTTCCTTCTATTTCTACATTGTTCTTACTGTTACTTTTCCGAGGACTTACAATAGCCCCACTGGTTTCAACTCTTTTTTGAGCAGCTGTTATACCATCAACGATTTGGGAAATTGCTTCCTCTACAAACTCCTTGAGTTCTATTACCTTTGGGGTATTCTCTGGTTCCATTTATATTTTAAATTAAAAGTTATGTTTAAAAAGTTACTTTACAATTATCGTATGCGTAAACTACGCAAATATTATATTGATTATACAATGAAACAATCATCTAATTCCATTAATGCATTTTGCTATGAACGAGATGACGGTGGACTAGATAAGGTTGCCATTAGGTATATTGAAAATATATGTAATTATATTGTAAAAGGTATCCAATAGGATGCCTTTTAGTGTATTTTACTTTTTCAATTAACTGGACCTCATGATGTTATATGGTCATTGCTTTTCATAGAATAGCAGTCCGACACGATCTATATGCTCGCCAAAAGGAGTACCTATATTCTTACTGTAATCAACTATATCTACTTTGTATAGTAACCCCAAGTCCTCTATTTGAATATTTATATCCAACAGTTCATTGAAAGATATATTTTCCCCTATAAGGGCCAAATCAATATCTGATCCTTCGGTATAGTTGCCTTTAGCTCTGGAACCAAATATTAATACCTTGTCAATATTGGGATGTTTTTTTAATACATCACTAATATCTTTTATAACTTCATTACTTAGACCAAACATATTATGCGAATAATCCAGTGATTTTACTTCTTTCAGAACCAAGCCGAACAGCTAATTGTTTTAGTAGTATAGAATACTCAGTGTAAATCTTTTCGACTATCTCACTTGCCTTGCCATCATTATAAGTGTGCGAGGTAGCAATCCTAGCTTTTGCCATTCTACGCCAACCGTCATGATCCGTAATCATATTATCTTCAAAAGCCTTCTGAAGAGTACCATTCGGACCTTGCACAAACTCGTAACCTTTATACTTCAATAGGTCTTGAAGGACTTTCCAAGCCAACTCGAAAGTATATTCAAATCTTTGTATAAGACCTTCCATTTCCAGTTCAGTTAACTCATCGGGCTGTCTTTCGGATTCTGTAACCTGTAATACTCTTTTACATGCCTTACAATAACTATCATATCTTTGTAACCAACGTATATCTTGTTCCATAAATCTTTTTTTAGTTACACAATCAATCTGCTAGACTTCTAAATTCATCTTATATAGAGTTGATGAAGTCTACAGCATAACTCATGTCCCGCTTAGTGTACTCCATGTATTCTCTGACAGCTTGGTCTGTATATCCTTTGTTTTTAAGAATCTTCCATTTGCGTAAATGTTGTTTGAAGTCATTGCTGTTTTCATCCACTGTCGGCACCTCTTTTGCAGGAGCCTCGTTATATGGCTTATTGGGTTCTTTTTTCAGTTCTGCTACAATATTTTCATCCTTGGCAACATGGGGCTTATCGTTATCCTTTGAGTTACTTTGCTCCTTTATTGCAGAAGAAAGTTTATCAATGCTTGAAGACAATTCACGACTCCTTTCAGTATATAAGTTTTTCAGTTGCTTTACATCAGCTGCAAGCTGGAGGAACTTCACAATCAAAACAATAAGAATAACCAACTGGATGATTCCAGCCAATAGATATACAAGACCTATAATTCCAAGTGCTTCCATAATTAGCTTTTATTTTGTTTTTATATTGATTCACATATAAGTGAATGTATTTTTTCGTATGAATCAAATTTTTCAGTATCAAGCTTTATGCCTAATTTCTCTACTCTTTTTATATAGTATTTTACAACTTTCTTGTATTCGGATTTATAATATTCATTCCTTTCTTTATAATCTAAGTTGTCTTTGTCCCCGAACTCGGATATTGTTTTATTGAATAATTCAATTATACTTTTATGAAATGACTCTTTATAAAGATTGAAAGACTGCTGTTTGTCGCCGTCTAAAGCAAATAATTGAGCTTTTAGTAATATGGCATCATCGTTTAGATTTTCTTCTAATTTGCCCTTAATTTTGCTAACGTTATTGGTCATCCCCCAAATCTTAAAGAAAAGAATGATTTGTAGTATTCCGAATACAATCATTACTACACCTGTAAATGTAATTATGTCTTCCATGATTTATTGATTTTTTGTTTGTTAGTCGCTTATTCTTAGTATATTAATCGGATTGTTCTTACAAATTCTCAATATCTTCCTGCTTCTCTATCTTGTCAATAGCTTCAGGAAATTCAATACCATATTTTATATACTTTTTCTTATATTCTTTTTTTAGAGATGAGATTTGCTCTTCAAGAGCTTTCTTTTTACAACCATCAGGATCTGGAATAGAATCGTTATAATACTTCTTGATTCTATAAAACATGTCATTAAATAATAATTCTGCAATTCTATTTTTATCTCCTTTAAGGATTGCTTTTCTTAGCGTCCACTGGTCTGTCCCTCCTATAAATTCACTCCTCAAATCTCTAATATCATTGGTCATACCCCAAATCTTACAAAAGAGAATTATTTGCAATATTCCGAATATTATTGAAATGACTGCTATCAATATCAGTAAGTCTTCCATGTTATTTATTCATTAGTACATTAATTAATCGTTCTTTTTCCTCGAGAAGCTTATCCTTGCCTTCGATAACAGCTTTCAAATGCTTTATTTCTATCATAGCATCTTCAAGTTTATCTTGGCATTCATTAGTTGATATATTACCGTTATTATCTCTACCAACTAAAATATTCTTTGTACCATTTTGCATTACACTAGGTGTTATATCTTCGAAGAATGATGCAGGTGATAAATTTAAAACAGATGAAATGTGTATAAGTAGTTCTGTATCAATATTTTCTTTTTCAAATATTGAATAAGTATAAGGTCTGCTTTTGTTTATCAACTTTGCAAAGTCTGTTACACTTATATTTCTTTTAGCGACTTCTTCTTTGATTTTGTTACCTATATGCATACGAATATTATTAAATTATCTTAATAGATTACACATTTTGTCTTGTTTTTAATTACAGTGTAATGTTTTTAATTACATTTGCACTATAAAGTTAACGCAAAACATTGATAACGCCAAAATAAAAGGGCAACAAAGTTAACAAAATAGATTATTTACTCTAAAAAAGACAAGATATGAAGAATCTAAATGAAGTAATGCGCATCCTAGGCGGAAGTAAACGTTTCGATTTCGAATACAATGAGAACGGATATTCCTGTATTCTAGTAGTTTCAAGTTACCACTCCGGTGAAGAAGTAAGACTCGATCTTTCTAAACTTGATGACGAAATGCTTGAAGCCTTGCAAGTAGAAGATAAAGATAATAAAGAAATGGAGGATTAAGTCATGAAAGTGAGAATCAAGAATGTAATCGGTTCAACTGGTAACGAATGGCTTCTATGGGAGCTAAAAAAGGAAGCAGGAGTAAAAGAAGGAGATATAGTTGAGGGTAAATTCAATCCTAAAAATAAGGCAGTAGACTTTACTAGAGGTACAACAGAATGTGTCGCTTGGCTCGGAGAAACTTGCGAAGAAGTTAAAGACTAAAATAATAAAGCATGCAGGTTTAGTTTTCGATGCAAACCCTTTGAGAATGCGCCTTCCGGTAATGGAGAATCTGAAAGAGGTTACGAGATAGAATGAATCTTTAATCATCTGCGCAACAGCGATACGTTGTCCTTGGCAGGCTTGGTCGCTTTCCAGGGAACTAATTACTATAATATAATAATGTATATGGAAAATCAATTAGAAACTATCAAAGCTAATCTGCCTTACGGATACGAAAAGCAGATTGCGAAGGAAGTAGGATGCTCACAGGGTACAGTGCACAATATCCTCAACAACAAACCTGCTTCCGCTCGTTCAACCTACAAAGCTAAAGTATTGAATGTCGCTGTAAGAATGGCTAATGAAGCTTTGGAAGTCACCAAAGGAATCTCCAGAGCGGCAGCCGAACTAGAGACTTTGCATCATGGAACTGCAAGCTGATTCTGCTCTAACCAAGCGGGAAAATCAAATAGCGGGACTGGCTGCTTGTGGCTTGGCAAAGAAGGAGATTGCAGACAGATTAGGTACTGCCTACGGAACGGTAAATGTCCTGTTAGATAAGGCCTACAAAAAGACGGGGACCAGCAAATTAAACGAACTTGGTGCTTGGTGGATAAATAGAGTTTTTGCTCTAAATATAGACTTCAAGCAATTACAGAAATCATTAATCGCTCTTTCATTTCTTGGAATTATTGCCTTTCAAATTGCATTTGACTGCAACAACGACCTTAACCGGAGTCGGCGGGCAAGAATACGAAGAAATAGGATTGAAGAAGTATATGAACTCTAATCAATATTAATCAGGCAGCATAGCATAGAGATGCAGATGTGTTTCAGTAATTAAAAGCTCAACACCATTCAAAAGTAAAACAAAGAAACAGCCTAATTAGAGATTATGGAAAATTGCTTCGAAATGATGGTCGCCCGATGCATTAAAATTGGGACGGTGCAAACGCTTACGATGCTGGGACTACTCCCCGAAGTAGTAACAATATCACAAGCGGAAGAAATATACGGAAAACGCCTAATAAAAGAGTGGCGCGAAAAAGCCTGGATTAAGTTTTATCCGGCAAATAATAAGGAAAGAGGAAAATATTATGTGAAACGATCCGAATTGGAAACAGCCAGTGCAATGATGGATTTGCATAATAAAGTTCCAGATAACATTATCAAACAACTAATGCAGATCGCTGTATGAGATATATACCGAAATCATCAGAAGTATTACAGGCTCTGCAAGATAGTATCGGAAAGCAGATTGCAGAAAGAGAAGAACAGAAAAAGAACTATGTTCCTACTCCTGTAGAGATTAAACCTGATAAAAAAGATATAAGCATAGAGCCCACGGCCGAAGATATTCTTTTAATGGAGGAATATAGACGTGGAGTATATCAAGGAGATTAATAAAATGCTAATATTTAAACAATTATGAGTAAAATTATTGAAGTAAAAGTGGAAGAGCTAAATGCGCTTCCAGCAACGAAAATTGTCGAAAGTGAAAATGTACAGGCAAAATTCGTTCAAATGTACAATGCTATCTGGGGAACAGATAAAGGTGAGCAAATGTATCATAAAGAAGTATTCAACTTTCAAAAACTTCTCCGTGATAATCCTGATTTGGCAGATTCGACAAAGATGTCTCTATATGGCTGTTTTCTTGATATAGCAGTCAACGGTCTTACATTAGATCAAACAGGACATCCACTTTGCTATATACTTAGCAGAAGCAGTAAAACCGGACACAAGAACGCACAAGGATATGATATTTATGAAAAACGTGCCTATGTTTCAGTTACAGGGTATGGCGAACTGACAATGCGTATGCGTGCCGGGCAAATCAAGTATGCGGATAATCCAGTCGTTGTATATGAGGGAGATCATTTTAAAGCATCCTTAGTTAATGGTATAAAGAATATCGAGTATGAAGCACAATGCCCCCGTACTTCAACCAAAGTTATTGCTGCATTCATTCGTATTGTACGAAATGACAACTCGGTAGATTATCAATGGTTAATGGAAGGTGATATCGAACGATTGAAACATTATAGTGAAAAAGCAAATTCGAAGTGGAACGATCAAACTAAAAGACGTGAATTGGGTAAAGCCAATGCACTTTATACTTCGAATAATGGAAGCATTGACCCTGGGTTCCTTGAGAATAAGATGATCAAACATGCGTTTGATGCTTATCCTAAGGTTCGTACAGGTAAGTTTACTATAATGGCTTCTGATCAAGAAGAGGAAGAAATTATCGACTATGGCTTGGTGGATGAAGACAAGGTTAATGAACCCGTTCAGGCTGTGGATAATCCTAATATTCCTTTCGGTGAAGAAAAACAACTGGAAGCTCCAGAACCTGTACAGGTGCCAGTCTCCGATGATGATGAAGACGGTGGATTCTAATACTTACTAACCGATTAAAATAAATAATATGGCAACAGAGTTAATCAAAATAGACGAAGCAAAAAATATTCTGTCATCTTTTCCCGAAATTATGGGAAGGAATACTCTCTCCGTAAAAAAATGTAATGAAGCAGGGCAGGCTCTCCTTGATACAATCGAGGGAGAAGGTATGAATGAAACGATAGATCAGGCTGCAGCTGACTTCTTGAAAAAAGTAAATACTACTCTCAAGAATATGGACGAACGTCGCAAGCCCATCACGCAGATATTCGACAAAGTTCGTTCTTTCTTTACTTCACAAGAAAAAGAAATTGATCCTAAGGATTCTTCTACAATCCCCGGAAAGCTTGTAGCAAAGCGCAATGAGTATGCTAAGTTCAAATATGAAGAAGAGCAGAAGAGAAAGAAAGAAGCCGAGCAAAGAGTATTAATCAATAATGAAAAGGTAAGCTATCAACAAGCAATAGAAAATGGACTTCTTTCTTATTTCAGTTCATATCTATCTTCTAAGGTAACCGAGCTGCAGAATATTTTTTCGGGATTGACTTATGTAAACTTTGATAGAGAAGTAATCGGTATAACTGTTTTCCAAACTGATTACCCGAAAGCTCATTTTGATAAATTCACTGCTGAATATGCTACCTATTATATCAATAAGGAGATAAAAGCAGAGATTCGCAAAAATACATTGCTGGGTAAATATGAGCAATATGCTCAACAGTATAAGGCTAAAATTTCAAGTGTTAAACAAGATCTTATCGACCGTATTCCGTCTAAGCGTAAAGAGTTGGCTGAACTGGAACAGCTTCGCTTGGCAAATGCAGAAGAAGCCGCAAAAGCAGAAGAATTGCGCAAACAACGAGAAGCAGAAGAGGCAGCCAAACAATTACAAGAGTTAAAGAGAAAGGAAGAAGCAGATAGGCAGGAGGTTGCAATGAAAACTCAACAAAGCTCAATCGGTAATCTTTTTGCTGGTGCTGCTGCATCTGTTGCACCTCCACCGACAAACGCTAAGGTAAAAGAAAAGATTGTTGTTCTTCATCAGCAAGGATACCTGGAAATATTTCAGATGTGGTGGATAGGCGAGGGGCAGACTCTTCCTTTTGATGAGTTAGAGAAGATTTTTAAAAAGATGACTGTATACTGTGAGAAGAAAGCAAACAGTAAAGATCAGACACATATTGAATCACAATTCATCCGTTATGAAGCAGATGTAAAAGCTAAATAATTATGTCAAATCCTGATTCATATTACTCACGTACAGAGGTCAGCAATTCAGATCTGACAGAACTTAAAAACTATCTTTATCCCCGTGCTCAATACGGGGATAAAGAGAAAGCTTTCAAATTCGGTACGCTTGTAGATGCTCTTATCACAGAGAATGACCGTGTTCGGTATGACAAGCTGATGGTAGATGATTATGTATATACACAAGAAGAGTTTGAATTAGGCCTTGAGATGCGTAGAGCTCTCCGAAAGGAAGCGGAGAAAGACCAGTTTTTAGCTGTTGTATTGGCACAGTCTGACACACAAAGGTTTATGGTTAATAGGCAGCAGGAGTTCTATTACGGGAACTTTGCTTATCACCTTGATACGCGGTGTAAGTGGGACTGGTGGCTATCTGCTTTCAACTTTGGAGGTGATTTAAAAACGACTTTTGCGGAATCCCAAGCACAGTTCGATGAAGCTATTGATTTTTTCGATTGGGATCGTTCCCGTGCCTGGTATATGGATATTGCAGGAAGTGAACAGGATTTCATTTATGCAATCTCAAAAAAGAATTGCAAAATATTCAAGCATTTTATCACCGATCGTAGCCATCCTTCATATATCAGAGGAAAAGAGAAATACGAGGACCTTGCTTTCAAATGGTGGCAATTGATGGTCTGATTATATTTTATCATAAAAATAATATGAATTTACTTATTACATCAAAAGAACAGATATTGGCTGAATTAACCAATATAGATTCATTTCTCAATATTACTATGAGTGAAGATGCGGCAGAGGCTGTACAACGTGGCAATGACTTAGCTGTATATGTTGCCCGCTCCGGCAAACTGCTTGCAGACTCGAAATATTGGCTTAATGAGACAATGAAGTCCGAGGTTATGCAAACGCTCGTTGATACAGCTAAAAATGCGAAAGCGACAGCAACAGCGATAAATGCCCTAATCAGTTCTTTATGTCGGGAGGAACGATACCTCGTTGATTGGTGCGAACGTTGTAACCGGACGGCAACACATCAATTATCATGGTGCGTAACTGTGATAAGTAAAGCAAAAGAGGAAATGAAAATGGCCAGTATGTATAACAATAAAAAGTAATCATTATGAGAACCCTGAAAAAAATCACAATCGGACTGGCCGTTATCGGCCTGTTTACAGCATTATCTTTCTCTCAAAGAGAAGATGCAACATCAAGAGAAATAACTACGGCCGCCGTCATGGGAGTTGTATCAACGTTTAGTATTATCACTTTATCAACTAAAGAAGATTATGGAACAAGTAAAAAATGAGATCAAAAAGGCAGTCGTTAAGAAAGATCGGCTGAATGTAGTGTACAATGAGCGTTTTTCTGAATCAAACTACACAAATGTAATAAACAAGAGCTGTGATCAGATTATTCACAGTGATTTAAGAGAAGCGTTTAGCCGTCTTAAATTGCATCTTGTCGTATTGTGTGAGCAGCCGGAAGCATCTAAAATCGATAAGGATAGTTTTACTTCTCCTGGCTATGCAGAAACCTTAGAAAACTATATTATTACAGGTTATGCGAACGACAGTGTCGATGGGGTTTCCGGAATAACTATCATAGGATCCAAACTTCTTCAGTCCGGCAAAGTTGTTGATCTGAAAATCTTCGTTCCTCTCCTTGATGCAGACTATCCTTACTATGAAGAATTGAGCATTGATGCGGCAGCTTGTGACGCGGAAGTTGAGAGTTATCTGTTTGAAGAGAAATGGGGAGTCAGACAGGAACGTCTTGATTTTGATACAGACGAACCGGAAGAAGCCGTTATAATTGAAGATAAACCTAAAAAAAGAGGGCGAAAGAAGCAAATAGAAGCTCCAGCTCCTTTAGATGCAACTGCATAACACCAATCACTATAGGGGGATAATTCCCCCTACAAAATACTCTAAATCATGAATATCGAATTAAAAGGAGATAATTTTGAATTATCTTTCAAGTATAAACCTTCTATCGTAGATCGGATCAGGCAGATTCCTGGAAGACGTTTTGACGGTACCCGAAAAGTTTGGATTATTCCGACTAGGAGTAGAGTTGATCTTGAAAGGATGATTTATCAAATACAGCAATTTGAGAATATAAACTGGCTTAGTGGCAATGAAAAAAGGGAAGAAGAAGCTGTTTACGATATTCCGGAACTTCCGGAGCTGGTCATTCCTCATAATCTTAAAATTCAACCTTATCCTTATCAACTTAAAGGCATTGCTCGAGGATTAGAATTAAAACGGTTTATGAACTGTGATGAACCGGGACTCGGTAAGACATTGCAGAGTATTGCAACAATTAATATCGCTGGTGCTTTTCCTTGTCTTGTTATTTGTCCTTCTTCATTAAAAATAAACTGGCAACGGGAATGGGAGAAGTTTACGGATAAAAAAGCAATGGTACTCACAGATAAAGTACGTGATACATGGACCTTCTTTTATCAAACAGGAATGCATCAAGTCTTTATCGTAAACTATGAATCACTAAAGAAATACTTCGTACAACGTATAAAGAAAGCCGAAGGCTGGACGCTGCGCGATGTGGAATTTAGAAACTCAATCAATTTATTCAAGTCTGTTATCATTGATGAAAGCCATCGCTGTAAGTCTGCATCTACTCAACAGGCAAAGTTTTGCAAGGGTATTTGTACAGGTAAAGAATGGGTGATAGAGCTTACAGGAACACCGGTAGTAAATCGGCCTAAAGATTTGATTCCACAGCTGGCAATTCTAAACCGTATGGATGATTTCGGTGGCTACAAACCATTTGTTAACCGGTACTGCTCCGGACAAAGAGAAGCATCGAATTTGAAAGAATTGAACTTCAATTTATGGAAATATTGTATGTTTCGTCGTGAAAAGTCTCTCGTCCTTACAGATCTTCCAGATAAGATACGCCAGGTAAATACATGTGAAATTACTAATCGTAAGGAGTATATGGATGCAGAGCGTGATCTTATTATGTATCTACAGAAATATAAGGATGCCGACGATGAAAAGATTGAAAAGGCTCTGCGAGGGGAAGTCATGGTACGTATCAATATTCTACGGCAGATCTCCGCACGTGGAAAAGTACGCGATGTTATTGAATTTGTGAAAGACTTCCGAGAGAATGGAAAGAAGATAATTCTCTTTTGTTCGCTTCATGAAGTTGTAGATCAACTGAAACGTTACTTTCCCACTGCCGTATCTGTTACCGGTAGAGATTCGCAGGATGAGAAGCAAAGAGCGGTTGATGCCTTTCAGAACAATCCAAAAGCGGATATAATCATTTGCTCGATAAAAGCGGCTGGAGTTGGTTTAACGCTTACTGCATCAAGTAATGTCGCTTTTGTTGAATTCCCTTGGACGTATGCTGATTGCTGTCAGTGTGAAGACCGGGCACACCGTATCGGGCAAAAAGACTCTGTTACCTGTTACTACTTCCTTGGCCGGCGCACTATTGACGAAAAGGTTTATCGAATAATTCAAGAGAAGAAAAATATCGCTAATGCTGTAACAGGTTCTACCGAGGATATAGAAGAAAATATTGTCGATATGGTTGCTCGCATCTTTGATACTGATTATGATGATGAATAATTTAAGTCTGCAAAGATATGAATCTAATCAGGCTGAACTGGTGACCAAATGATTTCTCCATTGATATATCTGAAGTGTATTGAGGAACGGTTTGCAACCTTCTCTCCTGAAAAAGTAAATTCTTTATGAAAATTCTCACTTTCATGGTTAATGGTAATAACCAATGTATCATTTGTCGTGACTTTCTCTGTATTGATTTTATAAGATACAGATGTTTCAAGTCTACTTGAAGGGCGGATTGTTCTATTACGATATATTGTTGACATATATTTGTTTTTTTGCAAATATAATAATAAACTAATAAGCCTTGGGCGGCTTTATAAAACCCAATATTAGAAAGTATGAATAAACTTGGAATTTTGGCGGCTATCGTATTTGTCGCAATTGTTATGGGATGTTTTGTTACCATCCCTTATTATAACGTTTGGCAGCAAGAAATGTCTGGAAAGGCTGAATTCGCTAAAGCAGAACAAAACCGTAAAATAAAGATTGAAGAAGCTAAAGCTAATCTGGAAGCTGAAAAACTGAATGCCCAAGCTGAAATCGAACGTGCCAAAGGTGCTGCCGAAGCGATTAAAATTGAAAATGGAAGTATTACTCCTGCATATATCCAATATTTGTGGGTACGTCAACAAAGCAATCTGAATGATAAAACTGTGATATACATACCAACGGAAACAAACCTTCCTGTTTTGGAAGCGTCGAGAAATAAATAATAAATCTGCTATGCGGTATATTCTTGTTTACCGCATAGTTCAAATCAGAACAATAACGATTCTACTTATTGTGCCCCGGAGCATAATATCTCGCAGACTTACTGCCTGTCACTTTCTTTATTTGTCCTGGAGGAATTGTTTTATCCTTATGTGGGTGAACCCTCACCGACATACATGAAGTAATGTTAAGGCATAATGATATGCAGAATAACGTAAGTAGTAATTTGGTTCTCATATAATCTATTTTTTAATTAAACAAGTAGCAACAAAAAAAGTTTGGAACAATGAAAGCAATAACAATAAAACAACCATGGGCCTCTTTGATAGTCCACGGTATCAAGGATATTGAGAACCGGAGTTGGCGAACAAATTTCCGTGGACGTGTCCTTATTCATGCTTCCGGTTCCCATGGTAGAAAGTTTAGCGTTGACCTAACTGATGCGCAGACAAAGGTAGCATTTGCTACAATAGCTAAAGAAACCATGTTTGGAAATATGCCTTTTGGCTCCATCATCGGCAGTGTGGAGATTGTAGACTGTGTGCAAAACCACCCATCCATTTGGGCGGATAAAAGTGTATATAACTGGGTGTTGGCTAATCCAATTCTCTTTGAAAAAACATTTGAGAACGTGAAAGGTAAGCTATCCTTTTGGGATTATTCCGGTTGCAACGAAGTAAAGATTGAGTGTCCGGAATGTGGCAGTATTGAGATGGCGGTCGAAGATTACACAACAGTTCCATTTAATACATTCATCCACAGTTGCAATAAGTGCGGGTATGTGATAATGGAGAGTGAGTGGAATAAGATTAACGAATAACTGAAATAGATATGAATAGCAAAAACAACAAGAATGAATCACTAATTGAATATATTGATAGTTTAATTAGCGAACTTAACATTGTGAGAAATCATGTGTTAAACAATGATTTGCAAACTGCAAGTGAATATACCGATGGCATAGTGACAGGAAGTGAAGAGTTGAGAGATAAGATTGATGAGAATGATGATTAAGTTATAACAACTTTCAAAACAAGAAAGAATTGAATGAAACGTCCACAGAGTAATGGATTATTCGAAGTTGCAGGAGGTCAAGAGAAAGAACGTGGCTTCTGCTGCATGAAACTGATAACTTTCCTCTCTGCTAATAATGTAACAGATTGGGATGAATGGCATGGAGCGCATCTTTCTGCTATGTCAGGGAGATGTCCCTATGCTTCGCAGTGCCCAATTCATGAGAGAACGATAGCAGTAGTAGGTAGAAGACCAATACAATTTAGCTTATTTTGAATAATGACTAAAGAAAAGTGCATTTTATGCGGAAAAGAAACGGTATCGGTTATTAAAACTGGTACCGTCTTTATGTGTTATAATTGTTATGCAGATCAGCGTAATCCTACGCGCTCTAAAGAAGTACATAATAACGAGGAAGCTCGAATACAAACAGAGTTCTTTAAACTTATTCCTCTATATTTCCCTAATATACCTGACAAACTTATATTTGCCGTTCCGAACGGTGGAAGCCGTCATATACGTGAAGCTGCTAACCTGAAACGTCAAGGAGTAAAGTCTGGTGTTTCTGATGTGATCGTACTTATTCCCAAAAAGGGTTTTGCTTCTCTTTGCATAGAGTTTAAAACGAGGGTAGGGAAACAGTCAGAAGAACAGAAAGAGTTTCAAAAACAAGCGGAATCATGCCGTAATAAGTATGTGGTAGTTCGAAGTGCATCACAGGCAATCGAAGAATTACGAAAATATCTTTCTTAATAGAATTGAAATTTGTAATACTGAAATTCCACAGATTGAAATAGCTTTTATATGATAGGGGAGAGGGCATCTATTTTTTATATCTTTGCTCTAAAATTACAAGTATGACATTTGAAGAAGCAGTATCATTAGTTGATAGGATAAAAGAGCAAGTTATCGGTGTACCTGTTAAAGGCCGTTTGATTGAATCTTTGTTCATTGGGCCTACAAACTGGAATGAAATGCATGTTTTTATGAATATCAGTTTGCAGAAAGGAGAGGATGAAGCTATCAGCGAGTTTATCGGAAAAAGTTTCTCCGTGTATGGCAGGTCAGTAACTTATATTAATCCTGACCTTCCTCGGTGGGATGTTACTGTGCTGGATGATTGGGAAAAAACTATTTATAATTGAAAGAGGTAGTTTATTCGGCTACCTCTTTTTTTACAGGCACCAAAGGAGAACAACTTTCTCGATTAACAACTATATCACGCATATTAGGCTTATTATTAAAATTACGAGATATATTTTTTATCATATCAATATAATTATCTGTCCCATCTTCGTACTGTCGATAAAAGACTTTAATAGATAGGCAGTTATCATGCTCAAATAAAGTATTTAATAATGTCCGATCAGAGTTTCCACAAGAATGCCCCATTATAAAGACCTGATATGGACCTAATGCAACAAACTCCAAAAGCTTTCTATAATTTCTTGTTTTATGGTATCGTATAGATTTGATATTCTCTAGGAAATCATTATTCTGTAATCTCTCTATTCTTTCATAATCATCATCCAGTTCATCACCGTATCCAAATATTATGGGATTATTCTCATTATTAAGCTCTCCATGAATATTAATAATCTCGTCATTTCCATTTTCAGCATATAATTTTTCTGCCGTTTTTGTATAATTAAAATTTAAAAGTAATGTATATGGCAGAAGATTCTTTTTAAAAGATTCATTGTTTATATTCTTTTTCACAAAATGCATTCGTTTTTCATCAACTGTATCCAATATATCATATACAAGATCATCATCTTCATCATAACTAAAATCAGAGTGCGTATCCATATATGCAAAAATAGAATCAACAAACGCAACTTGTTTACAAGTGGCAATTTCATCAAATTCAACATAACTTGAGAAAGCATCTTTTATTGACTGGTGTACATTTACTTCTGTACTTTTAGTGACTTTGGTCAGGTAATCCTCTAAAAGTCCTTTTACATCATCAAAGTCTTTGTTTAATGTTCGAATACTTTCGCTTTGCTTTTGGGGATTTTCTTCTTGAAGTAGTTCTTTTAATGCAGTATAATATTCATTTTCGATATCTACCCAATTAACGAGAGAACATTGACGAGATATACGTTCAAAAAATAGATTTTTAAACTTTAAATGAACTGTCACTGGTGCATTAGGAGCACTATTATACTCATTGATTAATGTACATAGTTTTCTAAAAGGACTATTTTCATTATATGAAAAACAAACTTTATTGGTTTCAGTTTTACCACATTCTTTTTCAATACACACAAAATTATCTTTGTAATTTTCAGGGATGTGTTTTGACCCTCCATAATGCTGGTCTAACCACTGCCAGTATCTACCATACACCTGTTCTTCAACAACCGCCCAATAGTCATTAATAAAATCCTGATATCCAGTCTTTAAATTGTGAGCTAAATCAAAACCGTTACCAATAATTATAATTCTATTCATACTGGAGACTTATTTAAGTTAATAACAAAAATATCATAATTCAAGAACGAAGTTATGATCGCATTTATTTCCCATATTATATTTTTAAACATTCAATATTATTATTGTTTACAAAATCTTCAAACTCACCTTTCAATTCCCTACTCAATTTTAATTCGCTATTCCAAAGAGGTAATCTTTTATTTTGTATAACAGACTCCAATATTAAACAGTATTCTACTAGTAACGGATTGTCATTTTCTGTATTATACCAACATATTTCCAATTCGCAGATAGATAGCGCACGCATTTTTTCAGGCCACAGTTTCCATCTAGGAGTCTTTTGCTGCTTCCCAATTATTCGTCTTTTTAGTCCTCCTTTGCGATGCACTGTCTTCCCATTTTCTATATGCCCTGAACTTCCGATATAAACTGGAACCTTCGTCCCTTTAAAATAGCCATATACAATATACACTCCACAACAATCATCAGGAATTTGAGCCTTCTCACATTCTCTATTCAAATTGTCATCAATTGTGAATTTTAAACATCCCTGTTTATTATAGCGATTTAATAAATCAAACATACCTTTCCAAATGTTTTTTTATTATTTTTGCCATCTCCTTTAACATATCATCCTTTACATCCGCACTTAGCTGACGAGTGTGGATTACAAGTTTTCTACCACTGGCATCATGATGAGTATAAAACCAATTCCCTTTATTAAACAAAAATCTACCGACATCATCACCATCATAAGTGACACCAAAAATCTTATCTATCTCGCGAATATTGTCATTATTCTGAATATAATTAGAACATGCTAATATAATCACAGGAAAACTTTGAATAAAGGAGGATACCTGGAATAATTCTTTCCGTGAGGAAATTCCACTTTTATCGGCTTGAGCAGTTCGGAGACTAGGGGTATCATTTATCTCGGTAGTAAATATTTGAGTTGGGAAATCAACATACCGATTGTGAAACCCTTCGCTGTCATAGATATAATCTTTTAATCTCTGATACTTGCTCCAAGTATTTACACCCCACCTTTTTGCTACGTTAACATCTTGTTCTACTTTATGACATAACTCCATAATTGTATCATTACTAACATGATTATCCCACATAGATGCATTGCTGTTATAAGACTCATCAGGTTCTTCCATTGCAGACTCTTTACCCACTATTAGTATTTTAGAGTTAGGGTTTCCCCAACCAACATATTTACCATTTTGATTACAGTAATTTACAAACTCCTTAAATTCATCTAAGTATTCCATAGTATATCAATTTTATTTGGACAAATATATATGATTATTTTATATACGACAAATAATAATTAAAAAGCCCCGACTACACTTAGTCGAGGCTCATTCCTTTTGGAGTAAATAGCGTATTGTCTCTCGCTTTCGAAAATTAGCAACTTTTCCGTAAAGGGATGATACAACAGACATTCACGTCTGTACACAAATATAATAATTATACCGAATCAGTAAGACGCGAGGCTAAATATCCTATAATACAAAATACTCATCATTCCTCTTTCTTCGTATTTTCCTTTAGATCCTCAGCAATTGAAGTTAAATTCATTGTTGGAATATTGACAGCATCAATCCCTGATAATACTGTTAATGAAGAAACATATGCTCTAACATAAGGAAATATTATTGCTGGAGCATTTTTATAAAACATATCACTTAACGTTTTCTGAGTAATATCTGAAGAAAATTCATACGTGGCAACTACTTGCACAAAAATCTTTAATGCTTTATTTTCGTCTACAATCTTTGTAATCAATGTCAATTCAAACAGATTGTCTTTTTTAATAAGCCCTTTAACATCAAAACCAATATTTCGCTCTGAACTGACTTCCTCTCCATTATAATCAAATATGGATTTATCAATTACATAATTTTTAAGTCTAAACTTAGACACAATCGCTTTTCTTTCCATTTTCTTATTATTTAAGCGGCCAAATCAAAATTGTAATTATCCCACTTCTTACAAGTTGCAAAGATACCAGATTCTATTTTCTTAAAATTATCATCCTTAAAATCAAGAATATAATCCTCTAAGTCAAGAATAAAGCTGTCATCTTTAATCCATTCAATATTTTTTTGTCTAACTTGCCCAATAACAACTGCATTTTCTGAGCATCTATAAAATTCTGTTCCATTTGAGAATATTACAGACTCATTAAACTTTTGCTCAAAATCACAAGAAAAGTTATACTCTTCATTAGCATATTCTTCACTTCGTTCTATAGAATTTGCTGGGAGAACTTCAATACAATATGCAAGTAATTTATGAGAATATTCATAACGAAAAGTAATCCAATCAAACTTGGCTATCATTTCATTGAGCCATGCAGCAATGTATTCTTTTTCATTCATAAAACAAACTCCTTTTTTATTTTTTTTATTAGCGCATCAGCCTGTTCATACATCCCAAGACTATCAACATCCTCAATTTCATCTTCTAAGTAATCAGCTTTCCTTCTAAGGGCCTTGGCTGCATCAAATGATCTTTTAATTGATTCTTTAGTTTGGATACTCCTTAATTGATATAATATCTCATCTCGAATATATATATGACTGTCTTTATCCTTTGGCTCATTTTGCTTTTCATAACTAATATGGCACTTTTCGTTAAGTGCATATTTCATTATTTGCAATACAGCATAATAAGAGCAATGTACGCTAGAAGTAAACTTCTTATTATCATTAAGAAGTTTTGCGGCTTCTAAGTTCTCTTCTGACTTATACTTAATGAGACTCATTAATTAATAACAACTTCTACTGAAACTTTGTTTTAAACAGATTTATCGAATTAGCTTTATCGCTACTTTTGTTGCGACAAAGCTAAACATTTAATTTTTAAGAAACAAATTTGATTTTTCAAGGATATTTTGTACAAAACTTATACGCATGGATGATTGATTGATTGATTGATGAGTTAAAAACGACGTATAATCCTGTTATTCAAATAAGTACAGACTTTATTTATCCCTATAAATGAATAATATATTCACCTTGTTACTGACGTAGTGTTAATACATTTTTAACATAAAAACATCGCAATCATCGTTAATATTGATGCATTACTGTCACAAATGTGTAGCAAGAAATCAAAAAGCTTGTGATTCACAAAGATCTCTAATCAAGTGCTATTTTATTTTAGACCTATATACCATCCAACCAACAATAAACAAACCTATTATCCCTATATACGCTTTATCCTTATGTAAATCCCACCATGATAGTTCTACGACAGTTTCTTTTTGATTCAGCAAAACATTAACCTTATTACTAATAGTATCAAGTCGATTCGAGAATTGCTGCAAAGTAATGGATAATGTTTCATCAACTTCTGTACGTTCCTGATCCTGCTTGGATGCAGTAGTAGTACTTTCTTTGACCGGGTACTGTTTCCCGGTTGAATCCGGAAGCGATAAGTAAACTGTTTTATTCTCAATCTTTAGATCACTCAACTTGTCGGTAGTAACCTTCGTTTGCTTATTCACATCCAACCATAGTGATTCTATTAAGTTTTGCAGATACAAGAAATCCCCTGAATAGTCAATCTGCTTTTGTGTATCGATGTTACGAGAAGTTTTGCAAGATGACAACCATATTCCCGACATCAGGAATATGGTTATATAGATTAGCGTTTTCATGGTCGGATCACTGTATTACGAAGAAAATTAGAAAATTCACTCCTGACATCGAAGCAGGGACAAGCCTTGATATATTCTGCCGGCTCTACTTCACCACTGCCGTCCAGATCCGGCGAAGTATCACGGTGTCCGAGTACTTCAATTATAGGATATTCCTTACAGAGCTTCGCGACCAATTCGCGTAGTGCTGTCCTTTGAGCTGTAGTACGTGTATCTGCAGGTTTTCCAGATGCATCCAAACCTCCGATATAACAGATGCCAACACTATGCTTATTATACGAAGACTTTGAAAATCCTTTGGTATTACAATGCGCTCCGTCAATGCTTAACGGTCGTCCATTCTCAACCATTCCGTCAAGGTCAACAATGAAGTTATAACCGATTTGATTGAATCCCCGAGCCCGGTGCATCCGGTCAATATCTTTGGCTCGTAAATCCTGTCCGGCACGCGTGGCCGAACAATGGATGATAATTGCATCAATAGTTTTCATTTTGCGTCTCCTTTTTGTAAGTAGTTCGTTAAATAGGGGATGTTCTTTATAAACTCAACACTTAATACATAGTGCAAGAAAGCTACTACCTTATAGCCATTACTAGAGTTGGGTAGAATTTCTTTGATATTCCTTAGAATATTTACCCCGTAGAAATAGAAAACGCTATACGTAATAAATGAAACACATTGTAGCGCACCTTCCGGATTTCCTTTGTGTTCACCAATAAAGTAGATACAGCTGACCAAGACAAAGAAAATGGTTGCTTCTACAATGCACCTCCAAGCCTTTTTAAAAGAAAAACTCTCATGATTGATAAGGAGTGCAGTAAGTAGTCCACAGATGAAATTTAGGGCAAATACAGCAATAAGACTTTTGATCTCCCCAGAGATAGGATTAAGATAAGCAGCTATGCCAGTAATCAATCCAATAAGTAAGTTTTTGAAATAATCCATAATCATATATCTAAAATATTAATACTTCATTTCAATATCTCGCTACAATCATCAATAGCAGTCTGAAATACTTGTTTCACTTCGCCAGAGGTTAGCCCATGATCCTCATGTAGCGAGAAGCCGGTTACTCCATTTCGCGATGCATTGAAGAATCCGACAGTCGTTTCATCCTTAATGATTTCGGCAGTAATATCTTTGACTGCCTCGGTGCCACGGGTTGACATTCTGTATTTAACCCTGATAGCTTCCGTAACCTTAGTTGTAGCGGTACTGTTAGTTGCTGTGATGTTCATTCTTTGTTTCCTCCTTCTATTAAATCATAAATTTGTCCGTATGTACCTGCAGTGAGATATTCTCCACAAATCTCTTTTAAAAGAGCAGCATCTTCTGTCTCAATATTAAGTACTCCACGGTTGCTAATAATCTGTTGTAGCATTTTGTATGCTCGTAACTTCTTGGAAGTTTCCATATTCTTCTGTGGATTAGAACCAGCTGCAAATAATGCCTCTGCAACCAAATCACGGACAGATTTCTTACTTTCTTTCCCATTCACTAATTCAATAAACTCCCGACCTCTAAAGTCAAGCAAGTTTCTGTTTAAATTTACTTTCATTGCAACTTTATGTATTTTTTAATTCTACAATAATCCCCTTCACGATATGTGCTCTATATCCAAAAGTATTGCTGTCTTTTAAACCATATACCCATATATCTGATACTACGTCCATAGTATTTCCATTCCCATCACGAGGGTAAAATCCATTCGCAGAAACATCACCCAATACATTCACATTACCATCAAAGAAACCTGCATAAATGTAATTGTTCGGATATGTAGGATTTGATTTAGAAGAACCATAGATGGCCGCACTTCCTCCAGCTGTTGCTCCTACTGCACAAACTCCAAATTTACCATCAGTTGCAGCATTAAAAGTCACATTAACAACGCCTTCCTTTGCAGTTCCTGAACCAAGCTTTAAACTTCTTGATGTCCCTCCGAAATAATCAGAACGTGTCCATACAAGACGACCACCTTCAATTGTAAATCCTCCAATAAAACCGGAAACAGCCTCAATATGCCTAACCTTTATCAGGTCAGTATTTAGGTAACCGCCTACCACAATGGTAGTGCCTAACTTCGCATATTCAACCGCATCTTCAAATGCCAACTGACCTAATCCGTCTCTGTCGATCTTGGAGTTAATCACTCCCTGCAGGTCACTATGCAATGCGGTGATTGTAACAGCACCTTCTAGGTTAATCTTTGAAGAGTGAATAGTCGTTTCACCTGCTGCCTGGTTGATATAAGATATAAGCGTATTGCCACTTTCTAGCTCTTTAGAAGCATAAATTTTATTTCCATCGGCCGTGGTAATCCATCCGGCAGTATCTATCCTCTGCGTTAAGCTATCGACCCGCGTCACCTGTGCGGAGATTTGAGTATTGAGTACTTTCAATTCAGCGAAGCACTGATCTGAATAGTCTTTCAATTTATCCTGAATAGCTTTATTCGCAACTTCAACCGCTGTATTGAAACTAGCTAAGGCAGAATTAAACAGGGCAAACTTATCATCTACATTCCTCTTCTCCTCAACGGTTGTCTGCCCGTCATTGATAGCTACATTAATTGCAGCAATAAGATTGTCAATAGCACCAAATAGGGATATTTTGGTATTCAGCAAACCTGTTTTCGCTTCACCTTCCAGGTATGAATTTGCGTACAGTTTGTTATAGGTAGCTTCGACGGCTGCCCTTGTATTTTTGACTGTATTTAGATACTTCTCAATGGCTAAAGCCTCTGCTTCCGTGATAATGCCGTCAGCAAATGCTCCGTCCACATAGTCGTGCAAACCACTAACTGCGCTGTTTGCCTGTTCCGCTGCTTTGCCGGCATCTTCTGCGTCTTGTAAGGCTTGCAATGCTTCTTTCATAGCGGTATCCGAGAACTCCTTTAGCTTATCCTGAATAGCTCTATTTGCAGATTCTACGGCTGTGTTGAAATCAGCATAGGCACTATTGAAATAGGCGAAATGTGCATCAACGTTTTGCTTCTCTTCTGGTGTTGTGAGTCCATCGTCAATAGCTGTATTAATTGCATTTATCAGGTCTGAAATACACCCCATAAGGGTAACTTTCGCATTCAATAAACCCGTTTTGGCGGAACCGGATAAATAAACATTCGTGTATAGCTTGTTATAAGTGGCTTCAACCGTAGCTTTAGCATTATTAATCGTATTGATATACTTTTCAATAGCTTTTGCTTCGGCTTCTGTAATAATACCATCGGCAAATACTCCATCTACATAACCATGAAGCCCTTCTACTGCATTATTGGCCTGTTCTGCTGCTTTACCAGCATCTTCAATTTCTTTGTGAGCTGCTTCCCATTCAGACAGATTTTCCAATCCAGACGATCCGGTTTTAATTTGAATATTTCCGCCTATTTCCCCTTTTGCCAAATTGAAATACGTCTCCCCATCCGGGGAAATTATCTGTTCAGTAGTTATCCGTCCCGGCAGAATCTCCGTAAATCCGTACAGCTCAACAAAACTGCGATCACCTTCATACTCGCTGTTGAGGACACCGACTAGGAAGTGATAATATCCTGCTATGCCCTCCATCTTAATAGCCGTTTCGCTTAGAAGAAACGTACCAGTTTGATTCTCTTTGCTGCATACAGCATATAGATAATATTTCTTTTCAAGATCAGTGAGTGCCGGAGAATTGTATTCAACCAAATCCCAGTATTTATATTCATCTGCCTTGTGAGAAGAAGAAAGAGTACTAATACCGAGTGTCAAATGCTGGATGATTCCTGCCGGAGCATTCAGTATTCTTGTGCTGGCATTATAAGTAATATTATGAGATACTTGTGCCGGATTTGTTTTTGAGTTCACAAACCGGAACTGCAAACTTTCATCACCTACAAGCAGTTGCATGGTTGAAACAGTTATCGGATTGACAGATCCAGAGAAATTCAACAATGCATCTTCCAGCATCGACATCGTTTCCTTTGCGTCCCGGAACCGTCTCTTAGTAAATTGAAGTGCATCTTTATGCTTCTCAATAACCGTCACCTCGTTTGTCTCAATCTTATTCAGATCACTTGAAACAGATGTGCCTACCGGTTCGTTAGAAAGTTCAATTTCGGGAGAATACGGATTATTCACAAAACGTTTGATTCCGATCATGCGAATAAGAGAACCTTCCGGATGAAACTGTGTATCGGAGAAGTTCACATATCCACCCAGCACGATCTTTCCACCTATCTGTAACCAGCGTTTTTTCGCCCAGATGCCGTCCAATGTTCCGGTAAATATGAATGCTTTATCTTCATGTTCATAGAGGTATTTAGCAGCTTCCTTGAAAGCTTCCCAGCTCGCACCCGTTTGTGTGCTATCGTTACAGATATAAGCCTTCGGCAATTGCATTCCGAACACTGCGTATGTATCACCAACCTTCGGTCGCCAGACTTCCGGCTCCGGCATAGTAATACCATCAATTTCCTGCGGAACAATTTCAAATCGACGTGCCTCTTTCTTGTCTTTCGCTTCATGGATATACTTTACTTCGAACTCCTTGCCTGTAAGCATACCAGTCTGGAAAATAACCGTCATTGTTTCTCCTGCTATGAGACAATCTTCGAAATTCAACTCTTCAGGAATGTCTTTATCTACAAAGTCAAAGAAGTTATTCTCCTTGTTCACTTCAATAACAGAACTAACAGTACCAACACGGGAAGGATAAATAGCTGTACAGTCCAGACTATCTTCCTTTGCTGTTGTAAGTTCTTTATCAGCACGCATGACACAAGTTCCATCCGCATCTGTCTTATACGTTCTCCCTTCGTAAACAAGAGTCTTATTCTTTGGAAGTAACAGGTATTTAGATCCGTATGTAGAATAATCAATATTGCGATCTGTAGTTTCTACCAAAATTATTTCGGGTGGTATATCCCCAGAAGTCCTACCAACACCGACCTTGAAGCCGTGGCCTTTACCATACGACAGTTTCAAAGGGTTCTCCTTGTTATACTCAACTTTACGCAGATGGATAGTCTTAATTTGCTTTCCATTCACAGTTTCTTCAGTGATCTGCCATTCTGTTTCATATAGTTCTGCAAGTTGATTGAGAGCGTCAAGTATATAGGTGTGATTGTAGTTGATTACTTTCTCCGTTCCCTCGATACAATCACCGACTTTCCACCCGGTACTCCGACGGTTCAGGTTCTCAACAAGTAGACGTAGATGTTCGTGTGCCTTAGCTGTATATGAGAACTTAATACTTCTGTCAACGGTATGGCGTACTTTCCACAACATCGTATCAGCCTTCCCAGTTTCCAGAATCAATGTATATTCGAAGTTACGTTCACCGTTTTTCTTGAAATTGCTATCCTTCTTCAAAGAATAACGCTTTCCGTAGAAGTCACACCAAGAGCCAACCGGTATTTCCAAGTATCCCGGATGAGAAAAATACAAAGTGAGTGTATCTTCTCCCATGATAGCTTCATAAGAGTAGCTTTCATCCTTTACTTCGATTTTTATTTCCTTATCACCATTATATAAAATCATATCACCTTGGTTCTTCGTCAAATTTGGTGGTACTTCTTCTATTGTGAATAAAGAATCTTGGCTCTCAGTAGTTTACTTCCTGCCCTATTGTACATCTGCCTTTTTAGCGCTTTAATTTTATTCACTGTCCCCTCCAGTAATCCATTACTGAAGGGGATATCAATAGCTGCCTGTACTGCCTCCCAGTCTTTTTCAATACCATATGCAAAGTTCGTCAGTGCCATATTCCGTGTTGCCTTCGCTTTTTCAATCCACTTTCTAATATCCTTATCATAAGTGTTCCCATTAATCATATCTCTGAAATCCTGACACACGCTTAAGAGTTCTTTTATCTGTGGTGAGGACTTATATAGTTCCGCCAGTTTAGGATTATCCGATTCTCCCTTTAGAATGTATTTGCGTATCTGATTCTGTGAAACTCTCTGTGTTTTACTTCCGTTTTCAATGCTCTCATTATGCTCCTTGACTTCCTTCCTCTTTTGTTGATACATTTTTCGCAAGCTGGATGTTATCCTTCCAATAAGTGCGCCACTGATTTTACTCCCCATTTTTTGTGCCAATATATTTCGGGTAATACAGCCCGCACTAATGATTGTAGCCAGTTCGGATACATATTTAAGAGCTGTCTTCTGTTGCTCATTCAAGTATGCCCCTATTCTCCTGTTGTGAATGAGCTTATAAATGTAGCGACTTTTCTTGCCCAAATGTGCGGCTGTCTGCTCAATGGTCATCCCCTGCATTTTTAAGTTCAGGCTTTCCCTGTATATCTTCAATTTTTCTCTGTGTCGGACATCTCCCATGTTAAATATGTCCTGAAGAATTAACGAAGAAGCCGTGTCTCTGTCAGGATATTCGTATTTGAGCTTTTGCTTGGTCTGACGAATCATTTTCTCTATTTCCGGTATCATCGTGTCCGTCATATTCTTGGTTAGATGGAACCGGTCGCAGATTTGTGTAACACCAGGGATTATTCTGTTTATAGCCTCTGTGAAACATCTTCCACGGTCTCTCGTTATATATTGTATTTGAGGATTCCGGATGAGCCAGTTATCAAGTGCTTCTCCGCTTCTATCCTCTAACAAAGCAATAGGCATGTGTGTCATCTGGTCTACGACCACACTCATATAATCCTTACCTTTTTTATAGGCAAAATCATCAATACCTACATAAATACTTTTATTATGCATAGGATTATGTTGCCCGTACTGTTGTAGAATGCGTAAGCAGGAAGAGCTACTGGCCGTTATATGGAACAGCTGCAAAAGAGAAGAGGCCTTTCGGGAAGTAAGTTCCAAGCTTATCGATCTGATGCGTTCCTCAACAAGATAGCTCCGTCTACCATACCGACGAGCCAGAAAAGACAACGGTTCGCAGAATATTTTTTGCGGACAAGAAACATTGTCACAATAATATTTGCCAACCTTTATGACTAACTCCAAAGTATGACCGTAAACTTCAAGATCCTGAATATGACGGGAGTAGTAACTGTGCAACCGGTGACTGAAATGTCCGCAATAAGGACAGGAAGCCCCCTTGCCAGCCGTATGTAAAAAGACCGTCAATGAGCCAACAGCTTCAGAGATACCATCTTGTTGCAGATTATCGTAACCAAGACTGAATCTGAAATCATGAAATAATCCCCTATTTGTAGGAGTATTTTCTTTTTTGATGTATATTTGTACGTTGTAGATATGGCTTGTTGCATTGTAACTCTTAATGATGTGGTGTCTTTAAAGTTACTAAAAAGCAAACATATCTACAACTTTTTATAGGATTAAGAAAGAAGAAGAGGAAAACCGTCGAAATAAAAAAGAGATTACCACCAAATTTGACGAAGAACCATCACCTTTAGAATTATATCCTAAAATATAAACGTCAAATAGAAATGTGTTGAATAATAGGCATAAAAGTAAGGAAATGATAGACGAATCATTGCCAAAATAATATATAACACACAACATCAACGGCATTGTCACGAAATAAATCAAAATGAAAAATATTTAAAAGAAATCACTCAAAATGTAGTTTAATTCACCTAAGTTCTCTCGGAACTAATGCAACTCAAGTAGCTAGTCAAAATTTGGGACAAAACGGATATGTCAAGTATAGTAATGGCTTATTAATGCAATGGGGAACAAGAGCTGGAGCAACGGGGACAACTAGTCTGTATTTCCCTACCAGCTTCTATGATACTAATTACAACGTTTATCTTACTGGAGGGATAAACGTTACAGGTGAATCATTTGTGTATGCTCCGGGTTATGACCCTAATAATAAGAATAAATCATATTTTAAATTCCTTACCCGTGGAATAAATTCAACTCCGGCTATCGTTTGGACTGGCTGGGATTTTACATGGTTTGCGATCGGTCGCTGGAAATAATTTAAAAACAAATATCATGAAGTATTGGAAACAAGGATTTTATGACGAACCGGTAGACGGTTCAGTAGAAATAACGGATGAATATTATCAAGAGTTATTAGCAGGACAATCGGCCGGGCTACTCATAGCTGAAAGCCAAAAGGGATATCCGATCTTAGTTGTGCACGAAGCTACTATCGAAGAAACCAGAGCGCAAAAACTAAATGAATTGCGACTTTATGATTTATCCGAAACAGTAAATCAATTCAGTATTAATGACGTATTCGGTTGGTTAAACAAAAGTACCCGTGTGGGGCTTATGAACTCAATCAATATTGAGAAAGAAGTCGGACGATCTGAAACAAGTATCTGGATTGGTGATATAAAGTTTATCTTATCAATCGAAAGAGCTATTGACATGTTACAACAGTTAGAATTGTATACCCTTGCGTGTTATGACACGACACAAAGGCATACGAAGGCTATTAGTCAATTAGAGACAAAAGAAGAAATTGAAGCATACAACTTCAAAACTGGTTATCCCAGAAAGCTCAACTTTTCCGGATACCCTATCGTATAATCGTAGTTTTCAATTTCCTCAATTGTCTGCAATGATCTGACTGCTGCGATGTGAGATTGTGTCACATTGTAGCAGTTGAGTGCATACAGTTCTACGGCATTCAACATTGCTAAAGCGTTAGGTATAGGGATAACATACTTCACTGCATCATACCACAGGGTTGTATGCGTTTTCCCTACATTTTTCTCAATCGAAATTGAGTTAAATAATCCAACACGTGTGGATTTGTCTAACCATACACTTTCCCCTTCAATTTTAAAAGAATTGACATCGGCCGATTTGTCAAACATCTGTATTTCAGATATTTTCATTTTTTGCACTTCTTCAATGTCGTACTCATATTCTACCAATATTGGGTAGCCATTCTTGCTTTCAACTATAATCAACCCAGCTGATTGCCCTGCTAATAGTTGATTGTAATACTCATCCATAATTTCTACCGAACCGTCTACCAGTTCATCATAAAATCCTTGTTTCCAATACTTCATAATTTATAATTTTTAAAGTTTCCAACGGCCTATTGCAAACCAAGTAAACTGCCAACCTGTCCAAGCTATTTCTCCTCCGCTTGCTATATACCTTGTACCTACTTGAAATGAAGAAATTGTTTTAGTATATATTGTTGGAGCATACACTATAATCTCTGTTGTATTAGCTGATACTCCCGTTAGTTGTACGATATAATTTGTGTCATAGAAACTTGTAGGTAGATATAATGAGGAGAATCCTACAGCTCCAGCATTTACTCCCCATTGCATCAATAGCCCATTTGAATATTTTACATATCCATTTTGCGCTTTTTTATTCCATAGATTTTGTGATTCTAATTGTATAGCATTAGTTCCCGAGAGAACTTAGTAAAGTTTTCTCTGCATCAGTCATAAATTTTCTTGTAGTACTTTCTTCAATCATTGATGCTGGATGAGAAACCGGATGAGAGTAATTATTAGCTCCGGAGGCTATTCCACTAAGTTTTGTACGTTCTGCATCCGTCATAAAACGATGAGTCGAATCTTCTTCAACGTCCGTCGCTGTATGTTTATGAGAACTTGCAGCATAACTACCCTTAGGTTGGTATACTGAATCGTGGTTGTGATTTCCTGCAGCCTTACTATCCCAATTAGCCTTTTCAGAATCCGTTACAAATCTATGTGTAGAATCGTCCGTAATGTCGGTTGCTACATGTTTATGAGAAGACGGTGCATAGCTACCTTTAGGTTGATATGCTGAATCATGATTATGGTTTCCCGCAGCCTTACTGTTCCAGGTCTCTTTTTCTGTATCGGTAACAAAGCGGTGAGTACTATCCGGAGTTATATCCGTTGCTCCGTGTGTATGCGAACTCGCTGCATAACTTCCGACCGGTTGATATACTCCTGCGTGGTTGTGATTAGACGGAGAAGCACCAACCTCGGAAGCTGTATATGAAGGTTTATTCGGCTGCTTCGCCCACGATGAAACATCACTTGCCGGCATAGAAGAAGGGAAATCGCTAATATCTGAAACCTTATGTGTATGCGCTTTCGGTGTACGGGCATCACTTAGACGTGCATCATTTCCCACACAAACAGTCCCGTCGGCACTACCAAAATTCTTATTAAAAGCAGAGTTTTTAGTAAATGCAGGTTCGTATGTACCAGCATGATTGTGACCTGATGGAGAGGCGCCTACTTCGTTTGCTGTATAGGTTGGTTTGGATGCAGCCTTCGCCCAAGAGTATACGTCACTAGCGGGCATAGAAGAAGGAAAATCACTGATTTCAGATACTTTATGCGTATGCGCTAATGGAGGCCGTGCATTACTCAAACGCGAATCGTTACCCTCACATACAGTCCCGGCAGTCGTACCGAAATTCTTGTTAAAGGCGGTCAGTTTAGTGATTATCAGTTCATATCTGCTATCATGGTTATGGGAGTCCAAAGCTGCTTTCAATGCCTTTCCTTGTTCGGCAGAAAGCACTTTATTAGTCCCTCCACTTGTCAGATTATTAACAATATCAGCTATATTGAGCTTCTTTCCTAACTCTGTTGCCATTGTAGCCGCAAAGTTCGGATCATTGTTCAGGGCGTTCGCTAACTCAATCAGTGTATCGAGAGCATCCGGTGCTCCGGCAACGAGTGCATCAACTGCAGCTTTCACTTTTGCGTCAACTCCTGAAACCGCATTGTTAGCCGCCAATGCAGCAGCGTTCGCATCGTCAGTCGCTTTTTTTGCTAATCCTGTCTGTGTTACAGATGCATTTTTAGCCGCATTTGCTTCATCTGTCGCTTTCTTCGCTAAGGCGGTTTGAGCTTCTGATTCAGCTTTGGCAGCATTGGCCCCTGCAGCCGCAGTAGTTGCAGCATCTTTAGCTGCATTAACACTACCAGCCGCAGTATTAGCCGCATCTGTAGCTTTCTTTGCAAGAGCCGTCTGCTCAACAGATGCATTTTTAGCTGCATTCGCATCATCTGTTAATTGCTTGACAAGAGCAATCTGTCCGGTGGCTTCTTCTGTTGCTTGCGTCATTTCCTGCACAATACCGGCATACTCTGACTTGCGTTGAGACTCTGCTTCGACACGCTCCGTTTCAGCGTTTATACGCTTAGACTCATTTGATCCGCGAGTACCTTCCGCAGTTTTACGCTCATCTTCATTCTGCTTTCTCTTGTCTTCTTCTGACGAACGGGAAGTTTCAGCCGTAGCGCGGGAAGTTTCAGCAGCCTTTCTCTTGTTTTCTTCTGATACCCGGCCTGTCTCCGCTGACTTGCGGGCTGCTTCGGCAGATACACGTTCGGATTCGACGGTAACACGGTTAGATTCGGCAGCCACACGCGAGGTTTCATTTGTTTCTCTTGTCGCTTCATCTGTTTTCCGCTTATCCTCGGCAGAAACACGGGTAGATTCAGCGGTAGAACGACCTGTTTCAGCGGTTTTCCGTTTATCTTCTTCCTTCACACGTTCCGATTCAGCAGAAGAACGACCTGTTTCAGCGGTCTTACGTGCATCTTCATTGCTTTTACGTGTTTGTTCATCCGAGACACGTTTATTTTCTGTATCAACACGTCCGGATTCAGCAATTACCCGTTTACCTTCAGCAGTTACGCGGGCCGCTTCTTCCGACTTACGCGCATCTTCATTTTGCTTTCTTATATTCTCGGCAGAGGAACGTCCGGTTTCAGCCGTAACGCGTTCTGTTTCGGAAGTCTTTCTTTTATCTTCTTCGGACACACGGGAAGTTTCGGCAGATTTACGTGCTGATTCGGAAGCTACTCTCTCGGCTTCTGCTGTTCCTCTTCCTGTTTCGGAATCTTTTCTAACCTGCTCGTTAGCTTCTCGTGTACCTTCAGCGGTAGCACGTTTCTTTTCTGCATTATCCCGTGCAGTTTCCGCAGTAGATCGTCCTGTTTCAGCGGTCTTACGTGCATTCTCATTAGTGATACGCACTGATTCAGCAGCTTCCCGGGCTTGCTCTTCACGGGAACGATTCGTTTCGGCTGTCTGCCTGGATTGTTCGGAAGCATTACGACGGGATTCGGCTGTTTCACGGGCTGATTCATTGCTTTCAACAGTTGCTTCTAATTGCCGCATATCGGTAGTAGCTGTTTTTGCATCACTCGTAGCCTTGAGCATATTATCCAAGGCAGTCTGAATCTTCTCTAAACCAAATTTAAGGCTTGTCTTAACACCGTTAATTACTCGGTAGCCGATAGTGAAGAAGCCCTTCATGTTCTGGGATTCATCTAATTCTGATATTCTTTTCTTCTTTAATGGCATGGCAAATCAATTTAAATCTATATAAAACTCTCCGTCCTCTGTTATGATAAACTCGCCCGCTTCGGATGAAAGCAGGAACTCTGTATCTTCAATCCGGAAGCAAGTAAACACGAGCTTCAAAGTAAATTCCCACCAGACACCACCTCTTAACGTAAAATTGTTTGTCTGGCAATCTTTATAGTAGCAAGGGTAACTTTCACTCCATCCATCACAGTATAATACCCTCTCCGCATCGGAATATTCATAACCTTCATTATCGGTCTTCGTTGTCAGTTTAGTTAGATCATAGAGTAAGGCATCATGGTTACGCCAAAACGCTTCGATTGTTTCTGTCCTCATTAGGCATTTGAGAGAGACTTCCTTAGTTTGGAACTTCACTACTTCACCATCATAGATTGCTCCGTCCAGACGTTTGAAGTTCTGCAATAGGTTTTTCTTTACCGTCGGAGCTTTCAGTATTTCAGCATCACTACCTTTCAAAATGGCTACACTATATTCCGACAAATCCCGATTATCAATTTCATACCCCTTTGGCATAGGAATAGAATTCACGGGTTCCTGGTATTCATAATCAGAATTTCGTGGAAAGTCGTTAGCAAAAGTTATCTTTACGACTTGAAATCCCGGATAGATTGTATAGCTGTTCTGTGAGGAAAGACGTAAACGATAAGTTCTATCAAGAATAGGAAAATAAAATTCATGATATCCCATATCTGATAAAATAGCAATTAATCCACTAAATCCCAGATCGTCTTTACAGGCAAAATCAATACTCAATTCATAGGTGTTTAACGTCAAGCTAGAAAGGTCTATTTCAATACCATCTTCTTCCGGCCAATCATTTTTATCATCCGATTCTTTAGCAGGAGGAAATGCCACAAGATTATCATAGCTTCCTTTTATAATACATATACCGAGAGTGGTATATGTATTATCTCCATCTATAAAACAAATTCCTTTCATCTTACGAGCTTTATTCCTTTATCATTTATCTTTTCAATACCTGTTTTCATCGACTTCATATCCTTCTCTATACCTTCCAATCTAGCTGTATTAGTATCAATATTCGAAAGGTGTCCAACAATGGCATTCATATTGTCTTTGATAATTTTCACGTTTTCATTTATGGATGTAGATATGGTTTTAATATCTCCAATACCAGAGGTGATACCTTGAAAAATGAGAGTATGCAACTGTAACTCTGTTTTTATGTCCGCAATCAAGACATTAGCCATGGTGAATCTACCATTCAATTCATCTGCAGAATCTTGCGACATAGAAGCAAATCCTTTTTTTGATGCTTCGCGTTCCGAATCCTCATCAGTAGTCCACCCATACATCTCTGCCATGGCATCGCGCTTTGCTTTCATCTCATCAGCAATCTGTTGTCCTTCCGTCTTCAAATTATCATATTCATCCTCAATCGTACCATTTTTCATGGCATTGTTAAGTTTTTCTCTCCAGTCCATTAACCGATCCATGTACTCTTCTTTAAGCATGGAATTTAGAATAGCATTCTTCATGTATTCCTCGAAACTGTCGGCAAAGTCTGCACTATCGGCATCCATGTCTATAAGTAAATCCTGAAAGTCTGAACGAAGAGAAGCATAATCAATGAGTGTTGTGTCTACTATTTGTTGTTCCAACACCTCTGCAACCTTTCCTACCCCATTCGCGATTTGATCAGCGAATTTCTGTGTATCAGAATCAAGTTGAGACCAAAATATGCCAGCATCCGATTGCAACTTTAAAAGTTGTTCATCAGTCAAATCAAACAGACCGGTCATACGACCGCCCATTTTATTTTTAAATTCATTTACCGACATGCCTAATGCTTTTGCAGCCTGCTTCCATCCTTCCCCGGACATATCATCTACTTCATCATACCCCTTTGAATGTGACTTTCCAGAAGCACCAGAATTGAGATACTGCCGGCCTAATACTTTTGCATTCTCACTTTGCAATTTTATGTTAGCAATAGCAGCTTCATAAACAGCGTTTGCAGTATCTCCTGTTAAAGTTTCCGCTAGTTCTAACTGCTTTTCAATTACCCGATCGAGGATATTAATATAGGATTCATACGCTTCTTTCGCTTTCTCGTATTTCTCGGTCGTATCGTCTTTGCCGAACATATCGAAGATTTTCATAGCTATCTGAACGGCTGCACCAATGATAGCTAGAATAACAGATGCCTTTTCAACTGTACTTATTGCATTAGCAGAGGTATCGGCAGCTGCTTCAACCCCTGCCATTGCAGTCATTGTAAATGAGCCGATACTGCCAATAAGGGAAATAATCTCACCAGCCGGACCACCGATCGATTTACCCAGTTCGTCTATGGTATCCGCTAACTCCGAAATCTGTGTTCTAACTTCTTTTTCTGCCTTCTTAACCTGATTATCTTTTTTTACAACCTTATCTTTTGCTGCATTATACTTTTCGGTTTTCTTCTTTACTAGGTCAAGTGCCTGCGCTTCGGACAAATAAGCTTTTGTAGATTCAATTTTACCGGTTGCAGGATTATACTTGGATGAAGAAATCCCATTTTCAATCTTAGAACCACCTTTGACTGCTTCGGCCTTTGTCCTGGCATTTTCTAACTCAATCTGTGCATTAGCCAACTCTTCCTCCGCTTCTGCTAGTTCCTTCTTCTTGTCAGATAATGACTGAAACGGATTACGGGAATCCAATTCGTCCATGATGGATTGAATCGTACTCGTATATTCGCGAAGCTGGTCCGGGGAAAGAACTTTGGCAGCCGTACTCTTTGCATTCTCTAATTGAGTAAGCAGAGAATTAAGAGTTTCAGAAGACGTTTCTTTCAGATTTTCAAATGCACGAACATACTCCGGAGACTCTTTCAACTTATCGTAATCCAGGCCCATCAATTCCATTCCCTTGTTCTTTGTTGCTTGAGCAATAGACCGATCAATTTGTTCAACCTGTTCTGTATCTCCATTCTTAACCGCTTGCTTACGTTGTTCCTGCAAGGTGGCAATATCTTCGTTGAATTTTCGTTCAATAGCAAGGCGTTGGTCCGTATAGTCTTGATACTGATTCAGCAAATCAGCTAAATCATCCCCACGATTGTACTTTAAATCTGTAGTTTCCTTTTTTTCATTAGCAACTTTATCAAATGCATCAAACTGTTTCTTTACTGGCTCTGACTTGACATATGCTGATGCATTGAAGGTTTTCTTTTTATTTTGTGGATTAGCTTCAAAAGCTGAACGAGCTTTTTCAATTTCTTGTAATTTCTTATCCTCTGCTTCACGATCGATAGCCTGTAACTCTAGCTTATGATTGAGTTTCCTTTGTCTAAGGACCTTTTCACTACTTTCTTTGAGCTTGTTGATTTCAAGTTGTTCGAGTTCATTTGCAGAGTCTTCTTTCATGCGCTGCTGCTCTCTGCTCTGCTTATCTAGTAGGAGTTTATATTTCTCCTGTTCTTCTCGGAGCTTGTGAGCTTGGTCGTCCTGCTTGGAAGATGAATCATAGACTTTTAATTCTTTTTCAGCCTCCTTTAGCTTCTTGACATTTTCTTTATAAGACTTTACCACAGCAGAATCTATCCCTTTGAACTTTCCGGCATCCATTTGCTTCTTTTGTGCTGAAGCGATTGATTCCAATGCTTTAGTAGCATCTTCTTTTTGTTTTGTCCAAAAGGCTTTATTTTGAATGGCAGCTTTTTCTTCTTCTTTCTTTTGTTCTTCCTTTGCTTTCTTCTGAATTTCATTTATTTTCTCTACTTCTTCTTTTGCAAGACGGGCAGACTCTGCAGCTTCATTCTTCTTTTTGGCTAATCGTCCAATTCTTATACTTAATCCTGGATCTTCAATACCATCTTTTCTGTTTTTTTCAGCTTCATCGATAGCCTTTTGCCATTCAGCGGTAGCTGCATCAAGTTCTTCTTGCTTCATAACAGCTCTAACCTTAATCCCCATTACATATTGCTCATTTTTATCTTTGTTGAGTAGTTTTAAAATATCATGGAGTTCCATTGTTTTAATCTTCTCTAAATCAAGATTTTTTAAAACATTTGGCATTATAGATTGAAGTTGTTTGTATGCACTTAATTTATCAAATTGACTGGATGTTTCATCTCTTATAATATTGACAAGACTTTCTGCCTTATTTTTCAATTCATCAAAATGTTTTTTTTGAGTCTCCATAGCAGCATTATGCTTTCTTATAGCTCTTTCGGAGACAGATTCTGCTGTAGCACATTTGTAAATTGCATACCCAAGCCCTGCAAATGCGGCAGCTGCTAATACATAAGGATTAGTTAACATTGCAGCAGCATTTTTTAGTTGTGCAATAGTTTGAGCTTTGAGGGCTTTTGTCAATAAGATACGAGAAGATGTATTCTTTGCAATCATTGTTGCCTCAATAGCGTACAAGCCTTTCTTTAGGACTAAATCAGCGGCCTCAATAGCACGCTGTCGATTTACAATTGCTGTTACCGTTGCATATACTTGCTTAGCAGTACTTACAGCAAGAATACTGCCTTTGTATCCTGCAAGGGCAGTCGTAACAACAACTATTAATGCTCCTATTTCTTTCAATGCTTCTTGAGCGCTTCCGTCAGCAAAGGCTTCATTCATAGATTGCGCTGCACTGGATATTTCCTTTAAGATTTCTTTTCCTAACGGGCGAAGGGCAGCTGTTATATTATTACCAAGAAGCTTCATTTGATTCTCGGCTGATGAGGACATTTCTATAAAAGCAGCTTCTGCGGCACCTGTTGCATTTTTCATTTGTTCCAGATCGGACGCAGCACCTACTGCATTTTGTCCGGTTATCATTAGTGCAGCCTGTAAAGCTTCGTCGGTACCCAATAATTCTTTCATTTTTGTAGTACTTCCGTTTGCTTCATTATAGATCAGCTGTAATGCTTCCTGGAAAGAACGTCCGGAAAAGGCTGCATCACCTAAATGGTTAGCCGTTCCCATAATTGCCGCACGTATTTTAGTCATCGCTTCGGCTGTTGGAACACCTTGTTTGGTTATTGATACGACAGCTGCTAGCACGTCTTCAATATCAATACCGAAGGACGAGGCAATGGGAGCAGCTTGAGCAATACTCTTTCCAAGTTCTCCCATTGTAGTTTTACCAAGCTTGGCTGTGGTAAATAACATATCAGAAACAGATTCTGCTTCAGAAGCTCCTTTTTTATATGCATTAAGAATTGTAGTGATAGCATCTGCCGAAGTAGCCGTTTCTGTAACGCCGCCGATAGCAGCCTTAGCAGATACTTTTAGAATATTCATAGCATCCGCTCCATCATGTCCTGCAGATACAATCTGATATAGTGCTTTCGCTGACTCTACGGCTCCGACTGGAACCTCTCTAGTCATATCAATAACGCTATTCATAAAATCGGTAAGACTGCCTTTTATCCCGCTTGAAAGAGTAGCAACTTCTTTCATGCTTTGCTGGAACTGCTTTTCGAAGTTATATGCTTCTTTGGCTGCTTGAGTAAAAGCGATTCCCGCACTAATGCCAATCCCTCCGAATACATCAAAAGCGGTAATTTCACCGGCCATTGCCTTTATGATTCCCATCGCTTCTTGACGCCCGGAATATAGCCCTGAATTATCTATACCTGTAGCGAAATATAACGCACCATCTTTATTCTGAATACCCATATAGCATTTATTCTTAAAATATAAAGAGGAGGTAAAATTTGGCTATTTCGAGAAGAATAAGCATCTTTGCAGTGTTCTAAGACCAAGGAACGATTTTTATTTCAACGTATTAGGGAGTTGATTCGCCTACTATACCACAATATAGGCTATCAATTCCCTTTGCTACATAATCCTAATGCGTTGCAATAGATTATGTTCCTTGGTCGGAAAGAATAGGGGAGAGATAGCCTTTTTCTATAATATATAAATTACTATTCATTAGCGCCATGACCAAGGAAAATGAGAACGTATCTGTAGCGAATAAAAGGAACTACACAGAAGAAGAAATCAATGCTGCTTACAAGAAGGGCAAGGATGAAGGAAGAATTGAAGGGATGCTCGCTTATCAGAAAAGATTGATTGAGAATCTACAGCGGGATAATACATCTCTCAATCAGAAGCTTCAGGAGATTAAAAAATAATCCCCTATATCTTCACAGATACAAGGGATCGCAATACTCTAAACCAATTTATAAAAAAACAGTTAACCTAATATATAAACACAGTAGCAAATTACCTTATCATTTGACCTTTCCGACAATATCATTATATTTCTTTATCCTGACCGTCTTACTAGGATCATCGAAAGAGGGAAGTTCTACCCACTCGTAATCTTGCCCTTCAACATTTCCGTCTTCGTCAGTCGTCTTATTACGCTGTCTCATCACAAATGAGTACTCCTGAAGCAATATCTCTATTAATCCATAGCTACTATCCAACGTCTGATTAAACGTTAATCCTAGAGCTTCTTTTGCAATAACTAAGAATCTGCTTTGGTTATATCCTTCCAACTTTGCAGATTCTTCCGAGCGGCTATTATCTCCGTCTCTCGTAGCGGGCTCACGTTCCGAAGCATCGTGATAGAGGTACAAAAAGGGTGATACCCTATGCGATATATGATTGCATTGAATAATATGCGTATATCCTCCCATGTCGTATTGTCAATGAGGGCTTTTTTAAACCATGCCGGCGGATCACTAGGCTTGTTATGAATGCCCAGGCAAACGACATCGAGAAGTAGTCCTCCATATTTATTCATCAATTCTGGAAAATCAGCATTCAGCTCACCATCTTTCACAATCATTTTATCAATATCTTCCTTTTCAATTTCAAGGAGAAGCGGACGAATTCTAAACCATGTCCGGACAGTGATAGGCTTTATTACAATACAATCACCGGGATCCTTTCCTTTTGGAATAGAATCTCGGTTAGTAAAATCAAATGGAATCTTGACAGGCTGCTCCGTTACAGATTCCGATTCTTGCTGAAATAAGTTCTTTATACTCATAATTTCCTCAAGGAGCCTAGCCCGTTGTACTTCCGGGCAATACTTCCGGTTATTTGCAACTAACCTTCAATACTTTCAGCTCCATCCTTCAATAGTTTGTTCCTGTAGACGGAATCGAACCGCCGGTCTCTACTTAATAAATGTAGCGCTCTAACCAACTTAAGCTATACAGGACCGTTAATTATTTTTTCGCACCACTTGGAGCAGCTTCTCCGCTTTCGACATTCGCTGCATTAGCTGGGGCTTCTCCGCCTTCGGCAATAGTAACTACTTCGCGCATAAAAGCGGTCTGTCTCTTACCGTCTACAGTAACAGCAGCTTGCATATATACACGAACAAGCAACAACTCTGCTTGTTCTGATCCGGGAGCCTGCGAAATCTTTGAGGCGATCTTACCATTCACGATGGTATAAACGACCTTCTTACCGTTTTTAGGTAATGTTTCGCACTGGAACGTTTTTGAAATAGAAGGAGTATTAAGAGGCTTTTTCCAGATGTTTTTTCCGCCTGTTGTATCTACTTCACCGCCTGCCAGTTCTTTGAGAACCTCATTTGATGGAGTAGGGATGGAGAACTCGACATAATCTGTCGTATCTTTCACAAGTTCAACATAAAAAGGTTCTTCACTACCTTCTACTTCAATCTTCACTTCTTTGGGATCTGCAAAGTTGAATGCAACACTTCCTTTGGTCGGAAGGGGATAATCTTTGAGATCTGCACCGGGAACGCCGTCACCGACTGTTCCAAATTTAATTCCACCTACGCCCATAGCGATAGGTCTAACTTCTCCTGCCATAATTATTGATCTATTAAAATTTCTAATCTGATATTTGTACAAGCAAAGCCCTCTTTCAGTTCAGGCATTGGAACGCTCCAGAGAACTGTTACTTCTTTACATACTCCGTCACTACTATTGATTGAATCAAGCGATTTTCGCACCTTACGCTTTAATTCTTTCATTCGTTGACGTTGGTTCATTCCATTATCATTCAAGGGAACGAAGATATTGATATTGACAGGCACTTTATTAATAAAGTCAAGTTCATTCAGTTGCAGGTGATTAATAACAATATGCTCACTATTAACACCTGCTTCCGATTTGTCCTTGTAAATCACAACATCGGTGCCCGCAGCGGCCACAGCATTATAAACTATATCTACAGCGTCAAATTCATCCATAATCAAATCTTGCTAAAAACAGATTTCAACGTATCCCTTAGATATTTCTCACATTGTGCGTTAGCACCTGAAACGACTTCATATCCTTTAGCTTCCACGGCTGCCGCATATTCCATTCCTGCAACACCGACTAACACATAACCACCAGTATACGACAGAGAGACTTCTTCTGCAAGCCTACGACCTTTGTACTTACCGGTGGTCTTGTCAGTACCTTTGTCTCCTTCTTTGAAGTTCTCTGTAACCACTTCACCGTCTTTAGCTATTATATATCCGATAGAGGAACGAAGATTACCAGTCTGGTCTTTATATGAGCCACTCCGGCGGGCTACTTCGATAAACTTTTCACCTCCTGCTTGCAGGAAAACAAGCATCTTATCTTCTGCTTTACTTTGAAAATGGTCGAACCAGCGTTCCATTTCATCAAAGGTGAATAGGGGAGTCATGCTGTTTTTCATACGTTGATAATTGAATGTGATTGATAAGGTTCCCAACAGATAACCGGTACATCAATACCCTTTGATGCAACTTTCAAACGCAAAAACTTACTATCTGCTGGCGGTTGCATTTTGGAGTAGAAATAGCCATGTACCTGTGTTTCATCACCAGCCGAATTGTGTTTTAAAACAATTCTTCCATCGCTTACCGGGTCGTAGCGTCCGGGGACAGATATTTCAACCGGTTTCCCAGGAACCCATTCACCATTAACTAAGTGCCCGTTAGCCTCAATAGTAACTATTGCTGTATGTGGATACCGTTTTACCATCTGTTGCCAGCTCTCCCTTTGATAATGATTCGTTTCCCAAGTTTAGCAGCTTTCTCCGGCTCCCCGTTCTCTATGTACAGTTGCTTTGCAGTCTGAATATAGAAAGAACGGGGATGAGTGATAGAAAGCTTGTTTTCACTGAAATCTTGAGAGTTTACCATCATGGCATACATATCAGCGACACAAAGACCGACTTGCTTCATGCTTTCAGTAGTACATTCCGTTTCGGGGTTGATACCCCGCCTAACGAAGACTACCTTATCCAAGAAGCCTTCCATATCCCCAATAGATGGATATTCCAGTATTGTTTCTCTGATTGTTGCCATTATAGTTTACTCTTCATCTGTTTTTTCAGTATCTTCATCGGCCGCCCATTCCTTGGCATCAGTTTTCATGATATACATTGCATCAGGATCGTTGACTACCGGGATGGCATTAGCTTCTGCTTTAGTCCACTCTTTGAACGGTTCAAGTTCAGACCACTTGCTGATAAAAACAAAGTCTTTTTTCAGTGTTGTTGCTTTCTTCTTGTACTCGACAGAATGTTCCGCTGCAATAGGACCATGTTGGATGTCACCGCATTGTAAATCTTCCAAAAAACAGATATTAGCGGCTTCCCATGGATTGATCGTAGTGCGATTATGAGAAGCATCTTCAATACGAACAGCCGGGCTCACTAAGACAATTTGAACACCTTCTGTATTCTCTTGTGCAGAGAGATATTCATTGATAACTTTCTTGGAGATAGTCAGCTTTTCTTTCTGATTGATCCAGCCTTTAACTTTCTCGATAACGGCTTTCTGTTTCTTCAATAAAGCAAATCGATCTTTACGCATCACTACGTACTTAATGGTAACACCATCAGCAGAGGCAGAAACTACTGTATCTTCAATGTCTTGCAATCCGTCTGCAGTGTTTGCATTTGCCCAGTCAGCAGCAGAAACCTTTTTATTTTCATTCTTCATACCACAACCAACAAATTCCTCGGTAACAATACCGTTATTATTGCTTGAGTTTAGAGTGAACCCACCTTTAGACATCAGCTGCATGCACCACCATTCGAAACGTCCACGAACAGCGTTATATACAAAGTCCTGATCTTTGAAAGCGAGGTCAAGGATAGATTTCAAATCCGAATCACCTTCACAATCACGGCTAAGTTGCCGGTATTCGTTCCAGTCGCTTTCATTCATACCACGCTTAACGGCAGTCTTGGGGATATCACCTGACATCTTACCTACAACTTCACGTTTCTTTTGCGGTGCAGAAGAATCAAAGCTGATAACGTCTGCAATAACAGGAGCACCTTTCTCTCCGGTCAAAGTTTCCCATTTCAGAGAATCTTTCTGCTTTACACCGAAGAAGTTAGGGAAGAAGACCGGCTTAACTTTACGTGAGTTAAGTCGTGCTCCCATGTTCTTACGGTTCACTTGTTTAATTAAACTTCTTTCCATATATCATTTATTTTAATGGATTAGACAAAACGGATAAAACGGAGCAATGCTTTAATAGCGTCGTCAACAGGGTAGGGCATTACTGCTTCATTAACAGTACCACGCACCAAGAGGCCTGACTGCTGGTTAGCTACGGTCACATCAACCTTGTTCATAGTGATAACCTCCGGGGTATACTTGAACTTTGCAGCTTTGGCAGCAGCTTTAGCAGTAACAAGGACTAAGACATCATTAATCTTTGCGGCTCCAATAGCTCCAGAAAGAGTTATTGTGTCATAAGCTGCATTGGTTTTGTCAATTGCAGAGATTACATCAGAAGCTCCGGTTAAAGCACCACCGATTGTAACAGCTTCCCCAACTTTAAACACATGATTCTTTGCGATTTGAATAGCAACAGCATCGGCAGCCGCGACAGCAGTAACTTTTCCGGTTTTAACAACATGGTAAAGGCCATTAGCATCTTTACCCACAATTACAAGCGGAGGAAGCTCGTCGATGATTCCCTTCAGTTCCGCGCGGGCAATAGTTCCACCGCCCTGAATGTCCTCGATAATCTTTTCGATACCAGGAGCATACTGAAATTCACTTTGTTTTTTTCTGAACATAGCTTTTAATATTAATAATTATTCTTCCAGACCAAGGCTAGCAGTGCCATTATCAGAGCTTTCCTCATCCTCCATTAACTTTAACCATTCCTGTTCGGTACGTTCTTTGGGCTTATAGGAATTAGGCTTGTAACCACCGCCGGCGACCTCATCATCAATAACAGATTGTTTGATTTCGGCAAATTCTTCTTGAAGCTCTTTAATCTGGTCTTCAACAGAAGTTTCAGAATTGACATCAATACGATTAAACCATTTTGCAGGGAGTTTAGAATCTGCAAACAATGCTTTAGCAGATGCCTGCTTCGTAGAAGTAGTGACTGTTGTAGCAACAGTAGAGACAGATGCAGCCAACTCGGAAATCTGTTTCTGCTGGGCTTTCAACAACTTAACAACAGAAGCAGGCAAGCCTTCGAGATCTTCGTCCTCGTCTTCATCTTCTTCGTCATCTTTCGGCTTCTTTGTTTTTTTAGTCTTAGTTGTCTCAATAGGTTTTCCATCCTTCAAACCGTGTTTTTTCTCATAAGCGGCAATAGCAGCATCAATACTGGCTTGACTGCCTTGTTCATTTGATACCAAGTCCGGAAGAATATTATCCTTGAATAGCCCAATATAGTTATCCAGATTCTCTTCACTTTCGATGTCAAAAAGAGCTTGCACCTTGGCCGCATACTTTTCAGGAATTCCAGCTTTTTTCAAAGCTGCTTTGATGGTTGCTAAAATCTTCATACTTTTTTTCCTTAAAATATATTGGGAGTAAATTTTTCCTGCTTATATATTTTATTTCAGAATCAAATGCATACATTTGTAATTAAGTTAAAGCGTAGAATGGATTATATAGAAGATAGACATGAATATTACAATGTGTATATATCTAAGTGTACACAATGCAAGCATTTTAATTTTGATAAATTAAAATGCCCGGCATACCCTAATGGTATTCCTGTTAAATACCTTGATGGTTCACAGGTACATGACAAAAAAGAAAGCGACCAAAAAGGGGAGTTCGTCTTCCTAAAAGAATCCAATTAACTAGTTTTCGCTTTTGTATAACTCCATCCCATTTTTTCGGATATCCGTTTCCATAATATATGATAATGGACCACTGAAGCCATTGTTGGGGATAGTGTATTATTATTGATTCTAGCAGTAAACTCTGCTCTTAGTTTGTTATTCTCCCGATTCACTAGCTTTTCGAATTTACTAATTGTAATTCCCCATCCTTCTTCGGGACGTTTCATAGCGAATGTATAATTAGGTGTTACAGCTCTCATTTCTGATACATTATGGGCTATTGCAAGATACATATCAGCCGGACTGAATGAGTTGCCAATTCGTCCCAAACTCTTTTCTGGCTCTTGCCAGCCTCTTGGGTGATTATGTGTAAAAATGCAATCCTTCATCTTCGCACATTCTTCATCCGTAAACTCAACACTATATTTGGCTCCGCGCTTATCGATTACAACATTACCATTCTTGTCAAATAAGACTCCTGTCTCAAAGCTTTTATTCAGGCGTATTTCATTCTCTGTGTTGGTTATTTTGTTATAGAGTTTTCGTTCATTCCATTTTTGTTTAATATCTGTAATTTCAGTATCAGTCTTGATACGTTTAGGTTTAGAAACCTTTATAACTTCATTCGTAATAGGTTGGGAAACTATTTCTCTTTGTAGTCCTCCATCATTGGTAAAGTTATCCTTATACCAGAAAGCCGATTGAAATCCATCCTTATTCTCGCAGACAAAATCCTTTGCCGCTTGGGGAATATCCGTAATAGTTTGACCTTGCGGAACTGTGTCATTCAGCAAGAAATCAGCAAAGTCTTCCGGTTCCATGGTGATAGGAGTAGCAAAACAGATACAAAAAGGATGAAAGCCTGTAAATTTGAACGTTTTCGGATATTTTCCAATCATCGCATCACAGATCTTACACGGTCCGCGATTATTGGCCGAACGCTGTATCTCAATTCCTAGTATAAAATCATGTTTACTCCAACGTTCATAGTCTGCACTACGATAAGCTGTGTTCGTAGTTGTTGCAGATGTTCGGAGAGCGTTCTTGTATGCAGAGCGGTATACACCTTGCCCTGGATGATAATCTTTCATCGGTTGTGATAGAACCAATTCACCTTTCTCATTTCGGATCCGGCGAAAACGTTTTTGGGGATTTTGCAAAATTTGCCGTATATCACTACTGATTCCGTTTGAATTACGTCCGGCAACTACGCCGCTATCAAGATAGAATTCGAGTTGCGATTTCGTTTGCTGTGTAATATTCCAAACTCTATCAGACAATTTTAGACCGTTGGAATCTATATCATTCTTTAGATCCTCAAATGCAGATAGGCTATGAGTAAACATTCCATCCTTAGTTGCGCTAGAAATAGACATTCCCTTGATGAACAGGGAAATAAAATCATCATTCTTCCTCTCTGCTCGTTCCCAGCCATCCTTTTGGAATGCGGAAATATTAGCATATAACATTGATTCAAGGTTTAGTAGTTCCCGGTCAACCGCACTCTCTATTCCCTGATTGCTTATCCATACATTGTTTTTCCCCGCATCTGACCATTTACGGAGATACGGGGAAACAGAAAGTATAAACTGATTAAAGATATTGGCTATTACGGCCTGCTGTGCAGCAACTTTCTGTATATGCTGTTTATCGTAGAAAGAAAGTCCAGGCATAGTTAAAGTGTAGCTCCTAGGAATGAGTTGTTTTGAGCTGTATCTTTCTCATCCTGCTTCTTGCGGGCCAACTCTTCTTCAACATTATCCGTATATGGCGAATTTTTAATGATTGTCTCTTTGCTATTAAATTGGGATGCTGTTTCAAGATTTTTAAGTTCTTCTGCCAGGTCTTGTGGGAGAATACTGCCAAACTCCACCTCAATAAAATTATCATTTAGCTGTGATGCATACTTAGTATGTGTGATGTTAGCCATTCCTGCTTGAACTATTGACACAGTACGTTGAACTGCAGGGCCGAAGATTTCCATCTGCTCACTGGCTTTAATTTCCGCGTCAATCAGCATAAATCGGCGAGATGTTCCGCTTAAATTACCTAATCCCATTAGCTTATTCATTGATAAATCAGGGCTGGAAGCTCCGGAGTGTATGGCATCGTCTAATTGGTTAAGCTCGAGTGTTACGGATTCGCAGGACTGCTGCCACGCTAAGTAGTCGGCATCACCATGATACGATGTACCGGTATCAGGGTCTATTTCCATTCCGAAGTTCAATTCCTTGCCAACGGTTTCTTTACTTGGTAGATTTGCAAGACCATAGGTTTTTAAAATTGGTTCAGAGAAATAATCGTTTGTATCTGACAAACGGGAAAGCCTCATTTCCTTTTTATCAATCAAGTTGGCAACATCTTCCCAATCAGGGCAATCTACTTCGGCATATACTACAGGAATCTTTCCAAAGAGGTTTTTTGTCTTTTTCACTAGCCAAATGCCGTCCATTACTCCGGAATAGATAACATCTTTCGTGTATATCTTCACGCATTCACAAGTACGGCCATTGACTTCTGCATTGTATTTATAGATGAAGCCGTCCATATCGTCGTCGTCGTCGAAATGTGGATAGAATTCACATTCGATATTGTTATCTTTAGGAGTAGAAAGAATCTTAACCTTTAATTGGCTTTTTCCATCATCCCGGGTAACTGGATAGAAAACAATAGCTGCTTTGGTTTCTGAAAGAACTTTTCTAGCAAACTCTTTCAAAACTGATTGCATCTTGAGTTTACGCTTATAGATATTCTTAAATTCGGTAAAACCGTTATTTGGGTCTTCAGCTGTGATAGTCATTTCACCACCAAACAAAAAGGCAACAGAGGTACGAACTATCTTCTTTGGTAGATTAGTCACAATTTGAGCGACTTCTACAGTTTTATCCTCTAGTCTCCTTGGCTTTTCTTCTCCTGTATCAGGATCAACTTCTTTTTCTGTCTCTGAATATACAGCGATCTTCTTCGGTTCGCGATATCCGACAGATTCTTTACGTCGAGTCCTGTCGCCATCGTATTCTTCCATATACTCGCGAGGATTACGGTTCTCTCGGGTATCAACGCATAAATCTCCGACTATGCTTCCGAAGTCTTCATTTTTTAGAATATCCTTAATGTCTGGCATATACTTTTCTCTTAAAATATAAAACGCCTAACATTACTTCGTTATTTCTCTTATAAATCTTATCACATAATAAATGGCAAAACTAAGGAAGATTATGGGAAAATTGCGCTAAGATTCTCAAAATAGTCCTTGATTTATTTTTTCCAATGTATTTAAATACTTTTGAGTCGCATACTTATTAATGATAGAAAATCCTCCATTGACATCTAGAATAATAAATTTGGACCTATTTTTATATATAGGATGCTTGGCATCAATTATTGTTATATTACTATCAGGTATATATTCTTCAAACTTTTCAAGGGGAGTATAATACTTATTTATATCGTGAATTATTGATTGGTATTTCATAACTTGTTCCTTATTAACAATGTATTCATAACCTTCAACTTCACCGAATACTCTAAAACAATCCTGATACTCAAATAAAAATAAAATTCCACCTTCTTTATGAGATGGTCCTAATAGTAATCCGCCATCTTTTGCGTCAATAATAAGATTCTGCTCATGTAACCTTTTAATTTCTCTTAGAGATATACGTTGTTGATAATAATACATGTTTTTTCAACAAAAGTAAAACAGGTATATCATATTTACAAATATTTGTGGCAAAAACTCTTTTATATGTGTTATTTGAAACTCTATATGATTTATATTCAATATTATAATATGAAATTATCCACGTCCTACTTTACGAGTAGACACTTTGAATTTTAAACCTAATGATTCTGCGAACTCCGCAAGGATTGTCATGCCATCCGGCGCATCGTCATGAGCATTGTCACCCTCGCGCTTGTAGCTTGTTAATGCTTTCATGAAACGACCGTAGTCTGATCCTTTGGCGTATTCTGATTCATCAAGGAAAGCGCAATACCTCTTTATCCAACCGGCCTTCATAATAATTCGTGTTGGTTTGTGCTGTGTAGTAGGACGGGCTTGTATGGTGCAGACTTTCTTTTCCGCTGTTACCAATTTACGGACATGGATAGCAAATATGCGTCCACCGTTGTTTGACTCGATACGCATTTGATCGCATCCCGTATCTATAACCATTTGAGCCAAACGAGGCTCTGTTATTTCTACAGGATCCTTGGTGAAAAGAACATCAGTGATAAAGTATTTGGGACCGAATACCTTTGCGAATGGTGCGCAAAAATCATCATCTCCCTTGTCTGCCGTATCACAACCACCGATAACACCGTCAGGTTTCTTTCCTGCGATATCAGCACTTTTAAAACGCATGAGAGCAGATTTAGGGAATAGTAACCCTTTGGCCTCGAACGGTTCCTGCATATATTCGGCCATCCAAATACTTTCGTCGGTTTCAGAACGTAGTTCCTGGTAATATTCCGTAGTATGTACATCAGCGCAAAAAGTTTCATCGTTTTCATCGAGAGCTGCGATCCGGATGATTTCATTATACTTGCCGGCTTCTTCCATACGTCCGAGGACATCACTAGAGGACCAGCGAGTACCAATATCAATCATACAGCAGCTTCCCTCAATACGTGAATCGTGTGTACCTTGTTTCCAAGACCATACTTTCTCATTGTTATTATCAGACAACGCATCTTCTAGGCTCTTGTATAAGTCGTCGGTCATGGCGAGCATAGACGCACCGAAGCCGATCACGGTACCGCCAACACCGCCACCGAAATAAGATACCTGGCGAGCGCCTTCCACATTCCAGCTCTTCACATTCTGTTTATCACCTTTCAGATGAATATCAGGGAATATCTCTTTATATCGTTTTGACTTAACTATATCACGGGTATCATACGAAAGTTTGTTGTATAGAGTATCAGAACAACAATTACGCATTACGGATTCTTCCGGAAAGTGACCGTACATCCAAGCTATAAAAAGAGATGATATATAAGACTTACCGGCACGCGGCGGCATGCTGACAGCAAGACGGTAGATTATACCAGCAGAATATGATTCATACACACGCATGAACGCTTCTGCGACCTTCTTTAGGAACAGACGTTTAGAGAAAAACTTCGGATCATAGTACAAACAGAACGCCCAAAAGTCTTTCTTTGATATTCGTTTGCGGAGTATGGTAGCAGCCTTTGCTTTACGAATCAATATTTGTCTTTTACTCTTCTTCTTTGCCATCAATTATAGCCTGTAGTTGTTCGTCACTCAATCCTTCCAGTTCATCACCAAGGTTCACATTTGCATCAACTTCTTTTTTGTCTCTCCATTTCTCCGGTTGCCGGTTCTTCAGCCAGAATATAGCGGCTGTCGTATCAGGTGGGTAATGCTCAATATATTCTTTAGAGTCTGTTATTTTTCCTTCGGATGTTGCAAATTTTGTTGCCTTACAGGAATAACCGATAGCACGATTATATAGCCGAGATGCAACGTTAGCATCCGCAATATTCTTTCCTTTTTTTAGGGACTCAAGAAATTCGGGATAGTCTTTTTTCCATTTGTTTAAGGTTTGCTCTGAAACAGAGAAGAATTCGGCGAGCTCTTTATCTGTTGCACCCAACAAACAAAGCTTTAGAGCTTGATCGGCATACTCTATTCTGTATTCTGATTTACGCCCTCTTTTTTTCTTCTCGGCCGGATTCTTCTTCTCTGTCATAAACTATAACTAACTAAAACTAAAATGAAATAACCCATTCTTTAACTTGAATAATCTTCTATAATCAAAATATAAAGAAAGGCTATCTTTTACAACCTTCTGGAATTATTTTGGGAACAGCATTATTCCAATTAATACTATGATGTAAGCGTTTGTACACGCTTCCCATTGGGCGTATCTTTGTACAAGAAGGAGCATACATAATTGTGTAGAAAGACTAAACATAAGTCCCACTATCCAAATAGATATCAGTCATTCCGCCATTTGATTGTTGGGTTGTTACTTGATTCAGTGAGACATGAGGTATCTGAAAAAACAAATTTCCTCTGCTACCCAGTAAGGTATAAGTGTTTACATCTTCATTAATTTTACCAAAAAACTTAAAAGGCATGTTTGTATCACAGATAAATGAGTTCATAGCTTTCCGTTTAAGTAATTCACCACGAACTATATTATTCTGCTTTCCTCCGATAAAATCTCCTCTTTGAGCTAATGCAACAGCTAAAGCACATGTTTTATTCTTGAAATCAATTAAAGTATCAAGTACTTTATCAAGATTGATAATGTTTTTCTGCTTCATTTCACCGTATTGATTATAAGTGTATGAGAATTCCGTATAATCATCATCTAACTCAATAAAATATTGGTAGCCTTTTTCTTTTGCTATTTCAAAAGAAGCATTTCTCGCATAAATAATAGCTCGACGATCATTGAAATTATCACCCTCATCTGTTTCTGATGCTATTTCTTTTTTGTCGAATACATATATGTTTTCATAGTTTTTACGATAACGATCTATCTTCAGATCTTCATTATCTAATACTATGATAATATCACCTGTATAGCCACATTTCCGTAATGTTTTTACTGTATGTACATTGTCTGGACGCCCATGTGTAAGTATCAATGCAACGAAGCAATTATTTTTCATCATTGCTATAATCCTCCAAATATGAGTCTGACAATTCTTTCTTTAAACAAACATATCCTAGTTCAATAGCTTTATTAAAATCTATAATGACAAGAGCTGAATTTTCCATTAAATATTGAATGATGCTGTTTGAATGAGCATAAAATTCAGCAATTTTTCCATAATCGAAAACAATGTGCCTTGAAGCTGCAATCTGAAGAAATTTTTTAGTATGCTTGTCTAAATTACAATCCTGAATTTGTTTCACCAGACAATTGTAAGTTTCAAGATTATAGAGTTCTGATATTGCAGGTTTATTGCCGGTCGGTGTATAGATTGGAGATACTATTTTCTTTGTATAAAGATTATTATCTTTCTCATCGTCAGAATTAGGGATATCGGCTGGAAATTCAATATCGTCTACGGAAAACTCCCAATCGTTCAATATATCAGCCGAGAAGTTCTCTATCACCAAATCCAAATCAAATTCAGAAGTATCGGAAGTATGGTTATCCGCTAGAGCTAGCAATTTCCTCTTTTCATCTTCCGTAGATAAGTCGGTACGCTTGATTACAACTAGCTCTTTGCCGTCAGACTCGATAATTCGTACTTTGAGTCCTAGCTTTTGAGCTTCTTCATAGACGCCGTTTCCAGCGATTAACACATTATCACGGTCGGCCAACACGGACCGACCAGCTCCACATTCAACCAGGCTTTTGTGGATAAGCCGCTTATTTTCGTCCCCATGGATACGATAGTTCCGGGGATCAATTTTAATTTCTACATTTTCTTTCATGACCAAGGAATTTCAACTAAAATATAGACTCCTTGGCTGTTTTTCTGTATTAAGCTCCTCTACTAAAACTGTGTTTTATTTAATCTAAATAATGAATACTCTATTTAGATAATTCACTATATTGTGTATCTGGTCAAAGATATATGATGGAACTGTAGCTTCTGCATCCCAATTTGATATATCAAAGTCTAAAATTTGATTACCATCAATGCAGTTATAAATAGGATCTGACTGTAGCCAATCCCCAATTCCTTGTCTTATTTCTCGGTAATACGCAACTTTTATATTGTTATTACAAGGTTCAAAAATAATGTTCCTTCCAAATATAGCCGCTAATATCCAGTATTTACCTATGATTCTCACAAATTCATCAAAAGTAGACTCTATTTTAAGATTATTAAAACTAAATCCAAATGCTTTCAGTAAAGCTAACAACTTTGTAAAGTCTGAATCAGAGGTTATATATTTTCCTGCAAATCTTTGATTTAAATTTATACTTTTGCTTCTTATTAAATTATTAGCATTAACTATACGTTCTTTTATTATTCGTAAATTACTTTTTACAGTGCTTTTTTCATCCATTGACGATACAATCAAATCTGAAAGACTGTCACAGATTTGAGGATATTTCAATAAGTCTTTATCTAGCAATGTATTAATAAGAAATTCCTTAATTTTCTCCGTTAAAGAATAATCATATGCTTTACTATTTGAAAATTTACTTATGTAACCAATGAAGTCAGTCTCTTTTCCATAGACATGGGCATATATCTTCTTGATATTATTAATATCGCAGACTGTGACTATTTTATCTAAGCAAAACTTGTTATCTCCACATGTTTTATCAAATTCCACCAGTCCAGGAGTATATCTATCAAAATGAGCGGAGAAAACATTGAGTATCCTGAAAATGTGAGCAGGATCTATTCTATCAAGATCTTCTATAATTAGTACAACCTCTTTTGTTGGATTCTTATTTTTATATTCTCGAATGATGTCACAAATTAATTGCGAAATAGTATCAAATTCATATATTGAACCTTTTAGTGAGTCGAATTGGGTGATATATGATTCATATGTTTCATCATCTGACTTAAATTGTTTTTTATATGTTGCAAATTTATCCTTTACTTCTTTGAGCTTTTTAATAACATAGCTAATATTAATGTCAATTCCATAGATGTTTATATCCGGGATTATGCTCAAAATATCCAAAAACTTATCTTCTTGATTATTTGTGAAAAAGTAATAGAACAAAGAAGCCGCATTCAATTCTATTTCATTGATATTAATCTCCTCACTTGAAAGTAGTTTAATTAATATATCCCTTTTTATCAATTCAAATATGTCTTTATTATCCATTACTTGATAATTTACAGGATATATCGGAATGAACAGATAATCATTTGAATATTCTTTAATAAAACTACTGATAAAGTAGCTTTTCCCATTGCCGAATTTAGCTGATAATATGCATCTTGAATTAGCGTCAAGATATTGTTTAAAGTCCTTAAGATAAGGTTCTATTGGAATCATATTTTCTTCTGTAGTCATGTCTTTGTTATTTTTTTACCAAAAGTAATAATATTGCAAATTAGAACAATGAACTTCCATTAATTTTCTTTCTAATAAGTTCCTGCACTCCGTTATAAATCTCATATAGTTGTTTCAATGTCTCTGGGCCTTCCCATTCAGAGAAATTGCCATCCTGGAAGAAACGATACTCAAAAACGCGGGTAGCTGTCGTACCAAGGTTTAGGCTTTCGAATGTTTCCCTTACTATGTGCAGCTTGTCTAATATTTCAGCGTTTCGATCTTCTGATTCATCTGAAATATCCTCAATATCTAGCCTGGAATAATCTACATTATCATCCACAGGCAGGGGCTTGTATCTACTCCTATACTGTGAAGTAGGAGAGGATGCGTTTAGCTTTATCATCTTCAAAACAAAGAAATCAAGTTCTGTATAGCCATTTCTTTTTGTCTCAAGTAATTTATCCAGTAACCTGCTTTTCTTTTGAAGGAGCGAACAAATGACCTCATTCAAGACGTCTGTTGCTTCGTCTGAAATACCAGCAAGCCCACAATGATACAAAGAGTAATCAAGCCAGCGTTCGTAGCGTTTAGTTATGTAATTATTTACTGCTTCACTTGCCATAATTTTAATTTTTTAAATTAAGTATGACATAGCAAAGAGAATACTTTAGTGTTTCAGTAACTTACAAATAACAAATGCCGGATTTTTTCTTCAAAATCCGGCGCAACACCATTCTTTTACAAAGATAGAAAAAATATTGAAGAGAAAATTAATTCAGCGAATATTTTAAAAAGGTAATGGACCATCATCTTTAATTTGATTATCTATAGAGAATGGCACTTTGGTTTTAGAGATTGAAGAAGAACCAAGTTTCGTACCGATGGGTTCACCAGGCATGGGAATACATATGTCTTCCTCTGGATTTGAAAAGCGACAGAATTCGCCTTTGAATCGCAATAATATTTCACCTAGTGCACCGTTACGATGCTTAGCAATAATTACTTCTGCCATACCTCGCATATCGTTTCCTCGATCATCTTGAAAAATCTTATAATATTCTGGCCGATGTAAAAAAAGAACCATATCAGAATCATCGCATAATGTACCACTATCACGTAAATCTATTAACTGAGGACGTTTAGCATCAATCCCTTCACGAGATTCAATTGCCCGATTCAATTGCGATGTAATAATAATAGGAATATTCAGCTCTTTTGCTAAAGATTTTAATCTTCTTGTGAAGTAATTTATTTCCGAATATCTATTCTCTGTATATTTGATGTCATTATATAACAATTGAACATAGTCGATAGCAATCAACTTAACACCCTTTTCTTTTACTAAATAATGTGCCTTATTACACAAAATATCCATTTTCATAAGTGGTGAGTCATCTACATAAAGAGGAGCGTCTTGCAAATCTTTTAGTTTATAGTCCAATTGCTGCCACTCATAACAGGCAAGCTGTCCGCTCTTGATTTTCTCACTTGGAATTTCGCAGACATTGGTGATAAGACGATTGACTAACTGCACATTGCTCATTTCAAGAGAAAACAAAGCGACTGGAATTCTGAAGTTGACCGCCATATTTCTTAGCATAGATATAATAAATGCTGTTTTCCCCATTGCAGGACGTGCTCCTATAGTAATCAAATCACCATTCTGCCAGCCACATGTCATTTTATCCAATCTAGTGAATCCACTTTCCAAACCACTTAGTCCATCAGTTCGTGTAGCTGCCTTCTGAATTAGTTTATAGACTTCATCAATCACGGGGTTAATCTGAATACAATCATGTTCCGTATTTAATGAGGATATATCAGTCAGCTTTCCTCTGATTTCCGAAATTAAATCTTCTACATCTTGGGTTTCATCGAATACTTTTAAGCGAATATCTGTTGCAAGTGCAAGTAATTGGCGGGATATATACTTTTGTGCAATGATTCGGGCGTGATACTGCGTTTGAGACGATGATGCTACTTTGCTACTCAAGTGAGTTATATAAGCTGGTCCTCCAATTTTATCTAATTCGCCTCGTTTGCTAAGTTGCTCCTTTACAGTTAGAATATCTATCGGCATTTGATTGACCGCGAGGGTAATTATTGCAGCATATATCAGTTGATGTCGATATTCGTAAAAAGATTCTGGACGAAGAATATCACTTATTAACGCATAAGCCTTTTTGTCAGTCATTAATGTACCCAATACAGCTTTTTCTAATTCAGGTGCGTAAAGAAGGTTCATGTTAAATTGATTATCATCTTCTTGTTGCTGTTTTTTTTCTTTCATGGTTTTTTGTTTTTTTATAATAGTTTTCAAAGATACAATTATCTTCGACTTTTACCTCCGATTTCCACAACATTAAACATTTCGTTAACTCGATCGGCAATATATTCCCCATATTTTAAATGAATCTCTTCCGGAAATAAATTAGTAGTCACGAATGTTGTACAACTTCTCCTGTTGTCGTATCTCATTTGAAGTATGTACTGTATCACATCCATCTCTGTCCCGTAATGCTTTACCTTAGGCTCTCGTCCGACTTCATCCAGACCTAACGCTATTCCATTTGAACCGTCATAACTTAAGATTCCGTCAATGCCTTTCTTGCAATACTGGTTAGCTACGAAAGCTGCTGCCTCTATCGGGAATCCTCCCTGTAGGTAATATCCTGTTTTGTCTTTTCCGTTGCTATACCTGTCATACATCTGTATGATTTTCAATATGCAGGATTTTCCGGTTCCTACAGAACCATATAGCCACAATCCTTTGCTGCGGTCTAAAACGTTCGACCCTCCGATGAGATATAAAAAAATCTCATTCATGATTTCGCGATTTCGATCGTCAACGCAAAAATTTGGGCATACATATAAACAACATCTTCGGAACAAATTCATCGAATTCTTAAAAGCAATCGGGTCATAGCTTGATGGTCCGCACTTTAATTTTTGTTTCTGAATCTGTATCTGTTCTCTTACTTTTTCCATCTTTTTTGTTGCTTAGTTCTAATTTCAACCATCGGGCAAAGTGAGACATCGCGCCTTTTGGCGACTTTGTCGTTTCACCCTCATTTTGTAGTTTCATAAAGAATTGCTTCAAACACTCGTAAAAGGCTTCTATCGTAAATTCATCATAACCGGAAGAACGAGTATTCATCGTTACAGTTTCCGCCCATGACTGATTAGATTTCAGTTCCTGATAGCATTCTTCTAAAGACTTATCGAAAAAACTATCTTCCGGAAACAGCTCTCCCACGCATGCGCGTGAGAGAGTTATAGTCTTATTGTCTTTAGTCTTATTATTAATGTTTACCGTTTTACTTACTCTTTTACTTACTCTTTTACTTACCTCTTTACTTACCGTTTTACTTTCGTCAAGTAAGTAATAAACTGGCGATTTCGCATTCTTCTTACCCGATTCGAAGGTTATTAAACCTTTTTGCTGCAATCTGTTCCTAACTTCAATGACGGTTTTCTCTGATATACCGGTTGCGAGGACGATAGTCTTGTTGGGATGCTCAAACGGATTCTGCCAACCCCGAATATTGCACTCATTCAAGAGATAGAAGTACAAAAAGACTTCGTTCGGGCTGAATTCTACACTTCGATTCATCTTCCAAAATTGGTTTATATAATCTATATAGGTCATTGTATGCTATGCCGTCAGTTTCTGACGTATTAAGTTCATATTTTTTTTCACGAGTCCGATAATACGGTTATGGTACTCGGTATTACTATTGCAGGCTCCACGGGACTGAACAATACTGAATGTTTTTAAATTGACCTCTACGGTCTCAATATGTTTCTTGCCGATTCGAGCAGAAAGAATGAGTGAATCCTTTTCTTTATAATATTTATTTGTAAAGACGCAATGGTGCATGATTTCACCTTCTTGTTGAAACTCTTCAAGACTTTTGAGCGGTACTACGACTATTTTACCATCAGACATTTTTAGGTCAAAGAACTTCGATTTTTCTTTGATATAATTCTCTGCATCCTTCTTGAGTTTAAGCAATTGTTGCATTTCTTTAGCCTTGCGTTCTTTTTCATCATCACGTTTCTTTCTCGCCACATACAAGTCATGGGCTTTTTTTAGATTCTTAGGACAAACGTAATGGGCGTTATGCAGATCCTTACGATAATGTTCAAGTAGTTTCAGATAATCAAACCACATGGAAACATCCTTAATCCGATATTTATTTCGAAGGCAAATTTTAATAGACGGCCAATACATATCAATCTTGTAACGGTGTCCCTCGAAATGATCTATTAATTCATAACGTCTTGCCTTTAGAAGTGTTTCAGCCTTGGGAGAATGGGGAATTATATTGGTAGCAGTAAGAAATGACATACCGCGTAATTTACAATCTATACCCATTTGAATATACTTAGGTCTAAAGACGGAGGCTGGATGATAGCGTTCACAATAAACATCATTACTACAACTGTAATAATATGATCCAACAACTTTATTACGTATCTCCAAATCTCCACACCATCCACAATGTCCCGTATTGTTAGCACGAGCTACTACCTCCCGGTTGCCATCATCTTTTATCCAATGTTGCAGTATCTCACGAATAAAATAACGAGGATTCGCTTCTGCCTGATAGTAAGCAATCAATTCAAAGCTTCGGATAACTTGGAATTCTTCACAAATTTCCGCTTTGGCAATAAACATCGATTGTTTGTCTGTACGCTTCCTTGACTGTTCTATCTTCAAGCATGCACCACAATGAGGACAAATAGCACGCTTACGTTTTACAAGTTCTGGAGAGAAGCGCTGCCCGCACTCCATACATATAGCACATGACTTGGTTGCATATCCTATATGTTTTAAACAATCGCTTTTAGCCCAGTCAATCATCATATTCTCAATATTAGGTAGCTGGCTACTTAAACCTGCTACTCTAAGCTGTAATTTCGTTCTTGGCTTCATAAGTCTTCAAATAATAAAAATTGTCCGGAAGGTATTTGCTTTTTCATCCCTTTACGCTTATTAGGGGCAGAAGCAGGCTTTTTAATTTCTGGTTGTTCTGTAGATGCTTCTTTTTTCACATTTCCAGCTGATACCTTATAATTGGTTTGCTTACTAACTTTGATATCATCTTCATCGTAGTAATGAACTGCAAGCCCGAATACTTCATCGTCAGACATGAATACAGCGTTCCCACCGCGTTTTTTAGCTTCACCTATAATGTAATTGCAACATTCATCTATATTCTTATTTTGCTTCGCAAAAGAGGTGGCAAAGAGGGAATCCCTCTTTGCACGTTGCTCTAAATAAGATTGAATAACCTGTTTGAATGATTGGTTCTCTTTTCCCATGACTTTAATTATTAATTGATAAAGGCATTAATAGATAGGTTAAGCTTTTTACTTCTTCGTCGCAGCGGGTAAGAAGTGAAGCCTGCGATGGATCGCTCATAGTGATGGCAATATCTTCCGAAGGAATGTTATTCATCATTTCAATCAAGAAGCTACTTCTAAAGCCGATTTCAATATTACAGCCTGACTGCAGGGTAATCGTTTCTTCTGCAGACTTAGAAAAATCTAAATCATGAGCTGCAATTTTAAGAGAGTCAGAATCGAACTTGAGGACTACCAAAGACGAACTTTCATCACAGAAGACAGATACGCGCTTTAAAGCTGACACAATATCAGCTTTCTTTAATACAGCACGATTTGGCTGCTTTTGAGGAATAACAGCGCGATAGTTAGGATACCGGCCTTCGATCATACGGCAGATTAACCGGTATGAATCAAACTCAAATAAAATATTAGTCTGATTTACCGATATCTCTACTTCCATGCAATCTTCTGGAACAATGTTAGAAAGTACTTTAGCAAACTTGCTCGGCAGGATAAAGACCGCCCGTTCCTTGCGCGTATAAGCGGATGGATTCTCAATCATTGCTAGGCGAGTACCATCTGTTGCGACAAATGACATTGAATCTAAACCGATATCAAAATAGACACCATTCATTACCGGACGGAGTTCATCATTGGCACTACAGATCAAAACTTGCCTTATTCCGTATAATAAATCATTGCCTGATACAAGAAATGGGCTGGCGGTATCATCCGTACTCATAGATGGGTATTGATCTCCTTTCTCAATAGGTATTGAGAACTTACCGTTTGCATACTTGACAATCAATTCCTTTTCAAGGATGGATATAATCAAAGGTTGTTCGGGAATCTCTTTTAGTCCGTCAAGTAATGTTTTTGCATTAGCCATGAAAGTGTAATTGGTGAAGTCTGCGGTACCATCTATGTTTGTAGAGATGCGTCCACCTTCTTCACCTGCGGTTACTAGAATGACTCCAAATTCATCTATAACAAACAAAAAGTTATCATAGGCAGGTAATGAGTTTTTAGGCTGTATAATTCGCCCGACTGATTTTAGCTTATCTGATAAAGCTGTTTTTGATACTGTAATTTCCATGCGTCATTGTTTTTTGGCGCATAACATAAAGAGGAGATAGGTTTCAGTAATTAAAAGCTATTAAATTGTATAGGAACAACAAAAGCCGGATAAAATCATTGTTTTATCCAGCTCAACACCATTATGTTTGCAAATATATAGAGAGTTTTTGTATTTGCAAACGTTTCAGTCTTTTTTTTCTTCTTTTTCTTGCAATAAATCCAATACAGCGCGATTTGCCTTGTCGCAAATACTATAATCTATATCAATGTAAATATCAGCCATTTTATAGTCATTGTTCACATGGCCAAGACAGAAGTCGATGTCAGCTTTTGGTACTCCGGCTTTGTTTCTTGCCAAGCTGGCCCAGCTGTGGCGCGCCCAATTAGTAGTAACTTTAAAATCAATCTCTAAATTCAAGCAAATGTCTTTCAGCCCACTATTGATTGCACGCATGAAATTGTTCAAGCTGCAATAGTTAGTATGAAAGTAGGAGAGGAAATACCCTTCTGTATATTTATCAAGAAGTGTGCGAAGTTCCGGTTCGATCTTTACGGAAAGTGGTACCTGTTCGTGATTCTTATCCGTATTCGTTTTTGAACGTGTGTACTCTAATCTTCCACGACGTTCGCACGAAATACTATAAAGGTCGTTGATGTTGACCCCCATCATGTAAAACATCATCATAAATACGTCTCGTGCCATATTAGTTCGTCTTTTATCGGACTGGAAATCTCGAATTCTTAATAAGGTATTGATGTCTATATTCTTTCTTTTTCTTCGATACTCCGGAATCTCTGCCTTTTTAAACGGATCACCAGGTATTCTTATGATATCGAAGTCCTCGTTGTTATAATAGAGTTTGGCTTTGTTGTATAATGCTCTTAAGCCTCTAAGATAATGGCTTATTGTGCCAGGTTCTAGCGGAATACCTGCTGGGCCTGATTGATACAGGTCTTTTATCATCTTATTTAGTAGGAATGAGGTGATTAACTTAATATCTATCTTTTTCCTTTTCGTGTACCAGCATAGAGTATCGATAGAAGAGCTGTACCATTCGGCTGTTTTCTTCTTTTTCGTCTGAATTACTATGTTTTGAGCGAATTCTACGAAGTCTATAAATTCAGCATCAGGAGCGAGAGATTTTTCTATTTCCTCCTTGAGATCCATGCAAGACATGAATTGTGTTCTATCTTGCCCCAATTTTAAATATTCTCTCCGGATCTTCTGGATATACGCATTTATTTCGTATTCTATCATTTCTCCGTTTGTCACTCCCGATAAGATTCTTCCGGATTCGTCCATGTTCTCAGGGCGGATATAATAAGCGGTAGATATATACTGTGACTCTCTATTATGATATATTCTAATCTTTATATTAGATGTTCCATCTAGTTTTATGTGTCTTCCAGTTTGGAAAACAACTGCTTTAAATGTTGCCATATACTGTTTTAATGTTTTTTAAAGGTTTAAAAATGCATTAAACAGCTTGAATCGGGGTTATTTGATAGGAAATTACTTTAATTTCCCCTAAACGAATGTAAATAGAGAAACTTGTTCAAAGATAGTTCAAAGAAATAGCCTCTTTATTTGCCCCAAAACGGGGTATAATTGTGTCTAATTTACATAAACGAAAAAAGCCGATACAAACTGTATCAGCTCAACACCATTCAATTTTTCTTGACTTGAATTTTTCGTCGGGGTAGCGGGATTCGAACCCACGACCCCCTGCTCCCAAAGCAGGTGCGCTAACCGGACTGCGCTACACCCCGAAAAACTTTGAACTTAATAACCCTCTTTTTTGTAGTCGGGGTAGCGGGATTCGAACCCACGACCCCCTGCTCCCAAAGCAGGTGCGCTAACCGGACTGCGCTACACCCCGCTACTTTTTTGAAGGGTTGTTCTTTTCAAAAGCGGTGCAAAGATAGGGAGTATTTTTTAATTAACAATAGCTAAACGAATGTTTTTTACCTATTATTTCTCAATACCTTGAATCTCATCACTTTGCGGGCTCACTTTTTTTTCTTGTCAGAGATTAGAAGTATCATCGGACATCGTAATTCATCTTTTCATCTCCTCTTTCACCTTTTCTCTGTCTCTTCGATGAATAGGGAGTTTGCGGGTGAAGGGCAACAACTTCACCACCTCTTCACCTGTAAGCGATTAGGTTTCAAAAATAGTTTCAATCCTTGAAACACTTCGTTTCTCGGTGTGAAACACTTTGTTTCTAACCTTGAAACACTTTGTTTCAAGGCGTGAAACTTTTAGTTTCAAATGGGGTTGAAACTAATAACGAAATAGCTTGACTAATCTTGCTCAATGATGTAATCAGGGTAAGCGGCTATTTGATTTTGTTCACGATGAAAAGAAGGTGAAAGAACGGCTCTTCACCTGAAAACTCCCTGTTAATCGGTGATACAGAGGAAGAGTGAAGGGGATGGAAGAATTGTGCCTATTATAGAGAAAGAATATTAAATTGCTCATAACTGTACCGGAGTGAACAAGCTCATAATGGTATATTGGGGGTGGTTGCCCCGTACATAAATTATCTGTGAGTATGAACTATCTTTCGATGTTTTCTGTTTTATAAATAAGAATTTTAAAATGAAAAGCCTTATGAAAACAAGAAAACAAAAAGAAACAGGTGAAAAAGAAGTGCACTTGTTAGAGCAAAAAGGATATGAAAGAATGGTGAATGAGATTGTCCCCGTTCAACAAGCGGAAGCATATCGCAAGCCAACTAATAAAGCGGTCAAAGAGGCTGTTAAGGAATTAAATCCCGATACAAATAGTCTGGGTAGTAGAGGATAAGTAATTCCTCTACTACCCAGACTAATCATCGTATTAAAGGATTCGGGAGGCTTTCGGTGGTTCTCATTTAGGGAAAGTAAGAATAAAACAGCTTCCTTTCCCTATTTCTGATTTTACGTTAATACTTCCGTCATGCAAAGTCATGATCTGTTTGCACAGGCTCAATCCGATGCCCGAACCGGATGTTTTGGTGGTGAAGAAAGGAACGAAAATCTTGTCCAAAACATCTGTTAGAATTCCCTCGCCATTATCAGATATTGTTAATGTCGGGTTGTCTTTAGAGAAAAACTTTATCTGTATCTCTTTATCTATTTTTCGCTCGCATGTTTCGCGGGCGTTTTTTAACAAGTTGATAAGCACTTGCTCTATCTGTGCCCGGTCTACATATAAAAATAAATCAGATGCAGGCATTTCGAAATGAATATACTCTTCCGGGAATAATTTCTTTAAGTCCATAAACAATTCTGCAACAGATACTTTAGTACGGACAGGTATCGGAATTCGTGTCAGTCGCCGGTAATTCTCCACAAATCCTAGTAATCCCTTACTTCTTCTGTGAATAGTCTGCATAGCTTGCAACATAGCAGAATACTCCTTTTCTCCGAGTGATTCGGGGATTCCCCTTTCACTTAACGTTTCCGAAAGAGAAATAATAGGAGTGATGGAGTTCATGATTTCGTGTGTTAATACACGAATCAGTTTTTGCCAGGCCTCCATTTCATTACGTTCCAGTACAGAATGAATATTCTTCAGACTGATTAACCGCTGTTTCTTCCCCTGTGTAGCAAATGTGGTGCAGGAAATAGCCATTTCCAGAACGATACCATTCTGCTCGATGCGGATCATGGACATATCATTGCTGATAGAAGCCTCCTGAAGTACGTCCGGTAGTTGTGATATTTGCCCCAGATGGGCCACTGCAGCCTGATTCATCCATTCAATGTGCCCGGAAGCATCGGTTACGAGTACGACAGTATCTACTTTATTTAATAAACTCTCGTAATACTGATGCTTGACTTCCTCTGCCAATAACTTTCCCCGAAAGTCCTTCAATGCATTAGAAAGCTCCTGTGCCCACTCATCCATCATCTTATTTTTGAAAGGCGGATGAAGATTCTGCGTCATATCGTTGTAGCGAAGTCCATCCGTCAATCGTCGTAACAAGGTGATTTGCTTGAACTGTATTCGGTAGAGATGCATACCGGCACCTATCAAAAAGAGAATACAGACGGTAGTGCTGAACCATAACTGTCTTTGATACAGCAGACAACTGCCGATAGAAAGCAGAAAAATAATTAAGATGTGCAATGCTACTTTGAACTCAAATCGTTTCATAAGCCTAATTTTTCAAGTTTGCGATACAATGCAAAACGGGTAATCCCTAAATATTCGGCAGCACGGGAGATGTTTCCGTCGCTGATCCGGAGCGCTTTCTCAATGGCCTGCCGTTCCAGTTGTTCGAGATTCAGTACCATTTCTTCGTCCTTTTTCTGTTTAGGTGTCGCATGAAAAAGGAAGTTTTCAGGTTTTAGCATGGAGCCGTCTCCCAAGATTACAGCACGTTCTATCGTATGTTGAAGTTCTCTCACATTTCCAGGCCATGCATATTTCAGCAGTTTGTTTTTGGCTTCCCGTGTCAGTCCGTGCATTTCTTTTTTATATTTGCGGGCATAATGGTTCAGAAAGTGTTCGGCAAGCAGGATGATGTCATTGCCGCGTTCACGGAGTGGAGGTATATGTATTTCAATCGTGTTGATACGATATAATAAGTCCTGACGGAAATTCCCGTCTTCCACCATCTGACGGATATCAGCATTGGTGGCACATATTAAACGGACGTCGATGGGAATGGTTTGCGTACTTCCCAAACGACTGATTTGCCTTTTTTCGATAGCAGTCAGTAATTTAGACTGCATAGGAAGTGAAAGATTGCCAATTTCATCCAAAAACAAAGTCCCGTTGGTCGCCACTTCCATTCGTCCCGCTTTTGATTTCTTGGCATCGGTGAAAGCGCCTTTTTCGAAACCGAACAGTTCACTCTCAAACAATTGTTCGGGTATACTTCCCAGGTCAATCGTGACAAAAGGTTTGCCGTATCGTGGAGAACAACGATATAATAGTCGGGCAATCACATCCTTTCCCGTACCGTTTTCTCCTAGAATCAGTATATTGGCATCCGTATTACTTAGTTTATTTATCGTGGCAAACACTTCCTGCATGGCCGGTGACTCTCCAATAATATCATTTTCCGAAGCATTTTGCCCGCTAAGAATTTCTACTTGCTCTTTCAGCATGTTGACTTCCTGCTGTGACTGACGCAGTCGCATACCCGAAGTAAGCGTAGCCAGCAATTTATCCTTTTCCCAAGGCTTGGGAATAAAATCGGTAGCACCGGCTTTGATGGCCCGGACGGCCTTGTCCGTATCCGCATAGGCAGTCATAAAAATAACAATAGCTTGTGGGTCAAGCTGCAATATCTGCTTCAGACTTTCAAATCCCTCTTGTCCGCTGATGGCATCCCGGCTGAAATTCATGTCCAATAAGATAAGATCGGGATGAAAGGTGGTCATGAAATGCTCGATCCGATCGGGGGTAGTAGCCACCTTTATTTTCTCCGTATACGGTTCCAGTAGGAGGTTGAGGGCAAAGAGCACGTCCTCGTTATCATCTACTATGAGTATCTTTCCTAATTTGTTGACTTCTTCCATATCTTCTATCCATTTAAACTCCGGGAGCAAAGATATGGATAAATCTCATGTGTTGTGTGTGCGATTGCGCACTAATTTTGTGCGTATATGCACACTGAATGAATGAAAGGAATATTACTATATTATTGAATGATAACTGTTTATCTGAATGGCACATCTTTTGAATGATAAATAACAAATATAACCAACGAATGAATCTGAAATTAATCTTCATATCTCTCGGACTATTGTTGACAGAACTATTGACCGCTCAAGATCAAACCACAGAGCTGTCATTGAAGCAAGTCATAGAGATTGCCCGTATGGAATCTCCCGATGCACAGACGGCACGCCACAGTTTCCGTTCTGCGTATTGGAACTATAAATATTATCGTGCCAATTATCTGCCGTCTTTAAGCCTGACATCCGATCCGAATCTGAACCGTGCCATTAACAAGATAACGATGGGAGACGGTTCGGTAAAGTTTGTCGAACAAAATCTATTGAATACAGATTTAACCCTGAATCTTTCACAGAACTTATCCTGGACCGGTGGCTCTTTCTTTCTCGAAACCTCCGCTCAACGCATGGATCTGTTCAGCGAACATAAATACTCATGGCAGACTTCCCCCATAATGATCGGTTATCGCCAGTCTCTTTTTGGCTACAATAGTTTGAAATGGGATAGACGGATAGAGCCCGTGCGCTATCAGGAGGCAAAGAAAAGCTACGTAGAGACGCTTGAACTCGTATCAGCCAATGCGATTAATAAATTCTTTGCCTTGGCCACCGCCCAGAGCGATTACGATATTGCTTCCTTTAATTACGCCAATGCCGATACACTTTACCGTTATGCGCAAGGCCGCTATAACATAGGTACCATCACAGAAAATGAAATGCTGCAACTGGAACTTAACCGTTTGACGGAAGAGACAAACCGCATGAATGCCCTTATTGAAATGGATAATTGTATGCAGGAACTCCGTTCCTATCTTGGTATTCACGAAGATCGGGAATTACGTGTCCTTGTCAGTCCTCAAATTCCGGATTTCAGTGTGAACCTGAATGAAGCACTGGCACTGGCTTACGAAAACAGTCCGGATATACAGACGATGGAAAGGCGGAAACTGGAAAGTGAGAGTGCTGTGGCGAAAGCCCGCGCCAATGCCGGCCTGAAAGCAGATATCTATCTCCGTTTCGGATTGACGCAGACTGCTGACAAACTGCCCGACGCTTATCGAAATTTGTTGGACCAGCAATACGTAAGTATCGGCATTTCTCTTCCTATCCTAGACTGGGGACGTGGAAAAGGACAGGTGCGAGTAGCCCGTTCCAATCGTGATCTGGTTTACACACAAGTCGAACAGAGCCGGACGGACTTTGAACTGAACGTTCGTAAACTCGTCAAACAATTCAATCTGCAAACGCAACGTGTCCGGATCGCTGCCCGCACGGATGAGACAGCCCAACGAAGAAGTGAAGTGGCCCGCAAACTCTATCTATTAGGTAAATCTACCATTCTTGACTTGAATGCTTCCATTTCAGAGAAAGATAGTGCCCGCCGTAACTATATTTCGGCTTTATATAATTATTGGAGTTTATATTATACACTCCGTAGCATGACACTATATGATTTTGAGCGAAATACGATACTGACAGAAGACTACCATCTTCTGATTGAATAGAGAACAACGAAAAGTCAGTAAAGAATAGTGATGGAACCCTAATTAATAGAAACTTGTAAAACACCAGATAATCTCATGGATATAAAATTAGAAAAGAAACCGTGGTACATTCGTTACAGATACTATCTGATAGGAGGGCTTTTATTTGCCGCCTTTTTGATTTATGTGATTACTTTGTCTTTAGGTCCCAGAAAACTACGGATAGATGCCGAAAATATACAGATTGCAGAAGTGAAAGAGTCTGATTTCATGGAATATGTAGATGTGGAAGGGCTCATTCAGCCTATACTGACCATCAAGATCAATACTCGTGAAACTGGAAGCGTGGAAAGGATTGTCGGTGAAGAGGGAAGTTTGCTTCAGCAGGGAGACACCATTCTTATTCTTTCCAATCCCGATTTGCTCCGCAATATTGAAGACCAGCGTGACGAATGGGAAAAGCAAATGATTACCTATCAGGAGCAGGAGATTGAAATGGAACAAAAAAGTCTGAACTTGAAACAGCAAGCCCTGACAAATAGCTACGAATTGGAACGCCTGAAAAAAAGCATCGCTCTCGACCGCGAAGAATTTCAGATGGGAGTGAAGAGTAAGGCGCAGTTGCAGGTAGCTGAAGATGAATATTGTTACAAACAGAAAAACGCAGCCCTGCAACAAGAGAGCTTGCGACATGATTCTGCTGTCACGATGATACGTAAGGAATTGATTCGTAACGACCGGGAGCGGGAACGGAAAAAGTACGAACGTACTCGCGAACGACTGAATAGCTTGGTGGTCACAGCTCCACTGAAAGGTCAGCTTAGTTTCGTAAAGGTCACTCCGGGGCAGCAGGTTTCCTCCGGTGAAAGCATTGCTGAAATAAAAGTGCTCGATCAATACAAAATCCATACTTCACTTAGCGAATATTATATCGACCGGATCACCACCGGACTACCGGCTACCGTGAACTATCAAGGAAACAAATATCCGCTGAAAATAACAAAAGTGGTTCCCGAAGTGAAAGATCGTATGTTTGATATTGATCTTATTTTTACCGGAGATATGCCCGATAATGTAAGAGTCGGCAAGAGCTTCCGGGTACAGATTGAATTGGGACAGCCGGAGCAAGCGCTCATTATTCCGCGAGGCAACTTCTATCAGTTTACAGGCGGACAATGGATTTATAAAGTAAATGCATCAAAGACAAAAGCAGTTCGCGTGCCATTGAATATTGGTCGACAGAATCCGCAACAATATGAAATAGTAGAAGGTTTACAGCCGGGAGATTGGGTTATTACCACCGGATATGATACCTTTGGCGATGCGGAAGAATTGATCTTGAAATGAATGAAAAATAACAAATAGATAAAACATGAAAACATTGTACTATGCGATACGCTTTTTGTTGCGTACAAAATCATATACTATTATTAATTTGCTCGGGTTAGCCTTTAGTTTAGCTTGTTGCATTATTTTGCTTCGTTATATTCATCGTGAGCTTACAGTAGACACACATTGCATTGATCGTAATCAAGTGTATGGTGTACAGACAACGTTTGAAGGAAATCGGGTATTAAGTGTGGCTGAAATAGGGAGCCGGGATAGTGTTTACATTGATAATAGTGGCATAGTGACGCGTTCACGCATCGTGTTGCTCGAAAATGATTATTTGACCTATCAGTCAAATCGTATTCCTGTTCAAGCTATGGCAGCAGATAGTGCTTATTTTGAACTTTTCCCTTACCGTGTGTTACAAGGTTCAGTGTCCTTGGAAGATCCGGCGTCAGTTTTGTTAATGGAGGGTTTTGCTAAAAAACTTTTCGGCAAAGAAAATCCTATTGGCAAGATTCTCACTTATTCGAATGGAAAGGAGATTAGGGTGACAGGCATATTAGAGGAACCAATTAATAAGCGGATGTTTAATTTTGACTTGGTCCTCTCTTCAAAACTATCATCATTATGGGAGCGTATGCCTTTGGATTTTATCCGTTTCACTTCAGAAACGGAAGTAATGAAAGCCAATAAGGCCGGGAGTTATCCCCGGTTTATCAATCAGGATGCTCGTAGCGGGGATAGTCGGAAATACACTTTCTCTCTAGTTCCTATAAGTGATATGTATTGGGATCGGGCTTTAATTGGTCGATCCGGACCAGATATGCTAGTTAGCGGAAACCGTTCCCAACTATTTATTTTAGGAGGAATTTGCCTGTTGATATTACTTGCAGGTGTGATGAATTTCATCAATCTTTATCTGGTATTGATGGTGAAACGAGGTAAGGTGTATAGCTTGCGGAAAGTTTTTGGAGCTGATAGAAAAGCGTTGTTTAAGCAAATATTCATAGAAAACTTTTTATTGATCGCTGCTTCCATGATAGTAGCCTGGCTCATTGTAGAGGTGACAAATATTCCTGTATCATCCATGTTTGGCAGTCAGCTGATGTATACTGCATTTGATGGGATATTATCATTCTCTATTTTGTTGTTTTTGCCTCTGTTAGTATCTATTTATGCGTTTGTGCAGTGCCAACGTTCTTTGTTGGCTGTTTCAATCCGGAAGGTAGGTACAGATAACCATTCGGTTCGTTTACGTATGATCTTTCTTTTTCTGCAATATATGATTACTTTCCTGTTAGTGGTATTATCAATCTATTTCAGCAAGCAACTGAATTTTATGTTACATACCGATCCTGGTTTTCGTGTAGAGTCTGTAATTCAAGCAAACTTGATATATGAATCACGAGATTTCGCAGTTTACACTATGGAGACTATCAAACAACGGCAAGAGAGGATTACTGAAATAGACCAACTCATGAAGAGTTGTCCGGATATTCAGTATTGGACGACGGGACATTCATCTATTTTGGGAGACTATTATTCTACAAACTTTCAAAGTGTAAAAGGAGAAACAGTTGCGTTGTTGCAATCTTATGTTACTCCTGATTTCTTTAAAGTTTTCAATCTTGCGTTTGTGGATGGAAGTCTGCCGGAAATGGATGAAGACTCAAGAAATAGAGTGGCCGTTGTAAATCGTGCGGCATTGAAAGCCTTAGGATATACGCAATGTGAGGGAGCTATGCTGGTTGATGAAATGATGAAAAGAAACGTCCCGGATTTTCCGGCTCAACCTATTGTTGCTGTAATAGACGATTATTATGACGGACATATTAGTACAGGTGTCCATCCGATGGTCTTTATGGTTGGTAGTCAATTAGACGGTGATTTATATCAGATATATTGCCACTCCGGCAAAGAACAGGCAGTTATTGACTATTTGAAAAGTATTCAAAAGAAAGTGTATGGTACAGAGGATTTTAAATATTCTTTGTTGAAGGACGATGTGGCTGAACTTTATAAAAATGATCGCCAGATAGCTTCTGTTTATGCTCTTTTCGCTTGTATAGCTATTGTAATAGTTTGTCTTGGCTTGTTTGGTATTTCATTATTTGACATTAGGCAGCGTTCCCATGAGGTTGCAATTCGCAAAGTGAATGGAGCATCACTGAAAGATTTATATCTTTTACTAGGACGCAAGTATCTTGTCATATTAGGTGGGGCTTTTGCAGTAGCTCTTCCATTATTCTGGTATCTGATATATGAATACACAAAGGATTTTGTAGTGAAAGCTCCTATAGGTATAGGAATCTTTTTGATAGCTTTGTTATTGGTTGGTGGTATTTCTTTAGGGACTCTATTCTGGCAAATAAACAAGATTGCGCATATTGATCCTGCTAAAATTATAAAAACTGAATGAATCTAAGATATTATGATAAAACACTATTTCAAAGTAGCATTTAGAAACTTGTGGAAGTACAAGGCACAGAATATAATTTCCACCATCGGATTGGCAGTAGGACTACTGTGTTTTAGTATATGTATGTATTGCAGTCGTTTTGTAGAATCTACCAATCATTGCTTTGACAATTATTCCCGCATAGCCGAGTTAAATCTCTATAATGAACAGACTGGTGACTATTTTTCCGGCACACAAGTAGCATTATCCGAAGAACTCCGTACTTGGGCTATGGGTGAAGTGGAAGCGATCTCTTGTATGGCATATCCCCGTGAACGCTCTTTTCAGGTTGAACTGTCTCCGGATAAATCATTGCCATACGATCTTGAAATTATAGAAGTCGATACCCTATACAATAAAGTCTTTACTCCGCAAATGGTAGTTGGTAACTGGCGGACAGCAAGCCGGATGCCCAACGCGGTTATTATAAGCCGGTCCACTGCCATAAAGATATTTGGTCAGGTGGAGACTGCCATTGGCAAACACCTGACTCTTACAAGACGGCTTTATACTTCTCCGGACAGTACACCAAAGACAGGAGGTATTGTGTACACAATCCAAGCAGTGATGGAAGATCTTCCACTGAACAATGATTTTAATTTTATGTGTCATACCGATGCATTGGTTATCAACGACAGTGAGGGACTTTTTCAGAGTCCGAAACGTCGCGATATAACGGGAGCCCGGACATACGTTTTGTTATCTCCGCAGGTTGGCATTACTGGTTTGGAAAAACAATTTTCCAAGCGCGACTATACTTATAGCCTATATAACGAGACTTATACCGTTGTTGCCCGTTATATAGGAGACCGGTCGCAGGAGAAAGGTATTTATATTCTGGGATGGGTCACCGGAATTGTCGGCATATTGATATTGTTGGTTGGATTGATTAATTTCTTTCATTTTCTCATCGGCTCTTTCCTGAATCGCACTAAGGAATACGCCATAATGAAAATGCTTGGTTCTGATTGGAAACGGCTGTTCTGCCTGTTATTAACACAGTCACTGATGATTGTATTTGCATCCTCATTTTTGGTGATATGGGGTATCGAACTAATTGGAGATAGAATGGATTTCTCTTTGCCAGGCCTCACAATGACTTTCCCTCCTGAAACACTATTAAAGCATATTCTGCAATACATTGTTTTTCTTGCATTGCTTTGCATGGCAGTCTGTCTGCTGGTATCCGTCCGTATTCGCAGGTCTTCCATACAGACAGGTATCTATGGAGGTCAAAAACGTCGCGGGAAACAGTGGGGACGTAACTTTATGCTCGGCGTCCAGTTCTTTATTTGCTGGATATTCGTAACGCTGACTGTCAGCCTGTTTTTGCAATCAGGAAAGGTGACTGAAACCTTATTTCATACGTTAAGTCAGGAAGATAAAGAAGCGATTCTTAGTATTCCGCTGGACTATCCATTTCTGGAGAATAAAGAAAAACAGGAAATGGTGGAACGTTTCAGGCAGCATGCCGGTGTGAAAGATATTTTGTTATCTGATATATCTTATACTCATGGAATATCCGGAAACTTGTTAATGACGGAGAAAGGAAATGATAACTCTTGGATTGATATTAATGTAATGTGTGTACCATTGAATTTCTTCACCTTTATGAATATTCCGATAACGGAGGGCAGGACGATCCGGACAAAAAAGGATCTCGTAATGGATGAAGTCTGGCAGAAAAGACAAAAGAAAGATATCATCGGAATGAACTTTTACGACCAGACCAGTGATTTCACCGTTTGTGGAGTATGTGCCCCCTTTCAAACAGATGTATATAACCATAATGGCGGATATGCTTTCACACTTTATGATTCTTCTGAATACATAGGTCACTGCTATGTAAAATGTTACCCTGAACAGCAAAAAGAAGTCATGAAATGGATGGAAACCATCCGTCGTGAAGTGCTGCCGGAGAATATTTCTTCCCAAGTACGTACATTTCAGGATGATTTGTACGAAGTGCAGGCAGTGGAATATATTCTGAAAGATATCATCTCGTTTTTTGCAATTGTAAGCATCATCATTACCCTGTTGGGAGTGTATTCCAGCATTACGCTCGATACAGAACGCCGCCAGAAAGAGGTTGCCATTCGCAAAGTGAACGGAGCCGGAATACGTTCCATCATCTGGCTGTTTGCACGTTTGTACCTGATTTTGCTGATGGTGACTGCCGCCATCACCTTTCCGCTCATTTACGTGGTATTGCAACTGTGGAAACAAATGTACACCGTATTTTTTAATGATGGAATATTATATTGGGGAAGCATATTTTGGGGAGTAACCTTATTGACAGTAATTACCATTATCTTTAAAATACTGCGGATTGCACGTCTCAATCCCGCAGAAGTAATCAAAAACGAATAAAATTAATAATTCTAAAAACAATACAGTTATGATTAAGACCATTGACTTACAGAAGATTTTCAAAACGGAAGAAGTAGAAACTTGGGCGTTGAATAACGTCAGTATCGAAGTGAAACAAGGTGAATTTGTAGCCATCATGGGTCCCTCCGGCTGTGGCAAGTCAACATTGCTCAACATTTTGGGGCTACTTGATAACCCGACAGGAGGAGAGTATTATCTGAACGGAACGGAAGTCTCCCGGTATACCGAGTCGCAACGTACCAGTCTTCGCAAAGGCGTGATAGGCTTCGTATTTCAGAGCTTTAACCTGATAGACGAGTTGAACGTATACGAAAATATCGAACTTCCTTTGCTTTATATGGGTATTTCCGCTGCCGAACGGAAAAAGAGGGTAGAGTCAGCTATGGAGAGAATGGCCATTACTCATCGTAGTAAACACTTTCCGCAACAACTTTCCGGTGGTCAGCAGCAACGTGTTGCCATTGCCCGTGCCGTCGTGGCCAACCCTAAACTGATTTTGGCCGATGAGCCAACCGGTAACCTGGACTCCAAAAACGGTAAAGAAGTGATGGGGCTATTGAGCGAACTGAATAAAGAGGGAACCACCATTGTCATGGTGACCCACTCACAACACGATGCCGGTTATGCCGACCGTATCATAAACCTGTTTGATGGACAGGTGGTGACCGAAGTTAGTATGTAAGCACAAGCTATCAATAAAAAGTATATCATGATAAAACATTATCTGAAAGTAGCCTTTCGTAATCTGATAAAGTATAAAACACAAAGTCTTGTTAGTATTATCGGATTAGCAGTCGGCTTTACCTGTTTTGCGCTGTCGGTATTATGGATACGTTATGAAATGACGTATGATAATTTTCATGAGGGAGCCGATCGCATTTATCTGGTGCGTGCGCATTACGCCAATGAACCCGGTACAAGCAAATTTACTCCATATCCTTTAATGAAATATTTGCAAGACAAAATGCCGGAGATAGAAGCTATAACCGCTTTTACCGCACATCATGTAAAATTCCGTATGGAAGATACTGAGCAGGAGATCGGAATGATTGCCGCAGATTCTGTTTTCATGAACTTCTTTGATATACAATTATTGAAAGGTACTGTCAACTTCCTGAAATGTGATGGTCAGGAAGTTGCTATCACTAAAGAATTTGCGAAGCGGCTCTTCAGCAAAAAAGAGGATGCATTGGGGAAAGAGGTGGAAGTAGGCAGACGCGTATGTAAAATAGGAGCAATTGTGAGTGGATGGTCGAACCATTCCAATATTCCATATAATATACTGACTCCGGCAAGACATTCTCCTCGGTGGGGAAGTTCGAATGAGCAGCTATTTATTCGTGTACGTGAAAGAACAGATATAGACGCATTCCGAACAAAAATGAGCACTGTTTGCATCAACGATATTGAGAAAGAGAGCGAACTTTCCGATCTGTTGATTACCCGGATGTCAGCTTTGCGCTATTCGGATTATGTAGATAAAGCAGATGTTGTTATCTCTTTCAGTTATATATTCTATTTCTCCTTGGCGGGCGGACTGGTGATTATTTGTTCGTTATTCAATTATCTGACGCTTTTTATCAGCCGGCTTTGTATGCGTAACCGTGAAATGGCACTTCGTAAGGTGAATGGAGCAAGCAATAAAGCTTTGTCTGTACAGTTTGCCATTGAATTATTGCTGCTTTTATGTATTGCTCTGATCGGCGGATTGCTGCTGGTGGAGATGAGTATGTCCCAGTTTTTGAATTTTACGCAGATAGAGACCAGCTCATATTATGGAGAAATCTTAGTATATCTTCTGGCAGTAATCATCCTGTCGTTTCTGTTTGCACTGATGCCATTATCCTATTTTCGTCGTCGAACATTGCAGGAAACAATCAAAGGAGGTGTTGCTACTGCCCGTCCGTACTTATTTCGCAGAATAGGTATTATCGTACAGTTGATTGTCAGCCTTGTCTTTATCTTCTGCACAGTTGTCATCATGAAGCAACTATGTTTCCTGAAAAATACGGATTTAGGTATGGAACGTCATCGTGTGGCTAATGTGGCATTGTGGAATGGAGACATTAATCAATGGGTGGAGAAAATAAAAGCTTTACCTATGGTAACCGAAACTTTACCTCCTGTGTACTTTCCAATTATTCCAGTCGGTCCGATGATGTATGTAGAAATAACCAATTGGGATGGGCTGCCCAAAGTGACAGAAAAAACACTGCTTGTTGGCATAATGCCGGCAAGCACTGTTTGCATCAACGATATTGAGAAAGAGAGCGAACTTTCCGATCTGTTGATTACCCGGATGTCAGCTTTGCGCTATTCGGATTATGTAGATAAAGCAGATGTTGTTATCTCTTTCAGTTATATATTCTATTTCTCCTTGGCGGGCGGACTGGTGATTATTTGTTCGTTATTCAATTATCTGACGCTTTTTATCAGCCGGCTTTGTATGCGTAACCGTGAAATGGCACTTCGTAAGGTGAATGGAGCAAGCAATAAAGCTTTGTCTGTACAGTTTGCCATTGAATTATTGCTGCTTTTATGTATTGCTCTGATCGGCGGATTGCTGCTGGTGGAGATGAGTATGTCCCAGTTTTTGAATTTTACGCAGATAGAGACCAGCTCATATTATGGAGAAATCTTAGTATATCTTCTGGCAGTAATCATCCTGTCGTTTCTGTTTGCACTGATGCCATTATCCTATTTTCGTCGTCGAACATTGCAGGAAACAATCAAAGGAGGTGTTGCTACTGCCCGTCCGTACTTATTTCGCAGAATAGGTATTATCGTACAGTTGATTGTCAGCCTTGTCTTTATCTTCTGCACAGTTGTCATCATGAAGCAACTATGTTTCCTGAAAAATACGGATTTAGGTATGGAACGTCATCGTGTGGCTAATGTGGCATTGTGGAATGGAGACATTAATCAATGGGTGGAGAAAATAAAAGCTTTACCTATGGTAACCGAAACTTTACCTCCTGTGTACTTTCCAATTATTCCAGTCGGTCCGATGATGTATGTAGAAATAACCAATTGGGATGGGCTGCCCAAAGTGACAGAAAAAACACTGCTTGTTGGCATAATGCCGGCAAAGGAGGAATTCTTTAAGTTTTATGATTTAAAATTACTGGAAGGTGAATTTATATCTGAAAAGAGCCTGCAGAATGAAGTTGTGGTTGATGAAAGTACGTGCCTGAAATTCGGATGGAAACATGCTTTGGGAAAGACTTTCGGCAATAACATCAACGGTCGTCAGGATATTGCATACAAAGTTGTCGGAGTGGTGAAGAATTTTAGTTATCGTTCTCCTACCAGCAAACCGGGACTTATTGCGTTCCAGCGTCCCGAAGCACAAGAGTATCTCCTGAATCGTGCCAGTATCCTTTTTAAATTCAAAGAGGGGACTTGGAATGAATGTCGTGAAGCTATAGAAAAACTCCACAAAGAAGAATTTCCCAATGCTTACTTACGGTTGTTTAGCGAGGAGGAGGAATATGGTAAATATCTTCGTTCCGAAGATGCACTGATGAAGCTATTGAGCTTCGTGTCATTGGTCTGTGTACTCATCTCCGTATTCGGAATCTTTTCATTGGTCACTCTATCGTGTGAGCAACGTCAAAAGGAGATTGCCATACGTAAAGTGAACGGGGCGCAAATTCGTCATATCTTGCAGATGTTTTTCCGTGAATACTTCCTATTGCTGATTATTGCTGCTGTCATAGCCTTTCCAATGGGATATGTGGTTATGAGGCAATGGATTGAAACGTATGTGAGACAAACTGCGATTAACGGTTGGGTATATGTAGGGATTTTTGCTGTAATGGCGATTATTATTCTATTCTGCATCATCTGGCGCATATGGAAAGCTGCCCGACAGAATCCGGCGGAAGTACTTAAGAGTGAATAAAATAAGGCATGTTGAGGAGTAGCTGGATTTCGGATAAAGAGGGAAAAAACAGAGGCTCCGTTTATAGTTCGATTTCCTGTTTTTTTTGGGGGGGGAAGATAAAATAAAAGCCCGGCATATCTATTTGTGTCAGACTTTTATTTTATTTACTTGATATGGGTAATCTATTTTACGTAGATTATAAAATATCCAGTGATTTAAATGCCTTAACCAGCTTTTTTACAGCACGGTCAATCTGATCTTTAGTATGAGTAGCCATTAATGCCACACGTACCAAAGTATCTTGCGGTGCACATGCCGGAGGAATAACCGGATTGATAAATACCCCTTCGTCAAAAGCTAATTTAGTAACCATGAAAGTTTTTTCCGTGTCACGTACATAAAGAGGAATGATAGGTGATTCTGTTGCACCGATTTCAAATCCTGCTTCACGGAAACGTTTCAATGCATAGTTGGTAGCTTCCCACAAAGCTTCAAGCCTTTCCGGTTCATTTTGGATGATGTGGAGGGCTTCAAGAGCAGATGCAGTAGCAGCAGGAGTGTTGGATGCACTGAAGATATAGGTACGTGCGTTGTGACGTAACCAGTTGATGATAGAAGAATCAGCAGCAATGAATCCACCGATAGAAGCCAATGATTTGCTGAAAGTACCCATAATCAAGTCAACTTCGTGAGTCAGACCGAAATGGTCGCAAACACCACGTCCTTGTTTTCCAAATACACCCAAGCCATGAGCTTCGTCTACCATGATAGTAGCGTTGTATTTATGTTTCAAGCGTACGATTTCGGGCAAGTTTGCCAGGTCGCCTTCCATAGAGAACACACCGTCTACTATGATGAGCTTCACTGAATCCGGATTGCACTTTTGAAGTTGCTTTTCCAGATCCGCCATATCGTTATGCTTATATTTTAATTGTTGAGAGAAGGAGAGACGACGGCCATCTACGATAGATGCGTGGTCGCGGTCATCGCAAATGATATAATCATTGCGGTCTGTCAAAGCAGGGATAACTCCGGAATTCACCGTAAAACCGGTTGAGAAGCAGAGCGCTTCATCTTTGCCTACAAAGGCAGCCAGTTCTTTCTCCAACTGAACGTGCAGGTCAAGCGTACCATTCAAGAAGCGCGAGCCTGCGCAACCGGAACCATATTTATGCATGGCTTTGATACCTGCTTCAATCACTCTTTCATCTCCCGTAAGGCCAGTGTATGCATTGGAACCGAACATCAATACTTCGTGTCCGCCCATTTCTACCTCTGTACCCTGCTTTCCTTCTATCTCACGGAAATATGGGTAAACGCCCTGTGCCATAAACTTTTGTGGCAGGTCGTACTTAGCTAACTTCTCTTGTAATAATCCCATGAATTATAATTTATTATACTCATACTCAAATCGTTCGCTGACGATCTTACATCCTTTTATCTTAACAAGTGTTTAAAAACAGGGGGCAAAGATAACAAAATTTGCTTTTATCTGTTCTTTTTAAGAGAAAAAAGTTGCCCTCATGTGATTAGAAACCTCTAATAGATTAAAATTTAAGATATTTATATTACTTTTGTCGTCTACAATCGACAAGAATAGCATGAACGAAAGAATGAAAAAAATAAAATTCGTCGTCAATCCTATTTCGGGAACACAAAGTAAAGAATTGATTCTTAACTTGCTGGACGAAAAAATAGACAAGGCGAGATACTCTTGGGAAGTAGTGAATACGGAGAGAGCCGGTCATGCAGTAGAAATAGCTGCTAAAGCTGCCGAAGAGAAGACTGATATAGTAGTGGCTATCGGTGGGGACGGGACAATCAATGAAATAGCTCGTTCGTTGGTGCATACTGATACCGCACTGGGAATTATTCCCTGCGGATCGGGCAATGGACTGGCGAGGCATCTGCATATACCGATGGAACCGAAGAGAGCACTGGAAGTGCTGAACGAAGGTTGCATGGACGTAATAGATTATGGTAAGATTAACGGTACGGATTTTTTCTGCACTTGCGGAGTGGGATTCGATGCTTTTGTTAGTCTGAAGTTTGCGCATGCCGGTAAACGCGGGGTGTTGACTTATCTGGAAAAGACCCTGCAAGAGAGTCTTAAATATGAACCGGAAACGTATGAACTGGAAACGGAAAACGGAGTTTCCAAGTATAAGGCTTTCCTGATTGCCTGTGGAAACGCGTCGCAATATGGAAACAATGCTTATATCGCCCCACAAGCTACGCTGACAGATGGCTTGCTGGATGTGACCATTCTCGAACCGTTCACCGTATTGGATGTCCCTTCATTGGCTTTTCAGTTATTCAATAAGACAATCGATCAGAATAGCCGTATCAAGACTTTCCGTTGCAAGCAGTTGTGCATCCGCCGCACTACTCCGGGAGTAGTGCACTTCGACGGTGATCCCATGGAAACGGACGCTAATGTGAACATTGAGTTGATTCAAAGGGGATTGCGCGTAGTGGTGCCGCAAGCGTCGGAAAAGGATGCTGCCAATGTGCTCCAAAGAGCGCAGGAATATATGAATGGCATCAAATTGATGAATGAAGCCATCGTCGACAATATAACAGACAGAAACAAGAAAATATTGAAAAAGCTGACAAAGAAAGTCTGATAAAATAACGGATTACTGACAACGAATTACAAATTATTGCGTACTTTTGCGCAGTTTTGGTTCAATCAAAATAGAAACGCGAGTGATAATCGTTTAAATAAAAAATATATGTTCAGAACGCACACATGTGGAGAACTAAGAATCTCTGATGTAAACAAGCAAGTTACGCTGTCTGGATGGGTACAGCGCAGCCGTAAAATGGGAGGAATGACTTTTATCGACCTCCGCGACCGTTACGGAATTACCCAGTTGGTCTTTAACGAAGAAATTAATGCTGAACTCTGTGAACGTGCTAATAAACTGGGACGTGAGTTCGTCATTCAAGTGACAGGAACGGTTAATGAACGTTTCAGCAAGAATGCAAACATTCCTACCGGAGACGTTGAAATTATTGTTTCTGAATTGAACGTACTAAATACTGCCATGACTCCTCCGTTCACTATTGAAGATAACACTGATGGGGGTGATGATATCCGTATGAAATACCGTTACTTGGATTTACGCCGTAACGCTGTTCGTTCTAATTTGGAACTGCGTCATAAAATGACAATTGAAGTTCGCAAATATCTGGATAGTCTAGGTTTCATCGAAGTGGAAACACCCGTTTTGATCGGTTCTACTCCTGAAGGTGCACGCGACTTTGTGGTGCCGTCACGTATGAATCCGGGACAGTTCTACGCACTTCCGCAATCTCCGCAGACATTGAAGCAGTTGTTGATGGTTTCTGGTTTCGACCGTTACTTCCAGATTGCAAAATGTTTTCGCGATGAGGACTTGCGTGCTGATCGTCAGCCGGAATTTACGCAGATTGACTGCGAAATGAGCTTCGTTGAGCAGGAAGATATTATCACTACTTTCGAAGGAATGGCTAAACATTTGTTCAAAACACTGCGTGGCGTGGAACTGGCTGAACCGTTCCAGCGTATGTCTTGGGCGGATGCCATGAAATATTATGGTAGCGACAAACCGGACTTGCGTTTCGCCATGAAATTCGTGGAATTGATGGATATCATGAAAGGTCACGGATTCTCTGTATTCGATAATGCTGCTTATGTGGGTGGTATCTGTGCTGAAGGTGCTGCAACCTATACTCGTAAACAACTGGATGCACTGACGGACTTCGTAAAGAAACCGCAGATTGGTGCAAAAGGTATGGTGTATGCCCGCGTAGAAGCGGACGGAACTGTAAAATCGAGCGTGGATAAATTCTATACGCAGGAAGTGCTTCAGCAAATGAAAGAGGCATTCGGTGCTAAACCGGGTGATTTGATCCTGATTCTGTCTGGCGACGATGTAATGAGAACACGTAAACAACTTTGTGAGCTTCGTCTGGAAATGGGCGCTCAACTGGGATTGCGTGATAAGAATAAGTTTGTTTGCCTTTGGGTGATCGACTTCCCGATGTTCGAATGGAGTGAGGAGGAAGGTCGTTTGATGGCTATGCATCATCCGTTTACTCATCCGAAGGAGGAAGATATTCCGATGTTGGATACTGATCCGGCAGCTGTACGTGCAGATGCTTATGATATGGTAGTGAACGGTGTGGAAGTTGGTGGCGGATCTATCCGTATCCACGATGCGAAATTACAGGCGAAGATGTTCGAGATTCTTGGATTCACTCCGGAAAAGGCACAGGCACAGTTTGGCTTCCTGATGAATGCCTTTAAGTATGGTGCACCTCCTCACGGTGGTTTGGCATACGGACTCGACCGTTGGGTATCTTTGTTCGCTGGTTTGGATTCTATCCGCGACTGTATTGCGTTCCCGAAAAACAATTCCGGACGTGATGTGATGCTGGATGCACCGTCTGCAATCGACCAGACTCAACTTGATGAACTGAATTTGATCGTTGATCTAAAAGAGGGCGAGTGAAAGAATCTGTACGCATATTCCGTTTTATAGTCATCGGTACAATGAACGCCTTAATTATGGCGTTGGTTGTATGGTTAATGATGAAAGAAATGTCATTCGATGGTGACTATATGGTGGCTAATATAACAGCGTATCTGATAGCTCAAATCCATAACTTTATCTGGTGCAAATACTGGATATTCCCCGTAGAAAATAAAAAGAATAGTATCTGGAAACAGATACTGCTCTTTTGTTCTGCTTTTGCCGTGGCTTACACCGCACAGTTCTTATTTCTTGTGTTATTGGTAGAAGGATTGGACGTGAATGAATATCTGGCTCAATTCCTGGGATTGTTTATTTATGGAGGGGCTAATTTCCTAGCCAACAAAAAAATAACATTTCAATGAGATAGTTATTTATGATGATATATTGAAAGGGCACAGAGTTCTAAATTTAGATTTGAAGTCTGTGCCCTTCTTTTTTCTTTATTAGATAAACCTCCTGCAATGAAGGTATGTGGGTAAGCCTTTAATCCAGAAAGCGTTTGGTAAGTCCATCATATTCGTCAATCCGACGATCACGAAGGAAAGGCCACCAACGGCGAACGTTTTCCGAACGTTCCATATCTATTTCCACTACTATGTTTTCCGGGTGATCGTTTCCGGCTTGTGCCAGAAATTCCCCTTGTGGTCCTGCTACAAAACTGTTTCCCCAGAATAAGATACCGTTTGTCTGTCCGGAAGGATCGGGTTCGTGTCCTACACGGTTGACGGAGATAACAGGAAGTCCATTGGCAACGGCATGAGCGCGCTGTGAAATAATCCAGGCATTGAGTTGGCGGGCTTTTTCATCGTCCGTGTCGCTGCTTTCCCAGCCAATGGCGGTAGGATAAATTAAAAGTTCCGCACCTTTTAGTGCCATCAGGCGGGCAGCTTCCGGATACCATTGATCCCAGCATACTAATACGCCCAGTTTTCCTAAAGAAGTTTGAATCGGTTCAAAACCAATGTCTCCCGGAGTGAAATAGAACTTTTCGTAGTAAGCCGGATCATCGGGAATATGCATTTTCCGGTATTTTCCTGCAATGCTTCCGTCGCGGTCGAATACGACAGCGGTGTTATGATAAAGTCCGGGAGCACGTTTCTCAAAAAGAGAGGTGACAAGGACTACTTTATTAGCTGCTGCCAACTCGGAATAAAAGCCTGTGGAAGGCCCGGGAATCGGTTCGGCAAGATCAAACAGGTTAGTGTTTTCTGTCTGGCAAAAATAAAGTGAATTGTGTAACTCCTGGAGCACAATCAGTTGTGCGCCGTGAGCGGCACAAGCCTCGATACTCTTTGCGAGGTTCATTAGATTGGCTTTAATATCTGCGGTATTGGATTGTTGGATGATTCCGACTTTTATCTTTCTCATGATGAATAATTAGTGGGTTGATTCATTCATTATTTTATAATTCCTTTATAGGCTCCTTTGTAATTCTTTTATGACTCCTTTATAACGCCCAGCGGATATTGCATGGTGACACAGTGTAGGGAACCGTGCTGTTTAATCAGGGCACGGCAGTCTATTCCAATTATTTGATGGTTTGGAAAGGCTTGCTGCAATACTTCTCCTGCTTTTTTGTCATTCGCCGGCTGATTGTATGTCGGGTAAAGAATAACGTCGTTCATAATCAGGAAATTGGCGTAAGTTGCAGGCAGGCGTTCGCCGTCTTCTTCTATCTTGTCTGCCATGGGTAAGGCCAATAGGTGATAGGGTTCTCCTGCTAAGGTGCGGAATGTTTTCAGCTGTTCTTCCATTGCGAGCAGTGCTTCGTAATGTTCGTCTTCTTTGTTTTCGCATTTCACGTAAGCGATGGTGTCGGTAGAACAGAAGCGTGCCAAAGTGTCGATATGGCTGTCGGTATCATCACCGGCCAGATAACCGTGATCTAACCAAAGCACCTTTTGCAGGTGGAAGGTTGATTTTAGGTATTCTTCTATCTCTACCTGGTTCAGTCGTCCGTTCCGTTGGGGAGAGAGCAGACATTCGGAAGTGGTAAGCAATGTACCCATTCCGTCGCTTTCGATAGAACCTCCTTCGAGTACGAAGTCGAGGTGGTCTATATACTGGCCTTTCAAGGCTCCGGCTTCTACGGCATGTTTGGTAATTTGATTATCCAGTTCGGAAGCAAATTTCAGTCCCCAGCCGTTGAAGGTGAAGTCGAGCAGGGAAGGGGTGCCGGTATCTATCATTGTAATGGCTCCGTGGTCGCGGGCCCATGTGTCATTAGTGGCACATTCCAGAAAGCGGACGTTATTCATATTGACAGTAGCAGCTATCTGCTTTTTCACTTCTTCCGGTTCGGGAGTGACGATCAATAATAATTCACGCTTCGCTATTTCTCTGGCAATATTGATAAAACACTCTTGCACTTCCGCCAGCATATAGGCCCAATCTGTACCGGCATGTGGCCATGTTAACTGTATACCGCTCTGCATGTGCCATTCGGCAGGCAAATGAGGTGCTCTCATTTCTACCTGTACGGTCATGTTTTTGCCGAAGTTCAACTGCAAATCTTTCTCCGAGCCGCTTGGGCTGGGGAGTCCAACCATGATTCCCATTAAACTATTATCTATTTAGTTATTTATAAAATCAGTTTATTGTCTGCGTCAGTCGTCCAGTATGCCTGTTACGCATCATTATGCATTATTACGCATTTGTTTCCTGTTTTGGCTTCCGGTCAAAGAACGGATTCTTGGAGGATGCGCTTACTGGGATGGCCATTACCATCTTGCAGTTTTTCAGCCAGTTCAGGCGTTGTGCTGCCAGTCCGGCGGAGAACATCACACGTGTGTCTACACGCAAATCGGCTGCCGTAGCACAGGCAGAACCTATGGCGATACCTACATCTATGCTGTTCAATGCGCAGGGAACTCCTTCGGTACGTCCGGCGCAGGTGGTGAAGCCGCAATGGCCACAGTTCAAGCCTTGTGCCTGCTCGCGTGTTCCTATTAGTACAACACATTCGGCACTTAGGATGTTGTCGGCATCACGAAGGAAAAATTTCATTCCGTGTTCTTCTACCATAGCTATCATAGTGTCCGATAGTTGTTTAATCTCTTGATCCGTGATTAGGGCCACTTCGATAATATTGATTCCTTTTCCTTTCGGAGCAGTACGCGCAGCCGTCATCATCTGGCGGGCTACTTGTAATACATGATCATGACGGGCATCTCTTTCGTTCAGTATCATAACTTTTCTTGAATTAATTAGTGAGGCAAAGATAAATGAAAATTGGTAAAACGGAGCGAAATGATGAAAGAAATAGAGGCTGTAATTCTGTTTATCTAATCACTCCATTATACTATGAGGTAGATGAAGGGGACAGCTTATGTATAAATGTCTATTGTAAATGTTTTATTTAGTTACCTGATATATAACAGATTGAGCTTATTAATGCGCTTAATATTCTCAATACTAAGTTGAAAATTATTCTTAGTTGATTTTATTATCTGTTAGCGATTTCTCTACAAAGTTCTCTTTTTT